>Ga0209007_1000005_pt1 | contig 242941 bp, 210 predicted proteins | sample JacPinW_OM1H0_O2_FD_187961 | JGI IMG/M metagenome (GOLD analysis project Ga0209007, IMG submission 187961) | Forest soil microbial communities from Algoma, Ontario, Canada - Jack Pine, Ontario site 1_JW_OM1H0_O2 (SPAdes) (version 2) | ecosystem: Environmental > Terrestrial > Soil > Boreal... | reverse complement strand
AGATCGGCATCGTAGCGTACAACGCCGGCCCGCCATGAAGCCGCCAAAAAACTCGGGGAATGTGCTCTTGCCAGCCTGGTCGGTGCGCAACGCCACGACCAGAGTTTCTTTATTGCACGCAGCCACATCGACGGTACCGGAACACAGCGGTGTGCCTAGCGACGCGACCGGCCCATCTTCAGTGAGATATAGGCTCTGCCCCGCGGGTAGATACCAGAGATTTCGCGTCACACCTGCGCGGCGCAGGGTTTCGGCCAGATACGGGAACCCGCCGACTTTCGGCCGGCCGGCGATGGCCCGTTTCTGGGCAGCCTGTAGATTTTATATCGCTTTGCTCATTGAGATCGTCCTCGGCGGTGCTGATGGTGCCGCCTCAGGTTCGGCTTCCGCAACGGAATTCTGCCGTCCCCACTCTGTGCACATTCTCTTCGGCGAATTCGCGGACGCGGTCGAGTGAATCCTGCAGTTCCTGTTGATAGCGCTCGAGGTCTTCGTCGCTGGCATCTGCCGGTACGGGGATGAGCTTGCCGAAGCGCATCAGGACGCGGGAGAACGGTTTCGGAATGATGAGGCGGTCCCAGGTGTTTAGGACCCAGGCGCTTTCGACGGCGATGTGGAACATGCTCATGGAAACTGCGGAAGAGCGCGCCAGGGCTACCGGGCCGGGCTTTACTTTATGGCGCGGGCCGCGGGGACCGTCGATGCTGAAGGCTACCGCCCAGCCTTCCTGCAGGGCGCGGCGCAGGCCGAGCAGGGCGCGCACGGCGTTGCGGCTGCTGGAGCCTTTCACGGCAACAAAGCCGAATTTATGGATGATGCGCCCCATGTATTCACCGTCGTAGCTGTTGCTGCTCATCACGCGGATGCCGAGGCTGCGGAAGAGGTAGGTTGCGGGGATGATGCCGGCGTGCCAGAAATTGAGGACCAGCGGCCGCTGGCCGACGGTTGGCTGCGCTCCCTCTTCGCGCGAAACGCAAACGCGCAGAGTGGGACCGATGATGCGGATGAACCAGTATCCGATGGCGATGATGATGCGCAGGATGATTCTTTGGCGGAGGGTGAAGCGAGGGGCGGCTGGCGCGGCGGCTGGAGCTTCGGGGGCGCTGACTTCGGTCACGAAGGTATTGTAGCGGGAAGAGGGCGACGGTTACGTAGCGCTGAAGCGCTGCGCACCCAGACTGGAATGCGCCTCTGCTAGTTTTCCAGATAGGAGTCAATCCAGACTTTTATTTTCTGGCGGCGGTCGTCGGAGGGATCGAAGCGTACTCCGAAGGATTTGGTTTTGCGCCAGGTCACGACCGCGCGGACGTTTACACGCGGCAGGGTGAGCAGTGAAAAAGATACTTCTACACTCGTTCCCGCGGGCATATCCTCTGCGCTCTTCAGCGACATTCCGCCGGAGCTGATTTCAAGGCTGGATGCACTGAGCCGATGATTGTCCGGGCTGACGACGGTGACCTCGGTCATAATCGGAATGCGGGCGTAGCGGCGGAACTCGTGGAGTACCAGCATGTGCGTGGCACGCACCAGCTTGAGCGCGGCCGGCCGCTCCAGCGGCTCCTGGAACACGGCATTGATGCCGTATTTGGAGAAGCGCATGGCCTCCTGCGCGTTGCCGCCCAGGCCGTAGAGCACAATGCGGCTGTTGGAGGGCGAGGTGCGCGCCGCCTCCATGACCGCCTCAGCTCCCGGCGCAAGGTTGATGACGCAGGCTTCAAACTTTTCCTGTCGCAGGCGCTCGGCTGAGCCCGCCGAAGTGACAACCGCCTCTATACCGTACTGGCGGAAGCACTCGGTGAGCAGGACTCGGGATGATTCTTTCAGGTCAACCAGGGCAGCGCGAGCTGCCCCTTTCTTAACGGGGGTTGGTGCCAGGGCAGTGCCGAAGGACTTTTCCATGGGGTCGGGGCCTATTTCCGGTACGAAAGTTTGATTTTGCCGTGCCATGGAGGAGATGGAAAGACCCTTAAGGGACAGGGCAGGGGTACAAAAGTCTCATTACCTGCGTTGAACTGGTGAGTGGGGAAGCCGGCTAAAGAAAATTTCTGGCAGTTTCGAGTGCAGCATTTATCGTTGGATCATTGGTTAGATCAACTGTTAAACTATCTAACGAGGCATACTCGTATGGAACTCGTTACTGTAAAAACAAAATTTCAGGTCGTCATTCCCCAGAGCATCCGCAAACGAGTGCGCCTGGACATTGGAGATTTGCTGGAAGCATCGCTCGAAAACGGCAAGATTACTTTTACGCCGAAAACAGTCATTGACCGGCATCTAGCCGAAGGTCTCGAGGATCTTGCCCGGGGCCGCACCCATGGCCCCTATGAATCCGCAGCCGAAGCCATCTCTGCGCTGGAGCGCAGAACGGGAGGACGGAGCAAAAAACCGAGGAAGCGGAAGTGAAAGCCCGCTTCACGGCGCGTGCTGACAAAGATTATGCAGTGCTGCTCCCCGAGGTGCGCAAAGCGTTTGCCAAACAACTCGGATTTCTGCTCAGTAAGCTTACACATCCCTCCCTGCGCGCGAAGAAATACGACGAAGCGAACAACATTTGGCAGGCACGAGTAAATCGCGGCTGGTGATTCTACTTTGTGATCCGAGGGGATGAGTACGTTATCTTGTCGATAATTCCGCACCCAAAATAGAAAAATTGTGGCAAGCCGAAGTTTCCGTTAAATTTTCTACTCTGACGGGCAGTCAATGTTAGTTCAGGGCGAGTTTCTTCTTTAGATCATCAACCGCTCGGTTGGTTGAGTGGATGGGGACAAGTTCTCTCCGGGAACAGTCGTCACGTCGCCGATTGTAACGATAATTCCGGCCGTCGGCCTCTGCGAATGTAGAAGACTACTACTCCGGCCATCTCCGAAACAGCAGCGCACCATTGGTCCCGCCAAAGCCGAAAGAGTTCGACATGGCGTATTCGAGTTTGGCTTTGCGCGCGTGGTTGGGGACGAAGTCCATGCCGCAGGTTTCGGGGTCCTGGCTGACGAGGTTGATCGTCGGCGGCAGAATCTGATCGCGTAGGGCGAGCACAGTGATGCCGGCTTCAAGGCCGCCTGCGCCTCCGAGAAGATGGCCAGTCATCGACTTGGTGGAACTGACAGGAATCTTGCGCTCGCCGAAAAAGTTGCGGATGGCGTGCGCCTCAAGCGTATCGCCGATGGGCGTGGATGTGCCGTGGGCGTTGACGTAATCGACCTGATCGGGAGTGATGCCTGCGTCGCGGGTGGCGTTGCGCATTACGCGGAAGCCGCCTTCGTGCTCGGGAGCGGGCTGGGTCATGTGGTAAGCATCTCCGGACATGCCATAACCGGCAACCTCGGCGAGGATGGGCGCGCCTCGCCTTTTCGCATGCTCTAGTTCTTCGAGCACCAGAATGCCCGCGCCTTCGCCCATCACGAAGCCGTCGCGATCTTTATCCCAGGGGCGGCTGGCTTTTTCGGGATCGTCATTGCGGGTGGAAAGGGCGCGCATGGCCGCGAATCCGCCGACACCCATCGGGGTGATCGCAGCCTCCGAGCCGCCGGCGATCATCACATCCGCGTCATTGTGCTGAATGATGCGGAAGGAATCTCCGATGGAGTGGGCGCTGGTAGTACACGCCGTGGCCGTCGCCTCATTCGGACCCTTGGCCCCGAAGCGCATGGAAACATGGCCGGCGGCAAGATTGATAATGGCCGCCGGAATAAAAAAAGGAGAAATCTTGCGCGGACCGCCTTCGAAGAGCGCGGTGTGCTCGCGTTCGATAATGTCGAATCCGCCGATGCCGGAGCCGATGTGCACGCCCACGCGTTCGTCATTTTCGGGAGTGATCTTCAGAGTGGACATCTTGAACGCTTCATCCGCGGCGGCGATGGCCAGGTGGATGAAGCGTCCCATCTTCTTTACTTCTTTTTTCTCGATGAAGCTGAGAGGATCGAAGTTCTTGACCTCGGCGGCGATCTGGCAGGCGAAATTACTGGAGTCGAATTGGGTAATCCGGGCCACGCCGCTCTTGCCGGCGAGCACGGCCTGCCACACCTCTCCGGTGGTATTTCCCACCCCGCAGATCAGGCCGATGCCGGTAACTACGACCCTTCGTCCCAAACTACTTGCCGCCTTTCGAGTGCTTGGAGATGTAATCGATGGCATCCTGCACGGTGCGGATTTTTTCCGCGTCTTCGTCCGGAATCTCGATGTCGAAACCTTCCTCGAAAGCCATCACCAGTTCGACGGTGTCCAGTGAATCCGCGCCCAGATCGTCCACGAACGACGCGCTGGAGGTGACCTCGCCTTCATCCACACCCAACTGCTCTACGATAATCTGTTTCACTTTTTCGTCAACGGCTGCCATGTTTCTCCTCGCTTAAACTTGGTTAGATTTGAAATTCGATGTCTGGGACTCAAGTCGCCGAGATGCAATATCCTCTAGCCTTCAGATGTCACTGCAACGGAAAAAGGGCGAACGTGTAGTGTAATGGTCTCGATAAAGGCCTGTAAAGGAAGCACAGGCTTATCAGGCCGGCGCTGTGGTATACCTTCAGCATCCTAAACGTGGCCGCTTGTACTGGTCAAACCAACGGTCAAACCAAATGCGTGCTGTCGTGCAGCGGGTGAGCCGCGCTCAAGTTACGGTAAACGAAGAAATTGCGGGCCGGATTGGCCTGGGGCTGCTCGTGCTGCTGGGCGTCGGACGCGACGACACCGAGGCGGATGCAACGTATCTGGCGGGAAAGATTACTGGATTGCGAATTTTTGAAGATGCCCAGGGAAAAATGAACCGCAGCGTGCAGGACGCAGGCGGCAGTGTGCTGACAGTTTCGCAGTTCACGCTTTACGGGGACGTGAGAAAGGGCAAGCGTCCGTCGTTCGACGCAGCAGCGCCGCCGGAGAAAGCTCGGCAACTTTACGAATTCTTCGTGGAACAGATTCGCGCCGCCGGCCTGCGCTGCGAAACCGGACGCTTTCAGGAGACGATGAAGGTGGAGCTGGCGAACGAGGGGCCGGTGACTATTCTTCTGGATTCGGCAAAGGCGTTCTAAGGTTAATAGGGCCGCTGATGTATGTCGCCATTTTTGCGCTCCCCGAAATAGAGGTTTGTATCAACCATAGCTACGTTGTACGATTCGGATCGCTAGCGAGACTTACGGGAGAAGGATGTGCTCTGCCGAAAATGGTTCTTGGTGGCAGCATGGCTGGGTGCACTGATGTACGGGCCGGCGTCGGCTCTCGGCCAGCAGAATCCAACCACTGCGGATGAAGTGATCGCTAACTACGTGACCGCACTTGGCGGCTCCGCAAAGTTCGCGGCGATCACAAGCTTTGTTGAGAAGGGCGAGCTATCCGGAAACCTGGATGGCTTCGGACAACCCTTCGGTCGTCGAACTTTGCAGCCAGAGCATGGGACCTTCGAGTTCTATTTCAAGGCGCCGAATTTTCGTTTTGGCTTGCTGCTCAGGGATAACGATGCCATCTCGACCTTACATGGTTGCGATGGGACAATGGCGTGGTATATGGGGCCAGACGCGGTTCCGCACGAATCCAAGGCGAAGCCCGGAAGTGAGAACGAATGCAAACAAAGTTATGAGCCGATGCCGCTTCTGATTCGTTCGCCGAACTTGCGAGTTCAGTTCAAGGGACAAAAGAAAGTTGCAGACCGCATGGCGTGGGTGGTTCGAACGGAGGAGCCCAAATCATCGTCGACCAACACTTATTATTTCGATGCGAAAACCTTTTTGCTTTTACGTTGGGACATCTTCTTGCCCTCAGAATTGGGACCCGAATTCAGAATCCACCGTTCATACTCCGATTATCGCGATGTCGGCGGAATAAAGCTTGCGTTCATGGTAGTACAACAGACGGAAGGGTCCTCGCTGACAACCATCCTCCGGCAAGTTGAGATTAACGCTCCGATCGACGATGCACGTTTTAAACAGCCGAAAGTATTCGGTGGGCCTAAGAATCCGCAGGTCCTTCTGGAAAGCCCGTCGAAGAATCCGGAGGTGCACGTCGAAAGTTCACCCCGGGCTCAGCCTAGCAAAGTCGAAACGCCCGCCGCCGTTACACTTCCGGAGGCGCACGTTACTCCTGATTCCACCGACACCGTTACAACAAACTTTATTTCCTCTTCACTCGCAGAGTTGCAGCAGCTGGTTCCAGAGCTGAAGGGATTAAAAGTCGTTGAGGATCAACGAGCTTTGCCCGCGCTTCTGGACAAGATTGGAGATCGAACGCGTGATCTCTCCCGGAAAATTCCCAATCTGATTTGTCACGAGGAGATTGTCGAGTCTCGGGACAAAGCGAAAACGACGCGTGAAGATTTTTCCTATTTAATCCTGGCCCGCCTGGGCCAGCACGATGTGACCCTCGAAGAATTTAGAGTTGATTTGAAAAGCGGCGCACAGTTGGAGTCAGATGATGCGCGGAAGCCCGGAGATACAACAGACGCGGCCTCCTCGTTAGCTTGGGACAATCTGGAGCACGCAAGCCAACGCGCTAACGCTCGAGCAGGAGGGGGTGGACCACTGAACCAGGGTTTCGCCTCCATGTGGGTCCGTTTCTATCCGTCCAACCGATCAGAATCAACGTTCCGCTACCTTGGACAACAAAAGATAGATGGACATCACACTCTGGTTGTGGCGTTCGCGCAAGAACCTGGGTCCGTTCGAATGCCAGGGGAGGTTCGACTCGCGGACAAATCTATTTCTGTTTATTACCAGGGGATTGCGTGGGTGGACGCGTCGGACTTCCGGATCGTGCGTTTGCGGACCGACCTTCTTGCTCCAATCGACGATATTCCCCTAAGTCGATTAACGTCCGAGGTCCAATTTGCAGATACTCAAGCTGCGGGATTCCCCTCAAGTTTGTGGCTGCCTAATACGGTGGCAGTTACCACGCAAGTGAAGGGACATACTTTCGACGACAAACACCATTATTCAAACTACCGTTCCTTCCAGGTACACGCTAAAATCCTGCTCGATCCTTAGGCTAAAGAGTTTATTGGGCAAGTAAAGGTAGTTGGTTCCTACGTTGCGCTCGCTTCCAGCAACGGATCAGCCTCAGCCTGTTCCCGCTTCAGATCGGCCAATTCCAGCTGAAGATTGCCGGCATTGGTGGCGTACGCCAGCCCTGTATCCAGATCGAGCACGCCTTCGCGGACCAGGCGATCGATCTCGCCGTCAAAATGCTGCATGCCTTCCTGGCCGCCGACGCGCATTGCGTCCAGCAAGGTCTTGCCTTCGGCTTCGCCTTTTTCCACGTACTCGCGCGTGCGCAGGGTGGACTTCAATATCTCAATGGCCGCAACGCGTCCGTTGCCGTCCTTACGAGGAATGAGCCTTTGCGAAACGATGTAGCGGAAGCTCTTCGCCAGGCGGTTTCGAATGGTGTGTTGCTCTGACATCGGGAAGACTCCCGCGATTCTCTCCACCGTCTTCGACGCGTCGATGGTATGCAATGTGGAGAGGACCAGGTGACCCGTTTCCGCCGCTTCCATAGCGATCTCAATGGTCTCACGGTCGCGCATCTCTCCCACTAGAATCACCTTTGGAGCCTGGCGCAGCGCGGCCCGCAGGGCGAGCGCAAAACTCGGTGTATCGGCATGCAGTTCACGCTGATGCACGATGCAGTTCTTGTGCGGATGCAGAAACTCTATCGGATCCTCGATGGTGAGCACATGGTAGAACTGCTCTTTATTTATTTTGTCGATGATCGCGGCCAGCGTAGACGACTTGCCAGAGCCGGTCGGTCCGGTCACCAGGACGATTCCGTTGCGCAGCTCCACAATCTTCGCCAGCTCGGCAGGCAGGTTCAGTGTTTCGAAGTCCGGAACTTTGCCGGGAATCACCCGCATCACCACCGCGCAAGTGCCGCGCTGCATAAAAACGTTGACCCGAAATCGATTGGAACCCGGCAAACTGTACGACACATCGCAGGATCCAAGTTCCTTCAGGTTCTCGGTTGCATGGTGGTTGTTGCCGATTAAATCAGTCGCAATGCGCCGGGTATCCTCAATGGTAAGGGGACGCGCTGAACCCGCAGGCGCGAGTTTCCCATTGATTTCAACCAGCGGCGGTTTCCCCGGCGAAAAAAAGAGGTCGCTCACCTTGGCCGAAGTCTTCAGCATCGAGACTAGTAGTGCCGGAGTCGAGAATGGCGCAGCCGCAGGCGCAGCGGCGGTGGCAGCTCGTGCGGCAGCTGGAGCGGCCCCGGCAGGAGCAGCTGCGGCAGTAGTGGTAGTTGGAGCGGGAGCAGGCGGACGAACTGCTGGACTTGCGGGAGCGAACATTGGGGAGGTTTCCTAACTTGAATTAACTTCACGATCCTATAACAAGGGTGCTGAGATTGAGGGGAACGTGATTCTCGGTTCAGTTACGCAGGTAACTCGGCTGAGTTACAAATGGGAGGAAAAGTCGACCTGATTTGCAGTCGGATTCGCGGAAGATGTTGCTATGCGGCCACCAGCGGCACCACCGCAATAACTTTCGTCCCTTGAGGCGTGGAGTGTAGCTGAAGCGTGCCGCCAAACTGACGAATTCTTTCCTCCATGCCCCGCACGCCGACTCCAACCTGCGCCGCCGTCATTTGCCTTAGCCTTTCGGGAGTGATTCCGGTACCCCGATCAGTTATTTCGACTCGCACTTCCCCGGTCGAGCGGGTCAGGCGAATGTTCGCCGTGGGACTGCCCGAGTGGCGATGAATATTCGTCAGACTTTCCTGCACCACGCGAAACACAACCAGCTCCAATGCCCTGGGAATTCGGCTGGAATCTTGCGGCAATTCCAGATCGACGACAACTCCGCTCCGCTTCGAGAAGCCTTCCACATACCAATGCAAGGCCGAGTTCAGGCCGGCCTCATCGAGCAATGGAGGATGCAACAAATAAGAAAGTGTGCGGATTTCCTTCGAAAGGATGTCGGAAAGTTGCTGGCTCTGCGTCACCAACTTGATGATCGCGGGGTCCTGATCTTGTGCGGCCTCAAGCAGCGTCGCGAAATTTAGCCCCAGAGCGACCAGCGTTTGTCCGGCGTGGTCGTGTAATTCCCGCGCCAGGTGTCGTCGCTCCTCATCCTGGGCAAGCAACAGACGACCGGTAAGCACCCCAAGACTTTTCTCCGCGCGCTTCCGATCCAAAATCTCAGATTCGAGCGCTGCCGTGCGCTCGGCGACCTTTTTCTCCAACTCCTCATTCGCCGTTCGCAGCGCTTCCTGCGCAATTTTCAGCGGAGTCAGATCAGTCACAAACGCGGCAATCTCTGGGTCGTCTGCTGTAGCATCGATGGCGGCTGCTCCGATCAGAATGGGAACCCGCCGCCCATCCTTGGCTAGATAAGCTTTCTCATATACCTCGCAGCGCCCGAGAGTGCGAAGCTGCTCCACGGCGCGCGCATCTGCCTCAGCGTATTCTGGCGGCGTAAGGATGTCCCAGCGCACTTTGCCTGCGCGAACGTCGTCCGCCGAATAGCCCAGGGTCTTCAGGAACTCTGGATTCACGTAGCTGAGCCGCCCGCGCAGGTCGCCGATGACCGTGCCGAAAGGGTTTGCTTCCGCCAGGCGGCTGAATCGTGTGGCGGCCTGAGCAATTTCCAATTTGTGAATTTCACTCAGCAGCAGATCTGCGATGCGCGCTCCTAACAATTGAAAAAAAGTTTGATAGTTCTGATCAAAGGGTAAGCGCGGACTGATTCCGAAAACCAGTACCGCCTGCACCGGGGAATCCCCCATCGCGAGCGGCAGCACATATGCACGCGTCACCGGCTCCGGCCAGGGCTGAAAAATAAGTTCGCCAAACCGCTGTTGCAAATCTTCGACCAGCACGGGGACCTGGGATTTCGCCGCCTTTGCCAACGGCCAATGCCGCGCGTCGGCCAGCCCGCTAGCGGCAGCATTGCTTCCAACGTGCAGAATTTCTCCCTGCGTCAACAGATACATTGAGGCAAAGGGCAAATCGGCTGTGTCGGTTTCAAGTTTTTCTACGAGACTGCGCGCGAAGGCGAGCAGGGGTTGGGATTCCGAAGACCGCTCCTCTGTTAAAGATAAAGAGTTCGCAGTAATCGCCAGCAGCGCACGCAAGCGCCGTTCGCTGAGCACCTGCTCGGTAGTCTCGCTGCATACCACAAGCGTGCCCTGGACGGCGCCGTCTTTATCCCTTACCGGACTGTAGCCGTAAGTCCAGAACACCTCTTCCAGTTTTCCATTTCGATTGATGGGAACGAGTTGGTTCGTATTCCAAGTGGACTCCCCGCGGCTCATCACGGATTCGATCTGTGGGCCGATGATCGGCCATATTTCCGGCCAGCACTCGACGCCGCATTGCCCGAGCGCCGAGGGATGCTTGTCGTCTCTGATACTCGGTCGGTAGCCGTCGTTGTAAAACTGAATCAGATCCGGTCCCCACCACAAAAACATGGGATGATTCGAGCCCAGCAGGAGATTAACGGTGGTGACCAGTGTGTCGGACCAGCTTTCAACTGGCCCAACGGGTGTCTTGCTCCAGTCGAATTTCCGGACCAGTTCCGCCATTTCACCCCGGCCGATAATCCGGGAGGACGATGCGGAAGCAGCGGTGGGAGTTTTGCGAGATTTTTTGCGACTGGATGACGATGACATGGTTAAACCGGAGCCTCGCACTTTCGGATTGCCGGAAAGAACCGAAACCCCTCACGATCGTCCGGACATTGTGTCAATGGCCGTCTTGCTTAAGTATATCGAATGTCACTCCATTCAGTGGGCCGCCAGGATCGTGTCGGCCACGCGTGCAGCATCCACCGCAGCCTTCACATCGTGCGTTCGCAGAACGTGTGCGCCCTTGAGAATCAAAATAGTATGGGCGGCAAGATTTCCGTAGAGCCGCTCTGGTGCCGCTGCGTCCTTCCCATCTTTCGCCAGCATGCGGCCAATAAACGATTTTCTCGATGTTCCCGCCACCAGCGGAAAGCCGAGCGCTTGAAAATCCTGAAAGTGCGCCAGCATCGGATAGTTTTGTTCGAAATTCTTACCGAAGCCGAAGCCCGGATCGAGAGCGATCCTCTCGCGGCGCATCCCCGCCCGTACAGCCGTCTCCAACCAATCTCTGAGTTCGCGCCTGACCAGTAAAACAATATCGCCGGGCGGCGGCAATGAGCGCCACTCTTCCGGACGGCCGCGCATGTGCATCAGAATCGCTCCACATTTGAGTTCGGAAATTGTGCGCGCCATCTCTCGATCCCAGCGAAAGCCACTAACGTCGTTGACGATCTCAGCTCCGGCCGCGACAGCTGCGCGCGCGACGCTGGCTTTGTAAGTATCGATCGAGATCAATGCATCGGGGCGCGCTTTCTTGAGCGCGGTGATCACGGGCAGCACGCGCTTCAACTCTTCTTCTGCGCTCACGGTGACGCTGGCGCCGGGACGAGTGGATTCTCCGCCAATGTCAATAATTTCGGCGCCTTCATCGAGCAACTGGATTGCGTGCCCGGTGGCTTTGTCCGAATCGAGATACACGCCGCCGTCGTAGAAAGAGTCGGGCGTCACGTTGACGATGCCCATGATCAACGTGCGCTTGCCCAGCTCCAGCGTGCGCGTGCCGAGGCTCCACTGAAAGACAGCTCTCATTGGCCAGATTCTAAATGAAAGAAGAGAACAGATTCTAAGTGACGAAGAAGAGATGGAAGAACGCTACCTGCGCCGGACCGCCGCATCGCGCGTACGCATGGAGCGAAGTGCCCCGGGGCCCGTGCCCGTCGGCGGTTTGCGCATTCCATCGAGCAAGTCCTTGAGCACGACGGCGTTGTTGCGCTGCTCGTTCTTCGAGGCATACAACAGCGTGACGCGCTTCCTCTTGTGAGCCAGCGTGTAAAGTTTCTGCAAATCTTTTTCAGCTTCGGGACTTTTCAACTCCTTCAGATAACGTTTGCGAAATATCAGCCATCGATCCGGCTGCGCGTGAAACCACTTTCGCAGTTCGTTCGAAGGAGCAAGATCGCGCAGCCACTCCTGCAAAACGACCTCGGATTTTTTCAGACCGCGCGGCCACAGGCGGTCGACCAAAACCCGCACCCCATCTGTGCGCGCCACCGATTCGTAAACTCGCTTCACGGCAACTGGCATGGCTTTGCAGCTTTACTCTATGATTGTAAGTCGAATGGAATTGCTGCGGTTGTGGGAAACTCGGCACAAATGAGGCGCGTGATCGCGGGATTGATATGGGGTGCACGATGGGACAACTACGCTGGATTGTAGCGCCGCTAGCCGTATGCCTAGCACTAGCCGCACTCACAGGTTGCGATGTCGAGCGCCGTAAGTCGGATGCCGAACTCGGCCTCAACCCTCAACAATCCGCCGGACGCAAGCTCTATGACAACTACTGCGATCGCTGCCATCGTCCCGATTCCACGAAGGGAAAGAAAGGTCCGGGGTTGAAGGGAATGTTTCAGCATCAATATCTTCCGCAGACTGGATTGCCCGCGAATGACGACCGCGTCACCGAGATTATTCGCAATGGCCGCCCCGATATGGCCGGTTTCGGCCAAGTGCTGCGACCGCAAGACATGCAGGATCTGCTCGCTTACCTGCACACGCTGTAACCGTGGGATAATCTTCACGTGAAAACCGCCGCGCGATTGCAGCTTTTTCGCAAGCTCCCTGCCGTGGATGATGTGATGCGCGACCCTGCCGTCAGCGCGCTTGTGGCGAGCTATGGCCACGATTCCGTGGTGGATGCGGTGCGGGCTGTGCTAACGCGGCTGCGGCAGGAAATTACATCGGGGCTGCTGAATGATGACAATGGCGCTCTGGAGCTTGCGCTCTCTGGTCTACCCGGTGCCCTGGAGAATCAACTTCGCCAAGCCCTGAGTTATTCTCTCCAGCCGTTGATCAACGCCACCGGTGTGATCCTGCACACCAACCTTGGCCGCGCTCCGTTGAGTGCTGAAGCGATCGAACACATCCGCGAGACCGCGGCAGGTTATTCCAATCTCGAATTTGATCTCGCCGCCGGCGTTCGCGGTAAGCGGGACGTGCACGTGGACCGGCTATTTCGCAAGCTTCTGAGCAGTGAGGGCGAAATCTCGACCATCGTGGTCAACAACAACGCTGCTGCGGTGCTGCTGGCGCTTAATACCCTGGCAGAGGGCGGAGAAGTTATCGTATCGCGCGGTGAACTGGTGGAGATCGGCGGATCGTTTCGCATCCCCGACGTGATGGCGAAGTCTGGCGCAATCCTGCGCGAGGTAGGGACGACCAATCGCACACGCACCGCCGACTACGAGGCCGCTATCACCGAACGGACACGCCTTCTGCTACGAGTACACCGCTCGAATTTCGAGATCACAGGTTTCACCGAGCAAGCTTCCACCGCGGAACTGGTGGCGTTGGCGCGTAAGCGCGGCATTCCTCTGATGGAAGACTTAGGCAGCGGAGCGCTCTTCGACCTGCGCTCGATCGGAATCAGCGGTGAGCCGGGCGTGCTCGACAGCCTTCGCACCGGCGTCGACATCGTTACCTATAGCGGAGATAAGCTGCTCGGCGGTCCGCAGGCTGGGTTGATCAGCGGCGGTTCGAAGTTGATTACCCGCATGCGATCGAATTCTCTGTTCCGCGCGTTGCGCGTTGGCAAGCTGATCTACGCTGCACTGGAAGCAACTCTTCTCACCTATGTGCAGCGCGATCACGATGCAGTCCCCACGCTGCGCATGATGCGGCTCACAAAAGAAGAGATCGGCAAACGCGCCGAGGCAGTCGCTGCGCAGATTAGCAACTCGCAGTTTAAAGTTGAAATCATGGATGGCGAATCGCTCCTCGGCGGCGGCGCTGCACCATCGTCTGTTCTGCCCACGCGAGTGCTGGCGCTAACTTGCGAAGGCCTCAGTGCTGACGAACTGGCTACGCGCCTGCGTGTTTCGGAACCTCCGATCATCGCGCGCGTCGAAGAAGGCCGCGTCGTCCTGGATTTGCGAACCGTTTTTCCGGCGCAGGATGCTGCCGTGGCTGCGGCTCTTAACCGCATCGTTTCCTAACCTTCTCGCATCGAAGCAGCGTTGGCTCTTCTCTACACAATCGGACATTCGACCCGCCCCATCGAGGACTTGATCGAGACGCTGCACGCCCACGGGATTGAAACGCTAGTGGATATCCGCGCGTTTCCCATGTCGCGGCGGCTGCCGCAGTTCAATCGAGAATCCCTGGAAAAGAGTTTGCCCGCGGCTGGAATCCGTTATGTTTGGATGAAAGCCCTGGGCGGCTATCGCAAGAAAAGCCGCGAAGATTCCCCGCACATCGCACTCCGCAATGCAAGCTTTCGCAACTATGCCGATTACACGCTCACGCCGGAGTTCGAGAAAGCGATGGCCGATCTGCTCGCGCTGGGCGAAGGTTCGCGCACCGCGTACATGTGCGCCGAGCGCGTATACTTCCACTGCCATCGCATGCTGGTTTCCGACTGGTTGGTTGCGCACGGGCATGAGGTGATGCACATTGACGGGACCGGCCCGCTAAAACCTCATCGCCTCACGGCGGAAGCGCGCATGATTGGTCGCAAACTGATTTATCGTGGTGACCGGCTCTTTTAGGGCGTGGATGCAAGTATCCAGCGCTGCAGTTTCGCGGCGTGGACCACGGGAATCATGCTGATCATCTTTGGCGGACTGCCGGGAGTGGGAAAAACAACGATTGCCAGAGAGCTGGCTCGTCAGCTCGGCGCGGTGTATTTGCGCATCGACTCCATCGAGCAAGCCATCCGTGATTGCGGCAAGATGAACGGGCCACTTGATGAATCTGGGTATTGCGTTGCCTACGCGGTCGCCAAAGACAATCTTCTCCTCGGTCGAACTGTGGTTGCAGATTCGGTCAATCCACTTCGAGTGACTCGCGACGCTTGGGCTGAGGTCGCGAGTCTAGCCGGAGCGGGTAAGTTTGAAGTCGAAATTACGTGTTCTAGTCCGCATCTGCATCGTCAACGCCTGGAAGCACGTCCAGCCGACATTGTCGGACTGCGCGTAACGTGGGAAGAAGTTCTCTCCCGCAAGTATGAACCATGGAACCGCGAGCATATCGTAATCGACACGGCGGCCACGAGCGTTGCGGGGGCCGTCGCGGAGTTGCGAAAAGCATTTGTGGAACGAGCAACGTTAAAATATGATCGTCGGTACAGGCATCGACATCGCAGAAGTTCCCCGCATCCGGCAATCGATCGAGCGTTTTGGCGACCGCTTTCTGCAACGCATCTATACCGCGGGTGAAATTCGTTATTGCAATTCCAAAGCTAATCGCGTGGAGCGTTATGCCGCGCGCTTCGCCGCCAAGGAAGCTGCGATGAAGGCTCTGGGCACGGGTTGGAGCCACGGCGTGCGTTGGCGGGACTGCGAAGTAACGCGTCTGCCGGGGGGACGTCCGACGATCGCCTTTCACGGAAAAGCCGGCGAGATCGCGGCCAAACTCGGCGTGAAGCATGCCGCGCTATCGCTTTCGCACACCGCGGAGCAGGCCATCGCGCAAGTCATTTTGGAAAACTAGTTGGCAGCACGCACCCCAGCTTCCTTCTGCTAGACTGGCCCATTCCGTTTCGTCATGTCCACAACCATCCAGGCCGTCGCGCCCGTTTCCTCGTCCGCTCAGATCCCCGAACGCACACTTCTCGTGGGTTTGGGCTTAACCAGCTTTGCGGCATTATTGCTGGAGCTCGCGCTCACCCGATTGTTTTCCGTAGTGCTCTTTTATCACTTCGCGTTTCTCGCGATTTCGATTGCGTTGCTGGGGCTCGGTGCGGGCGGCGTGTTCGCATATTTGCTCAAAAAATGCCTGGCGCGCTTTTCTACGCGCACGCTGGCCTCGCGTCTGTGCATGATCAACTCGGTGCTGGTTCTCCTGGTGCTGGAGGTCGTGCTGCATGTTCCGGTCTCGCTTACCGTGACGGGAGAGAATTTTCTTCGCCTCAGCGTTCTCTACGTCGTCTCGTCGATACCTTTTTTTCTAACCGGATTATTGTTCTCGGTGGTCTTCGCCCGCGAGACGTGGCGCGTGCCGCGGCTTTACGGAGCTGACCTCAGCGGTGGAGCGCTCGCCTGTCTGGCGGTGGTTCCTCTGCTCAACGTAGTCGGCGGACCGAACACGATTCTGGCAGCGGCCGTAGCCATGGCAGCAGCCGGCATGGTCTGGGCCCAATCATCGGGTGCGCGCAAATTGGCAGGTAGCCTGGCGGCCGCGTTCGTCTTGCTAATCGCAGCGAACTACTCCGGCCGCTTGATCGATGTGGTCTACGCCAAGGGAATATTTCGTAATCCCGCATGGGTGGAATTTGCGCGCTGGAATGCGCTGTCGCGTGTGGAAGTTGATCGCCAGGGCCCGGGCAAAGCCATCGTCATCGACGCCGACGCATCCACTTCGATCATGAATTGCGACCTCGCGCACTGGAGCGGTTCGAGATGCGAAGAAGATCAGATGTCGGCCCCGCCCGCGTTGGCCAATGTTCTGCGTCCGCATGGGGAGTTCGCCATTATCGGCCCCGGCGGCGGCGTGGATGTGCTGCGCGCGGTGGCGAATGGCAGCCCCAGCGTGACCGGCATCGAAATCAATCCCATCATTGCCAACACCATCATGCGCGGACGTTACGCGGACTATTCACAGCATCTCTACGAACGCCCTGAGGTGCACATTCACGTGACCGACGGCCGTTCGTATCTGCGTTCGACGCCGAAGCAATTCGACGTTGTGCAGATGACGCTGGTGGATACCTGGGCCTCAACCGCGGCCGGCGCTTTCGCGCTCAGCGAAAATAATCTCTACACCGTAGAGGCCTTCCGCGAATATTTCGAACATCTCAAACCGGATGGCATGATCGCCATCACCCGCTGGGAGTTCCAGCAGCCGCGCGAGGCGCTACGCGTGGTATCCGTGGCGATGCAGGCGCTGCACAGCCTTGGCGTCGCCGATCCAGCGCACAATTTCATGGTCGTCTCAGCAGAGACGCTCAATCAAGATGGAATCCCAGTCGTGGTGCTGGCAAAGAAGACGCCTTTCACCGCGGAAGAAGAGGCCGCGGTGCCGGAATTCTTCGACCAATATGACGATGACCTTGTCGCTCTTTATCTGCCCTCCCATCCCAACCATAATCCGTTTTCTGACCTGATTGCGAGCAACGATCCTGACCGCTTCGCACAGAGTTATCCTTACAACGTTTCGCCCGTCACCGACAATGCGCCGTTTTTCTTCTTCACTCTCAAGGCCGGGCAAATTCTCGGCCAAAAGCAGCATGGAATGGACTGGAAGGTGAACCTGGGAGTGCTGGTTCTGATTCTTGTGCTGGTCATTTCTGCGGCTGCTGTTCTCGGCTTTCTGATTCTTCCTCTCGCGCTGCAAGGAGGCCGCCACTCGCCGCTTCCCCTGCTTTATTTTGTGGCCGTGGGTCTGGGCTACATTCTGGTGGAGATTTCCTTTATCCAGCGTTTCGTGCTTTTTCTGGGGCACCCCACGTATGCGCTCACTGTCGTCATCTTTTTGCTGATGCTCTCCAGCGGCGCCGGAAGCCTGTTTTCGCGCCGCTGGCTTCCTCGCACCGAAATGTGTTGGATGCCGCTGATACTGGTGATCCTCGCGCTCGTCGCCAACATATTTCTTCTGCCGCGCTTCCTGCCCGCCTGGGTAGGACTGCAACTCAGCTACAGGTTCCTGATCAGCGGCGCGTTGCTGGTGCCACTCGGCTTCGTAATGGGCATGCCGTTCCCCACCGGCCTGCGCGCTCTGGGTGCTCGCTCGGGGCTTGAGGTTCCGAACAGCGCCGCCGGCGCCGATAACGCCGTAGAGTGGGCCTGGGCGATGAATGCGGCCGCCAGCGTGCTCGGTTCCGTGCTCGCGATGGTGATCGCGATCCAGTTTGGATTGACAGTGACGCTGGCGTGCGGAGTGGCAGCGTATCTGATTGCGTTGTTGCTGCTCCCGGCACTTCACTCGCAACGCGCATAGATCATGCATGGAAAACTGCCGCTTTTGTTATGATGCTGCGAGGGGCAGCTCGGGCGTGGAGCTGTTTCCGTGCATCGCTGAGACCGCGGTCTGAGGAAATCATTTGCCGAGCCAGAAGCAGCTCAAATGGTCGGAACTTCGCGTAGGGGTCACGGTCATCATCGCCAGCCTTGTGCTCGCGGTGCTTTTGTTTCTGATGTCCGGCACCAGCGGCCTCTTCTCGCATCGCATCACGCTGGTTTCATATTTTGATAATGCCGAGGGCCTGCGGCCCGGCGCGCCCGTGCGGCTTAGTGGCGTGGATATCGGCAACGTTTCAGCCATTCGCATCGTTCCGGACAAAGATAAGCAGATCACTCCCGTTGAAGTGATTATGAAGGTGAGCACGAAGTATGCTTTCAACCTGCGCCGCGATTCGGTCACGTCGCTCGATACCGCAGGAGTGCTCGGCGAAACTTATCTGGATATCGATAGTGCACAGGCCATCGGTCCGGTGGTGCGCGATGGCGACACGCTGGCCACGCAGGTTCATCCCGACTTCAACGAGGTGGTGCGCTCCAGCCAGAGCACACTGCAGAACATGGACGCGCTGCTCAAGCGCGCAGACCGCATCCTGGCCTACGCCGAAAGCGGCAAAGGATCGATCGGCAAATTGATTTACGACCCTACTTTGTATAACCGCTTTTCCGAAACCGTCGCGGACTTCCAGGGAATCGTCGATCAAATCGCCAAAGGCAAAGGCAGCCTCGGCCAGTTAGTCAACAGCAACGACGCTTATAACAAGTTCGTCGCAACCCTCGACAAGATGAACGGAGTCATCGACGACCTGCAAGCAGGCAAAGGCACAGCCGGAAAATTCCTGAAGGATCCATCTCTCTACAACAATGCCAACGACACGATCGCGAACCTGAAGAAGGTGAGTGAAACCATTAACTCGGGTAAAGGCACCGCAGGAAAGCTGATTAACGACGAAGAACTGGCAAAGAAGATCGATACCACGATGACCAAGCTGGCCGCGCTCACCACCGACCTGGAAGCGGGCCAGGGAACCGCAGGAAAACTTTTCAAGGATGACACGCTCTACAACAATGTTAATAAGATGCTTGAGGAGACTCAGGGTCTGATAAAAGCCATCCGCGAAAATCCCAAGAAATATCTCAGTATTAAATTGCACATCTTCTAGAGGGATTTAAATCTCGACTTCGCCCTCCAGGTAGAAAACGCAACTGCCTTCCAGTTCGACGCGTTCTCCGTACAAACGGCAAATGATTTCTCCGCTGCGCTTGAAACGCGCGAAAATCCGTCTGCTATGGCGTTACTTCCATTTCCTGGCGGTGCGGATCAGGCCGTAGGCGACGGCGCAGAACCAGAAGTCTACGACGAGGCCCCAGTCGAGCTGGAATGGCCGGTGGCGCGGCAGGGGCAGGGATGGCGCCAGCAGGAAGTACGTCACGTTGCCGAGGATGATGGCGCAGAGAGCTTGAATCAGATTGACGAGCACCGAGGGTTTAAACACCGCGGGGGCTTGACTCAATAACAACGCTCTTTACCGTCCGCGCCGCTCACGCAACGCTGATTCTCAGCGGTATAGCCAAGCCCGGCTTTTGGGTCATAGCAAAACCCGAGGCAAACATCCCTGACCTCGTAATGCGAGCTTGCGCCGGTTGAAGGCGATCCTATTATCGCGCGGAAGAAATCCACTAAGTCAGCAGGAGGGATAGTAGCTTTCTCTGTGGTGAAAGCCGCAATGGCGAAGCTTTCCATCTCGGTGTACCAACCCTCCCCGTGTCGCGCTCGCAGGGCTCTCGGCGCTTTGTGCAGCGTCCGCTTGAGTTCGGGTAGAGCTTGTATGACCTTCAGCTTGGCGCGAAGATCATCCGTCAAGAGTCCTTCGTGCGCAGTCTCCTCAAAACTGTACCGAAATAATTGACGGTCGTTCAATGTTACATAGTACCTACCGTCACGGTAAACGCTGACGTGGGTCTCATGAAACGTAATCCCATCCTTCTTAACATTCAGAATGCTCAGCTCAGGGTTCATGGCATCAACGATTAACGGCTCCCGATAAGGAAAAGCGGACGCTGCGAACCAGCAAACAACGATTATGAAAGGGAGCGCGATTGAAGGCCACGTTCGCTGGTTCACGGGAAGGCTTCGGAGTTGCCAATCAGAAGGAAGCAATCTCGTCATAGCCCAGAACAACGTCACGAGCAGGAACACAACGGAAACAATTCTGAGTTGCGAATAGCGCATGTATAGATCAGGTTCCAGCGACGAGGCGTTCATGGCAATCCAGGAGTTACCATACGCTCGGGATTCAGTCATAAAAATCCAAGGCAGAGGCAAGACCGCTCCGACTGCAGCGACCATGTAGCCGACACGCAGCCGCCAGCGTAAGAGCAAGGCACTGCTCAACAGGCCGAACGGACTAAGGAGCACAGCTAACCAAGCCATCCCCATATACAACAGAATGTCCCGCCCAGTCCTGGCGTAACAAACAAGCATCCACGCGATGGCTGCTGTCGCAGAGACAGTAAGAAGTACGGCCTTCCAGCTCGGCTTAAGTTGCCGGTTTTCATTCATTGAGAGATTAGACACCGATCACTGGTTCGATGGAGGCAGTTTCGCATCATCGCGAAACCAGCATGCCAATACCGAATCGGCAGTTAACGTAATATCACCATTTCCCCAACAAACGCCGAGAGAGCATCCCTGGGGTGACTTGCTGCTAACATTCTCTGGACCCTCCGCATGCTGGAACTCACCACGCCCGTGCAGTACGTGAAGGGAGTCGGCCCCAAGCTGGCGGAGATTCTTGCCACCAAAGGCATTGCCACGGTCGGCGACCTGCTCCATTATCTGCCGTTTCGCTACGAAGACCGGCTGAATCCGCGCGGGATTGCGGAACTGCGTGCCGGCGAAATGGCTACGGTGATCGGCGAAGTCCGCAACTCGGGCCTGTTTCGCACGCGGCGCATGCCGATCTTCCAGCTCACCGTGGGCCAGGGACGGTCGCGGCTGAAATGCTTGTGGTTCAACGCCACTTACCTGCAGGGTAAGTTCAAGCCCGGCGAATTGATTGCGCTTTATGGCAAGGTGGAGCAGGATTCGCGCAGCGGAGAGCTGCAGATTATGCAGCCGCAGTTTGAAATGCTGGGCGAGGCGGAAGGGAACGCGGCGGACGACAAGGCGGCGGCGTCGCTGGAAGTGGGGCGCATCGTGCCCATCTACGAATCGGCGGGGCAAGGGCGTGTGACGGCCCGCTGGTTTCGGCGGATCATTCGCACGGCGCTCGATGACCTCACTCCCGAGCTGGCGGAAACTATTCCGGCAGCCGTGCGCGGGCGGCTGGCGCTGGTTTCGCCGCGCGAGGCACTTTGGAAAGTTCACTGGCCGGAAGCTGGAGAAAGCTTTGAAGATTTGCAATCGTCGCGCACGCCCGCGCACATCCGGCTCATTTTTGAGGAATTGTTTTTTATCGAGCTGGGGCTGGAGATGAAGAAGCGCCAGCAGAAAGCGCAAACCGGCATTGCCTTTCAGCTCGACGACCGAGTGCGGCAGGCGATTAAAAAGATTCTGCCGTTTCATCCTACGGCGGCGCAGAAGCGGGTGTTGAAAGAAATTGCCGATGACATGCAGAAGCCGCATCCCATGCGGCGTTTGCTGCAGGGAGATGTGGGCTCGGGGAAAACCATCGTCGGCTTTCAGGCGGCGATCATCGCCATCGAGAATGGATATCAGGTGGCATTGATGGCGCCTACGGAGATTCTGGCGCAGCAACATTATTTTTCCGCGCGGCGAATTCTGGAGAACGCAGGGTACCGAATCGTTCTATTGACTGGCTCGCTGGAGGCTGACCGCAAACGCGAAATCCGCCGACACATTGCGCAGGGAAACGCGCAGCTAGTCATTGGCACACATGCACTGTTGGAGGAGAAAGTTGAGTTTGCAAAGCCGGGGTTGGTGATCGTCGACGAGCAGCACCGCTTCGGCGTTTTGCAGCGGTTGAAGTTGATGAAGAAATCGGGGGAAGGTAGCGACCCTTCGGCAGGCTCAGGGCAGGCTCTCGCTAGTCCAGCTGAGCCCGACGTACTGGTTATGACGGCCACGCCCATCCCGCGCACGCTCGCGCTTACTCTCTACGGCGATCTCGATCTCAGCATCCTCGATGAACTACCGCCGGGGCGCACGCCGATTGTCACGCGAAGAATCTCCGACGACCGCTCGCCCGAGGTGTGGGACTTTGTGCGCAAGCAGGTCGCGAAGGGACATCAGGTGTATGTGGTTTACCCGGTGATCGCGGAAAACGAAGAGACGGAGCTGAAGGCTGCGATCAAGATGTACCGCGAACTGAGTGGAAAGATTTTTGCCGATCTGAAGGTCGGGCTGCTGCATGGGCGGCTGGATTCTGATTTAAAAGATCAGGTCATGCGCATGTTTCAGAAAGGCGAGTTGCAGATTCTGGTTGCGACCACGGTGATTGAAGTGGGCGTGGATGTGCCGAATGCAACCGTAATGGTGATTGAGCACGCCGAACGCTTTGGCTTGGCGCAGCTTCACCAGTTGCGCGGGCGCATCGGGCGCGGAGCGGCGAAGTCTTATTGCGTTCTAATGACCGGAGGCAAAGTGACCGAAGACGGCGAGCGCCGCCTCGATGCCATGGTCCGCACCAACGACGGCTTTCAGATCGCCGAGCTCGATCTCGAACTGCGCGGCCCCGGAGAATTCTTCGGCACGCGGCAAGCCGGGATGCCGAGCTTTCGCGTGGCCAATCTGATTCGCGACCGGCAACTGCTGGAACTGGCCAAGCGAGAGGCCGCGGCGGTGATGGAAGGGCCGAATTCCGAGATCACGCAGGTGGAAATCAGCCGCGCTCAGGTCGCCCTGCGCACGCGCTGGCAGCATACTTATGGGCTGGTGGAGGTGGGGTGAAGAAACAGTCTCAACTGATAGAATCGAGATGATGGCCGGTACGTCCCAACTGATTCAGATCGAGGTCAACCCGCCGCTGCGGGTGCCTAAGCCGGAGTGGCTCCGCGCCAAGGCTCCGGTCGGCGACAACTTCCACCAGCTCAAGAAGCTGGCGCGCGGGTTGGGGCTGCATACGGTCTGTGAATCGGCGCAGTGTCCGAACATCGGCGAGTGCTGGAATCATAAGACCGCGACCTTCATGCTGCTGGGCGATATCTGCACCCGCCGCTGCGGATTCTGCGCCGTGCCCAAAGGTCGCCCCGAGCCCATCGACTGGGACGAACCGCGCCGCGTGGCTGAGGCCGTAGCTACTTTGGGTTTGAAACATGCGGTGGTGACTAGCGTGAATCGCGATGATGACAACGTTGGCGGCGCTCGAGTTTTTGCCGAGACGATTCGCGAGATTCGCGAGCTGATTGCAGATTGTCGCATCGAAGTGCTGATCCCGGATTTTCAAGGCCTGGAAGAGCCGCTGAAGATCGTGCTCGACGCGCAGCCTGACGTGCTCAACCACAACACCGAAACCGTGCCCCGGCTTTATCGCGCTGTACGCTCCGGCGCGCGCTACCAGCGCACTCTCGATCTGCTGGAGAACGCCAAGAAATTTTCTCCCGGCAGGGTGACGAAGAGTGGAGTGATGGTTGGGCTCGGTGAATCCTCGGAAGAACTAATCGAAGTTTTCCGCGATCTCGGTGAACGTGGCGTTGACATTCTCACCGTGGGCCAATATCTGCGTCCCTCGCGTGATCACCTGCCCATCGCGCGCTTTTACACGCCTGAAGAATTCCGCGAGCTGCGGAATGAGGCGCTGCGATTCGGCTTCCGCCATGTCGAGTCTGGACCGATGGTGCGCTCCAGTTATCACGCGCACGAGCAGGCCGAGTCCACTTCTACTCCTCGGGTGGTATCGTAGACGCGGCATGCTGACCGCGCTCCTGGTTGTACTCGGCTTCTTCGCTGGCATCCTGGGAGCGATGACCGGAATCGGCGGCGGCGTTCTGATTTCTCCGATTCTTGCGCTGCATTTCGGAATTCCTATCCGGCAGGCCATCGGCACGAGTTTGGTCGCGGTGATCACGACTTCCGCGGCGAGTTCGTCCGTACATCTCCAGCGCCATACCACCGACATTCGCCTGGGCATGACTCTGGAGCTGGCAACCGCTCTGGGAGCGGCCGTTACGGCTTATCTGGTGGCCTACTTCAACCGCAATGCGCTTGAGGGATTGTTCGCGGGATTCCTGCTGTATAGCTCCATCACGATTCTGGCGCGCGGCGGCAAAATAAAAGATCAGGATGAGCTTCCGGTTAACAGTAACGGTGGAACCGTGATTCCGCCCTATGAGCCGCAGCGTTATCCGCTTGGCTTGGGCGCGTCTTTGATTGCCGGCGGACTCTCCGGCCTGCTCGGCATCGGCGGCGGCCCCATCAAAGTTCCGGTGATGTATATCTTCATGAATGTTCCGCTGATGGTGGCCACAGCGACTTCGAATTTCATGGTGGGCGTAACGGCGGCGGCCAGCGCCCTCGTCTACTACCGGCGCGGAGACATTCTGGTGGGAATCGCCGCTCCGCTGGCGGTTGGCGTCTTCCTGGGATCGCTGCTGGGCGCACGCCTGGCTCCGCGCATTCAAACGAAATACGTCGTCTATCTGCTGGTCGCGATCATGCTTTATCTCGCCGGCCATCTCGTCGTGCACTTGCTTACGGGAGGCGCCGCATGAGCCAGGTCCGCGAACCGGCCTTCGACCGCGTGGTTGCATGGGTGCTGCGCGTGGGCGCGTTTGGATGTTTCTTCATCATGCTGGCGGGATTGCTGGTTGGAATCTTCGTCCACGGCCGCATTCCAGAAGGGATTGAGCGCGCGGGCGTGCTGCTGATGCTGGCTACGCCGGTCGTCCGCGTACTGGTTGCGGGCATTCTTTTCCTGCGCGAAAAGGATTGGAAGTACGGGGCGATCTCGTTTGGAGTGCTTACGATTCTGCTGCTGGGCGCGCTCTTCGGCATTGGAGAGCACTGAAACTATTAGAACTTGAGACTATGTGCACGCCGATATTCCAGATTGATGCGGTCACCATCCGCCACTTCGCCGGAAATAAGCAGCGGTGATGCCGAAGGCGAGCTTCCCAGTGGATGCCAGACTCGGAGATGATCGCACAGATGGATCAGGAGCGCTGCTTTACTACCGCCAGCAGACGCCACCACGTTACTTTAGGAACCTCCGCCAATCATCTTTGCCACGTTACGATATCTCCTGACGTATGAACAAAATTGCTGTCCTGTACGACGCTGGCCAAGCTGTGCTCTCCACCTTCGACCTGGATGAGGTGCTTCAGCGCATCCTGGGCATCGCGCGGGACTATTTTCATCTGCGCAACGTGGCGATCATGCTGCTCGATAAGCCGTCGCAGGAGCTGTACGTCCGCTCGCAGATCGGCTGGGACGTAGGACAAGACAAGGCCCGGCTGTCTTTGGGCCAGGGAATCACCGGCGCAGCTGCGCTCAAGAAGCAGCCGGTCTATGCGCCCGACGTGCGCCAGGACCCGCGCTATTTCTGCTCCGCCAAATCCACCCGCTCGGAGCTCGCCATCCCTTTGATGGTGCGCGATGAGGTGGTAGGCGTGCTCGATTGCCAGAGCGACAACGTCGACCATTTCGATTCAGAAACGATTGATCTGCTCACGCTTTTCTCCACGCAGGCGTCAATCGCCCTGCAGAACGCGCGCCTATATTCGCTGGAGCAGCAACGTGCGCGGCAACTGCAAGCCATCAACGCCATCGCCCAGCAGACCACGGCGGTGCTCGAGCTGGAAGAGCTGCTACGCAGAGTTTGCCAGTTAATTCAGGACGCGTTTCGCGTTTCGCATGTCTCTCTTTTCCTGCGCGAAGATCATGACCTGGTACTCCGGGCGCATCACGGAACACTCACCCCTCGTATTCCGGAAGGCGGCCGCTTCGCCGCGACCGACGAGCCCTGGGCCGGCATCCTGTCTGATAGCCGTACGTCGATGGAAAGAGATCTGAACCGGACCTTGGCAGCGAAATTTTTTGCGGAATCAGCCTCGCGCATGTGCATTCCCCTGGTGTCGTTTGGGCAGACGCTGGGAGTGCTCGCGCTCGATAGCGCTAAGACCGATGCCTTTCGCGACGGCGACCAGCAGTCGCTGGAATCGGTGGCAGATATCTGCGCCACGGCCATTCAAAATGCGCACTACGTTGACCGGGTAAAACAGCTGGCCTATCTCGACGGCTTAACCGGCATTTTCAATCGCCGCTTTTTCGAGTTGCGCATTATGGAAGAAATCGAACGCGCCCGCCGCGGCGGTTTGGGCATGGCCGTCATCATGGCCGATATCGATCAGTTCAAGCGCCTGAATGATGAGTTCGGGCACGTGCTCGGCGATGAAGTGCTCCGCCAGGTTTCATCTTTATTTCATCAGCAGCTGCGCAAGATTGACGTGGTATGCCGCTACGGAGGTGAGGAATTCGGGATTCTGCTGACGCAAGTCAATCCGGAGCAGGCGCTGAACATAGCTGAGAAACTGCGGAAGATGGTGGAAAGTTGGTCATTCCCAGGCGTGCCCCGTACCGTAACCATCAGCGCCGGAGCCGCTGCCTTTCCCCAACACGGTACAACTCGCGATGAACTGGTGCGGGCAGCAGACTCCGCTCTATACGCGGCCAAGCAGGCCGGCCGAAACCGCGTCTGCCTAGGCCCCATGGCTCGCCGCCAAGCAGCAGGTCTCTAGCGTCCCACTTACTACCGGCCAACCTCAGCCCGACGATACAAATATCCCTCAGAGGCAGGTGAACGCCAGCATCTAGTCCCACTCTTACCATCTTGATTCCCCCCGGACTAAAAACGAGAGGACATCTCGCGGGCAGCTCCACAGCAAGGGGTGCCCCATGTCTCGCGCATTTTGCGAGACGTGGGATTCCACAGCTGCGTCCCGCTTGGGACTTAGATCGACCCCCGAATCCCGCACCCATTCCACGCTCACGCCGACGAAGAATCCACCTGAGACCAGACGTCACCGAAGAACCTTCCTGACTGGGTACCAGATACTGCCCTACTTCTTTTTCCCCCGCAGCATCTCCACCACCCGCTCATAGTCATCTACAGAAGCGTATTCAATCACGATCTTTCCCTTCCCGCTTCGATCCTTAATTCTCACCCGCATCCCCAGCGTCCGCTCCATATCCGTCTGCGCCGCCCGTACATTCGGATCCATCCATCGCGCGCCGCGCGCTTCTCTCTTCGCTCCCGGCATGAGTTGCCCCGGCATCATCGGAAGCGACCCATTGATCCGCATCACCCGGTCTTCAATCTGATCCCACTTCAATTTGTGGGTCACCACCTCTTCCGCGACCTTCTCGATATATTCCTCATTCTCCAGCCGCAAAAGCTCCCGCGCGTCGCTAAAGCTCAGCCGCTCCTCCAGCATGTAGTCCATCACTTTCCGCGGGAGCCGCAACAACCGCATATAATTCGACACCGTCTCCCGCGACACGCCAATCCGGTCCGCAATCTGCACCTGCGTCAGCTTGAATTCCTTGCTCAGCACCCGGAACGCCTCGGCCTGCTCGATGGGATTCAAGTCTTCCCGCACCATGTTCTCGAGGACGGTCATCTCCGCCGCCTGCTGCGGTGAGAGCCTCCGCACCAGCGCCGGGACCGTATCCTTCCCAGCCATCTTCGACGCCCGCAACCGCCGCTCACCCAGCACCAGGACGTAGCGCCCCGCTTCCTCCGCCGGCCTCACTACCACGGGCTGCACCACCCCATGCTCTTTGATCGAATCTCTCAACTCGATCAACATCTCCTCATCAAACACATATCGCGTCTGGTAAGGATTCTTGTCAATCAACTCAATCGCCAGATTCGTAACGGTATTGCCGGATATGGCTACAGCCTGTATCGAGATAACCTCGGGCTCGTGTGGGGCGGACACTCCTGTCCGCCCGGCGTCCATCTGCGCAGAAGCCGCGGAAACACCCATGTCGCCGACACCATTGTCATTCCGAACGAAGTGCGAAACCTGCTGTCCGCCGCCAGCTGCAGTGCCGTAGTTGGGAGCAGCAATGCCGGGTGCCCCATCCTTCGCGTCCTTTGCGAAGGGTCGGCGCGGCTCCGCTGTGGCGACCCGCGACTCAGGACTAACCGCCCGCGGCCCCGGCAGCAACGACTCCAACCCCCGCCCCAAAGCCCGCCGCTTCTCCACCTTCTCGTCCTTCTTATCGCTCCCCGCCAAGTTCGTAGCCGCCGTAGTAGTCATTAAAGTGTGTCCCCTGTGCCCTCTGTGTTAAAGCCTTTGATCTCAACTTCCGTCATCCAAACGGCGCACGGCGAAAGTAACATCGATAACTATCAATCTATATATTGGTGTATATCAATGTATATTTCAAGCCGTCTTATCCATCTCGCCCGCCGAAGGCTGAGAGCTAGCAGCCACCAAATGCTTCCCCAGAATCTCTTTCGCCAGCCGGATGTAGCTCTCCGCACCCTTCGACCGCGGATCGTATATCAGCGCCGGCTGCCCATGGCTCGGAGCCTCCGCCAACCGTATGTTCCGCGGTATGGTTGCGGTGCACACCTTCGCGCCAAAAAATTTTCGCAGCTCAGCTGTCACCTGCTGCGCCAGATTGGTCCGCTCATCCAGCATGGTCAGAACGACGCCTTCAATCTCAAGCGCAGGATTCAGCGCCATGCGTATGCGTTCCACTGTGTCCATCAGCTCGCTGATACCTTCCAGCGCAAAGTATTCCGCCTGCATAGGAATCAGGACTGAGTCGGACGCGACCAGGGCGTTCAGCGTCAGCAAGTCGAGCGCGGGCGGACAGTCGAGTACGATGTACTGAAAACGATCGCGCAGCGGCGCGATCGCATCGCGCAAACGATACTCGCGCCGCTCCGCCTCGACCAGCTCTATGTTTGCCCCGATCAGATTCTTGTGTGAAGGAATGAGCCAGAGCTGTTCAAGCTCAGTCGTGGCCAGTGCTTCCTCACCTGAAGCTGCGCCCATCAGCAAGTGATAAGTCGAGATGCGCTCCGGATCTTTCACCAGGCCCAGGCCGCTCGAGGCATTCGATTGCGGATCGCAATCAATGAGGAGTGTGTTCACTTCAGCCGCAGCGAAGGACGCGGCTAGATTGATGGCAGTCGTAGTCTTCCCGACGCCGCCCTTCTGATTGGCAACAGCGATGACGTGTCCCATAAGTTGTCGAGGAGCCCAGAGCTGTTGGCAGAATAGTGCGATTCGAGTTTCGAATGCAAGATTAGATGTTGCGCATTTTCAGAATACTTGTGCAAAACCAGTCCTAATGTTCCAGTTGGAACTGGTCTCGCAGTCAAAGGCCAAAACCTACTCCTAATTTTCCCAACGACTCAAGCATCCGGCGGAGGCTAATCCAGATGCATAGCGGAAGTAGTATTCCAGTCGGAACGTTAGGAATGGTTTGAGCACTTTGTTATTGACTAGGCGGATGATTTTGAGTGTTCCAACCGGAACATTAGACCAGTTTATTTTCGGCTGGAACATATTTCCTAATGTTCCAGTTGGAACATTCCTGGAAAAGTGCAACCAATTTTATGTATCAAATTGAGACTTTCCCACTATTGCCGCTTACTTCGCCTACATGAATACAATATTGCATTAATATATACTTTCTTCCCACTTGGTTACTGACGCGGTTCGTGGCCACCGATTAAGAGAATGCGAGACCTTGATTCTGGGATGGATATGGGGGACTGCCAGACTAAGTTGGGTAGGATGGATTGGGCTTGGGTTAACTGCGAGGAGGCGATCAGGAGGGCAAGACGTCCGGAGGGGGCCAAGAGTGCGGCCGCTGTTGGGAGGATGTTGGAGAAGCGCTCGACGGCGCGGAGGGTTACTACGTCAAAGGTTGCCGGGGGGAGGGTTTCGGCGCGGGCGTTTTGTATATTGATGTCCGTCAATGTTAGTACGCGGGTTAGTTCGCGGAGGAAAGTTGCTTTCTTGTGGTTGGATTCGATTAATGTGAGGGCTATGTTTGGGGCCCAGAGCTTTATGGGGAGTCCAGGGAAGCCGGCGCCGGAGCCCAGGTCTGCCACGCGGTCGTTAGTCGTTGGTCGTTTGTCGTTGGCAGAGTCAACTTCAAAATCCCTTACCACAGGGGACACAGAGGACGTCACAGGGTAGGGCGGGAAGAGATGGCGGGCGGCGAAGAGGGATTCGCCGAAGTGGCGGGTTACGATTTCTTCTTCGTTGCGGATCGCGGTTAGGTTGATGCGGGTGTTCCAGCGGAGTAATAGATCGATGTACGTCAATATATGTTGATAAAGGGCGTCGTTGGCCGTTGGTCGTTGGTCGCTAGCATCGTGCAGAAAGGGCTGGAGTAGTTCGGCGATGCGGGCTGCGTGCATGGACGCCAGATTGTAGACGGCTGGCACCTGTATTTCAACGCAGGTCTCGCAGACGCACACGAGTGCTAAGCTGGGAGGATGAAAAAACAATTGTCTGACCAGCAGTTTCATGATCGACGGCATCAGGAGCGGAAGCGAGCCGAGGCGGCGAAGAGGCCGGCGAAAAAGAAAGTGGGGGAGCCGGGGAAGCAGGGCGGTGAGTCTCGCGTAGCTGGTAGTTAGCGGACTAACTCAAGAGGGTGCGTAAGAACTCGCGGCGTCCCTAGTCTGTGTCATGGCTTCTCTTTCGCTCCTTAGGGCTTGATCTCATACCACTTGACCCAGGTTTGCGCCCTGGCTGCATTCTTACGCCGCTTCGCGGCTGACAAGGAACCTCGTGGGTACTTTACTTTGGAAGTGTTCCCATTCAAAACCAGAGCCATAGAGGGTAAGTTCAGATAAATTCAAAAGCAGAAGTCTAAAGCAGCGGACAAGAGTGTCCGCTCCACACAAGCCTGTCGAGCTGCGCTCTACGGACAGCCGGAGGCGGCTGTCCCTACATAAAACCAACTCGGACAAGTATGTACCACTGATTTTGTGGCGCAGGCCACCTTCTGCAACAATCTCACTAAGAATTAAGGGTCAGCATAGCGATTGCAACACATCTTGCGACCGCGCTTTTTACCATGAAGTTTTCCTCACCGCTTGCTCTTGATTCGGCAACTAATCCACTACTCTTCGTCTGCTCCAGGCCGGCCTCGCGCTAAAAGGCCGACAAATCCCCCAGGAGGTTTCGACGTGACGTCCCCCAAGGTTTCAGTTCTTCGCACTATTTTGTTTGCCTTCTTCGTTACGTACTTTATTGCCGGCGGCTTTTCGCGCGCGTGGTCGCAAGATGTTCTCACTTATCACAACAACAATGCGCGGACGGGGCTGAATTCAGCCGAGACTACGCTGACGCTTAGCAACGTGAATTCGAGTACGTTCGGGAAGCTATTCATTTTGACGGTGGATGGGCTGGTGGACGCCGAGCCGCTGTACCTATCGGCGGTTCCGATTTCGGGTAGCGGGACGCATAACCTCTTGATTGTGGCTACTGAGAATGATTCGGTTTATTCCTTCGACGCCGACACGGGTGCGGTGATTTGGCACATTAGCACTTTGGGCTCGGGGGAGACTGCATCGGATGATCGGAATTGCAGCCAGGTCACACCGGAGATTGGGATCACGTCGACTCCGGTGATTCGGCGCCCGGCAGGATCGAATGGGGTGATCTATGTGGTAGCGATGTCGAAGAATTCTTCCGGAACTTATTTTCAGCGGCTGCATGCGCTCGATGCCACGACGGGCAAGGAAATGTATAAGGGGCCGGTTGCAATTGCGGCGAAATACCCTGGCACGGGCGATAACAGCTCGGGCGGCGATGTGGTGTTCGATCCGGCGCAGTACAAAGAGCGTTCGGGATTGCTTCTGCTGGATGGCGTGGTCTATCTGACGTGGGCGTCGCATTGCGACATTCGTCCGTATACGGGATGGGTGATGGGTTACAACGCGACGACACTGAAGCAGGAGACGGTGATCAACGTGACGCCCAACGGCAACGAAGGGGCGGTCTGGGGCGCGGGCGCGGGGCTCACAGCAGACACTTCGGGCAACATTTATTTTCTCGATGCGAACGGGACCTTCGATACGACGCTGACTTCCAAAGGCCTTCCCAGCAGCGGCGATTATGGAAACGCATTTATCCGGCTCACAACTAGCGGTGGGCTGGCCGTCGCGGACTATTTCGAGATGGACAATGGAGTGGAAGAGAGCAATAGCGATACGGATCTCGGGTCGGGTGGAGCTATTTTGTTTCCGGCGATGACGAATGCTGCGGGGACGAGTTTTGAGCTGGCGGCGGGGGCGGGGAAAGATACCAATCTCTACGTGGTGAATCGCAACTCCATGGGAAAATTCAATGCCAACAGCAACAACATGTATCAGGAGCTGGCGGGAGCGCTGCCGGGAGGGATCTGGTCGATGCCGGCGTTCATTGGCGGGCGGTTATTTTTTGGTCCGGTGGGCGAACCGATTATGGAGTTTGAATTTAAGGACGCCAGGCTTTCGAGCGCGCCGCTCGCGCAGACCAGCAACAGCTTTGGCTACCCGGGAGCCACGCCAAGTATTTCATCGAATGCCGGTAAGAACGAGATTGTGTGGGCGGCGGAGAATACGAATCCGGCCGTTTTGCATGCTTACAACGCGCTAACGCTTGCGGAGATCTACAACAGCAATCAGGCGGCGAATGGACGCGATCAATTCGGCGCGGGGAATAAGTTCATCACTCCGATGATTATTCACGGCAAGGTTTATGTGGGCACGACCACGGGGGTGGGGGCGTTTGGATTGTTGGCGGATAAGCCTGGTTCAGCTGGAAGTTCTGACGCGGGGATACAGTAAATGGAGTGTCGAACTTAGCTTTGCGGAACTTTAGCTTTTAAGATCCACCCTGATGGCGAGCGTTCCATTCTTCGGCGGTGATCTCCCAGATTTCTGCGGGCAGACGACCGGAGACGTAGTCGCGTTCCTCCTGGGCAACCATACGCATACCACTTTTCTCGGAGATACGGCGGGATGCGGCATTGGCTACGGCCTTGGGAACCCGAAGCCGCCGAAACCCAAGGGTATTGAACCAGAAGCCGGTGGCGGCTTCGCAGGCCTCGGTCATGAGGCCTTGCCGGTGCCAGGGCAATCCGAGCCAGAAGCCGCGATTATCTTTCTCTCCTTTCACCAGGCTTATGCAGCCGATGAGCTGATCTGGTTCGGTTTTTAGCCGGAGCGTCCAATACCATTGGTCTCCGCGTTGGATCGCGGGAAGAGCGACGTCACGATAGAAGGTGTAAGCGCCATCGGGCGGATAGGGCCAGGGGACAGTGGTGGCGAGATAGCGAACGATTTCCCAGTGGGGAAAGAGTATCTGGGCTTGGTGCGCGTCGGAGAGCTGCAAGGGGCGCAGAAAAAGACGCTGGGTTTCGAGTTGTGGGATCACGTTGCAAAGATGATAGCGCAGCGCTAGGTACGAATCGTAATTGCACCGGGCTGCTAGACTCCTTGTATTCCGATGGTGCTCAGGGATCAACTCGGGTTGAAGTTTATGCCGCCGGAGCGGCGGGTTTGGTGAGGTCTAGTGGCCGAGATAATAAAAGAGCGCGGATACTTTTGGTGGTTCAACGAGCCGAGTAGGTCTGCTAACTCAAAGTCCAACTCCGTTCCCGGGCTTTTGACGATTAGCAATGACGGCCAAATAGCTCTTGAAACCGACAGCGCTCTCTGTCTGGTCGACGAGTACCGAGACTGGTCAAAGCCTAGGTGCTTTCCAAAATCTAAGCGAGTAGCTGGCTACTTAGCAGCTAGTGGCAAGTATGTCTTGATCGAAGGCTTGGAGCGTACTGACCTCTCGTTCTCCGATGAAACGCCCCAACGACAGGAATTCGCTGCCGAGACCTGTGCTCACCGGGACAGTCCGTTTCCTGAAGCCTATGGAGAAGGACAGTTCACTGCGCTTCGTATCGAACTGGCCGGATTCGAGGAATGGCTTGAGCTGGACAGTATGATGGTGGATCGAGAATATCCTGATGGCGACGACAATCAGGTCCACGTTTCTTACAAGGAATGGAATCTAAGATATCCGGTCCGCGAGGGCACTCTCGCAGTTGAGTCGATCACAACCGGGGTACCGCTCTTCTTTCGGCCCGACCTCCCGCAAAGAGATGTACAGCTAGAACAGCATTTCTATTTAACCTTTACACCTGACTCACTTACCGGATCCTCCGATTTGCGCTTGACATATACAAGCTTAGAAGAGCTTATAGCATTGTTTCTTGGCACATATAGGCGTTTGCCATGGCCGATCTTGGTTACTAAAGAAGAATTCGAAGAATGGAACACGCTGTACTTTTACCGAGGCGGGCAGTCTTCCGAGGCCATCAACAAATTTTCCATCTGGGTTACGTTCAAACAAATCAGAGAGAACTTTGGAGATCTATTCAAGAGGTGGTTGGCAGGAAGCGAATCGTTCGGTGCGGGGTACTACTTATATGTCTCTTCACTTAGGAATCCGCACCATTACTCGGAACATCGCTTCGTGAATTTGGTCTGGGCAGTGGAGGCTCTCCACAGGAAGTGGCTTCCTCACTCCGAGGAATCCGATCATGTCGTCCGAGAACGTAACCGTGTGGAACGAATCCTCACGCTCCCGATGGAAAACGAGGATAGGAAATGGCTCGGCAAAAAGTTGGCCCACGCCCACGAGCCATCATTAGAAGCGCGCATTTTGGAGTGCTTGCGAAAGCTCCCCTTCAGCTTCGGGAAGGGTGAAATCGAACGGTTTGCAAAAACTTGCGCGGAAGGAGGAACGATATATCTCACGCTGGAGGCCCGCGCGATGGTGTGGATTACAACTCGTTCCATCTCGAGATTTCGCGGCTCGCGGAAGCGCTCGATCACTTATTTCATGCCCTCCTTCTCTTTCAGATCGGAATCAGCTCGACGACCATCTACGAGATCATGAGGAATAGCTTGGTCTCCAGGCGCGTGGAGGCTGCCTTAGCCGATGCAGGCCTGACAATCGCACCTGTCGCCACCGCCCCGCCGACGATTCCTCCTTCCCCCTAAGGGGCTGTGAAACCTTCCTCGTTTTGGAAACAGTGACTCAGCAGTCTACACTGCACTCAGCATGTCTCTTACCGATCAACTCGGGTTTCGCTTTGCCCCGCCGGAGCGGCGGGTGTGGACGGTACGCGGGTTGGTGGCGGCGGTGCGGGCGCACGTGGAGCGCGAGTATTCCGATGCGTGGGTGGAAGGGGAGATCTCGAATTTTCGGGCGCCGGATTCGGGGCATTTGTATTTCACGCTGAAGGATGGGAATGCGCAGATTCGGGTGGTGATGTTCAGTTCGAAGGCGCGGCTGCTGCGCTTTCGTCCTACGGATGGGATGCAGGTAGTGGTGCGCGGGCGGGTCACGATTTATGAAGATCGCGGCGAGTTGCAGATTGCGGCGGAGTATATCGAGCCGAAGGGTGCGGGTGGGTTGCAGGTTGCGTTTGAGCAACTGAAGGCGAAGCTGGAAGCGGAAGGATTGTTTACCCCGGAACGGAAAAAGGCGATTCCGGCGTTGCCGGCGCGAATTGGGATTGTGACCTCGCCGCAGGCGGCGGCGCTGCGGGACATTCTGAATATTTTGCAGCGGCGGCATCACTCGGCGAACGCGGTGATTTATCCCGCGCAGGTGCAGGGCGACGCGGCGGCTGGGGAAGTGGCGAGCGGAGTGCGGTATTTCAACCAGACTCGCAGTGTGGAAGTGATTATTGTGGGGCGCGGTGGAGGGTCGGCGGAGGACCTGGCAGCGTTCAATGATGAAGGACTGGCGCGGGTGGTGGCAGCGTCTGAGATTCCGGTGATTTCCGCGGTGGGGCACGAGACCGATTTCACGATTGTGGATTTTGTGGCGGACTTGCGGGCGCCAACACCTTCGGCGGCGGCGGAGTTGGTGATCCGCTCGCGGGTGGAAATTGAAAATCAAGCGGAGGCGGTGCGAGCGCGACTGGTGCGGGCGATGGAGCGCCAGTTGCTGGAGGCGCGGCATGCGCTGATGGAACGGGCCCAGCACGGGGCATTCGCGCGCATGATGGATTTGATCCGGCAGCGGCAGCAGAAGCTGGATGATCTGACTTACCGGCTGGAGCGCGGCCAGCGCCAAACCCTCGAGCAGATGCGACGCAGGTGGGAGACGGTGGCGGCAGCGGTACGCCACTATGATGTGCGCCGTGTGCTGGCGGGAATGCGCGGAGAGCTTGCATCTGGGACTGCGGCATTGGCCGGAGCAATGCGCAATCAGCTTTTGCAGAATAAGGTTCGGATGGAGCGCATGGGACGGGCGTTGGAGATGCTCTCACCGCTCGCGATTCTGGAGCGGGGGTATGCTTTGGTGTTTGATGGTGCGGGGCAACTGGTAAAGGATGCGGCACAGGTGAAGGCGGGGGATGAGATTCGGGCGCGGCTGGCGCAGGGAGAGATTGAGGCTACGGTGAAAAGCAGTGCAAGACCAGAAGGCAGCCGCAAGAAGCAGCAGTGATGGAGATGCCTTGCAAGGGTGGGATGATGGCGGGGATCCTTCGACTACGTAGTGCTTCGCGTTCGCGAAGCACTACCTTCGCTCAGGATGACAAGTCCTAAAGTTCCGCACAGGCATTAGAATGTAGGGTTCCGACGGGCCAAAATTTCGCGGATGGAGAGATCCGGTGACGCAATTGATGGCGCCCTGGTTAAGAGTGTCGTTTACGGTGCTCGACATTCTGCTGGTGGCGTTAATCATCTACGAAGTGCTGGTGATGATCCGGGGAACGCGAGCGGCGCCGATGCTGGCGGGGCTGGCGGCGGTCGCGGTGGCGTTTTACCTGGCGCGGATCGGCGAGCTGGTCACATTGAACTGGCTGGTGAGCCACTTGCTGCCTTACGTAGTGTTCGCGCTGATCGTGGTGTTCCAGTCCGAGATCCGGCATATGTTGTCGGATGTGGGGCGGCGAGTAAGTTTTCTGCGCGGGTCGGCGGCGGAGGGGGATTCCTACGACGATATTGTGCTGGCTGCGAATTTATTTTCGCAGCATCAGACGGGCGCGCTGATGGTGATTGAGCGCGAGATCGGGTTGCGGACTTACATCGAGAGCGGTGTCGCGATGGACGCGCGGCTCTCCTACGATCTGCTGGCCACGATCTTCCGGCCGAGTGCGCCGCTGCACGATGGAGCCGTAATTATCCAGAAAGACCGGTTGGCGGCGGCGGCATGCTTTTTGCCGCTCTCAATGAACCCGGTGCTCTCGACGCAAATGGGAACGCGGCATCGGGCGGGCATCGGGATTACGGAGGAGACGGACGCGATCGCGGTGATTGTGTCGGAAGAAACGGGTGCGATCAGCGTGGCGGTGGGAGGAAAGATTGATCGCGACCTGACGGTGGAGCACCTGCGCGAGTTGTTGAGCATGGAGCTTCGGCGGTACATGTCGCCGGTGGCGCTGCCGACGGCGGTGGCACAGACCGAGGAATCGGATGCGGGGACTGAGGCGCCGCTGCGGACGGGCGTGCAGATGGGCGCGGACGAAGATGCGGACGCGGAAACGGAGCGGCCGCTATGATGGCTTTTTTGCGGCGCTGGGTGCTGCATAACTTCTGGCTGAAAATCTTGTCGCTGCTGCTGGCAACCGGGCTGTGGCTGGCGATCTCGCCGGATGAGGAATCGGCGGAAGTGGCGGTGCGGGTGCCGATTGAATTTGAACACGTGCCGCCGCATTTGGAGATCAGTTCGGTAACGATTCCAGAAGCGCAGATTCGAGTGCGGGGTCCGCAGCGGTTGATCCGGGAGCTGCGATCGGCGGACATCCACGCCGAGCTTGAGCTGGGAGACGCGAAGCCCGGTGAGCGAACGTTTGATCTGACGGCGCAGCAGGTGCGTCACCAGCAGGATCTGCACATTGTGCAAGTGGTGCCGGGGCAGGTGCATCTGGTTTTTGATACGCGGCTGACGCGCGAGGTGGAGATTCATCCGCGAGTGACGGGAAACTTTTTGCCGGGGGAGCAGATCGCGAAGGTGCTGGTCGATCCGGAGCGAATTACGATCACGGGGCCAAAGCAACACGTGGAAAATGTGGATGCAGCCACGACCGATCCGGTGGATGCTTCGGGGGCGAGGACGACCGCGACCTTTACGACTAGCGTGTACGTTTCAGACCCGCTGGTACAAGTGGTGCAGCCGACGCCGGTTCGAGTTACGGTGATCATGGAAAAGGGTGCGCCGGCGGGAAGTGGGCATTGAGGCGGCGAAATATTTGAGCCGCAGCGCCTAAAGGCGCGAATCATTTATGACACGGTTCGGTCTGCCTGAAGGCATACCCTGATACGAATCTGTTGCACCCGGCTTTAGCATTCGGGTTTGGCGTCCGGCGTTTTTAGGAATCCGCATAATTTATGAGCAATCAGAACAGGCAATTGTTTGGCACGGACGGGATACGCGGCGTGGCCGGAGACTTTCCGCTTACGGAAGAGAGCACGTACCTGATTGGACGCGCTCTGGGGCACGATTTGATGCGCGGGACGCGGAAGCCGCAGGCGTTGATGGGGCAGGACACGCGCGACTCGAGTGGGTGGATTGCGGATCGTGTGGCGGCGGGGTTGGCTGCGGTGGGCGTGGAAGTGCATAGCGCGGGCGTGATTACAACGCCTGGAGTTGCGTACTTGGCGAGGACGCGCGGCTTTGCCGCGGGAGTCGTGATCTCGGCATCGCATAATCCGTGGACGGACAACGGGATCAAAGTTTTTTCCGGTGACGGATTCAAGCTGACGGATGCCCGGGAGTTGGCGATCGAGAAAGATATTTTTGCACTGCTCGAGAGGCCGGGAGCGATGGACGATACGGCGCTGAAAGTTGCGGGGCCTTCCTTGCCGGGAGAAGCCGCGCTGCGCAAGGCGTACATCGAGTCGCTGGCTGGGAGTGTTTCGTCCGATTTGAGCGGGCTGCGGGTGCTGGTGGATTGCGCGAATGGCGCGGCGACGGCGGAGGCTCCGGAATTGTTTCGCAGCTTGCGCGTGCAGGCAACGTTCACGCATATAACGCCGGATGGGAAAAATATTAATGAAGGATGCGGGGCGCTGCATCCTGAGACTTTGGGAAAGACCGTGGCTGCGTCGGGCGGAAAGTTTGATTTGGGTGTGACGTTTGACGGCGACGCCGACCGGGCTTTGTTTTGCGATGCTGAGGGGCGCGTGGTGAATGGAGATGGCGTGTTGCTGCTGACGGCGCGGGATTTGCAGGCTCGGGGGAGCTTGAACGGGTCAACCGTGGTGGCGACGACGATGTCGAACATGGGAGTGGAGATTGCGCTGAAGAAATCGGGCATTCGGATGTTGCGGGCGAATGTAGGCGATAAATATGTTCTCGAAGAGATGCTGAAGACGGGCGCGACTTTGGGCGGGGAGCAATCGGGACACATTATTTTTCGCGATGGCGATGCGACTACTGGCGATGGTTTGTTGACTGCGCTACGCGTGATGGATGTGATTGTGCGGTCGGGGAAGTCGCTGGCGGAGCTGGTGAGCGATTTGAAAGTATTTCCACAGAAAATTCAGAATGTGCGGGTGCGGGAGAAGGTTCCGTTTGCGCAGGTGCCGGAGGTGCAGCGGGCGATTGATGCGGCCGAGCGCGAGCTGGATGGGAACGGGCGCGTTGTGGTGCGGTACTCCGGGACGGAGGCTTTGGCTCGCGTGATGGTGGAGGCGGAGTCAGAGGAGAAGATGCAGAAATTGACGAAAGGGATTGCCGAGCTGATACAGAGAGAGCTGGGTGCATGACACTCGAAGAGAAACAGGCCGAGATGCGAGCTCGTATGAAGGCGAGTAAGATGGCCGGTCGCGAATTTCGATCTGAAAGCTCAAATAATCAGGAGCAGCAGTCAGCCACGTACAAATCCAAAGTCGGAATAAATACGTGCAAGACTGATGCAGGTGAGTTTAACCGCGGTGAAGTTTAGAAAAAACTCACCATATTTTTATTCTTAGTACTGTCAGCGCAACAAGCTTTGCTAGAATTTGGAGCTATGCCGACGGTGCTCCGTTCTGGTCCTTATCGATTTTACTTTTACAGTCATGAACCAAACGAGCCACCTCATATTCACGTGGACCGGGATGATTTTTCGGCTAAATTCTGGCTTGATCCTGTCCAGTTGGCTGCCAACTTTGGATTTCGCGCTCACGAACTGCGCGAGATACAATCAATCGTAGTTGGCGACAGAATTCAATTTCTGGAGGCATGGAATGAATTTTTCGGCGATCGCGGCAGATGAGCGAGTTCTCGACGTCGCATTCAGCGACGACGCTCTTAGTGTTTCATTGCGCGACGGCCGCGTAATCTCCGTGCCGCTCGTTTGGTATCCGCGACTGCTCAACGCGAATACTGCCCAACGCGCCAACTGGAAAATTGCAGGTGGAGGCTATGGCATCCACTGGCCCGAAATAGATGAAGACTTGAGCACTGAAGGCCTGCTTCGCGGTGCGAGAGCGCCGAAGGGTCACACTTCCGCAGATTAAAATAATAAATATCAAAATCCACCATCATTAGCCGCAAAGAACCGGCTCAGATAGACACCTAAATTTTTAAAAGGTTTACTTACTTTCCGGCATTTCGCGAGTAAGAGTGCCGGCTCCGCATCTAATCCAAATCTCTCCAGTTTTGGCCGACGCCGATTTCTACTAGCAGCGGTATAGCGAGATCGTGCACGCGTTCCATCTGTTCACGTACGAGAGATTTCATCACATCGACTTCGTCTTCTGGCACCTCAAACACCAGCTCGTCGTGAACTTGGAGAGTCATTCTCGATTTCAACTTGCGTTCCCGTAACGCGGCGTCGATGCGGATCATGGCTACTTTGATTAAGTCCGCCGCCGTGCCTTGCAGCGGCGTGTTTACTGCGGTCCGCTCTGCGAAGCCTCTTTGATTTGCGTTCTTGCTGTTGATGTCGGGGATGGGGCGGATGCGGCCGTGGAGGGTTTTTACTTTCAGGTCGCGGCGGGCTTCTTCCAGCGTCTTGTCGATGAAGGCGCGGACGCCTTTGTATTTCTCGAAATAGTTGGTGATGAATTGTTTGGCTTCGGCGGGCTCGATGCCGAGTTGCTGCGACAGGCCGAAGGGCGAGAGGCCGTAGACGATACCGAAGTTGACTACTTTAGCCTGGCGGCGGTGGTCGGGCGTGACCATTAACAGCGGGACTCCGAAGACTTGCGAGGCGGTTAGGGTGTGGATGTCGTCGCCGCGACGGTAGGCTTCGACCAAAAGCGGGTCGCGCGAGAAGTGGGCCAGCAGGCGGAGTTCGATCTGCGAATAGTCGGCGGTGAGAAGAACGTGGCCGGGTTCGGCAATGAAGGCGGCACGAATACCGCGTCCTAGTTCAGTGCGGATGGGAATGTTTTGTAGATTTGGATTGGCAGAAGAAAGGCGGCCGGTGGCGGTGCCCGCCTGGTAGAAAGTTGTATGCAGGCGGCCGGTCGCCGGGTTGATTAGCGCGGGCAGAGTGTCGACGTAGGTGGATTTCAGCTTGGTGAGCTGGCGGTAGTCGAGAACTTTTCTGGCTATGGGATATTCTTCCGCCAGCGTTTCCAGTACATCGACGGCGGTCGATATGGTGCGTCCCTTGCCGTATTTCACGGGCTTGGGAAGATTGAGGCGATTGAAGAGAACGTCGCCGAGTTGCTTGGGAGAGCCGATATTGAATTCGCATCCGGCTAGATCGCAGATATCTTTGGCCTGGATCGCGATCTCACGTTCGAGGTCGGTCGACATTTTCCCGAGCGCAGTGGTGTCGATTTTTACTCCCGCTTGCTCCATGCGGGCGAGGACCGGGACTAGCGGGAGATCGATTTCTTCGTAGAGCTGGGTGAGTCCGCCTTGCTTCACATCTTCGCGGAGAACGGTGGTTAGCCTGCCGGTGATGTCGGCGGCTTCGGCCAGATCGCCACTGAGTTTCAGATTGAAGCGGCGGAGGGCGACGTCGGCCACGCGATGCGAGGAATAGGTGGGATCGAGCAGATAGGAGTAGAGCATGGGATCGTGCTGCACGCCCTGCAGAGAGATGCCCAGGGAGTCGAGCGCATGAATCGCGGCTTTGTAATCGTGAATCGATTTCGGCGTGGTGGCGGTGGTGAGGATGGATCGCAGTTCCGTGGCTGCGCTGGAAGAGTCGAGCTTCACGACGGCGGCTGCGCCTGCGGCTGCGGAGATGGCGATGCGGCGCGCGCCGGGCTCGGGAGATGACGTTGGCGACGAGTCGTCGGTGAGCGCGAGCATTCCTGACTGCGGTTCTTCTTCGACTGCCTCCTCTTCGATCTCTGGGAGCGCTTCTGCCTGTTCAACTGCGATGGCGAGAGCGCCTTCCGTCGGTACTGATTTAAGAATATTTTCTACATCTGCGGCGGATTCGGCTTCGGTGTAGTGGGCTTCGGTGACTTTCACTTCCGGCAGTAACTCTTTCAGCAGCGAAGTAAATTCCAGTTCGGTGAAGAGTTGGCGGAGGAGATCGAGATCGGGCTCGCCGGCGCGCATGGCCTCGACGTTCAACTCGACGGGAACGTTGGTGTCGATGGTGGCCATGCTTTTGCTGAAGAGGATGGTGTCGCGATTGTTCTGCAGGGATTCGCGATAAGTTTTCTTTTCTACTTCGTTGGCGCGGTCGAGCGCCTGCTCGACATTGCCGAAGCGCTTGATGATTTCTACCGAGCCTTTGTCGCCGATGCCCGGTGCGCCGGGAATGTTATCGACCGAATCGCCGCGCAGGGCCATGATGTCGATTACGCGCTCTGGTGGCACTCCCAGGATTTCTTCCACCTTGGCGGCGTCGCAGATCAGATTATCTTTTGGCGGGTTGAGGATCAGAACATCGTCGTTGACGAGTTGCATCATGTCCTTGTCGCTGGAGACTACGTAGACAGGATGCTTGGCCGCTGCGGCTTTGCGGGCCAGTGTGCCGATTACGTCGTCGGCCTCGAAGCCAGCGAGCTCGAGGATGGGGATGCGGTAGGCCTCGAGGGCGCGGCGGATGTAAGGGATCTGCTGCGCTAAATCCTCGGGCATGGCTTTGCGGTTGGCTTTGTAGCCTTTGTATTCGATTTCAGTGAAGGTTTGAGTTTTGATATCGAATTTGCGGATGGTAGTGATGGCTTCGGCTTGCGTGGCGCGGAAAGTTTTGGCGGCTACGTCGAAGACCGCGGCGAGTAAGACGGGAGAGAAATCGTCGCGCAGTTTGCGCAGCATGTTGACGAAGACATAGACGGCGGCCGTAGGAAGTCCGGACTTGGTGGACATGGAGCGCTGCCGAGCCATGGCGTGGTAGGCGCGGAAGATGAACGACATAGTGTCGATCAGGAAGATGCGGTTTGGGTCGGAGGATGGCGCGGCCGATGTGCTGACAGGCTTCGGTTCCGAGGATTTTGTTCTTGGGGGCAAGGTTTTAGTTTAGCAGCCGGAGCGGGGTGCAGAAATCGCGGGCTGCCGAGGCTAAAGCCCTAGTTAAAAAGTGACCATCAAGCGCAGCGCTAGAAGCGCAGCGCCACCCAAAATCAGAGCACTGCGGGAGAGCATGTCTTTTCAGTTGCGGAATCTACCTAGGTTTTCCGTATTCGGTGGTGTAGTGCAGCTGGATCTCGCCACAGGTGCCTTGTTCGGCGGAGTAGACGACGCAGGTGTCAAACGGGCGGGAGTATACATGGACGCTGACGGCGCGCTGGTTGAAATCGCGCGGATTGAGCACGCGGTGCACGGGCTCGAGCGGATCGACGGCGCAGGGTCGCGCGGGATCCATCTCAACGGTTTCGGTGACCTCGATGGCGCACTTGCCGAGGGCGATGTCCTGATGGACGACGTGAAAGTTCTCCACCAGCAGGCGGCCGGCGGGTACGGCCATCCAGCAATTCTGGTCGCGGTGGTTGTGCACGGAGCTGGCCTGGCCGACTTCCCAGCAGATGGCGATTAATTCGTAGAGCGGAGTTTTGTCGATGAGGTTGCGGGTGTAGTGCTGGCGGTCCCAGGTGAGATAGGGCGTGAGGGAGTCGGGGTTGATGGGGTTGTCCTGGAGAAATCGACGGATTGGTTCGGTGAGCTGAAAGTCGGCTTCGGGAAACTTGCGCAGTTGTGTGACGAAATCTTGAATCGAGATTTGCTTGGCCGCGGTTTGCATGGGTGCTTCTCGTCTTCCTGAGAAAGTATAGCGCAGGGCGCGAGCCCGGTTGATTACGAATCTAGAGAGTTAATGCGTGGGAGAAAATGCAGGCTGGATAACGGCTTGGGTGCCATACGGGGAGGATACAGGGCCGGGAAGTGGAATTTTGGAGTTGGGCCGACCTGGAAACGTGAACGTATCAGGTTAGTAATAGTGGAGTATTTGGGCGTTCCTCCTGGGCTGTTTAATACCTAAGCGGAGGACTAGTCGATTGGCGGCTTAAACAAGTGGGATGAGCTACTAAGTTTTCCCGGAATACAGAGTGGACTCGAACGCTGACTGAGCGAAGAATTGGACGCTCTCTCTAGCTGCCGGCAAGAGTGAAGTTCACCAAGACCTGGGTCTCCATCTCGATAGGCTCCCCATTTAGCAAATAGGGTTTGTACTTCCACTGTTTTACAGCGTCGATTGCGGGCTGCGCTAATGCAGGTTGTCCAGAGATCAGCTTCACGTCGATTACATCTCCGTCCTTGCTGATCCGAGCATATAACGTCACCATGCCTTGAACACGTTGTTCGCGCAACTCTTTCGAGTACACCGGATTCACTCTCTTTTAAGAGCAGCTTCACGACGACATTGGACGACACGCGCACGCGCTGAGGCGCCAGCACTTGTAGACCGCCAGCTATGTCTCCTCCCGCAAATGACACGAGTATGACGGCCAATATTATCGCTCGATTGACAATCATCTAAGCAGCCCGTCCCAGGACCGGCTGGGTGCAGTGGGCGCAGCGGCGGGCGTCGATGGGGATCTCGCTCAGGCATTCGGGACACTTCTTGGTGGTAGGATCGGCGGGCTTCTCGCCCCTGTGCATGCGCGCGATGAGCCAGTTGATGGGAATGACCACGAAGAAATATACAGCAGCGGCTATCAGCACGAAAGAGATACAAGCGTTGATGAATTCGCCCACAGGGAAGGTCGTAGTACGGACGATGAATTTGAGATTGGAATAGTCGGGCTTACCGACGAGAAGGGCGATAAACGGCGTCAGGAATGCTTTGGTGAGCTCTGTGACCACGGCCCCGAAGGCCGCACCAATGACGACGCCTACCGCCATATCCACAACATTCCCGCGCAGGATGAATTTTTTAAAACCGTCGAGCATAGGAAAACTCCTTCAAATCTAAGGTTGCGCCAATTTATGACAGGAGGGGCGGAAGGTCAAGGACCGTGAAGGCTCTTTCGCCCGACCCACGGCTTGCGCCGTGGGCTGCATTCTTTCGCCGCTTCGGCGGCTGAAGACTTTCGCGACGCTGAAGCACCGCTCTTCTGCGTCACTGCCGGGCCGTTCAAATCCGCATCGGCATTACGATGTAGCGGTACTTGTAGTCGTCGCCTTCGGCGGGGCGAAGCTGGCCGGCGGATTGCGAATCTTTCAGTTCCAGGCGGACTTCGTCGGTGCCGGCGGCTTTGAGGAAATCGACCAGGTACTGGGCATTGAAGCCGATGGTTAAGGTTTCGCCGTCGTAGGGAGCTTCGATGGAATCCTCGGACTCGCCGGCTTCGGTGGAAGATGCGGAAAGTTTAACCTCGCCTTTTTCCAGCTTGAGGCGCACGGCGCGCGAGCGCTCGTCGGCAAATTGGGCCACGCGCAGAATTGCCGCGTTTAGATCATGGCTGTTCAACGCGATGCTCTTGTTGTTGTCCTTGGGCAGGACGGCTTCGAAGTTGGGGAATTGTCCGGTGAGCTGGCGCGAGGTAAGCAGGCGCGATCCGATGCGGAAAAATAGAGTGGATTCGTCTTTGGCGAACTCCACGGTTTCGGCGTCAGTGGAATCGAGCAGGGATTTGAGCTCGTCCATCGCCTTCTTCGGGACCAGAGTCTTCATCTCGCCGGAAACGCCTTCAAACTTTTCTCCACTGCGCTCACAATGGGCCAATCGATGACCATCGGTGGCAACCATGGTAATGGACTCCGGCTTCAGCAGCATCAGCGCGCCATTCAGGGTATAGCGCGATTCTTCGCTGGAGATGGCAAAGCCGGTGCGGGCAATCAGCCCACGCAATACTGAGCCGGGTATCTTCACGACTCCCGCGGTTGGAAACACGGGCAGGCTGGGAAAATTCGACTTGGCCATGCCCACCATTTTTGTGTTCGAACGGCCGCAGCGGATGCTGACCCAGTGATTATCCAGAAGCTTGATGGTGATATCGGCGTCGGGCAGCAGCTTTACGTAGTCATACAACTTGCGCGCGGGGATGGTGCAGGAGCCTTCCTTTTTTACTTTGGCGCTGCAAGAGGTGCGAAGGCTGAGATCGAGATCGGTTGCTGTGAGCCGCAACTCGCCGCCTTCGGCCTCGAATAAATAGTTGGAAAGAATTGGAATTGTGGTCTTGCGCTCGACCACGCCTTGCGTGGCGGTCAATTCCCGCAGCAATTCAACTTTGCTGACTGTGATCTCCATGGTTCCGACGGCGATGGCCGCTTCCACCGGCATAGACTTCATCCCCCGTGTAGCGTGCTACTTATATTACTTCCTTATATCAAATACAAAACCTATTAAACCAGCAGTAACAGTAGGCACGGCGGAGAAGTGGAAAACTTAGCCAACCGGTCTAGTGTCAACACTTTGGGGATCGACCCTTCGTGTGAGAAATCGGTCCCGAAGTTGGCGGAGACCCTACGAGAAGATTTCCGCTACTCTGGTTTCGCCCAGGCGTTGCACAGTTTCCACATCTCATTCACAGTCCTGATAAAGGAAGACTACGCCGCTTGGTGCAAAACGCGAAAACTTTACGATTTATCCGCCTAATTGCTCGGTCAGCTTGTTGAGCAACCTGTTCAAATCTTTGTCGTTCTTGCGGACCGTTTCAATCTTCTCCACGGAGTGCAGAACGGTGGTGTGATGCTTGCCACCGAACTGGCGGCCGATTTCCGGCAGCGATGCCTCGGTCATCTGCTTCGCCAGATACATCGCGATCTGGCGGGGATAAACGATGGCGCGAGAATTATCCTTGGCCTTGATTTCAACCAGGCGCAGACCGAACTGCTCGGCAACCATCTTCTGAATGGATTCGATGGTGACCTTGCGGGCCTGGGAATCGATGAAATTCTTCAGTACCTGCTGCGCGTAGGGCAGAGTGATTTCAGCGCCGATGAGAGAGGAATGCGCTACCAGACGGATGAGTGCGCCTTCCAGCTCCCGAACGTTGGAACGAATATTTTGCGCGACGTAGAGGGCTACATCGGTGGGCAGGGTAACTTTTTCCTGCTCAGCCTTTTTCTGCAGAATGGCGACTTTGGTTTCGAGATCGGGCGGCTGAATATCGGCGATCAGTCCCCACTCGAAGCGGCTGCGCAGGCGGTCTTCGATCTCGGCGAGTTCTTTGGGAGAACGGTCGCTGGCGATCACGATCTGCCGCATGGTGTCATGCAGGGCGTTGAAAGTGTGGAAGAACTCTTCCTGGGTACGCTCTTTGCCGGCGAGGAACTGGATGTCGTCGACAAGCAGAACGTCGACGCCGCGGAACTTGTCGCGGAACGAAGTCATCTTGTCGTAGCGCAGCGAGTTGATCATGTCGTTGGTGAACTTCTCGCTGGAGACGTAGCAGATGGCGGACTGCGGCTGGCGGCGCTTGATCTCGTGCCCGATGGCCTGCATCAGGTGAGTCTTGCCCATGCCCACGCCACCGTACAGGAAGAGCGGGTTGTAGGCTTTGGAGGGCCGCTCGGCAACGGCCTGGCACGCCGCGTGGGCGAACTGGTTGCCGGAGCCGATGACGAAGGCGTCGAAGGTGTAGCGCGGATTCAGTTGCGCCGCACCGTCCCAATCGAAGCGAGCCTGCGCCGGAGCCGTTGCAGCCACGGGGGCGGAGAGACCGCCGTTGTGGCGGACCGCGGTGGCGGCGGGATCGTCCTCGGGAGTGACGAACTTTACGTCGTTGAACTCAAGGCCGAGGTTGTCGATGGCTTCCTGGATGAGGTCGGCGTACTTGTCACCAGCGTGGCGGAATTCGACGGTGGGTACGCGTACGAATAATATTCCGCCGCTCGAGTGGCTGTAACGCGTCGGCTTTAACCAGGTGTCGTAGGAATGCCGGTTGATCTTTTTTTCCAGCGCATCAAGAATGCGCATCCACGGATTGGGAGAAAGCGTTGTGCTAGTACCTGACATAATTATGAAATACCCGCCGTGGCGTCCCGGCGGCTGGCTGAGGGCGCCTGTTAAAAAATGCCGTTTACTGATCTACCGATGGAACTCCTAAGTGTACTGCGGAATGCGCCCGTTGTAGTGTGCGCGGTTGCCATGGTGAAAGAGAATTTTTGAAAGCCAACAGTGCGGCATAGTAGCACAAATTTTTTTCGTCGCACGGAAATCTTCGCGCACATTTTTTTCGCGAACAAATATTCGGAACCCGAAGCGGCGCGCCTGTCAAGTGTCGAGGATGTAACTGCAACGTGCGCGGTGCAAAAATGCGCGGGAGATTTTTCGCTTTTGGGAAAATGAATGTGATGTGGGCGGCGGGATGAGTGATGCGGAGTTAGAATGTCGGCGTTGCGGAAGATGCGGCCCGGCTTCGCCTGGGCCGGACAGCCGAGGCGGCTGTCGCTACATTAGTATCGTGGGCCCTTTGCCCTTACGGCACTTGGTCATTTATACTCAACGTTTGCCATAACACTGTCTACGGAACCAGGAGTCGTTATTTTTCATGCCCAAGCGTACATTCCAACCTAACCGGCGCAGGCGAAGCAAGAAGCATGGCTTTCTCACGCGCATGAAGACCCAGGGCGGCCAGAAGGTGATATCCCGGCGCCGCGCCAAGGGACGGAAGCGGGTTTCCGTGAAACCCGGATTCCGCGAGTAGCTTTTTCCCGGTGCCGCTAACTTTCACAGTCGAGACGCTGAGCTGCCCGTTGCAGCATAAGGGCATCCTGGCTGAGGCTGCGCTGGGAACTCGACCGAATTTCGTGATGCCGCAAAATCGAGCACGATTTCCGCGCACGGCACGGCTTTTGCGCCACGCGGATTTCGAACGCGTCTACAAGCAGGGACGGCGGCATTTTTCCGCTTCGATGACGGTGTTTTATTGGCCGCGCCTCGGAGCGACTTCGGCGATGCACGAAGAACCGCGGACGAGGGTGTCCGCGCCACACGGGCTGCGCGTTGGGTTTACTGTGGGGCGCGCGCTGGGTGGAGCGGTGCAGCGCAACCGGATGAAGCGGCGTTTGCGCGAGGCGGTGCGCTTGTCTTTGTCATTGTCATTGCAGTTGCCGGGGGCGGGCGTGGCGGCGGATGTGGTGATCAATCCGAAAAAGTCGCTGCTGACCGCTGACTTCGCCAATGTGCTGAACGAAGTGAGGCGCGCGTTCGAGGTGATTGAGCAGAAGTTGTTGCATGCGCCGCTGGAGACTTCGGCGGTTGAAGCGTCGTCAAATAGAAAAACTAGCAGCCGAAAGCCGGAAGCGGGAAAGCGCTCTTGAAGCAATTCGCCAAATTCGTCACGCTGCAGATTTTGCGGGCATACAAGTGGGCCATCTCGCCGATGTTTCCACCTTCCTGCCGCTATGTGCCAACCTGTTCTGAGTATGCGATAGAAGCGGTGGAACGCTACGGCGCGGTGCGCGGGGGATGGATGGCGCTGGGCCGCTTGTTGCGTTGTCATCCATTTGCGCGGAGCGGCTACGATCCGGTGACGCGGTCGGTTGGAGAAATACGATCCGCGGAGAAGTGTGCGCCACTGTCTGCGCCAAGAATTTGATACGGAAACCAAACTTTGCCTGAATTCAAAAATCCTCAACAGGAACCCGGCGCCGAGAAGCGCCTCTTACTCGTCTTCCTGCTGACGTTCGTCGTCCTGATTATTTTTCAACCGCTACTGAAGAAATATATGCCGCAGCCGCCAGCGGCTCCGCCGCAGAAGCAGGCGGTGACAGAGCCGGCCGCGCCAGCACCTGCCTCGGCCCCAGCGGCGACGGTTGCAGCTAAGGCTAAGAACGCGCCCGCTGTCGCGGTAAGCAAGCAAGGCTCAGCTGAAACTGAAACCGTGATTGAGAACGATCTCTATAAAATAACTTTCACCAATCGCGGCGCGCAGGTGAAATCTTGGATTCTTAAAAAGTTTGACAACGAGACACAGAACGGGCGGCTGGACCTGGTGAACCCGGCGGTGGCGGCGAAATATGGTTATCCGCTCTCGCTGTGGACTTACGATGAGACTCTGCGTAGCAAGCTGAGCTCGGCGTTGTATATAGCATCGAAAGAAGGTCAGCTCACCGCTCCGGCCACGATCACTTTCGAGTATGCCGATCAGGATCTGGTCGTCCGCAAGACTTTCAGCTTCGATCACACTTACGTACTGAATGTGGAAACTTCTGTTGTGTATAAGGGAGCTGAAACTTTTGCCGCGCCCGCATGGCCCGCCGGATTCGGCGACCAGATGACACCGGCTTCCTACGCCGTCGCTCGTATCGACTACCACAATGACGCCTCCACCGAGCGCAGTCTCTACGTTTTTCCAACTTTTGTTACGCGCCTGGCTATCAAGAGCATTAGCGGCGGCAATACTTTGAGGGGTCCATTCGAGTGGGCTGCAAATGGCGACCAGTATTTCACCGCTATCTTTATTCCAGACGATCCCGTAGACGCTGCGATGGTGACGTTGCGCAATCCTCTGGAGATCGCGCAGAAGCCCGGCCTCAATCCCATCGGCGCTGGCTCCAAAGATACAGCGAACGTTGACGTGCTCGGCGCGGCGGTCGGCAACCTTCGCGGGCCGACCACGGAACGCATGTACGTCGGGCCGAAAGAGCTGGCTGCTCTCGATGTCGTTCACGTCCCGACTATTAAGAATGGCGACGCCGATCTGCGCAGCATCGTGGATTTTGGGAAGCTGGAAATTCTTGCACGGCCGCTTTTCCTGTGGCTGAAGTGGACTTACAACCACATTGTGGCGAATTGGGGATGGGCGATCGTGATTCAAACGCTCATCATTACGCTGGCGCTGCTGCCGCTGCGGATCACGCAGATGAAGTCGATGCTGAAGATGCAGCGGGTCGCGCCACAGATCAAGTCGATCCAGGAGAAATATAAGAAGTACACGATGCGCGATCCGCGCAAGGCGGCGATGAACGAGGAAATCGCCGCGCTCTATAAGAAGGAGGGCGTTAACCCAGCGGGTGGGTGTTTGCCGCTGCTGATCCAGATGCCGTTCCTGTGGGCTTATTACAGCATGCTGCGCGACGCGCTGGAGCTGCGCCATGCGCACTGGTTGTGGATTACCGACTTGTCGTCCGCCGACTGGGTGCTGCCGATTTTTATGGTGGTCAGCATGGTGGTGATGCAGCGCATGACGCCGCAGGCCGGCATGGACCCATCACAGCAGAAAATGATGACCGTGATGATGCCGCTGATGATGGGATTTATCTTCTTCCGGCTGGCTGCGGGATTGAATTTGTATTACACCGAGAGCAATCTGATTTCGATCGCGCAGCAGGCCGTGATGAACCGAACCAAGCTGGGACGCGAGATGCGCGAGATGATGGAGAAGCGCGCGCGGAAGAAAGAGAAGTAGCTGATAGCTGAGAGCGACTTATGGATAAACTTGCTGCCGCCAATAAGATCAACGAATTCCTGCAGGCCGTGGTGACTCACGGCGGGCTTCACCTCAAGTACCGCATCGTCGTCGATCCTCCGGCGCTGAATGACTGGGAGACGCCGGAGATTTTTGTGGATTTCTCCGGACCGGATTCCGCGCTGCTGCTCGATCGCGGCGGCGAGTTGCTACGGGCGCTGGAATTGCTGGCATTTGAAATTTTGCGCGTGCCCGCGGGCGAGCACGAAAAGATTGCCTTTGACTGCAAGAACCAACGCTCTTTGCGGTTGCAGGAGCTGCGCATGGCGGCCAGCGTTGCCGCCACGAAAGTTCGGCAGACGGGCGCGCCGTTCCATTTTGCGCCGATGTCGTCGCGTGAACGGCGCATGGTTCACCTGTCTTTGCGTGATGAAGCCGACTTGCGCACCGAGAGCGATGGCGAAGGCCGCGATCGATGTGTGGTGCTCTATCCCGCGGACTATAAGACCGCGGGCGGAAGGCCTGCGCGGCGCACGCTGCCGTAGAATTGCAAAAATTGAAGACCTGTAACATTGAAGAGATGGATTCCCGCCTCAGTTCTTTTCTGCAGATTCTGGTAGCTGCGGTCCTGCTCGCTCCATTCAGCTTGGCGCAACAATCTTCTCCCGCGCAATCGAGCTCCTCGAATAACTCTTCTTCTACACAACATGTTGGGAAAACTTCGCCCGGGACTGCGCCCCGGCTTGATTTGGGATCGGTTAGCAATGGGATTTATCGCAACCAAGGTTTTGGGTTCACATGCAAGATTCCTGAAGCTTGGGTGCTGCGGACCGAGGAGATGAATGAGCGGGAGCCCGATGCCGCAGATGCGAATGCAGGCAAGCCAGCTGCGGATGCAGGGAAAGCCGGGCGCGTGTTGCTGTCCACGTTTTCGCGGCCTCCGGAGGCTCGGGCGGAGGATGTGAATTCGTCGATTCTGATTGCGGCGGAGAGTACGGCGGCTTATCCGGGCTTGAAGGAGGCGGCGCAGTATTTCGGTCCGGTAACGGAGATTGCGGAAGCGCAGGGATTCAAAATCGTAAACGAGCCGTATGAATTTGTGCTGGGTGCCAGAACCGTGGTGCGGGGAGATTTTCAGAAGGACGTGGGCGCGCGGGTGATGCGGCAGTCGACGCTGGTTGTGCTGGCACGCGGGTACGCGTTGTCGTTTACGTTTATCGGCGGGACGGAAGATGAAGTGGAAGAGTTGGTAGAGGGATTGAGCTTTGGGGCGGGAACGAAAGCACGGCCTCATTAGGCTTCGCAGCGCCTAAAGGCGCGATTGATAAGGCGGCGTTTGCGGTATGCCTGAAGGCACACCCTGATACGAATCTGAGGTATCCCGCATAAATCGTGAGATACCGAAGATGCCGATCGTGAGATACCCAAGATACGAATTATGAGATATCCGGCTGCATGAAACTTAAATTACCTGAGGGTTCATTCAAGGCTTATTTGTTCGACTGCGACGGTACGATTGCCGATTCGATGCCGCTGCACTATCGCGCGTGGAAGCAGGCACTTGGCGAATGGAATTGTGAATTCGAGGAAGAGCTTTTCTATTCCTGGGGCGGCATGCCGGTGGCGAAGATCATCGCGACGTTGAATGAACGGCGCGGGCTGAATATGCCGGTTGAGGCTGTGGGACGACGGAAGGAAGATCTTTATTACGAGTTGCTGCCGGAGCTTAAGGCGGTGCCTGGTGTTCTGGAGCACATCGAGGCCAAGCCCAACGGCATTCCGTTTGCGGTTGTGTCGGGTAGCACGAGGGAATCGGTGACGGCGTCTCTGGTTGCGTTGAATCTGCTCAATCGATTCGACACAATGGTTTGCGCGGGAGAATATGCGAAGGGCAAGCCTGACCCGGAAGCGCTTTTGCTGGCGGCGGCTCGGCTGGGTACGGCGCCGGAAGCCTGTCTGGTTTTTGAAGACGCGGAGATGGGCATTCAGGCAGCGAAAGCTGCGGGGATGGCTTCGGTGAAAGTGCCTCTGCCGTGGGAGCGGTAAGAATCAGTCTTCGTTCAGTGGTTCCGGTTCGAGCGCGATATTGGTTTCGCCGGCGGCTTTTTTCTGCGCGTATTTCTTCATCCAGGCTTCCCAGCTTTTGCCGGCGGCGGTGTCGCGTCCGGTAAATGCCAGCGCGGCGATGTCGGCGTAGGAGATGGAGACTTTCTGGTGGACGTTTTTCGGGAGCAGGCGGACCACGGAATCTTTCAGCGTTGGCGCGGTACGGCGATCGAAGAGATAGCCCTCGATTTTGGTTCCGTCTTTGCAGGTGATGGTTACGTCGCCGCGGTAGTCGAAGGCTTTTTCGAGCGCGGTGCGGATTTCTTCTTCGGTGGCGAGTTGCGGAATCCAGCCCTCGAGTTGTTCGTGGGCCGTGCCGGGAGCTACTTCAAGGGCGTCGGGATTGACGTGGGGCACGGCTTGCGCGGCTTCGTGATCGATGTGGCCGGATTCTTTGCCTGTCATGGTTTCTTTCTCTTTTCTGGCCATCGATTAATTTGAGTCCAGCCACTCCTTTGGGACCCAAACGCGCGCCTTCACCCATGCTCCACTGCCGATGTTGCATAGGTCGACGTCTTCTTCGGGATCGTGATAATCGAAGTCGAGTGTTCCGGCCCGAGCAGCTCTTGGACTCATCCGCGATTTCTCATATTCCGGCGTGGGAGAGAATTCGTACTCGTCGATTGCCTTCTGAAGATATTGTTTCTTCAATTCCGTTTGTCCGGACTCTTTCTCTGTCATAACGCATTCTCCCGGGGCAAGTTAACCGGGCTTCGCCCGGCGGACAGCCGAGGGCGGCTGTCCCCACATAATTCTACTTAACCTCTCTTACACGTGGGTTTCTTGCAGAGAATCGTTTGTCGTGATTTGCACCAGCGGATGAACTGGGGCTTGCGGCTCGTCCAGCAAACGCAGCGCTTCTTTGTCGCTGTAGGTTGAGAACAGAGTTGCCTTCGCCGTGGCCAGAAATCCGCTCAGTGAGCTGAAAGTTGCATTCACGGCCGAGGCTTCGTAGCCGCTGTGCACCATGCAATTCGCACAAGCTGGATTGCCGGACTCAGTGCCGTAATTGCTCCAGTTGGTGGTTTCGAGAAGCTCGGCGAAAGTTTCTGCGTAGCCGTCTTGTAGAAGGTAGCAGGGCTTCTGCCATCCAAAAATGTTGTAGGTGGGCATGCCCCACGGGGTGCAGGGGTAGGTGCGCTTGCCCATCAGAAATTCCAGAAAGAGTGGCGAGAGATTAAATTTCCAACTCTTTTTGCGGTTCGACAGAATCGCGCGGAACATGCGGCGAGTGCGGGCGCGGCCGAGAAAATGCTTCTGGTCGGGTGCTTTGTCGTAGGAGTAACCGGGCGAAAGCATCATGCCTTCGAGGCCGAGCTCCATCATGTCGTCGAAGAAGGCGCGAACACTCTTTGGATCGGCGCCGTCGAACAAGGTGGTGTTCGTCGTGACGCGGAAGCCGCGGCTGAGGGCTTCCTTGATCCCATCGACCGCGATGTCGTATCCGCCTTCGCGACAGACTGCCAGGTCGTGCTCTTCGCGCTGGCCATCGAGGTGGACGCTGAAGGTCAGATACTTGCTCGGCGTGAAGAGGTGAATCTTCTCTTTCAGCAGCAGGGCGTTGGTGCAGAGATAGATATATTTCTTGCGCGCGACGATGCCTTCGATGATCTCGCCGATCTGCGGGTGCATGAGCGGCTCGCCGCCGGGGATTGAGACCATGGGCGCGCCGCATTCTTCAACGGCGCGGAAACAGTCCTCGGGAGTGAGATCCGTTTTGAGGACGTGGGCCGGGTACTGGATTTTGCCGCATCCGGCGCAGGCCAGGTTGCAGCGGAACAGAGGCTCGAGCATCAGCACGAGCGGGTACTGCTTGCGCCCGGCGAGTTTCTGGCGCAGAACGTATGACGTCACAGTCCACATCTGTGAAACGGGAACAGCCATTCTTGGTTGGTGACTCCTGGGGTTTATTTTATCAGGGCAAGGTGATTAGATGGCGAGGGACCGGGTGAGGGTGCCAGAAATGAAACCAATGCGGCGGGCATCCTGAGTCTTCTGATTCTTGTCACACAAAGCTATCAAACCTCCTTCGGAAACGCTTAAAAATGGGACGTTTACTGGGCCGATTCCGGCTTGCACCGGGGTCGAAAAACAGGCGCTTCCGTGGTATACTTTTAATAGTCGCCAAGCGAACCTAAGTATAAGACATTTCAATAACTTGAAGTAAGTTTGCAGGGCGCGATCCAAGCTGGGTTGGAGCGGTTTTTTCACGGTCACTTTTCGGGGTGTCATCGGCCCAGTTTCTTGAAGAAAGTCGGGGCATTCTCCCGCGGAGCGGAATGGCCACCAAAGAGATCAATACTCCCATCGTCGAAACCAAAACAAAAAACGGAATTGTGACGCCAATCACCGCTGCGAATGGTGGAGGCAACGGCGACTATAACGCCGACTCCATCAAAGTGCTGGGCGGTATGGAGGCGGTGCGCAAACGTCCGGCCATGTACATCGGCTCGACCGGTGAGCTTGGATTGCATCATCTCGTTTATGAAGTTGTCGACAATTCGGTCGACGAAGCGCTGGCCGGGTTCGCGACCAAGATTGAAGTCACGATCCACATCGACAACTCGATCACGGTGATCGATGACGGGCGCGGCATTCCTGTGGACGACATGGTGATCGATGGGGAAAAAGTTTCCGCCGCGCAGGTGGTGATGACCACGCTGCATGCGGGAGGAAAATTTGATTCGTCCACCTATAAAGTTTCTGGCGGACTGCACGGCGTGGGCGTTTCCTGCGTGAACGCGCTGAGCGAAGAGTTGGGTCTGGAAATCTGGCGCGATGGCGCGACCTGGGAGCAGACTTACTCCAAGGGCGATCCCACCAGCAAGATGAAGAAGGCGGGCGCGGCCAAGCGGCGCGGAACGAAAGTTCACTTTTTGCCTGACCGCAGCATCTTCACCGCGACGGAATACAACTACGACACGCTGGCGCAACGGCTGCGCGAGCTGGCGTTTTTGAATAAAGGCCTCGTCATCACGCTCACCGATGAGCGCTCCACCGACCCAAAGACCGGCGAGGCCAAGCACGCCGACTTCAAGTACAACGGCGGCATCGCGGAATTCATCAAGCATCTGAACCGCGGCAAACAGGTTTTGCACGACAAACCGATTTACATGGAAGCCGAGCGCAGTGGCGTGGCCATGGAGATTGGGCTGCAATATAACGATGGATATTCGGAGTCGGTGTTCAGCTTCGCCAACAACATTAATACCGTCGATGGTGGCACGCATCTTTCCGGCTTCCGCATGGCGCTCACGCGAACCATCAACTATGCCGGGCAGCAAATGGGCCTGTTCAAAGATGTAAAAGAAAACTTGACCGGCGACGATGTGCGCGAAGGTTTGGTGGCAGTGATCAGCGTGAAGCTATCGCAGCCGCAGTTTGAAGGACAAACCAAGGGCAAACTGAATTCCGATATCGCCGGAGTAGTGCAGGCGTTCATCAACGAGCGCCTGGGCGCGTTCTTCGAGCAGAACGCAACGGTAGCGAAAAAAATCATCAACAAGGCGGTGGACGCGGCGCGGGCGCGCGAGGCGGCACGCAAGGCGCGCGATTTAACGAGGCGCAAGGGCGCACTGGATTCCGGCGGTCTGCCCGGAAAGTTGGCCGATTGTTCGGAGCGCGATCCGAACCGGTGCGAATTGTTTTTGGTTGAGGGCGAATCGGCAGGCGGGACGGCGAAGCAGGGACGGGACCGGCGCTTCCAGGCGATCCTGCCACTGAAGGGGAAAATTCTCAACGTCGAAAAAGCCCGCTACGACAAGATGCTGGCCCACGAAGAAATTCGCGCCATGATTACGGCGTTGGGCACGGGCATTGCAAAAGACGATTTCGATCCGACGAAGGTTCGGTACGGAAAAATCATTCTGATGACCGACGCCGACGTGGACGGTTCGCACATCCGCACGCTACTGCTGACGTTTTTCTTCCGCCACATGCAGGAATTGATCAAGCGCAATAACGTTTACATCGCGCAGCCGCCGCTGTATTCCATCAAGAAGGGCAAGTCGATGCAGTACATCAAAGACGACGATGCCTTCGACAAAGTAATGCTGAAGCGCGCGGCCGACGGGCTCACTGTGCGCTACGGCGAGGGCGCGGCCAAGATCGAGGGCGCGAACCTCACGCGCTTTATGAGCGTGCTGAAGGAGTATCTCAACTTCTTCGACAAGGTGAACAAACGCCTGCGCGACGAGCGGATTACCGAACTGCTGCCCCGGCTTGATTTTTCGAAGCACACGGATTTCGAGGGCGACAAGAAAACGCCGTCGAAGAAAATCGAGAAGCTCGAAAAAGAACTGAAGAAGCTGCAGAAAGATCAGAAAGCCACAGCAGCGCTGGAACGACTGGATGGCGAGCACGGTTCGCGGCGTGCGCTGAAAGAAGTCGAGAGCCGCTTTGACGAAGACCACAATTTGTGGGAAGTGCGCTACGTCGACTCTCAGGGCGCGGAGCACATTGTGAACTGGGAACTCGCATCGACTCCGGAATGCCGGCAGCTCACCGCTAAATTCAAGCTGATCGAGCAATACCTGGAGCCGCCGTACGTGGTTGAGGCCAAGCCTCAGCCGAAGAAGGGCGCCGCTGAGCCTGCGGCCGATGAAGAAGAGGAACAGACGGAGCAGGCGGCGACGAAAGATTTTTTAAACAATGGTGAGAATGCGTTTGATAACGCTTCTCTGCGCGAGCTTTTCGATTACGTGCTGGAACAAGGCAAGAAAGGCTTCATCATCCAGCGCTATAAAGGTCTGGGTGAGATGACTGCTCCGCAGTTGTGGGAGACGACGATGGACCCGGAGCGGCGCACTTTGCTGTCAGTGAAGCTGGAAGACATTGCCGAGTGCGAGACCATCTTCACCACGCTGATGGGCGAAGACGTGGAAGCACGGCGGAAATTTATCGAAGAGAATGCGCTGGATGTGAAGAATTTGGATATCTAAAAAGTGTTCGCCACGGATTTGCGCGGATTCACACGGATAGGACAATTAAAAAAATATTTTCGGCGGCCTTCGGGCCGCCTTTTTATTTCGCGCCTTTTCGCTGCGAGGCGACCGTGGTTCCGATTGCCAGCAACGTCATGAGTGAGATATCGCCGAGCGAGATGGCACAATAGATACACCACACTCCGAGGACATGAGCTTCGATGCGGGCCAGATAGAGCGAGAAGGCGAGCGCTACGAGCACGACGCCTAGCAAAAGGCGATAAGCACGGCGCAAGGCGAGAGCTCCCATGAGGAGATATCCGGCGATTCCGAGAACAGCAACGGGAATGCCCGCCAGCACAGCGTAGGGGCTGTGATTGACGATGCCGCAGTCCCAGCGTTCGTTGATGCTGCAGGGCGAGTCGCCTTCGGTGCGGTAATGCTCGCGGAGCGCGAGGGTGGAAACTACGATTCCCAGGGCGGCTAGTATGACTAGAACGTACTTCATTGGCTGATCCTCTTACTTTCTTTCATTGTAGTTATGCATGACGTATTTTGCGGCTGCACAGACCAAGAGAGCGCAGGAGAATTTCAGGCGTCCCAACGAGACGCTTCTCGATTTATCACTCTCACCAGGCGCTGAATGCGCCGGGCTATCGTCAAGCGCCCTTCCGGGGCGCCAATCCTCCGGCTGCGGCGATGTCTTGCAGCAGGTCAGAAGCTTGCCAGTCGGCGCCGTGATACCACTTGAAGATTTTTCCGTCGGGTGAGATGACGGCGGTGCTTAGCGAATGGGTGATCTGCCCACCTTCTTCTTTGTGGGTCAGCGCAAAATAATTGGCAAAGTCAGGCAGCTCTTCTGCCGGAATCGCTGAAAATTCCCAATGCGTGAAGAGCGCGGGATCTTTGCTTCTGGCGCAGGAGAAACCGTAGGCGCGCAGAACTTTCGGCGTGTCGTTAGCGGGGTCGAAGCTGATGCTGAGCAGGTGGGTCTTGCCGTAGTGAGCGGGATCGGCGCGGAGTTGGTGATCAATGGCGGTGAATTCATGGCTGACGCGCGGGCAGAAATCCGGAAACGGACAGCGCGTGTAGATGAGCGTAAGGAGCAGAGTCTGGCCGCGATATTGATGCAGGGAGATGCGCTTGCCGTTCTGGTTGATGAGGTGGAAGTCCGGCACGTCATCGCCGGGAGCGGGGATGTGCATGGTCGCTGTGGGCTTGGCGGCGGGAGTTTCCGAATGGCCGATGACCTTGACGTTTTCCAGCCAGTACTTGTTATCGGCGGCTTGAACAACAACATCGGCGGCGATCGTGTCTCCGGGCTGAAGTTGATCGAGCGTGAAGGTGGGTTTGAAGGTGTAGGGCATGATCATCGGGTCCATGAAGCCGGCGATGGGCTCGTTGTCGATGTTGGCGGTTCCGGCGTTCTTGTCCACGGAAATGACTTTGCCTTTGAACGGATAGCGCTTGGCGGCGGTCTGCGGAGGATTGTGGCTGCACGCAGCGCATAGAGTGAATAGGGTACTGAGAAAGAACAGTGTGAGACGCTGCTGGCTTTTCATATTCAGTTCGTATTATCTCCGATCATGCTTCGATGATCATGTTTCCGAAGATCAGAAGCCGGGGGCGGCTGTCCCCACATGAGCATCGCTGCGAAACTTAGTTATCCCCGCCATCAGTAGTGGAAGCGGTAGCGGAACTCTACATAAATTTGCCGAGGGTCGTTCCAGTGAAATCCGCCGAAGGTCAGGCTGTTATCCAGTTGCACGCGGCGGTTGGCTACGTTCAGCGCGTCGATGGAAACGCTGTAGTTTTCAGCGAAAGTTTTTCCGAGAGCCAGGTCGAATGTGGTGTGGCCTGGCAGATAGTTTCCGGGATACTGCACGCCGGGCAGGCCGTTTGTGAATCCTGAGCCGTAATACACGTTGGTTGAGACGTAGGCGTGACCGGGCAGATTGGTGTTGAGGCCCACATTCAATGTGTTTCGTTGATCATGATCCACAGGCGAAAGCCCTGGTGGTATGTCGAGTCCGCATGCCGAGTCGTTGGGAGGACAGATCAGGCCTCCGGTGATGGGCGAGGTTGCCTGTGCAATTTGATTTGCATAAGCAAGGTGAAATTGGCTACGGCGCCAGAGATTGGGAGACCGCAGTGTGAGCTCCCAACCTTGAATCAAGGCGGCATCCCATGTGATCGGCCAGAAGAGGTTCGACTCTCCGATGTTGTTATGGTCCAGCCAGTTTTCGGCCCGGGTTTCGTAGTTATCGGCGCTCAGATTCCAGCCGTGGTACGGAATGGTTACACCGATTTGCCATTCGATATCCCGCTCCCCGTGCAGAGGGGCGAAAGTAAAATTCTGGCTGTTGGCCAAATCGAGAAGCGCGCCGGTTGCCGTCGCGAGTGGAGGCGCCTGGTAAAAATAACCGTAGAAGCCTCTGAAAACCCAGTTCAGGTGTGGAATTTTCAAGGCGACGCCAAAGCGCGGATCGGTTGCGCTCTCCGAGATGGAGGAATCAAATTCGGTCTGGCGAAGGCCGGCAATGAACGTTAGCCACGGGGTTACTTTGAATTTGTCGTTGAAGAATAGAGCGGTGACTCCTCCGTTTACGCCAATGGTTGATGGTGGAAAGTTTTGACTGCCGTCGGTGAATGTGTTTTCGAAGTAGTTGGACTGGTGCTGGCCAAATCCGTAGATGCCGGCTTGCAGATCGTTCTTCCAGAAAGTGGCGTTGAAGGCGGCTTGCATCCCGGCGTAGTTGGCATTCTGATTCACGGTGGAAATCACGGGGAAATCGTCCGGGCCGCCTTTATAGTCGGCGCCGTTGTAGTGATAAAAGGGAGAAACCGTGAGCAGCATATTTGAATTGAAAGTGTGCACCCACGAGAAAGTGACGTAGCCATCCGGCTCACGCTCGGCATCGCGCAGGCCGTAGCTGGGATAGACCGAATTTCCGATTGAATTCGGATCGGGGTCGATCGGGATCTGGTAATAGTCTTTGCGTAAGGAGCCGACCAGCCGAAATTGGTTTTTGGAATTGGGATTGAAGATGAACGAGGCGAACCCACCGTAACCGTTGGCCGCGTCGTGAATCACTTGTGCGATCGGAGTTTGAAGTCCGTAGTTGCTGCGATTTCCGTTCACGCTGGCATAGTAGGCGAAGCGCTCGGTATGTCCGCCACAACTGATCTGGTCGTTGCTTTGATAGAAATTTCCGGCGCTGATCATGAGATCGCATTCGCGGTCGCGTTCGAAGCCGGTACGCGGCGCGACGTTGAAGATTCCGTAGGTGCGGTCGCCGTAGTCGGCGCCGTAGCTGCCGCGCTGAACTTCGAGGTAGTCGATGTCTTTGGGATCGATCTGCGGGCCCAGGTTCGTGGCAATGTTGGTGTTGGGGATGGGAACGCCGTCGATGAGCCACTCGACCTGATGGCCTCCTCGCATGTGCAACATATCGTGGGTCACGTAGGCGGCAGGCACGTAATCAGTGATCATCTGCATGCCGTTGGTGCGGTCGGCGCCAGGGGTTTCCTGAATATCTTCGCGGTTCAGCATGGTGGTCGGAGTTACGCTGTCTGTGGTGGCTTCCACCGGAGTTCCCGACACGGCTACGGTTACTTTCGCGCTTGCGACCGCCAACTGGTAATGGAGGACTGGGCTCGTGTCCGACTGAACAGTGACGATCTGTTGCGTTTGCTGGAAGCCTTGCGCTGAAACTGTGACCGTGTAACTTCCGATGGGCACGGAGCTGAATTCAAATTCTCCTTTGTCGTTGGAGTCCTGGGATTGCGACCAGTCTGAGGTTTGCGATTTCAGCATGACCATCGCCTCTTGAACAGGACGGTGCTGAGAATCGTGAATGATGCCGCGAACGGAGCCGAAAATTGTGGCGAATGCAGTGACGCCCAGGCAGAGAATGATCGACGTCAAGCTGGCAAGCTGCTTCATAAAAGTCTCCACGTCAGTGGGAACGGTCGCCTGCGGCGTCAGTGATGACACACGGCAACACATTCCAGAGAAGATTGCGTTAAGCGAATGGAATTAGCTCAAGCTGGAGACGGCTTGAGTAAGCGGCGGGGCGCGGCTGGATTGAAACTGAGCAAGGATGAAGGTTGGAGAATTCTGATTGGGACCAGCTACGCCGGCATGGACGGGCCGCAATAAAAAGGATGCCGATTGCGACTCGGGGTGAGCCCAGTGTGCGGAGACGGTTGCGCCGCAGCAATCATGGTTGCAGCAACCGTTATCACCGATGACAGGCTGCTCAGATTCCGAGCTCAGCGAATCGTGGCAGCGATGAACTTTCTTGCGAAAACAGCAGGCATGTAGAGGCGCAGCCTTCGCCGCCAGCGGGGCGAGATGCCCCGCGAAGGCGAAGAGGAGCAACAGTCTGGCAGTTATGCGATGCATTTGTTCTGTGAATCCGAACCCTGCGGTGGGGCTAGCATAGAACACGGGTGCAAATGGCGCAAGCATTGCGAGTTAGCCGAAAGCGGCTATTTCATCAGTACGTAGGCGCAGCGTTGATGAAGGCAATGATCGATCTTTCGCCCCTCCGGGGCTTGTTCCTCATCCACTTCTTCTCCCAGGGCTTGCGCCCTGAGCTGCATTCTAACGCCACTTTGCGGCTCTTTCACCTGTCCAGTATTTCTGCTATCAAACGCTTCAGGCTTTGCCATGAATCTTAGCCCACCACCAACGGACGCCGACGAATAGGAAACGCCAGTCGCTGAAAAACTCTGGCGGCTTGCCTTCGAAGGCGTGGCCGATGAATTGGAAAATCCATCCGAGCAGAAATAGAGCCAGGGCGTAGGCCCAGAGCCGATGGAAGAAGATGCTGGCGATAAAAACCGGAATCGAGAGCAGGATGGTCGGGATACCGAGGGTGTGGCAGGCGCGGTTCACGCGATTCTGATGGCTGGAGGCGTATTGAGAGATCCATTGCTCGTTGGTGCGATTGCCTAGCATGGCGAAGGGATGATACACCGAGCGGTCTTGTCCTGCACAGGCTTCACCGGGTTGAGGCGTCCGCTTGCCGCGTGGTAGCATCCTAGGCTTTGGCGGGTGATGTTGGGCTGGCCTGTCTACTGCACTGATTCTCTATCTGGGCCTTCTCTTTTTTCCACGCCTGCGAAGGAGCCTAACTCGTGAAAATTTATACCGGAGAAAACATTCGTAATGTTGCGATTGTAGGGCACGGGCATGCGGGGAAGACCACGCTGCTCTCGGCCATGCTTTATACCGCGGGGGCAACGCCGCGGCTGGGGCGGGTGGACGACGGGTCGGCGACGACCGATTACGACGAGGAAGAGATTGCGCGCAAGATGTCGATTGCGGCGTCGGCGGCTTATGTGGAGTGGGGCAAGACGAAGATCAACGTGATCGATACGCCCGGGTTCAACATGTTTGTCCACGAGGCGCGGATGGTGCTGCCGGTGGTGGACGCGGCGATTGTGGTGGTGGATGGCGTGGCTGGTGTGGAAGTAGTGACGCAGCGCGTATGGAACGATTGTGAAGAGTACAAGACGCCGCGGCTGATTGTGGTGAACCGCATGGACCGCGACCGTGCGAATGCGGAGCGCGTGCTGGAATCGCTGATCAATGCGTTTGGGCGAAATGTGATTCCGATCGAGCTGCCCATCGGAAGCGAAAAGAATTTAACCGGCGTGGTCGACCTGGTGCGCATGAAGGCTTACGCGTATGAGCTGGGCGGGAATGGCAAGGGGAAAGAGACGGAGATTCCGGCCAATATGCGCGCGCAGGTGCAGGAGTCCCACGAGCAGCTGGTGGAGCTGGTGGCCGAGGGCGATGACAAGTTGATGGAGGAGTTCTTCGAGAAGGGAACAATTCCGGAAGAAGATTTAATTCCTGCGCTGCACAATGCGATTCGCGAGGACAAACTCTTCCCGGTGATATTTTCTTCCGGGCTGGGCAATATTGGCGCGGATCGGGTGATGGATTTTATTGTGGACTACACGCCGGCGCCTTCGGAGCATGAATGGGTGCAGGGTGAGCCGGCGGCTTCCGGCAATGGGGACGCGCCCAAGCGGCATGAAACAGATGCAGAGCCGGTGTCGCTGTATGTGTTTAAGACGGTGTCCGACGCGTTCTCGGGGAGGATTTCGTATTTCAAAGTTTTTTCCGGTGTGCTGAAGAATGAGGCTACGGCGCAGAACTTCTCGCGCGGGTCGGGGGAGAAGCTGTCGCATATTTCCATCATGCAGGGCAAGACGGCGGTGCCGGTAACGGAGTTGCATGCGGGAGATATTGGCGCGGTCGCGAAATTAAAAGACACGCTCACCGGCGACACGCTGGGAGACAAGGCCGCGCCGATTCAGTATCCGCGAGTGAAGCTGCCGGAGCCGGCGATTACGTTTGCGATCGAGCCGAAGAGCCGCGCCGATGAAGACAAGCTGGGGCCGGGGATCCACAAGCTGATGGAAGAAGATGCCATGCTGCGGTTCTTTCGGGATGCGCAGACGCAGGAGTTTTTGATTGCTGGTACGGGACAGCAGCATATCGAAGTGGTGGTGGCGAAGCTAAAGAAGCGCTATCACACGGAAGTGGTTTTGAAGGCGCCGAAAGTTCCTTACCGGGAGACGATTCGCGGAAAGGCCGATGTACAAGGGCGGCACAAAAAGCAAACCGGCGGACACGGGCAATATGGCGACTGCAAGATCAAGATGGAGCCGATGGTGCGCGGCGGACAGTTTGAATTCGTCAACGATATTTTCGGCGGGGCAATTCCTAAGAACTATATTCCCGCGATCGAAAAGGGAATCAAGGATGCGGCGGCGCGCGGATATCTGGCGGGATATCCGGTAGTGGATTTCCGCGTGATTCTTTACGACGGTTCGTATCACGATGTGGATTCGAACGACATGTCGTTCCAGATGGCTGGCCGCATCGCCTTCAGAAAGGCGATGGAAGTCGCAAAACCTACGTTGCTTGAACCCGTGATGCATGTCGAGATCACGGTGCCGGACGATTTTGCGGGCTCGATCATGGGCGACTTGAACAGCCGCCGCGGCCGCATCCAGGGCATGGACAACAAAGGCGGCAACACGGTGGTGAAGGCCGAAGTGCCGATGGCTGAGATGCTGACTTACGGCGTGGATTTGACGTCAATGACGCAGGGCCGCGGCAGCTTCAACATGGAAATGCACCACTACGACGCGGTGCCGGGAGCGTTGCAGGAAAAGATTGTTGAGAAGGCTAAGGCGGCACGGGGTGAAGTTAAGGAAGAGGAAGAATAGAGGCGTTTACGAAGTTTTCATCCCCTGCGCCTTAGCCAGCTTTGCCTGGCGTTCATCAAACGTCCAGAATCGTTCGGCCTTGAGTTCGAGTGCGCAGGCGACGTGCAGGGTATCTAGTGTTCTCATCCACAGCTTCGGCCCATATTCGCGAGCGAGCTTGCTGCATACTTCGAGAGCGTCCTCCGGGATCGGGATGGATAGCCAACGTCCGGCGGCGCGGTGTTCTTCCAGCTTGCCACGCACCCGTTGCGCTTCCGACAACGATAGCTCTCCGCGAAAAAGGTGCTGGCCAACCACGTGTTCCCACTCGGCACTGTGAAGGGGCGTAAACCACAAGGCAGGGGCGGAATTGATGCGTGAGCGTGCTTCTCGCGAGTGATCGTCGTTTAAGTACAACGAAACGAGAAAGCTAGTGTCGAGGTATATGCTCAATAACGTCCGCGCTCCCTAATTACCAGATCGGAGCCGGACAGCTTACGGTCGCCTAGAATCTCCTTCGCGATCGCCTCAAAGTCCGGCCAATTCCCTGATGCAGCGGGGCGTGTATTATCCGGGACAATACGGGCAATGACTCGATCCCGCTCGCGCAGCTCGACCGTCTTTCCCGCCCGAAGCCAGGTTTTGAGTTTTTTCGTATCGCGCAGTTGGCGTATGTTCACCGATGGCATAAAAAACAATGTGACACAAAATGTGTCACATGTCAAGGATCGTGGGTGGCGGGTGGTTCCAGCGCGGCATGTAGCTTGAATCAACCTAAGCCGGTGACATTGTGACACATAATGTGTCACAATCCAAATGCCAAATACAGTTTACGAAGCGAGGTCATCATGAAACTGTCGTCGATTCTTCTCTGTTCTCTCCTTGCGCTATCGGCGCTTATGCATGCCGCCGAAACCCAGGAGTTTCCTACATCCGCCGGACCGGTGAAGATCACCCCTCTTTATCACGCCAGCACGCTGATTGAGGCTGGCGGGAAGGCCATCTATCTTGATCCCGCGAAGCCTGCGAAATTGTCGGGGCTTCCGAAAGCTGACCTCATTCTGATTACCGACATTCATGGCGATCACATGGATCCGGATTCGATCAAGGAAATCAGCAAGGCCGGTACGGAGATTCTGGCGGCGCCGGCTGTGGTCGTGACCGTGACCAGCGCCAAGCCGATTGCCAATGGAGAGACGAAGAATTGGCAGGGATGGACAATTGAGGCCATTCCTGCGTACAACCTGAAGCGCGGGCCCGCGCCGGGAAAGTTCTATCACGACAAAGGGCGCGGTAATGGTTACGTGCTCACCTATGGCAGTAAACGCTTCTATTTTTCCGGAGATACCGAGGGCATTCCGGAGATGCGGGCGCTCAAGAACATTGATGTGGCGTTCGTGTGCATGAACCTGCCTTACACGATGCCGCCGGAAGAGGCTGCCGACGCGGTGAAGGCTTTCCACCCAAAGATTGTTATTCCGTATCACTATCGTGGGTCTGATCTGGCTGTATTTCAGAAGGGATTGGAAGGGACGGGGATTGAGGTGCGGTTGCTGGAGTGGTATCCGAAGTAGGGGTAGCTTAGAGCAAGCCTCGCTGCGCTTGGCTGGACAGCCGAGGCGGCTGTCCCCACATGATTTGTGCATGGGGCGTGGTAATATCCGGCGAGTGGCTACTGCGAGAAACAATCCTAATCTGAATTACAGTCCTGACCGGCTAGTCTCGGCTGCGGCGGTCGAAGACGATTCCACGTTTGAACTGAAGCTGCGGCCGCAACGGCTGGGTGAGTTCATTGGGCAGGCCAAGGTCAAAGAAAATCTAGCGGTGGCGATTGAGGCGGCGAGGTCGCGCGGCGAGGCCATGGACCACGTCTTGCTGTACGGGCCGCCGGGGCTGGGCAAGACTACGCTGGCCAATATTATTGCCAACGAATTGGGCGTGCACTTCCAGCCTACTGCGGCTCCGCTGTTGCAGATCAAAGGCGACCTGACCGCGATCATCACCAACATGCAGGATAAGCAAGTCCTGTTCATCGATGAAATTCACCGGTTGCAGCCGGTTCTGGAAGAGTTGCTGTATTCGGCGCTGGAAGATTACAAGCTGGACATCATCATTGGACAAGGGCCTTCGGCGCGCACGCACACGCTGGAAGTGAAACCATTCACGTTTGTGGGCGCTACCACGCGGGCGGGTTTGGTTTCGGCTCCGCTGCGGTCGCGGTTTGGGATCGTGCTGCGGCTCGAGTTTTATACGCCGGAGGATTTGCGCGTGATCGTGGAGCGATCGGCGGAGATTCTAGGGGTTGAGGTCGACAAGGCTGGGGCTATCGAAATTGCCAGCCGGTCGCGCGGGACTCCACGAATCGCCAACCGGCTGCTGCGGCGGGTTCGCGATTACGCGCAGGTGCGCGGGGCGGGCAAGATCGATTTACCCACCGCACAGGCCGCGCTGCAGATGCTGGAAGTGGATAAATACGGATTCGATGAAGTGGACCGGAAGCTGCTGCTGACGATCATCGAGAAGTATCAGGGTGGGCCAGTGGGCGTGAATACTCTGGCGGCGGTGTTAGCCGAGGAGCCGGATGCCATTGAAGAGATTTACGAGCCGTTCCTAATGCAGATTGGATTTTTGAATCGCACTCCACGCGGGCGCGTGGCTACGCAGCTCGCATATGAGCATTTCGGGATTGCTCCGACTCGACGGCAGAGTTCGTTGTTTTGATCACGAAGATCTATTGGGCCTCGCAGATCTTGTAGCGCCCACCCTCCCGCAACTTCGCTGTGAAATTCCGTGCCGCAATCTGCCTAATCGTGTTCGGCAAACCTACAAACAACGATTTCTTGTTATGTGAGGTGTCCTCATGGTGTATCTTGCTAAATTCTTCTCCGTCGGTGGACGGAGAGACGTGAGGGTGCATTGCGTCCGGGAGTACTTCGATGTCCATTTCAAGAGGTCGCAGGATTCGCGCTGGCAGGTGCGATCACTCTCTGTGCACTCATAGGAATTAGTTGGGGAATGCCATTGCCCCCGGCGGCTCTGGTGCAGAATTCCACTGCGACCGCACAGGCGGCGGCTCCGGTGCAACAGGGTTCAGCGCCGCAAAATTCCCAGACGACTCCACAGAACCCCCCGCCTCCTTCAGGAACAAATCCTAATCCCCCCGGGCAGAATCCGCAGCCGTCGCAACAGGTTCCGGCACCTTCAGCCCAGTTGCCGGAACCGGCCATCAAACAGCCGGAAGTAAGACCGGCGCAAACACCGGCGATTGCGCCCCCCGCCCTGACCATTCCGCGGTTGACGCGCGCGCCTGCGCTTGAAGATTTCCTCGCCATGAAGCCGCAGAGTGAGACGGCGCTGCAGATGGCGAAGGTTACGGGATTCGTGCAGCGGAACCCCCACGATGGCGAGAAAGTTTCAGAGCAGACGGAAGCATACCTGGGCTACGACCAGAAAAATCTCTACGTCGTGTTCGTGTGCTATGACGACCCTAAGAAAGTGCGGGCGCGCATGTCGGTGCGCGAAGACATTTACGACGATGACCAGGTCGAGGTGATGCTCGATACTTTTCACGATCGGCGGAGAGCGTATGCCTTCCAGACTACGCCGCTGGGCGTGCAGTGGGATGCGATTTGGACTGAGGCGTCGCGCGAGGAGGTCAACGGGAATTTCGACACGTCATTCGACACGGTGTGGGATACGCGAGGCAAGGTGACCAGCCGTGGCTTTGTCGTATGGATGGCAATTCCATTCAAGAGCCTGCGTTTTCCAGCGACGAAAGATCAGGAGTGGGGAATCATTCTGTATCGCGGAATCGTGCGCAAGAACGAAGATGCGTTCTGGCCGCAGGTTTCCTACAAAGTCGCGGGGCGGCTGGGACAGGCGGCGACGCTCTATGGGCTGGAGGGGATCTCGCCGGGACGCAGCATTGAGCTGATTCCCTACGGAATTATGCGCGGCTTCCGGGCGCTCGACCAGCGCGACCCTTACAATCCGTACTTTCAGAATGCGACAGCGCAGGGGCAGGCGGGCATGGATGCGAAGTTCGTGATTCATGACCACTTTGTGCTGGATCTGACTGCGAATCCGGATTTCAGCCAGGTCGAGTCGGAGGACCCGCAGATCACGGTGAATCAGAGATTCGAGGTGTACTTTCCCGAGAAGCGTCCATTCTTTCTGGAGAACGAAGATTACTTTCGCACGCCATTCGATTTGTTTTTCACGCGTAATATTCAAGACCCCTCTGCCGGAATACGCTTGACGGGCAAGGAGGGTCCGTATTCGGTCGGGTTGATGGCCACCGACGACCGGGCGCCCGGACTGGCTGTGCCCAGCTTTTGTCTTCCAACCGAGCCGCCTTCTATTTGCTCCGCCAATCTCTATGCCGATCGAGCATACTTCACGATTGCGCGGGCAAGCCGCGATATCTTCAAGCAGTCGAGCGTGGGAATGATTTATACGGATTGGGAGTGCCCGGCCACCGGCGAAACCAATCGCGTGGGCGGAGTGGATACGCACTTAAAGTTCAATGCCAACTGGACTCTGGAAGGTCAGGCGGTAGTAAGCTCGAGCAATCTGCAGGGGCTGAATGTCGGCAATCTGGAGACTACCTGTGAGTATGGGTTGTACCCGTTCAGCGCCGGCAATGCCAGCAATGCAGGCAATGGCAACCATTACGCGGGTCCGGCGGACAAACTGGATCTAAAGCGCGAAGGGCTGCACTTTTCTTACGAGGGAATTTACGACGACATCAGCCCGGGGTTTGTGAGTGTGCCGGGATTCGTGAACCGCGTGGATATTCGCGGGATCTACCACACGATCGACTACCGTTTCCGTCCAAAAAAAGGCTGGATCGTCGATTGGGGGCCTTCGCTGAACCAGCGCTACGTCTTCGATCACGAAGGCAACCGACTGGACACGGATTATCAGCCCTATCTGTCGGTTCAGGGGCGGGGGCAAACTTTCTTTTATCTGTTTCCTTATGAGGAATTAAGAGAGCGGTTGCGGCCGCAGGATTTTTATTTTCTTGGGTTATCCGTGAACCAGAACCACGATTACCACGAACACCGCAGCGGGACCTCGTTCCAGACGGGCTACTTTAAGAAAGTTACGGTTGGGGCGAGTTACTACTGGGGAGACGGAATCAACTTCGTGCCTGCCGCGACCGCGCTTCCGCAATCTCTTCTGGGCAGGCTGGATACCGCAACAGGTACGCTTACGTTTCGCCCGGTTAAGCCGTTGAAGATTGAAAATACTTATCTATTTGAGCGCTTGCGGGCTACGGAGAACGAATACGCACTCACGCTTTCGGAGATCGCGCAGACGATGCCCGACATCCCCATCGGCAAAGGAATTTTCGACAACCACATCGTGCGCAGCAAGTGGAATTGGCAGTTCACGCCGCAACTCTCGCTCCGGCTGATTATGCAGTACAACTCGGTTCTGGCGAACACGCCGGGTAACACGTTTTATCCGTATACGTACTTGCCGACGGAGAAAGAGTTCAACGCCGATTTCCTGCTCACGTATCTTGTCCATCCGGGGACGGCAATTTATGTGGGGTACAACAGCGACCTGCAGAATCTGAACAATGAACTGATGCAGGATCCTGCGGGCCTGGCAGGGTTGTACACGGCGAAGGGCTATATGAACGATAGCCGGCAGTTTTTCGTGAAGGTGTCGTACCAGTTCCGCTTCTGAGGCCTGTGAGCTTAGGAGGCCGGGATTGCTGAATCCTGGGGCATTCCGGTAGAATCTAATGATTCGTATCGAGGTCTGAACCCCTATGAAAGCAGCCATTCATCCCGCTTATAACGAAGTGCGCGTACATTGCGCGTGCGGCAATGCGTTTGTCACACGGTCCACCCACAAAGGCGACATCAGCGTCGAAATCTGCGCGGCCTGCCATCCCTTCTTTACCGGCAAGCAGAAGATGCTCGATACCGCTGGCCGCGTGGAGCGCTTCCGCCGCAAGTACGCCAAGAACACGCCCGCACCTGCCGATGCGGCCAAGGCGTCGAAGAACTAAGTTCTTCGTTCGTTGCTACGGCTGTACGCAGAAGGCCTGAAATCAAGCCCTCGCTTCGGCGGGGGCTTTCGTTTTGAGGGCTAGGTAGAGGGGGCTAGGTAGAATAGATCTGTGCGCAAGTCCTGGGACAACTCGTGTGGGGCGGACACTGTTGTCCGCCGGGTAGCGCCACTGAAGCCGGTTCCCGCGAGCCTTCTCATCGGTGGAATTAAGATTGGCCCGGCAACCGTGCTCGCTCCCATGGCCGGCGTTACTGATACCGTCTTCCGCCGCTTCATTCGCAACCTGGGCGGCTGTGGGCTGATCATGACCGAGTTCACCTCGGCCGACGGCGTGCTTCGCAAGAAGGATCAGAAGGCCAAGCGGTATCTTCATTTCTATGAAGACGAGCATCCCATCTCGGCGCAGCTTTTCGGCAGCGATCCGCAGGTGATGGCCGAGGCTGCGCGCATGGTGGAAGGCCTTGGCTTCGACCTGGTGGATTTGAACCTGGGTTGTCCGGCGAAGAAAGTTGTGAAGTGCAACGGAGGCTCCGGGCTGTTGCGCGATTTGCCAGCCATCGGGCGCATTTTTGAGGCCGTACGCGCCGCCGTAAAAGTTCCCTTCACGGTGAAGTTCCGCGCGGGATGGAGTGACGACGAAATTGTGTGCGTGGAACTGGCGCGGATGGCGGAGTCGTGCGGGCTCGCGGCAGTCGCATTGCACGCGCGCACTCGCGAACAGGGTTACAGCGGTCAGGCGCGCTGGGAGTGGATTGCCGCGGTGAAAGATGCGGTGAAGATTCCGGTAATCGGCAACGGCGACATCCGCACGCCCGAAGACGCCTGTGCCATGGTCACACAAACCGGCTGCGATGCGGTGATGATTGGGCGCATGGCGCCGTCGAATCCGTGGATCTTCCGGCAGATCCAGCAGTATTGTGCGGGGATGGAGAATGCCGGCTTCGGCAGCGGCCCGGATGGAAGGAGATCGGGCCTTCGGCCCGATGGACAGCCGGGGGCAGCTGTCCCCACATGGGCATCCGTGGAAACTCCGACGGATGGGAAGTCTTACGATGAGCCCTCCGAGGCTGATCGCTACCAGATGATCCGCACTTACTTTCAGATGCTGATTGAAGAGGAACTCCCCGATGCCGTGGGCAAGATGAAGCAGTTCGCCTCCTGGTTTACGCACGGCGTGCCCGGCGGAGCGGGGCTGCGCAAGGCGATCTACGAGTCGAAGAGTGCGGTGGAGATTCTGGGACGGGTCGAGGAATTCTTCGAGGCGCGGCTGTGTGGAGCCGGCTTTCCCAGTCGCGAAGCTGCTGCGGCGATCTCCAACTCCTGATCATCGCTAGAACGGCTTGACTGGCGGCCTTGTGTAGGGAGATCCGTCGTCCCGCTGGTGAAAACGCGGGACTTCGGGATGACGCCGAAGGTCGTAATCGTCGGAAAGTGCAAATTGAGCAAGCCGCGTCCGCGTAGCTACGTTGTCATATAATTGGCCGCACGCATGGCACTGACCTCTGGCACGAAACTTGGACCTTACGAAATTCAATCGCCCCTGGGTGCGGGTGGAATGGGCGAGGTGTATCGCGCCCGCGATGCCCGGCTCAACCGCGATGTCGCCGTCAAGATTCTCCCCGCATCTTTTTCCGCCGACTCCGATCGGCTGCAACGCTTTGCGCTGGAATGCCGCGCCGCCGCGGCTCTGAACCACCCTAATATTCTTTCCATCTTCGATATCGGAGATGTCCAGGGTGCGCCCTATGTGGTTTCTGAACTGCTGGAAGGCGAGACGCTGCGCGACCGCCTGCGCGACGGTCCTCTGCCTTCCCGCAAGGCCATCGATTACGCCCGGCAAATCGCCAGCGGCCTCGCTGCTGCGCATGACAAGGGCATCGTCCATCGCGACCTGAAGCCGGAAAATCTTTTCATCACCAACGACGGCCGAGCAAAAATTCTCGACTTCGGCCTCGCCAAACTCACTCGCCCTGAAGCCGATGCTTCCGGCGACGCTCCCACGCAGCAAATCGCGACAGACGCTGGGACCGTGATGGGCACGGTCGGTTACATGGCTCCCGAGCAAGTGCGCGGCAAGCCTGCCGACCCCCGCTCCGATATTTTTGCCTTCGGCGCGATTCTTTATGAAATGCTCTCCGGTAAGCGCGCTTTCCATGGGGAATCTGCAGTTGAAGTCATGAGTGCAATTCTTAAGGAGGACCCTCCCGACCTCACGGAGACTAACCGCAATGTCTCTCCGGTGCTCGAGCGCATTGTTCGTCACTGCCTGGAAAAAAATCCCGCGGAGCGCTTTCAATCGGCGCGCGACGTCGCCTTCAATCTGGAGGCTCTCACCGACATTTCGACTTCAAGCCGCGGTGGTGTGCACGCTCTGCAGATGGAAGACGAGCCAGCTAAGCGGCGCTGGCTGCTGCCCATTCTCGGCATGTTGCTGCTGCTTGCTTCATGGGCGGGCATTTATCGCTTTGCTCACCGCGGCGTGGCGGCGAATCCCACCTTCCACGAAATCACCTTCCGCAACGGCACCATCTGGGACGCGCGCTTTGCCCCCGACGGCCAGACCATCCTCTACGGCGCAACCTGGGAAGGCGCGCCGCAAGAACTTTTCTCCACGCGCTTCGACAGCACCGATTCACGTCCCGTTGGTTTGCCGTCGGCGCAGATCCTCGCAATCTCTTCCAAGGGAGAGATGGCGATCAGCCTTCACCCCTCGGTCTATAGCGCCTTCACTCAAGTCGGCACCTTGGCGCGTGTGTCGCTGGCCGGCGGCGCTCCGCGCGAGGTTCTCGATCAGGTGATGTGGGCCGATTGGTCGGCAGACGGCCAATCGCTGGTAGTGATTCGCCCGGGCGGAGGCAACAGCAATCTTCTCGAATATCCTATCGGCACCGTGATCTACGCGCCTGCGGCCTGGGTCAGCCATGTTCGCTTTTCGCCCAACGGTGAGTTTCTTGCGTTCGCTGATCACATCCAAAGCGGCGACGACGGCCGCATCGTCGTCATCGACCAGCACGGCAACCGAAAAGCCAGCTCTTCGTTTTATTCCAGCGTGCAGGGCTTGGCCTGGAGTCCCAACGGCAAGGAAGTATGGTTTTCCGCCGTTCCCAATGGGGCTGCCCGTTCGCTTTACGCTTTGGATTTTTCGGGCAAAGAACGCCTCATTTACCGCGCACCCGGCGGTGTGACAATTCACGACATCAGCCGCTCCGGCGAAGTGCTGCTCACTGCCGATAAAACTCGCCTGGGCTTGTTTGCGCTGGCTCCGGGTGAAACCCGCGAACGCAGCCTCTCGTGGTTCGACTGGTCGCTGCTCAACGATTTATCCCCCGACGGCAGGACTGTGCTCTTTTCCGAAAGCGGCGAAAGCAACAACGACGGCGTTTTTCTCCGCCACACCGATGGCTCCCCGGCCGTGCGTCTCTCCGATGGAGATTTTAGCCAGCTTTCACCCGATGGAAAGTGGGTGCTGGTGGAGGTTGGCAAGCCGCCGCATCTGATGCTGGTGCCGACCGGGGTCGGCGAGCCGCGGCAAATCGGCGATAATACCCCGCATTACTTTGCCGACTGGCTGCCTGACGGCAAGTCTGTTATTTTCACCGCCGCCGAGGCTGGCCATGGGCGCCGCGCTTATGTACAGGATATCGATCCTCCCGGCAGCGCTCCGCGGGCGATTACGCCCGAAGGCATATATGGCAGCCTGGTTTCGCCCGATGGGAAATCGGTTCTCGCCAACGACGCACACCATCAACGCTGGCTCTACCCGATTGCCGGAGGCGAGCCGCAAAAGTTGGACCTTGACATTCGTCCTTATGAAACTGTTTTGAGTTTTTTCGATAATGGCAAAAGCCTCCTGCTGCGCACCCGCGCTCTGCCTTTGGAGATCACTCGCGTCGACCTGGCCACCGGAAAGCGCGAGCCGTTTAAAGAAATCGTTCCCGCCGATCCCGCCGGAGCGCAAAGCATTCCTTCCATAAAATTCAGCGCGGACGGCAAATCGTATGCCTATTCGATAGGCCGGCAATTGTCGGATTTGTATGTGGTGGACGGGCTGAAGTGATTGTGGAAGGCCGGGCGCATTCGTCCGCCATTTCAGGGAGCCACAGCGCGGGGAAAGGTGAAGAAAAAGTATCTCGGCGACTCCTACGACTTAGTTAAGAGAGTTTTTGGCGAAGTCCTTTGTGACGTGGCTCCTCTCTATGCGGACCCCATGTTTATTCCTAAAGAAATTCATGAGGAATTCACTAAAGTCACAGGCATTCCAATCCTTCCGAAAAGTAAAGAACGGAACGTTGGCATACTGTTGGATCCTACAACTGGTATCTCGCTAAAACCCAAAATGTCTGCGACGAAGAAGCACGCCTCCAATCGGCTTTATTGCTCAAGAAGCTAAGAAGTGGAAATATGTTGTCTGTTTCGACCAAAGCTTCCACCGAACTAAGGAACCCAAGAAACAACAAAGAGCAAAGAAGCTGAAGTTCCTATCGCATCAAGGCCTCAGTTCTTTTTACTACGCTTCGCACGCGCCTTTCCTCTTTGTTGCAAGCGACTCTAAAATACTGAATCTGATTTTCGACCTGCTAGTCAAAATGGGCATTCCCGAGCACAAGTTGGAGAAATAAATTTAGATCGATACTTCTCTCGCCACCATCTTGCCCGACTCATCCTTCTCCACATAAGCCCAAGGCATGTCCGCGCCATGCGTGAAGACGGTCAGCCATTTCTCCGGAATCGACTTTGCATAGTACTCCTTCTTGCTCTCGATGGTTTGCAGCGGATAGAGATCGAAGCCCATGCCCCAGGCAATGTCGATGTGCACGCTCGTGGGAATCAGATCGGAAATGTAACAGGCAGTCGTGGGGGGCCCGACATCTCTCTTCTTTTGAGAGATGGGGGGATTTTCGCTAGGACTCTGGACGATCACTGCCTGCATATGTGCCGTGTGTCCGGGAAAAGTTTTCACCGAAATCCCAGGGACAATTTCTTCGTCGCCTTTGAGCAGGGTCATTTGGCCGCTGGCGACGAGTGGATCGTAATTGTCGGGAATGTAGCTGATGGCATCGCGCTCGCTGGGCTTGCGGGCATATTGCCACTCACCTTCCGGCGCGTAATATTTCGCCCGCGGAAAAGTTGGCACGATCTCGCCGTCTTTGCGAATGGTGTTCCAGCCGCAGTGGTCGAAATGCAAATGCGTGTTGATGACGATGTCGATATCTTCGGGGACGATGCCGGCGACGGCTAGATTTGAAAGCAGCTTGGCGGGCTGGCCGTAGAATTTGACCATGCGCTTCGAGAGCTTGTTGCCCATGCCGGTTTCTACCAGCACGTTTTGCTTGCCAGTGCGGATAAGCAGGGAGTTGAGTCCGGATATAACGCGATTGTTTTCGTCAGCCGCGACCTTGCGCGACCACATGGTCTTCGGGATCACGCCGAAAAATGCGCCGCCATCGAGTGGATAAGTTCCATCAGAAAAGATGCTGAGTTCGAAGTCGCCGAGGGTGAGGCTGGGCATGCAGCTAGTGTGCCACAGACCTAATCGACATTTCCTCTGCAAGACTGCTGTACTCTCATATCTATGGAGCGCCCGGCCAGCGTCACGGTGATTTCGGCTCTGTTTTTCCTGATCGCGGCATATCTTATCGCCATTGGCATTATTGAGTTCGTAGCGCCGGGAACGCTTTCGATGACTTTGGGAGCGGGCGTCACATATGGGAGAGAGCTAGACGGGCCACAGACGGCATTGTCTGTCGGCGCAGGATGGGGGCTGATTGGCTGGGGCCTTTATCGGCTGCGCAATTGGGCGCGCTGGTGCGCGATGGCTCTGATGGTGATCGGAGTCGCAGGTTCGGTGCCAGCGGTGTCCGCAGCCGCACGGGATATTACTTGGCGTTTTTTCTTTTACGGCTTCCAGATCATGTTGCGGGTTGTGATTGCGTGGTATCTGGTTGCATCGCCTGAGGTGGTGGAGGCTTTTGTGCGAAAGTAAGGCCGACAGTGGCTGGCGAAACCGGCAGCCTCCGGCCCGGAAACGGTTGTCATCCCGAGCGAAGCGAGGGACCCTGGTGTTTGCTTGCGGCTGCATTGCCGGTGTGAGCAGAAACCAAGGTCCCTCGCTCCGCTCGGGATGACGACCGAATTTTATTTCTATCAGCGCTTCGTCTTTGCGGGTTCTTTTTCTCCCACGCGCTTGCTGACTTCAAACTTCATCTTGCCGGCTTTCTTATCGGCATCGACGACAATATGATCGCCGTGAAGAATTTCGCCGTCGAGAATTTTCAAAGCGAGAGGATCCTGCACCAGCTTCTGGATGGCGCGTTTGAGCGGACGTGCTCCGAAGTTGGCGTCGTAGCCTTGCGTGAAGAGCAGTTCTTTGGCTGCGTCGGTGAGCTCGATCGAAATTTTGCGGTCGGCTAACAGACGGCGAACGTCTTCGAGGCGCAGCTCGACGATCTTGACGAGTTGCTCTTTGCCGAGCGGACTGAAGACGATGATGTCGTCGACGCGGTTCAGGAACTCCGGCCGGAAGTGGCCGTGCAGCGCGTTCATTACCTGCCCGCTGGCCTTCTCAAAGCCTTCCGGCGTGCGCAGGTTTTCGGCTTGCAAATAACTCGAGCCGAGATTCGAGGTCATAATCAGAATCGTGTTCTTGAAATCAACGACGCGTCCTTTGCCGTCGGTGAGGCGGCCATCGTCCATGATCTGCAGCATGACGTTGAACACATCCGGATGCGCCTTCTCAATTTCGTCGAAGAGCACAACGGCGTAAGGACGGCGGCGCACCTGCTCGGTGAGCTGTCCGCCTTCTTCATAGCCAACGTAGCCGGGAGGCGCGCCGATTAAACGCGAGACTGAATGCTTCTCCATGTATTCGGACATGTCGATGCGCAGCAGGGCGCGCTCGTCATCGAAGAGAAATTCGGCGAGGGCGCGGGCGAGTTCGGTTTTGCCGACACCTGTTGGGCCCAGAAAAATAAACGAACCGATGGGACGCTTGGGGTCGCTAAGCCCGGCGCGGGAGCGACGAATGGCGTTGGCCACGCGCTCGAGCGCCTGATCCTGGCCAACTACGCGCTGGCGCAGGCGATCTTCCATCGTGACCAGCTTCTTCACTTCGCCTTCGAGCATTTTCGAGATGGGAATGCCGGTCCACTTGGAGACGATGCGGGCGATGTCTTCTTCGTCCACTTCTTCTTTAAGCATGCGTGTGGAGCGGGCGCCCTCGCCTGCTGCCTTTTCGATAAGCTTGGCCAACTCCGCTTCAGCCTGCCGCAGTAATCCATAGCGGATTTCTGCAACGCGCTGCAGATTGCCTTTACGCTCTTCGGCCTGCTCTTCGATCTTGAGCTTTTCGATTTTTTCTTTTAACTCGCGCGAGCGGGCGATTAGATCTTTTTCTTTTTTCCAATTTGCCTTCAGTGCATTCGACTTCTCGCGAATCTCGGCGAGTTCCTTTTCGATGATGGAGAGACGCTCGCGGGAATTCGCATCGTCTTCTTTCTTCAGCGCCTGCTTCTCGATTTCGAGCTGCGTGGCGCGACGTTCTAGCTGATCGATATCGGTCGGAAGTGAATCGATCTGGATGCGGATCGAGGCGGCGGCTTCGTCGACGAGATCAATGGCCTTGTCCGGTAGGAAGCGGTCGGAGATGTAGCGGTGCGAAAGCGTGGCAGCCGCGACAATGGCTGAATCCTTAATGCGAACGCCGTGATGCACTTCGTAGCGCTCTTTCAAGCCGCGCAGAATGGCGATGGTGTCTTCGACATTGGGCTCTCCGACGAAAACAATTTGAAACCGGCGTTCGAGGGCCGCGTCTTTTTCGATGTACTTGCGATATTCGTTCAGCGTGGTCGCGCCGATCGCGCGCAGCTCTCCGCGCGCCAGCGCGGGCTTCAACATGTTGGAGGCGTCGATTGCGCCTTCGGCGGCGCCGGCGCCGACCAGGGTATGCAATTCGTCGATAAAGAGAATCACTTGTCCCGCGGAGTCTTCGATTTCTTTTAAGACCGCCTTGAGGCGGTCTTCAAATTCGCCGCGATATTTCGCTCCCGCGAGCATGGCGCCGAGATCCAGCGCGACCACGCGCTTGTTCTTGAGGACCTCCGGCACGTCGCCAGAAATAATGCGTTGGGCGAGACCTTCGACAATGGCAGTCTTACCCACGCCAGGCTCGCCGATAAGCACGGGATTATTTTTGGTGCGGCGGGAAAGAACCTGAACCACGCGCCGGATTTCTTCGTCGCGGCCGATTACCGGATCGAGCTTGCCGCGACGGGCCTGTTCGTTTAAATCGCGGGCATAGCGTTCGAGCGCCTGATACTTCGCTTCAGGATTCTGGTCAGTCACTTTCTGCGAGCCGCGGACGGCGGTTAACGCTTTCAGGATCGCATCATAAGTTGCGCCGTGTCGGGCGAGAATCTGCTGCGCCGCATCTTGTTTAAGGTGCGTGATCGCGAGGAGGAGATGTTCGGTGGAGACGTACTCGTCTTTGAAGTTGGCCGCTTCTTTGAATGCCTGCTCCAGCAACTTGTTGGCGGCGTTCGATAGCGTAGCTTGCGCCGACTCTCCGGAAACCTTGGGAAGCTTTTCGATTTCACGATAGAGATCGCTGAGAACAGCTTGCGGACCGATGCCGATCTTTTCGAGCACCGGCGAGACGATCCCTTCCTTGTCTTCAAGCAGAGCAGCCAGAAGATGGATAGGCAGAAGCTCGGGATTGCCGTGCTCGGAGGCAAGGTTGTTGGCGCGCTGGACGGCTTCCTGCGCCTTTACAGTAAATTTGTCCCAACGGATGGCCATGGGAAACTCCTAGTCATTTGATAATTGATAATTTTGTAATTTGGCAAAACCGAGCGCGCCAGAGTGCAAATTGCCACATTACAAAATTAACGGGAGGCGGCCAGTTTCTGCCGCCTCCCGCTCAGTTTACAGCCGGGCTTCGCCCGGCGGACAGCCCCTTCGAACCTGCTCAGAGCAGGCGAGGCTGTCCCCACATAACGCTAATTGCCTTACGCGGCTTTGCTTGGGCCCTTGGCTTCCAGGGTCTTGTCGGTTTCTACTTTGGTGCCGCCGACGTTGACCTTGATCTGCTTGGGCTTGGCTTCGGCCTTCTTGGGCAGAGTCACTTTCAACACGCCCTTGTCGTAGCTTGCCGAAACTTTTTCGGCATCCACGGTGGTGGGCAGAGTGAAGGTGCGGGTGAAGCTGCCGTACTGGCGTTCCACGCGGCGATAGTTCTCTTCCTTCTCTTCCTTCTCGATCTTGCGCTCCCCGTGCACGGTGAGGGTATTGTTCTCCAGGCGGACGTCGATATCTTTCTCGTCGATGCCCGGGACTTCGATCTTCAGCGTGACGGTGTGTTCGTCTTCGTAGACGTCAACGGCTGGGGCAAAGCTGGAAGTGGTGAGCGACTCATCGCCCTCGCTGCGTCCGTAGGAATCGCGGAAGACGCGGTTGATGCGGTCCTGCAGGGTAGCGAATTCGCGGAATGGTTCAAAACGGGTAAGAACGGTCATGGTAAATCCTCCTTCAGAAATGTTGTATTGGAGCTTGGTGCAGAAGCCCATCTATACACAGGACTGGGCTTCAGACACTACATTCGATGCCACAGTTATTGTAAAAGAAGCATAAAATATGAGTGTATTATTATCAATTATAGTTAATAACTTATTTTCATCGACTTACGCTTACTATGACACACTTCAAGTAGGCGGTTTCGGGGATATTTAGCAGCACAGGGTGATCCTTAGACTGCCCCCGGACCTCGATCAGCCGAACGATCCGGTGCGCGTCGCGGGCGGCATCAGCGAGCATTTCCAGGAAGTCGGGCTGGGTGACGTGATAGGAGCAGGAGCAGGTCACCAGAATTCCGCCGGGGCGCAGCATCTTCAGGGCACGTAGGTTGAGCTCTTTATAGCCGCGCATGGCGGCATCGAGGTCGCGCTTGCTCTTGGCGAAGGCCGAGGGGTCGAGAACGATGGTGTCATAGCGCTGGCCGGAAGTGGAGTAGTCCTTAAGCAGATCGAAGGCGTTGGCTTCGATCCACTCGATTTCCTTGCCTTGATCGCTCAGATGGGCGTGGTTGAGGGCGGCGTTCTGGTCGGCAACTTCGAGGGCGGGACGGGAGCTATCGACGCCGGTAACGCGCGAGCAGCCTGGCGCCAGATGCAGGGCAAAACCTCCCTGGTAGCAGAAAACGTCGAGGGCTTCGCCGTGGGCGTATTGGGCAGCGGCGGCGTAGTTCTCGCGTTGGTCGAGGAAGGCTCCGGTCTTCTGGCCTTCGAGCGCGTTGAAGTGAAACTGGGTGCCGTTCATGGTGAAAATTGTCGAGGTCTTATCCCCTTGCAGCAGGCCGGACGAGCGCGCGGGCAACTCCTCGAGTTGGCGGACGCGCGGATCTACGCGCTCGACGATGGAAACAAGATGTAACCGCTCGGTCAGCTCTGAAAGCAGCGTCTGGCGCACGATCTCGGCGTCCATGGCCTGGGTGAGAATCTGCATCGAAAGAATGTCGTTGTATCGATCAACGATAAGACCGGGCAAAAAGTCTGCTTCGCTGAAGATCACGCGGTGGGCGTTGGTGTCGCGGATCAACTGCGTACGATAGGCGATAGCTTCAGCGACTCGCTGGCGAAGCAGGGCCGGAAAATCTACAACGGGTTCGCGCGAGATCAAACGGACTGCGATTTGGGAAGAGCTGGAATAGAGCGCGCTGCCGAGGATCTGGCCGCGATGATCCGTCACAGTGACCAGCGATCCAGGGGCAACGCCTTCCGCCGAAACGATATCGGAGCGATAGACCCAGACGTGGCCGTCTTTCAGGCGAGTGGTACCGCGCGGAGAGACCTTAACGGTTGTGGCAGAGAGCTCAACGGACGTCTTCGACATGCAGCAATCTTAAACGTAGCAGCTAGCTGGCCGCCTGCTCGGTAGGAATGCCGGCGGGCTTCTCGGGTTTGGCCGTGGTGCGGGAGTTCATCTCGTAGCGCGCGGCTTCGAGATCGGAGTGTAGGGAATCAAGGGCGGTCATGGGCATTTCGCTGCCCCAGGTTTCCATCTCCTTTTCGCTCCAGCTTCCATTGAGCCGGATGGCGCCGGTGATGTCTTCCGGGAAGGCCTGGCGAAAATCTCCTTCGCGGCTAAGGACGTCGCCGATCAGCCGTCCGGTGCCCATGTCGAAAACGTGGCGGCTGGCTTGCCCCCCGGCATTGTGCAGGCACATGAACACTTCGCCGGCATCGCCGTACTCGGCACGGTAATACCAGGCCTGGGGCGCATCGATTTTAGGATGATGGCGGCGTGAGCGTTTGTGCTCCGGCTCGAGAGCCTGCATTTCATTGGCGGGATTGAAGTACAGGATGCGCTGGCAGGAATCGCAGATCACAGTTTGCTGGCCGGTGCGGACATCATTGTAAATCTGCGGGCGAAGCATGACCTGGCAAGCCATGCACTTATGATCGCGCACCTCGGAGATGCCGCTGCCGCGAAACTTGGAAACGCGCTCGTAGTGCCGCAACAGGTCTTCATTGACGCCGGCCCGCATCTGGTCGCGCTTGGCGCGCCACTCCGTAAGCTGCTTTTCGTCTTCGGCAGTGCGCTGGCGAGCCTCAATCTTTTCCTTTTCAATCTCGGCAGCTTCCGCCTTCAGTTCGGCCTGGGCAGCTTTTACTTCCCGGTCGCGCGCGTCCGCATTCACCATTAACTCAAGAATCTTGTCTTCGGTTGCGGCAATCTCTTTTTCGGCGAACTGAATCTCGTGCAGCAGCGCCTTGTATTGCTCGTTGGTTTTTACGTCGAGAGATTGATCGCGATATTTCGAAATCTTGCCGCGGATATCGGCTATGGAAGTTTCGAATTTTCGGCGGGCGGCTTCATCAGCCTTGACGGCGGCCTGCGCTTTTTCCAGTTGAGCCTGTGTATTGGCGAGCTTGCGTTCGATCGCGGCAACGCGCTTGGGAAGTTCGGCGACTTCGTCCTGCAGGCGGCGTATTTCCTTATCCGCTTCTTGCAGTCGCATCAGGTTGTCTATTTCAGGAAGCATCAGGAGAGCGCTCGCCTTGATTCTACCATGCGAAAAGCGGGCGTTCCGCGGCAAAGCGTGCCAAACTGCCCACGGGAGGCTGTTCCGGGTGTTAAACTCTTTCGTTCTGCCTTTCCCTCACTTCCCGTTTCTGAGGTTTTACGTGAAAACGTTTTGCGCGAAAATAATTGCCGTCGCCGCTTTCGTCGCCGCTCTCACTTTCCTGTCCAGCCTGGCTATGCCGCTTTGGGCGCGGTCGGCTGCGTCAATGCAGCAGAAGCCGCTTACCATTGAAGCGATCTATGCTCCGGGCGGCCTTGGTGGACGCGGCCCGGAAACCCTGGAGTGGAGTCCAGATGGAAGCAAGCTCTCGTTTGTGCAACGCGACGACGAAGGCGAACACGGCGAACTCTGGTATGTGGATGCCGCGACCGGCGAGAAAAAGATTCTGGTCAGCGCCGCGAAGCTGGCCTCGCTCGCGCCCGACGCGAACAAAGTGAAAGACGAGCGCGAGAAGGAACGGCTTACCCGCTACCACGTCGCAGCCTACCTGTGGGCTCCGGATTCGAAGCACCTGATTTTCGATTCGCAGGGACAGCTCTGGCTATTCGATTTGGCGAGCAACACGGCGGTGCAATTTACTTCAGCGCCCGATCCTAATGTCGACCCTAAGTTCTCCCCCGATGCTAACCATGTTGCCTATGTGCGTAAGCACAATCTTTACATGCGGCCAGTGAATGGCAACGGAGAAAAGCAGCTCACCAAAGATACGGCGGACGATCTTTTCAACGGCGATATCGATTGGGTGTACGCCGAAGAGCTGGCGGTGCGCAGCAATTATTTCTGGTCGCCCAACAGCAAAGACATCGTCTTCCTGCACATGGACGAAAGCAAAGTTCCGACCTACCCCATCACCAACTGGATCCCAACGCACCCGACGGTGGACAACGAAAAATATCCGAAAGTCGGCGACGCAAATCCTGTGGTGAAGCTGGGCGTGGCGGATGCGGACAAAGGGAAGGTTCGCTGGATTTCGCTGACCGATGATTCCGAGACATACATCCCGCGTTTTGGATGGGTGCGTGACGGAGTGATCTGGGCGGAAGTTCTCAATCGTACGCAGGACAAAATGGATTTGTATTTTGTGGATGCGAAGTCGGGCAAGTCGACGAAAGTTCTCACCGAGACCGCACCCGGCGCTTGGATTAACGTCAATGATGATTTTCAGATATTGAAATCCGGCGACCGATTTCTATGGTCGAGCTGGCGTGACGGCCACACGCATTTGTATCTCTACAGCTTTGACAAGAACAATCCGCTTGCCGCCGAGGCGAAGCTCGAGCGGCAACTCACGCAGGGCGACTATGAGGTGACTGGGGTCGAAGGAGTAGATGAGGCCTCGGGCACGGTGTTCTTTTCTTCCAACAAAGACGATCCGAGGCAGCGCCAACTTTTTTCAATCAAGTTGGATGGAACTGGAGTGCAACAGCTCACGCACGATGAAGGAATTTACTCGGCTAAATTTTCTGACGATGCTAAGTACTACGAGCAGACATTCGTAGGGCCTACGACCGCGCCACGCATGTCGCTGTGCACGGTAGGCGGGGCTTGTGTTCCGGTGTGGCAGGCGCGCGATGAAGTCACGGAATACGGACTGAGGGCTCCGAAGTTTCTGGAATTCAAGGCAGAGGACGGCACGACGCTTTATGGAAGACTCCTGCTTCCGGCAGACGCGCCAGCGAGCGGCAAGATTCCTCTGATCGTAAACATCTACGGCGGGCCAGCCGCACAGACGGTGCTGAAATCACCGCCCAGCCCATTTGATGAGATCCTGTCGCGCAAAGGCTTCGCCATCTTTTCCGTGGACAATCGCGGCACGCCGGGCCGCGACCGCAAGTTCCAGACTACGATTCGCCACGAATTCGGAGCTATCGAATTGAAGGATCAGCTGACCGCGCTCGATCAGCTTTTCGCGCAGTACCCGCAGCTGGATCAAAATCGTATGGCGATCTGGGGATGGTCGAATGGCGGCTCCATGACGCTCTATGCCATGACGCACTCCGATCGTTTCCGCGCTGGAGTTGCCGTGGCGCCTGTGACCGACCAGATCAACTACGACACCATTTATACCGAGCGTTATATGGGGCTGCTGAAAGAAGATCAGTCCGGTTATGAGGAGTCCGACGTAACGAAAGGCGCGGCCAACCTGCATGGCGAGCTTTTGCTGGTGCACGGTACCGGCGACGACAACGTGCACTTCCAGAACAGCATTCAGATGATCGATGCGCTGATTAAAGCGGGCAAACAATTCCGGCTGATGATCTATCCCAATAAAACCCATAGCATCGCCGGGAGCGACGCGCGCGATCACCTGTTCCACATGATTGAAGATCACTTCGAGCGGGAGCTGAAGTAGAGGAAACGGCGCGGCAGAGTAAGAAACCTCGCCGCACTTGCTACCTTTTCTTGTCTGGTTTCCGGGACGAACTTACTCTGTTCGAGCTTGTCTTTCTGGAGTCTTCTTTCGAAGAGCCGTCCTTGGATGACGTCTCCTTCGCGGAGCTCTCCTTTGAAGCGTCTCCCTTCGAATCTTCCGACTTGGACTTTTCTTCTTTCTTCGAATCGTCCTTCTTTGAGTCGGAGCCGCCGTCGGATGAAGACGGAGCGTGAGATTTATTCGCGTAGTCGGTGACGTACCATCCCGACCCCTTGAACTGCACGGCGGGCGCGGAAATCATCTGCTCAACTTTGCCGCCACACTCCGGACACTTCTTAACCATCTTGTCGGAGAACTTCTGAATTTTTTCAAAGCGGTGACCGCACTTCTCGCATTTATATTCGTAAAGAGGCATGGATTCTGAGACGGTTGTGAGGAAAACTTACTTTCATATTGATTTTAGGGGCGGGAGTTCGATGGCGTCAATTCAGCTGCAGAAGGCTGAGACCCCGGCCGCGAGGTTACGGTCGCGGCAGTGGTAGACTCCCGCCATGAAGGATGCTGGCCAAAAAGATAGCGACTCCGCCAAGTCAGAAAGGGATGTGTCTGCCCTCGCGCCGGGGCCGGCACTTTATCTGGTCGGCACGCCCATCGGCAACCTTGAAGACATCACGCTACGCGCTGTGCGAGTGCTGAAGGAAGTGGATGTCATCGCGTGTGAAGACACTCGGCAGACGCAGAAGTTGCTCAACCACTACGGCATCACGACCCGCACCATCAGCTACCACGAACACAATGAGATGACGCGTGCGGCGGAACTCGTGAAGGAGATGCAGGAGGGTGCGAGCGTGGCGCTGGTGACGGATGCGGGCATGCCGGGAATTTCCGATCCTGGCTTTCGGCTGATTTCGCTGGCCATCCGGCATCATGTGCCGGTGGTGCCGATTCCCGGCGCGTCGGCATTTCTGGCCGCGCTGGTGGCGAGCGGGCTGCCCACGGACTCGTTTCGCTTCAGCGGATTTCTTCCGGCAAAGCGCGGTGAGCGGCGGGCGGCGCTGGAAGCGATCACGAGTTCGCCACGCACGCAGGTTTTCTACGAGGCCCCACACCGTGTTGTCGAAACGCTCGCAGACGTGGTCGAGGTTCTTGGGAGCGCCCGGCACGTCGTGATCGCGCGCGAAGTGACCAAGCTGCACGAGGAGTTTCTGCGCGGGAGGGTGGGTGAGGTACTGGAAACGTTGAAGTCACGTGACCGAGTGAAGGGCGAGATTACGTTGTTGATCGGGAAAGCTGAAGAAAGTGATGTGGGGATGGCCGCCCTTGGCCGTCTGAGTGTCCGCCAGAGAGTTGAGCAGATCATGGAAGAAGAGAAGATCGACGAGAAAGCCGCGCTGAAGAAAGTCGCGAAGGAGAAGGGGATTTCGAAGAGCGAGGTGTATCGTGAACTGCAAAGGAGCAAGTAACACGGCAGGAACTACTTCCCCGCCAACTCCCGCTTCACCGCGTCGCTGACCACTTTCCCATCCACGCGCATTCCTGCACCGGAAAAGCGTGCCATCGCATTCTTCATCACTGTGCCCATGTCTTTCATCGTGGGCGAGCCCATCTCGGCGATCACGGCTTTTACTCCCGCGACGATCTCAGCCTCGCCGGTGGCTTTGGGCAGATAGGCTTCGATCAGCACGATTTCGGCTGCTTCTTTGTCGGCCATTTCCTGGCGTCCGCCTTTGGTGAATTGCTCAACCGATTCCTTGCGCTGCTTGATCAGCGTGGTGAGGACGGCTTGCGACTCTTTCTCATCGAGGGGCGCCATTTTCTCGATCTGACGATTCTGGAGCGCGCTCTTGACCATGCGCAGGGTGGAGAGGCGCTGCTCCTCGCGCGCCTTCATGGCGACGGTGATGTCTTGCTGAATCTGCTCGATCAGGCTCATAGCAGGCAATTATAGCGGAGGGACGGTGAGCCTTCGGTTCGGAAGATTCTTCGATCAAATCCGATACCAAACGATTTGGCCGTGCATCTGATGCTCAGGAGGAAGCAACCATGAGCAGAGTCGCTATTTGGGCACAACTGGAAGCGAAGCCAGGAAAAGAAAAAGAGGTGGAGGAATTTCTGAAATCAGCGCAGCCGCTGGCCGAGCGTGAACCGGCCACACTGAGCTGGTACGCCATTAAAATGGGGCCGGGAAAATACGGCATCTTCGATACTTTCGCCGACGAAGCCGGCCGCAACGCTCACCTGAACGGCGAAATTGCCAAGGCGCTCTTCGCCAAAGCCCAAGATCTTTTTTCCAAACCGCCGGACATCGCTAAGCCGGATATTCTCGCTGTGAAATCTCCCAAAGCCTGATAGCGTGCGCGCCCTGCCGCGTTCGCCTCAGGCTTCTGGCACGGGATTTCAGAACATGCCAAGGTTCCGATAGACTACTGAAGAAGCATATTTCCGCTCTTCAGGACACTATCGAAATGCTACGCAAGAACCGTCTTTTTACTCCCGGGCCGACCCCGCTTCTGCCGGCGGCGCAAACGGCCATGGCTTCATTCACGGCGCATCACCGCACCGCGGATTTTAAAGCGCTGTTTCAGCGTGTCCTCGCCGACATGAAAGACTTCGTCGGCACCAAGAACGATGTGCTGGTGCTGGCTTGTTCAGGCACGGGCGTGATGGAGGCGTCAGTATCAAATCTGACCTCACCGGGCGATAAGGTTCTGGTGCTCACTGCAGGAAAGTTCGGCGAGCGCTGGACCGGGCTGGCTAAGGCGTTTGGCTGCAAGGTGGAAGTGCTGTCCGCGCCTTATGGCGAAACATTTTCGGTGGAAGACATTCGCGCCAGGCTCACTCCCGATGTGCGCGCCGTTTTCGTGCAGGCGACGGAAAGCTCCACGGGAGCGCGCCATGATGTGCGCGGCATTGCGAAGCTGGTGCGGGATAGCGGTGACGACACTCTGCTGGTTGTCGACGCGATCACCGGATTAGGCACAACGCATCTCGATGTAGACGGCTGGGGTGTAGATTTCATCATCGGAGGATCGCAAAAGGCGCTGATGATGCCACCCGGCCTCGCTTACTGTGCGGTGAGCGAGCGGGCGTGGCGGCGGATGGATACGACTACTTCTCCGCGCTTCTACTTCGATTTGCGCAAAGAGCGAAAGTCCGCGGCCAAAGGCGAAACGGCTTACACGCCTGCAACGTCACTGTTTGCGGCGCTCGGAGCGGCGTTGGAGTTCGTGCGCGGAATGGGAAATGGCGACTTGTCCAAAGGTCGTGAAGCGCTGGTCGACAATGCCCTACTCTGCGCGGAAATGACGCGGGCGGGTGCAGAGGCCCTAGGCCTGAAGTTGTACGCTGCATCGCCGGGTGGCGCGCTGACCGCGATCTGTTCGCCGGATGGAATCGACTCCGGGAAAATCGTCAAGGAGTTCCGTGAGACCTTCGATGCGGTCGTGGCTAACGGCCAAGGCGAAATGAAAGGCCAGCTCTTTCGCATAGCGCACATCGGCTATTACGATTATCTGGATACGATCGGTATTCTGGGCGCGTTGGAGCACGTGCTGGCACGGGTTACCGGAAAGCCGGTTGAGTACGGTGCGGCGGTGAGTGCGGCGCAGGAAGTGTATGCCCGCGCCTTATCCAAGCGGCAACTGGTGGGAGCTTAAGGCCGCCGGCAGCTTTCATTTCCGGTTGTGCGTCCGGTCGTGCGATAGTTCTTCCATTTCACGCTTTCCTACGTGGTCCCAAGAAAGGTATGAGTGCATCTGTGAAAATTGTTATAGCGGAAAAAATCTCCGCGTCCGCGGTAGATCAGCTTCGAGAGCCAAACTGGACCGTGCTGACCGCTGATCAGCTCGACGGCAATCTCGTGGGGCAACTGGAATCGGCTGACGCGCTAATCGTGCGCTCGGCGGTGCAGGCGGATGCGGCGCTGCTGGCGCATGCCAAGAAGCTGCGTGTAATTGGCCGGGCCGGAGTAGGCGTGGATAACATCGACTTGGATGCGGCCACGCGCCAGGGCATTGCCGTGATGAATACGCCGGGCGCCAATGCCGTGGCCGTGGCCGAACAAACGCTGGGCGTGATGCTGGCCATGGCTCGCCATCTTTGCCGCGCCGACGCACTGATGCATGCCGGCAAGTGGGAAAAGAAATCGCTGCAGGGCACGGAGCTGAAGGGCAAGACGCTGGGCATCGCCGGGCTCGGCCGCATCGGAATGGAAGTGGCGCGCCGGGCGAGCGCCTTTGGAATGGAAATCGTCGGCCATGATCCGTTTGTTTCTGTCGCTGTGGCTAAGGAACAGGGTATTCGGCTGGCCAGTCTGGACGAGCTTTTTGCGGCGGCGGATTACATTACGCTGCACGTGGGCCTCACGCCGCAGACTGCGGGGATGATCAACGAATCTGCGATCAAGAAGATGAAGAAGGGCGTGCGCCTGGTGAATTGCGCGCGTGGAGAGCTGGTGGTCGAAGCCGATCTGGTGCAGGCGCTGAAGCAAGGTCACGTGGGCGCGGCCGCGCTGGATGTTTTCAACGAAGAGCCGCTGAAGAACTCTCCGCTGCAGACGATGGAAAATGTGATCCTCACGCCGCACATTGGCGGGCAGACTTTTGAGGCGCAGGAAGCCGTAGGCGTGCAGATTGCGCAGCAGGTTCGGGAATACCTGAAGCACGGTGTGATTCAGAATGCGGTGAATGTGCCCTCGGTTTCCGCCGAAGAATATGCCGAGATGCAGCCTTACATCGTGCTGGCGGAGCGCATGGGAGCATTCCTCGCGCAAATTTCTGCCGGATCGATCGAAGAGATTTCGCTGCGCTACAGTGGCCACATCGCGGAATGGAAGACGGAACTGATTCGCAACGCGGCGATCAAAGGCATTCTGAATCAGGCGCTGGAAGAAAAAGCCAACCTGGTGAATGCCGCGTCGCTGGCGGATCTGCGCGGACTTCGCGTCCATGAAGCGCATAAGGCGAAGGCCTCAACCGGCGGTGCAGGCAGCGTGCTCTCCATCTTCCTGAAAAGCTCGACGGAAGAGCACATGGTAAAAGGCGCGGTTCTGCACGGCAGTACGCCGAGGTTGCTGCACATCGATGACATCGACGTAGAAGCGCCGCTGGGCCGCGATCTGATTTATCTGCGAAACAACGATGTCCCGGGCGTGATCGGAAAGGTGGGAACAATCCTGGGCGAAAGCGAGATCAACATCGCCGACTTTTCTTTAGGTCGGCGCAGCGCGGAAACGTCTTCGGAGCCGCGCGAGGCAATCGCCGTGGTCCACGTAGATGGGCATGTGCCGGACGATGTGCTAAGGAAGCTGGAGAAGATTCCTGCGGTGCGGCAGGCGAAGGCAGTGCGGCTGTTCTAGATGTTGCCGCTGAAAATTGCAAATAACCTATGAATTCGCCCCATCGCGCCGCAGCTTCCTGCTCTCCGCCAGCAAAGCCATCGAGTGCATTAAGTTCTGCAGCGTGACAATGCCCACCAGTCGCTGATCTTCGACCACTGGAATAATGCTGAGATTGCGCGCGGTAAGTTTGCGGAAGGCGGAAGCCAGCGACTCCTGCCGGATCGAGACCTCAAAGAGCTTGTTCATCACGGCCTGCACGTAGCCGTTGCCTTCCACGCGCAGCGCCTCCAGAATGCGTTGCCGGGAGATCACTCCCACCATGTCACTACCGCGGACCACCGGAAAATCATCCTGCAACGAGTGCACTGCTTTTTCCAGCGCGTCTTCGAGCGTATCCGCAGGGGATAGAGTTGCAAAATCGGTGAGCATTACTTCTTCGAGCCGCACATTGTCCAGCACGGATTGGAAGATGACCGCCCGCTCCTCCAGTTGCGCCGCCGAAAAAATAATGATGCCCACCATGGTCAGCCAGGTATTGCTGAATAAACCAGCAACCATGAGAACCATGGCCAGCGCGTGGCTGATGGAAACAGCGCGGCGGGTAGCTGTGGCGGCATCGATACTGCGCACGAAGAAAGCCCGCAGAACGCGGCCTCCATCGAGAGGATAGGCCGGCAGAAGATTTAAGCCGGCGATGTAAAGGTTGGCCCACACCAGGCTGCGCGGCAGATTGCCGGGCTGCAACCAGGGCCACTCCCACAGACGCACCCCGGGAACGGCTGCGAGGATCACGCCGGCCGCAATGATCGCAAAGGCAAGATTCACCAGCGGACCGGTAAGCGCGATGGTGACTTCCCGCTTCCAGGCCGCCGCAGGCGACTCCGGTTGCTCCGCGCGCGATTCATCGAAAACTGTCACGCCGCCGAGCGGCAAAAGAATCACCGCCTTGGGAATGAGTCCGAAGCGCCGAGCCACAAGCATGTGGCCGGCTTCGTGTGCCGCAACGCAAGCCAGCACAATGCCAACCAGTGCCAAGTCCCGCGGCCCGTTCGCCGAAGGGTGGGCGTTGTATTCAGTCCAGAAAATAAACAAAAACAGAATAAGGAATGTCACGTGAAGGCGCACCTCGACTCCGAACAGGCGCCCGACGTGAATGGAGAAACTTCTCATGAAACCTCGGATACTACAGTTATTTTACATGGTCAGATATATTGGCTCCTGAATCGAAGGTTGGAATCGAAGGTTTAGAGCCATGCGCGTAGTTGCCGGCAAGTACCGGGGGCGTCCGCTACGTTCATCGGGTGAGATGGACATTCGCCCTACTTCCGACCGTTTGCGCGAGACATTATTCAACGTGCTCACCGCCGGCAATCCTGAAGCGCTCGCCGGTAGCGTGTGGTTGGATGTGTTTGCAGGCACCGGCGCGGTGGGGATTGAAGCACTCAGCCGCGGAGCCACCCAGGTTTATTTTGTGGAGAATGCGGCTCCGGCAGCAAAGGTGATTGAGCAAAACCTGAAGAGCCTGGGAATCTCGAACGGATATAAGATTCTGCGGGACGATCTTTCGGGAGTTCTCTGGCGGCTGCAGCGGGAACACGTCGCCGCCGATGTGGTCTTCCTTGATCCGCCTTATCGAATACAGCACGCATACGAAGAGACTCTTACGGCGCTGGCGGAATCGTCACTGGTGTGGGCGATGACGCTGGTGATCGCCGAGCATGAAAAGAAGTTCGATCCGGGCGAGGAATTTGAGTCACTGCGGAGAATACGGAAACTGGTGCAGGGCAACAACGCCCTCAGTTTTTACCGTATCGGCGGGCGGCCAGACCTGAATAAAACTACATGAGCAGTTCGCCGCTGCGCCGCATGATGGGGTGCTGCATCTCCTGCAGATCGTTCTTCACCATATTCAGGCCGTAAACGCAGGCCTCGAACTCGCGCGACAGGTGGGCAAATAGCGGAGCTACCTTGGCGTATTCGAAGTGCTCGAATTTCGACACAATGTAATAGCTCTCTTTTCCAGCCTTCATCCACTCCACGAAATTTTCCAGGCGATGGCGGCGCAGTCGGAAGTGGTTGATGCTCTCGGGAAACATCCCAGCGAAAAATAATGCGTAGTCTCCAATGTGCTTGCGCACCTGGCGCTCGCGGTCGAATGAAGGCGCGGGGCCGTAGATGGGATCGGATTCGAGCAACATCTCACCCAGGTCGGAGAGAGGACGGTCGGCCTCGTTGTGGACTTTGAATAACTGATCGGCCTCACAGAACTCGGCCAGCAGGTGGGAAACGTAGGCAACGACTTGCGGATCGCGGATGCCGATCTCCTCGGCATAGTGGCGTCCAACTAATTCCTCGAACAGCTGCCGCAGCGGATGAGATTCCGGAATCATGCCCTTTGGGCTCCTTGAAAGCCGCGTTGTTCACGGGCTTTTCAATTCATAAGTAACTAGTTACCCCAGCTCGACAATGAAAGCAAGTGACTTTTGTTTATCCTGCGCATCACTTTCACAAATCATTAGAAGTGTGCAGACGCTTGCAAGGTTGCGAGCGAGTTTTTGTTAGCAGACGCGCGGGCCTGCTGCTAATTTCAACAGCTTGGCGTCAAATAGGCGGATAGAATGACGTGAACCGGAGGAATCGAGCCTATATGGAAAGAATAAACATCTCCAGCGGCACACAATGGGAACCCATCGTGGGTTACTCTCGCGCGGTAAAAGTTGGGCCTTACGTGCACGTTTCGGGTACAACGGCGACCGGGCCCGATTGGCAAGATTGTTGGCGCAGGAGATTCCTATGCTCAGGCGGTGCAGATTCTGAAGAACATCGAGAGCGCTTTGCGCAAAGCGGGAGCCAGCATGAAGGATGTGGTTCGAACTCGAATATTTGTAACCAACATTGCCGAGTGGGAAAAAATCGGCAAGGCACATGGAGAATTCTTCGGCGACATTCGTCCCGCAACCTCGATGGTTCAGGTGAGCGCTTTGATTTCTCCCGAGATACTGGTTGAGATTGAGGCCGAGGCAGTATTGCCAGAATGAATCACTTTTAATCTTTAATCTTCTGCGCTAAGCCAGCGGCTTCGACATTTTCACGAAGTGGCAGGGCAGCTTCGTGTCGATCCCGGCGGTAAACGGCGCGGTGCCAGTCTCGATATAGCCGCGACGATGATAGAAGTCCGGCAATTCCTTGCGCAGATTGACAACCTGGATATCTATGAACCGGCTGCCTGCCTTCCGGCAATGATCCTCCGCAGCCGTCATCAACTTCGCCCCCAGACCCGACTTTTGCGCTCTGGGATCTACGGCCAGCAAACCGAGGTAGGAGCGGTCGCCCTTCATTTCCACATACACGCAGCCCGTGATCGCACCGTTCTCGTCGGAAATGAGGAACTCGCCCGTGCTGAGCTGTGATTGCACTTGCTCCACAGTGATGCGGTCGCGTTCGATAAAGAAATCCTCCGCCTGATGGAAGGCGGCATTGATTACGTCCGTAATGGCTTTTGCTTCCTGAGGCCCCGCAATTCGTACCTGCACAAGTCTCCCCTCTCGCCGGCGATCTCTTGCACGATATCAAAGCACTGAAAAATGTGCAGCTGGTGATCGAGAAGGAAAGATTCTAAAGGAGGTGAGATTTCCGGTTTCCTCCATGCGAAAATAAAGATTCTCAAAATCACTTCAATTCACTTGACAACAGCTACGCCGGGAGCATAATTCATCTTCTGTTTTCTGCTTCGGATTGGGTTCGGCTCAAGCATGCGGAGAGCCGGGGGGGGTGCTATGAGCGTACTGGAACTTTGTGACCGGGAAATCGCGGCGGTTCCGCTCGAAGCCAGCGTAGCCGATGCCGTCAATAAAATGCTCGACCACCATGTGGGCGCCGTGGCAGTGGTCGACTCCGAATATCGGGTTGCCGGAATTTTCACGGAACGTGATGTTCTTCGCAAGATGGCGTTAACCCGCACGGACCCGAAGACCACATCGATCCGCGAACTGATGACCACGCCCGTGGAGATGGCGACGCGGCGCACCGGGCCGGGCGAGGCGCTCACCACCATGTTGGAGCGCCATTTCCGTCATCTGCCCGTAGCCGACGATAACGGTAGGCTGCTCGGCATTCTCTCCATCCGCAACCTGCTGGAGTGGCGTGTCGACGACCTCAGCCGCGAATTGGAATCGCTCGAGCAATATGTTTCCAATGATGGGCCGGGAGGCTAGGGCGCGTGCGTCGCGACGCTTTTCATTTCTAGAATAATGGTGAACCCTTGATCGCCTGTGGTGAAAAGCCCCACTGGTGCGTGACCGCGGTTTTCTGCTGTTCCCAGAATCGCTGCACAAAGTAAGCATCATCATTTGAATTCAGGAGATCCTCTGTGAAAAAACTTCACGGTTCCACGATGCTTGTGTTCGCTCTGCTCATGATGGCCGTGCAACTCGTCGGCCAGCAAGCGGGCAAAAGTGTCATCATCCACGCCGGGCACGTGCTCGATGTAAAAACTGGCAAGCTGCTTTCCGATCAAACGCTCGTCATCGAAGACGGGAAAATCGTAAGCGCCGGAGATTCCGTCACAGCGAAGACTCCGGCAAATACCGTTCGCATCGATCTCCCGAATGCGACTGTCCTGCCCGGATTGATCGATGCGCACACGCACCTGACCAGCGATCCCACATTCGGATACGAAGAGCTCGGCATATCCATCCCCCGCGAAGCACTGATCGGGGCCAAGAATGCGCGGATCACGCTGGAAGCGGGATTTACCACGGTGCGCAACGTGGGTGCAAACGGTTTTACTGACGTGGCCTTGCGCGACTCCATCAATGCCGGCGATGTACCTGGGCCGAGAATGTTGGTGAGCGGCCCGCTGTTAGGCATTACCGGAGGACACTGCGACAACAATCTGCTGCCCTACGAATATCACGCCGTCGGCGATGGAGTGGCCGATGGCATTGCGGCCGTCCAGCACAAGGTGCGCGAGAACATTAAATACGGCGCTGACCTGATCAAGATTTGCGCGACCGGCGGCGTCCTCTCGAAAGGCGACGACCCGCAGGCGTCCCAATACACACTGGAAGAGATGAAAGCCATCGTGGCCGACGCCCATCGCCTTGGCCGAAAAGTTGCCGCCCATGCGCACGGTGCGCAGGGCATTCTCTGGGCGACGGAGGCCGGAGTGGATTCGATCGAGCACGGCTCTTACATTGACGATGCCGGGATTGCGGAGATGAAGAAGAACGGCACTTATCTTGTGCCTACGCTTTATCTGGGTGATTGGTTTCTGGAGAATGCCGAGAAAAACCATGTGCCGGATTTTTATCTGGCCAAGGCCAAAGCCGTCATGCCGATAGCGCGCAAGAATATCGCACATGCTTTCGCCAGCGGAGTGAAGGTGGCCTTCGGAACCGATGCCGCGGTTTATCCGCACGGCCTGAACGCGCACGAATTCGCGGTCATGGTCAAACTCGGATTGACGCCTCTGCAAGCCATTCAGGCGGCCACGGTGAATGCCGCGGATCTGCTGGGATGGCCGGGAAAAGTGGGAAGCCTTGAGCCCGGCGCGTGGGCCGACATTGTTGCAGTCGATGGCAATCCGCTCCAGGATGTGACTACGCTGGAGCGGGTGAAGTTTGTGATGAAGGGCGGCGATGTGGTGAGGAACGAGTACGCGAAGTGATCGATCTAAGAATGTATTCGTATCGGGGCATGGCTTTAGCCGCGCCAAAAGGCGAGTTGAAAATATATTGGGCTTTAGCCCCCCGCAGCGCCTAAAGGCGCATCCTATCGGCCTTGCGCGGCACGCCTGAAGGCGTGCCCTGATACAGAGCTTTTGATACGACCTCGATTCGAACTTCGTGATACGAATCTTCGGGGATGACACAATGGGTACGACAACGGCACCAGCTGTGTTCTCAGATCGCTTCGTTTTTTCGCGCCCGCTCCGTGATCCAGTCCGTCCAGAGCGCAGCGGCTCCGCTGGCCAACAGTGGAGCTTTGCCTTCCACCGCATCAACAAAGTTTTCGATTAAGGGAGTATGCACGTTGGCGTGGACTGGCAGGTTCTCGCGGCCGCCGGGATAAATCAACTCGGGACCATTCAGCGGACTCAACTCCATTTCGCCTTCAGTGCCGAGGATGCGGCATTGATCCCGCTTCACTTTCGAATGCCAGCGGACATCTACGATGGCGCGCACACCACCCGCGTAGTCGATCAGCACAGTCGCATTGTCTTCCACGGCGTAGGTGTGCACCGCATTGGAAAGGTAGCCGGTGGCGCGCTTGGGCTGACCGAATAAGAAGTTCGCGACATCGATCCGGTGCGAGGCAATGTCGTAAAGCGGTCCGCCTCCAGCCTGCGCGGGATCGATCAGCCAACTGCGATGACTTCCCTTTTCCTCGCGCCATTCGTGGCAAGTGAGTTCGGCGAGCATAGGCTTGCCGATGGCGCCCGCGTCGAGCACCTGTTTCGCGCGCTGCACCTTAGGGTAGGCTCTGCGATAGTAAGCGACGCCGAAGACGCGTCCAGCTTCTTCGGCAGTCCGCACCATGGAGAGCGCCTCAGCCTCGTTCAGGGCCAAGGGCTTTTCACACATCACATGCTTGCCAGCGCGAAGCGATTGGATGGTTTGCGGCGCGTGCAGAAAAACAGGAGTTCCGATGTAAACCGCCTGAACCTCAGGATCGCGGAGAGCTTCGTCGAGTGTGCTCCACGCCTTCACGTTGTAGGGAGAGGCCTTGGCCGCATCGCGGGTAACCAGGCCATACAAGCGGCTTCTGGGCTCAGCCTGAATCGCGGGAATGACGCGGCGGGTTGTGATGTCGCCAATTCCAATTACGATCCAGTTCAGCATAAGCGGAAGCTAAGAGAGCTTGCAGAAATTCAAAGGCCGGCCCGAGGCCGGCCTTCGCCATCAATCTTCAGCAATACAACTACTTGCCCTTGGGAGCGATCGCGTCCTTGGCGGCCTTGGCGACGCGGAACTTCACCACGGTCTTGGCCTTGATCTGAATCGGCTCGCCGGTCTGCGGATTGCGTCCTACGCGGGCCTTGCGATGCGCCTTCACCAACCGGCCCAGGCCGGGCACAACGAACACGCCGTTCTTCTTGGTTTCTTTCACAGCGACGTCGGCCAACTGTTCGAGAAACAACGCTACAGTCTTATTGGGTAGTTCAACTTTCTCGGCCAGATGACGGACGAGTTGAGTCTTGGTCAAACCTGATGCCATGCTTCCTCCTAATGGGAAAGATTTGAATTTTAATTCCAGTGGGCTTGATCTTATACCACCGCCCTGTGGAAAACACCCTTATTCTACGCGGGTTCCGTGCAGATAGCACGCAGGAAAGGCCATTTTTACATGCTTATTTGCGAGGAGGCCTCCCAAAATGGCCCAAACACGCGTACCAGCGCAGTTACTGCCAGCGAAGTCAAAGGTTAAATGTTCTTCACATCCTCAGAACGCTCTTACTTCCCGGTGCTAGGGTTGCGCCGTTCAGTGCCATAATATTTGAAGAGGAGAACCACGATTTGAGTTGTGCGATCTGCGAAATTCGCAAAGAGAAACGCTTCTGTCCCGCCGTCCACGGGCGCATTTGTCCGCAATGCTGTGGCGAGCAGCGCGAGGTGACGCTCGATTGTACCAGCGATTGCCCTTATCTGAGGCAGGCGCGGGAGCATGAAAAGCCGCGCTCGGCGGATGAATTCGACAGTGCGTCGTTATTCCTGCACATCGAGATTTCCGAGCAGTTTACCTACGAGCGCGAGCATCTGCTGATGGGCTTGAGCTACGCGCTGAATAAGGCGGCGCAGGCTGACCGCAGCCTCAACGATCGCGATCTGATCGCGGCGCTCTCGGCGATGTGTACGAGTTACGAGCGGCTGGTGAACTCCGGCCTGCACTACGAACAGCCGTTGAGCAGCGCCGTGCAGCATGCGGTCGCAGCGCAAGTCGAATTGATGTTGAAGGAGTTTCGCGAGGTCGAACAGAAACAGTTGGGATACTCCACCCTGCGCGATTCCGATGTGCTGAAGGCCCTGGTATTTCTGGTTCGGCTGGGCCAGGGACGCACATCGGGCAGGCCAAAGTCGCGGGCCTTCATCGATTTTCTATTGGCGCAGTTTCCTGAGAAGGAGTCAGCCGTGGTCACACTGCAGGAAGCGGGCAGCCGGATTATCGTGCCGTAAGACCGTCGTTAGTCGGTGGCGCTCACGGATCGTGGTATTCGTCTTACCGCCTGTCCCTCTGGCAGTGCGTCGAGTAATTCGCGAATTGTTTTCTTAAAGACCGGGTGTTGGATGTCCGGAGCAATCTCTGCCAAGGGTTCCAGGACGAAGCGGCGCTGGTACATCGTGGGGTGCGGAATCGTGAGTTCCGGAGAATCGATGATGCTTTCACCGAACAGCAGAATGTCGATGTCGATCGTCCGCGGGCCTTTTTTCTGTACGCGCCGCCGGCCCATTTTTTCTTCGATGCAGAGAATCGAGGCCATCAGTTGTTCCGGCGTCTGGCTGGTTTCGAGCGCGATTGCACAATTCAAGAACCATGGTTGCTGGGTGAATTCGACCGGCTCGGTTTCGTAGAAAGACGACACTGCAACCACGTGTCCGACAGCTCCCAGCCGAGACATAGCCTCGCGCAGTTGCGCCTCATGCTCGCCAACATTCGACCCGAGAGAGAGATAGGCCACGCTCGATATTGCGGACTGCCCAGCGTCAGGCTTTGTCTTCGTTTCGTCCATTTTCACTAAGACCTTTCCATGCCTTCGAGCCGTACTCCGAGGCGGTAACCCACGGTTCGAACCTCTTTCGGATACTTATACTTACAAGTCCGCCCTGCTGCCCTCGCTGATACAAACCGTCTGCGATACCTTGGTCACTTTCGGTCGTTGTGGCCAATCCTTAGAATTAGATCATGACATTGGAGTCGCTACTCTTGAGCCGGGATGATGAAGTGCTCCGCATACTTCGTCCTACCCTGGATAAGCTCGCCATTGCCGTCGAAGTCTGCCAGGAGGCGAAAAAAGCCAGCGAGATTCTGATCGCAGAAAAGTTCGACGCCGTAATCATCGACTGCGACGACCTGCCCGGCGGGGTCGAGGTTCTTCAGGGCCTGCGCGCTACACCCAGCAATCGAAACTCTGTGGCTTTTGCCCTGCTAAACGGAAAGAAGACGACGACCCAGGAAGCTTTCGGCATGGGCGTGAACTTTGTTCTGCAAAAGCCGGTGAATACCCTGAACGCATCGCGCTGCTTCCACGCGGCGCTGAATTTCATGGAGCGCGAGCGGCGCCGTTATTTCCGGCAGCCGGTTAAGATGGCGGTCCGTGTGGTTTTGGGCGAAAAAGAATTACAAGCTACGAGTACGGATATCAGCGAGGGTGGCATCGCCCTCATGTTGCGTCAGTCGCTGCCCAAGGACGCCACGCCACGTTTACAATTCACCCTGCCCGATACCAAATTGACGCTGGATGTGGAAACTCAGCTAGCCTGGGCTGACCTCAAAGGACGAGTGGGATTGCGTTTTCTCAATGTGCCTCAGAGTTCCGTGGAGCTTTTGGAAAGATGGCTCAATCAGCAACTGGAAAAGCACCTTCCCGGATCCGAAGAAAAGCCAATAACTTCAGGCTTTAGGGGCATTCAATAAGGCGATTGGTCTCGCCGATCCAATCGTTACCGCTTCGAATCGGCATCGCTTCGATCGCTATCACTTACATCATTACCGCCTCGTTCTTAGCACTTTTGAACAAGGTATCCACTTTGTAACTTGTCCCTGCCTCCGCACGTGGCACTCTGGAGAGATACCGGAGACCATTTGCCATGCTACCTACCGCTTACCGTATTGACCGCGTACAGAAAACCCTGCGCTGGTTTGAGCAAGATATCCCTCTGCTGAACATGCGCGTGAAAGATTTGTCGGCAGAACGCCAGCGCTCCGCCAAGCAGTTCGCTGCCGCCTTGATTCGTCAGACCCGTGCGGAGTTGGATCGACTGCTCGAGGAACAGCCTCAGGTAGGTAGCGAAGTCAGCGGAATTCCCTGCGAACCGGCCGACTGACGAGCTTTCCAACGAATTAAAATAGTGTAAATTCCTCCGTCTCCGCTCCCTACAAAGCAAATTGGGTGTATGCTTGTGCCGTTTTCGGGAGTTGGGCCGATATGCCGCAAGGCTGCTGCCGAGCCCCGAATTCCCCCCCGGGCCCCGCCGTAAACCTATTCGCACGTCAGCTATTTTTTTGGGAGTTTCTATCTTAATTTTCTGAGGAGGATAAGTTTATGGGAACCAAGGCCCCTTCCATCGGATTGAAAGCAACCCTGGCGATCTTCACGCTGACCCTGCTCGCAATGCCAGCGTGGGCCACAGGCTTTAGGGTCTTGCACAACTTCAACGACAGTCAGGGCAGCCATCCCGCTGGCATCACCCTCGGCGCGGACGGAAATATCTACGGTATAACCATCCTGGGTGGTCCTAACGGCTCCGCAGGCACGGCCTATGAGTTAACGCCTGACCCAGCCGGCGGCTGGCGGGAAACAAAGGTTTTTGGCTTCAGCCGGGAGGGGATCTATCCCAATCCAGTAATCTTCGATGCGGAAGGGAATCTCTACGGCACCACGGAACTTGGCCCCGACGATAGCTGCGGCTCAGTGTTCGAACTGTCGCTCAATGCGGCCGGGCACTGGGATGAGACCATTCTTCACAGTCTCTCTTGCGACGAAGGTCTGTATCCCGAGTCTGCTCTGGTTCGCGACAGCAGCGGCAACCTTTACGGTACGGCGTGGGGAGGCGGTGTTTATGGTAAAGGCACTGTCTTTGAGTTGTCCCCTGCGACAGAAGGCCGTTGGACTTTCCAAGTGCTCCACTCGTTTTCCGGTCCGGATGGAATTACTCTTCAGAGCACTCCTACCATCGATGCCAACGGCAATCTCTATGGCACCACACTGTGTGGTGGCTCTTCCGCGGCGGTTAGGTCATGGGAGTTGACTCCGGATTGTGGTGGCGCTACTGGGGCCGGGACGGTATGGGAGCTGTCGCCGCAAACCGATGGGAGTTGGACGGAGACAACAATTTACAACTTCACCGGCAGCGATGACGGAGCCAATCCCTCCGCGCAGGGCCGCCTGATCTTCGACGCGGCTGGCAATCTGTATGGAGGCACGCATAACGGCGGCCAGTACGGCAAGGGCACGGTGTATGAGTTGACTCCGGTCGGCGACGGCACCTGGACTGAGAAGGTACTGCACAGCTTCGATGGCAGTGACGGAATTTCTCCGAGCGGCGGCGTGATTGCCGATGCCGCAGGCAATCTGTATGGAGAAACTTTTGGCCCAGGAACTTACCTTGGAGGAGGAAGCGGAAACGGCGGCCAGCTTGCATATAAGCTGACGCCCAACTTGGATGGGACCTGGACGGAAACGGTGCTGCACAGGTTCGACGATCCTACCAGCGGCGGTCCCGCCATGGGCCTGATTTTTGATGCCGTCGGCAATATCTATGGGACAACCTGGATGGGCGGTACTGATAACAACGGGACGGTGTTCGAGATCACGCCCTAGCGGCGAGCGAATTAATTCAATTAGGAGAACTCCAATGCGAGGCAAGAAACTTTCCATCGCACCGATCGTGGTATTGGCCATGATTGCCATGGCCACGCTAGTGGTGGCCACATACGCGGCGGCCCAGACGGAAACAGTACTGACTAGCTTCAACAGAAACGGCAAACTCGTAGGGGGTTTGGAGCCCGCCGCCGGACTGATCTTCGATGACGCTGGCAATCTCTACGGCACGACCGCTGTCGGCGGCACCGAATGTGCCGCAGACGACGGCTGCGGTACGGTGTTCAAGCTGACGCCCAAAGCCGGCGGAGGCTGGGCTGAGACGGTGCTGCATAACTTTAACTTTAACGGCAAAGACGGGATCAATCCTTGGGCAGGTGTGATCTTCGATGGCGCTGGCAATCTCTATGGCACTACGTTGGGTGGAGGCGCTTATGGCTACGGCACGGTGTTCGAATTGGAGCGAACCGAGGCCGGCGGCTTCGCCGAGAAGATTCTGCACAGCTTTGGAAAAAATGCGAGCGATGGCCGGACTCCATACGCTGGCGTGATTTTGGACGCCGCCGGCAACCTCTATGGCACTACTTTCGCGGGAGGATTTTTCGGCGCCGGTGCAGTGTTCGAGGTGGAGCGCACTTCCGGCGGTGGCTTGCCCGAGAAGATTCTGCATAATTTCAGCAATAAAGGCACGGGCGGGTCCGATCCCATGGCTGCGCTGATCTTCGATACCGCTGGAAATCTCTACGGCACAACTTTCTACGGCGGTGCCTTTGGCGGAGGCACGGTGTTCGAGATCACGCCTTAGTGTGCTCTGGGTGGATAGATCTAGAACGAAGTTTAGAGCGATGATCCTACGGCGGCGTGGGCGGTGTGAGAGTTCAGGTGGTCGTGTTCCGCTTCGGGCTGCGTCACTTCTTCCCACAGCGTTTTGTCGCGCAGGATGCGAGAGACCAGAGCGGTGTGCATAGCATGACCGGCGCGGTCGGCGACGATTTTGCCCAGGATTGGCTTGCCCAGCAACGCGAGGTCGCCCACCAGATCCAGTACTTTGTGGCGCACAAACTCGTCGGGGAAGCGGAGCGGGCCGTTTTCGATTCCATCGCGCGTGAGCACGATGCAATTCTCGCGCGATGCGCCGCGGATCAATCCCATGTTGCGCATGGCTTTCTCATCGGCGCGCGAACCGAAAGTGCGAGCGGCGGCGATGTGCTTCAGGTAACTGCCGTTGGCCAGCTCTACCTGCAAAGTTTCTTTCCCGATGAGCGGGTGGGGAAAATTGATGGAGTAGGAGACGGAGTAACTATCCGCAGGGCGGACCGAGATAAATTTGTTGCCCTCGCGCATCTCCACTTCTCGAAGAATCTTTAAATACTTGCGCGGGCGGCGCTGCTTGCGGATGCCGGCCTTCTGAATCAATTCGACGAACGGAAGCGCACTACCATCCAGAATGGGAAGTTCGAGGTTGTCGAGTTCCACGATGGCGTTGTCCACGCCGAGGCCGATGAATGCCGAAAGCAGATGCTCGGTGGTGGAAATCAGAACGCCTTTCTTCATAAGGCTGGTGGCGTAGCTGACGCGGGCTACGTTGCGGCTGATGGCTTCGATTTCAAAATTATCGAGGTCGACGCGGCGGAAGACGATTCCGGTGGCAGGCGGCGCAGGGAGAATTCGCATCGAGACGGGTGCGCCGCTGTGCAGCCCCACTCCACTGCATTCCACGGCTGAGCGAATTGTTTGCTGCGGGGTCAAACGCTATCTATGTATGTCTCAGTGAATGAATACATTACAGCCGAAGCTTAAATTCTGACTGTGGTAAAAAAGCCACAGTACGTAAAGTAACGTCAATTACGAACCGAGTTGGTCACTGGGTTGCCGGGCGCGCTGGTAGGGCTCTAAACAATGGCGTGTCAGTATGTTAGGCGGGGAGCGACTTAGAGCTGGGGCGGGGGAAAGCGGTTTTCGCAGCATCATTTACTTCTGATGCTTACCCGTAGGTTTGTTGGGGTTGTAGCCGGAATTCGGGTTGAACATCGCCTCGTCCAGTCCCTTGTTGAAGGAGACTGAATTCACGAAACGTTCGGTTTGCATATCTCCGTTGAAGTAGCGGGTAAATCCGTAGGGCGTCATGATTCCTTGCACTGGGCGGTAATTGTCGTAAGTCTCTTCTTCGATGTTGCGCTGTTTGTCGATTGGATCGCGCCAGGTATGGCTCTTCTTGATGGGCAGATGCGTATCGGCGTCGAAGAAGAGGCTCACCGCCTCATCTTTAGAGTTGATCAGCGTAACCTTCTGCGCCTCCACGTTGCCGGCGAGGGCATTGCCGTCAAAGAACAAAGCTACAGTCGGGTCGTTCATCCAGACGCGCAACATCGCATCTAGCGACAACCGGCGGTGGCGTAGATAGTCATCGAGATCCTTTTTTTCGACCTCGCGCGCGCCCTTGTAGGTAATTTCGTAGCCTTTATCTGCGGTGTAGACGTAGGCGACATCCCGCTGCGGGGTGAGCTCGATGCGCTCTTTATCGGGAAGCTCCACAAAGCGCCAGTAGAAAATGCCGTTGCTTGTGGGACGACCATGGTAAAAGGTGTACGTTCGTCCCTGCTCCTGCACATCGTGAATGTCGAGATATGCTTGCCCGCCCAGCGCTTTAATTCCCTCTTCCAACACCGAGTGAGCTTTATGGGCATTTTCCTGATCGTTTTCCTGGTCGTTTCCCGAAGTCCCTCGGGTGGAGGAAGGGCTTGCAGCGGGTTGCGAAGGAGTTGGCGCGGCCGCCTGGGCCGCAGCCGAGGCTCCGCCCCACCCGCACATGGCCAGCGCAGATACTAACGCAACTATGAGCAGCAAATGTTTCATGCAAAACAAGTAAGCGAGGCCTGAATAGGAATTGTAGCTGCTTGTGACGATGCTCGTGTGGAGTGGGTACTATTGCCCGCTTGCATGCAGCGTCGAAAACTCTCCGCATTTTCTTGGATGCAGAAACTCCCTACGGTGTTCGCGACAGGCCGGAACTCCTCGGACTTAGCCTACCAGCACAGCCCCGCCATTAACGTTAAAGATCTCGCCGGTAATAAAACTCGCGTATGGAGTGCACAAAAACAGCACCGGCCCGGCAATCTCCTCCGGCGTGCCCGCGCGGCCCATGGGAATCGTTCGCCGAATGATTTCGCCGCTTCGCGGGTCATCCAGCGCGGGCTTGGACATGTCCGTGTCCACCCAGCCGGGAGCGACCGAGTTAACATAAATTCCCGCCGATGCCAGCTCCGTGGAAAGCCCTTTCGTCATGCTGATCAGCGCACCCTTGCTGGCGGAGTAATCGCAATGGAAGGCTTCGCCGCGCTGGCCGCTGGTGGAGCTGATGAGCACGATGTGCCCCGCGGCAGAACCATTTCGCGGCTGCGCCTTCATCTGCGCGACCGTGTGTTTAACCAGACCAAACACCGCATCCAGATTCACGGAAAGTGTGGAGCGCCACTGCTCATCGGTCATCTTTTCGATGGCGACATCTTCAATCGGCCAAACGCCGTGGTTGGCAATGAGAATATCGATGCGGCCGAAATGCTTAACTGTTTCCGCTACCAGCCCGCGAGCCGCATCGGTGCCGGTGAGGTCGCTGGCGACCGCGTGGCAATTCGCCTCACCGCATTCCCTGGCTAAAGCCTCAGCCTGCGACCGCGCCTTCTGATAACTAAATACAACCTTTGCGCCCGCCGCGGTAAACATGCGTACCGTAGCCGCGCCAATGCCGCGCGAACCGCCGGTGATCAGGGCAACTTTGCCGGAGAGAGAAAGAGGAATGGACATGGGAACAGTTTCCGGGTTCTGGTGGACAGTTGCAAGTCGGGTGGATCGGGGAGCAACCGAGATCAGAACTTTGCGCGCAAGCAACAAATCAGAGGCAGCCTTCGAGCCAGCGATATATGTTTACCGACTTCAACGTGTCATTTCCCGCAGCGTCCCAAAGATTTGCGCTTCGTCGAACGCCCGTAAATTGGAAGGCAATGTACACATTCTTTTGACGGCAAAACCATGGGGCATTTTCTTCGCCGATCTTCGTCAAATCGTCATATACACCCTTCGAAAAATCTTTCACGTCAACGCAACACATTTGGCGGACCTTGACGTTTTGGATCTGGAGATATTCTTCAACCTCCGTCCTACTCATTCCGGGCCTGAAAGCTTCGGAATAGAGACGGAGAGCAGATTGGTAGCCTGCTTCTCGCTTCTGCTGCGCCCGTCTTTCCAATGTATAAAGGACGAAAACCACCGACAGGATGACGATAATCAATACCGCCGTGGGCAATCGCCAGTGCCTTACGTTCATTTGAATCGTGCTCGACCAAAGGTCGATTTCCAGCAAGAACGGATAGTAGAAGCAGTCTTGCAGGGATAATTGAAACTAGACCGTTACAACAATTCTCCTGAAACGCCAGCCTCCGAGCGCCTCAGAAACCATCCTTCGCCGACGACATGCGCTCCGGCTTCAGCTCCCGCAACAGCAAACGCACCAGCATCCCATCAAATCGCGTGCCGCTCATCTTGGCGAGTTCTTCCAGGGCCTGATCCGGAGTTCGCGCGGCCGCGATGGATTGCTCGGTCAGCATGTTGGCATAAGCATCGGCGAGGGCGACGATGCGGGCCCACAAGGGAATCTGTTCACCCTTCGCGCCGTCGGGATAGCCGCTGCCGTCGAAGCGCTGGTGATGATGTTCAATGGCTTGCCGCATCATGGCGCTACGTGGAAGAATGGCGGCAATTTCGGCGCCTACGCGCGCGTGCATCCGCACCAGGAAAAACTCGTCGTCGGTGAGCGGACCCGGTTTATTCAGAATGCGCTCCGGCACAAAGATTTTACCCACGTCGTGGATGCGCGCGGCATAGACCAGATCGCTGGTTTCCTCCGGAGGCAAACGAAGAGCGCGGGCTATGACATCGGTGTAGCGTGCCACCAGGTCGCCGTGGCCGGAGGTGCGCAGTTCCCGCGATTCCGCGGCGCGGCTGAGGACTTCGATCGATTCCTTGAGCAGCGGAACGTTGCAGTCTTCCTCGCCGCCGCACAACTTCACCAACATCGAAGTCAGCTCTTCCAGATGCTCCGGCCCGTTGTGTTCGCGCTGCAGAAAGCCTTCGATGTAAGAGGAAATCTGTTGCCGCTGGGGAGCAAACTCCTCACCCGCGGCAAACTCCTCCGCCGCGGAAACGCGATTTCCGCCCGAACGTTTCGAAACATACATGCCCGCGTCGGCCACGCGAATAATGTCTTCCACGGAGAAACCGTGGGTGGGAAAACTGGCCACGCCGAAGCTGCCCGTAATGTGGTGTTCGCTGAGCATCGGGTCGCCGGTCATCCACTGACGCAAGCGTTCCGCCAGCACCTCGGCCTGCTCCCGTCCGGTTTCAGGCATCAGGATGATGAACTCATCTCCGCCGTAGCGCGCCACCACATTCGATTGCCGCGACTTTTGCTCGAGCAGCCGCCCTACGCGTGCCAACACCAGGTCGCCTTCGAAGTGACCCATGGTGTCATTCACTTCCTTAAACTTGTCGAGATCGATCAGCACCACCGAGAACGGCCGTCCCGAGCGGGAAGCGCGCTTCCACTCCGCCGAGAGCGCCTCCCAGAAGAAACGCCGGGTCTTAATTCCCGTCAGACCATCGGTGATGGATTGCTGTTGCAGCTTCTGGAAGACGAAAGCGTTGTGCAGGGCCGTGGCCAGCAAGTCGGCCAGCGTATTGAGGATGAGTACGTCCTGCGGGGAAAACGCCTTGTCGTTGCGGCTTTCGATGTTCAGCGCGCCCAGTAGCGTCTCGCCGTAGGTGATTGGAATGCACAGCACGGACCGCGACTCCGCCAGAATCGCGCCAATCTGGCCTTCCACACCGTTGTGTACTAACGCCCGCTCGCCGGTCCGCGCCACACGACCAAGAATTCCCATCCCCAGCGGGATTCTTTTGCCCATGGCGTGCGCGGTGGCGCCAGCTTCTGCCTTGATTTCGATCTCCTTGGTGCCGTAATCCAGCAGGCCGATGCCGATGTGATCGAAGCTGAAGTTCTTCTGGATTTCTCTCACGATCTGTCCCAGCATGTGTACCGGATCGTCGCTCGAAATGGCGGTTCGCGAAATATTATTGAGGAAAGCCAATTGGCGCGAACGCCGTTGCTCCTCCGCGAACAACCGGGCATTTTCCACCGCAACCGATACCTGTCCAGCCGCGGTCACAAGAACGTCGAGATCGCGCTGTTCGAACATGAACTCTTTTTCTGTGCTCATCGCGACCATCACTCCCGCCGGCTTGTTGCCGAGCAGGATGGGCGCAATGCACAGGCACTTGGCAGGATTTTCCGGCCGGAAGGTAATGCCCAAGCGCGCCCGCGTTTTCTCCAAGTCCGACCTTATCAGCAGCGGCTGCCCGGTGCGGATCACATATTCGGTAAAAGCATTTTCCGGTTTGCGGGACCGCTTGGGTAGAATGAGATTGTCTTCGACTTCAAGTTCGAAGCGGACTTCGTCTCCTTCCTGAAAAGCAATGTAGAAATTGCTGGTATTGAAAATCTGCCCCAGCTCGTCGTGGATGGTGCGCAACACTTCATCCTGATTGAGGCGCGAGCTGATGGCCTGCCCGATCTCGGTAAGGAGTTCGTACTCTTGAGTGCGGCGATGCGCGTCGTGCGCGATCACGTAGTTATCGATGGTGAGTCCGAGTTGCAGTGCGAGACCGACCATAAGACGAGGACCGGAAGTCCCGAAGGCGCGGCGTTGCGCATGAGGAAAGAGGATCACGCCGAATGCGTGATCGCGAGTTTGCAGGCTCACGGCCGTCAGATTGCGAATCTGCGCTTCCTTGAGAACCTGCTTGAGATCGGCAAAGGTGCTGGCAGATCCCATGGGCAGTGGCGGCTCCGTCATGTGAGCCACGTTATGCACGGTAAAGAGCCCGCCGTGCCGGTAAGCCAAGTCGGAGAGATACTCACCCACGCCACTCTGAGTTAAGGTGTCCAGAAATCCCGGGGAAAATCCATGCTCCACCGAAGGCACCATACCGCGCCAGCGTTCCGAAATGTAGATGACGGCCCGCCGCGCCGACAAAGCTCCGGCCAGCCGTTCCAGCGCCGACTGCATGCTGGGCAGCAAATCGTCAGCCGAGAGCAACCGCCGCGGATCGGCGCCGAGAGTAGATAACGCGAGGGTGTTCTCCTGCACAGCGTTGCGTTCGCCCTCAAACAACACCATCACCATGGCGATGCCCATCAACATCTGCGGCACTGGACCGAGCACATGGCCAACGCTGCCAAACATCTCCATCCAAGGATTACTGGACTGAAGAGAACCCAACAGCACCGCCCACAGCGCCAGAGAGATAGCCAGCAAGGTGAAGGCCGGCGAACCTCTGCGATGAGCGTGCAAATAAAAAACCGCCGAGCAATAGAGCAACACCGCGCTCAGGAAAAACAGCCCCAGGCTCAACGGTCGCCCTCCGGCGTGAGCTCCGTGGGCCAACACATAGAACCACAAATCCACGAAGGATGCGATAACGCCAATCGAAGCCAACACGCCGTCATACCAGCGGAGGCGGAACGGGCCGCGCATCAGCCGCGTCGACACGAAAATACACATTGCCATCGCGACCGAAAATAGGGAACTCAGAAAGAACGCAGCGTTGGCCGGCGGCCGGAAATAGCGGAGCGCGTCGAGCGCATAGTGGATCGAATAGCAGGCCCACGCAACTTGCCAGGCGCGGAAGTAACTTTGCCGGCTCTGATGGTAAAGATAAGTGAACAGCAGGCACAGCAACAATGCGACGACACCTGGAATGATAACGATACTGGTGGCAAGGCTATTCATTGAGTCCCGGCGAAGACGTCTGGTAGATCTAGGTCAGTAGCGCTGGAAGAATCTAATAAGCTGAATGTTTTCACAGCCGGGGGTGTGAACACAACAGGATTTAAGTACATTGTACCCACCCTAGAACACTTAGAATCAGCCACTTACTTCAGAAATCGTTTTCCGGGCAGGCTTGACGGTACTTTTCTCCTCCCCATACCATCGGACTTGACTATTGAACTTAGCTATCGAACTACCGCCCTATGCCTGATTCCACTCATTCCAAGTTGTCCACGCCGCGCGTCCGCTTCGCGCCTTCGCCCACCGGTTTTCTCCACGTCGGCAGCGCTCGCACGTTCATCTTCAACTGGCTCTACGCCCGCCATAACGGCGGCACTATGATCCTTCGCCTCGACGACACCGACGTCGAGCGCAATACGCAGGCTTCGGTCGATTCGATTTTCGATGGATTGAAATGGCTAGGTCTGGGCTGGGACGAGGAGTACAAACAATCCGAGCGCGTTGACCTGCACCGCAAAACCGCGTGGACCATCTTCGAGAAAGGGCTAGCCTATCGCGACTTCACTCCTGCCCACACTGGCGACGCAGAAAAATCGGGCGCGCAGGGAGCTTGGCTGTTCAATCCCGGAGCGCGCGAACTCTCTCGGGAGGAAAGCGACCGCCGCGCTGCTGCCGGAGAACCATTTGCATTGCGCTTTCGCGTGCCGCGAGAAGAGACTGTGTGGAGACAGCCGCCCTCGGCTGTCCGATTTGCCGAAGGCAAATTGTCTGTCCACTTCAAAGATGCGGTTTACGGCGAGCAGGTGAAGGCCGCGGCCGATATTGAAGATTTTGCCTTGCTCCGCTCCGACGGCATGCCCACCTACCACCTAGCATCCTGCGCCGATGACGCCGACCTGCGCATCTCCCATATCATCCGCGGGCAGGATCATCTCTCCAATACTTTCAAGCACGTGCTTATCTTCGAAGCGGCAGGCTTCACCCCGCCGCAGTTCGCGCATCTTCCGCTGCTGGTCGCGCCCGACGGCACCAAACTGTCCAAGCGCCGCCACGGTCCCGTAGTTAGCGTTACCACCTATCGCGACGCCGGATTCCTCTCCGAAGCCTTCATCAACTTTCTCTGCCTGCTTGGCTGGTCGCCCAAGAATGATCGCGAGAATATGTCTTTGCAAGAGCTGACCGATGCGTTTTCGCTTGAAGGCATCAACCGTTCGAATGCAGTCGTGAACTTTAAGGAACCTGCAACAACTCCAGAGGAAACGTTCGATCCGAAAGCGGTGTGGCTGAACGCCGAGCACATCCGCGGCTTGCCAGTCGAGGAGTTGAGTGCCCGCTTGCTTCCCATAGTCCAAAGCGCCGGATTCAACGTTACGCAGGAAAAAATGTTGCGCATCACGCCGCTAATCCGTGAGCGCATTAAACTGCTGCGGGACTTACTCACCGCCGCCGACTTCTTCTTAGTGACTGAACTGCCTCCCTATGATCCCGCCGAACTCATCCCGCAAAAGGGAGACGCGGTCATGGCTCTGAAGGTTCTCACCCGGGCGCGGGAGGTGCTAGCGAATGTCGAATTCAAACACGACCCACTGGATCAGGCTCTGCGCGCTGCGGCACAGGAGCTGGGAGTGAAGGCCGGGCAAATGTTTCAGCCGATCCGCGTCGCGGTCTGCGGACGAAAGAATGCACCGCCGTTGTTTGAGACGCTGGAGGTGTTGGGACGGGAGACTACGCAGGCGCGGGTACTGCGGGCGTTAGCGATGATGCAGTAGCAAGTGCGGTCAACGAATCGTCGCGAAAAAGTGCAAAAGGTAACATTTATGTTACCATTATGGGATGTTGAGGTTCTCGAATATCTCGAACCTGACGGTCGCAGCCCTTATGCCGACTGGTTTAATAGCCTCAACGCGCCGACTGCCGCGAAAGTGGCTGTCGCCTTGGCGCGTCTGTCACAGGGAAACTTCTCCAACGTCAAGAGCGTCGGCAGCGGCGTCCACGAATACAGAATCAACTTTGGCCCCGGTTACCGGATTTATTTCGGCAAGGACGGCGAACGGCTAGTTTTGCTGCTCGGTGGTGGAACCAAGAAGCGACAGCAACGGGACGTCAGCGGCGCAATTGGCTGCTGGCAGGCATACAAGCAAAGAAAAAAACGGGAGATCTTGTAGATGGCTATCACCCGAGATTTCAAAGCAACGATTCAAGCACGGGCGCAACGCGACCCCGCATTTCGCAGGGAACTGCTGCGCGCGGCCGTCGAGAGCTTCGTTTCTGGAGACGTAGAGACAGGCAAGACGGTATTGCGGGATTACATTCACGCCACTCTCGGCTTCGGCGAATTAGCGGAGAGCACGAACCATTCCCCCAAGAGCCTGATGAGGATGCTCGGTCCCTCCGGGAACCCGCAAGCGCGCAACCTCTTCGAGATTGTCCGCTATCTTCAGTCAAAGGAAAAAGTTCGCTTAGAGGTTCGCGCGGCCTCAGCAAAGTGACGCCGGTCGCTGTGACATCTAACCTTGCTGTCCACAGCCCTGATAGCAGACCATCGCCGCAGGTGCAGCGCGGAATTGTATTTTCTACCGCCTCAGAATGCGGCCAAATCGTGTGGACTCAAGATTTTGCCCGTAACGAACTGAGCCCACGAGATTATTTTGTAATTTCGCGCCAACATCATGATTCCAATCACGTGCATACTGGAGGGGTACCCCAGGTGGCCAACCAGTAAGGAGCGATTTCCCAATCAAGGCAAGGTCGAAGCCGAACTGCATCCACAGGCCCCATACACTGACGTCGTCCACGACCTTCCCCACTCTGCCTGCGATAAGATAAAAGACTAATGAATTCATCGCATCCGCCCACCGAAGCTGGAGAAAAAGCTGTGGCTGCCTCGCCGTCGCCCGCTCCGTCGAATTTCGTCCGCGACATTATTCTGGAAGACCTCAAGGCTAACAAGTACAATGGTCGCGTCCAGACGCGCTTCCCTCCCGAGCCCAACGGCCACCTGCACATCGGCCACGCCAAGGCGATCTGTATCGACTTCGGACTGGCCGACGAATTTGGCGGACACACGAACCTGCGCTTCGACGACACCAATCCCGCGAAGGAAGAAACCGAATACGTCGAGTCGATCAAGGCCGACGTTAACTGGCTCGGCTACCAATGGGACGGACTCTACTACGCCTCCGATTATTTCGACCAGCTCCACGAATGGGCAGTCAAACTTATTAAAGACGGCAAAGCTTACGTCGACGATCTGAACGCCGAAGAGATGCGCAAGTATCGAGGCACGCTTACCGAGCCGGGAAAAGACAGCCCCTATCGCAACCGCTCCGTCGAAGAGAATCTGGATTTATTTGAGCGCATGCGCGCCGGAGAATTTTCCGATGGCTCGCGCACGCTGCGGGCGAAGATCGATATGGCTTCGCCGAATCTCAACTTTCGCGATCCGGTAATGTACCGCATTCTGCACGCCGAACATCATCGCACCGGCAACAAGTGGTGCATCTATCCGATGTACGACTTCGCGCACGGGCAGTCGGATTCCATCGAGCGGGTCACGCATTCACTCTGCACGCTCGAGTTCGAAGATCACCGCCCGCTCTACAACTGGTTCATCGAGCAGCTCGGCATCTTCCCTTCGCGGCAGATCGAATTTGACCGCCTGAACCTGACCTACACGCTGCTGAGCAAGCGCAAGCTGCTGCAGTTGGTGCAGGAAGGCCGCGTGAACGGTTGGGACGATCCACGCATGCCTACGCTGGGCGGTCTTCGCCGCCGCGGCTACACACCCGAGGCGGTGCGGAACTTCGTCGGCGCGATTGGCGTCTCGAAGACGAACGGCTCCATCGAGCTGGCGATGCTCGAACATTTTGTCCGCGAAGATCTGAACAAGCACTCGCTACGCGTGATGGCGGTCCTGCGTCCGCTAAGAGTTGTGATCGACAACTATCCCGAGAATCAGGTCGAAGAGATGGACGCGGTGAATAACCCTGAAGACGCGAGCGCCGGCACGCGCAAAGTGCCGTTCTCTCGCGTGCTCTACATCGAGCAGGATGATTTTCGCGAAGATCCGCCCAAGGGATATTTTCGTTTGTCGCCCGGCCGCGAAGTTCGACTGCGTTACGGATATTTCATCACCGCGCAAAGTGTGGTAAAAAACGAAAAAGGGGAAGTCGTGGAAGTGCATTGCACTTACGATCCCGCCTCACACGGTGGCAATTCGCCCGACGGCCGCAAAGTGAAATCAACCATTCACTGGGTCTCGGCAGCGAACGCCATCAATGCCGAGGTGCGCATCTACGAGAACCTGTTCAGCAAAGAAAACCCGAACGAGGTTGAAGATGGAAAGGACGTTCTGGATAATCTCAATCCGAATTCTCTTGAAGTAATCACAGACGCGAAGCTGGAACCTTCGCTGGCGAATGCCACAGCGGGCAGCCGGTATCAGTTTGAGCGCCTGGGATATTTCTGCGCGGATCCGGATTCGAAGCCGGGCAAGCCGGTGTTCAATCGTACCGTGGCGCTGAAAGATACTTGGGCGAAGGTGGAGAAGAAGCAGGGGAAACTTTAGATCCCTACTTCCGTACGCACCTCGGCGACGATAGGGATTCTTCGTTTCGCTCTGAATGACAGCGAACAGGCCAGAGTCCGAGAAGACCTAACGTTTCCCACCCTGCGCGGTCGAAAGCGCATTATGATGTCTCGTCCGGTTCGCAGTATCTGAGGGTCTCGCATGAACCTGCTTACTACAATGTCCGCCGTTCCTGGTGTCCTGTTCTTTGAGTTCTCACGCACCGCATTCTCGATGAGCATCGCCGCCATTGTTCTTTTTCCGATTGCGGTGTGGGGCGCGAAGTCTAATCTCACGCAGGAGCGCGGCCTCGACAAGGTCGTCGCATTGAGCAACCTCTGTTTCGCACTTCCTCTCGCTGTCTTCGGCGCGGAGCATTTCTCCGCCGCCAGAGGCATCTCGCAAGGAGTGCCCAAGTTCATGCCCTGGCCCCTGTTCTGGGCCTATTTCGTTGGCGTCGCGCTGATCGCAGCGTCCTTAAGCATTGCCACGAAAATTCAGGTGCGCTGGTCCGGGCTGCTATTCGGCTGCATGATGTTTCTCTTTGTGGCAATGATGGACCTGCCTGGAACACTGGCTGAACCTCACAACCGGATTAACTGGGTGCTTCTGTTGCGCGAGTTGTCGTTCGGCGCCGGCGGGTGGGTTCTTGCCGGAGGTGCGATGGCTCGAAAGGACGGGCTAGCAAGCAAGCTCATCACGATCGGCCGCATTGTGATCGGAGTCGCCGCGATATTTTACGGGGTCGAGCACTTTCTTCATCCAGTCAATGTCCCGGGCGTTCCTCTCGAAAAATTCATGCCCGCCTGGATTCCAGGTCCCAGGCTCATCGCCTATCTGACAGGCGCAATTCTGCTGATTGCGGGAGTATGCATTCTGCTGGCTCGGAAGACCCGGCTGGCGGCAACTTATCTCGGCACATGGATTTTTCTGCTAGTCATCTTTGTCTACGGGCCGATTCTGATCGTATCGCTTTTGAACCCGAGTACGGACGTTAAGGTCGAGGGGCTCAATTACTTTTTCGACACGTTGCTCTACGCCGGAACGATTCTTGCGCTAGCCAGCGCGACGCCACGCACGGATTCCTGACCGCTTGTCATCCTGAGCGGAGTGATGTCATTCGCAGGGCGAATGACATCAAGAAGCCGAAGGATCCCTATGCCAGCGTGCATCCCGGTGGCTATTAGGGATTCTTCGCTTTGCTCAGAAATGACAACGTATAGAGGTGAGATAACGAACGGCTAGTTGTGCACGTGCGGGCTCTGCGCCGGGTTGGCGTGGTGCTCGGGCGGTTCCTTCACGACCTTTATTTCAAACTTCACCGGCAACGTTTTCGGCGGATAGCAGGCGGCGTTGTCGCAGGCCTGGTAGCGGAGCACGCCATGCATTTCGTATTTTCCGGGCACGACCGAGTGCAGCGGGTGCACCGCGACCGCGATGGTGAAATCTCCGCTATAGACGCTCAGCTTTTCATCCGGCGAAAAAGGAAAGCTGGCATCTTCGCCGGCGGGATATGCAATCTTTCCCAGTACGATGTCTGTCGGCAGCTCCATCTTCAGAGCGGTCGGAATTAGAAATTCCGACTTAGGCGTGTTTGAGTTGATGTGGTAGCCCGCGGGAACGCGAAAATTAAGTTCCACCATGGTCTGCTGGGCGCGTTGAGCCGTGGTCAGCGGCACAGCTCCGAAGGTGAGGGATGGAGCCTTACCCAGAGTTTGCGCGGATAATGGATAAGCGACAGTCAGAAGAACGACTGACAAAAAAACGACCACCGGAAGAATCAAGTACGTAACCCGCAACCACCCTGAGTCGAGAGTGCGGAGATTCTGCGGCTTGGCTTGGCGGTCGATCATCGCGTCGATAAGTTTTTTCCCAAGGCCGAAGTTTCTGAGATCGAAGCCTGGCTTGTGGTGGGCCGGGTTTCGAGCGCCTTCTTGATTGCGTCCTCGATTTCGGCCTTGCCCCTCAGTCCGATAATCTTATCCATGATTTTGCCGTCGCGTGTAATTACGAAGGTTTCCGGCAGCGCGGGAACGCCTCCGTATTGATCGCCGACTGAATCCTTGCCAATCAGAATCGGGTAGTTCACGCCCATATCCTTGGCGAACTTGCCGATGTCTTCCTTGCTGGCATCGTCCATAGCGACGCCGACGATCTGCAATCCCTGGGAGGCGTATTGATTCTGGAAGTCGACGAACCACGGCATTTCGATTTTACAAGGGCCGCACCACGTCGCCCAGAAGTTAAGCAGCACAGCTTTGCCGCGCAGGTCGGAGAGACGCATGGTGGTGCCGTCGAGCGACTCCAGAGAGAAATCCGGAGCAAGAGCTGCTCCAGTGAGGCGAGCCGCCGAAGCGGCGCCCGGATGCCGTACCTGATGATAACCGAAGTACAGCATGAGCGCAACCACGAGCGCCACGACTACAAGCGCGAGAGGACTGCGCGTCGCTCCGCTGGAAGATTTAGGCGGATCAGCGTCAGGAGGAATGCTTCCTGGAGCCGGCGGCGGGGCTGTCGAAGACTCTTCCGGATTTTGTACTTGTTCAGTAGCTCCTTGTAACGGTTCCATTTGCGAACTCCTATTCGTCAACCAATTCGTAAAAACAGACTGCTCTGTTTTCCACTAAACTCTTTCCCACTACACTACAACGCAAAGCGGTTCAAAAATGAAAGCCAGTTGGAAATCAAAGTAAAGCGGCCAATTACCAGCAAGATTCCGAGGCCGATCAGCAGTGCTCCTGACGCCACTTCCAGCGCGTGCATGTGCGAGCGAAAGCGGCTGTAAAATTTTAGAAAACGCTCCATCAACAGCGACGTCAAAAGAAACGGCACGGCCAACCCGAGCGAATATACGGCCAGCAGCAGAATTCCCTTCACCAGCGTATCTTGTTCCCCCGCGATGGTCAGAATCGTAGCGAGGATGGGACCGAGACACGGGGTCCAGCCGAAAGCGAATGCGAAACCGATCACGAATGCGCCTACGGGAGTGCTGCTGCCCTTCACGCTGTGCAGACGAGTGTCGGTATAGAGCGCTTTGATCTTGAAAATGCCGGTCAGGTGCAGCCCGAAGAGAATAATGACGACACCCGCTATTCTGGCCAGCGTGTGTTTGTAGATCCCGAGCAGTTGGCCAACCTCGGTCGCGGCCGCTCCCAGCACGATAAAAACTATGCTGAAGCCGAGGATGAATCCGATCGAGTTCACCATCACCCGCCGCATCAGGTGCGCCTGCGGAGCCTTCAGCTCTTCCAGGCCGGCACCCGAGATCAGAGAAAGATATCCCGGCACCAGAGGCAGCACGCACGGCGAGAGAAACGAAATGAGCCCAGCGAAAAAGGCGGCAAGCGGCAGTGGAAGGCTCGTCATGTGTTCTTTATTGTACCTGTACAGTTCTTCTCGTTTGTCTTCTTCTCGTCTGTCTTCTCTCGTTAGTCAGGCTGATTGCGAAGCATCCTGTCAGATTAAGACGCGCGGCGCAGGAATTAGTTTCGCGAACTTAGAGCTTCACTGCGAGTCGGCCCGGACTCATTTTGTGGTTGGGGCAGCCGCCGATCCCGCCGGCGCGGCTTCCGGCGACGCTTCGGCGAGGGCTTTGCGCAGGAAGCCAGGCGAAACGGTGGCATTGAGGACGGCGCGTTCGCCGTCCTGCTTCACTTGCACGCTATCGAAAAAGGCCTTCACGTCTGCATCGGGGCCACGGGTGCCGATAGAAGTTTCGGCTGCGTGGGTGAGAGCGATGAAAATACTTACCTTGTCGACGAGGGCGCGGGCCGCGTCGGAAGTGTCGGTGAAGGCTTCGGCGCGCAAGTGCACCGAATCCGGCCGGAGATGAAGCGGGCTGAGAAAACTTCCGGAAGCAACGATGGTGGCAGGCGCGCCGAAGAGAGTGCCCCAGACGCCGGTTGCCGCGGACGTAGAAGGCTCAACGCGTGCCACCAGCCAAGCCAGGCTGGCAAGCTGAACGTGCTTGTAATACTGGCGCAACAGCGCCGGGCCTCCAAAGGGAGAAGCCAGCCGCTTGGACCGATCAACCATGCCTTCAATCACCGCGGGATCGTCATGATTGGAGGCGGCCACCGAATCGGCGTTGAGTACAGCCACGCGCAATGACCTGCTTTCCACCTGAATCGTGAAAATGTCGACGCCGTGATGGTTCTCGACCGATTTGGCGATTTGCCGCAGGTAGTTGGTAAGGCGCTCAGCGTGAAATTTTCCTACCAGCACTTCGGAGAATCGCGGCTCGGGAGCGGCGCCGCCGGTTCCACCGCCGGACCATTTGGCTGGATAGTGGATGGCGAAGGCGGCTTCGTCGAGATCGCGCTCGAATTGAAAGCCGGTCTCGCGGATGAAGCGTTCGTACTCAGGATCGTGGCTGACAGCGGGAAGTTCTCTGCCCGCGTTCACGTGCCGCGCCCAGCTGAGGTCGAGATAGAAGAATGCGTCGGCACCCGGCAACAACCGTGCGGCCTCAGGCGGAGCATGCTTGCGAAGCTGGACGGCAAGAGTTACTGCGGCGGCAACGACTAGCACCGCAACGACAATGGGGAAGGTGCGCCTAATTCGCATGGAATGCGGTCAGGGCTGAAATCATAACACTGTGGGCAACTGTAAGGGTGCGCCGTCGCAGCCGAAGGTTGCGTATAATTTAGTCCTTGTGATAACTTAATTAATTGTCCCGGACATGTGGAAGGGATCAAGGGTCTACTTGTGCCTGAAAGGGCGCTTGTCCCCAGCATGCTGGCGTAGCTCAGGCGGTAGAGCACCTGATTTGTAATCAGGGGGTCAGGGGTTCAAATCCCTTCGCCAGCTCCAGCATATGCGTACCAAAGTCCGGAAACGAGATTCAGGTAGCGAATTTCCGGCAGACAGCAGGACAAGTGGCGGCGCAACAGGTTTTTCCAACGCACTCCATTCGGAAGCATTCCGGCGTGTAGTGATCTTCGCGCGGTAAGCCGTAAGCGCGATTCTTGGTTTCCCTGGTTTGCGAAAGTCTGATTTTCCGAAAGTCTGGTTAGCGAAAATGATTGCTGGACCGGAAGTAGAAGTGTGCTGCCCCGGTCCGCAGTTCGCGGGATTGCCTGCTGGATGAAGCGGTATGGCTGCACCCGGAGAGTTTTTGCACAGGTGGGTGAGTGGTTAAAGCCAACAGACTGTAAATCTGTCCCTCCTAGCGAGGTACGAAGGTTCGAATCCTTCCCTGTGCACCAGATTGAGCCGTTTAGCGGGCGTGAGGCCGAGCGGCAGCGAGGTCGGGAGCGCGCTGGCGAAATCCCGAGCGGTGTTTGCGAGGGATCTTGAATTATGAGTCGCTTGGCCGTGGCGTTAATTGCGTACCTAGTTCTGGGTGCGCTGGCTTTTGCGACGTTGGGCGATTTCCGGATCCGTTCGCTGACGCTGCTGATTCTTGGACTGTTCGCTTTTAAAAGCTGGGTGCGCCGGAAAGAAGTGCTGCACCCGGATCGCGACGGCGAGTCGGAGTAAAGGTTTTAGCTTGCCCCTAGCTGTATGGCGATAGGGGCTGACAGCTGGTTTCAGGCCGATGTAGCTCAGTTGGTAGAGCACTCCCTTGGTAAGGGAGAGGTCACCAGTTCAATCCTGGTCATCGGCTCCAGAGATTGGAAGTTGTGGAAGATTTGAAAGGGCGCGGCTTTAGCCGTGCCGTGAGAGTCGGGCTTGAGCGGCTTTAGCCGCTGAGGCGGCAAGGGCGGGAGTAACTCAGTGGTAGAGTCACAGCCTTCCAAGCTGTTGGTCGCGGGTTCGATTCCCGTCTCCCGCTCCATGGATCTAATGAAGGTGCGGTTCTAAAGCGAGATGACGGTGGGCTTCGAGCAGGCGACGATCAAGATTGAGAAGCAGCAGGAATTTGCCAGGCTGCAAGCCGCCGTGGAGCAGGCGTTCTTGCCTGAGAAGGTGGAGCGATTCCTGAAGCTGCTGAATCGCAAAGGGATTCGCGTTCGGGAGTTCGATAAAGTGCTGGCGGCCCGTGCGCTGGAAGATGCGGCCGGCGGGGCAGGCGTAAAGGCGCTGCAGTTGTACCAGGCGCTGCCGGTTTCGGACCAGGCGCAAATGCGCGAGTTTTACCTGTCGAAGCTGGAAGGCATTGACGTTGCGCTGCGGCACAAGTTTAAGAAGTTGTATCAGTATTACTAGTAGCGCTCGGCGCTACACAAAGAGTTGAGCTAATAAGGTTAGGAGCTAGAGCTGATTTATGGCGAAAGAGAAATTTGACCGAACTAAGCCGCACTGCAACGTAGGGACGATTGGTCACATTGACCATGGCAAGACGACGTTGACGGCGGCGATCACGAAGGTTTTGTCGAAGCACAATCCGAAGATTGTGTTCCGATCGTTTGACAGCATTGATAACGCTCCGGAAGAGAAGGCGCGCGGTATCACCATTGCGACGGCGCACGTCGAGTACGAGACGGCGAACCGGCACTACGCGCACGTGGATTGCCCGGGCCACGCCGACTACATCAAGAACATGATTACGGGCGCGGCGCAGATGGATGGCGGCATTCTGGTGGTCGCGGCGACGGATGGTCCGATGCCGCAGACGCGCGAGCACGTGCTGTTGGCGCGGCAGGTGGGCGTGCCCTACCTCGTTGTTGCACTCAACAAGGTCGACGCGGTGGACGATCCGGAGTTGCTCGAGCTGGTGGAGCTGGAAGTGCGCGAGTTGCTGAAGAGCTACAAGTTTCCGGGCGACGACGTGCCGGTGGTGCGAGTTTCTGCGCTGGGCGCACTGAACGGAGAAGCGAAGGCGGAGGCGCAGGTCGACGAGTTGATGGCGGCGGTGGATAAGTACATTCCGCAGCCGGCGCGCGAGTTGGACAAGCCGTTTCTGATGCCGATTGAAGACATTTTCTCGATTCAGGGCCGCGGCACGGTGGTGACGGGACGAATCGAGCGCGGCAAGGTGAAGGTCGGAGAAGAAGTGGAGATTGTGGGCTTCCGCGACACGCGCAAGACGGTGGTGACCGGCGTGGAGATGTTCAAGAAGCAATTGGACGAAGGCATGGCGGGCGACAACGCCGGCCTCTTGCTGCGCGGCATTGCGAAAGAAGATGTGGAGCGCGGCATGGTGCTGGCGAAGACGGGATCGATTACGCCGCACACGAAGTTCAAGGCGGAAGTGTACATTCTGACCAAAGAAGAAGGTGGAAGACATACACCGTTCTTCAAGGGATACCGTCCACAGTTTTATTTGCGAACGACGGACGTGACGGGCGTGGCGGAGTTGCCGGCGGGCACGGAGATGGTGATGCCTGGGGACAACGTGAGCCTGGTGATTGAGTTGATCACGCCGGTGGCGATGGAGAAGGGCTTGCGCTTTGCGATTCGTGAAGGCGGACACACGGTAGGCGCCGGAACGATTTCGGAGATTGTGCAGTAAGGAAGCTGCCAGCTATCAGCTTTCAGCCGTCAGTAAAATCGGACGGCCGAGAGCGGAGGTTGCGCAAGCGAGTTGCAGAGGTCCTTGGGCGACAAAAACGTCGCCTCGGGATGACCAAGATTTAACTGAAAGCTGACAGCGGAGAGCTGAAAGCGGGAGTTTTGAAATGCCCCGAGAAATCGTTACGTTGCAGTGCGGTGATTGCAAAGAGCGGAATTATTCGACGACCAAGAACCGAAAGACGACCACGGAGCGGTTGGAGTTCAAGAAGTTTTGCAACCGCTGCCGCAAGCATACGCCGCACAAAGAAGTGAAATAAGTGGTTAGTGATCAGTGGCCAGAAAAACTGGCAACTGGACATTGGCGACTGATTACTGGTTTACAGGGGCGTAAGCTCAACGGTTAAACTGTCGGTCTCCAAAACCGAACTTGGGGGTTCGAATCCCTCCGCCCCTGCCAGAATTTTGCAAGGATGCTGGGAAGCGGTCAGGACAGGAACAGTATGGGAGTGGAAACGAAGAAGATGGCAAACTCAATCACAGCCGCCGGCGGTAGTTTCGGAGAGCAAATCAAGTCCTGGCCGGAGCGGACGAAAACGTTCTACAACGACGTTCGCACCGAGATGCGCAAGGTTACCGCGCCGTCGTGGAAGGAAGTGCAGGCTACCACCGCTGTGGTCGTGATCACGGTAGCCCTTTTCGGAATTTATTTTTACATCATTGATGGAGTCATCACTAAGGCGGTCGGTGCGTTGTACAGCTATTTCAAGTAAGGCCCAAAGTAGGCCATAGAGCGGTAACCGGAGTTTAACTTGATCATGCAGGACGAAGAAAAGAACGAAGCTGTCGCGGGCGGGGAGCAGTCACCCGGCGCGGAGGGCGTTGCTGCAACCGGCGAGCCGCCCCGCAACCCGAACATGAAGTGGTACATCATCCACTCTTATTCCGGCTTCGAGCGCAAGGTGAAAGAGTCGTTAGAGTCGCGCGTCGCGGCGTTTGGTTTGCAGGACAAGATTGGCAAAGTGCTGATCCCGACCGAGTCGGTCACTGAAGTGCGTGGCGGCAAGAAATACACGTCCGAGCGCATGTTTTATCCCGGCTATGTGCTGGTGGAAATGGACATGGACGACCACGTGTGGCATGTGGTGAAGTCCACGCCGCGTGTGACCGGTTTCGTGGGCACTGGCCAGCAGCCTACGCCGCTTTCCGACGAAGAAGTGCAGCACATCGTCTACAAAGTGGCCGACAGCCGCGAGAAACCCAAGCTGAAGGTTAAGTTCGAGAAGAACGAAACCGTCCGCATCTCGGAAGGGCCATTCGCAACCTTCACGGGATTGGTGGACGAAGTGAACGAGGATCGCGAGACTTTGAAGGTAATGGTCACAATTTTCGGCCGCTCGACCCCGGTGGAACTGGAGTTCAACCAGGTGGAGAAAGTGGCATAGATAATTTGGTAACTGAAACCCAGGGCAATTGAAGATGGGGGCCTTGGCCAGAAGCTAAGAGCCAGAAGCTAGGAGCTAACGAAGTGGCAAAGAAAGTTACAGGTTTCGTAAAGTTGCAGATCGCGGCGGGCAAGGCGACCCCGGCTCCTCCGGTGGGCCCTGCACTCGGCCAGGCGCAGATCAACATCATGGAGTTCTGCAAGCAGTTCAATGCCCGCACCAACCAGAAGGAAATGGAAGGGCTCATCATCCCAGTCGTGGTGTCGGTTTACAGCGACCGCTCGTTCACTTTCATCACCAAGACTCCGCCAGCCTCAATTTTGCTGAAGCGCGCCGCTGGCATCGCCAAGGGATCGGGCACGCCCAACAAAGATAAAGTCGGCAAGGTGACCGTCAAGCAGGTGGAAGATATCGCGAAGCAGAAGATGCCGGATTTGAATGCCGCATCGATTGATACCGCGATCAAGAGCATTCGCGGCACGGCAAGATCGATGGGAATTGAAGTGGTTGGGTAGCGCCCGGCCTCTGGCCGGCCCTGAGCCGCTGAGCTTGCCCTGAAGTGCAAGTTGAAGGGTGGCGCTACAAGTTCGAAGTCACAATTACCACGGCTGATCAGAACAGCGATGAGCGGTGGGAGACGAGGAAAAGCACAATGAAAAAAGAAGGAAAGAATATCGCTAAGGCGCACGCGTCAGTCGAAAAGCGCCCTTACACTTTGCAGGATGCGGTTCCGCTGCTGCAGAAAGTCAAGTTCGCGAAATTTGACGAGACTGTTGAGATAACTCTGCGCCTTGGAGTCGATCCCAAGCACGCCGACCAGATGGTGCGCGGCACCGTCGTTCTGCCGCACGGGTTGGGCAAGTCGAAAAAAGTTCTGGTCATCGCCAGCGGCGACAAGATCAGAGAAGCCGAAGCCGCGGGTGCCGATTTCTTCGGCGGCGAAGAAATGGTCGAAAAAATCACCAAGGAAAACTGGACCGACTTCGACGCGCTCATCGCCACTCCCGATGTGATGAAATCCGTCGGGCGGCTCGGCAAGGTTCTCGGCCCCAAGGGTTTGATGCCGAATCCGAAGACCGGTACGGTGACGGTCGACGTGGCCAAGGCAGTCCAGGAAGTGAAGGCCGGTAAGGTTGAATTCCGCACCGATAAGACGGCTCTGGTGCATGTGCCGGTGGGAAAGATTTCGTTCACACCTGACAAGTTAATCGAGAACGCGACGGTGCTGATTACCAGCGTGATCAAAGCTAAGCCGTCGGTCGCGAAGGGCAAATACATCAAGGGCTGCACGTTGAGCTCGACCATGGGGCCGGGGATTTTGCTGGATACGGCTCCGATTGAGACTGCAGCCAAGGCGTAAAGCAATTGCCGGGCTATGCCCGGCGGACAGCCGAGGGCGGCTGTCCCCACACGAAATCATTAAGAGGAATAAGCAATGCCAGTTACCAGAGCACGAAAAAAGGAACAGGTCGAGAAGCTGAGTGCCGACCTTCAGAACGTTTCGAACGCCGTTGTGGCCACCTACAGCAAGCTGACCGTGGCTCAGGACTACGAGCTGCGCAAGGCTTTGCGCGGTGCGGGCGCGAAGTATCAGGTTGTGAAGAACACCCTGGCCGAGCTCGCGGCGAAGGGCACGAAAGTCGAAGAGGGTTTGAAGAACCTGACCGGCGTGACCTCGATCGCCTACACCACGGGCGATCCCGTGGCCATGGCCAAGGCACTCACCAAGTATGCCAAGGACACGCCGGAATTCACCTTCAAGGTGGGCGTGGTCGAAGGCCGCGTGATTTCGATCAAAGAGATCGAAGCGCTGGCCAGCATGCCGTCGAAGGAAGAGCTCTACTCCAAGTTGCTGTTCCTGATCAATGCTCCGGCGCAACGGCTGGTGACGGTGATGAATGCCGTTGGCCGCGATGTTGCGGTGGTCCTCAGCCAAGGTGTGGAGAAGGGCAAGTTCGCTGGCGACGCACCTGCGGGAGCGTAGTTGATTTCGGCAGACGCGGGCGAGGGCGCCCGTGCCACATAGATTTGGTTATCACGAAGTCAGGGGTTGCGCGGTTTTGATCCAGGCGTTGTCTGGCGCCGGGAAATGGACCTGACGCACTGGAAACCCGGCCAAGGATAACGAAAGCAAGCAAATTCATAACTCGAAGAGTGGAGAACTAACATGGCGGATTTACAACAGATCGAAGATTCAATCGTAGCCTTGTCGCTGCTGGATGCGGCACAGCTAGTAAAGAAGCTCGAAGCGCGGCTCGGCGTGTCGGCAGCGGCGGCAGCCCCGGTGATGGTAGCCGGCGGCGGTGCGGCGGCGGCGGGCGCGGCTCCGGCCGAGGAGAAGACGGAGTTCACCGTCGTCCTCAAGGAAGTCGGCGCCAACAAGATCAACGTGATCAAGGCCGTCCGCGAAGTCACCAGCCTGGGCTTGAAGGAAGCCAAGGAACTGGTGGATGGAGCGCCCAAGAGCATCAAGGAAGGCGTTTCCAAAGACGAAGCCGAGACCATCAAGAAGAAATTTACCGAGGCTGGCGCCGTCGTCGAAGTGAAATAGCGGCGTTTGCGCGGCGTCTGAGCCGCGCGCCGCTATCCCGAGCGTTCTTTGCGAGGGATCTCGGTTCCCTGAGGCGATGGCAGGGTCGAGAGCGCACTTCAACCGGTGCAAGTCAGAAAATTATTTACGTTCTGGTTGTGAAGCCGGGGCGGTGGTGTTAGCATCTATATAACACCGCTTCCCTTGGCCTCACTCAAACGCGGGCGAGACCCGCAGGGAAGCTTGGGCACTGTTCCGTGGGCAGGCGGAACGGAAACGGCCGAAGGAAACTGGCGCGAAAGATACAAATCAAGATTGGCGAAACGCCTTGCACGGCGTCTGCGGGATGTCTTGTCCCTGCGGGCGCCCCGTCGTGTTTTCCGGCATAAACAGGTTCGCAACAACGTCTTAGCAGCGCGGCGCGATGGGCGCCCCACATTCCGCGGGTAATCGCAGCGCACGGCTGCGCCTGACATTTGGGAGTTTCTTAACGATGAAGACTAATGCCTTCCGTAAACGCTTTGATTTTTCAAAAATTCCAGCAACCATCCAGATCCCGAACCTGATCGAGGTTCAGAAGCGCTCCTACGACCGCTTTCTGCAGATGGACAAACTGCCAAGCGAACGCGAAGACGGCGGATTGCAGGCAGTGTTCCAGTCCGTCTTCCCGATCACCGACTTCCGCAACGTATCACAACTTGAGTTTGTGGATTACGCCATTGGTAACTGGGAGTGCAAATGTGGTCACCTAAAGGGACTACACCATCTGCGTACCACTTGTAAGAACTGCGGCAACACGGTCATCACCGATCCGTTCCATCCCGGCGACGTGCTCTGCCAGAAGTGCGGCACCTACAACGCGAATACTCCCGATTTCTGCAATAAGTGCGGCGATCCCGTCGGCCTGCAGCTGAAATACGACGTGGCTGAGTGCGAGGAGCGCGGCATGACCTACTCCGCGCCGCTCAAGGTCACGATGCGGTTGACGATTTTTGACAAGGACGCCGAGACCGGCAACCGTTCGATCCGCGACATTAAAGAGCAGGAAGTATTCTTCGGCGACGTCCCGCTGATGACGCAGAACGGCACCTTCATTATTAACGGCACTGAGCGCGTGATCGTCAGCCAGTTGCACCGCTCGCCCGGCGTCTTCTTCGAGACCGCCAACAACCGCACTTACTTCCTGGGCAAGATCATTCCCTACCGCGGCTCGTGGGTGGAATTCGAATACGACCAAAAGAATGTGCTCTACGTTCGCATCGACCGCAAGCGCAAGTTCTTGGGAACGATCTTCCTGCGCGCGCTCGGTCTGCGTTCGGGCGAAGATATTCTTCGCTCGTTCTACACCGTCGATCGCATCGCAATCAAAGACAAGAAGCTGTTCTGGACGCTCGACCCGGCCAGCGAGAAGCCCACGAACCTGCTGGGCATGAAGCTGGCGCACAGCATCAAGAACAAGTCGGGCGACGAGATTGCGCACTCTGGCCGCAAGATCAATGCGCAGATTCTCAAAGACATTCAGAAGGTGAAGATCTCCGAGATCGAAGTGGACGTCACCGATCTCGAAGGCGCGTGGGCCGCTGCCGATGTGGTCGATACGACCACCGGCGAAGTGCTGCTCGAAGCCAACACCGAACTGAATGCCGACAAAGTCTCAAAGATTCTCGACTCCGGCGTAGTAGAGATGAATCTGTTCTTCCCCGAACGCGACGACGTGGGCACCGTCATCAGCCAGACGCTGAAGCGCGACTCGGTGAAGACGCCGCAGGAAGCGTTGATCGAAATCTACCGCAAGCTGCGTCCCGGCGATCCGCCGACGCTGGATACGGCTACTGCCTTGTTCCACGGCATGTTCTTCGACCCGCGCAAGTACGACTTTTCAAAGGTCGGCCGGCTCAAGTTCAACATCAAGCTGTTCGAGAACCAGGACGCAACCAGTCTCGACAAGCGCACTCTCGATCCCGACGATTTCTACGCGACCATCGGCTACCTGCTGAAGTTGCGCAAGAGCATCGGGTCAGTGGATGACATCGATCACCTCGGCAACCGCCGCGTTCGCGCCGTCGGCGAGTTGATGGAGAACCAGTTCCGCATCGGCCTGGTCCGCATGGAGCGGGCGATCAAGGAAAAGATGTCCGTGTACCAGGAAATGTCGACGGCGATGCCGCACGACCTGGTCAACGCCAAGCCGGTAATGGCCGCGATCCGCGAGTTCTTTGGATCGTCGCAGCTCTCGCAGTTCATGGATCAGACCAACCCGCTCTCCGAGATTACGCACAAGCGGCGTCTCTCGGCGTTGGGGCCGGGTGGTTTGTCGCGTGAGCGCGCCGGATTCGAAGTGCGCGACGTGCACCCCACGCACTACGGTCGCATCTGCCCGATTGAGACGCCGGAAGGTCCGAACATCGGATTGATCTCGTCGCTGAGCTGCTACGCCCGCATCAACGATTACGGCTTCATCGAGTCGCCCTATCGCAAGATCAAGGGTGGACGCGTGATCGACTACGTCAGCGTGGTCAATACCGGCGACAGCGACCACAAGGTCGGCGATCACATGGAAAAGCATGAGATCGAGAAGATCAACGCCGAATTGAAAGAGAAGCGCAAGAAGCCGGCGCAGATCGAGCCGTTCTCCTTCTATCTTTCCGCATGGGAAGAAGATCGGCACACCATCGCGCAGGCGAACGTCGAGCTCGACGACAAGGGCAAGATTGTGGCCGAGCTGGTCAACGCCCGCAAGGCCGGCAACTTTGTGCTGGTAAGTCGTGACGAAGTCGATTACGTCGACGTCAGCCCCAAGCAGCTGGTATCCGTCGCCGCTTCGCTCGTGCCGTTCCTTGAACACGACGACGCCAACCGCGCACTGATGGGCGCGAACATGCAACGCCAGTCCGTGCCGCTGCTGCGCGCGCAAGCGCCAATCGTTGGCACCGGAATGGAAGGCGTGACCGCACGCGATTCGGGTGCAGTGGTTCTTGCCCGCCGCAACGGCATCGTCGATTCGGTCGATTCGGACCGCATCATTGTGCGCGTCGAAGGCGAGCACCATCCCACGCAGCTTTCGCGCGAAGTTGGCTCGGACATTTACCAGCTCACCAAGTTCAAGCGTTCCAACCAGAACACCTGCATCAACCAGAAGCCGGTGGTCAAGAAGGGACAGCGCGTGATAAAGGGCGAAGTGATTGCCGACGGTCCTTGCACGGATCACGGCGAGTTGGCGCTCGGACGCAACGTGCTGGTGGCCTTCATGCCCTGGCGCGGATACAACTTTGAAGACGCGATTCTCGTCTCCGAGAAGATGGTGAAGGACGACTACTACACTTCACTGCACATCGAGGAATACGAGATCGAAGCGCGCGACACCAAACTCGGTCCGGAAGAAGTGACGCGCGATATTCCCAACGTCAGCGAGTCAATGCTCCGCAATCTGGACGAAGCGGGCGTGATCCGCATCGGCGCATCGATCAAGCAGGGCGACATTCTGGTGGGTAAAGTTACGCCTAAGGGCGAAACGCAGCTCACGCCGGAAGAAAAGCTGCTGCGCGCCATCTTCGGCGAAAAAGCCGGCGACGTGCGCGATGCATCGCTCTACTGCCCGCCGGGAATCGAAGGCGTCATCGTCGATGTGAAAATTTTCTCCCGCAAGGGCCAGGAAAAAGACGAGCGCGCGAAATCGATTGAGGCTACGCAGATCGGCAAGCTGGAGAAAAACCTCTCCGACGAAATCCGTATTCTTACCGACGAGCGCCTCAAGCGTCTGGAGAACATTCTGGGCGGCAAGGAAGTGCAGGCCGACCTGCACGACGAGCGCACCAACAAGCGTCTGCTGACCAAGGGCAACATCCTTACCCGGGATGAGATCGAACGCATCTCCACTCGCAACCTGAAGCGCATCAAGTACAACGACAAGGATCCGCGGGTGAATGAGCAGATCGACGAGATCGAGGAAATGACCTCGCGCCAGATCGATGTGCTCAAGAAAATCGTCAACGAGAAGAAAGAAAAACTCACCAAGGGCGACGAACTGCCGCCGGGCGTGATCAAGCTGGTCAAGGTCTACATCGCGATGAAGCGCAAGCTGAGCGTTGGCGACAAGATGGCCGGCCGTCACGGCAACAAGGGCGTCATCGCGCGCATTCTGCCGGAAGAGGACATGCCTTACCTCGAAGACGGAACGCCGGTCGAGATCGTGCTCAACCCGCTCGGCGTGCCTTCCCGTATGAACGTGGGCCAGATTCTTGAAACCCACTTGGGATGGGCGGGCTATACCTTGGGCGAGAAGATCGGCAACCTGCTCAAGGAGAACACACGCACGGAAGCGATTCGGCGTGAGTTGAAGGCCCTGTTCAAGGACTCGAAGCTCGCCGACACCATCGGCGAGATGGGCGATGAGGAACTCGAAGCTTTGGCTCCGACACTCGCGCGTGGCGTCTACATGGGTTCGCCTGTGTTCGACGGCGCGAAAGAAGAAGAGATCAAGGCGCTGCTCGAGCATGCTGGTCTGCCCACGTCGGGCAAGACCACTCTGCACGATGGCATGACCGGAGATCAGTTCGAACAGCCGGTATGCGTGGGCTACATCTACATGCTGAAGCTGTCGCATCTGGTGGACGACAAGATTCACGCGCGCTCCATCGGGCCGTACTCGCTCATCACCCAGCAACCGTTGGGTGGCAAGGCGCAGTTCGGCGGCCAGCGCTTCGGAGAGATGGAAGTCTGGGCGCTCGAAGCTTACGGCGCAGCGTTCATTCTGCAGGAGCTGCTGACGGCGAAGTCCGACGACGTATATGGTCGCACCAAGATTTACGAGGCCATCGTCAAGGGCGAAGCCGCCATGGAACCGGGCGTGCCGGAATCGTTCAACGTGCTGATCCGCGAATTGCAATCGCTCTGCTTGGATGTGGAGCTAATCAAGACCGGGGAGAAAAAGCCCACGGCCAGCGCGGCGGCAGACTGAGAAAAGCAGTCGCCAGTGGCCAGTTGTCAGTTGCCAGCATGGCGCTGACAGCGGCACTGGCGAGCTGACAAGAATTCTGAAGGAACGTTTCGCGGGGCATAGGCTCTCGGCCACTGCGAAACATAAAACTGGCAACTGGCGGCTGATAACCGGCAGCTGCCTTGAGAGCAGGAAGCGGAGGAACACCTTGTTTCGTTCGAGCCCATTCGAAATGCAAAACACGATTGCTGACTTCGATGCCATTCGCATCAGCCTGGCCTCTCCCGAAAAGATCCGGAGCTGGTCGCATGGCGAAGTCACCAAGCCGGAGACCATCAACTACCGCACCTTCAAGCCGGAGCGGGACGGCCTGTTCTGCGCCCGCATCTTCGGCCCGGTAACCGATTGGGAGTGCCTCTGCGGCAAGTACAAGCGCATGAAGCACCGCGGCGTGATCTGCGACAAGTGCGGCGTGGAAGTCACGCTGTCCAAAGTCCGCCGCGAACGTCTGGGACACATCGAGCTGGCTTCACCCTGCTCGCATGTGTGGTTCTTCAAGGGCCTGCCCAGCCGCATTGGACACCTGCTCGATATTTCGCTGCGCGACCTCGAATCCGTTCTTTACTTCGAGGCCTACGTAGTCGTCGAACCCGGCGACGCTCCGGTGAAAGAGCGCGAAGTCATCAAGGACGAAGCCAAGTTCCGCGAACTCGACCAGCAGTACCGTCCCGCCGGCTTCAAGGCCATGATGGGTGCCGAGGCGATTAAGGAACTGCTCAAGCGCATCGACACCGATGGTCTCTCGATTGAACTGCGCGAGAAAATGAAGAACGAGAGCTCGCTGCAGAAGCGGCTCAAGTATACGAAGCGTCTGAAAGTCGTTGAGGCCTTCCGCCGCAGCGGCAACAAGCCCAGCTGGATGATTCTCGACGTGATCCCGGTCATTCCGCCGGAGTTGCGCCCGCTGGTTCCACTCGATGGCGGCCGCTTCGCCACCTCCGATTTGAACGATCTTTACCGCCGCGTCATCAACCGTAACAACCGGTTGAAGAAGCTGATGGACCTGCACGCGCCCGAAGTCATCGTGCGCAACGAAAAGCGCATGCTGCAGGAAGCGGTCGACGCATTGTTCGATAACGGCCGCCGTGGCCGCGTGCTGCGCGGCGCCAACAACCGTCCGCTCAAGTCTCTCTCCGACACGCTTAAGGGCAAGCAAGGACGCTTCCGCCAGAATCTGCTCGGCAAACGCGTCGACTATTCCGGACGTTCCGTCATCGTGGTCGGCCCGGAGCTAAAACTTCATCAGTGCGGGTTGCCAAAAAAGATGGCGCTCGAGTTGTTCAAGCCGTTCATCTATCACCGGCTCGAACAGACCGGCAACGTCACCACCATCAAGCAGGCAAAAGAAATGGTGGAACAGCAGGAGCCGATTGTTTGGGACATCCTGGAAGAAGTCATCAAGGATCACCCCGTGCTGCTGAACCGCGCTCCCACGCTGCATCGCCTTGGCATTCAGGCGTTTGAGCCGGTGCTGGTGGAAGGCAAAGCCATCCGCATTCACCCGCTCGTCTGCACGGCGTTCAACGCCGATTTCGACGGCGATCAGATGGCCGTGCACATTCCGCTGTCTCCCGAAGCGCAGGTGGAAGCCAGCGTGTTGATGCTGGCCTCGCACAACATTCTTTCGCCCGCATCAGGCCAGCCCATCACCGTGCCAACGCAGGACATGGTGCTCGGACTTTATTACCTGACCAAAGGCAAGCCGGGCGCGAAGGGTGAAGGCCGCGTCTTCGCCAACATCGAAGAAGTTTTGCTGGCGCTGGAAACCGGAGCGGTCGAAACTCTTTCGCCGATCCGCCTGCGCTACACCGGCGAGTTGATCGATCTGACCACCGCTTACGACGATCAGGACATCATCCACACGGAACCCATTCACGTGGAGCGTGCTTTCATCAACACCACGGTGGGCCGCGCCATCCTGAACGATCACCTGCCCGAGGGCATGCCTTACATCAACGGCTTGCTCAAGAAAAAGGGCATCGGCGCGCTGGTGAACTACGGTTATCTGCGATTCGGACTCGAGACCACGGTCAAGATGCTCGACGAAGTGAAGGAGTTCGGCTTCAAGTACGCAACCCGAGCCGGCCTTTCCATCGGCATCGATGACATGGTCATCCCCGATAGCAAGAAGACCCTGGTCAAGGACGCCGAGAAGCAGGTGGTTGCCGTGCAACAGCAGTACCTCGACGGCGCCATCACCAACGGCGAACGCTACAACAAGGTCATCGAAATCTGGTCGGCCATCACCGAAAAAGTTGCCGACGAGATGTTCGGACAGATGCAGCGCGCCGACAAGGAAGGCTTCATCAATCCGATTTACGTCATGGCGGATTCCGGCGCTCGCGGATCGAAACAGCAGATTCGCCAGCTCTCCGGCATGCGCGGCTTGATGGCCAAGCCTTCCGGCGAAATTATCGAGTCGCCCATCACGGCCAACTTCCGTGAAGGGTTGACGGTGCTCGAATACTTCGTCTCGACCCACGGCGCTCGCAAGGGATTGGCCGATACCGCGCTCAAGACGGCCGATTCCGGCTACCTCACGCGTCGCCTCGTCGATGTGGCGCAGGACGTCATCATCAGCGAATACGATTGCGGCACCGTGGATGGCATTTACGTCCAGGGTATCGTCGAAGCCGGCGAAATTATCGAACCGTTGCGCGACCGTATTGTGGGCCGCGTATCGCTCGAAAAAATCAAAGACTACGACGGCAACGTGATCGTCGACATCAACAACGAGATCACCGAGGAACTTGCGGTGAGCATTCAGGCCGCCGGTATCGAGCGGGTGAAGATCCGTTCGGTGCTCACCTGCGAATCGAAGCGTGGCGTCTGCGTCATGTGCTACGGACGTAACCTCGCTTCCGGCCGCCTCGTCGAACTCGGCGAAGCGACCGGAGTCATCGCCGCGCAATCGATCGGCGAACCCGGAACGCAGCTCACGATGCGTACCTTCCACATCGGTGGAACGGCATCGCGAGTCTCCGAGCAGTCCCGCCTCGATGCCAAGAACAACGGCACCGTGCGCTTCATCGGTCTGCAGACGGTCAAGTCGAAGTCCGGCGATTTCGTGGTCATGAACCGCCAGGGCTCGATCGCAGTCGTGGACGAAAAGAACCGCGAGCGCGAGCGCTACTCCGTAATTTACGGCGCCAAGCTGAAGGTCAACGACGGCGATCAGGTGCAGCAGGGAAAAGTGATGGTCGAGTGGGATCCTTACACTTTCGCCATCCTCACCGAAATCGGCGGCACGGCGCAGTTTAAGGACTTGCAGGAAGGCGTCACGCTGCACGAAGAAGTGGACGAAGTCACCGGCCTGTCGCGACATGTTGTGGGCGATTCGCCCGACGAGAAGCGGCAACCGGCGGTGGTGGTGAAGGGCAAGACCAGCAAGCGTTACCTCATGCCCTCGCGCGCTCACCTCATGGTGCAGGACGGCGATACGGTTCACCCCGGCGACGTGCTGGCCAAGATCCCGCGCGAAACCACGAAGACCAAGGACATCACCGGTGGTCTGCCGCGCGTAGTCGAGTTGTTCGAAGCCCGCAAGCCGCACGAAACCGCGGTCATCAGCGAAATCGATGGCACGGTGAAGTTCGGCGAAGTCTCCAAGGGCCAGCGCAAACTGTATGTGCAGGCCGACAACGGCACGGAGAAAGAATACTCCGTTCCACGCGGCGTTCACATCAACGTGCAGGAAGGCGAGCGCGTCAAGGCTGGCGAACCACTCATGGATGGCCCGCTCAATCCGCACGACATTCTGGCCGTACTCGGAGAAAAAGAGCTGCAGTCTTACCTGGTGAACGAAATCCAGGAAGTCTACCGCTTGCAGGGCGTCAACATCTCGGACAAACACATCGAAGTGATCGTCCGCCAGATGATGCGCTGGGTGAAGGTCGAGGACGTGGGCGACACCACGTTCCTGCTGGAGCAGCAACTGGATAAGTTCCGCTTCCGCGAAGAGAACGAGCGCGTGATCAAGGAAGGCGGCAAGCCGGCTACCGGACGCCCGCTGCTCCTCGGCATCACGAAAGCTTCGCTCTCGACCGATTCGTTCATCTCGGCGGCGTCCTTCCAGGAGACCACGCGCGTGCTTACCGAAGCCTCAATCCAGGGCGCGGTCGATCACCTGCGCGGCCTCAAGGAGAACGTCATCGTTGGCCGCCTCATTCCTGCCGGAACCGGCATGGAGTATTACCGCAACGTGCGCCTCTCGCCAGAGATGGAAGAGGCCGCGGCCAAGGTACAGGCGGAAGTCTCGGCGGCGTACGAAGAAGCCGAGCGCGCTCTCGAAATGATGCGCCACGAGGGCGAAACCGAGGAACTGGCAGCCGAGTAACCCAACCTACAGTAAACTTCGGGGGCGAACTTAGTTGGACAAACCGTTCGCCCCCGAAGCCGTTTTTGGCTACTAACTAACCGATGCACGCAAACCCAGAGCGATTGCACTTCGAGGAACCTGCCGAACTTCCTTGTTTGCGTCCCGCCCCTTCTAGCCCTAAGCTATGGCCAGCGATGCTCCGCTTTCTGCGCCTTCTGCGGTTGGCTTTCTGGCGTGCCTTTCAGCACGATGCATTTTCTATTGCAAAGGCCTCCGCTTATTCTTTGATTCTTACCTTCTTCCCGGCTCTGCTGGTTGTGGGATCGGTGCTGGCCACGTCGCGCAAGGGCGCTCCCTACCTTCGCGAAGTCTCCTATGCGTTGTCGCGCATTTTGCCGGCGGGGAGCAACACGGCGATGAATTTTTTGCGCAGCGCGGGACAACGCCCCGTAAGCCTGCTCATCACGGCATCTCTCTTGACCTTGTGGACCGGCTCCGGCGTCATGATCTCGTGGATGGAAGGTTTCCGCCGTTGTTATGAACTGCCTAAAATCTGGGGTCTGGTGCAAGAGCGAATGATTTCGTTCCTGCTGGTTATTTTCGCTCTTGTTCCCATGACATTTTCCACGCTGCTGGTAGCCTTTGGCAGCAAGATCGAAACCACCATTCTGTTCTACACGGCCCACGAATTCAGCGCCTACATCCTGCTGATGTGGACCTGCCTGCGCTGGCTGATTGCCACTCTGACCAGCATTGCAGTGATTGCTCTCATTTATCACCACGCAGTCCCGCGCACCCAGCCCTGGCATAGCGTAATCCCGGGCGCAACGCTGGCCACCGCCATGTGGTTTTCTTCGACCTTGCTGTTCGGTTTCTATCTGCAGCACTATGCCGATTACAGCCTCATTTACGGATCGCTCGGAGCCGCTATCGCTCTGCTGGTCTGGATGTACATGGTTTCCCTCGTCATCCTTGTGGGAGCAGAATTCAACGCCATGCTGTTCCCACGGGCCATGCTGGGAAAAGAGTTAACCGCGATCAATCATGTGAAGGTGGAAGCGCGCGAGGCGAACTAAGGGCTCTGCAGAAAAACCAGAATCGGCCGACCTTCTAGGTATCTTCATTTGTTTATCGTTCATTTGCTGTCGGGACAAATTTAAAATCAATGCCATTGCATCGTTTTCGTTAGCGTTCGTGCGGATTAGAACTCTCAAACAAATTACAATAGTGTTCTAGATATTTTAGGAACACGGAACTCAATCAAACTTTAGTTGAATGGGACCTCAGTCTGAAACGAATGAAACTAAGCAATCTGGAACACTCGGCAGAAGCTTCCCTCAGCGATGAGACCCCTCTATCCGTCGCGCCCGGTGGAGTTCCCGCCGGCCGTCGCGCCAAGATTATCTGCACCATCGGTCCGGCCTGCCATTCTGAAGCGGCAATGCGCGATCTGCTTCGCCTCGGCATGGATGTCGCACGCCTGAACTTTTCCCACGGCACGCACGAAGACCACGCTCGCAACATCGAGCGCCTGCGCCAGGCTGCCGAAAAAGAATCTCGTACAGTCTGCATCCTGCAGGATTTGCAGGGCCCCAAAATCCGTACTGGACGCTTGGAACGCCACGAGCCTGTAGTAGTGAAGAGCGGTTCAATCCTATTGATTACACCGCGGGACATCGCGGGAACAGCGACGCGCATTTCCACTACTTTCCAGGATCTTGCCGGCGAGGTCAGCGTCGGTGCGCGCATTCTGCTGCGCGATGGACTCATCGAATTGCGAGTGAGAACGCTGCGCGGCAAAGACGTAATCTGCGATGTGCTGAATGGTGGAAGCCTGGGCGAACATCAGGGCATCAACCTGCCCGGCACGGCATTGTCGATTCCCGCTTTAACCGAAAAAGATCGCAAAGACCTGGAGTTCGGCCTGAAACACGGCGTGGACGCAGTTGCGCTTTCTTTCGTCCGCACCGCAGCCGACGTAAATATGGTCCGGCAGATTGTGGCCGGCCTCGGCTGCGATACTCCCCTGATCTCGAAGCTGGAAAAACCGCAAGCCATTGACAACATTGAAGAAATCCTGGAAGCCTCCGACGGCATCATGGTGGCTCGCGGTGATCTGGGCGTAGAAATGGCGCCGGAAAAAGTTCCCGTCATCCAGAAACATGTGATCCGCCGCGCCGCGGTGTGGCGCAAGCCGGTGATCACCGCCACGCAGATGCTCGAATCGATGATCGAAAATCCGCGCCCCACGCGCGCCGAAGCCAGCGACGTGGCCAACGCCATCTTCGATGGTTCCGATTCCGTCATGCTTTCCGCCGAGACCGCCAGCGGCCGCTATCCCCGCGAAGCGGTCGCCATGATGGCGCGCATTGTGGTCGAGGCCGAGAGCAACATGGGAGACTTTACGCACACCCGGCGGCGCCGCGACCGTCACGGCCTCTCCGTTGCCGAAACCATTTGCGAATCCATTGCGCATGCGGCCGAAGACCTGCCCATGGGTGCGATCGCCGTCTTCACCGAGACCGGCAACACCGCTCGCATGATTTCGAAATATCGTCCGCAAGCTGCGATTTACGCCTTCACTCACAATCCGGCCGTGGCGCAGCGCACGCATCTTTATTGGGGTGTGCATCCCATAAAATGCGCGCAGGCGCTCTCCACTGAAAACATGGTGGATGTCGCCGAGAAAGAATTACTGACGCGCCGCTCGCTCAAACCCGGCGACGTGCTGGGAGTGGTCGCGGGCACGCGCCAGGCTTCCGGCTCGACGAACTTCATGCGCTTGCACACGGTCACGCCGGAAGAGGTGGGAGCGGCTGCTCGCTCCACTCGCAAGCGCGCGTCCACCCGCCAGAAGCTATAATCGCGGAGTATGTCGCAGGAACACCTGTCCGTGGCGATCTGGGAGCCTCTGCCGAACATGGAGGCGCCGGCGCTCGCGACTATCCGCGAACTCAACGCCATCGTCTCCCGCAAAGGATATGGCCGCGATCTTCTCTACCGCAGCGGCGAATCTCATTACATGCTGCTTCGTTACTGGAACTCTGAGGAGGCCCGCCGCTCGGCCCTGGAAGATCCCGACCTGCTTCGCTGCTGGGCAAGATTGGGAAATGAAATTCAAATTCTGAAGGTCTACGAAAAGCTGGAGGAAGTCGGGCTGTAGAAAGTCCATCATGTCCTCTGAATCCAGCCCGCAGGTTTTCACCGATATATCCGTAGATCCATTTGTGCGCGGACTCCTGCATCGGCCCGCCACGCCCAACGGCAACGGACTTGTTCTGGCTCACGGCGCGGGATCGAATTGCCAGGCTCCTGTGCTGGTTGCCTTGGCGGAGACTTTCGCAGATGCAGGGTTCACCGTGTTGCGCTGCGATCTTCCCTACCGTCAGGATCGATCCTTCGGCCCGCCGGGGCCGGGCGATGCCAAGCGCGATCGCGCCGGACTGAAGAATGCGGCCATAGCGCTCAGTAATGTTGTGCGCGGCCGGATTTTTCTCGGCGGCCATTCCTATGGTGGACGCCAAGCCAGCATGCTGTGCGCCGAACTTTTTTCTGAAAAAGCCGTTTCTGAAAAATCCTCCGCAGAATCCCAAAAACTGGCTGCCGGCCTGCTTCTGCTGTCCTATCCTCTGCACCCACCCCGCAAACCCGAACAGCTTCGCACCCAGCATTTCTTCCATTTGCAGACGCCGGCTTTGTTCGTCCAGGGCACGCGCGATCCCTTCGGCTCGATCGCGGAAATCGAGCAAGCCTTAAAACTGATTCCCGCGAAAACGAAGTTGCTGACTGTCGAAGGCGCCGGTCACGATTTAGGTTTTAAAGGAAAAGCCAAGCGGGGAGAGTTGACGGAAAAAGTATTGGCGGACTTCCAGACGTTTTTCGGAAATTGATTTGGTGGTGATCCGTGTAATCCGTGGCCACAGCCTAGTTCACCCACCCCGATTTCGACCCGCCGTTACCCTTGCGCGGATCATCATCCGGCGGAATGTAATTGCCATGCTCGTCGAAGTGGACGTCGCGGTCGTGTTTGCGCATGTAGACTTCGAATTTCTTTGCCGCCTTCCGCCGCTTCCATCGGTAATAGGAATTATTTAGTCCGTAATACCACTCCGAAAGCGAGAACCGTCCTGACATGCCGCGCGCAGGCGCAAACTTCACGTACAAGTATCCAAAGAACAAACCACCCAGGTGAGCCATGTAGGCCGTGCCGCCGCCGCCGCTGATGGCGAACGCCACCGTCACGACGATCAGGATCAGCACAAAATATTTTGCCTTGATCAGAAAGGGGAACGGAATCATCATGATTTCGTTCTCGCCAAACACCATGCCGAAAGCCATCAAAATGGCGAAGACGCCGCCGGAAGCGCCGACCGTCCCGCCGTCAGGAGTAATCAGGATGTGGGCAAAAGCCAGAACGATCGTGGTGATTGCGGCTCCGATCACCCCTACAAAAAACAGTTCGAGAAATCGCCGCATACCCCAGGCTGCTTCGAAAGTCGAGCCGAACATCCAGATGCCGAGCATGTTTCCGAACCAATGCCAGAAGCCCACATGGATAAAGCTATAAGTGACGAGTTGCCAGATCGCGAAGTGGAATACTACGGTCCGGGGCACAAGGCCGAGATTGGCGTACACCCACTCAATGCCCCCGCGTGACCCGAACGCAGTCAGCCCAAGAAAGACCGCCGTATTGATCCCCAGCAGCCAGATCACCGCCCGGGTGAAGGGCGGGAAGCTCAACGTCATTTCTCGACCGCGACTGCGCAAGATAGCACGCTCCCCTTAGCAGTAGATACCCAAACTCAACGTTCCGGCAAGGGCACCACCGGCAGGCTCTGGTGTCCCTGGGCATCCACGGCCCTCACCGCAAAGATGACATTATCTTTCGAAAGTTGCAGCGTAATACCGGTGACGTTGCCAACCTTTTGGACGTGCTCCCATTCCGGACTGGTCGTGGCCCGCCATAGGACTTCGTATCCCGTCGCCAACCCTCCCGGGGACGCTTCCCAAGTGAGCGTCGAATCATTTTCCAGATCCTTCGCCAGCAGATGCACATTGGCCGGAGGCGCCGGCGCCGATGCCAGCGACGCCAGCGTGGCCGCATTCAGTCGCGCCACGTACGCTACATAGTCGAAGTCGACAAATTTCATCAGGTCGCCATATTGGATGCCGTTCTCTACACGCACGTTCTGGTGCTGATGATGAAAGTCCTCGCGAAACTCGGTGAAGCGCACCGCCGCAAATCCCTGCTGGTTAAAAGAATAGTGGTCTCCGCCGCGCAAATACCGGTCCAGCCGGAAAACCAGCACAGGCTTCACGCCCACGTCATTCTTATAAGCCCGGCCCACATCGGCGATATAGCGTGCCAGTTGCCGTGACGCGGAATCGTTTTCCCCGCCCAGCCCACGAATCCGGCGGATCTCCTGCTCTGTGGCTGCCGCGGGTAATCCCTCGGAAAATACGCGCACCACCGCGTGATCCTGCTCCGCGCTCTTGTCGCCACCAACAATGTCGTTATTCAGCACGGCCTCCAAATTCCAGTCCTGCTCTTTGGCCATCTTTTCTTTGACCATCTTGGCGAAGTGGCTGCTGCCGTTCAGTCCCTGTTCCTCGCCCGCCACAGTCAGAAAAATAATTGTCGCCGGAAACTTCAGCTTGCTTAAAACCCGCGCGCATTCCAGGCTGACGGCGGTCCCGCTGCCGTCGTCGTTCGCCCCCGGGGCGTCAGCCTTTACATCGAGATCATCGCTGGGACGCGAGTCGTAGTGTCCGGTCACCAATACGATGCGCTTCGCATTCTCCGCGTCCGTACCTTTCAGCACCGCATAAACATTAGTGATTACGGTGGGCTGAGGAATCCGGTCGGCAGCCGGTTCGGTGAAGCTGTCGGTCTTCACCTCCAGGCAGCCGCCGCAATCTTTGGAGTAGCGCTCGAACTCTGATTTGATCCACTCCCTCGCCGCGCCAACTCCGCGCCCGGCGGCAATCGACTCCGGATCCTGGGCGGAAATCGTAAGCCGCGTTCCAAAGCTCACCAGCTTGTCGATATTCGCGTGAATGCGTTCCGCCGAAACCTGCTGTAGCGCGGCCGCAATACTCCGATCCACAGGCATAGTCTCGATGCTGGCGTTGCGCGGATTCGATTCTGCGGGACCCTGAGCGAGCGCTCCCGCACCGAGAATCACCACGAGCGCAATGATGAAAAACCACGATCTTCCCCTGAGCATAGAAATCACGTCCCCTCCGTGGCAAGAAATGTCAAGGCCGGCAGCAGTTCCCTCCGGATGAAAAATTTCGTCATCTACAGCCCCCGCCCCTTGACCTCCGGCGGGGAAGAATCTAAATATTATCAGTGGTATCTAAGAATGGTATTAAATGGGCCCGTGGAGGAGTCATGGTTCTTTGTCCTGAATGCGAAACCGATCTGGATGTAGAAGAAGAAGAGGTCGACGAGGGCGAAATTGTTTCTTGCCCCGAGTGTGGCACAGACTTCGAGGTAGTGACCACCAGCCCGCTTGAGCTGAAAGCAGTCGAAGAAGGCTACGTGGAAGAAGAAGAGGAAGTGGAGACCGAAGACGGTGACGACGCGTAGCGCTCGTGGCACTCGTTTCTCCGCACGCCGACCCTTCTTTTGCCTCTTGCTTGCGCTCGTCTTTTCCGTTCTGAATCCTCATGTGTTGCCGGTCGCGAATGCCGCTCCCGCGGACAAGAATCTAAAACCGACTGATCCCTATGCACTCATCTTCGGTACGGTCTGGGGGCCGGACGCCCGTCCCATCTATGGCGTAAAAGTGAAGATCCGCCGCTCGACTGATAAGAAGCCCAAGTGGGAGCTCTATTCCGACCACTCCGGCGAATTCGCCCAGCGCGTCGCCGCCGGCAAAAACGACTACATAGTGGGAGCCGATCTCAAGGGCGTCAAGACTTCCGATGGGCACCGCTTGCATCTGGTGGAAGAGGTTCCGGTCCACGTAGAGTATGATGAACGCGTGGACATTGGCTTGCACCTCACTCTGGAAAAGTAAAGAAAAGTAAACGAAGATTCAGCAGAGGAAGAGGAAAGGCCGTAGCACGATTGCCCAACCACATAACCATGATTGCCAGACGACTGATTGCAAGATCATCGATCAAGAGCACTTTCCTCATTGCCTGTTCGCTTCTCCTCGTCTTGTCCGTAACGGCCCATGCCGGCGACAAAGATAAGTCACAGGGGCGTCTGCTTTACGGCAAAGTGCTCGACCAGCAGGATAATCCCGTGGTTGGCGCCATTGTTTACCTGACGAACACGCGCACCCATGCCGTGAAGAGCTATATCGTCGGCCAGGACGGCACCTACCGTTTCCCAGCGCTATCGGCCACTGTAGACTACGAGGTCTACGCCCAGCACAACAAGGGCAAGAGCGACACCAAATCCGTGAGCCAGTTCGATGACCGGTCCCAGGTCTATATCGATCTGAAGATCGATACGCGTTAAGATCGATACGCGCTAAGATCGCCTACGGCACGCGAAAAGTGGCTGGCCTCCATGCAACTTTTCCGCGCCGCAAGGGTTCAATAGTTAAAGATGTTTCTTATGTGGGAGGAGAATGTGAAAGTATCGCGCTTATTTCGCAATAAGAATCGCCGCGCCGTGGCAATTGGAACATTGTTTGCAAGCCTGATTCTGACCGCCGTTTGGGCCGTTGCCCAAGGCGGAGCTATGAGCCCTTATCAGGGCGAAGGCGATGGCGTCAGCGCCGGCGGCAAGTGGATGCAGTTCCGTTCGGAAGACAAGATGACCGGCGCGAAGAAAGCCCGGTTTGAACTGCTCTCGAACAATTATCTGCGGGAAGATCCCGACTACAAGCCGCGTGTCGAAATCACGTGCAGTGACGGTAAATATCAACGCGCCGTCTTTAACCCCGGCGCACGGCTGGGACGGCCCGACTACCCCGGTTTCTGGGGCCAGCCGAAGATGGAGGTTCTCGTGCGCATCGACGGTAGCCATGACCATAAGGGCTGGAATTGGGAAGCCGACCGCGTCCTCTCCATGGATAAGGGCACAGTTCGTGGTGCAATCGGGGCGCAAGTGTTTAATGTGGAGGTCAAGACCAGGACCGGTTATGCGATCGCAGAATTCTCACCCGCCGGGCTGAATCTGGACGAAGTGAAGCACACCTGTGATATCACTCCGCATAAGCCGTAAGTAGAATTTGTCATTTGCGCGCCATGAAGGGCTGAGCCTGTTGCGGGCTCAGCCCCTTCTTTGTTTTCGGGCAAAATTCGTGACCTTGGCGCTGCCCCGTCAGTTACTTGCGCGGCCGGCGCATCTGCTGTTTGATTGGAGTCAGTCCTGCGGTTGAGACTTTGCGGTGAACTGCGGGCGAGGACCTGAACGAAATGGGCAGCAGCGTAATCACTGGAGCCGCGTTCCTGCTGTTTGTGGTGGGAGTGCTGGTTTATATCGTCATTCTCTACAACGAGCTGGTGCGCCTGCGCAACGACAATGACCGTGCCTGGGCCAACATCGACGTGCTGCTCAAGCAGCGTCACGACGAGATCCCCAACCTGGTCGAGACGGTAAAGGGTTACATGCAGCACGAGCAGCAGACGCTGCTGGCCGTGACGCAGGCGCGCGCCGCTTCGATGAATGCAGCCAGCATCACGCAGAAGGCCACGGCCGAATTGACCATGACGGTCGCGCTGCGCGGGCTGTTTGCAGTGGCGGAAAATTATCCGCAGCTTAAGGCGAACGAAAACTTTCTTAGGCTGCAGGCGCGCATCAGCGAACTGGAAGAGCGCATCGCCGACCGCCGTGAGTTCTTCAATGACGACGTCAATACCTACAACACCCGCATCGGCCAGATCCCCGAAGTATTCGTGGCCAGCTTTATGGAACTGAAACCTCGCGCCTTCTTCAAAGTTTCCGATGAGGACCGCAAGCTGGTAGAGGTAAAGTTCCAGAGCGCGGCGGGTGGGTAGAGTCACAGTCTGACGGCACCTAAGGCCAGAAGTTACCGATTACGGGATAACTGGAGGCCAACCGAAAGCACTAACCACTATAGCTATCTATCTTTCAACCGCGGTCGATGTGTCCATTCCCTTTAGCCATAATGCGGAAATAACCTAACTGTAAGTCTTGTACAGCAAATCCGACAACATAACTACGGCATCGCTAGGATAGCAGCGTTCTCTTGCGACTGTTACGGTGATGACAATAGTTCAAATGCACTACCAGCATCCGATAGCGCTTTGAAAGAATAGTGCCCCCTCCCAGGAGTCGGCCCAATAAGGAGAAAGTTATGTTCGGAGTCAGTCCCTCACGTTTGTGTGCCTTTCTGTACCCAAAGCTCACGTGCTTACTTCCACTCGTGCTATTTAGCTTCCCGGCCGCCGCGCAGTCAGTTACGATTACCAGCCCCACCAATAACTCCACCAACCCCAGCGCAGTTCAGATTACCGCCCATTCATCGAACGAACCAGCTTCCTTCGACCACTATGAAATTTGGGACACCAACGGGACCCAGGCAGCTTACAAACTTGGCACCGTCCCGAAAACATCAACACCGAACGCGGTCTATGTTTTGCCGAACGGCACGCACAATTTGTCCGTGCTGGCGGTGACTGCGGCGGGCGGGTCGAGCGGGGTCCTCAATAAAGCCAGCGTAACTTTTACTGTGGCGGAGAGTTGCACTGACTCTAGTACTGTGCAATGCAACTTCGATCAACTCGGTATCCAGAATCCGCAAAGTAATTGCGACCCGCTGCAAGATGCGTTGTGGGTGGGAAATCCTTGCGGAGCCCAAGGCGGCGGAAGTACCGAACCAGCCAGCATCAGCATTTCTCAGCCCACCGAGAGCAATCCCATTCCGGACGCGGGCAACACGACCTTGAATGGAAAGTCACTTCTTCTCTCGGAAACACAAGCTTCCGGAGGTTATTCGAATGTGATCTTCATTGCGTACAGCCCCACCACGACCGGTTCAACCACGGATTCGCACTGGGTACTGGACGAATATGTCTATCTTCCCGACCCTGCGGCCAATCAAGCTTTGGAACTCGATGCCTACTACGTAATCGACAACGTATGGACCTCATTCACGACTGCATGCGTTTTTATCTATAAGGATGCACCGGGATATTGGGCCGTGTACGGGGGAGGCGGTAATTGGGCATATCTGGATGGTAGCAACGGAGCGCCGAGCGTACCCTGCACCACCAGCCTGTTTTCCACGCCGTGGCCGAATTCGGGCGACCCTTCGTTTACCGGATGGCATCATATCGTCTGGAATTTTGTGCGCAAAGACGACAGTAACGGGAACGGCTACGTAACTTATACCTCACTGCAATTCGACGGAACCACCTATAACTTGAACTACACTCCCACCTATGAAACCCCCGGGTCCGGGAGTAACAACGGGGACTTTGCCGCCTTGGTGCAACTAGATGGCACGGCAAACGCAAGCCTGAATCCGCAAGTCTACGTGAACGAGTTAAACATCACGCATACTCCGTAGCGGGTAATCCGATGAAATAGTTCGAAGCGGCGGCAGGCGATTGTATAACCTGCCGCCGCGCAAGTTTCTTTCTGCTCGCCAAAGCAGGAAGTCTGTTAAGGTAGCGGCCATGCGCCCCCAGCCCCTCATCTGTGTCACGGATGTCGAAACCAGCAGCCGGTGGTATCAGCGCCTGCTGGGCTGCCGCGAGATTCACGGCGGCAGCCAATATGAGCAACTGGTGAAGGATGGCCGGCTCATCCTGCAATTGCACAGCTTCGAAGTCGAACATCATCACGGCCCCATCGGCGATCGCGCCGACAGACCTTACGGCAATGGTGTGCTTCTCTGGTTCGAGGTGGATGACTTCGACGCGGTAATGCGGCGCGGTGTCGAAATGGGTGTCGAGATCGTGCGGCCGCGCCACCGCAACCCTCCCGATGATGACGACGGCGGCCCAACCATTGGGAGTGTTGGATGCGCGACCCGGATGGCTACACCGTCGTGGTCGCCAGCCCTTATGGAACCGCCGACGGCACCTGGCGCCCCGGCCCTTGATCTAAGGATAGGCCTTTAGCAGCTTCTCGATTACGTCCAAATTGCCTTTGGAGATCTTCTGTAACTTTTTGCGGCATACTGGGCAGATCTCCAATGGGCCTGCAATGAACCGTATGTCACGCTCCGCGTTGTAGGAGGAGACGCAATCCTGGCGGCCCGTTTTGTGAGGAAGCACATCGGCAAGAAAAGCCGCCACGGCGTTCGCAACCATCCGTTCAATGCTCAGCGGACGGCTCACTTGGTCGAGCAAATCGTAGGTTGAAAAGATGGAAATCTTCTGGCGTGGAGAGTCGTCCCAGGCATAAAGCCCAACAGTCTGATCGTCACGCAGGGGGAAATTGGTAAATGCGATCAGTCGATCGAGGCCGAGTTCCTTCGGCTTCTGTTTTAACCGGCTGGCAACCTTCTCGGCATTCAGGTAGGCGACATCTTTTGACTTTTCGCGTTGCCATGTGCCTAGCGGAGCTACAAATGAAACCGGCTTGAAGATGTACTCACCCTGGACTCCGGAAAGCCGATCCGCGATCTGGTCGAGATGCGGGAGGGCGTGGTGAACGTCCCAAAGACCCACAATACTGCGGTTTTTGCCGGACGGAGTGAGAGCCCGGCGTTGCAAGCGGCTGGCTGCGGCCCTGCTGCGTTGTACGGTGGCCAATTGTTCCAGGGCCGCTTCATTCCTTGAAGCCAGGCGGTCTCCGGGATTGCGCGCAAATACCACCGGAACAGCCCAGTCGATTGCCTCGCCGGAAATCGAATAGTTCACTGCCACGCGCGCCTCGCGCGCGGCATCGCCAATGGTTTGTCCCTGTGCCAGCGCCCAATAGAAATGACTCGCGAAATCGGTGGCAGTAACATCCAGCACGCTGAACTGGTTTGCGACCACGGCTGGCACTCCCGCCGCAACCAGCGCAGGCGCCACTCCGCGGATGAAATTTGCGGAACCCCCCTTGCCGGTTTCGCAGGCGTTCAGGAACATCAGACGAATGCCACGGCGGCAAAGGATTTGCTGCAGAACCTGAGAGTCGACGGTGCGGACTCCTTCATTCTCGTTCTCGAAAACCAGGTAGCCCAAGCCAGTCTTGTCGTCGAATTCGCCGTGGCCGATGAAATGGATGACATCATAGGGCTTAACAGCGACCTCCAGCATCTGGTGCAGCAGGGCCGGAGTAGCGTCGAGGAGCACATTCACATCGGCCAGATTCGCTTTGATCAGGCTTTGGAATCCGCTCTTGACCGCGGCAGTCTCTTCGTCCACGGAAAGATGAGCCAACCCCAGCGGCTGAGCCACCACCACCAGGATTCTCAACTTGTCGTGTGCACCGATGCGGTCGGCGGGAATCGCTGTGTCCACGTTGCGGGTGAAGTTGACCTCCGAAGTGGCCAGAAAATTCTTTCGTTCCGGGTCATAGGCAAATTCCCAGGGAAGATCCGCGATCCAACTGATCATGGAGGTGAAAATCAAATGCAAGCGGCCGTTGGGTTGAGCCGTGCGCGCGGCATCGTAAAGCCGCCGCACGCGTCCCTCAAAGAGGGTTTCGAAAAGATCTGTCCCGAGAGTAATCAGGCCTTTCTCGTCGGGCAAACCCTTCGCGCCCGGCTCTCCATTCAGATAATCGTGCATGTCCCGCTGCACCTGGATGATGTTCTGGAATCGCTGTCCGGCCTTGCCCCGGCGGGTTTGCATAAGCCCCATGGCGCGCGCATTGCGGAAGGTGGCTAGGACTTCAGCATGGTGGTGTTCGCGATAACCTTCGTCCGATCCCAACACCGAGATGTAAAACACTTCGTCGCCCCCGGTACCCATGAGCGTGGCTTGGGTAACCGCGCCGGCCTCGGGCGCCGGCGGCGCAAGAGGCATAGGTGCAGGGACTGGAGCCGCAGCTGGTTTTTGTTGCGGGGCTGGGAGCGCCGATGTTGCCGCGGCGATCCCTGCGCCACGGCGCAGCAGGTAGCGCAAATGCGTGGCTGGATCTAATGCGGGAATCGGGTGCGCCTTTCCTTGCAAACTCTCCACCAGGAAATCTACGGTGGCAGTGCGCGAAAAGAAAGTGACGTGATTCACTGGACCATCTGGAGGGTTGGCCACATTGCCATCGCGTCCGAAGCAACCGATCTGATCCCCGGGAATTACGGAAGCAGCGCCAGGATCAACCAGCCACCCGCCTTCGGTCGGAACAACCAAATCGTTCGCGGTCCGAAACACAAGGTCCACACCAACATCCAGCATCCGCTGTAGCAAATTGTGGTCAGGTTCGAAGTTCGCTGCTAAGGCCGAATACGCGCGTGGCGGCGGCCCGGGCGGTAATTGCAGTTGCTGTATGACCGGTCCCTGGCTATTCATCGCGGCCAACCCGGGAATATCCACTTGCACCGCATGAGCCAACCACGCCAGCCCCTCGGTAATGAATCCGGCAGCGGTCGTAAACGGGTTATCGGGGAAATAGTCGATCAGGTTGGAAAGCCAATTTAGTAGATCCTGGAAGCGGTTCGGTGAAGCCAGCGGGGTTCCGCCGTTCGGCGAAGCCACCAGAACGGCACGGCCCAACTGAAAGCGCGACGCATTGGGGCCCAGCGCACCGGCATTTTCCACCAGCGTGCGCAACACCAGTCCGCCGCGGGAGTGAGTCACAACATCAAAAAGGCATGGCCCCTTGGGCAATTCAGCCAACAAGGCGCGGGCATTTTCCTCGGGAGTACGGCTCACCGTGAAGTGGTCAAAGGCGAAAATACGGTCGCCATAGATTGGCTGTAGGCTCTCGAAAAAAGTCTTTCCACCGGAGCCACGCGTCGTGGCCAGGGCGGAAAAGCCGGATGCCGCGTAGGAAAAAGTTCCATGGATAAAGAGCAGGTTGCGCCGGGCGGGATCTTCACTCACAGCGCTGGAAATCTTGATGCCAGGAAGACTGTGCGCCTGCAGACTGGCCGGGGAAACCGACTTCCAACCTTCCTGCAGTTTTTTCAGCTTCCAAACCGCAGTCTCGCATCCCTTGGCCAGCAACGGCATCGACTTTTCTGCCAGCTTGCCGACAACTTTCAAGACCGCGGCTTTTACCAACTTCCCAACAACGGAGCGTCGCGCCTGCCCTTCCGGTAGCTCTTCCTCAATTTGCTCGGGAACCGGAATCGTAAACCGTATGGTGCGGGAGGTAGCGCGCGTGCTTCTACGCAGCTCCAGCTCCGAGGGACGGACAAATACGATTGCGCCCGATTCGTGCCGAGCCATGACCAGGTAGAGTGCGTCTGGCTCCGCTTCCATTTCCAGGTCGAGTGTGGAAGGAACTCCACGCCGCGGCTGGGAACGAAGAGTTTTTACATCAACTGCGGTAAGGCGGCCGGACTTCGTGATCTGGGCGAGGAACGGATCAACTGCGTCACCAGCCTCGGGCGTCACGCCTCGACGCGCGCGGGTGGGCTTGGTAGCAACGACTTCCCACACATCGCTATGCACAACACGGAGTTCTTCCCGCTTCTGAGGGGGCATGGGTGCTCCTTAGTGAATTGCACTGACGCGAGGGGAAGACGCGCGGTCAATTCCGAGACAATTTTCAGGGCCGGAAAACGGCAACATTATACACGCGAGTCAAGGATGGAAAGTACGATTGATCGAGAAGCTATTCCCGCCTGGGGGAAAACGCGAATAGGCCTGGACGCGAATAAGCCTGGACGCCGTTGCGAAAAATGTGAGACGTACTCGTTGTGCTATTACGCCAGCAGCCTTGCGGCGTCTTTGGCATAGTAGGTGAGGATAATACTGGCCCCAGCCCGCCGAATGCTCTGCAACGATTCCATCATGACGCGGTCGCGCTCGATCCAGCCGTTGCGGGCGGCGGCTTCAATCATGGCGTATTCGCCGGAGACCTGATAGGCGGCCAGAGGAAGATCAAAACGCAGGCGGGCTGCGGCGATTACATCGAGATAAGGCATGGCGGGCTTAACCATGATCATGTCAGCGCCTTCTTCGATGTCGCTTTCAATTTCGCGCATGGCTTCGCGGAGGTTGGCTCCGTCCATCTGATAAGAACGGCGGTCGCCGAATTGCGGAGCGGAGTCGGCGGCTTCTCGGAATGGACCGTAGAAACCAGAGGCGAATTTCGCGGCGTAGGAAAGAATCGGCGTGTTGATGAAGCTGGCTTCGTCGAGAGCGCGGCGAATCGCGGCGACCCGGCCGTCCATCATGTCAGAGGGAGCGATGATGTCGATTCCGGCCCGCGTGAGCGAAACCGAGGTGCGCGCCAGAAGCTCGAGGCTGGCGTCGTTATCGATTTCGAACTTAGAAACCGCGCCAGCCACGATCGATGCCAGCTCCTCAAGAACTTTTTCTTTTTCATCCTGGTCCTTGACGGCAACCGCTCCCCGCCGGGCAGACTGCAAAGCGTCTCTTGCCGCAGCGCCCAAGGATTGGGGCGAAGTGCCTGGCTTTACGATTCCACAATGTCCGTGCGACATGTATTCGCAGAGACACACGTCGCCCATCAGGATCAGCTCCGGCACAGCGCGTTTCAAGGCGCGGGCTGCTTGCTGCACAATGCCGTCATCCGACCACGCGCCGGTGGCCACGTCATCTTTTTTTTCGGGAAGGCCGAAGAGAATCACCGCGGGCACGCCCAGGGAGTAAACTTGCTCCGCCTCTTTTACAGCCTCATCCACCGAGAGGTTGAACACGCTGGGCATGGAGCGAACTTCCTTGCGGATGCCTTCACCGGGGCAAACAAATATGGGATAGACAAAAGCGTCGGGAGTGAGCCGCGTCTCACGCACCAGGTTGCGAAGCTGGTCGGTGCGGCGGAGACGGCGAAGCCGGGTAACGGGGAAGACCATAGACACCTGAGATTTCTGAGCGTGGAAATAGGCGCGGCCGCTCCACACCTAGGCCAATTCTAGCAGGGTGATGGGAGGAAACTTGCTCGCACCCAACTCCTTCCGCGGCGTTCAGGGTTTTTATCATGCAAGCGGTGTGACGAAAGTAACCTGCTGAAGGCCGAAAGCGGTCTGGGAATCCCCGGTTTCTTCCATAAAATGGAGGCGGATGAGTCTGTCTGGACGCTATCGCTGGTTTCTGCTCGCGGGCGGGGTGACGCTGGCGTTCGCCGCCGTGTCAGTGACGGCATCGCGCGGTCCGGTATTGACGGCGATGGCTGACGTTGCATATCTCGTGCTCACGCTAGGCACGGGCGGCGTGATGCTGGCCAATGCATGGTCGGCGCAAGGCGCTAACCGGCGGTTCTGGGCACTGATGGGCTCGGGCTGCGTTCTCTGGGCGTGCAATCAGGCGGCTTGGGTATATTTCGAGGCTTTGCGCCATACCGCTTTCCCCGATCCATCATTCATGGATTTGTTTTTGTTTTTGCACCTGGTTCCGATGATCGCTGCCGTTGGGTTGCGTCCGCATCGGAGTGAGGGTGAACAGAAGTTCCGCGTGGGCACGCTGGATTTTCTGATGCTGCTGGTTTGGTGGGTATTTCTGTATGCCTTCGTTGTCTTCCCGTGGCAATACGCGTCGCTGAATGTGGCGGAATACGACAGGACGTTCAGTCCACTCTACCTGGTCGAGAGCGGTGTGCTGGTGTTAGTGCTAGGCATCGCTGCCTGGAGAGCGGCATCAGGATGGAAGATAATCTACCTGAACCTGATGGCGGCAAGCGCGCTCTATGCGTTGGCCTCGCAGTGGGTAAACCTGGCGTTGGTGCACGGAGGCTACTACACCGGAAGTCTCTATGACGTTCCGCTCCTGGGTGCAGTGTGTTGGATGGCGGCAACCGCGCTTACAGCGCGCCAGTCGCAACCGGAATCCGCCGCGCCTCGGGACGACAATAAATGGGGAGCGATGGCCCTGCGGCTGGCGATTCTGGCGATTCTTTCTTTGCCAGTGCTAGGCCTGTGGACCTACCACTGGGATACTTCACCAGCGCCGGCACGGACCTTCCGCATGTTCACCGTATTGGCGGCGATGCTGGTTCTGGGCGCGTTCGTCTTCCTGCGACAGCATATCCAGGACCGGGCATTGATCCGCGTCCTCGAAGATTCCCGCCGCAGCTTCGAGACCGAGCAACGATTGCAGACTCATCTGGTGCAGCGAGAAAAGTTAGCTTCTCTAGGCCAGTTGGTTGCCGGAGCGGCCAACGAGATCGGCCACCCTCTGACCGCGATCATGGAATATTCGGAGAAGCTGTGGTCAAACCAGAGGTTGACGAGTGAGCAGGACACATTGGTCCGCAAGATTGTCCACCAATCGCAGCGAACCCGCGAGCTGATATCAAGCCTTCTGAGTTTCGCACAGCAGAGTTCCGGGGAGAAGGCGATGGTGGATTTGTGCATGCTTCTGCAGCGCAGTGTGCAAATGCGCGAACTGGAACTGCACGATCAGAAAATTCGCATCGAAACCTCGCTGGAGCCGAACCTGCCGCGAGTGTGGGGTGACGGCCACCAGCTTTTCCAGACGTTCGTGCAGATCGTTGAAAACGCACTGGACGCGCTGGAAGAGGCAGGCGGCGGATTGCTTCGCGTCACTGCCGCCCTTCAGGGAGAACAAGTGGTGGTGCAGTTTTCCGATAACGGGCCCGGCATAAAAGAGCCGGATCGAGTATTCGACCCTTTCTACACCACCAAGCCCATCGGTGAAGGCACCGGCTTGGGATTGAGCGCCGTGTACGGCGTGGTACAGGACCACAAGGGTCTGATTACCTGTCAGAACAAACCGGAGGGCGGCGCTCTGTTCGTGCTCGTGCTGCCCGTGGCCAGTGAGAAAGCATCGCGCGCGCTGGCCGTCGCTCAGTCGTAAACGCCAACTTCGAATTGCCATTCCCCTCCCGCCAATCCTGTAACATGAAATCCGATGTCTCAGCCGCTCATCCACAACTCCGCGCGCGTGCTGGAGTTCGACGCTCTGCGCGAACTTTTGCGCGGCTACGCTTCTTCGCCGCTCGGACAGGCGAAGATCGCAGGTCTCGAGCCCTCCATCGACTCCGCCTGGATCGAGGAGCAACAGGAGTTGACCGGGGAAGTCCGTGAATTCCGCCGCGTAGGTGGACGCTTCGAATTTTCCGGCCTGCTGGATGTCACGGAGTTGGTAAAGAAATCTCGGATCGCGGGCGCTGTGATCGAAACCACGGAGATTCGCGATGTCCTGCTCCTTGTGGACCGCGCCGCGGAGTGGCGCGAGATTGCCTTTCATCCTCCCGCAAATATGCGGGCGGAGTGGCGGCGAATTCGCACGCTTTCCGAAACCGTGCCCGACTTCACGGAATTTTTGCGGGCCTTCCGCAACAAAATCCAGCCCGATGGAACTCTGGAAGACGGCGCTTCGCCGGAGCTGGCGCGGATTCGCCGCGAGATCGAAAAACAGCGGCGTGGCATTCAGGAATCGCTGCGCGGATATCTGCGAAAACTGGCTGAAGGCGGCACGGTGCAGGAAGAACTCATCACCATCCGCGGCGAGCGCTTTGTCATCCCTGTGAAGATCGAGCAGAAACGGCGCGTGCAGGGCGTAGTGCATGGCGCAAGCTCCAGCGGCCAGACAGTTTTTGTCGAGCCGCTCGAAACCATCGAGCAGAACAACGAACTGGTTCGCTTGCTCGACGAAGAGCAAGCGGAGATTCACCGCATCCTGCTGGAGATGGCGCGCCGCATCGGCGAAGAGGCGGAATATATCCTAGCCTCGGTCGAGGTGCTCGCGGAGTTGGAGCTGCAGTTCGCTAAAGCCCGCTTCGCCGAAGACTACAACTGCGTAGCAGTAAAGTTGAGCGATGATGCAAAAATTCCGCATAGAGACGAAGCCCGGCAAGAGCCATGCGGGGAGGGCCTCCCCCGGCTGTCCGCAAGCGCAGCGAGCCTGCTTCTCCACAACGCCCGCCACCCTCTGCTGGAACGAAATCTAAAACTCAAGAACGCCGCCGTAGTTCCCATCACCGTGGAACTCGAAGGCGAGCGCCGCCAGCTCGTCATCACCGGTCCCAACACCGGCGGCAAAACGGTGACACTTAAAACCGTGGGCCTGCTGGCATTGATGGCGCAGTCGGGCATTCCGGTTCCCGCCGATCACGCGGAAATGCCGGTATTCGATGCCGTGCTCGCGGATATCGGCGACTATCAATCGATCGAGCAGAATCTTTCTACGTTCTCCGCGCACGTTACCAACATCGATTTCATCTCACGCACCGCGACTGCGCAGTCTCTCGTGCTGCTCGACGAACTCGGTTCAGCGACCGATCCCGAAGAAGGCGCAGCTCTCGCCGTCGCTATTGCCGGACACTTTGGCCGCATCGGCTGCATGACTGTGATCTCTACGCATCACACGTCTTTGAAGGTCTACGGTGCGAATACTTCCGGGGTAATCAATGCATCAGTAGGCTTCAACGAGAGCACGCTGCAGCCAACTTATGAACTGAAAATTGGAGTGCCGGGAGCTTCTGCGGGAATTAACATCGCGCAGCGTCTGGGATTAAACCCCGCAATTATCGAAGCGTCCCGCGCGCGGCTCGGCACCCAGGCTCGCGATGTGGGAGAGTTTCTCGACAAGCTACACGCCGGCTTGTGCGAGATGGAAAGCGAGAGACTGCGGCTGCAAAAGGGCCAGCAAGATCTCGAACGCGAACAAACACGCTTAGCGGTTGAAGGAAAAAAAGAGCAGCAAGCCAAGGTTCGCGAGATGGAGAAGAAACTCGACAGCGTCCTGCGCGACTTCGAATACCACGCGCGCGAAGCGGTGAATGCCATCCAGGACAAGGCCGCGGCGCAGAAGCTCTCGAAAGACGCCGAGCGGCGTATCGCCAAAATGCGGCGCGAATTTCGCGAGCAGTTCGATTCCACCGTGGTGGCACACGCCAGCGGTGCCGATCACGACGATCCTCACGCGCAGCCGCAGGTGGTGAAGCACGTTTCCGAAGGCGATAGCGTCAAGCTGAAATCAACCGGCCGCGCCGCGACAGTCTTGCGCAAGTTGGATGACTCCCACTTTGAAGTCGCAATGGGCGCGATGAAGATGAAGATCGCGCGCGACGACATCGCCGAAGTGTTTGCCAGCGCCCGCTCAGCGGATTCTCCGGTGAAAGCGGCGCGTGCACGCGGAATTTCCGTGTCGTTGAATAATGAAAATGAAAGCGGAAACGCAGCTTCTGAAATCAATGTGATCGGCTATACCGTGGACGATGCCACGCGCGCAGTAGAAAAGTTTGTCGATCACGCCTTCTTAGCCGGCCTGCCGCGCGTGCGCGTGGTCCACGGCAGTGGCATGGGCATCCTGCGCAAAGCCCTGCGGCAAGCCCTGCAGCAGCATCCGCACGTAGAATCCGTAGCTGAGCCTCCGCAGAATGAGGGCGGCGGCGGCGCGACGGTGGTGGAGTTAAGGGTGTAGATTCTGTCATGCAGAGCGAAGGAGAATCGTCCGAAGGACGATCCTCTGAAGTCGAAGCATCCCTACCGCCGTACCAGTTCTTTCCGGCCTGTGGTTGGGTCGCCGCCTGGACGTATCGTTCAGTTCCGATCTGGTCCAGACCGCTTGTACCTTGTGACGCATGTCACATCTTTCCCGTGCCCAAGAGTTAAATCCTTGTCATGCTGAGCGGAGAACAATCGTCCGAAGGGACGATTGTTCGCAGTCGAAGCATCCCTATACCCTCATGACAGCCCGAGAGCAGCGAAGCTATTGCGTGTACATCATGGGCAGCCTGTCGGGCACGCTGTACATCGGTTTCACCGGCAATCTGCACAAGCGCATATTCGAGCACAAATTCCATCAGAAAGAAGGTTTCACGAACCGCTACGATGTGGAGCGACTCCTGTACTGGGCTTCTTATGACGATGTGCACAAGGCTATCGCGCGCGAGAAGCAGTTGAAGGGTTGGTCACGGGCGAAGAAGATTGCGCTAATTGAATTGCGAAATCCGCAATGGTTGGACCTCGCCAAGGATTGGTACCCATGGATGAACCGCTCCGCTTTGTCATCCTGAGCGAAGTAAGATCGTCTGAAAGACGATCTTACGCAGCCGAAGGATCCCTACCTCGCCATGACTGCCCCAAGAGCGTCGAAGCTACTGCATCTACGTCACGGAAGTCTCTAGGGTGGATGCAGGGCAGTACCACAAGTAGGGATGCTTCGACTCCAGAGGCTCGTCTTTCAGACGATCCTCATCCGCTCAGCATGACAGAGGGCAAGGTTCGTCAAATAACTCGAGCTTTTCCTACGCTGTCAACGGGATAGCAACGTATTCCACAGCTTTTCCGCAGACGAACGCGGCTGCTATATTCCAATCAGTGCCCCGCTAGCTCACAATTCCAAAGGGAAGCAGTGTCGGCCGCAAAGCCATCATCCATCCATGCCCACGGAAGATTTCAAAGAAGTCGTGAAGCAGCAGGCGGACATCGTCCGCATCATCGGCGACTACATCAAGTTGAAAAAGGCTGGAGCGCAGAACTACGCCGGGCTTTGTCCGTTTCACGGGGAGAAGACGCCGTCGTTCTCTGTGCACGCAACGAAGCAATTTTATTATTGCTTCGGCTGCCATGAGAAGGGGGACGTCTTCAAGTTTGTACAGAAGATCGAGAACATCACCTTCCCCGAGGCCGTCCGGCTGGTCGCGCAGAAGTTAGGGATTCCGCTGCCCAAGGCTACTTACTCGAGTCCAGTCGAGGCCCGAGACGCCAAGCTGCGCGCGCAGTTGCTCGATGCTCAGGAACGTGCTGCTGCATTTTTTCAGGAATGCCTAAAGCGTCCCGAGGGCGCGCGGGCGAGAGAATATCTGGCCGGACGCGGATTGGACGCAGAAACGATTGCGCGCTTCCGCATCGGCTACGCGCCGGATTCCGGCTTCCTGCTGCGCGACCGCCTGGCAGGCGAGTTCAGCGAAGAGGTGCTGCGGGATAGCGGGCTGTTTTCGTGGAAGCAGGAAGACAGCCGTCAGGAAACCAAGATTCCTCGCTCCGCTCGGAATGACAACGATGAGGGATTGGACCGGGTTGAGCCAACGACCAACGACCAACGACCAACGACGGTCTATTCCAAATTCCGCAACCGTGTAATGTTTCCCATCGCCAACGACGCGGGGAAAATCATCGCCTTCACAGGACGAACACTGGCCACCGACGAGAAGGCCGGTCCGAAGTATCTGAACTCTCCGGAGACAGGAATTTATTCCAAGGGCCGGGTTCTCTTCAACCTTGACCACGCCAAGGAAGCAATCCGCAAGCTGGACTACGCGATTCTGGTCGAAGGCCAAATGGATTGCATTTCCGTCTACGCCGCTGGATTTCACAATGTGATCGCCAGCTCAGGCACGGCGTTTACCGAGATTCAAGCGAAGTTGCTCGGGCGCTTCAGCAAGAATGTAGTGGTTAATTTCGATCCCGATACAGCCGGAGCGAAAGCCACCGAGCGAACGCTGGGCTTATTGGTGGAAGAAGATTTTCAGATCAAAGTTCTCACGCTCGAACAAGGATTCGATCCCGACCTCTTCATCCGGCGCAAAGGCAAAGATAGCTACAGCGAAGCCCTGCGGCATTCGCAAAAGTATTTCGACTATCTGATCGACCGCGCCCGGAGTCTTTTTCCCGCGCGCAACCCTGAGACAAAACAGAAGGCGGTGAACTACCTGCTGCCGCACATTCAGCGCGTCCCCAGCCGGATTGTGCGTGACGAACTCAGCCAGGAAATCGCGCAGAAGCTGGGAATAGATTCGACGGTGCTCCGGCAAGAGTTGCGGCATGTAGCTTCGGAACGCTCCGCAGCCGCAGTGAAAGCCACTCCCGAGGCGCAAGCCACCGACGCTGAGCGGATTCTCATCCGCGCACTTGCTTCGGCGCGGCAAATGCAGCCGGGAACCGAGCATCTTTCCGCCCGCGATGGAGCCCGCGACTTTGCTAAAGAAGAGGAATTCGATCCCGCACGGCAAGCGCAGTATGTCCTGCAAGCCGAAGCCTTGCATCGCGGTTTGGCGATGGAATCCTTGATCGATGCCCTGCTCAATACCGCAGCCGAAGTTGCCGATGTAATGGAGACGCCATGCTCCGAAAGCGAGCGCCGGATGCTGGCTTCCATCCTGTTAAAGGAGGACGAAGAACTCACTGCCGAGCGCGTGGAGGGCGCGGTGCGGGCTTTGCGCCGCATTCACTTGCGGCGCCGCTTGGAGCAGGTGCAGCGCGAGCTGAGCAAGCCCGGAGTGAGCGAGGATAAAGCACTGAGGAACGAGCTGCTACTGGAAAAAGATCGCCTGAGCCGTGCCCTGCGTGATCCCAGCTTGGCGGAAGACGGGTTAAGAAATACTCTCGGAAACCAGAAAAGTGCTTGAAGCAAAACGGCGATAAGAACCATCTAAGTATAGAGAAGAGTTAGGGATAGCGGCGGCCAACGGAACAATTTGCGAGGCAAATGATAGACGGAGCAGCACTTATGTGCTAAACTCCATAAGTTTGTGCTAGGTGCACAACTCCGCACTGCCCCAGATTCCCACCTGTAAAGACATTACCACACGCTCCGCGTTGAGCGAATTGATGGATTTGAGGAAACCTTTTTGGCTCTTGAAGACAAGTACGACGATATTAAAAAGCTGGTCGATGCCGGTAAAGAGAAGGGCTATCTCACCTACGACCAGGTAAACGAATTAATCCCGCAGGATGTGGTGAGTCCCGAAGATCTGGACGACCTGCTGACTACGATCGGCACGCAAGGCATCGACGTGCTCGAAGGCCCGAAGCTGCCTTCCGCGGCGCTCGATAAGAAATTCGAAGAAGGCGAAGAAGGCGAGGACGTTGAACTCGACCTCACTCCCGGCGCTCTCGAAAAAACCAACGATCCCGTCCGCATGTACCTGCGCGAGATGGGCACCGTGCCCCTGCTCACGCGCGAAGGCGAAGTCGAAATCGCCAAGCGCATCGAGCGCGGCCAGATCCGCGTGCTCAAAGCGCTTTCGCGCTCGCCCATCGTCATTCACGAGTTGCTCGCCATGGGCGAAGACCTCAAGAAAGGTGTGCGCTCGATTAAAGAAGTCGTCACCTTCGACGAGGAAGAAATCACACAAGAAATTCTTGATGACCGCCTGAACGAGTTCACCGGCAAGATCGACGACATGGCGAAGCTTTACAAGAAGGTCGCCGTGGTGCAGGAAAAATACGTTGCGGTGTCGCAGAAGAAGCGTCCCAAGGACCATCGCCGCGCCCGCCGCAACTTTGCCCGCGCCATCGTGCGGGTTTCCATCGCGGTGCGGAAGCTGGGATTCACCAACGCCGAGCGCAAGCGGCTGATCGACCGCGTCAACAAGACCGTCGACAGCATGCGTTCGCTCGACCGCCAGGCCCAGAACCTGGACCGCAAGGCCGACGCCACCCGCAGCGAAGAGCAAAAAAAAGAATACCGCCGTCAGTCCCGCGCCGTAAGAAGCGAGATTGAAAAACTCGAAGTCGAAGCCGGTCTCTTGTTCCAGGAGATCAAGCGCACGCAGCGCGAAATCATCCAGGGAGACATGGATGCGGAGCAGGCCAAGCGCGAGCTGATCGAGGCTAACCTGCGTCTCGTAGTTTCGATTGCGAAAAAGTACACCAACCGCGGCCTGCAGTTCCTCGACCTGATTCAGGAAGGCAACATCGGCCTGATGAAAGCCGTCGACAAATTCGAATACCGCCGCGGCTACAAATTTTCCACCTACGCTACCTGGTGGATCCGTCAGGCCATCACCCGCGCCATCGCCGATCAGGCGCGCACCATCCGCATCCCGGTGCACATGATCGAGACCATCAACAAGCTAATCCGCACCTCGCGGCAGCTTGTGCAGGAGTTGGGACGCGAACCCACGTCGGAAGAAATCGCCAAGAGAATGGATATTCCCGTGGCGAAAGTACGGAAGGTCCTGAAGATCGCGCAGGAGCCGATCTCGCTCGAAACCCCGATCGGCGAAGAAGAAGATTCGCATCTCGGAGACTTCATCGAAGACCGCGCTGTAGTCTCGCCAGCCGAAGCCGTGATCAACGTGAATCTCAAGGACCAGACCGGCCAGGTCCTCCGCACGCTGACCCCGCGCGAAGAAAAAGTAATCAAAATGCGCTTCGGCCTTGAAGACGGCAGCGAGCACACGCTGGAAGAAGTCGGCCAGTCGTTCGCGGTAACCCGCGAACGCATCCGCCAGATCGAAGCCAAAGCGTTGAGGAAGCTGCGCCATCCGTCGAGATCGCGGAAGTTGCGGGCGTTTATGGATGGAGTCAGGGACTAAGAGCCGCGAAGCGGCGCAAGAATGCAGCCCAGGGCGCAAGCCCTGGGTTTATTTCGAAGACGGAATCAAGCCCTGAAAGGGCGAAAGACAATCTGGCGAAAGACGATCAATTCCAAATGTAACGCTCGTCATACGCGATCTTGTTTTTCTTGAGAAACGCGACAAATTCCTCCTGAAATGATCGCTTCTTGTGATGTTGCTCCTGCGTCGCGATGTACTTGGCGACGGCCGGAACATTCGATTCGCTAACGCTGAACACCCCATATCCAGCCTGCCACCCAAATTCCTTGTGCCCTTTCTTTCGAATCCATCCTGACGAATTCGCCTTGATGATGCGTGCGATCTCGGTAATCGACTGGGCGGGACGAATGCGTATGAGCATGTGCACATGATCGCATGTGCCATTAACGATCAGTGCCGTACCGCAGCTCCCGTACGATACCCCCAAATATGCGAAAAAGGGCGGAACGAATTTCTGGCGCGATCAAAGGCTTACGCAGCTTGGTGCTGAAGATCAGGTGCACCACGATATTGCCGCAGGTCTGCGCCATGTTTCTTTCGCCCTTTCAGGGCTTGCTCCCGGATCGTGCCCGTACCCAGGGCTTGCGCCCTGGGCTGCAATCTGTCGCCGCTGCGCGGCTAGTCCATTGTGGTACGGATCATTGCAGGGGAAGATGTGATGGATATCACAACGCGCAGAAAGCTATTTCGGTATTCCCGAAATGAAGAAGCAAAACGCCCAGCAAACCCCAGCCCCGAAGGGGCGGCATAAGACAGCCCAGGGCGCAAGCCCTGGGTAAGTCCCCCCAAAAAATGGAACCGAGTCCCAAAGGGACGGCAGAACCCCCAACGTCGCCGATCCGATTCGTCTGGGCGCGATTAACCTTTCGCGGTGAGCATTTGGCGAACGGTGTTTAGTGCTCATTTCCCATTCCGGGAATCGTTCCCACTTTTTCCTTCAATTCTCTTGCCTTCGACTTTTAATTCCTGTCGAATAAAAACATAAGGCGGCATTCGCGAATTTTTTCCGAATGCAGCCTTTTTCGTTCTGAGGCGGGTGGATGAAAAACCAGAAACCAAAAATCACACACAAGAAACTTCGCGGCGAATGGGCCGAAATGGTTTTCATGGTGCGAGCCACTGAGCATGGCTTGCCCGTATGCAAGCCTTGGGGAGAATCGAGAGGTTACGATTTCGTGGTCGGATGTCCGGGCCATTTTGTAGCGGTGCAGGTGAAGTCCACTACCTGCGAACTACGCGAAGGGTACTCCTGCTCTGTAACCGGCAACAAGCCATATCCGGCTGGCACGTTCGACTTTCTGGCGGCTTATGTTGTGTTCGAGGACGCCTGGTACATCATCCCTGCGGAAAAGATTCTGGGCATGGAGTGCATAGCGCTTCATTCCCGCAAATCTAACTATGAGGATTACCGTGAGGCGTGGCGGTTGCTCGATCCCGACTCCCACTGCACCATCGGTCCGCTTGATATCCAAGGATGCGCTGAAGAATTCCCAAGGGAACTGGCGGAGCCGATGCCGCCGCACGCATACACCAAGGTCCCTCGCTTCGCTCGGGATGACAATTATGTTGGCAATTGGTTTGGCGGTTTGTTTCGGCGGGTTATTTCTTCACAACGTCTAAGTTATTGAAAAGTCGAAGCGCTCAATTCTTGGGCCGCGATTGGTGCGGGCTTTTCCTCAGGCTTCCACAGGGAAGTCCTATCGTCCACAGCTTGTTCACAAGAACGAAATGTTTTTTGATTGCGGGTCGCAACATTCTGCTTCAGAGTGGGTTCGGCGAATACGTGGTAATTCTCGCGGCTTGCCGAATGATGAATGTTGGCGAAGCCGGTGGCAGACTGGCAATTCTCGAGGGTGAATTGCCGGGGGAAAATTGGAAGCGCGCGTAAGCGCGTACCGGTTGCCCGGGCATTGCGGCCTCCTCTACAGCTTGCTCTTTGAGTGAGTTGGGCCGCTGGCCGCCGCAGGGGTTGCAGAGCGATGGTTCTCCGAATCATATTCTGCAGCCAGTGCTGGTAAAAGTGGCGCTCCGCGCAAGTGTGAGTGCTGTCGGACCAGTACCGTCGTCTCGCTGCTCCTAGCGGCGGGAAGGCAAGACGAGAGATCCACGAACGATGCGGCTCGGATGGCTGGTCCGAGCCGCATTTGTTTTTGAGAGACCCTAAAAACCTTTTTTGCCACGGATTTTCGCGGATCGACACCGATAACTCAGTCTCTCAACGGTGCAAAAATTTCGTTAAGGTCCATTTTCGTAGACCTTCCACATTCAGCGCGGATCTTCCACAGCTTCTGCACAATTCATTTGGTGCTTCGCTTTGTATTTGCTTATGCTGCTCTGACAATTACGGTAAGTAAAATCAGTGGCCAGTAAAGCTAAGCTCGAGCAGATCGGCAGACGCGTGGATGAGTTTTATGCGCTGTGCGAAAAGATCACGCTGAGGACACTCCTGTTCGGTTGTTTTCTAGCGGAAGTTGGAAGGTTCGTCGTTTGGCTTTTTCGATGATCATGCGGGAGAGTTGAGGTCTCAAGAAAATTCGGGTCTCGTTTTGGGAGTCCTTCCACAGAAAATTTAAGTTCTTCACAGCTTATTGTCATCGCTTGTCCGCTTTAGATCTTGGCATTTCCTTATTGTGCGTTAACCTGTGTTCGTCAACATGGTCCAAGCTTGAGGTTCACGGCTAGGTTCGCGTGGTCGGGTCGCTCTTTACAGAGGCCTATCACCTAACATAAAGTTTATTTCGCTTTACATTCGCCTCGTCCCAAGGATGAAAGGCGTTGATCTTGATGTGTGCAAACATGGCAACCACTGATTACAACATCAGCACTCTTCCTGCGAACGTAGAAGCCGAGAAATCGATTCTGGGCGCGATCCTGCTGGACAACTTTGCTTACAACCAGGCGGCCGAACATTTGCGGATCGAGGACTTCATGCTCGATTCGCACCGGCGGATTTATTCGCGCATGGTCGATCTGGCGGAATCGTCGCGGCCGATCGACATGATCACGCTGATCGAGGAGCTGGATCGGCATAAGGATCTGCAGGCGATCGGCGACGTGGGCTATGTATCAAGCCTGCTGGATGGCGTTCCGGACCGGCCGAGCATTGAGCATTACGTCAAGATTGTGCGCGACAAGGCGCTGCTGCGCGGACTGATTCACGCGGCGAATACGGCGATTGCGCGGGCGGCAGATCAATCGGATGCTGCGGAGGACGTGCTCAGCGACGCCGAGGCTGCAATCTTCCAGCTTTCGGAGAAGCGCATTGGGCGCGGCTTCATGGGCGTGCAGGAGATTGTGCGCGAGTCGTTCGGATCGGTGGATGCGCTGCTGCAACGCGGCCAGCGCATTACCGGACTGGCGACGCATTATACCGATCTTGATGAGATGACGAGCGGACTGCAGAAATCCGATCTCGTGATTATTGCGGCGCGGCCTTCGATGGGCAAGACGGCATTTGCCATGAACATCGCGGAGAATGCGGCGGTGGAAGACCAGCAGGTGGTGGGAGTGTTTTCGCTGGAAATGTCGCGCGAGGCGCTGCTGTTGCGCTTGCTGTGCTCGCAAGCAAGAGTGGACGCGCACAAGATGCGCACCGGTTCTCTTTGGCAGGATGACACGCGTAAAGTGGTGCGCGCCATGGAGCAACTGGCGCATGCGCCGATTTTTATCGATGACACGCCGGGAATTTCGCTGAGCGAGATGCGGGCGAAGGCGCGACGGTTGAAACAGGCGCAGGGGAAGCTTGACTTGATCATCGTGGATTACCTGCAGCTCATGTCGGGCGGAAGCAAGCGCTATGAAAACCGGACGCAGGAAGTGTCGGCAATTTCGCGCGGGCTGAAGGCACTGGCGAAGGAGTTGGGCGTGCCGGTGATCGCTCTTTCGCAGTTGAGCCGCGCTCCAGAGAGCCGGGGCGGCGACCACCGTCCGCAGCTCGCCGATTTGCGCGAGTCGGGATCGATTGAGCAGGATGCCGACGTGGTGATGTTCATCTTTCGCGAAGAGGTGTACAAGCAGGACGATCCGGATTTGCAGGGGAAGGCTGAGATCATTATTGGCAAGCAGCGCAACGGGCCGACCGGGAAAGTGCAGCTGGCATTTCTGAAGAATTGCACCAGATTCGAGACGCTGGTGGAAGGCGGGTTGGCCCCGGAGGATTGATTTTGGAGGTACAGGAATCGCTGTACTTCTTCCGGGTAAGTACCTTAAAGGGCGTGAGTTGCGGGTGGGGCCTCCGGCTGTGGAAAAGCTTGTGGAATTGCTGGCTGACGAGAGAATGACTGGCGGCGATAGTTGGTGAGCGGCATGACCCCGGGATGTTTTCCAGCTCGTAAGGTCCTGAATAGTAATCAGTTAGACAATTCACTCGGCATTAACATTGTAGGACTCGAGGTGAGGGTGAGCGAATTCCGCTTTGCGGATTTGCACATTTTGGGGTTGCAACCTTCTAATTTCTGCTCCCCTCAGGGGCTAAAGCCCGGATCTAATAGCGGACTTTACGCGGCGCTGAAGCGCCGCTCTTCCACGTCGCCATCGGTGCCGATCTTCCACCTTACCGCTGGAATTTCCGAATCTTTTTTACACTTCCCATCCCAAAAGACTAACGATTCGCTTCTGCTCAATTGCTGTCTTCGCCCACCTTTAAAACGGCTAGGAAGGCTTCCTGGGGAATATCGACGCGACCGATCCGCTTCATTCGTTTTTTGCCTTCCTTCTGTTTTTCGAGCAGCTTGCGCTTGCGGGAAATATCGCCGCCGTAGCACTTGGCGATGACGTTTTTGCGGATGGCGGAGACGGTTTCGCGGGCGATAATTTTCGCGCCGATCGAGGCCTGGATCGCAACTTCGAACATTTGCCGGGGGATGAGTTGCCGCATTTTCGAGACCAGCAGTTTGCCGCGATCGTAGGCGAAATCGCGATGGACGATGATCGAAAGCGCGTCTACTGGTTCGCCGGCAACGAGGATATCGAGCTTGACCATGGGGGACTCCCAATAATCGGCGAGGTGATAGTCGAGCGAAGCGTAGCCGCGCGAGACTGACTTCAGGCGGTCGTAGAAGTCGAGCACGATTTCATTCAGCGGTAACTCATAGTGCAACATCACGCGCGATGAGCTGACATACTCGAAAGTTTTCTGCTTGCCGCGTTTGTCTTCGACCAGCTTCAGAATTCCGCCGACGTATTCTTCGTTGGTAAGAATTGTGGCGAGAATCACCGGCTCTTCTATCTTTGCGATTTCGCTAGGATCGGGCCAGCGCGAGGGATTGTCGACTTCAATCATCACACCGTCGGTTTTGTAGATTTTGTAGCGCACGCCGGGCGCGGTGGTGATGAGTTCGAGGGCGAACTCGCGCTCCAGGCGCTCCTGGATAATTTCCATGTGCAGCAGGCCAAGAAAGCCGCAACGGAAGCCGAAGCCGAGAGCCACTGAACTTTCTGGCTCGAAGAAAAATGATGAATCATTCAGGCGAAGTTTTTCCAGGGCCTCGCGCAGGCGGGTGTGCTCGTGCGCGTCGACGGTGTAGAGGCCGGCGAAGACCATGGGCTTGATCTCTTCGAAGCCGGGGAGCGCTTCGAAGGCGGGGTTGGCATCGTCGGTAATGGTGTCGCCGATTTTCGTGTCGGCGACGTTCTTGATATTCGCAATGAGGAATCCGACTTCGCCGGCTTTGAGTTCATTGATCTCCACCGGCTTGGGGTTTTGCACGCCGAGCGTTTCGGCGTCGAAGGTGGTGCCGTTTGACCACAGGCGGATTCTCTGGCCCTTGCGCAGCGTTCCCTGGAAAACGCGGGTGAGTATGACCACACCGCGATAGGCGTCAAACCAGGAGTCGAAGATGAGCGCCTGCAGACGGCCGTCTGGGTTGCCTTTCGGCGGCGGCACGCGCTTGACGATGGCTTCCAGCACGTCCGGCACGCCCTGGCCGGTCTTGGCGCTGATGAGGACGGCATCGGAGGCGTCGAGGCCGACGGCGCTTTCGATCATTTCTTTGGTGCGCGGGATATCGGCACTTTGCAGATCGATCTTGTTGATGACGGGAATGATTTCGAGGCCGTTATTGATCGCCAGGTAGGCATTGGCGAGGGTTTGCGCTTCTACTCCTTGCGAGGCGTCGACCACGAGCAGCGCGCCTTCGCAGGAGGCGAGCGAGCGCGAGACTTCGTAGGAGAAATCGACATGGCCGGGAGTGTCGATCAGATTGAGCTGGTAGGTCTGGCCGTCGTGCGCGGTATACATCATGCGGACGGCGTGGGCCTTGATGGTGATGCCGCGCTCGCGCTCGAGATCCATGGAGTCGAGGACCTGCGCCTGCATCTCGCGCGCGGTGAGTGAGCCAGTTAGCTCCAGCAGGCGATCCGCCAGCGTGGATTTCCCGTGGTCGATATGCGCGATGATCGCGAAGTTGCGGAGGAAAGCGGCGTCCATAGAGTCAGTTGCCAGTTGCCGGTTGCCAGCTACCAGTAAAAACGAACTGGTACCGGCTTCCGGCAATTGTTCTTGAGAGGCTGCGGTTAATCTTTGATTTTAGCAGGCGGAGGATGGTTCTTCGTTCTTCCCGTTCTCAGATGCCCGCACGTGGCGGTGTTCAGGCGTCCCTCCGGGACGCGTCACGACTTGCTGCTTTTACCCGGCGCTGAACGCGCCGGGCTATTGTCGGGCGCCCCTCCGGGGCGCGAGTAAGGGGTAGGGATGCTTCGACTGCGGTTGAGTCTCGCATTCGCGAGCTCAATCCTCGCTCAGCATGACAGGATTAATTATAGGTGGCTCGGTGATTCGGCGATAAACGCCTATATCCTTTACAATCCTCCAACTCGATTTCTTCACACGAGGTGAGAGGTATGCGGAAGTTTGCTTTCGTATTGGTTTTTGGTCTCGTATCGGTTGCAGTAGCGTCGAGCCAGACTCTATCGCCGCAGGTGCGTGGGTTTGTAAAAGTGGACGCGCCAGTTGTCGCCTTAACTCATGTGCGTGTGATTGATGGCACGGGGGCGGCGGCGCGGGAAGATCAGACCATCATCCTCAGCCAGGGAAAGATTCAATCGGTTTCCGATGCCGTGTCGGCGAGTGTCCCCAAGGATGCGCAGGTGCTCGACCTGCATGGCTACAGCGTGATCCCAGGTCTCGTGGGCATGCACGACCACATGTTTTATCCCATGGGCAACGGTATTTTCGGCGAGATGGCATATAGCTTTCCGCGGTTGTACCTTGCCGGGGGCGTGACAACGATCCGCACAACCGGTGCGCTGGAGCCTTACACCGATCTTGAACTGAAGAAGCAGATCGATAAGGGCGAAACGCCGGGGCCGAAGATGCACGTGACCGGACCTTATCTGGAAGGCGCCGGCAGTTGGGCGCTGCAGATGCACCAGCTCACCGGGCCGGAAGATGCGACGAAGACCGTTAATTTCTGGCTGGACCAGGGCGTGGATAGTTTTAAGGCGTATATGTTCATCACTCCGGCGGAGCTGTCGGCCGCTGTGGCCGCGGCGCACAAGCGTGGCGCGAAAGTTACGGGGCATCTTTGCTCGATCGGATTTCGCGAGGCGGCGGCGATTGGCATCGATGACCTTGAGCACGGTTTGTTCGTTGACACGGAATTCCTTCCCACGAAGAAACCGGGGGAGTGCCCGGAGTCGCCGGAGAATCCGCAGCGTATGGCCAAGCTCGATGTGAAGACGGGTCCGTTGCACGACATGATTGTTGACTTGGTGCAGCACCATGTGGCGGTCACGTCGACATTGCCCGTGTTTGAGATGGGCAGCTTCGCGGGGCGGCCGACGCTTGAGAAGCGCGTGCTGGATGCGCTTTCTCCCGATGCGCGCAGCGCGATATTGTGGAATCGAGTGCGGTCGAGCGATGCCAGCGGGTTGCGTAAGGCGTATGGAAGTGATGTTTCTCCCTGGCCGCCAGCCTTCCAGAAGGAATTGGAATTCGAGCATGCTTTTGTGCAAGCCGGCGGTTTGCTTCTGGCGGGGTTGGACCCGACGGGGATGGGCGGAGTGATTGCGGGATTCGGCGATCAGCGCGAGGTGGAGTTGTTGGTGGAAGCGGGATTCACGCCGGTGGAGGCGATTCACATTGCTACGGCAAACGGGGCGCAGTTTCTGGGAGAATTGGACCGCATCGGCACGATTGCTCCGGGCAAGCAGGCGGATTTGGTGGTGATCAAGGGAGATCCGTCGAAGCAGATTGATGACATCGAGAACGTGGAGACTGTGTTTAAAGATGGGGTTGGATACGATTCGGCGAAGCTGATTGAATCGGTGCGCGGGGTGGTGGGGAGTCGGTAGTGCAGTGGCCAGTGTCCAGTGGTCTGTGGTCAGTACAAGACTTTAGAATCCGAACTTGCATGATCATTCTTGCTTCCGCATCGCCTCGCCGCCAGGAGTTACTGCGCAACGCGGGGATTCAATTTACGGTGAAGCCTGCTGACATTGATGAAGTGCCGGTTGCCGGCGAATCTCCGCGAGAGTGCGCGGAGCGGTTGGCGCGGGAGAAGGCGCTAGCGATTTTTCAGAGCGAACCGCAGAGTTATGTGCTTGGCGCGGATACGATTGTTGTCGTCGATGACGCCATACTTGGCAAACCTCGGGATGCGGAGGATGCGGCGTGCATGTTGCGATTGTTGTCGGGGCGGACGCATGCGGTGATTACGGGAGTTTGCCTGGTTAGCCCAGTGGCCAGTGGTCAGTTGCCAGTGGCCAGTACAACCAAGATCGTTTCGGAACGCACGGCGGTTACGATGTGCTCGCTTTCCGACGATGAGATCCGCGATTACGTTGCTACCGGTGAACCGATGGACAAGGCGGGAGCTTATGCGATTCAGGGCATTGCGTCGCGCTGGATCCCGCGGATTGAGGGCGACTACAGCAATGTGGTGGGACTTCCGGTGGCACGGGTGTATGCGATGCTGCGCGAGCGAGGAGTAGTGTGAAAGTGTGTCGATTACTAAAGCGCGAATGCGAAGAAGAAAACTGGGCGAGCGGCTAGGCGGCTAAGACTTCTTTTCCTCTTCTTTCTTTTCCGTCTTTTCTTCTTCGGGCGTTTTCATGGCAGACTTGAAATTGCGGATGCCTTCGCCGATACCTTTGCCGACAGCCACGAACTTGCCGGTGCCGAAGAGCAGAAGAGCGATCGCGATCACCAGAATCCAATGCAGGGGCGAAAATTCACCCATAACTCCTCCATCTTGGGCGGGGAGACCTGAGCGGGCGGACTGTCCCCAGAAAAAGTTTAGGCTAGAGCAGGCGCGTAGTCAAAGAAGCGATCGCTTAGGTAGTCGCGCAGTTTGGCTTACGCGTTGGGCCGGTTAAGCGGGAGATCCCTTCGGCTTCGCTCAGGGCAGGCTCTTCGCTACGCCTGAAAAACGGCTTCGCTCAGGATGACAGTCGTCCGTAATAGTCAAACTGACCGCTACCATCGCTTAAACACTCTCGATCATTCCGGCGAGGAGCAGGGCTCGGCGCGGCAATTCGGAGATGACGATGTATTCGTGCACGGCGTGCGCTCCTTCGCCTACGCCGCCCATGCCGTCGAGCGTGGGAATGCCAAGGCCCGCGGTGAAATTGCCGTCGGAGCCGCCGCCTACTGCAGCTTCCTCGATTTTCCATTCAATGTGGCTGGCGATCTCCTGAGCTTTTTTGTAGAGCGCCGCAACTCCGGCGGTGCGTTCCATGGGGAGGCGGTTGATGCCGCCGGTCATTTCGAGTTGGCAGTGTTTGTCGAACGGTTTTAGAGAGCGCAGCTTGCGGTCGATGGTTGAGGCCTGCTTCGCACTCTTGATGCGCACGTCGATGCCCGCGACAGCATCGGCCGCGATGACATTGGTGCGCGTTCCGCCGTGAATCACGCCGGGGTTGACTGACAAACCTTGCTTGAGATTATTCAGCCGGGCGATTACCGCGATCTGGCGAGCCAGCTCGAGAATCGCGCTGTGACCTTTGCCGGGATCGAGTCCGGCGTGCGCTGCCACGCCTTTTACACGGAGAGTATATTCGCCGACGCCTTTGCGCGCGGTCTTGACGGCACCGCGCAGTCCGGCGGCGGGTTCGAGCACTAACACTCCTGCGGATTTTTTCGCCAATGCTTCCGTGATCTTCCGCGAAGAACGGCTGCCCACTTCTTCGTCGGAGACTAGAAAAATGGTGACTGGGCGCGGAAGTTCGCCATGCCACGCCTGCAGCGCTTCGATGGCGTGGAGCATGAGCGCGATTCCTGACTTCATATCGAGGACGCCGGGGCCGAGCAGACGGCCGTTCTCGATGTTGCACGGCATGTTCGCCAGCGCGCCTAACGGATAGACCGTGTCGTAGTGACCGAGCAGCAGGACCGGTTTGCGATTGGGCGAGTTGGAACCGAAGTCGATCTGCAGGCTGTCGCCGAAATCGTTGCTGCGGTGGAGTTGGGTGCGTCCGCCGAGGGCTTGAAATTTTGGTGCCAGGAATGCGGCGATGCGATCGACCGCCGGCTTGTTGTCGCTGGGGGATTCGATTTCGACTAGCTCGCTGATAGTTTTGACTATGCGATCCTGATGTGTGGAGAAATAGCGAAGGCGGTCGCCCCATGCGGGCTGAGTTGGAGCTATTGCTGATTCGGTTGTTTTCCTAGACACAATTCTCTTTCGCCCCGGTAGGGCTTGTTCCTATTTCACTTTCGACCCACGGCTTACGCCGTGGGCTGCATTCTTACGCCGCTTCGCGGCTGACAAAAGGACTTCGTTTGATCCACATTTCGCATCACCCTCGAGCTCTGACACAGACTCCTTCGGGACTTGTTCCATCTTTATGTACTTGTACCCGGCACGTCCGTGCCGGGCTATTATATGTCGCCCCTCCGGGGCTTGGCCGCCTCTGCTGGGTTTGCGCGCTCGTTGCCGTCACACTGCGGGCTCGCCGAGAATACTGTCGAGCTTCGCTCGACGGACAGCCGAGGGCGGCTGTCCCCACATTGGCATCTGCAAACTTGGTCCCTACTAGAAGCCGTCGCTTCGTTATGAATGCAACGCGGTACAGTATAATCTTCAGGCTGATGGCGACGAACGGACTGTAACGAACGGACTGTAACGAATTAACCAAACGAATCATGATGGAAAGCACCTTGCCCGACGCGGCCGCACCCAAGACGGCGCTCGATATTCACGACATCCTGAAGATTCTGCCGCACCGCTATCCTCTTTTGCTGATCGACCGCGTGCTGGAGTTGAAACGCAAAGAGAGCATCGTAGCCATCAAGAACGTCACGATTAACGAGCCGTTTTTTAACGGGCATTTCCCGGGATTGCCGATCATGCCTGGGGTGTTGATTGTGGAAGCGATTGCGCAGGCGGGCGGCGCGCTGCTGCTTACCGAAGTGGAAGATCGCACCGACAAGGTGATGGTGTTCACCGGCATTGAGCGGGCGAAATTTCGCCGTCCGGTGAGCCCGGGCGACCAATTGCGAATTGAGGTGGAAGTAAAGGGCTGGCGGGCGATTCCGCGCATGATCGCGGCGAAGATGCACGGCGTGGCGTATGTTGACGGCAAACGCGTGGCAGAAGCGACGGTGTCCTGCCAGCTTATCGACAGCTCACGCGGGCGTGGGGAAAGCGGTGATGGCTCCGGCGACGGCGGGTAGTGTCCTAATTTCGGGAGCGAAAGCTTTTGACCGCAAAGGTCGCTAAGGATTCGCAAAGGTCGCTAAGAAAAGCACAATTGAAATTAGGATGCTGCTCAAAAAGATGGAGTGTTGGACGATCCAAAGTCTTGAAGCAGCAGTGGAATCCCACCTTTCGCAAAGTACGCGAAAGATGGGGCACCGGCTTTAACCCAAAGAACGAGGCCACTCTCCCGATGATTCGATATGATTCGACGACTTGTCCATGAATGTTCACCCATGAACGTTCATCCCACCGCTATCATCGATCCCCGAGCCAAGGTTCCAGCGTCGTGCAAGGTTGGGCCCTACTGCGTAATCGGCGCCGAGGTTGAGCTTGGCGAAGGTTGCCGGCTGGTCTCGCACGTGGCGCTTGAAGGGCCAACGAAAATCGGGGCGGAGAATGCGTTCTTTCCGTTTTGCGCCATCGGCATGGCGCCGCAGGATACTACCTACAAAGGCGAGCCGACGCGACTGGAGATTGGCGACCATAACGAGATTCGCGAGTGCGTCACCATCAGCCGCGGTACGGTAAAGGGCGGCGGAGTGACGAGAGTGGGTAGCCACACGCTGATCATGGCATACGCGCACATTGGGCACGATACCGTGATCGGCGACCATTGCATGCTGGTGAACGGGGCTACGCTGGCCGGACACGTAACCGTGGAAGAATGGGCGGTGGTGGGCGCACTTTGTCCGGTGCATCAGTTTGTGCGCATCGGAGCGCACTCCTACATTGGCGGGGGCACTACGATCACGCAGGATGTGCTGCCATTTTCTATGACGTCGGCGGCGCGCGACACGCATGCGTATGGGCTGAACAAAGTTGGGCTGGAGCGGCGCGGGTTTTCAAAGGAACGCATCGGCAAGATTCACCATGCGTATAAAACTCTGCTGGCTTCGAAGATGAACACGTCGCAGGCGCTGGAGAAGCTGAAGGCGGAGCCGGAGCGCGGGGAGGATGTGGATATGCTGATTCGGTTTATTGAAGGGGCGGAGCGCGGGATTATTAAGTAAGGTGAACGTCAAAAGCCCCGCTGCTGTTGACTCGGCTACCCGTCCCGCCTATCCTTGCGAGATAATGAAAGTATCTCAAGAAATGGAGGCTGCTGTGACTGGTATCCAATTCCTTACGAACGATAAGGGGCAGCGCGTGGCCGTGCAGATCGACCTCAAAAAGCACGGGGCTATCTGGGAAGACTTCTGGGACGGCCTTATTTCCGAATCGCGGCGCAAGGAAAAAAGTGTCCCCTACGAGCAATACCGCACCAGCCGCTTGAAGCGCAGCCAGTCGCGTGGCTAACTACTCCGTCGTTATCAAATCGTCCGCCCAGAAAGAACTCGATGCCCTCGACGATGCCCTTTTTAGCCGCATCGACCGCAAAATTCTAGCGCTGGCTGAAAATCCGCGTCCTGCAGGATGCAAGAAGCTCAAAGGCTATAAAGACCAGTGGCGCATACGAATTGGGGACTGGCGCGTAGTCTACTTCATTGACGATTCGACCGAACGTGTGAGCATAACCCGCGTCGCGCACCGCCGCGAAGTCTACGACGGGTAGTTCAATGTGAGGTGAAACGTCCAAAACCTGGATGCTAGACTACTCCTCGGTCGATGCGAGATTACTCCATGCCTACCAGCGACAAGAAGCTCGGCCTTATCGCCGGCAACGGCAAGTTTCCGCTGCTTGTGCTGGATGCGGCGCGGGCGGCGGGATTTGACGTTGTCGTGGTCGCGATCAAGGAGGAAGCGTTTCCGGAGATTGAATCGCGCGGCGCAGCGTCGGTGCATTGGCTGTCTTTGGGTGAGCTTTCGAAGCTGATCGAGACTTTCCAGCGAGAAGGCGTACGGCGCGCGGTTATGGCGGGCCAGGTGAAGCACAAACAGATTTTCTCCGCAATCCGGCCGGACTGGCGGCTGGCCAAACTCCTGCTCTCACTTACTACGCGTAACACCGATAGCCTGCTCGGCGCGGTCGCCAAAGTTCTGGCGGACGAAGGCATCACGCTAGAGAATTCCACATCGCTGCTCGAACCGCTGCTGGTGAAATCCGGAGTGCTGACCCGCCGCGAACCTACCGAACAGGAGCGCAAGAACATCGAGTACGGACGAGCTGCGGCCCGGCAGTTGGCGGAGTATGACATTGGGCAGACCGTGGTGATTGCAGAAACGGCTTGCGTGGCGGTTGAAGCGATGGAGGGGACGGACGCCGCCATCGAACGCGCCGGGCACATCATGGGATCGCTGCACGGCGATGCTTCGACGCTGAGCCGCGCGCTTACGGTGGTGAAGATCGCGAAGCCGAATCAGGATATGCGCTTCGATGTTCCGGTGATTGGAGTGAAGACCATTGATGTGATGCAGTCTGCGGGTGCGTCCTGCCTGGCGCTGGATGCTAGGAAATGTTTGCTGCTTGATGGGGAGAAGGTTCTCGACGCGGCGAATGTGGCGGGGATTGCGGTTGTGGCGGACTAGGTGTAGGTCCACGTCGTAATTGGGACGGAATCCGCCAATTTAGTGTGTCTTCGGAAAGGTAGCTATCGATTATGAATTCGCCGCGTTCCGAATCCGCACTGATCGCTGACCAGCTTCGCCGCGCTTTTGAGGGCGATGCCTGGCACGGTCCGGCTTTGCTTGAGTTGCTCAACGATGTTGATGCTGCCGCGGCTGCTGCTACGCCTCTGCCCGACGTTCACAGCATTTGGGAGCTTGTGCTGCATATTGCGGCTTGGGATGCTGCGACTTGCCGACGGCTGGCCGGGGAGGTATGCCAGCCGGAAGGGACTGATAATTTTCCTGTTGTTCCCAAGCCTACCGCGGCGGCTTGGCGCAAAGCTGTGGCTGGGGCGAAGCGCGCGCACGATGTGCTGGTGAAGACGGTTGCGGGATTGGCTGAGTCTCGATTGCGTGAGCGGGTTCCCGGGAAGAAATATGATTTCTATCATTTGCTGCATGGGGTGGCGCAGCATGAGCTTTATCATGCGGGACAGATTGCGATTTTGAAAAAGTGCGTCCACGGGGGCTGAAGCCCTTGTTCATTTGGGGTGCTTTACGCGGCGCTGAAGCGCCGCTCTTCCACGGTACTGTACTCATTTTCTATTCACCATTGTTTGAAAATCACGGCGACTGCGGCCACGATCATGATGAATCCTACGGCGTGGTTCCAGCGTACTGGTTGCTTCAGGTAGAGCACCGAGAAGACCGAGAAGACTAGCAGCGTAATTACTTCCTGAATGGTTTTGAGTTGGGCGGCGCTGAACTGGTATGAGCCGATGCGGTTTGCCGGAACCTGGAAGCAATATTCGAAGAAGGCAATCATCCAACTGATTACGATTACCTTGAACAGCGGCACCTCGCGGTATTTCAGGTGGCCGTACCAGGCGAAGGTCATGAAGATGTTGGAGACGGTGAGCAGGGCGATGGTTCGCATCGGGAGAGAAATCCTTTCTTCTTCGAAGCTGGTGATCTCGTGATCGGGTCATCTGGTGATTCAAAGCAGTTGCTGTGATTGACCGATTACAAATCACCAATCTATTCGAGATGCTCTTTCCAGGCTTTGCGTTTACAATTTGTTGTTCCTGCTGGCAACCGGCCAGGCGAGAGTTTCCTCCTGCAAGGTGATAATCCGATTTCCGTGGCGGTGGTGGGTGTGGGCGTGTTTGGGCGCAACCACGCCCGGGTTTACCGCGAGCTCGAGCAGCAGGGTGAACCGGTGCGGCTGGTCGGCGTGGTCGATCCTGACCTGGACCGCGCGGACGCGGTGGCGCGCGAGTTTGGCTGCCGCGCATTTGGCTCGGTCGAGCAGATGCTGACCACGCACAGCGAAATCCGCGCCGCGTCGGTGGCGGCGCCCACGGTTCATCATCTGGAAGTGGCGCGGGCGCTGATGGAAGCTGGGGTTGACGTGCTGATCGAGAAGCCGCTGGCGGCCTCGCTGGCGGAGGCGGATGAGTTGGTGCAACTGGCTGCGACTCACGAACGCATTGCGCAGGTTGGGCATCTTGAGCGCTTCAATCCGGCGGTGCGCGCTACGATTCCGATCCTCACCCAGCCCATGTTTTTTGAAGTGCACCGGCTGAGCGTTTTTACTCCGCGTTCGCTCGATGTGGACGTAGTTCTCGATTTGATGATTCATGATCTGGACATCGTGCTTTCGGTTGCCGATTCTCCGGTGAAGGAAGTGCGGGCGGTCGGGCTCCCGATTCTTTCCGGCAAAGTTGATATTGCGAATGTGCGGCTGGAGTTTGAATCCGGCTGCGTGGCGAATCTTACTGCCAGCCGCGTTTCTACTGAGCGCGTGCGCAAGCTGAGATTCTTTCAGCCGCGGCAGTATGTTTCGGTCGATTACGGACGGCAGGAGGTGCTTGTTTTTACTGTGGGAGAAGATGGGATGGTCGCGAGCACTCCCAGCGTCAATCCGCAGATCAAGGTGGGCAAGCCGGCGGTGACTTCGGAGGAGCCGCTGCACGCGGAGTTGCGATCGTTTCTGCATGCCGTGCGGGAGCGTTCGACGCCGGTGGTGCCGATCGCGGATGGTCGGCGCGCGCTGGCGTTAGCGCTCGAGATTGTGGGAGCGATTCGGACGCACGGGACGAAGGTGGGGCTGGCTCAACTAATGAAGGTTAGAAGTTAGGCAGGGCGCGGTTTCGGCCACGACGCTTTCAATTTCTGCGTCACGCGGGATTAGGCAGCGGTGGTCGTTTGGCTCGTTCCTTGTCGGGTGCTGCGCCACGGATCGTGGGCGGTTCGACATCTTTACCGGCACGCAAACTTCGTTTGCTGCCTCCCGTCATCACAGCTTTTCCGTCACCGTCATGGAGAACGACGTTGAGCAATGAGCTGTTCACGCGCAAATTATCTCCAGCTTTATAGTTGATAAAGCCAAGCTTGCGGAACCGGTTCATGAAGAAGCTAACCCGCGCGCGTGTCGTCCCTACCATCTCCGCCAGAGTCTCCTGACTCAGTCTTGGGACTGACATTTGCGATACGCCTTCTGTGCCGAAATGCGCCATCAGCAGAAGAACGCGCGCCAGCCGCTTTTCGCTGGAATTGAAGAGTTGGTCGACCAGGTCATCCTGATACCGGATATTTCGCTTCAGCAGGCATTTGAGAAACAAAGCCGACAATTTTGGCTCCAAGGCCAGGGTATGCATCATGGCCTTCTTGCCAACGTGCAGAAGGACGCAGTCTGTCATTGCGTCCGCAGAAGACATGCGCAGCGACTGACCGGCAAGGCCGCCCTCGCCAAAGAAATCGCCTTCGCCCAAAATCCCTATGGTTGCTTCTTTGCCCGCTTCGGATACAACCGTGAGCTGAACCTTACCCTTTTGGATAAAAAATAATCCGTCCGTGGAATCGCCCTGCGCGAATATCGTGCTCTTTTTCGAAAAAGACACCATCTCCCTTCCTCTCCCAATGGTGGAAAGAAAGGCGTAGGCGTCGAAATCGAGTCGTTGCTTCGCGGGAGTCATTGGATGCTACCAAAGGCCTAGTCAGCTTTCTGTAGAGATGTTCCCAATGTGAATTATGCGGGAAGAGATAAGTTTCATCTGAGCAAAACTGCTCATGTTGCTAAATCAAGTGGATGCAGTTCCATGGGCAGTTTGACGAGGTGTGTTTTCAGCGGCGTTGGCGTGAAAAACAATTTGCGTGCGGGTTGTATCATGGTAGGTGAATGGCATTTCCGATCCGAGTTTGTGCCGTTTGTTCAGAGGAGTTCGAGCTGAAGCCGGACAAGCCTGGCTTTGCCAATCGCTGCCCGGCTTGCAGCGAACCTGAAGACGCTGACCCTAAAGCGAAGCCGGGCATGGATGCGGATGAGCGCAAGAGTCTGGCGGAAGCGAATGAGGCGCGGAGGCGGGCGATGCGCGATTTGCTCTATCGCAAGGATAGTTAGGGGTTCGCGAGATTTTGATATTGGATGGAGACGCTTTTCGGAAAGGCTTGGAGGAAAGCTTTCCTCAGCGGCTGAAGCCGAGCCTGAATTTGCCGGCCTCACGGCACGACTGAAGTCGTGCCCTTCCCGATCTAATCGAATTGTAAATCGGCGGATTTGGCTTTTTTTACAAATGTTTACACACGTAAGTCCTGTCCCGTTTGTGAGTGAGCAGAATCCCTTGAAAGATGCGAAAATGAAACTAGCTTGCTCCGCGCTGGTGCGTTGTTGCGTCCTAAAAAGGACGGATGCAACGTAGCGAGGGAAATCCGTGTCTAACGGACAGACCCTAGCCGGACGAGTTTGGCAAACTTAGTTCATGCCCATCACGCAAATTCCATTCCAGGATCCGGTGGCGCCGCCCGAGAAGCCCCAGCCGGAGCAGTTGGGGCTTTACGATGCCCAGGGATGGGAAACGGCTTACCGCGAATTGGACGATGATGCCGCGCGTGTGCCGCATCTGCTGATTCAGTTGCAGGACGATTTGGCGCGATCGCGGCGGCGCGAGGCGATCTACATCTCCATAATCGTCCACACGGTTGTTATCCTATTGCTCTACTTTGGGAAATATCTCCCGCACCCGGTTGTCGCGGTAAAAAAGTCAAATCCACAGGACTTGACGTACCTCGAGCTTCCGTCGGACTTGCAAAAGGCGCCACACAGGCCGAACACGAACATCGCTTCCGATAAAGACCGCATCGCGATGACGCGGCATCCGGAGCTGAACGTGAAGGAGCTGCGCAAGATTTTGGCGACACCGCCGGCGGGAAAACCGGGATCGAGCGCGCCGCAGATGACGCCTCCGCCGCAGTCTTCGGCTGGACTTGCACGAAATCAGGCGCAGCCGCAGACGCAACAACCGCCCAATCCGCAGATTGCGCAATTGCAAACACCGGTTACGCCGAATGTCGCTAATGAATTTAAGAAGTATGGCGGTTCCATGTCCGCAGGATCCGCGGTTCAGGACGCGGCTCGGGCGGCAGCGGCAGGGCGAGGTTCCGGCCAGCAGGGCGAAGGCGGCGATTTTGGATTGGGCACGGGCGCGCATGGCCGCCAACTGGGTAATCTTGAAGTTCTCAGCGACACCATGGGCGTGGATTTTGGCCCTTACCTCAAGCGGATACTGGAAGACGTGCGGCAGAATTGGTACAACGCAATTCCGGTATCGGCGCAGGATAAAAAAGGAAAACTTGCCATCGAGTTTGCGATTGGCAAGGATGGAAAAGTTATGGGTATGAGGCTGGTGGCCAGTTCGGGAGATACTCCACTCGATCGCGCGGCCTGGGCCGGCATCACCGCGTCGGACCCGTTTCCTCCGCTGCCCAGCGAATTTGGCGGGCAGTATCTGGCACTGCGCTTCCGCTTTTTTTACAATCCTTCCAAAGAAGATCTCGAATAATTTTCGGCGTTGGTTTTTTGGGGCATGCGCGTGAGAAGTGTTCTTTCGCCTCTTCGGGGCTAGCTGTTCTCTACTTCCTTTCCCAGGGCTTGCGCCCTGGGCTGCATTCTGACGCCGCTTCGCGGCTGAAGTCGGCTTCAACGACATGAATGAACTCGTGCCCTTCGCGAACCGATTTGCGGGATGCTTTACCAGACTCTGCAGCGGTTTTGATTCACCATTGGAGCTCCGGCTTTGCAGTGGAAGGCTTCCTGAAATTCGGGCATGTTTGAGACTACGCCATTCGTCCGGTATTTCTCGGGAGAATGCGGGTCGACGGTGGCGCGCAGGCGCTTGGTTTCGTCGCGAGTTTGGCCGCACCAGCTTTGTCCGTAGCCGACGAAGAATCTTTGATCGGGAGTTAGATCGTCGATGGGTTGTAGATTTTGTGCCTTGGTATCTTCTTTCCACGCTATGTAGGCGAGGATTAATCCGCCGAGATCGGCGACATCTTCGCCCAGGGTGAGCTTGCCGTTGATCTTAATGTCATCGATGATCGTGTATGTGGAATATTGGTTTGAGATGCAACTGGCGCGCTGCACAAACTCTTTGCCATCTTCCGCGGTCCACCAGTCGCGCAGGTTGCCGTGGGCGTCGAACTGACGGCCTTCGTCGTCGAAGCCGTGAGTGAGTTCGTGGCCGATGGTGCCGCCGGTGTCGCCATAATTTGGAGCCGCGTCGGAGTTGGGATCGAACGCCGGTGGCTGCAAGACTCCGGCGGGAAAGTTGATGTCGTTCATCTGCGGGTTGTAGTACGCGTTCACGGTGGGTGGGGTCATGTCCCACTCGCCGCGATCGAGCGGCTTACCGATCTTCGCGAGTTGCCGGGCGAACTCGAATTGTCGCGCGCGTTCCACGTTGCCGAGTTCATCTCCGCGAACGATTTCGAGTTTGCTGTAGTCGCGCCACTTATCGGGATAGCCGATTTTGTTGGCCATGCCGCGTAGCTTAACCAGAGCCTGCTGTTTGGTGGTCGCGGACATCCACGAGAGCGAATCGATATCCTGCGCCATGGCGGCGTCGATTTCGTGCACCATCTTCAGCGCTTCCTGCTTGGCTTGCGGGCTGAAATATTTTTCCACGTACACTTGGCCGAGAGCTTCTCCCAGATCATCGTCAACGTATTCGGTGCAGCGCTTCCAACGAGGTTGCAATTCCTGCTGGCCTTGCAGAGTTTTTCCGTAGAAGGCGAAGTTCTCGTTCAGAAATGCCGAGGAGAGAAACGGAGCATATGCGTGTACCAGGTGCCAGCGCAGGTAGATTTTCCAATCTGCCAGGTTTTCTTTTTCGATTTCCGCATTCAAAGCCTTGAAGAAGCCGGGGGATGCGACGTTCAGCGAAGAGACCGAAGGCAGCCCCACTTTGGTGAAGTAAACCTGCCACTCAAAATCGGGAGCGATCTTTTCGAATTCGCTGCTCGTCATTTTATGGTCCAGGTTTTTTGGTTCGCGGCGCTCTACGCGTGTCATGGAACCTTTTGCCAGTGCGGTTTCGATGCGCATCACGGTTTGCGCTTCGGATGCTGCTACCGCCGGCTTATCGCCGAGCAGTTCGAACATTTTTTCTACGTGCGCGGCATAAGCCTGGCGCAGATCGACTGACTTCTTATCTTCTTTCAAGTAGTAATCGCGATCGGGCAGGCCGAGTCCGCCCTGATCGGCTTCGGCGATTACTTGATCGGCGTCTCTGAAATCCTGGGTCGAGTTGAAACGAAAGAGCACGTTGTCATCAACCATAGCGGCGGCTACATCGGCGAGTTCTTTTTTGGAGGCGAGATGGGCAATTCGATCGAGCTCGGGTTTGAGCGGCTCGTCGCTTTTTGCCTCGATTGCTTTCTCATCGGTACAGGAGGAATAGTAATCGCCAATTTTCTGCGCGGCGGCATCGCGCTTAGCATCAGCAACCGCAGCGGCTTCGAGGATTCCACGCAGGCGGGCACGGTTTTCGTCCTGCATTTTGGAATAGGTGTCCCAGGAAGATTGATCGGGAGGGATAGGGTTGCTCTTGATCCATCCGCCGCAGGAGTATTGGAAGAAGTCCACGCAGGGGTCGACGGTACGATCCATCGAGGTTACGTCGAGGGCGGGTTCAGGTTTCGTGGTTGCGGGCTCTTGAGCATTGGCCAAGGATGCAACTGCAAACGTAATTACGATTGTGGAAACAAAGATGCGAGAGATTGACATGTCAGAGATCCTCTTCCGATTGCCTACTTGAACACACTGACGCAGCATGGTCGCGGAATCGAAACCGACGCGATCCAAGAGTATAAGGCTTTGGGGACAAATGGAAGCCGGAGATCCTCCCGAAATGTTGAAGGCTTGACGCTGGATTCCGCTAGGCCTTGCGCAGCCGGATCGATCCATCTCCGGTGTGAATTACCAGCAGGTTTCCGCCGCCATTCAACTTGCCGTGGACTTCGCCTTCGCGAATCTTGCCTTCGGTGGTGACCGGCATTTCCAGATCGATGTGGCCGTCGCCGGTGTGAAGGTCCACGTCCGCGGCCAGATTTTCCGGGACTTCCAGCGTCACGCTGCCGTCGCCGCTTTCGAGCCTCCAGCCGGCGGCCAGGGCCGAGCCGGCCGTTGCCTGTGCGTCAACGCGTCCATCGCCGGTTTTGAGTTCCAGGTCGTCGAAGCGGCCGTTGGCGCGAATGTGACCGTCGCCGGTCTTGGCGCGAAGTTTGCCGTCTACGCTGTCGATCTCCTGCGAGCCATCGCCGCTGCTCAGGTCCATATCACCTTTAAAGTTTGCGAGGTCGATCTTGCCGTCGCCGGTGTGCAGGTCCACGCGGCCTTCGCGCGGCATGCGGATCTCGATATCCACGCGATGGTTGCCGCCGTTGATGGTGATGCCGAAGCCGTGGTTGTGCGGGTAGCGCACGTCGAGCTCGACCGAATCGCCGCTCTGGTGTTCGTCGATGCGAATGCCATCGTCACCGATTTTGTAGCGCACGGTCGTTACGCGGGCTTCGATGGTGTTCTGGTCCCAGGTGGTGACGTGAATGTTCGCGTCGGAGGTGTCGACGCGCAGATCGGGCTTGCCGTTGAGCGTGTAGGTTTTCGACCATTCGTCGGCGCGTGCGGGCAGAGCGGCCCAGGAGCAAACAGCGCCAACCATCAGAATCATCAGCAACCAGCGTTCGATACCGATTCGTTTCATGGGAGTCCTCCGCCGGGCGGCCACACTACCGCCTGGCTTCTTAGACGAGGTTACGCGGGATTGGTGAGGTTGGTTCCACGGAAATGGGACTTCTTTCTTGAGTCAGGCGGGCTTTATTCCGGTGCTCGGGGTTTCACATAGGCCATGCGAATCAGGGTCCGCTCCGAGAACGGGACGTAGAGTAGAGCTGCGCAGGCCGCGAAGGCCGCGCCCAGACCGATTTTCTGCATCAGGAGAAATGGGGCTACGGCCCAGAGTTGATCGAGCGCCAGGATGAAGGGAAAGAGTTGGTGGAACTTTTCGCCCAGGCGCTGGTAGTCGAATCCGGCCGCCGAGAGCAGGTAGCAGCGCAACGGGATTCCGACGCCTGCAGTTACCATCACTACGGCTGCCAGCGTGGTTGCACCCCATGCGGGTAGGAATGAGTCTGCGATTGTTTGGATGGTGTGGATGCGGAAGAGAGCCGCTACGTAGAAGATTAAGTACATTAGCTGGGCCAGTGCGAAGAGGCCGCGGGTCATGGCGCGGTGGGGGATTGGGACTTCTAGCTCGGGGTGGAGGGCTGCCGAGCTGCGCTCGGCAGGACAGCCGGGGGCGGCTGTCTCCACATGATTCTTCTCCGCGGCAGTTCCTACATCTGTTTGCACTGGAGCGATGAATCTGTAGCCGCGTCTGGCGAGGGTTTCGATGTAGCGTGGGCTGGTCGCGGAGTCGCCGAGGGTTTCGCGCAGTTTGTTCACGGCGGTGTTGAGGCTGTGGTCGAAGTCGACGAAGGTGTCGGCTGGCCAGAGGCTTTGGCGCAATTCCTCGCGAGACACTACGTCGCCGGCGCGTTCGAGCAGGAGCACGAGGACCTGAAAGGGCTGCTCCTGCAGGCGTAGCTTGACACCGTTCTTGCGTAACTCGCCGGCGGCGAGGTCGAGCTCGAAGACCCCGAAGCGCACGATTCTGGCGGAGTGATTGCCCTGGAAAGCGGCCATGGGAAGACGGATAACGACCGACGACGCGTAGTGTAGCACCAAGCAACCGCTAGCTACGTTTCGTCACCGCACAACGAAAACGTCATACTTAACGTACGAGTCGTTCTTGTCTGCCTTGTCTTCGACGATTTTCCCAATGCATTGAACGCCGTTGAGCCAGTCGTACTTTTCGGAAGAGGTTTCCAGTGTCGGTGCAATGACGAAATAGTGATCTTTGGATGTCAAAACCTCGCCTTTATCGGTACGCGCCTCGCTTTCTTTTGTGTCCTTGATGATGCCGTTGTAGGACATGTAAATCAGCGCGCCATCGTCCGTTTTTATCGTGGCGCGAACATCCAGACGAGACACTCCAGATGGCATAACGCGAAGCCAATCTGCACCAGGAGGTACGAGCGTACCGTTGATTTTTGGACCTTTGACCCACCCTCCGGGCTTGACGTTGTAGATGTACAGCGATGAATCCACGGTGTGAATAGGATCAAGCGGCGCATAAATGGTCATCAGGTACTCGGTAGATATTTTCGTCGTTTGCGCGTGAAGCGCCAGACCACAGAGAAGCAGTCCAATGCCGGTGAGCGACAGAAGCCGAGTTGCCAGGATGACAAGTTTCACAATTCCCTCCTCGATTGCTGATTTGTCTTCGTTCAGGGAGATTCGCCATTCTATCTGAGAGTCACCGTGATGGGCGCGAACCTACAAACTAAGCGGCCTTCGCGCCTAGCGAGGATGCCGAGCGTACAATGCTTTTGTGCGTAACGTTCGACGCCAGAACGACTCCGCCCACAAGCATCAGCGGATTTATGCCACGGAGACTTCCGGTCTGCTGGTGATTGCCTTTCTATTGCTCGTCCTCATCCTGGTTCGCTACTGGCACGCCATTCACTGGAGCGTACGCTGACGGTGGCTTCGGCGCAGCCTGAACCGCTGCTGGTGGTTGTGCTGGGGCCGACGGCCAGCGGAAAGACGGCGCTTTCTCTGGCGCTGGCGGAGCGCTTTCGCGGCGAGATTGTGAATTGCGATTCTGTCGCCATGTACCGCGAGTTTGACATTGGGACGGCGAAGCCTACGACTCTGGAACGGGAGCGCGCTCCGCATCACTTGTTCGATTGCGTGGCGCCTACCGGACATATAACTGCGGGCGAGTATGCGCGGCAGGCGCGGCAGGTGCTTGACGAGATCAAAGCGCGTGGACATTTACCGATCGTCGTAGGTGGAACTGGACTTTATTTGCGGGCGCTGATCGAGGGACTTTTTCCGGGTCCGCAACGGTCGGAAGAGTTGCGTGAGCGATTACGCGAACGAGCGGCGAGCCGTGGTGACGGATATCTTCATCGAGTGTTGCGTCGGCTTGATTCCGCTGCTGCTGAGAAAATCCACGCCAACGATATTCCAAAGATCATTCGCGCTATTGAAGTTTGCCTGGGGTCACAACAGAAGATGACGGAGCTCTGGCGGAGTGGACGCGAGCCGCTGCGCGGCTTTCGTATTCTGCGGATCGGACTCGATCCGGATCGACAAGCTCTTTATGGTCGGATTAACCGGCGGGCGGAGCAGATGTTCGAGGCTGGGTTGGTAGAGGAGGCTCAGATTCTGCTTGAGAAATACGGGGAGGCTGCTTGGCCGTTGTCTTCTCTTGGCTACAAGCAGGCGGTGCAACTGATTCGCGGAGAAGTTACGCGCGAGCAGGCAGTGCAAGCTGCTCAGCAGGCTCATCGCAACTATGCCAAGCGGCAGATGACCTGGTTTCGGCGTGAGCCGGAGGTGCAGTGGCTGCGCGGGTTTGGGGATGAGGGGGCGATTCAGGAGACATCCGCAGATCGAGTCTTTTAGGCGATAGAAGGATCACCTCAGGCGCTAAACGCAGCGCATCTCAATGATTTTAACGGCACCACTGGAATCGTACCCTTCCCTTGCGTTTCGAGATTGAGTTTTCAGCAGATTGTGAACTCCAAGACCTGAGACACAACCCCATTGCCAGGGATTTTCGCGGATCAATGCAGATGAAATAACGCGACACCCGCTTGCTGCCATTTCTGCTATCGTTCTGTGCATGTATCGCAAACTTGCGTTTGTATTGCTTACCCTCGCGTTAACCGCTGCGGCAACCGCCAAGGACAAAGACAAGTTTCAGCGCCGTGGCCCGATTCATTCGACCTCCGCAGGCGATAAGTGGGTGGAGAAGACGCTGCGCAAGTTGAGTGTCGAAGACAAGGTCGGACAGGTGTTTATGATCTGGTGCCGCGCCGGCTTTCTTAACGTGGAAAATCCGGAATACCTGCAATTGCGCGATTCGATTGAGAAGTATCACGTCGGGTCGTTCGCGATGACGGTGCATGTGGATGGACCGTTTCTTTTGCGCAGCGAGCCTTACGAAGCGGCCGAGCTGCTCAACCGTCTGCAAAGTGATTCGAAGTTGCCGTTGATTTTCGCCGCTGATTTTGAACGCGGCGTTTCGATGCGATTGATTGGAACTACGGTCTTTCCGCATGCGATGGCATTTGGGGGAGATGGCAAGATCGAAGACGCCGAGGCTTTCGGCCGCATCACGGCCGAAGAAGCGCGGGCCATTGGCATTCACTGGAATTTTTTTCCGGACGCCGACGTTAATTCGAACCCGGTTAATCCCATCATCAATACTCGATCGTTCGGAGAAGATCCCAAGCAGGTTGGCGATTTGGTTGCGGCGTATATCAAAGGCGCGCATGAAGGCGGGATGCTGACCACCGTCAAACATTTTCCCGGGCATGGCGACACGGCGACGGATTCGCATCTCGGCGTTGCCAGCGTGAACGTGGACCGGGCGCATCTGGATTCGATTGAACTGCCGCCTTTTCGTGAGGCTATCGCCGCGGGAGTGGATTCGGTGATGGTGGCGCATGTTACTGTGCCTGCGCTCGATCCCGATCCCAACCATGTGGCCACGATTTCTCCAGCAATCGTTTCGGATCTGTTGGAAACGCAACTTGGTTTCAAAGGGATTGTGGTTACCGACGCGCTCGACATGGCTGGACTTACTCATCTTTTTGCCAACAATATTGGCCGTGCTGCGGTGGAAGCTTTTAAGGCGGGTAACGACTTGTTGATAATTCCCGCCGATTTTCCGGCCTCGTATAACGCGATGGTGCAGGCGGTGCGGTCGGGCGAAATTTCGCAGGAGCGGCTCGACCGCTCCGTGCTGAAAATATTGAAGGCAAAGGCGTCTTTGGGGCTGCAGGATGCGCGCCTGGTGGATGTGAATGCTATTTCCGCGGCGGTGGCTAAGCCCGAGAACCTGGCCTTCGGCCAGCAGGTGGCGGATAGTGCGATCACGCTGGTGCGCGACAATGGCAAGGTTTTGCCGCTAAAATCTCCTCTCAAAAATCAGGGAACCGCCAAGGGCGTACTTCCGTATACAACACAAGAGGAGACACACAACCAGACGGTTGCAGTGCTCTTTTCCGACGACGTGAGGACTGAGTCCGGGCGTGTTTTTGGGCGTGAATTTCGGGCTCGCATTCCGGATGCGCGCGTGATTTATGTGGATCCGCGCATTGCGGCGGGGATGAGCGATGAAGTTCTGAAGGCCGTGAACGATGCCAAGACCGTAGTAGCTGCCGTCTATGTAATTCCGACGGCGGGCAAAGTGGGAAATACGATGGCGATGGCGGACGCGACCGGCCTGCTGTTACAGCAAGTGCTGGATCGCGCGGCGGAAAAGACCGCCGTGGTTGCCATGGGGAATCCTTACCTGGCGGCGGATTTCCCGAAGATTGAGAATTACATGTGCACTTTTTCCAATGCGAGCGTATCGGAGATCGCTGCGGTGAAGGCGTTGTTTGGAGAAATCGCGGTGCATGGGCACCTTCCCGTGAGTATTCCCAACGTCGCCCAGCGGGGCACGGGAATGGAGCGTCCGATGCAGGTTGCTAGTGGAGCATCTGAACATGCGCAGAAATAAATTTTCCGCGTTGGTGATGGCTGCAGTCACGCTGGCTGTGCTGCTGCCGGCGTGCAGCATCAATGTGAAGAAGGACGCCAATGGGCAAGACAAGCAGGTGGATATCAAGACACTGCTCGGTGGCGTGCACGTGAGCGGCCAGGCGGATGTGGCTGATGTGGGCTTGCCGGTTTATCCGGGGGCTCGACCGAAGGAAAAAGATTCCAATGACAGCGACAAGAGCGCGAACGTGAATATCTCCGGCTTCGGATATGGATTGAAGGTGGTTGCGGTCGAATACGAGTCCGATGACGCGTCCGACAAGGTCCTTACCTTCTATAGAAATCAGCTGAAGAAATATGGCGACGTACTGGAATGCCATACCTCCAAGGGGAACTGGAATGTGAACATGGGAAAGAATAGTTCGAACGAGTTGACCTGCGAAGGCAGCGGCGGCAACGACATCGAACTCAAGGTTGGCAAGAAGGACGACCAGCACATTGTGGCGGTTCAGCGTGAAGGCAAGGGAACGAGCTTCTCGCTGGTTTATGTGCGCACGCACGGTAAAGACGCGGAAATTTAGTGAGCGTGCTCGCGGGGCGCGACTTCTGCAGTTTCGCATCGAAACGTTGTTTGTGAGACCTCTTTTTAAGATCTCGCAGGAGGAAGTTATGTTTCGTCCAGCCATGTTTCGATCAGACAGCTTTCGATCGATTGCATCTTGTTTGGTTCTGGTTGTAACAGTCGCAGTCGCTGCTGTGACACTGGCCCGCGCTCAAAAACAAGATAGCGATGGGGACAAGCATCTGGACATTCAAAGTTCGGCGGGCGATCTGCATGTGGGCAACGATGCCGACGCCCGAAAGGCTGGATTGCCGCTGTACCCCGGGGCGCGGCTTCGGCACGACAAAGAGAACTCGGATGCGGCAAATCTCAGCCTCTTCACCCAGGCGTTTGGAGTGAAGCTGGTGGTGGCGAAATACGAGTCCGACGATGCTCCTGGCAAAGTAATTGATTATTACCGCGAGCGCTTGAAGAAATACGGCAAGGTGCTCGAGTGCCACACCAGCAAACATGCAGACGATACTCACGCCGACTTCGACGACGACGATGAACACCCTGCCAAAGAGCTTAAATGTGAAGGCGACAACAAGGGTCCGGTCACCGAGCTGAAAGTAGGAACGGAAAACAGGCAGCACGTAGTCGCCGTTGAACCGCGTGATGGCAGCAGCGGCTCAACCTTTGCCCTGGTATATGTTCATACCCGGGGCAAGGAAGGCGACATTTAAGGCGAGCACTGCCGCGTAGGATCGTTCGTGGCGATGCACTCTGATAAGGAGGCGAGCCAAGCACGCGATTATTGCGTCGCGGCGCTCGCCCAGATCCCCTACGGCTTCGCTCAGGGCAGGCTCTCGCTGCGCAAAAAGTGCTTGCTCGGAATGAACAAGACCTGCCGGTTCCTTGCGCGCGCAACTCATCGTGGGATACCTTCAATCCAGGCCAGCTTTAATCCCTGATGGATCATTCCTGCTACAAGTGCGGGCACAGCGTCGATGATGGCAAGCCATTTTGCGCACAGTGCGGCGCGCCGCAGATTCGGGTCGCCATGCCGGAAGTGTTGGCGCCGGTTGGCGCAGGAGATGTCTCGTCGAGTGAGACGCCGGTTTTATCATTAGATCCAGCCCATGGCTCGGGATCTTTGAGTATTCCCGCCTTCTCCACGAAAATCGAATGGTCATGGGCCCTTCGCGCCTGTGCGATTGCAGCATTGATCGCAGCTCTGGTTATGGCACTGGGCCTGATTGTGCCGTTGCTGGCAGGCTTGGGCGCCGGATTTCTGGCCGTGATGTTCTACCGCCGCCGTAACCCAGCCTGGAGCGTAAATGCACGGTCCGGCGCGCGACTCGGTGCGGTATGCGGCCTTCTTTTTTTTGCGATGTCGGCCATCATCGAGGCGATGGCTGTGACGCTGTTTCACGCCAATGAGCAGGTTCGGCAGAAAGTGCTCGAAGCGCTTCAGCAGGCCGCTGCGCGCGCGACCGACCCGCAGGTGCAATCCGCGTTTGAGAGTTTAAAGACGCCCGAAGGCTGGGCTGCGATGGTGATTCTTGGCTTGGTGGTTTGGTGCATGCTTTCGGTTGCCGCCGGCAGCCTGGCTGGAGCCCTGACTGGCGCATTTCTCGGCCGGCGCAACCGATCGTGAAGGATTCCGTTCCAAGGAATCGGCTTGCCGTGGGCTCAGTGGGCCGCGTATGATGCACCGTTTGCCTTCTCACGCGATGAATAAACCGGCGCGCGGTTCACTGCTCGGCATCGAGCATCTGGAAGAAAAGGAAATCCTGGGCCTGCTGAAGCTGGCTCGGCGAATGAATCCGCTCAAGGCGCGTCCGTTGTTGCGGAACAAGCGCGTCGTGCTGCTGTTCTACGAAGCTTCCACGCGCACGCGATCGTCATTCGAAATCGCCGCCAAGGCGCTGGGCGCGACTACCACGCTGGTGCAGTCTTCGGGATCGAGCATTGAGAAGGGCGAGTCTTTGCTCGACACTGGCTACACCCTGCGCGCGGTGGGCTTTGACGCTATCGTGATTCGCCATCCGGCGGCGGGCGCGCCTCATCTGATGGCGAAGCATCTCGATATTCCCGTCATCAATGCGGGTGATGGCATGCACGAGCATCCCTCGCAGGCGTTGCTCGATGCCTTTACGATTCTGAAACACAAGAAATCGTTCAAAGGTTTGCAGGTTGCGATCATCGGCGATATTTTTCACAGCCGCGTAACCCGCTCCAATTGCCATTTGTTAACCAAATTCGGCGTGAAGATTACGCTCTGTGGGCCTCCGGAGTTTGTGCCGGAAGTGTCGACGACGCTCGCTCCTGGTTTGCGCATTACTCGACATATTGAAGAAGCGTTGCGCGGGGCGGATGTGATCATGCTCTTGCGCCTGCAAAAAGAGCGGCTCGCGGGGCAGAAGATTCGCCTGCAGGATTACATTGCGCGTTACCAGATGACGGCGGCGCGGTTGAAGCTGGCCCGGCGCGATGCGATCGTGATGCATCCGGGACCGATTATTCGCGGCCTGGAGCTGACTGCGGAGGTGGCGGACGGTCCGCAGTCGACGATTATTGACGAAGTTCATAACGGAGTTCCGACGCGCATGGCGATTTTGGCGCGGGCGTTGAGCAAGGCGAAATGAGCCACGGATTTTCACGGATTCACACGGATACGAATGACTGCAGATACAAATGACTAAGGGCAATGCCAAACCTGGATCGCTTCTCATTAAAGGCGGCCACTTGATCGACCCGGCGGCGAAGATCAATGCGCCGATGGACGTTTTGCTGCGCGATGGCCGGGTGGCTGAGATTGCTTTGCCGAACAAGGTGCGCGGCAGCGCGGATGAGAAATTTGATGCGCGCGGTCTGATCGTCGCTCCGGGATTCATCGATCTACATGTTCACTTGCGCGAGCCGGGGCAGAACTACAAAGAGACCATTGCCAGCGGCACTGCGGCTGCGGCTGCTGGAGGCTTTACTTCGGTCTGCACCATGCCGAATACCGCTCCCGTGGTCGATACTGCCGAGTGGGTTGCGTGGTTGCGGAATCCGGAGCGTGGGGCTGTGGTCAACGTCTTCCCGATTGCGGCCGCGACTCGTAGCTCGCGTGGCGCTGCGCTCACCGATTTTGCCGCGCTGCAGCGGGCTGGCGCAGTTGCGGTTACCGACGATGGCAAGCCGATCCTCGACGACGAAATTATGAGCGCGGCGCTGCGGTCCGGCGCGGAGCTGAATCTGCCCGTGGTGCAACACGCCGAAGATACGCGGCTTACTGAGAGCTGCTCCATGCACGAAGGCCCTACCAGCTTTCGCCTGGGCTTGCGTGGCATGCCGGCTGCGGCTGAAGCGAACGTTGTAGACCGCGACGTCAACCTGGCGCAACAGATTCGGGGGTCGCGGCTGCATGTAGCGCATCTTTCCACCGCCGATGCTCTTAAAGCTGTGCGGCGCGGAAAGCGCAGCGGTCATAATACGCGTGTCACCTGCCGCGTGACCTGCGAAGTTACGCCCCATCACTTTACTTTGCTGGATGAAGACGTGGGCGAGTACAACACGAATTTCAAGATGAACCCGCCGTTGCGTTCAGCAGCTGACCGCGAGGCGATTCTGGTTGCGCTTGCTGATGGCACTGTGGAAGCCATCGCCACGGATCACGCTCCTCATGCTACGCACGAAAAACAAGTCGAGTTCGAGCGCGCGTCATTCGGCATTACAGGGCTTGAGACTGCACTGGCGTTGGCTATCACGAAGCTTCACCGCGAGCACAAAATTCCGCTGACGCGCATCGTCGAACTTTTTACCTCCGGACCAGCGCGGGTGTTTGATTTCCCCGGCCGCGGCTCATTGGCTCGTGGCAGCTTTGCCGACGTGACCATTTTCGACCCTAAGAAGCGATGGACGTTTGAGTCGGCTAAGTCGCGGTCGTTGTCGCATAACACGCCGTTTGATGGGTGGCAGTTTGTGGGGAAAGTTGTGGCGACGGTTGTGGGTGGGAGGGTTGTGTACCGGGCGGATTGACGGTGCGCTATACATCTACTTGTATAATGGCTCATGAGAAGAAGCATGACTCGAGGTAATGTGCTGGATGACCTGGGATTCTCGCCAGAGCAGGCCACGGCTTTGAAATTCAAGGCGGACTTATACCAAGCCATTTTGAAGCACGCTCGAAAGTATTCGCCAAAGCAATTGCAGGTGATCCTTGCGGAACCTCAGCCGCGGGTGAGCGAACTGCTTAACGGGAAAATCGCCAACAAGAGCGTGGACAAGTTGCTCTACTATGCCGGGCGGTTGGGGATTGAGGCAAGGGCCAGGTTTCTTCAGACGAACAAACAGGGCATCAGAAGAGAATTGGCTGCGGCTGCGCGCTAGCATCACGCCACGATTCCCATCTTCTTCCCCACTCTTCCGAGCACCTCCAGCGCCTGCTCCAGCTCTTCTTGCGTGTGTGTCGCGGTCATGATGGTGCGGATGCGGGCTTTGCCTTCGGGCACTGTTGGAAATGCGATGCCGGTGCCGAGGACGCCTTCTTTGAAGAGTTCGCGGGAGAAATCCATGGTGAGCTTGCCGTCGCCGATGATGATGGGCGTGATGGGAGTTTCGCTGGCCGGAGTGGCGCGGCCGCCGATGTCGAAGCCGAGCAGGGCGAGTTCTTTTTTCCAGAAGCGGGTGTTCTCCCAGAGTTTCTCCATACGCTCAGGTTCGTTTTCCAGGACATCGAAGGCTGCGATGCAGGTGGCCGCTACTGATGGTGGATGCGACGTGGAGAATAAAAACGGACGAGCGCGGTGGTAGAGAAAATCGATCAGGTCGCGCGTGCCGCAGACGTAGCCGCCTAGCGCGCCGATGGCCTTCGATAGTGTTCCGACCTGGATATCGACACGGCCGTGCACTTTGAAGTGATCGATGGTGCCGCGGCCGTTGCGGCCGAGAACGCCAGAAGCGTGGGCATCGTCGACCATCATGATGGCGCCGTATTTTTCGGCGACGTCGCAGAGGCCGGGTAGCGGGCCGATGTCGCCATCCATGGAGAAGACACCGTCGGTGATCAGTAGCTTTTTGCCGGGCTCGTCTTTGATGCTGGCCAGTTGTTCTTCGGCGTGGGCAAAGTCTTTGTGGCGGAAGACCAGAATCTTCGCGCGCGATAGGCGCGCGCCGTCGATGATGGAGGCGTGATTTAGTGCGTCGGAGATAATGAAATCTTCTTTACCTAGCACCGCCGACACTGTCCCCGCATTGGCTGCGAATCCCGATTGGAAAACCACGCAGGCTTCCACATTTTTGAAGCGCGCGATCTTTTCCTCCAGCTCCATGTGAATCTTCATCGTGCCGGCAATGGTGCGCACTGCGCCTGAGCCCACGCCGTATTTGCGCGTGGCTTCCAGCGCGGCTTCGCGCAGCTTTGGGTGCGTGGTCAACCCGAGATAATTGTTCGAGGCGAGGTTGATAACTTTTTTGCCGTCGAAGGTGCAGACGGGAGCTTGCTCGTCATCGAGCACGCGCAGCTTGAAGTGCGTGCCTTTGGCTTTCAGGTCGTTGAGCTGGTCGGTGAGATAGGAGAGCGGGTTGGTGCGGGTTGCAGTGGTCATGATTGCCTCAAACTTGTTTGCCACGGATTTTCGCGGATCTATACGGATCAAAACCGGAACTAAAACATAATCGGGTTTCCGGTTGCGATGCTGGCTTCACAGAGTTCCTTCATGCTTCCAAAGAATTCTTTTTCGGACTCGGCCAAAATGTCGCTGGAATGGAGCACGGTATTGACTTCCTTCAACAACGCCGGCGATTTCTTGATGGGGATCCAATCGCCGGTGTGAGTGCCATCGTAAAGAACTTCTTCCAGCAGAATGGGAAATTTTGGTCCGGGACTTCCCTGCAGGGCGCGCAGAAAGCTGCGCAGATTTCCCACGCGCGTGATGTTACCGAGAAACACAGAGAGAAGATATCCGCCGTGCTCGCAGGAATCGGTCATCCACTGGTCGTGAGCTTCCCACTCGTCATCGGTCGGGTCGCCGGTCAGCATGGGCTCGCCGGAGTCGTCGAAGGCGAGGCGATCAGGGAGCGGATGCGGCTTGGCTTTGCCGTCGCGAATGCAGGTACAACGTACGAATGCATCTAGGCTCATGGTTCACTTCCGTCTACTACGTTGTTCCCGCCGGTGAATCGTTGGCCGAGAAAGTCGCGGGCGAGGGCGCCCGCGCCACACAAACTGTGCCACACGAGCTGTGCCACACAATCAGCGCACGCCGTTCGGGTACACCAGTATTTTACTGGCTTCGCCGGTTCTCAGGCGCTCCATGGCTTTGGAGAAATCTTTCATCGGAATGCGGTCCGTGATTGCGGGATGCAGGTCGAGCTTGCCGGCCTTCAGCAGCGCGGTCATCTGGTACCAGGTTTGGTACATGCGGCGTCCGTTGATGCCTTGCACGGTGATGCCTTTGAAAATTATGTCTTCGGAGAAGTTCAAGGAGACGGGCTTGGAGGTGAGGCCGAGAAGGGAAATTCTTCCGCCGCGGCGGACGATATCGAACGCGGTGCGAATCGAATCGGGATGGCCTGCCATTTCGAGGACGACGTCCACACCCAGGCCGCTGGTTTTCTCCATCACGCTGGCGCTGGCGTTTTCTTTCGACGGGTCGATCACGTAGTCGGCTTTCATCTCACGTGCGATCTTGCGGCGGTGTTCGTTTATTTCGATGGCAAATACGGTGGTTGCGCCGACGGCCCTGGCTACAGCGATGGCAAACAAGCCGATCGGGCCACATCCGGTGATGGCTACGGTTTTCGCGGCGATTTCGCCGGCGAGCACGGTGTGGACCGCGTTGCCCAGTGGATCGAGAATCGAGGCGTACTCCTGGGGAATGGCGGGATCGAGCTTCCAGATGTTCGATTCTGGAATGACGACGTACTCGGCGAAGGCGCCGTTGGCATCCACGCCGATGATCTTCACGTTCTGGCAGATGTGGGCTTCGCCGGTGCGGCATTGCAGGCACTTGCCGCAGGCCACGTGCATTTCGGCAGAAACGAAATCTCCTTCTTTTACGCTGGTGACTTCGCTGCCAAATGCGGCGACCTTGCCGCAGAATTCGTGGCCGGGAATTAGCGGCGGATGGATGCGGTTCTGCGCCCAGCGGTCCCAGTTGTAAATGTGCAGGTCGGTGCCGCAAATGGATGCGACCTCGACTTTGACCAGGACTTCGGTGGGACCGAAGGTGGGAATCTTGACTTCGCGGATTTCCGCGCCGGGTGCGGCCTCCGGTTTTACGACAGCGGACATCGTGGACGGCATGACGGCTACCTTATGAATTCGGTCTCAGACACAAAACGTTTGATTCTAGCACCGGGCGCGAGACTGTGGTTGGCTAGCTCTGAGGCTTATAAGGTTTGGCGACGGTCTTGAAGTCCTCGGACTTTCCTCGAGGAATGCTCAGCGTCTTCCACTTGTTGGAGCGGATGTGCTTGGCCAGAAATACGATCTGGCCGGTGTGATAACCGTAATGCGCGATCTGGCGGTTGATGGCTTGCAGCACAGTATGGGCTTCGCCACGGATGGTGATTGTGCGCGTGACGTCTTCGGGCTTGAGGGACTCGATTGCGGCAAAGACGCGTGCCCAGCCGTTCTCCCACCAGGTTGTTAGATCGGCGCGGGTGCTTGAGGAGTTGATCTCAAATTCCTGGTCGCGTTTGCGGTCGGGCTTTTCGCCGTCGGTGGTGAGGAAGTTGGTGAAGCGTGAGCGCATGTTCCCCGCCATGTGCTTCACAATCACGGCAATGGAATTCGATTCAGGATCGATGGTGAGGAAAAGCTCGTGGTCCTTGAGTTGCGCCATCGCGCCCTCGGCCAGGCGCTTGTGTCCGCGCATCTGGCGGTGGGCTTCGTCGAGATAATGAGATGCGATGTCGGGCATAAATCTGATCTCTTGATTGGATTACGAATTTGGCGCGGTACCTGGCGGGACGATCGGGTATGGCGCGGTCAGAGTCTCCGAGCGCAATTCGATTTCCAGTTCGATACCCCCGACCCATTTGGCGAACAGGTTGTAAATTAGCGCGCCGATCGCGCCCCCGACAAAACCCATCGCACCATAGATCAGCGGCATGAGAACGGCGAAGCCGATGCCGAAAATCCCGGCCAAGGGACCGTTGTGCTGTCCCAATGCGGACCCCATGGCTCCGATCAGGAGAACGAATGGAGCGAAAATCAAGCCCATACAGCCATAGATCAATCCCATAATCTTGGCTACTGAGAGCACTCCGACTGACTTGACGATGTGCATGAAAGCCCTCCTGATAATGTTCGACAAATGCGCGATCCACTTTTGAACGTGGCAAGTTTAACCCCAACCGCCGCCGCCCGGCGACTCGATTTTAATGCGTTCGCCGGTGCACAGGCGTGTGCTGAACTTTCCTGGCATGGTTTCGGTCGAGCCGTCTTTGCGAATCACGGTTGTCTTACCCGGCGCGCCATCGGCCGCGCCATTCAATCCCCAGGGTCCGCGCGTGCGGCGGTCTGAGAGCAAAGTTACTTCGCAATCGGTGAGCACTTCAATCTCGCGGATGATGCCATCGCCGCCTTGATGCTTTCCGGTACCTCCGCTGCCTGGGCGCAGCGAGTATTGCCGGACACGCAGCGGATACGCGTATTCCAGGGCCTCGGCCGGCGTGTTCAGAGAATTTGTCATGTGCGTATGGACGCCGGGGACACCCCGCTTGTGGGGACGCGCTCCCATGCCGCCGGCGATGGTTTCGTAATAGGCGAAGGGTTTGCCGGTGCGCGGATCGATTCCGCCGATGGTTAGATTATTCATGGTGCCCGATGCGGCGGCTGGAATCCGATCAGGAATCGCTTGGGCCAACGCGCGCAGCAGAACATCGACGATGCGCTGAGAAGTTTCGACGTTTCCGCCAGCGACAGCGGCCAGTGGGCGCGCATTGACAATCGTTCCTTCGGGAGCGATTACCCGGATGGGGCGCATCAGGCCGGCAGCGGCTGGAACATCGTCCGCCAGCAAACAACGAAAAGCGTAGAAGCATGCGGAGTAGGTGATGGCTTGGACGGCGTTCACGCTGCCTTCGACCTGCGGATCGCTGCCGGTGAAATCGACTGTGACGGCGGCTTCTGACGAGGCGCTCGACTTGAAGGTCAGCATGACTGCGATCTTTATCGGTTTGTCGCTGAGGCCGTCGTCGTCCAGAAAATCTTCGGCGCGATAGGTGCCGGGCGGCACGTGACGCAGAAAGGCGCGCATTAGTTCTTCGGAATATATCAGTAATTCCTGCGCAGCGCGCTGGGCGCGATCGATTCCGTAGCGGGCACAGACTTCGCGCAGGCGCTCGGCTCCGGTGTGGCAGGCGGCAATCTGCGCGCCTAAATCACCTTCGCGCTCCTCGGGGGTGCGCACATTGTTGAGCAGAAGCGCGAGCACATCGGGTACGATTTTTCCTGCCTGCATGATTTTCACGGGAGGAATGCGGAAGCCTTCCTGATAGATCTCGCGGCACGGGCCCATCGAACCCGCGTATGCTCCCCCTACATCGGCGTGATGTGCGCGCGACGCTACGTAGAAGTCCGGATGATTGCTGGCTTTTCGCGGGCGGGGGCGCCCGCTCCACACGTGTACTGGCGCCACCAGCGTGATATCGGGCAGATGCGTGCCGCCACGGAACGGGTCGTTGAGCATGACCACATCGCCTGGTGCCATCTCGCATGCCGCAATTGCGGCTTGCACCGACATTGGCATCGAGCCCAGGTGCACGGGCATGTGGTCGCCCATGGCGATCACTTCTCCGTGGCTATCGAACACGGCGCAGGAGTAGTCGCGGCGCTCCTTGATGTTGGGGGAAAACGCCGTGCGCCGCAGCGCTGCGCCCATCTCTTCGGCAATCGAGTGGTAAAGATTTTTGAAGATTTCCAGCTCAATGGGATCGCGCTGCATGAGGCGCAGTTTACCGGAAGAGACGGTCGTTAGTCGTTAATCGCTGGTCGTTGGCGAAGCAAGGGCGGCGTTTCCGTCGCCGACTCTCGCGCCCGATAAAGGCTAATGACCAACGGCTGGCGACTCTGCCTGGAGAAAAATCTCGCACTTTCTGCAAAATTGTGTTGACACTGCGTTCATACTGCCGCAATATCTTGTGTTAAGGACGCTACCTGTACCACGAGTTGGGTGGCTTTTTGCATTCGGGTCCCGAAGTTGCAAGGGAAAATCGTTCACGGAGGAACCTTCAATGGCAACGAAGAAGAAAGCAAAAAAGAAGAAACACTAACCGTCTGCGAAACGATACTTCGCAAGGGCCAAGAATTTAACCAGCCTCTCAGGAGAAGCACCTCTTGAGAGGCGTTTCCTTTTGGGGCTGAATTGCTAATTGCCAACTGTTGAACCCCGCCTTCAAAATTCTCCTTAGCGAATCGTTCCAGTGTGGCACAATGATCAGACGCTAGGGCCTTGAGCCGTGGGGCATGCATGAGTCCGAGAAAAAAGAGCGCGGGCAAAAATAAGTCGGATGAAATCTTCATCCCTGACAAGCTTTATTTCCGCATCGGCGAAGTGGCTACGCTGTGCCGGTTGCCGGCTTACGTGCTGCGCTTCTGGGAGAGTGAGTTTCCGCAACTGAAGCCGGTGAAGAGCAGCACCGGTCAACGCATGTACCGCAGACGCGACGTGGAAAGCGTCCTGCGCATCAAGCAGCTTTTGTATGAGCAGGGGTTCACGATCGTGGGCGCGCGGCAGCAACTGCGCGCGGAAGCGAAACCCGATAAGGGGCAGGCAGCCATTCCATTCCCGGCGCAATCGTCCGCCGAAATCCAGCACATCCGGCAGGGTCTGCGGGAGATTTTGAATTTGCTTTCGACGCGCAGAACGGGATAGTTAGGGGCTAGGGTTTAGGCGTCAGGGTTTAGATTCCTAAGACCTGAGACCTAAGACCTGCTTTTTTCTTTACGCCGCTTGTTCAGGAGTTACCTTCTTAGTCTTTCCTGCGTTTGCGGCGTCCAGGCGGATGCGGCTTGCGCGGGTCGTTTCCTGAATCAGATCATCGGCGACTTTGTCGCTGTCGCCCGCCATCACCGAACCTGCGGCCAAAGCAAAGCGCAGCGCATCGGCTTGATCCTCGAAATATAGAATGACTTGCCCGGACATAAGAACTCCCTTCGGCGTGATCTGACTGCAGAGCAGTTAATAAAGAACTTCGACGTGAGGCGCACAAAGCGCGTGCGGAACTTTCTCCGATTGTGAGCGAGCTATGCTCTGGTTCAAAGTGCTTTTCTTGGTTCGCGCGGATTCGGAAGGACATGAAACAGAATGAGGGACCCTCGGGCGCAAAATTTGGCGAGGGCTGATTGACGAGAAAAGTGGTCCAGCCTAAGATTACGGTTCCGCATGATCGGCCAAACTATCTCCCACTACCAGATCACAGCCAAGCTTGGGGGCGGGGGTATGGGTGTTGTTTACAAGGCCGAGGATTCGCGCCTGCACCGCACCGTGGCACTAAAATTTCTTGCGGAAGACTCCGCCAAAGACCCGGCGGCGCTGGAACGCTTTCGCCGCGAGGCGCAGGCGGCTTCCGGGCTAAACCACCCGAACATCTGCACGATCTATGACATTGGCGAAGAAGGCGGCGTTGCCTACATCGTCATGGAATTCATTGACGGGCAGACGCTGAAGCACCGTATCGAGGGCAAGCCGATGCGGCTGAGCGAGGTGTTGGAGATCGCGGTGCAGGTGGCCGACGCGTTGGACGCGGCGCACGCTCAGGGCATCGTCCATCGCGATATCAAACCCGCGAATATCTTTATCACGCGCGGCGGGCAGGCGAAGGTGCTTGATTTCGGGTTGGCGAAATACACTGCCGAAGCGCATACGCATGGAGCCTCTGGAACCAGTTCCATGCCCACCGCGGATGCCAATCTGCTCACCAGTCCTGGCTCGACCATTGGAACGATCGCGTATATGTCGCCCGAGCAGGCCATGGGCGAGGAACTCGACCGGCGTACCGACCTTTTTTCGCTGGGCATTGTTCTGTACGAAATGGTCACAGGACGGCAGGCGTTCCCGGGGAACACCAGCGCGGCGGTCTTCGACGGAATTTTGAATCGTGGGCCGGTCCCGCCTCTGCAACTGAATCCGCAACTGCCGCCGAGGATTGCGGAGATTCTGGACAAGGCTCTGGAAAAAGATCTAAAGCTGCGTTATCAGACGGCTTCTGATTTTCGCGTTGACCTGCAGCGTTTGAAGCGTGAGTCAGAGTCGCATAGCAGCTCGACCTCCGGAGTTTCTCCGCGCGCAGAAGTGGCAAGCGTTGCGCCTGTCTCCGGCTCTAAGCGATGGCCGCTGATTGTGCTGGCGTCCGGAATCGTTGCGCTCGCCTTAATTGCGGGGGCGTACGTTTTTGGAAAGCGTGCAGGGCTGGCTTCCAGCATCTCGCCTCCGACCTATCATCAATTGACTTTCCGGGGCGGCACCATCCGCATGGCGCGTTTTGCGCCTGACGGAAAAAATATTGTGTACAGCGCGGCTTGGGAAGGGAACCCGTTCGAGTTGCTGATCACGCGTCCCGACAGCCCTGAATCGCGCCCGTTTGGATTGTCGAAGGCTGAAGTGCTCTCGATTTCCGCCGAGGGCGAGATGGCAGTTCTGCTGAACAGTCACAACATCGACCCCTACATTAATGTTGGAACGTTGGGACGAGTGCCGCTTGGCGGCGGCGCGCCGCGCGAGGTGCTGGAGAATGTGCAGTGGGCGGACTGGTCGCCGGATGGTCAGAACTTCGCCGTGGTACGGGAGTTCGGCGGCCTGAGTCGGATTGAATATCCCATTGGAAAAGTGCTGTATCAAACTGGTGGATGGCTCAGCCACGCGCGTGTTAGTCCCAAGGGAGACATGGTGGCCTTCATCGAACATCCTGTCCGGCGCGATGATGCGGGCACGATTGGCGTTGTGGATCTTGCCGGGAAAAAGAAAACTTTATCCACCGGATGGGAAACTGCCTGGGGCCTGGGCTGGTCTCCGAATGGAAATGAGATCTGGTTTTCGAGCACGCGGCTGGGCTACGGACGATATCTTTCCGCGGTAACTCTATCCGGCAAAGAGCGGCTGCTGGCGCGCGAGCCCGGTACGCTGACCTTGCAAGACGTTGCCAAAGATGGGCGTGTGTTGATTACGCGTGATGTGCCCCGAGTCGGCATGGTCGGCATGATTGCCGGCGCGGTCAAGGAGCGCGACCTTTCCTGGCTCGACTGGTCGGCGCCCAAGGATTTGTCTGCCGATGGGAAGCAGCTTTTGTTTACTGAATCGGGCGAGGCCGGCGGCGAGAATTATTCCACTTACATTCGAGGCACCGATGGATCGCCTGCAATTCGGCTGGGAGATGGACTGAGCTTCGCACTCTCTCCCGATGAAAAATGGGTTCTGACGGGTCTGCCAAAGCCTCCGGTGCAGTTCGGCCTTGCCCCGACGGGAGCTGGGGAAGCGCGGCAGATCACGCACGATGAGATCAATCGCCTGTGGGCGCGCTGGTTTCCTGACGGAAAGCGAATTCTGTTTTCAGCGGACGAACCGGGTAAGGGCGTGCGACTTTATATACAAGATGTGAACGGCGATCCGCCGAAAGCGATTTCCGACGAAGGCGTGAACGGAAGCATGATCGCCATTTCTCCGGACGGCAAACAGATCGCGCTGGTGGGAGCGGACCAGAAACCCGCTCTGCTCACCGTTGAAAGCGGCGAAATTCATCCCATTGCTGGGCTGGACGCTGGGGAAGCGCCGATTGCGTGGTCGAGCGACGGCCGCTCACTATTTGTCTACAAGCTCGGAGAAGTTCCTAGTACGGTGAACCGGCTGGACTTCGCCACCGGCCGTAAGCAGCTATGGAAAAAATTGGTTCCACCCGACGTATCGGGGGTCACCGATATCAGCTCGATCCTCATCACTCCCGACGGCAATAACTACGTCTACGAATACGGCCGCACACTTTCCGATCTGTATTTGGTCAACGACCTGAAGTAAGAGAATGAATGGTCGGGACGGGCAGATTTGAACTGCCGACCCCTCGCACCCCAAGCGAGTGCTCTACCAGGCTGAGCCACGTCCCGACTTGAAGGAACCCGCTGCTTTGCGTTTGCGGCGGATGGGGTTAACTAAAGGATTTTACCATCAGCAGGGTGATTTGGTGTGTCCGCATTCGATTTTGTCGCGCCCGATTTTGTCTAAGGATGGCATGGCCAGGGAAAAGGGTTCAAGTGAGGAGCAAACTGGAAACTCGCGGGGGTTGTGATCTCTACTCGCAGCTTAATGCGGGTCAATGCACCCGACTTCGGATCCGCTTTGTAGGAAGAAATGTGAATAAGGAGTGATCCCTTGTGTGCTTCGTCGACTGCTTCCATGTAGTCGGAGAGTGCCTTATCCGGGTCCGAAGTTTGATAAGACCAGAGGACATTCCCAATCAGCCCGAAGACCCGGTCGTAATCTGCTCGACTGAGCAAGAATTTCATCTCATGGGAATGAGCTAAAGAGGACTTGACGGTCTCGCCATACCCCGGCCCCAGCGTCTGATTTCCGTTGAAGCGCAGCGGAAGATTCACTGGATAAATGTAATCCTTCGTATTCGCTTCCGCCGGCACAATGTCCAGAAACCATCCCTGCTCCTTTTCGCTTCTTACCCGGAACAGCAACCCGCCGCCCAACTCCCGTTCGAAATCATCGCCAGCATTAAGAACCACCTTAAAAGATACGTATTGGCATGCCGCAGGCGATTGCGCCTGCGCGCCAACCGGCGCGATTGCGCACAGAAGCGTCAACCGGGCCAGCACCCTCCGACGGCCATACCATTCCGCCATAAATTCGCTCAGCGCTTCTTTCGCTTGCGCTTAGGAAGCGGATTCTCCTCGATCACCGCGAACTGAATCTTTTTCTCCACCGGATCGATGCGGTCGACCAGCACGCGAATTCTTTGTCCGAGGCTGTAAGTTTTGCGCGAGCGCTGGCCGATGATCTGGCGCGTATTCTCGTGGTAGGTGTAGAAATCGTCGGTCAGCGTGTTTAGCGGGACCAGGCCTTCGATGAACAGGTCCGTGAGTTCGACGAAAAAGCCGAACTTGGTGACGCTGGTGATCAGGCCGTCGAAGTCTTCGCCGATGCGGTCCTGCATGAACTTGGACTTTTTCCATTCCATGAGCTCGCGTTCGGCTTCGTCGGCGCGGCGCTCGGATTGGCTGGACTCCTCGGCGATTTCGTGAAGTTCTTCGAGCGAGATGGGGCCGCCCAGGGGCTCGTGGGATTCGTGGCTGGTATGGTCACGGCGCTTCGACCAGGGAGTAGCGCCGGAGTCACGCCGGCTGAATGCAGATGCCGAATTGGGGTGCAGTTCTTCCGACTGTGCCGGCGGGATGCCGGCGCTACTGTCGAGCTCGGATGAAACTCCGATCGGTACCTCACCGTCGCGACGCTCCGGCGAATCGTTCAACACTTCTTTCAAAATGCGGTGCACGATCAGGTCGGGATAGCGGCGGATCGGAGATGTGAAGTGGGTGTAGTTTGTGGCCGCTAACGCGAAGTGGCCGTGATTCTCTTCCGAATACCGCGCTTGCTTAAGCGAGCGCAGCATCAGATAGCTCAGAATGCGCTCTTCCGGTTTGCCGGCGATTTTGGCGGTAAGCTTCTGGTACATGCGCGGAGTAATGTGAACGTCTTTGGGAATTTCGATGGTGCGCGCCTGCTTGCCAGTGCCGCGCGCCGCACGCCGGTCGGTTTTGAATTGCACGCGGTGAATCGGCAGCGCGCCTACGCCCAGCGAATATCCGAAGGTTGCGGCGATCGTTTCGAAATCGTAAACGCGCTTGGCGTCCGGCTTTTCGTGAATTCGATATAAAGATGCGACGTGTTTCGATTCGAGATACTGCGCGACGCACTCGTTGGCGGAGAGCATGAACTCTTCGATCAGGCGATGCGCGATATTGCGCTCGGAGCGCGTGATGCTTTTCATCAAACCGAATTCGTCGAACTCGATAACGGGTTCGGGCAGATCGAAATCGATGGAGCCGCGGCGCTGGCGCTTGCGATTAAGAATCAGCGCGAGGTCGCGCATGAGTTCGAAGTTGGGGACGAGACTTGCGTAACGCTCCCGCATGGCGGTGTCGCCTTCAATCACGGCGTTGACGGCGGTGTAGGTCATGCGTTCAGCCGAACGGATGACGCCTTCGCACAGCTCGTAGCTGACGATCTCGCCGCGAGGATCGATTTGCATGATGCACGAAAGGACGAGCCGGTCGAGGTGCGGCCGCAGGCTACAGATATCCGTGGATAGTTCGAGCGGCAGCATGGGCACGGCGCGGTCGGGAAAGTAGACGCTGGTACCGCGCAGGCGCGCTTCCTGGTCGAGCGCGGAATCGGGGGTGACGTATTGAGCCACATCGGCAATGTGGACCTGCAACTCGAAATTGCCGTTTGGGAGATTGCGCACGGTGACGGCGTCGTCGAAGTCGCGGGCAGTTTCGCCGTCGATGGTAACAATGGGCACGTTGCGGAAGTCGCGCCGGTGGCGAAGTTCCTGCGCTGGAATGACGGCGGGGATGTTCTGCGCTTCTTCGAGTGTTGCGGCGGGGAAGTGGTGCGGCAGGTGAAATTTGCGGATGGTAATTTCGACATCGACGCCAAAGTCGTCGGGGCGGCCGAGAATTTCAATGATCCGTCCGCGCGGATTTTGCGTGGGCGTGGGCCAGTCGGTGATTTCAACATCGACTACCACGCCTTCAAGATCATCCGAGTTCGCGCGGCGTGCGGCTTCGTCGCCTAGCACGCGGTCGACTGATTTGCGTAGCCGCGGCGCCACAGCGCCGGGATGGTCTGCGCCTGGCGGAATTACTACATCCATTGTGATCTTGCTGTCGATTGGCTTTACGGAGTTGTGGCCGGCGCCGTAGTGGAAAATTCCGACGACGGTGGGATGTGCGCGCACCACCGGACGCACGATGCGGCCTTCGGCGCGGCCATCGGGACGAGTGGCGATGATATCGACCAACACGCGATCGCCGTGCATGGCATTGCCGATGGCGTGAGGCGCGATGAAAATATCGCCCACGAGGCGCGACTTGAGAGACGGACTCAGCGAACTGGCGTCGGGGATGACGAAGCCGAAGCCGTCGCGGTGCATGGTGAGGCGGCCGACGACCAGGTTTTTGTCATTCTTGTGGGCTGCGGGTTGCGGCAGAGCGTAGCGATCGGAATTGAGCTGAACCAATTCTCCTGCGGCGACCAGCTTTTGGAGATGCGCGTCGAGATTTCCGCGGGATTCGCCGTGCAAGCCGAGTTCGCGCACGAGCTGCTTGAATCCGGCAGCACGCTTGGGCTGGCGGGCGATGTGTTTCAGTATGGTGGCGTCGGAAAGCATGGGTACGGTCGTTGGTCGCTAGTCGTTGGTCGTTGGCTAGAGACCTTCAACCGCAATCTTAGCTCAGTAAGAACCCGAGTGGTTTGGCCACGACTAACGACCAACGACTGGCGACGCTTTTCTCACCACGTATCCCCGCCGCCGCGTGGTGGCCACGCGCCTAATACGCGGCGGATCATTGCGATTTGGCCTACGTGGTAGCTGTTGTGCGCCACCATCTGCCAGAGCACGGCTTCGAGCGTCCCCGCGATCTTTTTGTCAGCTTCGTGCACGGTCTCGACCTGACGCTGCATTTCTTCTGGAGCAGAATTCGCCAAGGTTACGAAATCTGCGAGCAGATCGGCAAAGCGCTTTCGGAGGCGATCCCAGTCCTGCGAATCGATTGGAGATGGTGCAGGCGGGAAGCTCTCCGAGTTGTGCTGCGGATAGGCGGGCTTCTCGCCGCGAATGCGGCGCAGTTCGTAGTCCATCCAGTAGTTCATGTGGAAGACAAGTTGCGCGATGGAGTGCGAACAGCCTTCGACGTGGCGCGCGGCTAGGTCGGCGGAAAGATCTTCGACGCAGGCGATGGGATCGGCATGCGATCCTTTGCCACGGAGCAGTTCTGTGAGCGCGCGTGACATAGGAAGATCAGATCGGAGTTGCTGTCGGCCGAAACCAGGATCCCTCGCTTCGCTCGGGATGACAGCCTGAGCACTCTGGATGAACAGCCCGATGAGAGAGTGTCATCGCTCAGATCACCGTTCGGCGAAGTATTTCTCTTCCAGAATCCTGCGGTGATGGAGTTCGTGTCCCGCGATAGTGTAGGCGAGCGCGCGCACGGTGACTTCATTCTTATTGGCGACACCGCGTCGCATCCACGCTGCCTCGTCGAGATCGCGCAGCAGCGAAAGTGTGGCGCGACGCACCGCGATGAAGTCTTCGACTAAATCCGACAGCGGACGATTTGTGAAAGGGCCGTTGCGGACGTAGTCATCCTGCTCAAAGCCTTCGAGAGGCGTGGCATCGGCGCGCGCGACACGTAGAGCGCGGTAGGCGAAGACGCGCTCGGTATCGCAGACGTGGCCGAGGACTTCTTTGGCGCTCCATTTTTCCGGCGCGTAGCGGAAGTTGCCGTCTTCCTCGTCCCGGCAGGAGAGCAGCAACATCGTGTCGCGGCGCTGTTGGTCAAGTGTATTGAGAATGTCATCGCCCTGAACCAGGGAAATGTAGCGGTCGTAATAGGGCGCGTACTCGCCGGGTTGAGGCCGGGCTATGGTGAAGGCGGGAGGAGTAACAACGGCAGATTCTGACATGACTGGCTCCTTCGAGGCTGGATTGCACCTTCGACAAATCTTCGATCCCAGAAGCATACTCCGAGGGACTGTGGAATGTTAGACGGACGAAGTCTTTTTCGGGAATCCTTACACGGTGGTGTCTCAAAATGGCGGGCGTGAGACGCTGGAGCGGACAGAGCGCCGAGCTTCGCAGGTGAGTACCAAGGTAGGAAACTCTGTTGAAAATAAAGGGTTTTCCACAGCGCTCACATTGAGACTGGGGAGTACAATTCGATTTGGTCACGTAAGTGCGGCCCGTGATCCCTTAATCCCAACAAGGAAAGGAACTTTGTATCCATGTGGAAGCCGACGAATCAGCCTCAGACCCCTGGGCGGCCAGCAGAGCCGGAGCGTCCAACTATGTCTACCCCGAGTGCGCCAGCAATTAGCATGGCGAATGAACCTGCTGCTGCGCCGCGCCCGGCGAGCACCACCACTACTACTGCGGACCAGGCGACCATCGGCAAATCGCTGGTGATCAAGGGCGAGGTTACAGGATCGGAATCGCTCTATATTGACGGCCGGGTCGAGGGTTCGATCAGCCTGGCGGGCAACCGCGTTACCATTGGACGGAATGGAGTGGTCGCAGCCAACATCAATGCCCGCGAGATTGTGGTGTTGGGCAAAGTGCGCGGCAACCTCACCGCCAGCGACCGTGTGGATATCCGCAGCGACGGCTCGCTTACCGGCGACGTAGTCGCGGCGCGTATCTCCATTGAAGACGGCGCCTACTTCAAGGGCGGCATCGACATCCGCAAGGGCGGCCAGCCCACGCAGAGCAAGCCCAACGGCAAGGACGAGAGCGCTTCCACGCCCGAGCCAACGGCGGTCGGCGCCAGGGCATAGGTTCGCGTAGCGGCGTCACTACTTGGGTTGCGCGAGAAGATCAGCGGCGGAGTTCGCAGCAAATGCGAATATCCGCCGTTTTGTTTTCCGGCTTCTCACGGTTGCGTGCCTGCTCCCAGAATCTCTTTACCCTCGCCTTCAGCGACTGCGGGATAGGCCGCAGCTTTGCGACGGCGCAGGTCGTTGGGCAATTGCGAGCGAAGCAGCCACAGACCGACGGCCACTACCGCGGCCCAGGTTACGGAAATCAATCCAAGTTGCAGCAGGTCGGCTACGCGGCTGCCGTGACCGGAGACGAATGGCGTTACGCTTTTGGCGACTGCAAGGCTAACGCCGCCGGCGACGATCGCGGTCACCGCAGATTTACCTAACTCATCCCAGCGCAGCGTTCGGAGCGAAACCAGTTTGCGATAGTGCAACAGAAAAGCCAGCGCGAGCAGATTCGCACCGATGCCGATATCGGAGGCCCAAGCCAGGCCGACTACCCCGTAGCCGTGGAATAGCACGGAATACACCGGCAAAGATGCGGCCGTGATCACGGTGACTGCAACCATCGGCGTTAACGTGTTGCCTGCTGCATAGAAAGCGCGGGCGTAGAGTCCCTGCGCGGACCAGAGAGCCAGCGACAGCGAAAACCAGAAAAAATAAACGGCCGTGGTCTGCGTGTCGGAAACCAGGAAGCGGCCGCGGCGATAGACCAGGTCGATCAGCGGGAAGGCGGCGGCCATCATCCATCCGGTGGCGAGAAACGATGCGGCGGAGACGCGATAGACGGAATCGTTTACCGTGGTAGCGAATTCCTGGAGACGCTTTTCGTTGAACAGTCGCGCGAAAAATGGCAGAGAGGCTTGCCCTGTGGCTTGTCCCAGCACGGCAATCGGGACGGCGAACAATCTCTTGGCATAATTCAGGCGGGCGATGTCGCCGATGCCGCTGGAGGCGTAGTGGCGCAGAATCCAGTCGTCGGCTGTAACCAGCGAGACACCAAGCATCAGCGGCACCGAGAGCCGCACCCACTCGCGGAATGCGGGGTTCATGACATCGAACGACGGTTTGTAGCCGGTGCCGATGCGGGCTGCACCGATGACACTGGCGAGGAACGGCCCCACCACACTGCCGATAAGAGCGCCGTAGGCTAGCGCGGAAATTCCCAAGCGGCGACCGCCGATGACTCCGCCGACGATGATGAATATGTTGTAGAGCAGCGGACCGAAGGCGGGGAAAAGAAACAGGCGATGAGAGAGCAGTACGGCGGAGACTACACCGCCGACATAAAAGAAAATCTGTGCGGGCAGGAGAATTCGTGTGAGGTGAACAGTCAAGTCCACTTGTGCAGGCGAGAAGCCGTGAAACATCCAACGCACAAACTGCGGCGTGAAGATTTCGGTGATGATGGTGCCGACGATCATCACCGCGGTCATGACCGTGATGACTACGGAGAAAGTTTTTTCCGCATCGGAAGTGCGCTTCTCGGCCAGAAAGCGCGTATAGATGGAGATGAATGTAATCGAGGCGGCGCCGCCGGCGACGATGTAGTTGAGCCAGTCGGGCAGGGTGAAGGCGGCGACGTAGGCATCGGTCTGCGGTCCGGCGCCGAATGCATAAGCGATATAGGCCTCGCGGATATAACCGATCACGCGCGAGAGCATGACCGCCGACATCAGCAGCAGAGTTGCTGAGAACGCGGAGTGCTGATGAGACGGCCGGAAGAACCGCAGAAGTCTGGTCATGATCATCGAGAAGCGGAGCTGCAGATTTACGCTGGCAAGGCCGAATGTTCGTTGCCTGTGCGCGAACGCTGATTTCCTTCAAAGCCTACCAGAGGCTCGTATCGGCGATGGAGTTTTATCATTCGAATCCGAGCTGGATGGTTCCTTTATTGACACTGGAGGGAGTTCTGTCGCGAGTTGCTCCGTGGAAGCAGGGCTCGGCCCAAGGAGAATGAAAGTGTAGCAAGATGCGCGGAAATGCCGTCAGTGGCTGAGAGACCCTTCACTCCAGATGACCCTAGGTTGTAACTTACTCATCCTGCAATTGCTTACGCGGTGATGTGCGTTTGAGGGAACGCTTGAGCTGCGGTGCATTGCCGCCGCGCGCCTGTGAGCGCAAAGTGGCTTCGGGTGCGGTATGCCGATTGTTTCGCAAGACCGCGAGGAGGCGAACATGGCCGGTGGAATGACGGAATTTTGTGAGCAGGTGAACCCGCAGGTGTTGCGCGTGATGAAGAGTGGCCGGATAAATTACGAGCGAAGAGTGCAGGAAAGCTGGGTGGCAGGGGCCGAGAAACGGGCGCTGTTGTGGCTGGCTGCTCGCGTGCCGCGATGGATTGGGCCTGACCATCTGACGGCGTTGGGTTTGGCAGCGCAGATCGGAGCGGGCGCTTGCTATGCGCTGGCTTCATGGAATAGATACGCGCTCGTCGGAGTGATTGTCTGCCTGGCGTTGAATTGGCTGGGAGACTCGCTGGATGGAACGCTGGCTCGCACGCGGCAACAATTGCGTCCGTGCTACGGCTTCTATGTGGATCACATGGTCGATAGCTTCGGCGCTTTGGCGCTGATGGGCGGGCTGGCCTTTTCGGGATACATGCATCCGTGGATCGCGATGGGCCTGCTGGTTGCGTTTCTCATGCTTTCGATTCAATCCTATTTGGCTGCGCACGCACTGGGCGAGTTTCGACTGTCGTTCTGGAGGTTTGGACCGACGGAGCTGCGCATCCTGCTAGCCGTGGGCAATGTGGCATTACTGTGGAAACCGCAGGTGCACTTTCTCGGCGGGTTTTACAAGTTATTTGATATTGGTGGAGCGATTGGCCTGGTTGGAATGGCGGCAATGCTGTTTTTCTTCACTGGAGAAAACACGCTGCGGCTTTATCGCGAAGAGAGGATCACGCGATGAAAGCCTGCGCAAATGGCTGTGGCTTTTTTGTCCGCTGGTGGAAGTTCAACGCCGTGGGAGGGCTCGGGATTGGTGTGCAGTTGATCGTGTTGCTTGGCCTGCGCAGCGGGTTCCATCTCGGGTATCTGCCGGCGACTGCCCTCGCGGTGGAAGTTGCGGTGGTGCACAACTTTTTCTGGCATGAACGTTTTACCTGGGCGGATCGGGTGCAGCCTTGCTGGAAAAAGTCGCTGCCGCGATTGCTGCGTTTCAATCTGAGCACGGGTGCAGTCTCCATCGGTGGCAATCTGGGAGTGATGATGCTTCTAGTCGGCATCGGTCATGTGAATTACCTCGTTGCGAACGGCATTGCCATTGCGGTGTGTTCGCTGGCGAATTTTCTGGTGAGCAACGAGTGGGTATTTACGCCGAGTACTCAAGGTCGCGGTGCCTCTTAGTCAAAGGTTCTGCGCTAAGAGCTGCAGATGGCGTCGGAATGCAGAGGCAACTCTTCCGATGAACGGCCGACGTCGATGGAATATTTTCCTGCATCCGCGTGCCAGTGTTTTGCGGCAACGTCGTAGAAAGTAAAAGCGCGGGGGTGGAGCGGTACCGTCACCGTCGCAGCAGGTACTCAGGTTAGATCTTCAGTACCAGCTTGCCGTAATTCTTTCCTTCCTGCAGCAGCTTGTATGCTTCCACAGCTCGGTCGAATGGGAAGATCTGGCCGATGACCGGAGTCAGCTTGCGTTGCGCGATCCATTCGGAGAGCTGCAGCCAGGCGGGCTCCATGATCTCTCGTTTCTGTGATAGGTAGGTGAGCCACAAGCCCTGGAGAATGGCCGACTTTGCATACATTGCTCGCACGTCGAGTTGCGGCGGTTTGCCGGTGGCGGTGCCGTATTGGATGACGCGCCCGAAATCGCGCAGGCAGCGCAGGCTTTTCGCGGTGTGCTCACCGCCCAGCATTTCGAAAACTGCGTCCACGCCTTCGCCGTGGGTGAGGTTCTTTACGACTTCCTCGTAGTCGAGACGCTTGTAGTTGATGCCGTGCTGCAGGCCGAGTTCTTTGACGCGGGCGAGCTTTTCGTCAGACGACGACGTGCCATACATTTCGACTCCGAGAATGCGGCCGATCTGAACGGCGGCGGTACCTACGCCACCGGCAGCGGCGTGGATGAGGACGCGAGGGGGAGCCTCGCTCCGCCGGACAGGCGAGGGCGCCTGTCCCCACATTGGCTGAGAAGTCATACCCGCCTGCCAATAGGCGAGATAGGCAGTGAAGTAGTTGACGGGAAAAGCAGCGGCTTGTTCGTCGGTCCAATGCCCGGGAACGCCCCACAGCATGTGCGAGTAGGCGGCAGCTTTTTCGGCGAAGGCGGCCCACTGGGTATAGCCCATCACGCGGCCTCCGCTATTTTCTTCGATCCCGGAGAACTCACGTCCAGCGATGAGCGGAGGCGGAGGCGTTCCCGGATAGCCGCCTTGCGCGGTCATGAAGTCGGCAAAATTCAGGCCTCCGGCGGCGACGCGAACCAGCGTTTGTCCGGGCTTAAGGATGGGTTCGGGAGCGTCCTGGATGGCAAGCCCGTCCGGTCCGGAAAGGCTGGTGATCATCAAGGCTTTCATGGAGGAAGTTTAGCAGGGCATGGCTACTTGGTGATTCCAGGTTTGATCGCCGGTTATCTGCTGTCGGGTATATACTCTTGGCGTTGGTTTACTGCGGTTCTCCCGGCCTGCCTCCACGGACCGGGACGGGGCGTACATTCATCCCCTAATATTTTGCGCGCCCCGCATATCGATTCGCCTATTCCTGCCCGGAGGCGGCAAGGAAAAAGGCACCGGTGCATGCGCCAAGCTGGGCAAGAGTCGCATCCGGGGGAGGTTTTATTGTGGATCTGATTTCTGTACGTCTTCTTCTTGTCATTGTAGTTTCACTTACCTGTTATGTGCTTGCTCCGTTCGGACTGCCTCGCAACCTGGATGCCGGCATCGGCGCACTGGTTGGAGGGGGGATCGTTCTGTTCGAGTGGAAGCTGCGTACCGTCAGCCTGAAGCGGCTGATTGGCGCGGGCATCGGGAGCATTCTCGGCATCTGCGGCGCGTACCTGTTTGCGCTGGTGATTCGCAGCAGTGTGCCTGCCGGCAGCACCCAAAGTTTTCTGCAAATCCTGGTGATGCTGTTGATGGCCTATGTAGGCCTGATCGTGGGCGCAAGCAAGGGTGACCTGCTGAACCTGGCGGCTCTGGGCGGGATATTTGGCGGCGAAAAGCAGGGCAAGAAGAGTTACAAGATTCTTGATACCAGCGTCATCATTGATGGGCGCATCGCCGATATTGCCGAGACCGGCTTCCTCGATGGCATCATCGTCACGCCACAGTTCGTGCTGCGCGAATTGCAGCTAGTGGCGGATTCAGCTGACTCGCTGAAGCGCAACCGCGGACGCCGCGGACTCGACGTGCTGCAACGTCTGCAGAAAATGGCTACGCTGCAAATCCAGATCGTGGAAGACGATTTCCCGGCCGTCCGCGAAGTCGACCTGAAGCTGATCGAACTGGCCAAGGTCTATGAGGGCAAGATCATCACCAACGACTTCAACCTGAATAAAGTGGCGCAGCTCCAGGGTGTGGCGGTGTTGAACATCAACGAGCTGGCGAACTCGCTTAAGCCGATCGTGCTGCCGGGCGAGATTATGAAAGTTTTTATTCTGAAAGAAGGCAAGGAGTACAACCAGGGCGTTGCTTATCTGGATGACGGCACCATGGTTGTCGTGGATAACGCGCGGAAAATGATTGGCAAGACCATCGACGTGTCGGTCACGTCCGTGCTACAGACCACGGCGGGAAAGATGATCTTTGGCAAGTGGGATGAACGGGCTTTTGCGCGAACGAGCGCACCCGCCGTGGCCGCAGTGCAGACAATTCCGATTGCCGCGGTGCCAGGCGCCGCGGTGCCGGCCGCGCTGGTGGAGACGAAGCCCACGCAGTCTTAAAAGTCGGTGCGACCGTCGCATTTGAACTCCCGCTTCCGCGCTCGTATACTTACAGCCCGCGATGAAGGTTGTCGTAATTATTCCGGCTGCGGGACTTGGAACCCGCATGGCTCCAGTTCCCGTTGGCGCCAAAGGCAAGCAAAAGAAGGTGCCGCCCTCGAAACAGTTCACGGAACTGGGCGGTACGCCGATTCTCATCCATACTCTGCGCAAGTTCGCCGCCGCCGATGCGGTGAGTGAAATATGGATCGCATTGCGGGAAAACGAGATTGAAGGCTTTCGTGCGCGGCTGGAGAGCGAAGCACGCGACGTGCTAAATAAAGACCTGCTTAAGAAAAAAGTCGAACTGGTGGTCGGCGGGGAGCACCGTCAGCAATCGGTAGAGAATGCACTGAACGCGGTTGCGGCGGCAGCGGATGATATCGTTCTTGTGCACGATGCCGTGCGCCCGTTTGTGACCACTGAAATCATTCAGGAAGTGATTGAGGCGGCGCAGAAATATGGCGCGGCGATTGCCGGACTGCCCGCCGTCGATACGGTGAAGCAAGTCGAGCGCACGGCTGAAGGTGCATTGATCAAAGCTACGATTCCCCGCGCGGGCGTTGTGATGGCGCAAACGCCGCAAGGTTTTCGCTACGGTGTGATCAAGAAGGCGTTTGATGAAGCGTCCAGGGATGGATTTCTCGGCACCGACGAAGCTTCTCTGGTGGAAAGATCGGGACATGAAGTCGCCGTGGTGATGGGTTCACCACGAAATATCAAGATTACAGCGCCAGCGGACATGGAACTGGCGGAGTTCTATCTTAAGGCTGCGGACCGGCACTGACCAGGAATGCTAACGACCCACGACAGACAACCTACGACCCGCATCGGCTACGGCTTCGACTCCCACGAATTTAAACTCGGCATTCCGCTGAAGATTGGCGGCATAGCGCTGGCGCATGACAAGGGATTGGGCGGACACTCGGACGGCGATGTGTTGCTGCATGCCGTCACCGATGCGCTGCTCGGGGCCGTGGCTGCGCCTGATATTGGCGCGCTCTTTCCTCCATCCGATCCGAAGTGGAAGGGCGCGGACTCGGCGGTTTTTCTGCGCGAGGCGTTAAAGCGCGTGGGCGATGCGGGATACAGTATTGCGAATATCGATGCCAGCTTGATTCTGGCTGCTCCGAAGATTGGTCCGCACGCTGCGGCGATTCGGACGCGCGTGGCGCAGTTGCTGGGAGTTCACACTGATTGTGTTGGGTTGAAAGCAAAGACACCGGAAGGACTTAACCTGGACAAGGCGGCCATCGCGCACGTGGTGGTGTTGCTGGAGAAGCGGGGAAATCTTAAGAAGGCGCTTAAGAAAGCGCGGAAGAAAACTCCCACGAAAACGAAGAAGGTCAGGAAGAGCTAAGTTTTACTTGTGCCTTGTTCCCGCTGCTTCGATCAGGGCGCGAAAGATGGCATGCGAGGGTTCGTCGTCATCGACTGAGCGCTCGGGATGCCATTGCACGGTGAGCACGAAGTGATCGGCATCCGTTCCTTCTAGCGCCTCGATGATGCCGTCTTCGGAGCAGCGGGCGACGATGCGCAGGCCTTCGCCGATCAAATCGGCCGATTGGTGATGCGAAGAGTTCACCGGCACAACCAAGGTGTTTCCTTCAGGAGTTGAAGCTCTACTTTTCTCCGCACTCGTATCGGCACGGCTAAAGGCGTGTCCTTCCCGGTTTTTCCCATTCACGATTTTCCCTAGCTTCGAATCTTTTTCAATCCTGACCGTGTGCGCTACTGCGACTTTCTTTCCCGCTTCGTGATTCACGCGCGCGCGCAAATCTTCCGGCAGAAAATCTGGGATGTGCTGAATTAACGATCCGGTACGGTACACGTTGACGCTTTGCAAGCCGTAGCAAATGCCGAGAACCGGTTTGCGCTGGTCGTAAGCAGCTTGCAGCAGAAGTTCGTCAACGGCCTCGCGGCCTGGGTCGGGAGCGGCGGTGTGCAATGAACGAGCTATGTTGAACCTGGATGGATCGACGTCAGCGCGGCTGCCCGGCAGGAGCACGCCGTCGCAGTGCTCGATGATCTTCATGACTTCGGCCGCGGTCTGGTCGAGCGGAATGCGGACCGCTTCGCCTCCGGCTAGTTCGACGGCGCGCTCATATTGTGGAATCGCCCGTTCGGCGTAGTCGCGGTCGCTCGAGTGCGGCATGGGTATGGCGATGCGGGGCAGAGAGTTGGTTGGCATTCAGCTCATCCTCATTCAGTTCGTCCTCATTCAACTCATCTTCATTCAACTCACCCTGGCGATCGCAGCCAAGGTCTTTGACTGGCGGTAGTGGCGGATTTCCATGGTGAGCGCAAGCACAAAAATGATGGCTCCTGCGACCAGCGCTGCGGGTAGAGCGATGAGACGGTAGGCCACGGTCATGTTGGGCTGCGTGTGGCGCAGAAACGATATAACCACAGTCCCAACGATTCCCAGCAGCAGGCTTACGGCGAAAGTGAGGAGGGCGCCGATGAACGTCACCAGCAGGACGCGCACTGGAATGGCATACCAGCGGGGTGGGCGCGGGGTCGGCATGCTTGTAGGCTACACCATTCGAAGTTCCACGCGGCGCTGGCCGGATCGAGTCTAGCTTACATTTTCGATCTTCTTTCACTGGTCGGAGGCATCGCCGACCTGGTATTAACGGCTAGTTAATAATTCTGAAATTCGCATACACTGCATCGAAATTCTGCGTTGTACTTGCCGGCCATGAGGGCTTATCAAAGAATTGACGATATAGGCTTGGAGTGAGGTGTGGGCTGCGCCCGCAGCCTTTGGCTCGAGTCAAGAAACAGCACGATTCGTGGTCGTAATTTTTCCCAGGAGACGCTGTAATGTCCCGCATGAAGTCTAAGGATGGCATGCCGCCGGCGCAAGGTCTGTACGATCCTGCGCAGGAGCACGATGCCTGCGGGATCGGGTTTGTGGCGAGTGTCCGGGGCGAGAAGAGCCACGACATTCTTCTGAAGGGAATCCAGGTGCTGCTGAATCTGGCGCACCGCGGCGCGTGCGGCTGCGACGCCGAGACCGGCGACGGCGCCGGTGTGCTGATTCAGATTCCGCACAAATTCTATGCGCGCGAGTGCGCCAAGCTGGGATTCGAATTGCCGCTGCCCGGTTCTTACGGCGTGGGCATGACGTTTCTGCCGGTGGAGAAGCATCCGCGGCTGCAGTGCGAAGGAATTCTGGAGCGCATTGTCCGCGAAGAAGGATTGTCGGTGCTGGGCTGGAGAGACATGCCGGTCTATGCGTCGGCAATTGGCCGCGTAGCGCGGGCTTCACAGCCATATATCCAGCAGATTTTTATCGGCTGTTCGCCGAGTCTTGATGAAGCCGCGTTCGAGCGCAAGCTGTATGTGGTGCGCAAGCGCGCAGAAAATGAAATCCGCGAGTCCGGTATTGAAGATGCTGGGATGTTTTATAGTCCTTCACTTTCCTGCCGAACGGTTGTCTACAAAGGGTTGGTGCTGGCTTCGCAGCTCACCAGTTTTTACCGTGAGCTTTCCGATCCGGATGTCACGACTGCGCTTTGTCTGGTGCATCAGCGTTTTTCGACGAACACGTTTCCCAGTTGGCAGCGCGCGCACCCTTATCGCTATATCGCACACAACGGTGAGATCAATACGCTTCGTGGCAATGTCAACTGGATGCATGCTCGGCAGTCGCTGCTGGCATCGCCGCTGTTTGGCGACGATCTGAAAAAATTGTTTCCCATCATCGAGCCGGATGGGAGTGACTCCGCGAACTTCGACAATGCTCTGGAACTTCTGCTGCAGGGCGGGCGCAGCTTGCCGCATGCGATGGCTATGCTGATTCCGGAGGCGTGGGCCGGCAACCGGCACATGAAGCCGGAGAAGCGCGCTTTCTATGAATACCACGCATGCCTGATGGAGCCGTGGGATGGGCCGGCTGCAGTCGCATTCACCGACGGTCGCGTGATTGGAGCTACGCTCGATCGCAACGGTCTACGGCCGGGAAGATATGTCGTGACTCATGACGATGTCGTGGTGATGGCGTCGGAAGCCGGTGTGCTCGATGTGGCTCCGGAGCAGGTTAAGACTAAGGGGCGGCTGCAACCGGGGAAGATGTTTTTGGTGGATACGGTCGAAGGGCGCATCGTTGCGGATCGAGAGACGAAGCAGCGGTTGGCGTCGCAGCAGCCTTACGCGCAATGGCTGACTGAAAACCAGATCACGATGAACGAGTTGCCCGAGCCGACGCGGACGCATCCGCCGAACCCGGAAACGCTTCTTCGTCGGCAGCGCGCCTTCGGCTATACAGACGAAGATTTGCGAATGATTCTCGGGCCCATGGCTTCGGCTGGGGAAGAGCCGATTGGTTCGATGGGAACAGACACGCCGCTGGCTTGTCTTTCGGACCGGCCGCAGCCGCTGTTCAATTATTTCAAACAGTTGTTCGCGCAGGTTACGAATCCGCCTATTGATCCTATTCGCGAAGAGATGGTGATGTCGCTGATCAGCTACATCGGCAGTGAGCGCAACATTCTCGAAGAAGCTCCGGAAAACTGCCACATGTTGAAGCTGGAGCATCCGCTGCTGACCAATCGCGAATTGGAGAAGCTGCGCCGCGTGTCGCACCGGGATCTGCTGGCCACCACGCTGCCCGCGCTGTTTCGCGCGAGTGAGGGAGAAGCCGGGCTGAAGCGGGCGCTCGACGAATTGTGCCAGAGAGCGTCGTTGGCGGTGAGGGCGGGATATTCTCTGCTGATTCTTTCCGATCGCGGCGTCGACAAGGATTACGCGCCTATCCCGTGCTTGCTGGCGCTCGCGGCCGTACACAATTTGCTGGTCAGGGAAGAGACGCGGACGCAGGTGGCTCTCATTACGGAATCTGGTGAGCCGCGCGAGGTGATGCATTTTGCCTTGCTCAGCGGGTACGGGGCGAGTGCAATCAATCCTTATCTGGCGCTGGAGACGGTGGAGAACCTTGCGTGGCGCGGCGAGTTGCCGGATGGCATTACGCCGGAGATCGCGGTCAAGAATTTCATGAAGTCGGTGAAGAAGGGTTTGCTGAAGACCTTCGCGAAGATGGGCATTTCAACTTTGCAGAGTTATCAAGGAGCCCAGGTTTTTGAAGCGATCGGATTGAATAAGGAATTGGTGGAGGCGTATTTCGCGGGCACAACGTCGCGACTGGAAGGCTTGGGGCTCGACGTTCTGGCTCGCGAAGCGCAGCGTAAGCATGAACATTCGCTGCGTCCCGTGACCGAATTCGAGACCGAGCTTGCGGTGGGTGGAAACTACCACCAGCGGGTGGATGGCGAATACCACCTGTTGAATCCGCTGACTATCGGCAAATTGCAGCAAGCGGTACGGCAAGAAAGCTTTCAGACATTTCAGGAGTACACCGACCTCGTCGATAAGCAGAGCGCGAACCTGTGCACACTGCGCGGTTTGATGAGGTTCAAGAAGAGCGACAAGCCGGTTCCGGTTGAAGAGGTCGAGCTCACAAAAGAAATTGTGAAGCGCTTTAACACCGGAGCGATGTCATTCGGATCGATCAGCAAGGAGGCGCACGAGACGCTGGCGATCGCCATGAACCGTATCGGAGGCAAGTCAAATACGGGCGAGGGCGGAGAAGATGAAGAGCGGTTCACGCGGGATGCGAGCGGAGACTTGCGGCGCAGCGCCGTAAAGCAAGTTGCTTCAGCGCGTTTCGGCGTGACGGCAAACTATCTGGTGAACGCGGACGAATTGCAGATCAAGATGGCGCAGGGTGCGAAACCCGGCGAGGGTGGCCAACTTCCGGGACATAAAGTTGATGACGTGATCGCGCGTTTGCGGCACTCGATTGCGGGAGTGGGATTGATTTCGCCGCCGCCGCATCATGACATTTACTCTATCGAAGATCTCGCGCAGTTGATCTACGACCTGAAAAACGTGAACCCGCAGGCTCGCATCGCGGTGAAACTGGTGGCTGAGTCGGGTGTAGGGACGGTCGCGGCGGGCGTGGCGAAGGCGCACGCCGATGTGGTTCTGATTAGCGGAGATAGCGGCGGAACGGGAGCTTCGCCGCTGAGTTCGATCAAACATGCAGGCATTCCGTGGGAATTGGGATTGGCGGAGACGCAGCAGGTGCTGCTGCTGAACGACCTGCGCAGCCGCATTCGCGTGCAGACTGACGGCAAGCTGCAGACCGGCCGGGACGTCGTGATTGCGGCGCTGCTGGGTGCGGAAGAATTTGGTTTTGCCACGACGCCGTTGATCGCGATGGGATGCGTGATGATGCGCAAGTGTCATCTAAATACCTGCTCGGTGGGCATTGCTACACAGGATCCGGTGCTGCGCAAGCAGTTCCAGGGGCAGCCGGAGCATGTGATCAATTTCTTTTTCTATCTCGCCGAACAAGTGCGGCAGTACATGGCGGAGTTGGGATTCCGCAGCTTCGATGAGATGGTTGGGCGGGTTGACATGCTCGATGTCGAGCCCGCGATCGATCACTGGAAGGCACGAGGCCTCGACTTCTCTGCGATTCTTTATAACCCTCCGATGCCTTCGCGCGTGGCCCGGCGGTGCGTGCAGGGGCAGGATCACGGCCTCGAAGAGGCACTCGATCACAAAATTCTCGCCGCAGCGCGCGCCGCCATCGATACTCTTGTTCCCATCGAGATCAACTTGCCGGTGCGCAATGTGCATCGCACGGTGGGCACGATGCTGAGCGGGGAAATCGCGCGCAAGTATGGATCGGCGGGATTGCCGGATGACACGATTCGGATTCTGTTGACGGGATCGGCGGGGCAAAGTTTGGGCGCATTTCTGGCGAACGGAGTGACCCTGACTCTTGAAGGGGAAGCGAATGATTATGTTGGCAAAGGCTTGTCCGGCGGACGCATCGTCGTATATCCGCCGCGCGCTTCCGGATTCGCTCCCGAAGAAAATATCCTGATTGGAAATGTTGCGCTATACGGCGCGACCAGCGGAGAGGCTTTTTTCAATGGAGTGGCGGGGGAACGATTTGCGGTTCGCAACTCGGGAGCGACCGCAGTCGTCGAGGGCGTTGGCGATCACGGCTGTGAGTACATGACGAAGGGGTTGGTGCTGGTTTTGGGATCGTGCGGGAGGAATTTCGCAGCCGGCATGAGCGGCGGCATCGCATATGTCTTTGATGAGCATTTGAACTTTACAGAAGAGCGTTGCAATCTCGACTCTGTCGATCTTGAGCCCGTGGTAGAAGCGCAGGATGCGGAGATCGTAAGAGGTTTGGTCACGCGTCATCTGGAATTGACCGGCAGCCCGCGCGCGAAGTGGATTCTCGATAGCTGGTCGGCGATGCGGTCGCGCTTTATCAAAGTTTTTCCACACGAGTTCAAGCGAGTGTTGGGAGTCGGCCGCAACCGGCAGGCTTATATTCCAAGCCAGCGCTTGGGTGTGCTGGCGGCTGAACGCGTGCCTCAGGAGCAGGTGCAGAATCGGCAGGTTCAGCATGGGTAAGACCACCGGCTTCATGGAATACTCGCGCGAACTTGCCCCGCGCCGTCCCGTCACACAGCGGGTGAATGACTGGTTCGAAATTTATCTCGATCTTCCGGAAGAGACGCTCAGGAAACAAGGCGCGCGCTGCATGGATTGCGGCGTTCCGTTCTGTCAGACCGGTTGTCCAGTCAACAACCTGATTCCGGACTGGAATGATCTGATCTATCGCGGGCGCTGGAAGGATGCGGTGCGCCAGTTGCACGCGACCAATAATTTCCCAGAATTCACTGGCCGCGTTTGCCCCGCGCCGTGCGAAGCGTCGTGCGTGCTGGGCATCAATCAGCCGTCGGTAACGATCAAGCAGAACGAAAAAAATATTGTCGAGCGCGGATTTCAGGAAGGCTGGATTCGGCCGGAGCCGCCGAAGATTCGCAGCGGGAAAAAGGTTGCGGTTGTGGGTTCTGGACCAGCCGGATTGGCAGCGGCCCAGCAACTATGCCGCGCCGGGCATGCGGTTGTGGTGTATGAAAAGGCGGACCGCATTGGCGGATTGCTGCGCTACGGAATTCCGCAGTTCAAGCTGGAGAAGCACATCATTGATCGCCGGCTCGACCAGATATCTGCGGAAGGCGTGAAGTTTGTAACGGGTGCGGAAGTTGGCAAGAATGTTTCCGTGGACGATCTGCGCCGTGATTTTGACGCCATCGTTCTGGCGGGCGGAGCCGAGCATCCGCGCGATCTCCAGATTCCGGGGCGTGAGCTCAGGGGAATTCATTTTGCGATGGAGTATCTGCCGCAGCAGAACAAGCGCTGCCTCGGCGATACGGTCGATCCCGAAATAGAGATCCTGGCTACAGGCAAACGAGTCGTCATCATCGGAGGCGGCGATACGGGCGCCGACTGCCTGGGAACCTGCCATCGGCAGAAGCCGCTTTCAGTGCACCAGTTCGAGATTATGCCCAAGCCTCCCAATGAGCGCTCACCGCAAACTCCGTGGCCGCTATGGCCGATGCAACTGCGCACGGAAGCGGCGCACGAGGAAGGCGGCATTCGCGACTGGAGCATTGCCACTGCAAAATTCACTGGAGAAGCTGGAAGCGTGAAGCAGTTGCATGCCGTGCGCGTGGGTCCTGGGCCGAAATTCGAGGAGATTCCCGGCAGCGATTTCACCATCGAGGCGGACCTGGTGCTCATCGCGATGGGATTTTTGGGTCCGGTTCGCAATGGAATGATTGAGCAACTTGGAGTGGTGCTCGATCAACGCGGCAATGTCGCGACCGATAATAATTATATGTCCTCAGTCGAGGGCGTCTTTGCGGCCGGCGACATGCGGCGCGGGCAGTCGCTGGTGGTCTGGGCGATTTCCGAGGGACGAAAGGCCGCAGCTGCGGTCGACACCTATCTTAGAGCCACGGCCGCGCGTAAAGCTCCTCTGGTTTCCGCCGGACAACAAATCGCCTGATAATCGTGACCAGCCTCCGACGATCCCACGCTATGATAAGTGCGCGTACGCCATGATCGGGATCCAGGATATCCAAACAGCAATGGGAAGGATTCGCGAAGCCATTCGCGTTTCTCCCTGCACGTATTCGGAAGCTTTTTCGGCGCTCACCAACAATACGATTTTTCTTAAGCTCGACAATCAGCAGCGTACCGGAGCTTTCAAAGAGCGCGGCGCTCTGAATAAATTGCTCACGCTTACTGCCGAGGAGCGGGCTCAGGGAGTAATTGCCGCGTCCGCGGGAAATCATGCGCAGGGCGTGGCTTATCATGCGGGGCGGCAAGGAATTCGGGCGAGTATTTACATGCCGTTGCCCACACCGCTCACGAAAGTATCGGCCACACGCGCGTATGGAGCCGAGGTGGTTTTGCACGGCACGAATTATGACGAGGCTTACGAAGAGGCGGTGAAACAGAGCCGGGAGCGCCGTCTGACGCTGATTCACGCCTTTGACGATGATGCCGTGATTGCCGGGCAGGGCACGTTGGGATTGGAAATTCTGGAACAGCAGCCTGATGTCGAGGTCATCGTAGCGCCAATTGGCGGAGGCGGGCTGATCGGCGGTATAGCTTGCGCAGCTAAAGAGAGGAACCCGGCGGTTCGAGTCTTTGGAGTGCAACCGGCCAAGTTGCCTTCCATGAAGGCCGCGATCGAGCACGGAGGTCCAGTGACTCTTAAACCTGCGGCAACGATTGCCGACGGAATCTCAGTGCGGCGAGCCGGCGAACGTACGTTTCCGCTGGTTCAAAAATATGTCGACGACATTGTCACCGTCGAAGAAGAAGAGATTGCGAACGCGATCCTATTGCTGCTGGAGCGGGAGAAGACTCTAGCGGAAGGCGCGGGCGCGGCTTCGATCGCCGCGGTGCTCAATCACAAACTTCCGCTCACGGGCAAGAAAGTTGCTGTGCTGGTGTGCGGCGGAAACATCGACGTTACGCTGCTCGCCCGGATCATCGAGCGCGGCTTGGTGAAAGATGGCAGGCTGGTGCGGCTGCGGGTCCACCTGCCGGATTATCCCGGCGCTTTGCACCGGCTCACGGGAATCCTGGCTGAGCTTCGCGCCAATATTGTTGAAACTGCCTACGACCGGGCTTATCACGGAGTGAATCTGGGCGATACGGCGATTGACATCACCATGGAAACCAGAGGACCGGCTCATATTGCCGAATTACTCGCGACGTTATCTGCCGCCGGCTACACCCACGAAAGAATTCTGTAGGCGTCCCGCTTTAGCGTATTGAAGCGACTGATCGTCGCCATAAGAAATTTGAATTGGACTCGGTTCATCCATCCCTTTATCGTCTGCGGATTAGGGAGAGGACTGCGATTGAACGCAAACTGCGCTCATCGAGGTCGGCTCTTTCCTGGGTCAGCTCTTTCCCAGGTCAGCCCTTCCCTCCAAGATTTGCGAGTGCGTTGGACCGGCATTTGCAGATGTTTTTCCGGCAGGCGTACGATCACCAAAAAGATTTATCCACGCCACAAAAACAGGAGCAAGCAAACATGACAAAACGAGCCGACAGGCACTCTCTGCGCCTGTGGTTGATGTCGGCTGGAGCCGCCATTCTTCTAGCCGCCGGATTGTTCGCCGGGCTGCCAACGCCTTGCTTTGCCGACGATGGGCCGAAGCCCGATCCATCCGGCATTGCAACCGGCGATAAGAATGCGGCCGTGGACGCCGGCGGAAATTCTTTCGTGGTTTCCGAACCCACCGACAAGACCGCGCCGGACTATGCCGCGAACAAGAAGGCATTCGATGACTATCAAGCGCAGGCCGCGAAAGAGCCGCTCGCGATAAAGCTGGCCGATAGTGTGGGACACGTTCGCGTCGCCACAAATTTCGCCTGGACGTTGAATACTGGCTACCTTGTGCTGTTCATGCAGGCGGGCTTCGCGCTGCTCACCTGCGGGCTGGTTCGAAAGAAAAATGCAGCTCACCTGATGATGCTGAATTTCGCGGCGTACGTGTTTGCCTTTCTAGCTTACTACGCGGTGGGATACGCATTCCAGTTCGGAGCGGTCGCCATCAATGCCGCGCCGACTAATCTCGGCGGTATTCCTACGCTGAACCACTTTCTGATTGGACACGGGCAGTGGGGATTTGTCGGCGGGAGAGGATTTTTTCTTACCGGTCCGGCCTATGACAGCGCCAGCAATTGTTTAACGCTGTTCGAAGTCGTGTTTATGGAGACTGCCGGCTACATTATTGTTGGCGCGGTGTGTGAGCGGATTACTTTCTGGGCATTTCTGCTTTGTGAACTTTTTATTGGCGCGATTCTTTATCCGATCTCCGGTTGCTGGACTTGGGGTGGAGGATGGCTGTCGCAAGTCGGGTCGACATTGAATCTTGGGCACGGTTATGTCGACTTTGCCGGATCGACTGTGGTTCACGCTGTGGGCGGCTTCTGCGCCATGGCTCTCGCCATTATTTTAGGACCGAGATTGGGCAAGTATGGGCCCGGGGGAAAGATACGCGTTTTTCCCGCGCATAACATTGTGTATGTCGTCTCTGGAACTTTCATCCTGCTCTTTGGATGGATGGGATTCAATCCTGGTTCCACGCTTGGGGCGACGGACCTTCGCATCTCCGTAGTCGCGGTGAATACTAACCTGGCTGCGGTCGCGGGCTCAGCGGCCGCGATGCTGCTTTGGTACTGCATCTTCGGCAAGCCTGACATCACGATGGCTTGCAACGGAATGCTGGCGGGATTGGTAGCGATTACCGCGCCTTGCGCTTTTGTGTCGCCGACTTCGGCGACGATCATCGGCGTGCTGGCTGGAATTCTGGTTTGTGTTGGAGTGCTGTTCAACGACCGGGTTCTCAAGATCGATGACCCCTGTGGTGCGATTTCGGTGCACGGCTATTGTGGGTGGCTCGGCGGTGTCTGCGTGGGTATCTTTGCCGACGGCACTTATGGTGCGGGATGGAATGGTGTCGGTGCAACTTCTTACCTGGGACGCGCGGGCCAGGGAGTGACGGGCCTCATTCACGGCGATACGCGGCAGTTCTTGTGCCAGCTGATGGGAGCCACTTTGTATGCTGCCTGGGCCTTCGGCGGAACGTATGGCGTTTTCTGGGTTGTTAATAAAGTGAAAAGTATGCGGGTGGCGCCGGAGGTGGAAGAAGAAGGCCTCGACGTTCCCGAGTTCGGGATGTTGGGTTATCCCGAAGATGCAGTGGTAACTTCTCCTTACTAAAAAGCGGCGGGACCCCCGAGTAAATTGAGTCTGCGAGGGTGCCTACCCTCGCTCTCGCCTGCAAGTCTATGCGTCCTAGTAATTTCGTTACGGCACTCCTGACGCTGCGAAATGCGTAGAATAATCAGCAGATGCTGAAGAGATTCCGAGACGCAGAGGGAGCAAGATCATGGAATCACAGAACGGAAACAATCCCGAGCAAGATACAGTCCAGGCTGCGGCGCATGTTGCCAGTGCCCACCAGATTCTGCAGGTTCTGCAAAAAAAGATTGGAGAGCATCCAGAACTCGGCGCCGCCATTACGAAACTGGAGATGGCTTTGAATATTCTGGCGGTGCAAACTGGCGGACTTCTTTAGGGGCACGTTTCCAGCGATTACCGGCGAGTGAAAGCGCAAGATTCGAGATCCGATCTACATGGATGTGCACCTGATCGACGGAACCTATGAATTGTTCCGGCATTTTTTTGCCGTGCCCGCTGCCGCAGGTGTGAACGGGCAGGAGATTGGCGCTGTGCGCGGCGTCCTGGGTTCTGTTTTGTCGATGATCGAGAAGGGCGCTACTCACCTTGGAGTTGCGACCGATCATGTTGTGGAGTCCTTCCGCAACGACCTGTATCCCGGATACAAGACCAGCGAAGGTGTGGCGCCGGAGTTGCTCTCGCAGTTCCCGGTGCTGGAGCAAGCCTTGGAAGCGATGGGAGTGGTGGTTTGGCCCATGGTCGACTTTGAGGCCGATGATGCGCTTGCTTCCGCGGCCGCTAAGGCGGCGCTGGACGAACGCGTGAGTCAGGTATTCATCTGCACGCCGGACAAAGATCTCAGTCAATGTGTTGTGGGTACAAGAGTCGTTCAACTGGATCGCAGGCGCGATGCATTGCGCGATGAAGCGGGAGTTGTCACCAAGTTCGGGGTAAGACCCCAATCGATTCCGGATTACCTGGCGGTGGTTGGCGATAATGCGGACGGCTTTCCGGGTATTGCGGGATGGGGTGCGAAGGCTGCGGCTCTGGTTTTATCGCAGTATCCCCATCTTGAAGACATTCCGAAGGACTGGCGGCAATGGCATTCTTCGATCCGGAAGGCGCGCGCGCTATCGGAATCGCTATTCGGCGCATGGAACGATGCGTTACTGTTTCGCACGCTTGCAACGCTGCGACTGGATGTGCCCGTTTTCGAGACGGTCGAGGACCTTCGCTGGAAGGGACCGCAGGCAAATTTCGAGGAGTGCTGCCGGCGAATGAGAGCGCCCAACCTGCTGGATCGTGCGAGGGCAGCGGCATCGGCGATACCGGCACGATGAGATCGCACGATGCGCATAGCCGCTTGTGAGGCTTCGATTGCGAGGGTCGTCCTGTCCCTCCGCATTCCCTTTTTAAAGCCGGCCTTTCTAAGTTCACGCCAGAGGTCGTATGATGTTAGCCCTTGCGTTGATACTGTATGCGTTTCGGAGCAGAAGAGATGAAAGCGATCAAGACAGTCCTTGCCGTTATTTTTGCCGCAGTTTGTTCCGTCGTTGCCGCCGCCCAGGCTTCGCACCCGCTGCTGCAGCGCCCGGCGTTTAATGGTACGCTGATTGTCTTTTCTTATGCCGGCGATTTGTGGACCGTGGACCGCAATGGCGGCCACGCCTCTCGCCTCACGACAGGCACCGGCATTGAGACCGATCCGGTTTTTTCGCCCGACGGCAGCATGATTGCATTCACCGGCGAGTATGACGGCAATACGGATGTCTTTGTCGTTCCTTCAACTGGCGGGGTCCCGAAGCGACTGACCTATCATCCTGCGCCGGATGCCGCCGTGGCGTGGACGCCGGATGGAAAGTATGTGATTTTCCGCTCCGCTCGCGAAAGCAGTAGCCCGCGCTATACGAAGTTGTTTAAGGTCTCCGTGAATGGCGGTCTTGCAAAGGCACTGCCGCTGCCCATGGCGTTCTCTGGCCAGTTTTCCGCCGATGGCAAGTTTTTTGCTTACTCGCCCGTGGGCGGTGCATCGCCGTTCAATTATTCCTCTTATGTGGCATGGAGAAATTATCGCGGCGGGCTGGCAAGTTCGGTATGGATTGCCGATATGGCGACATTGGACGTGGTGAAAGTTCCGCGGGAGCGGTCGAATGATTTCAGTCCGGTGTGGGTGAATAAGCAAGTGTATTTTCTTTCCGACCGCAATGGACCGATATCGTTGTTTCGCTTCGACCCGGCGACGAAGGCGGTAATGGAAGTGGTGAAAAATGACGGCGCGGATATTCGTTCGGCGAGCGCGGGGCCGGGCGGCATCGTCTATGATCGGTTTGGCGAGCTCTTTTTGTACGACACGCAGAGCGGCCAGACCCGCCAGATCAGCGTGGATGTGAGTGCCGACATGCCGGATGTGCGCGCACGTATTTCGCCGGCAGATCGTGAGATCCAGAACTACGCCATCTCGCCAACCGGCCTGCGAGCGGTTTTTGAAGCGCACGGCGATATCCTGACTGTTCCCGCGAAAAAAGAAAGCACTACGCGCGATATCACCACTACGCCGGGCGTAATGGAGCGCGAGCCGGCGTGGTCTCCAGATGGACAGAGCATTGCGTACTTTTCAGATGAATCGGGCCAGTACGCGCTACATATCAGCAAACAGACCGGCGCGGGCGAGGTGAAGAAATTTCCGCTGGCCAACGATGCGACCTACTATTTCAAACCGGTCTGGTCGCCGGATTCAAAGTTGATCGCATTTCACGACAACAAGATGGAGATCTGGCTGCTGGATACGGCAACGGGCAAGGCTGCCGTCATCGACAAGGCGGTCGACGGCGACGGAGACTACGATGCTGCGTGGTCGCCGGACTCGAAGTGGCTTGCCTATACGCAGACGGTCGAGAACCGCTTCCATGCGCTGTTTCTGCACTCGATCGCTTCCGGCAAGAGCACGCAGATCACTGATGGCATGAGCGATGTGCGCTCGCCCGCATTCGACCACGGCGGAAAGTATCTGTATTTCACGGAAAGCACGAATTACGGAACCTCCACGAGCGGGCTGGATATGAGCAGCGATGCCTTCGACGTGACGCGCAGCGTTTACGGGCTTGCGCTTGCGGCGGATACGGTTTCTCCGATTGCGCCGGAGAGTGAAGACGAGAAAACGCCTGATGTGAAGGATAAAGACGCGAAAGATAAAAAAGATTCCGGCGATGAGCATGCCGATAAAGGCAAATCGAGCGACGATGCGAAAAAGGATGACGCGAAGAAATCGGATGATGCCGATAAGGCCGGTAAACCGGAGAAGCCCGAGAAGCCGAAGCCGGTGAAGATCGATCTCGAACGCCTGCAGGATCGCGCGTTCGCGCTTCCGCTGCCTCCGCGAGATTACACGAGCCTGACTGCGGGCAAGGAAGGAATTCTATATCTACTGGAGAGCGAAGGAAGATTCCAGGGAGAACATGGGCAAACTCTGACGCGCTTCGCGCTGAAGACCAGGAAGCCTGAGAAGTTGGCGGATCACATCGCGGGATTCGATCTTTCATTCGATGGGGATAAGATGCTGCTGGAGATGGCTCACGAGCAGTCAGAAGGTCCGCAGGCGGCTGAGGGGCCGGCGCCAAATTTCTTCATCGTCCCTGCCGACGCACCGGTCAAACCCGGCGAAGGCAAACTGGAGCTTTCCAAGATGGAAGTGCGTGTGGATCCGCGCGCGGAATGGCAGCAGATGTTTCACGAGGTATGGCAGATCGAGCGCAGCTTCTTCTACGATCCGCACTATCACGGCGTCGACACGGTGGCGGCAGAGGCGAAGTACAAACCATATCTGGCCGAGGTAGGGGCACGCAGCGATCTGAATTATCTTTTTCAGGAAATGCTGGGTGACTTCTCGATCGGCCACCTGCGGGGAAATGGAGGAACCATTCCTCATCCGCATCACGTGGCTGGTGGTCTGCTCGGCGCCGACTATGAAATCGTCGACGGACGGTATCGTATCGCGCACATTTACACGGGCGAGCACTGGAATCCGCAGGCGCATGCTCCGCTGGCGGAGCCGGGAGTGAAAGTTAAAGAAGGAGATTTCGTTCTTTCCGTCGGTGGCGAGAACCTAAGCGGCTCTGATGATATTCAGCGTTTGCTCGAGGGCACGGCAGGAACGCAGGTTGTGCTTAAGATTGCCGCGGACGCGAGTGGCAAAGATGCGCATGAAGTAACTGTGACGCCGATCCCCGACGATCTGGGCCTGCGCAATCTGGCGTGGATCGAGGCGAACCGGCGCAGGGTGCAGGAGTTGAGCTCCGGAAAGTTGGCTTATGTTTATCTGCCGGACACGGCGATGGGCGGTCTGACGAATTTCAACCGCTACTACTTCGCGCAGCTCGACAAGCACGGTGCTGTTATCGACGAGCGCTTCAACAGTGGCGGACAGGCGGCAGATTACATCATTCACGCCATGCAGAGAACGCTGATGAGCTGGTGGGCTCCGCGCTACGGAGCGATTTACCGCACTCCGCAGGCATCGATCCTCGGACCCAAAGTGATGATCACCAATGAATTCTCCGGCTCCGGCGGCGATGCCATGCCGTGGTACTTCCGCGAAGCGCAACTGGGCCCGCTGGTGGGCAAGCGCACGTGGGGCGGACTCGTCGGAATTGGTGGCATCCCGGTGCTGATGGACGGCGGACACGTCACCTCACCCAGTTTTGGATTCTTCAATCCGCAAGGGCAGTGGGATGTAGAGAACCACGGGGTGCAGCCGGATTACGAAGTGGATATGGAACCGAAGCAGGTCCGCGAAGGTCACGATGCGCAGCTTGAGAAAGCTGTAAGTCTGGCGCTGGAGGAACTGGCAAAACATCCTGCGCCGGAGCCGCATAAGCCGGAGCAGTACCCGAACTACAACCGGCATGGGGCGCAGTAATCCCTATCCAGCAATTTAGAAATCTTTTCTTAGAAATTTTTGAAACGATGTGTGAGCTTCTCGCACTATATGGCATTGAGCAGAAACAGGCCGCCTAACCCGCGGCTTGCAATAGACTCATATCCCGACAAGGAAGGACCACAGAGCCGGGGGGAGCTGGGGTGCTTCAGATCGCCGGAGCCACGGGGAAAGGCTCCGGCGCTCTTCGGGTTATGAGGCGGGTTATGGGGCAGCGCTCTTCCTGCGAACTTCTTCAGCCGTTGTGACTCTGGGCTACCGTCATGCGCGTTCCATTTTGGGAACCTGGGAATTTCCCGAAACTTTTGGGGTAATTCGACTGATGCAATCGAGCTAGCTTGCCGATCTCTCCTTGGTAAGAGGGAAAGGAGCTGTTTATGAGTATTTCCATCTCTAGCTCGTTGGGAGCCGCAGCAGTTGCGGCTACGAACTCTTCCGCCCCGTCGGCGGCCGCTCAACCAACTCAACAAACGCAACCTCAGGCGGACACAGTGAGGCTCTCGGAGTCGCAACAGGTTTATCAGCTCTATAACCAGGGGCAGAGGATTTCTCAGATTGCGGCTAATCTTAGCCTGACGGTGAGTGCGGTGAACAGCTATTTGGGGATCTCTGACACTGCGACTAGCTAGGGTCCGCGACGGACGGCAAAGCAGCTGAAATTGCGGCGAGTACGCCAGAGGAATGCCGCGTTACTCTGAGAATGCTTCTCTCACACAACGGCTAAGCACGGCGGCCAGGCTGTCGAAGTGTATGCCGATCATTCCCAAGTGATCGCCGGGGACGGTCTCAACCTCGAGTTCGGACACCAGGTTTTTCCAAATCGCGGTGGGGTCGGTGGGGAGGTAAGAGTTGCTCTCTGGCCGCACGAATTTCAGCTTGCCTTGATAAAACTGAGGGCGATAACGCCGCATCGCTTCGAAGTCACTATCTCGATTGCGCGCCGTTGTGCGGGCGAACGATAGGCGGGAAGTTTCCGGGGGAAGTGTGCGCAGGCGGTGACCTTCCGTGATGTGCATGCGGCGCTCAACGCCGTCCGTAAGGTACGACATGGCGCGGCGGATGGGCATCTGCGCCATGCTGTGAATGTGACCCAGCACCCGCTTCGAAAATAGCTGGATGCGCTGGCTTGTCGGCAGATAGCGGGGATGCGGGTAGGTATCGACCAACACGAGGAGTGCGACATTTTTCCCGGCTTCGGACAAGCGTCGCGCCATTTCGAAAGCCACCAGGCCGCCAAACGAATAGCCAATCAGAGCGCAGGAACCTTGCTGCTGCAGCTGGTATAGCGCGTCAAGATAGTACACAGCCATATCTTCGATGCGATCGAACGGCGGCTCCAGTCCGTCGACGCCCCGCGCCTGAATGCCGTAGATGGGATGCTCGGTTTGCATGTGCCGCGCGAGCTCCGAGAAACTTGCGCGGCCTCCGACTCCGTGCGCGATGAGGATGGGCGGATCCACGCTGCCGGGCCTCAGTGGGACGAAGGGTGAGAAGCGCGGAAGAGCCGGCTGATCCAACAGAGCGGCTAATGATGCGATGGTCGGCGCATAACAGATAGTGGCGCTCGGCAGTTCCCGGCCAAACGCCTGAGCGATCTCGGCAAAGACGCTGTCAGCCAACTCGTCAGTGCCCCCGATCCGATAGAATTTTTCTTCGGGGCCGATGGGTGAGCGTTGCAGAATACGCTGCCAAATCTGCGTGAGCACGTCAACCATTGCGGGGGTGGGTCCAGCGTCCACTGAGACTAATTTTAACTCCACGCTATGCCGGACTCCGCGATCATGAATGCGCGAACGTCCAATAGAGTTCGCGGGCCTTGGTGTAGAGAGGGCCGAATGGCAGTGTCCGGTTACCGATGCGAGTTACTGGCACTACCTTGGAGTAGTTTCCAGTTGCAAAAATTTCATCCGCTTTTTCGAAGTCCTGGTAAGTCAGAGTGGTTTCGATCACTTTCACTCCCGCCTGACGCAAGAGCCCGATGACCCTTTGCCGGGTAATGCCGGCAAGGAAGGTTCCATTTGGGATTGGTGTAAAAACCACGCCATCTTTGGCCATAAAAACATTGGATGTGGCTAGCTCGGCGACGTTGCCCAGCATGTCACAGACGATCGCATTATCGAAACCGCGGGAATGCGCTTCGAAAAGCGCGCGCGAATTGTTGGGATAAAGGCATCCAGCTTTGGCATCGACCGGCATGTTCTCAATAGTTGGGCGGCGAAAAGGAGACAACGTGAGCGAGAAGCCCTTGGGAGTTCGCATGGGCGCTTCGTAAATTGAAAGACACCAACGGGTGGAATCGGGTTCGTGCGCCTGAACCCACGGGCCCTCCTTTTCAGCCCAGTACATTGGCCGAATGTAGAGTGCGGCGTCTTTATCGAAGCGAGCTACGCCTTCGCGCGCGAGGCGAATCCATTCTTCGGTCGATACCGTCGGCTTCAAGTAGAGCTTCTTGGCGGAATCGTTAACGCGTGCGCAATGGAGATCGAGATCAGGGGTGACGCCTTCAAAGGCGCGCGCACCATCGAAAACAATGGAGCAGAGCCACGCGGCGTGAGTACGCGGTCCCATGATAGGGACGTTGTCTTCGTGCCAGTCTCCCTCGAAGTAGGTCCAAGTCTTGGACCAGCCAGTTCCGAGTCCCATTGCTTTTCTCCCAACTATTCGTTGATCGTACGTTCCGCTACATTACTTTATGTCACGAATTTGTCGTCCGCTATGGTCATTTCTGGCGGGCGGCGTAACCAAAGATGGACTTTAGTTCCAGGAATTCCTCCAGGCCGGCTTCGCCCCATTCGCGGCCATTTCCTGATTGCTTGTAACCACCGAAGCAGCCGGCAAAGTCGACGCGAGCGTTGTTGATGTGCACGTTGCCGGAGCGAAATCGCTTGGCGACGCGGCGCGCATGTTCGAGATCTCCGGAGCTCACGAAGCCTGACAGGCCGTAGGGCGTGTCATTGGCGATGCAGACGGCATCGTCTTCATCTTTATAAGGAATGATGCAAAGAACGGGGCCGAAGATTTCTTCGCGAGCGATGGTCATGTCGTTGCTGACGTCGGCGAAAACCGTAGGCTTGGCGAAATAACCTTTGCCGATACCTTCGGGGCGACCGAGACCGCCGGCAATCAGCTTTGCGCCTTCGTCGATGCCCTGTTGAATCAGACGCTGCACCTTTTCGAATTGAGCTTTTCCAGCAAGCGGACCGATATGCATGTCTTTTGAAGAGGGATCGCCTACTTTTGTAGCTTCCGCGGCTGCTGTGGCGGCCGCGATTGCCGGCGCCATTTTGGATTGCGGAACCAGCATGCGGGTGGGCGCGTTGCAGGACTGGCCGGTATTGCGAAAACAGGATTGCACGCCGTCTTTGACAGCGGTGGCGAGGTCGGCATTGTCGAGAATAATGTAGGCGGATTTTCCGCCGAGTTCCTGCGTGACACGCTTGACGGTGGGAGCGGCGGCCAAGGCCACGGCGATTCCGGCGCGCGTAGAGCCGGTGAAGGAGACCATCGCGACGTCGGGATGCGAGGAGATTGCGGCGCCTACGGTGGGGCCATCGCCATTGACCAAGTTGAAGACGCCGGGCGGAGTTCCGGCTTCATGAAGAATCTGCGCGAACAGATAGGCGGAGAGAGGTGCAATTTCGCTGGGCTTGAGAACCATGGTGCATCCGGCGGCCAGCGCGGGCGAGACTTTGGCGGCGATCTGGTTCATGGGCCAATTCCAGGGCGTGATGAGTCCGCAGACGCCGATCGGTTCTTTTCGCATGAGCGTCGAACCCTTGAGATCTTCGAACTTGAACTGCTCCAGCACTTTCACGATCTCGAATAAATGGCCGAGACCCGCTGGGGCTTGCGCCGATTGTGCTAGAGAGAGTGTGCATCCCATTTCCTGCGAGATGGTCGCGGCCATTTCTTCGGACTTGGCCTTATAGTTCTCGATGATCGCGCGCAGCAATGCCAGGCGCGCTTCGACCGTAGTCTCCGAGTACGAGTCAAAGGCGTGTTTGGCTGCGGCTACGGCTTTGTCGACGTCGGACGCGGTTCCGAGTGAGATCGTCGCGATGGGGGTTTCAGTGGCGGGATTTATGACTTCGAAGTCGTGGGCGGCGGTGGGATCGACCCATTTTCCATCGATATAGAACTGGCGGCAGTTCTTCATTTGTTTGCCCCCGATCAGTCGTGCGAGATGAGTGCGGACTTCTTCACGTTAACGGTCTACATTCATGTTACCGCGAGTTGCAAGGAGGCTTTCGAAAGCCTCTCGACGATAAGCGAAAATGTCGAGTTTTCGAAGAATCGAAAGCCCTTCGCAACAGAGGACACGGCCTGCGACGCAACTACAAGGACACTCCCTTTTTCCACCCAACCGAGTAAGATTTTGAAAGTCCAGCACAGCGGGCTGCGCTATGAAAATCCTATTCGTCAGGTTTGACCTTCGAGGTTAGAGCGCTTGGAGAAAAGACCCGACCAGCAAACCCGTACGGAATCCAACACGCCGCTCGTTGAGCAGATCAACATCTGTCTGCGTTCAGGCGACTACTCTCGCGCCATGGATTTATTGCGAGGCGCGGCCACCGAATTCCCCAAAGACAATGATGCGGAGCTGTCCGAACTGGAGAAGCTGGCCCGGGATGGCGTCAAGCGTAATGCCGAAGCCCAGCGTCTTATCACCGAAAGCCAGGAACTCTTCGCGCAGCAGAAGTCCGCCGAAGCGATTCAGTTGTTGCGCGAAGCGCACGAGCTGGATAAAAACAATTCCCTCGCCCGCGCCATCCTGGCCAATGCCCTGGTCGAGCACGCGCAGTCCGTTGTAGAAACCGATTGGCTCGAAGCCGAGACGCTGACCAATCAGGCGCTCAAGTTGAACCCTGCGCATCCTACGGCCAAAACGATTCACAGCCTGATTGTAGAACGGAAAAAAAACAGTTCCGTGGAGGATTGGGTTGCACGAGCGCGCAAGCTGCAATCCTCCAGCGATCCATTCGCAGCCTTGGCTTGGGTTGCAGAGGGATTGGCTGTTCATCCCGACGATCCCAAATTGCTTCAGATTCACGATGCGATCCAGCGCGACCAGGCTGCTCGGCGGCGCCAGGCTCGCCGCGGTGATGTGGAAGACCTGCGGCGCATGGAGCTTGAAATCGGTAAGGCCGTGGACGTTGCGGCGAAACAAGCATTAGCCGAGCGCATCCAAGCGCTGGCTGCCAAGTATTGGACGGATGGAGAAATCCTAGCCATCGCCAATGCCTTGCTCCTGCGCTTGGGATTAGTCTCTCAGGAGAGTTCCAGCGCCTCGCCGCGCGGCAAAAGCGCGACCCTAATTCTTCACGTCCCGCGCCCCAGCGCGCCAGAGGCTTCACGCACCGATGGCGGCCCGGCTCCACAAACTCAGGTTTTGCCGAATCAGCTTCCGACCAATCCGGTCTCATCCGCGAACATTCTTGCCGGCGTTGCGCCGCCTAATCTAGTCGTGCCCAGTAAAGTTCCGTCGGTCATTGAACCGTCAGTCAAGGTCCCGGCCACTCCGCCAGAGCCGCAACTCCCTCCGCCGCAAGCTGCCACCGTTCCTGCCGCCGAGCCTTCCGCACCGGCGGCCCAAGTCGTATCCCGATCATCGCAGCCAAAACAGCCTGCGCGATCCAACTCTACTGCGCTGATCCTCCTCTCGGCCGCCGCAATAATCCTGGTCGCAACTACCTTCTTCTTGACGCGAAAACATTATGCTCCGCCAATAGCGAAGACGCCCGCAGCGGCTCCAGCCGTCTCTGAGCCCGCCGCCTCCACTCCGGTCTCCGCTCCCATTGTTTCCGCGCCCACACCAACGACTCCCGAACCATCTCCGCCTGCTTCGGATGTTTCTTCCGGCACCGAAGCCAGCAAAGTCGCCGTCGATAATCAGCCGATCGGTGATCGATCAGTCAGTGATCAGCCATCCGCAGCCCCCGGTCGCAACCTGGGCACGCTCCTTGTCGTCGCCGGTCAAGATGGCGCACAAGTTTTTCTCAACGGAAAACTTCAGCCACAACTCACGCAAGCCGGCCAGTTGCGCTTACCGAATCTCGAGCTCAAAGACTACGTTGTACAAGTTTCCAAGAGTGGCTTTCAGGATCCTCCCCGCCAGAAGATCCGCATTCGTAAGGGCGAACAGGCCAGGCTTATCTTCCTGCTCCAACCCCAGAACCACCTGCAGCCACAGAATCTTCAGCCGCAGCCTCGTCTGGCCTCGTTGACCATCCAGGGTGGCACTTTCGAAACCGCGGTTCTCGTCGATCAAACTCTCGTCGGTACCATTCAGCACGATGGCACACTCTCCGTCTCCACCGTCAATCCCGGAGACCATACCGTCGAGCTGCGCAAAGATGGATTTAAGCCCCGGCAGTTCAAGGAACACTTTGCTGCGGGTGGAACCATATCTCTCGCTGCTGCGGATGCCGCGCTGGAAGCCGCTTCCGGCGAATTGAAAATTACCTTCGAGCCCCCCGATGCCACAGTTGCAATCGCAAAAGGCGAGCTTCTGAAAATAGTAAGCAGTGGTGTCCCGCTCAATCTTGCCGCCGGCACCTACACTCTTACTGCGCGAACCGCCGAAAGGTTCACGCGCTCGTCCACACTCGAAGTCATCGCCGGTCAATCCAAGACTTTGGATTTGTCTCTCGCCGCAAGCGGCATGTCGAAGTGGGATGACCCAGGCGCATGGAAACATGAAGGAGATTCTTTCACTCGCAAAGGAGGCGCCTTCGTCCTATACGGAGCCGTCCCTGCATCGGGCACTTTTGTTTTTTCCGCAATGCTCACCAAGGGTCGCCTCTTGCAATGGGTGCTCAATTACAGTGACCCGAAAAACTACGTCCTCTTCCAACTGGACGACAATAACTTTTACCGCACTGTCATTCGCAATGGGCAGAAGGCGGACGAGATCATCGTTCCCGATCGAGGCGACAAGAAAACCTTCCGCACGATTCAAATCCGCGTCAGTCCCACGGAACTCGTCCACCAGACCAAGCACGGTGACCATTGGGTCGTTCTGGATCGCTGGGCGCAGCCCGGCACGAATCTCAGCCTTGGCAAGTTTGGCTTCTGTGTACCTGGCAACGATCAAGTAGCTCTCTCCAGCTTCGCCCACTATGCTGACCTGAACATCCGCTAAGTGCTATGGCAGGTCGGCTGCAGCCGGAATTGTTTCTTGCCGCGGCAATTGATCGCGCCGCCGGATCTGCTCTTGCAACTTGCTCTCCCGCCGCTGATCGCGCTCCGTCTTCATTTTGCGAAAGGCAGCAAGCGCCTCGCCGGCTTCCTGTGTACGGTGGAGATTGCGATACAACATCGCGAGTTGATACCACGACATGATCCGGAGTTCCTCGGTCCCTTGCGGATTCGTTGCGAGCTTGAAGTGCTCGATGGCCAGGTCATCCTTGCCCAACGCTGCGTTGCCTTTTCCCAGATAGTAGTGCGCATCGCTGATGGTCGGATCGAGAGCGAGCGCCCGCTCCAGCAGTGGGACGCCGCCGGCCGCGTCATTGCGAGTTACGCGCAGACTGCCCAGCTTGTATAGAGCAATGGCATTGGCTGGGTCGATCTTGATCTCCTCGGAATAAGCATCATCGGCTTCCTGCAACTTATCCGCCGTCCAACAAGCATCGCCAAATTCCTCGTTCAGCCCCGGTTCATGCGGCGCTGTATGGAGTGCGAGGCGGAACTCGCTGATCGCATCGTCGGTGCGAAACGCTTCGGCATCCGCCTGCCCAAGCACTTCATGGACCCGCCAGGAGTCCGGACTGAGTTTGAACATCGCCGCGTAGCTTGCCTTGGAAATCAGTAAGTGAGCCCTCGCGCGATGATAAAGAATGTCCAGGTTGTTAGGATCGAGCGCAGCTGCTTTATCGAGGGCAGCCGCGGCAGCATCGACGTGATTCTGAGCTAACTCCACAACGCCAAGCCACATCCAGCCAGCCGCGTTCTTGGGCTCAAGCCTCGTCTCACTCACGAGATCGTCATGTGCCGCGGGGAGATGGTTTAGCTTGTAATTCACGATGCCAGTGAACAGGCGCACGCCGTGCAAGCCAGGTTGCAGCGATGCCGCTTTGCGCAGTGCGGTGAGCGACTCGTCCAATTTACCGGCGGACTGCAACGCGAGGCCCAGATTGAAGTAGCCTTCTGCCGAGCCGGGCTGGAGCCGAAGGAACTCCTGAAAATCACGAACGGCATCGGTTGCATTGCCTTTTCGGAGAGCATCGTTTCCCTGCTCGAACCGGGCTTTAGCCTCGCCATCCTGCGCAATTCCAAGCTGGCAGCAGAGATGTAAGACTAAGACCAGAGCGATTGCCGGGGATCGCAACGAAGAACGGAACACGCCTGTAAGCATAGCCGATCCGGAATGAGGAAAGCGGGAAATGCCGCAACGCATGACCACGATGGTGGCCGCAGGATTGTTGAAGCGATTCGCCCGGCAAGTCCTACTCGGCCTGCCGGGCGAGTGTTGATCTCCCTAGAAGTTAATTCGCAGCACGAACTGGCCATTTCTCGGTCCAAGAAGCGTACTGCCGACCTGGCCGAAGTTGGTGTCCTGAACGCCGGAATCTGGTTTGTTGAACACGTGGCGGTTAAATGCGTTGAAAAACTCTCCCCGAAACTCCGCCTTTACCCGCTCCGTGATTGAGAACGTCTTGGCCAGGCTGAGATCCTCGTCGTAGTAGGGGAACGAACGGATGTCGGAAGAGTTACGCGGCATATTTCCGAATACGTAGGGAACGTCAACGCCGGGATTCGGGTTAGGATCGGTAACAAAGCCGCAGTTCCAATATCCGGTGGTGCATGCTCCCGAAGTCGGGTCGTACCCGGTAGTACCGGTGTTGTTGAACAAGAAGGGGTTGAACGAGCCCTGGCGTCGTACTGCCTGACCCGGCACACGATTCGGACGGATGCCATTGTCGAAACCTGGAATGCCTCTGGCACCAAAGAAGCTGATTGGTTGTCCGCTCAGGTACCGATTTACGCCGCTGATTCGCCAGCCGCCGATAATCGCATTTACCGGCCTGGGAGTGTCCGCAAGGAAACGCTTGCCACGGCCTACCGGCAGTTCATAAATGTAGCTCGCGACAAAGTTATTGGGAACGTCCTGGTTGCTCACCGCCTTTTCAGCCCTGAGGTCATAGGGATTCTGAGTTCCACCCTGGCTTTGCAGGGTGCTGTAATAAGGTTGAATGCTGTCCGCGTCGGTGATCGTCTTCGAGAAGGTATATGAGACAAGCACATTCAGGCCATTATGGAAGCGCCTTTCCAGCTTGGCCTCCAGCGCGTCGTAACTGGACTGCCCAACGTTCTGCAGGTAGCTATCCTCGTTGATGTAGCCGACCTGCGGGAACGGGCGCAGTGCTTGTTCTACCGGCTCGCTGATTCCATAGGTACAGCCGGTTGCACAGGAGAAACCCGGATAGGGCTGAATCGGAGGCGAGCTGAAGCCGTTGGGACAGGGTGCGACCGCCCACCAGTTCAGACAGGCGCCCATACTCAGATATTTCTCTGGCATGTCGTTTGGATAGTTGAGCAATCCATGCAGGCGGGTGGCATGGTTGCCGATGTATCCCAGCGAGAAGTAGAGATCGGGTCTGAGCTGGATTTGGTTTTCCAGGTTCCATGATCCCACCATCGCCGGACGCCCGAAGGTCGGCGCTATATAGTCCACTCCTTGGCCATTCGACTGCGTAGGATCGAGGTCTGGAGTGGTCGGCAGCGCAGGCAGCCCCGCATCCACCTGCGGACCGGAAAGAGGATCTCCTGTAAATAAAGTTTGGTTGGCGGTGAATCCTTGCAGCGTTCCCTGGCCGAAGTCGGCGTAAACCAGCGGCCCGTAGTAGAAACCTGCACTGCCGCGAAGCACATAGTTGTGCATGGATGAGGGCGACCAGGCAAATCCGACGCGAGGCTCGAAGTCTTTGTAATAAGTTTCGGCCCACGTTTCGCCTACGTTTCCGTTGCGGCCGAGGCCCTTTCCGGCGAAGACCAACTCGCCGGGGTAGCCCGCCGCCCCGGTATTGGGCGTGGTTGGGCTGAAGATGGCTGTGTCGCCGTCCGCTTCGTGGCGCGGTGTGTCGTAACTCCAGCGCAGTCCAAGATTTAGGGTGAAATTTGATTTCACCTTCCAATTGTCCTGTGCGAAAAGCGCAGCCGTGTGAGTAATCCAGCGCGGCGCATGAATCTGATTCAGGGCGTTCGCAGTACCTGATTGCCCCAGGAGGAACGCGGCGAACGCGTTGCCGTCGCTACCCTCGTCCGGGATATCAGATGCAGTTTGGTTGGGCCAGAAAGTGAAGCACCCGGACGTGCCGCTGCAGGTGCCTCCGATTTTGCTGACGAACGAGAATTGGTGATACTGCACCTCACCTCCGAAGTCGAGGCTGTGCGCGCCATGCTGCCAGTGAACGATGTCGTTCAGCGCAATGGTATTGTCCACATCCTGCGCATCGTCGTTCTCGCCGAAGCTCGGATAGGGGCTACTGACAAACACAAATCCAGGAAAGACCGGACCGGAGCCATTGGCAATTCCCAGCGTGCTGTCCCAGTCTTTTCCCTCGCGTGCCGCTGCCGACAGGTTGTAGTTGTTGGAGCGGTTGCTGCCGAAGGTCAAAGAATTAACCACCGCCGGGGTTATGACCCAATCCCATCCCCCGCGGCCTAGCTTGCCATACTGATCCACCGCGCCGCCGCCGGCTGAGGTGAGCGGTGGAGGAAGATTGGCGCCAACGCCGTGATCGGCATTTTCTCGGTCACTGAAGAATCCCCAAATCTTGTGCTTCTGTCCGAGGTTTTGATCGATCCGAATGCTGAAAACCGTCTGCGCGATGGCGTCGGTCGTACTGTAGACATAATTGTTGGTACCACCGACCAGATTCGGAGTAGGCATGTATTGCAGTACGTTCTTCGCCACCGCACTCTCACGTCCAATCGGGATATGGTTGTCGGGGAACGCCACGTTATTGCAACTGTTGGATTCATGCGCGGGATCGAAGATCTCGCCGAAATACAGCGGCACCGTATTGCCGCACCCGCCAAGAACTTGTACTCCGTTGTTGTTGAGAATCGGGCCGCCGAGAGTAGAGGAGAAATCGAAGTATTGCCCGTTGCTGCCGAGTTCGGCCGGGGTGGGAATATTCGAGGTAACCGAAGCGCCAGTGTGATAGAGCAACTGCTCGAAGCTGAACAGAAAGAAAGTCTTGTCGTGGCCGTCGTACACACCCGGTATCCGCAGTGGGCCTCCCAACGAAACTCCCCAGTTATTCTTGGTATCGGGCGGGCGCTTTAGCAACTCGCTATCGGCGGGATTGGACGCCAGGTAGCCGTTG
>Ga0209007_1000004_pt1 | contig 255080 bp, 217 predicted proteins | sample JacPinW_OM1H0_O2_FD_187961 | JGI IMG/M metagenome (GOLD analysis project Ga0209007, IMG submission 187961) | Forest soil microbial communities from Algoma, Ontario, Canada - Jack Pine, Ontario site 1_JW_OM1H0_O2 (SPAdes) (version 2) | ecosystem: Environmental > Terrestrial > Soil > Boreal... | reverse complement strand
GGACGGCTCCGTAGGCGGTGTAGAGCGCGTTCGATTTGGGCGCGACCGAGAGATAGACCACGGCTTGCGCGAGGGCGAGATTGCCTTCGGGCATGCCGATGAAATCCACGGCATCGCGCGCGGCCATGCAGAGGGAAAGCGCATTGGGATCGGCGAGACCGATATCTTCCACGGCCATGCGAACCACGCGGCGGGCAATGTAGAGCGGGTCTTCGCCAGCCTCGAGCATGCGGCCGAGCCAGTAGAGAGCGGCGTCGGGATCGCTGTTGCGCACGGACTTGTGCAGAGCGGAGATCAGGTTGTAGTGTTCTTCGCCGGCTTTATCGTAGAGCAGGGTACGCTTCTGCAGGGCGTCGCGGATGATGTCATCGGTGATTGTGGCGGGCGTTCCAGATTGTTGCGCTAGTCCGGCCGCGACTTCCAGGACGTTGTAGGCGCTGCGGGCGTCTCCGCTGGTGTAGTTGGCGATTTTTTTCAAGACATCGTCGGAGGCGCTTACGTTCTTTGCGCCCAGGCCGCGTTCTTCGTCGGTTAGCGCGCGTCTTAGGAGTTGCACGATCTGGTCTTCGGTGAGCGGCTTCAATACATAGACGCGAGTGCGGGAGAGCAACGCGCCGTTGATCTCGAACGACGGATTCTCGGTGGTGGCGCCGATTAAGCGGATGTTGCCTTTTTCTACGTGAGGAAGAAATGCATCTTGCTGGGCTTTGTTGAAGCGGTGAATCTCGTCGATGAAAACGATGGTGCGGGTGCCGTACTGGCGGGCGCGTTCGGCGTCGGCCATGACCTGCTTGATTTCTTTGATGCCGGCGAGGACGGCGGAGAATTCGATGAACTCCGCTTTGGTCATGCTGGCAATGATTTTTGCGAGCGTCGTCTTGCCGGTGCCGGGCGGACCCCAGAAGATGAGCGAACCTGTGTCGTCGCGCTCGACCTGCGTGCGCAGGGGCTTGCCGGGCCCGATTAGGTGTTCCTGACCGGCGTACTCCTCGAGCGTGCGAGGACGCATGCGATCGGCTAGCGGGCGGGTGCGATCGGTGGTGGCGCTTGCTTGCGGGATGGGCTGAAAAAGTCCCACGGAAAAACCTTTCACCACAGAGGCACAGAGACACAGAGAAAACCTTAAAAACACTAGAGAACTCTGCGCGTTATGCCTCGCGCTAATAATGGAACATTAAAATTTATCAGCAGGCCGACTCGCTTTGCGGTTAGCTGCATATAGGTTAGGAGTTGTGCTTCGTGAACGGGGAGAACCTTTTCGACGCATTTCAACTCTACGACCACTTCCTCATTCACGATCAAATCTAAGCGATAGCCGCAATCGAGCTTGAGGCCTTTGTACTCCACAGGAAGATCGACTTGGCGGCGAAAGCCGATTCCGCGAAGGTGGAGTTCGTGGCATAGGCATTCTTCGTAAGCCGACTCCAGCAGTCCGGGCCCCAAGTGACGGTGAACTTCAATAGCCGCACCAACTATTGCGCTCGTTCGTGGATCTTTTTGATCTTCGTTTTCTCTGTGACTCTGTGTCTCTGTGGTGAACATGCTCTTATTTTCTTTGCCTTGCGGCTTCGTACAATACGATGCTGGCGGCTACGCCGGCGTTGAGAGATTCTACTTGTGTTGTGTGCGGGATGGCGATGGATTCATCCATTTTGGCCATCAGGTCGCGGGGCAGGCCGGAGCCTTCGTTGCCGAAGAAGATTGCGGTGGGGCCTTTCAGGTCCGCTTGATCCAGCGGCGTGCCTTTGTGTGAGGAGGTTGCGATCAGGCGGATGCCTTGGGCGCGCAGCTTGTCGGAAATTTCTTCTAACTTTGCTCCTGACTTTCCGTGACTACTTTGCCTGTGAATGATGGGCAGGCGGAAGACCGATCCTGCCGAGGCGCGGATGACTTTCGAGTTGAAGGGGCTGACTGTGCCTTCGCCGAGGATTACGCCCGCGCTGCCGAAGGCTTCGGATGAGCGGAGGATGGTGCCGAGGTTGCCGGGATCCTGCAATCCGGCCAAGACGATGATGGGGCCAACCTGGAGGCGTTCTTTCTCCATGACATCGTCGAGTGAGAATTCTTTGAGGCGCACCAGCGCGGCCACGCCTTGCGGCGATTCGCTGGGCACGAGGCTGTCGAATAATTTGTCGGGGAGCAGGAGGGTTTCGACCTGGGCTCCGATCTGCGGGAGCAGGCGTTCGGCGCGGTCTTGCGCCGACTCGCGAAAGAAGACGGCGCTGAAGCGCAGGCCGCTGCGGATGGCTTCTTCCAGAATGCGCAGGCCTTCGATGGCGCAGTCTCCGGTTTCGGTGAGCTCGGCGCGCGAGAACGCTTCGCGCAGTCGTTTGACCAGCGGGTTGTGGCGGCCTTCAATGCGGCGAAGGCGGTGATGCGGGCTGGGAGCGGTTTCCGAGGGAGTTTTCATGGGGGGATCTGGGCCGATGAGTGTAATCGCGATATTACATCAATTACCCTTGCGGAGGATGACTGACGCGTATCCCAACACACCGCCGAGAGCGCCATAGACAGCCGCGCTCAAAGGAGCGAGACCCAATAAGACTGTCCCTAGCGATGGGTCAACAGTGATGGTTAGAGCACACGCCGGACATAGGAAAAACACAAACTGGGAGCTTGGTTGCCAGCTGTGCGGTGCGAAGAACAGCCCCACAATTACGAGGTAAGAAACGATGGCAAAGCCTGCGAGCATCTTGATGGGAACTGAAGTCGATTTGTTAGGTTCGATCCTGAATGCCTTCCTAGCCCAGGAGCTGGGTAGTAGCGCAATAAAGAGTGCAAGTCCTCCCACCGCAATCAACGCCACGGAAAATAGCGACCAACTGCCACGGGAAGCCGGATCAAAACCTCGCAGCGCGACGTACATCCGGCTCAACAGAAGGGAGATCAGCCCACACGCGGCCAATGAGAGGCGGAACGGGAAACCAATAAGCCTGCTTGCCATGCGGGGAATTCTAGCAGTCTGGGAAGTAGCAGTTGAAATCAGCGATTACACTCATTGGGATGACCGGGGGTGTTGACTGAATGATACGCCAATCACCGCCTTGAAGCCCTTTGCCGTATTATGGTAGGTTCCACGGGAAAAATCTTCACGCAGATGCATGCAGGAAAGGACGCTGTGCGCGCCGAGATCGTAAAAATCAGTAGTGAGACCCCTGAGATTTCACTGATCAAGTACGCCGCCGACCAGATTCGTGCCGGCGAAGTGCTGGGCATGCCAACCGATACGTTCTATGGGTTGGCGGCCGATCCGTTTAACCTGCGCGCGGTTGACCGCGTGTATGACATCAAGACCCGCTCGCGGCATAAGCCGCTGTCGTTGCTGATCGAAAGCGTCGATCAGGCGGAGGAGATGGCCAAATCGCTGTCCGAGGAGTTTTACGCGCTGGCGCGGAAATACTGGCCGGGACCGCTGACTCTGATCGTGAAGGCGGGATCGCGTTTGCCGCTGAAAGTGACGGCCAATACCGGCAATGTTGCCCTGCGCGTGCCGAATGCGAAGATTCCGCTGGCTGTGGTGACGGCCGCGGCTATTCCGATCACGGCCACATCCGCCAATCTGAGCGGCGCGTCCGAGTGCACCAGCGCCGAGCAGGTGCGCGACCAGCTCGAAGGCCGCATCAGCATCATCGTGGATGGTGGGACTTCGCCGCGCGACGTCGCTTCTACCATCATCGACCTGACCGATGAAGGGGAACGCTGGCGCATCATCCGGGTAGGTGCAATCCCCGCCGATGAAATTTCCACTTTTTTTGCCAAAGGATGAACGACGATTCTGGTAACCGGCATCCGCAACGCCGCTGGCTGCTGCGGCTGGAGGCGCTGGGGCTGGTCACGCTGGCGGCGTTTCTGGCGTGGACCGGGGTTCGCATTGTGCGGGAAGGGTCGCGGCAGGAATTGCATGCCGCGGACGTGATCGTTGTATTCGGCGCGGCCGAGTATTCCGGGCGTCCTTCGCCGGTGCTGCGGGCGCGACTCGATCATGCTTTTGATCTTTTTCAGCGTGGGCTGGCTCCGGTTGTGATTACTACTGGTGGGGCCGCAGCCGATCCGAGCTTCAGCGAAGGCGGCGTGGGCCGCGACTACCTGGAGCATCGCGGAATTCCTGAACGAAACCTGATTGCCGAGACTCAGGGCGCCGATACGGCGCAGTCGGCGGTACGCGTAGCCGTGATCATGCGAGCCAACGGACTGCGCAGTTGCGTCGCGGTCAGTGACGCGTATCACGTGTTTCGCATCAAGAAATTATTGGAGCATGAAGGAGTTGGGCCGGTGTACGTTTCGCCGCGGCCGGATTCGCGTTCGCACAGCGTGGTGCAGCGCGCTTATGCGGTATTGCGCGAAGCCAGTAGCTATTTGTTGTGGAAGTTGGGAATGTCGTAAGAGCTTCACAGTGGCCGAATCCGCCATGGATTGTCATCTCGAGCGAACTGCGATGATGCTACGGGCAAACACCAAGGTCCCTCGCTTCGCTCGGGATGACAGTGTATTTGGTCGATTCTCCAGCTGAGAATGCTCTACAGGGACACGACCCCTACCAGCCGCTTCTTTCGCGCAGGCTGGTGATGTGGGCCACGTGATGGCGTCCGTGCCAGGCGTAGAGGACCAGATTTTTTTCAAGGCTCATGGGGCCGAGATCGGGATGGCGGAAGGTGCGCTTCCAGTCTTCGGGCGGGAGCGAGCGCAGCAGGCGAATCCAGCGATCATGCAGGGAATCGAGCAGTGCCAGCGAGACTTCCACGGGAGTGGCTTGCGTGTCGGCGAGCTGCGCCCAGCGATCCTCGGCGTAGGGCTTGATGGTCGGTTCCTCTTCGGTGAGGGCGAGCTTGGTGCGGATGTAGGCGTTGAGATGGCTATCGGGGACGTGGTGCGCCACCTGGCGGACGGTCCAGCCCTCGGGACGGTACGGTGTGTCGAGTTGAGTTTGCGAGAGTCCCTTTATGGCGGCGCGAAGGTTGGCGGGCGTTTGCTCGATTTGGTGAAGCAATTCTTGTCTCTGTTCGGGGGTGGTCGGGCCGTCGTATTTGAACTTGCCAATCGGATAGCGCAGGTCGGTCATGGTGTCCTCCGGTCTAGAGTGTTCTCTCACAGATGAGCGACGATGCGCGCCGGGTGCAAGAAAAGGGCGGCGAGGAAAATCGGAAACCGCTTTAAAGTTGCCGATTCCTATTGTACAATTTCAATACGTACAAGGAGTTGTCGTAATGCCGAGAATCGCGGTGGAAGACAACAGCCGGATGTCATTGCGAGTGCGCGCCGAGGAAAAAGCGCTGCTCATGCGTGCGGTGGCTTTGGAGCACACCGACTTGACGGATTTTGTCCTTCAGCACGCATTGCGTGCGGCCAAGACGGTCATCGAGCAGGCGGATCATGTGCAACTCTCCGGGAGGGACAGTTTGCGGGTGCTCGATCTGCTCGAGAATCCGCCCGCGCCGAATGCGAGACTGTTGGCTGCCGCTCGAGCGCTGCCGAAGCGGCGATAACCGTGACGGCTTGGCACGAAGAGCCGATCAGCAAAAAGCATGATCGAGAGGCATTTGACTGCAGCGATGGGGCGCTGAACGAATTCTTGCGCCGGTATGCCCGTAAGAGTCACGAGCGGGGCGGCGCAAAAACTTTTCTTGCGATTGAAGATGCCGGCAGCAAATCCATTCTTGGCTTCTACAGCCTGAGCCCGGCGTCGGTTGACTACGCCCGGACGCCGGAGGTCGTAAAGCGCGGGCTGGCACGGCACGACGTGCCGGGTTTCCGCTTAGCTAGGCTGGCGGTAGATCGCAGGTTTCAAGGGAAGGGAATTGGTGGACAACTTCTGCTTGCGGCGGGCAGACGCTGCCTGCTGGCAGCGGCGGAAGTTGGCGGCGTTGTGCTGGTGATCGATGCCACGAATGAGAGGGTGGCAGCGTGGTATGCGAGTTATGGCGCGGTGCCGCTGGCGGATGCGCCGTTGACTTTGCTGCTGCCGCTTGCGACCATCGAGGCTGCGCTTGGGAAGGCAGGAAAATACTGAAAGTTTTCGCCCTCGCGTTCTTACCCAAGTTCTGAACCCGCTCAGTTAACTACAACCCCTAGGGCTTATACGCGCCGGACCCCATTCCCTCCTGCTTCGCATTTCGGTTCCCCGTGCCCTGAGATTTGTGCATCCAAAGGGTGGTTTATGGGCTAAACTCGCAATTCTGGGTGGGTTAGGCATGGTTCGATGCTAGGAGTCGAGCCCGCGCTCGACGGATGGCCGAGGGCGGCCGTTCCCACATCAGCTGTATTGAACGAGAGGGATTATGGCAGCTTCGGTTTGGTCGGGACACTTAACTTTCGGGCTTATCTCCATGCCGGTGCGCTTGTTTTCGGGCGCGCGCAGTTCTGGCATCTCTTTCAACATGCTGCACCGCACGGACAAGTCGCGGCTCAAGCAGCAATACATCTGCCAGGCGGAAGGTGTTGTGGTTGACCGCAGCGAGATGGTGAAGGGCTACGAATTCCGCAAGGACGAATACATCATCATTGAGCCGGAGGAGATCAAGAAGATCGAGCCACAGACGGCGAAGACGATGGAGATTCTGGAATTCGTGAAAGCGGGCGACGTCGATCCGGTGTATTTCGAGTCGTCGTATTACATGTTGCCGGAGGAGGCTGGACGGCGGCCTTACGCGCTGCTGACGAAGGCTCTGGAAGAGAGCGAGTATGTGGCTATCGCGAAGATCACGATGCACAACCGCGAGTACACGGTGTTCCTGCGTCCGCATGAAGGCGGATTGATGCTTCATACAATGTATTATGCCGAAGAAGTGAAGAAGGTGGAAGGTTTTGGGGCACCGGATGTCGAGTTGAAGGATGCAGAAGTAAAAGTGGCGCACCAGCTTATTGAGGCTCTGGCCGATGAATGGGATCCGGAGAAATATAAAGACAGCTTCCAGGAAAATCTGAAGAAGCTGATCGAGACCAAGCTCGAGGGCGGGGAAGTGGCTGCGGTCGAGAAGCCGAAGAAGCTGGCGCCGGTGGTGGATCTGATGGCGGCTCTGAAGCAGAGTCTCGCGCAGATGGAAGGCAGGAAGAAACCTGCGGCTGCGGCTAAGACGGAAGAGCCGGCGGCCGCGGCTGGCGGGAGAACTCGACGGCGGTGAGAGCGGGTTTCGGGCTGCAGAGTTTGTGGAAAAAAAGTCGTAAGCAATACAACGAAGATCCTCAGGCGCTAAAGCGTGGCGCTTGGCTGGAGCCGTAGGATATTAATAGGCTCTACGGCGCAACTGGAAGTCGCGCCCTTCAAATCTACGCGTATTGAGTTTTTCCGCAGCTTCTGAAGCCGTGCATTTCCTTTGCGCGCGGGCGTCCAACTTACCCGGTTAATCACGCATCCCAGAAAAGGCAAGTAGCTGAAGCTGACCGCCGAAAGGCACAGTCCCACTGGCGCAGACGGTGGACAGCCGTTAGAATGTTGGATTCCTCGCAGACGTGACCAGAAAATCTCCTTTTGGGGTGCAGATGAGTTTTCGACGTGTGGGCCGATTGGCGGCGATGGCAGGTTCAGTCCTATTGTGGAGCGCGTGCGGACAGGTATACCGCCCTGTGGTGATTCCGTGTTCGGCTGGAGGAGGGATTCCCGGATGCCCGGTGGAAGTGGCTCCGACCCCGGACAACTTTCACACAGTATTCAGCTTCAACGCCAATACGCTCCACTACCCCGGCGGAGCAATGCAGATTGACGTTGCGGGGGACACCCTGATCGGGGAAACTCCTACGGCTGATCCTTCGGCGCCCAACCTTGGCATTAATCTCACCGACGCCGCGATTCTTCCGAACGATTCCAATGTGTTTGTATCCAGCGCCAGCAGTGTTTACTCGGGCGGGCTCGACGTGGTTTCGTCCTTTACTCCTGTTTTTCAATCGAGACTAGCGAGCGGGTTAGGGGCTGCGGTCACCATCCCGGTGCCCAGTTTGCCGAATCAAACGGCGACGGTTACGGCCATCAGCGAAGTGGGGAGTCTGGTGACGGCCACGCTCAGCGCGCCGTTGAGCAATGTGACGGCGGGATATGCAATCGCGATTGCGAACGTGCTCATTCCCAACTGCTACCAGACCTCGGTGCCCGCGTGCAATCCGGAGGCGTATAACGGCACGTTTCCGCTTACGAGCGTTAACGGACCGATTATTCAGTATGTGAATTCGGCCGCCGGACTGGCTCCGACTACGGGCGGGAATGCGTACGTTCCTCCGCAGCCGGTCTTTGTGAACAGTGCGCAGAACAATGCGATGTTTGTGGCTAACTACAATTCGAATTCGGTCTCGGTGATCAACACCTCGACGAATATCGTTACGGCCAGCACCACTGTGGGAGTGCATCCGGTTAGCATGGCCGAGATGCCGAATGCCTTGAAGTTTTACGTAGCCAACGAAGGGGACAACTCAGTCAGCAGCGTGAATGCGGCTGATCTTTCGCTGAACAACCTTACCGGTTTTACCGGAGTGACGCCGGTGTGGGTGGTGGCGCGAGGCGATAACCAGAAAGTTTATGTGGTCACGCAGGGAGACGGGACGCTGGTGACGATCGACACCGCTACGGATACGGTTTCGAGCAGTATTAGCATGGGCGGCGGAGCCAGCGGGGCCAACTTTATTTACCTGGATCCCATTCTCAACCGCCTCTACGTGGTAAATCCTGTGACCAGCATGATTTATGTTTTTGCCGATACCGGCGGGGCCAACGACACTCCGTTGCTGTTGACGACGATTCCGTTTACTTCCGGATCGGCGGCGTGCCCGAATGAATGTACTCCGGTTTCCGTGACGTCATTGCCGGATGGCAGCCGGTTTTATGTTGCTACTTATCAGTCGACGACGGCGTGTCCGGCGGGAAGCGGGGTAAGCGGTTCCTGTGTGATCCCGGCCGTCACGGTGTTTAACGCGAGCACTTTCAGCTTGCAGTATCCGAATGCGCCTACGCTGAACTTGCTGGCCCCGCCACCGGCATGCACGGTTACGGCGAGCAATCCATGCACGCAGAGTTGGCCGTTCCTGACGGGACAAACAGCGGTGCCGCAGGTTGCTTCGTGCAATACGCCTCCGGGAACTACGTATACCCCGACTCCGACCCAGACTCGCTTCCGGGTATTTACCACGGCGGCCGCGGACGGAAGCCACGTCTATGTGAGCATGTGCGATGCGGGAGCGGTTGCCGACATCATCACCAACGGCAACAATGCAAACGACTCGGGTCCAGGCATTCCTCCGGATACGCTGATCACGGACCTGCTTACGGCCCCGGCGGCTAGCAGCGGAACGGCGCTGCAGAATCCGATTTTCTTGTTGGCTGGGCAGTAGAGCAGGGGTTTAGGGCTCAGGCATGTTTTAGCCATGCCAATGATGGCGGGGAAATGGGTTTCAGCGCCGGCAGCGCCTGAAGGCGGTATTGGTGTTTGCGGTATGCCTGAAGGCATACCCTGATACGAACCCTTCTCTTGACACCAGGCAGGATACGAACTCTTCTCATCAAACCAGGCAGGAGAATGTTTAACGATTAGTTCTTCTAGTTCTGCGCGGCGAGTTCTTCCCTTTCCGTGCCTTTTTTCTGCTCTCTTGCGGCGTAGTGGGAGTCGACGTATTCATCGAGGATCTGGATGAACTCGGCTACAATGCGATCGCCTTTCAGCGTGGTGAAGAGGCGGCCGTCTACGTAGACCGGGGCTTTGGGTTCTTCGAAAGTTCCGGGCAGGGAGATGCCGATGCTGGCATGTTTGGATTCTCCTGGGCCGTTCACTACGCAGCCCATCACGGCCAGCTTCATCTCTTCCACGCCGATGTAGCGGCCTTTCCAGGTGGGCATCTGCTCGCGCAGGTAGGTTTGAATCTGCTCGGCCATTTCCTGGAAGAAGGTGCTGGTGGTGCGGCCGCAGCCGGGGCAGGCGGTGACCTGCGGAGTGAAGCTGCGGATGCCCATGGATTGCAGAATTTGTTGCGCTACGCGAACTTCTTCGGTGCGGTCGCCGCCGGGCGCGGGCGTAAGCGAGACGCGGATGGTGTCGCCGATGCCTTCCTGCAAAACTACGCCCATGGCGGCGCTGGAGGCGACTACGCCTTTCGCGCCCATGCCGGCTTCGGTGAGGCCGAGGTGCAACGGATAGTTGCAACGCGCGGCTAGAGCGCGGTAGACGTCGATTAAATCCTGCACCCCGCTTACTTTTGCGCTGAGAATAATTTGATCGGGGCGCAGGCCGTATTTTTCCGCCAGCGCGGCGGAGTTGAGCGCGCTTACCACCATCGCTTCCATGGTCACTTCGCGGGCGTCTTTGGGTTCGGCCAGCGCGGAGTTCTCGTCCATCATTTTGGTGAGCAGGGCGGAATCGAGCGAGCCCCAATTCACGCCGATGCGTACCGGCTTCTGATACTTCACGGCGACTTCGATCATGGTGCGGAAGTTGGAATCGCCGGTCTTGCCAATGCTCGCGTTGCCGGGGTTGATGCGGTATTTGGCGAGGTCGCGGGCGCACTCGGGATACTTGGTGAGCAGAACATGGCCGTTGTAGTGGAAGTCTCCGATGATGGGCACGCGGATGCCTTGCCGGTCGAGCAGATCGACGATGCGGGGGACCGCGGCGGCGGCCTCTTCGTTGTTGACTGTAACGCGGACCAACTCAGAGCCAGCGCGGGCTAGCGCCGCACACTGCTGCACGGTGGCGAGAATATCCGCGGTATCGGTATTGGTCATCGACTGCACCACGATGGGTGCATCGGAGCCGACGCGCACACCGCCGACCACGGCGGTAAGGGTTTTTCTGCGGGGAACTATAGCCATGGGAAGCTCTATTTTAACATGCGGGAACGCGTAACCTTACCGATGTGCCGGGGCTGGATGGAACGGAACATCGTCGCTAGCCAAAGAGTTCGCTGTGCGAACCCATTCGAACAAGTTGTAGAACCTCACGATCCGGCTTGCGGTAGACCAGCAACAGATCGGGCTTGAGGTGACATTCGCGACAGTCATCCCACTGCCCGGAGAGATTGTGATCGCGATTCTTCTCCGAAAGGGGCTTGTCTTCAGCTAGAAGCGATACGGCATCAGAAACCAGGGAATCAATGTCGCGCCGGTGGTGTCCGCGTTTCTCGCGTTTAAAGTCACGGCGAAAGGCACCGGTGAGTTCAATCCTCCGCATTCAAATCGGTCATCAGGGCGGAGACATTATTGAACGAGGGCAAACCTCCTTTTCGCGCTTCCTGCATCGCAGCAGTCGTCGTAGCGTTGGGAACTTTTACTTCGAAAGGCAACGCCTTCTCCACCGCCACGCGAGTTAGGAGGACGCGCACCGCATCGGATACGGACAATCCCATCGCAGCCAGTGTTTTAGCTGCCTGGGTCTTGATGCGCTTTTCTACTCGTACATGAACCATTTCAGTTGCGGCCATAATTTCTCCACTGAGATACATTGTATCTCAGAAGGAAGAGGCCGGCAAGCAGTGACTACGATAATTTCGCGTCCGCAAGACTGTGGCGAAATTGCATAATTGATTATTGCAGCTTCGCGTACTCGGCTTTGGCTTGCTTCAGGATGGGGAGGTCCGGGTCGGCATTCTTCCACCCTGCGAAAAGGGTCTCGTAGGCGGCGCTGCTTTTGGCAACGTCTCGTTGCAGCGCGTAGGCGCGTGCCAGGCCCAGCTGCGACATTGGCAGGATCGGGTTCAAAGGGCCCACTCCTCGATGCGCCAGGATCGCGCTGAATTCCGCGGCGTCTGCAGGGCGGCGAAGGCGAAGGTAAACCAACGCACGAAGGTAGTTTGGAAGATACCCGGCCCTGGTGCCGAACTCGAAAGGCTTTACCCGATCGAGGGTACGCAAGGCGGCCTCAGCCTGACCAACACTCAACTGGTAAGCGGCGAGGAGAAGCGGTGCATCCAATTCGTTCGCAAACGTGTCGGTGGGATACTCGTGAAGCACGTCGTTGTTGACCTTCTGGGCTTCGCGTTCCTGGCCATTGAGGACCATCACTTTGGCTGCGCGTTGTTTGACGTCCTTTGAGTTGGACAGCTTCAACGCTTGGTCGAGGGTTTGTTTGGCGACGGAACCTTGACCGTACAGAGCCTCGTCGCGTGCGAGATCGAGAAGTGTAACGGCAGCAGAGTCAGACAAGCCAGATCCCACCGAGATGTTCACACTATGCTGTGCCCGTTGACGGCCGCTCTCCAGCCTTCCGTCGTAGAGGTCTATCATCGCCAGAAAAGAGATTACGGTTGGGTCGTCCGCGTTTTGCTCCATCCAATTTCGTTCTTTTTGGAGCGTCGCCGGATCGGACCGCAGCATCGCTGACTCATAGCGGCTCACGTGGACCCACTGGCTCGTCGCCTGGTCGGCGGAAATGGGCCGAAGCACGGCTTCGGCTTCGTCGTAGCGGCCTTGCATGAGCAGAACGAACGACAAGTTGGACATTGCGTGCTGACTGGTCGGAAAAAGGTCTGTGTTCTTGCGAAACTCATCGGTTGCCTTTTCGTACATGCCGAGGTCTTGATAGGTCATGCCTAGTAGATTGCGCGGTGAAAACTCGTTCGGCTGCAGTTTTTCCCAGGTTTGCAAAACCTCAACCGCCTTATAGGTCTCTCCAGTAACATCCATGTAATAACGCGCTTCAACGCTTGCCTTTTCATAGTCGGGAAGTTTTGCACGTAAGTCGAATGCGTGCCTGAGGTCATCCGTTTCTCGCTTCCCTTCGCCCAGGTTGTAATCCGCATACGACAGGAGATCCCAGGCATATGCAAAATTGGGATCGAGTTCGGTTGCCCGGCGGACCATCGCGGCGCTCTGCTTGAGCTGGGTTTCGTAGAGCTTATCCCCCACCAGGAAAGCTTTATAGGCTGGCAAAGAGGCCGTAGGCAAAGGTGCCGGCGTGTTGTTGGGAAGGTTGGGGGAATTGCCGGAAAGTTGGAGACGGATGGCTGCAGCCAGCTTACTCGCCGCCTGCATTACATCATCTTTATTCCTGGACTCGCCGTGCTGCTGGGCCACGGTTCTGCCGGTGTTGCATTCTCGCACGGAGAGATCAAGCGTATAGCCGTCGCCCTGCGGCTTAATTTCTCCATCCGTGAAGAACCTTCCCTTATCGCGTTCGCACAGCTGCCTGGCAAGTTCAATACTGAAGTGTTCATCCGGATTTTTGCCTGCGCTCTGCAGCAAATTAATAAGGCTATCGGTGTCGGAATCCAAAACGTGAACTGCCGGGGAGCGATTCAATTCCGTTGCTACAATGTCGCGCAGCACATCGTCGAAGACCGTGTCACCGGTGGAGTTGGTAAACTCTGGGACATATAGCGGCGCGCGGCCATTCGCGGGTAGAGCCGATTGGGAACGGTACTTGTAAATTCCGACGCCGATTGCGACCAGGACCACGATCGTAGTCGCCAGGATCATCCCGTTGCGCATGCCCGAACGAGGATGCAGAGTGGTTTTCGCGCCGCTCAGGTTCTGCGCTGCTGTTACCTTTGCCGATTCTGAGTCCCGCTTCAGTCGTTGTAGATCCGAACGTATGTCGGCGGCGTGCTGGTAGCGCAGACTGCAGTCCTTTTCCAGCGCCTTGAGGATCAGTGCTTCCAGAGCTGGTGGAAGCTGCGCATTGACCCGCGAGGGCGGCACCGGTTCCTGGTGAAGAATGGCGCCGCATATCTCTCCGGCGCTTGTTCCATCAAACGGCGGCTTGCCGGTTGCCATCTCGTACAGCACCGCGCCGTAAGAGAACAAGTCGCTTCGCGCATCCAGTTCCTTTGCACGTACCTGTTCCGGCGACATGTAAGCGACCGTGCCCACCAAAGCTCCATCGCTCGTCAGTTGTGAGGCGTCGGAATCAAGAGAAATGGTTAACGAATCGCTTCCGGAGGAGCTGGATTTCACTAGTATCTTGGCCAGCCCGAAGTCGAGAATCTTGGCATGACCCGGCTGAGTAACGAAGATGTTCGCCGGCTTGATGTCACGGTGAATGATTCCGGCAGCATGAGCGGCTTCGAGTCCGTCGGCGATTTCGATGGCCAGAGGCAGCAGAACCTCGATCTCCATCGGGCGGCCGGCGATGCGATGCTTTAGAGTTGCGCCCGGCAGAAACTCCATCGCAATGAACTGGCGATCTTCTTGATGGCCGATTTCATAGATGGTGCAGATGTTAGGGTGGTTGAGCGCGGAAGCGGCGCGGGCTTCCCGGCGGAAGCGGTCGAGGGCCTGCGGGTTCTGAGCAATGTTGTCGGGAAGGAATTTCAGCGCGACGAAACGTCCGAGATCAAGGTCTTCGGCTTTGTAGACGACACCCATCCCGCCGCCGCCCAGCTTTTCGACGACGCGATAGTGCGAGATGGTCTCGCCAATCATTGGGCTGAAATCTTAGGACCGAGGCTCAGGCAAGTCAATGAGAGTGTGGAATTTGGCCGTGTCCCGGAGTGTCAGTTGGCGCTGCAAAACAGACCACGCTATATAATTGTGCGACGCATGGCACTCACTTCCGGGACAAAAATCGGGCCGTATGAAATCGTCTCCTCTCTCGGCGCCGGCGGCATGGGAGAAGTTTACCGGGCAACCGATACCAGGCTCGGCCGCGATGTGGCGATTAAAGTTCTGCCCGAAACCCTGGCGCGCGACGCTGAACGGTTGCGGCGATTCGAAACCGAAGCGCGCGCGGTTGCCGCTCTGAACCATCCCAACATTTTGTCGATTCATGACATCGGCACACATGACGGCACCCCTTATCTGGTCTCAGAGTGTCTGGAAGGCCAATCTCTGCGACAGGAATTAAGCGGCGGCGCTCTGCCGCTGCGGCGCGCAGTCGAGTACGGCACGGAAATCGCACAGGGGCTGGCGGCGGCGCATGATAAAGGCATCATTCATCGCGACCTGAAGCCGGAAAATATTTTTGTCACTCGGGACGGCAGAGTGAAGATTCTCGATTTCGGTTTGGCGAAGCTGGCGAGACCGGAAGCGGCTCCTGAAGATGGCGCAACCCTCGAAGCAGTGCCAACCTCCGCGGGAGTGGTTCTCGGAACGGTGGGATACATGTCGCCCGAGCAGGTGAGGGGCGAGCCTGCGGATGCGCGCTCCGACATTTTTGCGCTGGGAACGATTCTGTACGAGATGCTTACCGGCCAGCGCGCTTTTCGGCGGGACACTTCGGCAGAAACCATGACCGCGATCCTGAAAGAGGAACCCGCGGAACTGAGCCTGACGGGAAAGCCGATTTCGCCAGCGCTGGAGCGGATTGTCCGGCGGTGCCTGGAGAAAAAACCGCTTCAGCGATTTCAGTCGGCGCGAGACCTGGCTTTTAATCTGGAAGGTCTTTCGGGAGTCTCTTCGTCGAGCGTTGCGACCGGGGCCGCTGCCGCTGTGGCGGCCGCTCAGAAACGCCCGCCACGCAAGCAGGTCATACAACTGGCGGCGGGTCTGCTCCTGCTTGCACTCGTGGCTGGCGGAAGCTGGATGCTCGGCCGGCGTATGGGCGCTGTTGCTCCGCTTTCTTATCATCAATTGACATTCGATCGGGGCCTGGTCTATGCCGCGCGCTTTGCGCATGACGGCCGCTCGATTTATTACAGCGCCAGCTGGAGTGGGCAGCCGGTCCAACTGTATTCGACCTTGCCGGACAGCCCGGAATCCCGGCCATTGAATTTGACCAACTCCACGTTGTTTGCGGTTTCTTCTTCGGCGCTTGCCATTTCCGTCGGCTGCAACGATCGATACATCGGAATTTGCCAGGGAACTCTGGGGCTGTTGCCGGTATCCGGCGGATCGCCGCGGGAAGTTGAGGAGGATGTGCTTGCCGCCGACTGGACCGCCGACGGGACCGAGATGGCGGTGATCCGCCAGGCGGGAGGGAAGTACCGCGTGGAATTCCCTCGCGGAAAGGTGCTGTACGAGAGTTACCACCCCCTCGGATATCTACGAATTGCGCCGGATACTAAGTCCGTGGCGTTCGCGGAATTTGTGGCTGCTGACGGCGATGCGGGGTGGGCTATCGCGGTGGACCGAAGCGGAAAGGAACTGATCCACTCAGAGGTTTATGTCAGTGTGGAGGGCTTGGCTTGGCTTTCATCGGGCGAAGAGGTGTGGGTTGCAGCAACCACGACTGAAGGATGGGCGGACGCGATTCATGCTCTTGGCCTCAATGGCAAGGAGCGGATTGTTCTCCGGTTGCCCGGCATTTTACGGCTTCACGATATATCGCGAGACGGGCGAATTCTCTTGTCGAAAGAGTCGTGGAGAAGCGGGCTGCAGTTTCGGGGCCCCGGCGATACCAAAGAACGAGATCTTTCCTGGCTCGACTACGCAACCTTGAGGGATCTCTCGACTGACGGCACGCAGGTTGCATTCGACGACTGGGGATCGGCGGCGGGCGCCTCCGGCCTGGCTTTTCTGCGAAAAACGGACGGATCTTCCGCCATCAAACTCGGCCAATGGGGCGAACCGGTGCTCTCTCCAGACGGAACGAAAGTGTTGGCATTTGACTCTGCGACGGTGGGTGGGGTTCGTTTTGCTCTGTTGCCGACGGGAGTGGGGGAACTACAGAAGTTGACCCCGGGCGCAGATCAGGAAGCCATTTCAACGGGGTGGATGCCCGATGGGAAGGCCATCTATTTTGCGGGCGACGATGGCAAGGGATGGCGAATGTATATCCAGGACGTGGCGGGTGGGACGGCACGCAGGGTCACTCCGTTGATTTCTGTGAAGAGGAATCACCATGAGTCCCACATTGTTTCGCCGGATGGGAAGCTGATGTTTGCTCGAGATGTGAACGGGCAAGGCCTGCTCTTTCAGATAGCGGGAGGAGAGCCGCGAACGATTCCCGGCTGGCTGCCCGAAGATATTTGGATCACATGGTCCGCGGACGGGCGTTCCGCGTATGTTTATCACGACGAGAAGACATCGGCGCCTGTCTATCGCCTCGAACTCGCCACGGGAAAAAGGGATCTGGTGACAACACTTGCCCCCGGCGATTCTGCGGGAGTGACCTCGGTATTGAATGTCCGCATGACGGCGGACGGCAAGACCTACGCTTATTCTTTCCTGCGAGAAATGTCGGATTTGTTTTTGGTGGAAGGCGCGCGGTAAAGCGGCAAGGGATCAAGGAGCCGGATCTCGGATCGTGTCAATCTTAAGGAGTGGTGCAGTTTGGCTTACGCGTTGGGCCCGTTAAGCGGGAGATCCCTTCGGCTTCGCTCAGGGCAGGCTCTTCGCTACGCCTGAAAAACGGCTACGCTCAAGATGACGATCGTCTTGTAATGGCGCAAACTTCCCCACTACCAACCTTGGCAATTTTACGGCAGCCGGTCCATGAGCCCCGGCAACGTCTTCATCAGGTCGTTGTAGATGACCATCACGGCGAAGAGCACCAGGAAAACGAATGCGGCCTGGTAGACGCGCTCCTTGATGCGCAGGCTGACGTCGCGGCGCATGAGGCCTTCGATCAAGAGAAACAGGATTACGCCGCCGTCGAGAATGGGGATAGGAAGCAGGTTCATGATGCCGAGGTTCAGGCTGATGCCTGCCGTTAGCTCCAGCAGCGGCGTCCAACCTTTTTGTTGGGCTGCGTAGCCCGCATCCTGCGCGATGCCGATGGGACCGGAAACTGCGCGCAGCGACACCTTGCGTTGCGCAATTTTCTTGGCCAGCTCCAGAATCAGCAATGAATATTTCTTGTTTTCCTGCAACGAAAGATTCAGCGCTTCGGCGAACGGTAAGGTGGTGACCTTGGTATCGCGTTTGTTCAGGAATCCCAGCCGATAGCGTTTCAGTTTTGGGTCTTCTGTCGAGGAGAGGACCGGACTCAGGTGAAAGCTCAGAGTCTGGCCGTCACGGAGCACGGTGAGATCGACGGGCTTGTCTTTGGTTTGCTGAAGTCGATCGATCATGGCTTCGATGGCCAGCAGGGGTGTGCCATCCATGGCAACGATGCGGTCACCCTGCTTGATTCCGGCGGCGGCGGCGGGCGTGTTGGCCTCGATCTGCTCGACGATTACCGGTTGCTCCGGAAACCATCCTGCGGAACCGATCTCAGACGTAGTTACCGCCTGGGGCACGATGGTCTTCTGGAAAGTCTCATCGCCACGCTGGATGGTGACCGTGAGTGGCTGGTTGGGACTGAGCCACTCACGGGGCTGTAGTTGTTCCCAGGTGGGGTTTACAATGCCGTCGACTCCTGCGATGCGGTCGCCAACTTGTATACCGGCTCGCGCTGCCGGGGAGTCGGTCTTTATGTATTCGATGACGGCGGGCTTGTCGAGATAAACTGGATACTCGTAGTGCACCATGTAAACGCCGGTCAGAAGGAAGATGGCCAGCAGAATATTCATGGACGGGCCGGCAATGGCGATCAGAAAACGGTGCCAGCGGGAGTGAGACATGAACTCGGCGGGGTCGCCGGTGCGTTCGTCCATGGGATTCTCGCCGCTCATCTTTACGTAGCCGCCCAGGGGGATGGCGCTGATGCGGTAGTCGGTGTCTCCCTTGCGGAAGCCGAGCAGGCGCTTGCCGAAGCCGATGGAGAAGACCTCTACGCGTACTCCCAGCAACTTGGCCACGGCATAGTGGCCGAACTCGTGGATCAGAATCATGAAGCCCAGAACCACAGCGACGGCGGCGACAGAGATAAGGAAATCAGACATATAATGAAGTACGAAACAGCTCCCCTGTTAGATTCAGCTACTAGACCACAGATGCCTGCGGACGACCGGTTTTCTTCTTTATTCCCAAAATGCGCTGTTGAGCATATCGGCGGGCTTCGGCGTCGGCTTCAAGCACCTCGGCAATCGACTCCAGCTTCCCAGAATTAGATGCGGAAACCGCGTCTTCGATGATTCTGGGAATCTCATTGAACGCGATGCTGCCTTCAAGGAACGCCGCGACTGCAATTTCATCGGCCGCATTCAGCGCGACCGTCTTCGCCCCGCCCGCCTCCGCCGCTTCGTAGGCGATACGCAGACAAGGGAATTTACTCATGTCAGGTGGGCAAAAGTCCAGATGCCGCAAGTTACCTACTTGAAAGCGCATATCTGATTGAATCCGCTCGGGATATGTTAGCGCGTAGAGAATCGGCAGCCGCATATCGGTTACCGAGAACTGAGCAAGTATGCTGCCATCGACAAACTCGACCATGGAATGAATTGTGGATTGAGGATGGACAATCACTTCCACTTTGGAGGGCGGCATGTGAAACAACCTGCACGCCTCGATCACCTCGAAGCCTTTATTCATTAGAGTGGCGGAGTCGATAGTGATGCGCTTGCCCATCTTCCAGGTGGGATGGTTGAGAGCCTGCTCGACTGTGATGGAGTTGAACTCCGAGCGCGGCATGTTCAGAAACGGGCCGCCGGAGGCTGTTAGCCAGATGCGTTCCACTTCCTCCATGCGCCCGCCGCGCAGGCACTGGTGTACAGCGTTGTGCTCGCTATCGATGGGCAAAAGTGGTTTGCCCTGGCGGCGTGCCTCGGCGGTGATGAGGTCGCCGGCGGCGACGAGACATTCTTTATTAGCTAGGCCGAGCGTTTTGCCGGCTTTTGCGGCTTCGTAGGTGGCTTCAAGTCCGGCTACTCCCACGATGGCGCTTACTACGAAGTCGACTTCAGCATGGGTGGCGACTTTTACTGTGCCGGCTGTTCCGTGGACGACTTCGATTTCGCTCAGGCCTGCTTGCTTGAGGCGGGCTCGCAGAATGTCGGCATCAGGTTCTGTAGCTATTGAAATGAGCTTCGGATGCCATCGGCAGGCTTGTTCGAAGGCGGCATCCAAATTGCTGCCTGCGGCCAGCGCTACGATTTGGAAGCGATCTGGGTAGGACTCGGCCACGCTCAGCGTGCTGCGGCCGATTGAGCCGGTGGAACCCAGGATGGAGATGCGTCTCATGCTAATTGAAGCTCGAAGTGAATTCTCAAGCGAATTTCTATTTTACGCGTTACCAAGGGCGGCTGGGGGGGAAGACTGCCACCGCGTAGAACCATAGTACCGGCGCGGCAAACAGCAGCGCGTCGATGCGATCGAGCATGCCGCCGTGGCCGGGAAGAATCGCGCCCGAATCTTTTACTCCTGCACCGCGCTTGATCAGCGACTCCACTAGATCGCCAAGCTGTGCTGCGATATTCAGCGCGATGGTTAGCAGGATAATCGGCCACATCTCCGGCTTCTCCAGACCGAACAGGCCGTCCCGACGTTCGATTAGGCCAATGCGCAGCAGGAACGAGCTGATCTGCAGCGCATGATTGAAGAGGAGAATTCCGACCATCAGGCTTGCGGCCAGCGAAGCCGCTGCGCCCTCCCAGGTTTTTTTCGGGCTGATGCGCGACGCCATCAGGTGGTGTCCCAGAGAGCGGCCGACGAAGTACGCGAAAATGTCTCCCGCCCACACGACGAGAAGAAGATAGAGTAGCCAGAAAGCCCCCGCCCACTGCTGGCGCAACTGCACCAGCACGGCCATGGGTAGGGCAATGTAGGCGAAGGCGAATGCCGATGCGGCTGCGGCGGGATATGCGCTGCTCATCTCTGCCCGCCGCATGGTAATGGTCAGAAAAATAAATGGAGCCATCGCAGAGGCAAATGCCAAACCGAGCACAAACTTCAGAGTGGAGAGTTGCGGAGTTTCAGTGGCTGCGTTCGCTGCCAGCAGAAGAAATAGCAGTGCTATGAAGATGTAGGTGGGCAGGCGGAGCGGATGCACACCATAGGATTCCACCAGCTTGAGAAATTCTTGTACCGTGATCAGCGCTACTACGCCCGCCACTATAGCTACGATCGGCACGGGTGCGCGCAGCACCAGCAACATCACAATCGGAATCAGGACGACCGCGGTCGCGATGCGCTTTAACATGTTGGAAGACTACTGAGTGACCTTCGCGGCTTCGGAATGGAGGCGCGCATCGTCTGGCTTCAAATCCCGTGCTTCGAATCGCCGTGGTTCAGGCCGCCATAGCGGCGCTCGCGTTTCTGGTACTCGGCAATGCCTTCGAGCAAATGCGTACCGCGAAAATCGGGCCACAAAGTTGGCGTTACATAGATCTCGGCGTAGGCCAACTGCCACAATAAAAAATTGCTCAGCCGCATCTCGCCCGAGGTGCGCACCACCAGATCAGGATCGGGCAGCTCCCGCGTGTATAGATGATTTCCCACTGTATCTTCATCAATGCGCAGGTGCTCGAGGCCGCCATTCTGCGAGGCCGCGTTCACCATCGACCGGAACGCATCCACCAGCTCACTGCGTGCGCTGTAGTTCAGCGCCAGCGTGAGTACGGTGCCGCCATTGCGCGCCGTACTCTCTCGCGCCCAGGCCATGCGCTCCTGCACATCTTCCGGCAGTTCGTGCTGCCGGCCAATATATTCCAGCCGAATATTATTTTTGTTGAGGGTGGGAACTTCCGCTTTGAGATAGCGGCTGAGCAGGCGCATCAGAAAGTCGACTTCACTCTTGGGCCGCTTTTTCCAGTTTTCTTCGGAGAAGGCGTAGAGCGTGAGGGCATGAATGCCGATGCGCGCGGCGGTTTCGACGGTCGAGCGCACCGCCGTCACTCCGGCGCGATGTCCGGCCACGCGCGGCATGTGGCGCCGTTTCGCCCAGCGCCCATTGCCGTCCATGATGATCGCGATGTGTCTTGGGAGCCGCTCTGGATCAAGCTGCCGGTAGATTTCCGTTTCCTTGCGATCCAGCCCGGCGGGAACCTTTGCCTGCAAGGCCTATCCCCTTCCGAAGGTTGAGGCTAACACGGTGGGGAAGGGGCTTGCAATGCAGAGTGCTCCCGTTCAAGCCAAAAGCAAGCTTGTGCGGTGCAACCGGGCTCAATTATCGGAATGAAACGTTATTCCAAGTGGACGCGGTTCGCTCCAGCCGGAACATTGGCTGTGGGATAAATTGTGTGCTTCGAGAGCCACCAAAACATTTTCAATTGCGTACTCGGCTTCAGTGGGATCGACAAAACCACACACATGGATCGCGTTGTACACAATCTCAGTGAGTTCGATTTCAGGAACACTTTCCAGAGCAGGCAGAGATTTCGGGAGCTGCCGCAACAGTATTATCAAGCGAGGCAGCCTCTGATCGAGAGCATGAAAATCTAAAGTGGGAGTGCCCTGGCCAAAAGAACCATCGGGGCAATCCTGCTCAATTCGAGGGTGACGAGGTGTTCTGGTTTTACGCATTATGGCCTCCCCGCTTGCGCCGGGGAAATGAGGCGCGGTAATTTTTCCACGGGCTGGAGTTGGTGCGATCTGAAAAGCCGCTAGCACCCCGTTCATCTGGAGCTGTTCTATTGCGGTTCTTCCAGGTCTCGAGCCATTGGCCAAAGTAGGTTTGCGGCTTGCTGTTTTCTGGCTCGCGCCGGGAATTCGTGAAGCTCGCAGCCTGCACTATGAATCGCTCGTGAGATTTGCCTGGCAGTATTTCGCGGAGCGCCCAGTCGATGTGGTCCACGCATTCCTCCACGAGTTGCTTCTGCACTGCGGCCTCCGGGTGGAAGGGCACGAACATGAGAGGTTGCAGAGCATTACGAATGTGGTGATTCATGAGGTCGACGAGGCGAAGTTGTTCGCGGAATTGCCGCCTGGCGCGGCGTTCATATAAGTAAAAGATTGAAGCCGCAATGATACCGCCCATAAAGTCGTCTGCGACGCGCTGCACTATTCCGAGGCCGCAGTAAATTGATAACTGGTCTATAAGGACCAGGAACCCGCAGACTAAAAGCACTAGAAGAACTGCCGTGCGCAGGAGAGAACGTTCAGTCTTATGAAAGTTAAGGATATACATGCTTCTGGCTCCCATTTGGCACGTCACACCGATTGCGGTCTGGAGCGTGCTCATTGAATCGTTTCAATCGCGCAGCAGCCGGAAGATGACATGAGACTTATAAAAAGGTCATGGCTGCTCAAAAATGGGTTTTTGGGTGGGGTTACTTCAGATCAGAAGCGTGCAGAGAAGATTCTGGAGAGACGGTCGATGGAGCGAACTCGAAACCGGCGCGAGTTGGTGGCGGACCGCGCTAAAAATATCCGCTACCGGAGCCAAACGCACAGGAGAAGGTGCGGTTATGTTAAGAGCGGGCGCGACGAGTTGGATACGAGGCGGTTCGGCGGGCGCCACGATTATGGGTGTATCCGACTCATCGTAACTGGTTTCGGGCAAGTCTTCGGGAGGCACAACTGAGGCGAAGATCGCCGCTCCCATCAGGAAAACAACCAACATCACCCGAAATCGCATCGCGGTAGTCACTGCAAGTTTCTTTTACTCCGGCAGGTGGGCCTTGTCAATGGCCGGTTCGGGCGACGCAGATGCGAATTCCTGATGTAACTGCTGTCGTACTGACGGTAGTACGCCTTACTTCGGCTTCTTTATTTTCGCCTGCTTACTTTGCCTCTTCCGGTACGATCTTCATCTCCAACTTCTCCGTATGCCGCAGCACGGTCAGCGAGCAGCTCACGCCTACGCGGACATCGGTGAGCACGCGGTGTAGATCGTCCACACCAGCTACTGGATGGCCTTCCAGCGCGACGATTACATCGCCCTCACGCACGCCTGCGCTCCGTGCGGGGCTCTTCTCTTCCACCGATAATGCAACCACGCCTGTTTCTTTGGGCAGATCGTAGAAGCGCACCACGCGGCGATGGATGGGCACGGTTTGCGCCGAGACTCCGATGTAGCTGCGGCGGATGCGTCCGTCGCGCAGCAGGCGGCTGGTCACGAACTTTGCGGTGTTGATGCCGATGGCAAAACAAATTCCTTGCGCCGGCAGTATCGTCGCGGTGTTTACGCCGACCACACGGCCTGAGGAATCGACCAAAGGTCCGCCGGAGTTGCCGGGGTTGAGAGCGGCGTCGGTCTGGATGACGTCATCGATCAGGCGGCCAGAGTAGGAGCGCAGCGAACGGCCCAGCGCGCTCACCACGCCCGCCGTCACCGTCGATTGAAACCCATACGGATTGCCGATTGCGACTACGAGCTGGCCTACACGAAGCTGCTGCGAGTCACCGAGCGCGGCAGCGATGAGGCCGGGTTCGTCTACGCGGGCTTGATCGATGCGGATCACTGCGAGGTCGCTCGCTGGGTCGTCGCCGATGGCGCGGGCGGGCATGCGGCGGCCGTCGGATAGTGTGACGTCGATCCGCTGCGCGTTGTGCACGACGTGGCTGTTGGTGATGATCAGGCCGTCGGGGGTGAATACGAAGCCGGAGCCTCCTCCGCGCCGCTCGCGCGGTTCGCCGGACCGGGTGCGGCCGGCGGATTGATGCACTTCGATATTCACGACGGAAGGGCTGATGCGCTCGACCGCGCTTGTTACCGCGCGGGAGTAGGCATCGAGCAGGGAATCGTTATCGGTTGTCGGCGGTTGTATCGACGCCCGCGACGACTCTTCTGCCCAACTGTTCGCTTCAGGTTGATTCACCGAGGCAACGTGGGCAGGCTCTGCAGAAAAGAGACTTCCAACTTCCAGGCTCATGCTGGATAGATGTCAATCGATCTAGTTCGGATTCAGGGGGGCCTGATGCAAGAAAGAAGCCGGGACCATGGTGCGGTCCCGGCATTTGAGTTGGCTGGTTGCCCGGATAAAATTTATGCCATACCGAAGAGTTTCTGTCGTCCCTTCGGGGACTTATTCCAATCTTTGGAGATTACCCGGCACTTACGTGCCGGGCTGCAATCTGCCGCCCCTGCGGGGCTGGACCACATCAAAAGCCGGCTTCGCCGGCCGGACAGCCGAGGGCGGCTGTCCCCACATGAAACCTTTACGCGGTTCTTCTTGGACGCACCGTCAAATCCCGTAACTGAGTCAGGACGCTCGACATCTGCATCCCATTCAGTTGCGAGACGAACGGCAGAATCTCCGCGATGAACGGGTCTTTGACTAGTTCGCCGATTTCGTCCTGGCGGCTCTTTTCGCCGCCGCTGAGCAGTTCGGGCACGGTCACCTCCAGTGCGCGCGCCAACCGTTCCAGGGAAAACAGCGTGGGCGTGGCTTTTTCATTCTCGATCTTGGAAACGTAAGTCCGCGGCACGGACATGCGTCCGGCAAGCTGCCGCTGGCTTAGCCCGCCACGCAAACGCAGTGAGCGAATCGATGTTGCCAGGTTGAGGTGTCCACGTCCGGTTCCGGGCATGGGCATCATTACAGGCGGGGCGACCATTACTGGTTCGGGCTCGGGCTCCTCGTCCAGGGACGAGTGGCAGCGACGGCAATTATTATTGACCGTACGGAATTGAACCAGCAGGCAATGATCGCAACGGACGACTTCCCTAGAATCTACCGGGGCAAGAGTCGTAGCCATCGGGTTGTGGGAGTGCCAGAGCGGGCTCTCCTTCACATCTACAAAGGGAACCTGAAAATTGGGGGAAGGTTCCAACCGCAGGGACAATCTGAGGTACAAGGCCTGTGGATGTCAAGGTTAAAATGCATAAAGCCGCGAAGGTTGGCGGTGAAAACCAAAACGAAGCGGAGAAATCCCGCAGAAACAGGATAGAAAGCATGATCGATCGCGAGAGCGCGTGGTGTTTACTAACTGAGTTCACCCAGTCGGAAAGTTTGCGCAAGCACGCGCTGGCGGTTGAAGCGTGTATGAGAGCGTGCGCGGGAAAGTTCGGGGCGTCACATCAGGACAGCGCCGGTTCGTATCAGGGCACGCCTTCAGGCGTGCCACAGAGCGACCGCAAAGATTCGGGGGCTTCAGCGCCTGAGGGAATGTCCCAGGAGGATTTGTGGGGCATCGTCGGGCTCATTCACGATTTCGACTATGACAAATATCCCAGCCTCGAAGATCATCCTTACAAGGGCAACGAGATTCTGAAGGAGCGGGGATGGCCGGAGGTAATCCGCCGCGCCATTATGTCGCACGCCGAATATACGAGCGTGACGCGCGATACGCCGATGGAGAAAGCTCTATTCGCCTGTGATGAGCTTGCCGGATTTATTATTGCCGTGGCTTTGATCAAACCTGGGAAGTCGTTAGCTGAAGTGGACGCAAAGTCAGTTAGAAAAAGAATGAAGGATAAAGCCTTCGCGCGGAAAGTGAATCGCGACGACATTGTGAACGGGGCGGCTGCGCTGGGTGTGGATTTGGATGAGCACATTGCTTTTTGCATTGTGGCGCTGCAGGGGATTGCGGGCGAGTTAGGATTGGATGGGAGCGCGGCGAAGACGGCTTGATCCGCAGAGGTGAGGTTTGACAGCGAGTTTGCGAATTCGGACGCGCTGATTACACCAAAGCTGATTACACTGCAGTGCAGAATAAAACTAATGTGACGGGTGGCTGGAGGAGAAGTATGTCGATTCGAACTCTTGTGATCGTATTTGTGTTGTTGGCCGCAGCACAGCCCCAAAGCGTGGATATTCCCGATACGCCCGCCGGGCATACGCTCAAAGTCTGGCTCGATGCCTTCAACAGCGGCGACCGCGCTGCGGAAGAGAAGTACCTCAAGACCTACGATCCCGAGCGCTCGCTCGACGACGAAATGCGCTTCCGTGGCATGACTGGCGGCTTTGTCCTTACGCAAATTCTTAAGAGCGATCCGCAACGCATCGAATTCATGGTCAAGGAGCACAATAGTGACACCGTCGCCATGGGCAAGATGGAGCTTAAACCCGGCGAGCCCATCAAAGTAGCGAGTTTCGGATTGCGTGCCATTCCTCCCGGGACCAAAGCGACCGACCTTAGCTTCAAAATTGACGCCGCCACACGCACCAAAGTGATTGACGGGGCGATCGCGGCGCTTAACGATACTTATGTGTTCCCGGAAAGCGCCAAGAAGATGGAATCAGCTGTCCGCGCACATCAACGGAAGGGCGATTACGAGGCCATTACCGACGGCGACGACTTCGCCAAGCGCCTTACGGATGACTTCCAGGCTGTAAGTCATGATAAGCACCTGCACGTGATGTTCAGCCCCGCCGAGCTGCCCGATTTCGACAATCAGAAGCCTGACCCCAAGCGTGAAGCCGAAGAACGCACACAGATGGAGCGCGTGAATTGCGGCTTCAAAAAAGCGGAAATTCTGGACGGCAACATCGGGTACCTGAAGTTCGATTTTTTTGCCGATCCTGGTATTTGCGGGCCCACGGTGGTCGCCGCGATGAATTTCCTGGCCAACGTCGATGCCATCATTTTTGATTTGCGGGAAAACGGCGGCGGCGATCCCAAGATGGTGGCTTTCATCTCATCTTAATCTCTTTGCCGAGCGCACCCATCTGAACGACCTGTGGACGCGGAAGGGCGATGTTACTGACCAGTACTGGACCGAGGCTTACATTCTGGGAAAACGCCTGGACGGCAAACCGGCCTTCGTGCTCACGTCCAAGGAAACTTTTTCCGGCGGGGAGGAGTTCACCAATAACCTGAAAGTGTTGAAGCGTGCCACGATCGTCGGCGAAACCACTGGCGGCGGCGCGCATCCCGTGCGCGGCCATCGGATCACCGAACATTTCAGCATTGGTGTGCCCTTCGCCCGCGCCATCAATCCCGTCACGCACAGCGATTGGGAAGGCACTGGCGTTGAACCAGATGTGAAGGTTGATGCGCCGCAAGCTTTAGAAGTGGCGACTAAGCTGGCTGCAGAACGCATCCACGACAACTCGCGAACGAATCCGCCAGTGCGACCGAAATAAGGTTGGCAACCAGTGTGGTACGCCTGAGGTTCAACGGAGCGCGTCAGCCACTTTTCCGCTGGCAATCAACTCCGCAATCCGCGCGAAGTCGTTATACATGACGCGGTCTTTGTCCACGATGGGGCACACCGAGCGGATTGCCGCGTGGGCTGCTTGTCCGCGCTTCGAAGTCTTCAGCGGAGCCAAGAAATCGATTGCCTGGGCGACGGCCATGGCTTCAATCGCCAGCACGTTGCGGGTGTTGTCGACAATGCGCTTCAGCTTGTTTGCCGCCGTCATGCCCATGGATACGAAGTCTTCTTTGTTGCCCGAGGTCGTGATCGAGTCCACCGACGCGGGATGGGCCAACACTTTGTTCTCGCTGACCAGCGCGGCTGCCGTGACCTGCGGCATCATGAAACCGGAATTCAGTCCCGCGCCTTGCGCAAGGAACGGCGGCAAACCCTCGCTGAGCGCTGGGTTCACCAGACGCTCGATTCTGCGCTCGCTGATGCCGGCGAGGGCACAGAGAGCGATACCGATAAAATCGAGGGCGAAGGCTAGCGGTTCACCGTGGAAGTTTCCGCCAGAGATCACATCGCCAACGGAATTTTTGGCGTCAGTGATGAAGACCAGAGGATTATCCACGGCCGAGTTTGCCTCGATCTCGAACACTTCTCGGCAGTGTGCCAGCGTATCGCGCACGGCGCCGTGCACTTGCGGGATGCAGCGCAGCGAGTAGGCGTCCTGCACGCGGCCGCATTCGCGATGCGATTCGCGAATCTGGCTGCCATCGAGCATCTTGCGCAAGTTCGCCGCTGTCTTCATCTGTCCGCTGTGCGGGCGCGCTTTGTGAATGCGTTCATCGAAAGCTGCATCCGTGCCTTTCAGCGCGTCGCAGCAGAGGCCGCCGAGAACGTCGGCGGAATCGACAAGCGTCTCTGTAGCCAGCAGCGCAAGCGTGCCCACGGCGAGCATCCCTTGCGTCCCATTGATCAGCGAAATGGTTTCCTTTGCCTCCAGCACCAGCGGCTTGATCTGTGCCTGCTTTAGCGCGTCGGCGCCGGGAATGCGCGCGCCGGTTGTGTCGATGCATTCGCCCTCACCGATCAATGCCAGCGCGAGATGAGCCAGGGGAGCGAGATCGCCGCTCGCGCCCACGCTGCCTTGCGATGGCACGAAGGGAGTGACGCCGCGGTTCAACATTTCGCACAGCGTGTCGATCACGATTCCACGAACCCCGGAGAATCCTTTGGCCAGAGAATTGGCGCGCAGAAGCATCATGGCGCGCGTCTCTGCGATCGCGAGTGGTTCGCCGACTCCGACGGCGTGCGAGCGTACCAGGTTGACTTGCAGCTCGCGAATCTGCTCGCCAACAATGCGAACGTCGCTGAGCTTGCCCACGCCGGTGGTGATCGCATAGGCCAACTTGTTGCCGGCGACGATCTCATCGACGACGGCACGCGCGCGGTTTACGGCTTCGCGCGCGTCGGCCGACAAGAGCACGGGACGCCGGTTGTTGATCTGCGCGACTTCGCGCACCTCTTCGAGAGTGAGATCGTTGCCGCTGATGTGCAGTGCGTTCAAATAAGTTTCCTGTTTCTTTCCAGTTCTGTTTCTCTTCAGTTCTATTGGCGAGGTGGAAGTTTTCCCACCGCGGCGCGAAACACTTTTAGATATTTTTCTGGCAACACGGTAATCTTCATTGCTGCATCCGTGACGATGTGCGTCGTCTCGCCTTCGGCCAGCAGCAGGCCATCCTGCGCGCGCCGCAATTCATAACCAAAGTGGACAACGGAATCGCGTACGTTCAACAATTCTGTGCGGACAAGAACCTCATCATCGTAGCGCGCCGGGGCGCGGTAGCGGCATTTGGCTTCGGCCACGGCGATGAAGCAATTGTCGTGGCTTTCCATGTCGCGGTAGGAAAAGCCCATCTGGCGCAGCAATTCGACGCGTCCCACTTCGAACCAGATGAAATGATTGGAATGATAGACCACGCCCATCTGGTCGGTCTCGGCGTAGCGCACGCGCAGCCGGGTTTCATTGATGGCGTGAGGATGATTCGAATTCATTTTGTGCTCCACGCCGGCTTGCGTTTTTCGAGAAATGACGTGACGCCTTCGCGGAAGTCGGCGGTGGTACGGATCGCGGCGTTCTCGTGGACGGCGGCTTCGATCTGCGCATCGAGTTCGGCGCGGCTGTGGTCGTTGAGCAATTTCTTGGTCGCGCGCAACGATGCCGGGCTGTTCTCCATGAGCAGCGCCGCTAGCTCACGTGCGCGGGCGATTAGCTTTTCTGGTGCGACGATTTCGTTTACTAACCCCATGCGCGCCGCTTCTTCGGCGCCGATGATTCTTCCGGTCAGCAGCAGGTCGCGGGCCTGCTTCTCGCCAACCTGCCGCAGAAGGAAAGTTGAAACGATGGCGGGAACGAAGCCGATGCGGACTTCGGTGTAGCCGAACTTGGCTTCCGGCACGGCCAGCGTGAAGTCGCACAGGAAGGCCAATCCAGTGCCGCCGGCGATGGCTGCGCCGTTCACTGCGGCAATTGTAACTTTAGGAAATTCGTAGAGCGAACGGAAGAGGCGAACCATCGTCTCCGAATCTTTCAGGTTCTGCTCGGGCGAACGGCCGATCAGCGCCTTCAGATTGTCGAGGTCCATGCCTGAGGAGAACGCCTTGCCGGCGCCGGTAAGGATGAGCACGATCGCGTTGGAAGTTTCCACTTCTTTCAACGCGGCGAGGAGATCGTCAATCAGTTCGAAGCTGATGGCGTTGCGCTTGTCGGGACGGTTCAGCGTGATCGTAGCGATGCCGGAATCGTAACTGAGTTGGATGGTTGAGTAGGTCATATCGGGAAATCCTAATCATCGCTGACGGAGTTTGTGTACCTCGCACCTATTTCAGCGGTTGCGCGCAGCAACGCGTCCAATGGCTTGAGTGAAGGCAGTTCGGCACCGCGCTGCTGCAATGTTTCAATTACTTTTTCGGTCGCGATGTTGCCGACCAAGGCATCCTGCGCGAACGGACAGCCGCCGAGGCCACCAATCGCAGAATCAAAGCGGCGGCAGCCAGCGTCGTAAGCTGCGAGAATTTTCGCCGCGGCGTCCTCGGGACGGCTGTGCAGGTGCACTCCGATTTCCAGATAATCGTACTTCGCCATCACCGCGCCGACCAGTTCGCTGACCTGCTCTGGAGTGGCCATGCCGACCGTATCGGCGAGCGAAATCATGCGCAGGTTGTCGACTTCCATCAGCGAAATAGCCTCGATCACTTCATCCACGTTCCATAGATCGCCATACGGGTTGCCAAACGCCATCGAGATGTAGACAACGACATCGAGCGAGGCGTCGTCGGCTTTTTTCTGGATCTTCTCCAGTTCCTCGAGCGCGTCTACGGCGGACTGATTTTGATTCTTGCGCAGGAATGTTTCTGAGATCGAATAGGGAAAGCCGAGCGTATGTACGGCTTGCGTCGCGATGGCCCGCTGCGCGCCCTTTTCGTTGACCACGATGCCGATGATCTCCACGTCGTCGGGAGGGTCGAGTTCCTTCAGGACTTCTTCCGAGTCGGCCATCTGTGGTATAGCCTTCGGCGAAACAAAGGAAGCCGCATCGATGTGCTTGAATCCCGCGCTGATCAACGCCTGCAAGTAGGCGCGCTTTATATCGGACGGAATCTGCCCCTTCAGCCCTTGCCAGGCATCGCGTGGACATTCGATTAGTTTGACGGCGTCAGACATATCAAAATCTTGCCACGGATTACGCGGATTTCAACGGATCAAAACCTAAACAAAGAAATCACAGCCCTTTTTCTCTATCCTTGCTGATCCGTGTGAATCTGTGGCTAATTTGTTCTATGTTTGCAGTACTCCTACTTTGAACTCGGCCACATCCGGGTTCAGCGCTGCTGCTTCCAGGGCCTGGGCGATGGCGTCACGGGTTTCGAGGGGATCGATGATCTTGTCGATCCACAGTCGCGCGGCGCCGTAGCGTGGATCGGTCTGCTCGTCGTAGGTACGCTTGGTCGATTCGTACAGTTCTTTCTTGTCTTCGTCGCTCAACTTCGTGCCGCCGCGCTCCAGTTGCTTCACTTTGATCTCCACCAGGGTTCCCGCTGCCGCATCGCCGCCCATCACGGCGTAGCGCGCCGTCGGCCAGGCGAACACAAAGCGCGGATCGAACGCCTTGCCGCACATGGCGTAATGTCCCGCGCCAAAGGAACCTCCCACGATTACGGTAATCTTCGGCACCACGGAATTCGATACTGCATTCACCATCTTCGCGCCCGCTTTAATGATGCCACTCCATTCCGCATCGCGGCCCACCATAAAGCCGTTCACGTCGTGGAAAAAAATCAACGGAATCAGATTCTGGTTGCAGTCCATGATGAAGCGCGCGGCTTTTTCGGCCGATTCCGTGTAGATGACGCCGCCAAATTCGGTGCGCTTGTGGCCTTCGTGGTCGATCGCCTGCGCGTGCAGCTTCTGGTTGGCGACGATGCCCACGGCGAAGCCGCCGATGCGTCCGTAACCGCAGATCAATGTCTTGCCATATTCCGCTTTGTACTCGTCGAAGCGGCTGCCATCGAGCACGCGCGCCAGGATTTCTTTCATGTCATAGGGGCGCGCGGGCGAGGAATCGTAAATGCCATAAATCTCCTCGGCGGCCATCGCCGGCTCGACTGGCTTCTTGCGGTCCCAGGGAGATTGGCGCCGGTATCCCCATTTTTCGATGATGGAGCGAATGCGCGCCAGGCAGGATTGATCGTCGGGCTCGCGAAAATCCACCGTGCCGCTGATGCCCGCATGCATGGCCGCTCCGCCTAAATCTTCCGCTGAAACTTTTTGCCCAATCGCCGCCTGCACCAACGCCGGCCCGGCCAAGAACAATCCGCTGCCATCGGTCATCAGAACGTGATCGCACATTACCGGCAGATATCCTCCGCCGGCGACGCACATGCCCATGATGGCGGCGATCTGCGGAATGCCCAGGGCGGACATGACGGCATTGTTGCGGAAGACGCGGCCGAAATCGTCCGTGTCGGGGAAGACATCTTCCTGCAGCGGCAGGAACACGCCGGCCGAATCCACCAGGTAGATGGTTGGGATGCGGTTCTCGATGGCAATGTTCTGGGCGCGAATCACCTTCTTCGACGTCATGGGGAAAAACGCGCCCGCTTTCACCGTGGCGTCGTTCGCGATGATCATCACCAGCCGCGTTTGCACTCGGGCCATGCCGGTAATCACGCCCGCGGCCGGCGCTCCACCCCACTCTTCGTACATGCCGTGGGCGGCGTAGAGTCCCAGTTCGAAGAAAGTTCCGGGATCGGACAGCAGTTCAATGCGCTCGCGCGCCGTGAGGCGACCTTTGTTGTGCTGGTTTTCGATGGCCTTGGCGCCGCCGCCTTCGCAGATCTTCTCGCCTTCGTTGCGCACCTGGGACATGAGGTCCGCCAGGAAGCGCATGTTGGCCTCGAATCGCGCCGAGGTGGGGTCGAGTTTCGTGGTCAGGACGTTCAACGCCTGAGACGAAGAAACTACGGGAGCTTCGCTGCGTTCGGCCATGGGTACGGATGAAGAAGCGGACTGATTACGGTATACCACGGGTGAGGAGGCGCGCAACGCGGCACACCTTCACCTTACGGTGATCCCACCACGTATCTCCGGGATTGTGTCCAAGGTCCGCACTGGTGATCCTGATCCTGAACAGATTTCCGCTAGCTTTGTGAAACAGCAGAACTTGACTATGCGTATGGCGATGCGGCGATTCGTGCCACTCACGAATGGCTTCAGCAAGAAGCCGTCGCATTTGAAAGCGGCGGTGGCGCTACATTTGCCTATTACAATTTCTGCCGCGTCTATTCCAGACTTCGCGTACCCCGCGATGGAAGCACGCATCTCGGATCGGGTCTAGAGCATCCAAAGGTCATCGGCTTAGTATGCAGATACCTGCATATTGACTAGTTGTGGCAACTTGACTATGCTTTCGCCACATCCCTGATCCGTTGTGGGGGCTGATGTGATTCTCGTCACCGCGCAAAGCACACACCGCGTAGTAACGTTAAATCGGCTATCGGATACCGGTCGAGCAGTGGCCATTTGCCCATTACTGCCCATTACCTACGTAACTGGCGGAGGTGACCGCCAAGTCCGATCATTCAGGTATTCAGACTCTACAGCATCTTCCCGATGTGGTGTCTGAACGCGGAGCGGTAGGGTGGAAAAGGAGTCGTTATGGCGGCAGTCGCAATTAATTTGAGCGACATCTTGAAAGGCATCCCCGCCGGAGCTTGGGTTGCGGTGGAGCAATACCGCGTCGTTGCCTATGGTGCGGACATGCAGCAGGTTTTGGCTGAGGCGCGCAAGAGGGGGGCACGCGAGCCACTCATCCTTAAGGTGCCGGACCGACAAGAAACCTTGTTCTTGTAGTTCATGCCAAGACAGACTTTTTCCTATATCGCTTGTCCACTTCCTGCGACTGACGCATTTCCCAATGGGCAAACGGTATATCGGCCTTTAGTTGTATCTCGCCTGACAGCAGAAAACGGGAAAACATTTCTCTGTGTTTCCGAAATCGACTCAGGCGCCGATCAGTGTGTGTTCCCAACGTCCTTCGCGATTGCGCTCGGGCTGGATCCGCTGACAATGAAACAGCAAATTACTGGTGGCGTGGGCAGTACCGGCAACGTCACTCACTACGCGAACCTCACAATCGAGATTGGAAACATGACTGACGTTAACGGAACCATGTCGTTCAGTTCGCTTCTTACCTTCAAAGCATACGTGGGATTTTTGGCGGGGCTGGAGTCTCAAGGTATCGGGTTACTTGGGGAATGTGGGTTTTTTGAAAACTACCCTGTGACTCTGGACCACAAGAATCGTGTGTTCCACATCGGCTAAGTCAGCAACGCACTATATAGGACACTACCGGCGGGGTGGCTTACTACAATCCGATTCGCCGAAGCAGATCCTGAAACCGAGGCTCCGAGCGGAGTTTCGTCCAGGAGGGGTCGACCTTCAGATAGAGCAGAGCGGGTTCGGCTGCGCGATAGCAGTTATCGAGTGCGTTGAGAGCCGCTGAGTTTCTGCCCAGCACGACATTGGCCTCCGCTGAGAGGCAAGCGTCCACGCGGATGTCTTGATTGCGTGCAAGCTTGTTCGATCCGCCGGGCTTCGCCAACTCTTCCATTACCGCCCGGAAGCCACCTTGGTCGTAGACCTGTTGCAAAGCCTGGGCGTAGTCGGGGGAACCTGCAAGGCGGGCGTCCTCCATACTCTCCTTGAGCCAAAGATCGTACTCTCCCACTTGTTTGTAATATTGCAATAGATAGAAGTGCACCGGCAGGAAGTTGGGATTCTCGGCTAGAACTTTCTGGTACGCCTGCAGCGCCAAGTCATATCGGCCGGCTAAGTAATAGGCGAAGCCGACGTCGGCGTTGATGATCAGAGAGAGCGGATCCAGTTCTTGGGCGCGGTGAAGTTGCGAAATTGCTTCGTCGTGGCGTCCTTCCGGCCCCAGCAGCAGATTGCCATACCAATGGTGGGCCTGCGCGGAATTCGGATTCAATTCGAGTGCGCGCTGGAACTCCTGCTCCGCACCCGTCCAATCCCAATCGTGCAGGATGCGGACTGCCGCGAGGGAGGTGTGCGCTTCGGCCAGCGTGCCATCGAATTGTAGGGCCTTTTCGGCAGCGCTTTTGGCGTCCGACATACCGGAAGGGTTGTCGCCGAAGAGCACGAGAAGCGTCTGGCAATCGGCCAGGCCGGAATATGCCAGCGCAAAGTTGGGATCTTTTTCGATGGCTTGGTTGAAGTATTCGATACCCTTGCGAAAGCCTTCTACATTTCTCTGATTCCAGGCAAAGCGGCCGCGCAGGTAATAATCCAAGGCTTCCGGATTCACCGCGCGCCCCCGCCGCAGACGGTCGCTCTCCTCGGCGGTCAGGTTCAGCTTGACTTGGCTGGTAATCGCTTCGGCGACGCGTGCCTGCAGGGAAAGCACGTCTTTCAGATCGCCGTTGTAGGCCTGTGCCCAGATGTGCCGGTCGGTCGAGGTGCGAATCAACTGCGCCGTGATCCGGACCTGGTCGCCTGAGCGCAGCACCGACCCTTCCACTACCGCGTCCACTCCCAACTCGCGTCCGATCTGGGGTAGCGGGGTGCGCGTCGCTTTGTATTGCATGATCGAAGTCTTAGACACGACTTTGAGCTCGCGAATCTGGGCGAGATCGGTGATCAGCTCGTCGGTCATGCCGTCTACGAAATATTCCTGGTTGGGATCATTGGAAAGGTTTTGCAAAGGGAGCACGGCGACGGAGCGGATGAGATCAGGGGCTGCATCCCCGAACCACTTTTGTTTCCAATTCGCGCCTTCGAGCAAAGCTACCAGCGCTACGAGGGCCAGCCCGCCCATCACGCCCTGGATCCAGCCGCGTCGCCTGGCTGAATCCGGAGTTTGAGGGTGGAAGCCGTTTCCGTTCCCGCTGGAAGCGGCAGGGAAATCGGTGTTAGGCGGCGCACTTGCCTCCGGCAAAGCTGCCAGAGATTCGCCAGGATGGTTCGAAACGGGGGAAAACGTCGTGCTCAGACCGTTATTCCAGCCTATCCCTGAGCTTTTTCTGTTACCTTCTTCACTCTTGCCTTCTTCGCTCTCGATTCCTCGTACCGCGGCCACGAAGCGGTAGCCTCGTTTGGGAACTGTCTCGATGTAGCGACTGCCGTCTTCGCCATCGCGGAGCGCCTTGCGCAACAGATACACGACCTGGCTGAGATTGTTCTCCTCGACAACCGTATCGCGCCACACGGTTCGCATGAGTGCATCTTTTTCCAGCAGGCGGCCGTTGTTTTCGACTAATACCAATAAGGTGTCGAAGGCGCGGGGCGGCAGCTCCATGCGTGCCGCGCCATGGAGCAGCAGACGCTCGACCGGATCCAATACGAAGGGACCGAATCCGTATAAATGTTTGACCGTCCTATCCATTAAATCCGTTCATAAAACTAAACCGGTTCATAAAACCCGTCATTACGGCCGTCATTAGCGCGCCATCACAGCGCTGAGAAAATCTTCATAAAAAAATGAAGTCGGCTAAGGACATCCTAGAGCCCTCTGCGGCACATTACCCGTGCTACTTCAGTGGAGGCCTTAGAGTCCGTCCGGCCAGAAGTTTAGCCGAGTCCCGCGAAGGCTCGGTAGGGCACGAACGTGGTGGTGGGGGCCACCTTTCTCCCAGGCGTCCGTCAATGAATCAAGTGCTTTTCGCAAGCACCTACGCTAAAGTTTGCGCCGCTCATTTTTTCGGCTGATAAGGCCGGAGCGGCCAAGCAGGGTCACGGGGGAGGATTCACGGCTTTCCAGCTTTTGATCTCAAAGGGTTGCGGGGGAGAGGGCAAAACTGCTTCGTCAGCCCTGAGAACCTAAGCTGGGGAGTTCCGAATCCTTCTCCGGTGCCGCCGTGCGCACCGCGCGGGCTCGCCCAAGCCCCATCACCTTCCACTTGCACCCAGCAGCTAAGACTTCTTTTCCATCCACTCCGCCAGGCGGCAGCCATCTTCCTCAAGCAAAAATGTTCCCGCCCCAAAGCATTCGCCGAAGATACGATGCGATTCCTGGTCACGCGCGGCCCGAGAAATCCATTGCTTGCCTACCTGATACTGCGAGGCGGTGAACCATTTCTGCGGCAGCACTTCCACCAGCCCCGCCTGCAGATAGAGATCAAAGAGCGCGAACGCCGGATCGTCATTCGACATCGCCTTGTAGCTGGTGGGTACGATTAACTCATCCACCGCCGACAGTTCCGGGGGCACGTTAATCTTGTGCATGCCCGGGCCGAGAGTAAGCGGCACTTCAAAGTCCGCGGCTGGAGGGGTCTTCGAGAAGATGCGATCGGAAGACTGCTTGAACCATCCCGCAATTTCAGACAGGCCGAATGTTTCAAGTTGATCTGGATCGAAGCAGGCGAGACGAATGTTGCGGCCCTCCGGGCACCAGACTCCGAGGGAGTGCGGTGGCACAATAAATGGCCGGCAGTAGGTATTCAATGCCAGCCGTGGCCTGTCCGGTTCCTGCTCCAGCGCCAGCGAGATTACATATCCAACCGGACCCTCGCTGCCTTGATGCGTCCAGAAAAACCGCTGTCCGGCTTTGGATTGAAAGGCAGGAAATGTTTTCCAATACCAGGGCGCTGGACCCACGGTGCGATCGAGTTGTTGGCGGATGAGAGTGAGATTGGGAGTGGGCATTTAGAAGAATTGGGTGATTGAGTTATTTGGCGATTGAAACCCCCGGGGCTGTTCAATCCCAAAATCAGCTGATCGGCAGATTACCTCGCCACGCCAGCGGACTTCACATTGTCGCGGATGAACTTCACAATGTCATCCATCGCCGTACCAGGCTGGAAGATAGCGGCCACGCCGCGTTTCTTGAGAGCGTCGACGTCCTGATCGGGAATAATGCCGCCGACTAGCACCAGGACGTCATCCATCTTGTTCTGTTTGAGCAGATCGATCACACGAGGCACGATGGCATTGTGGGCGCCCGATAGAATCGAGAGCCCAATCACCTGCACGTCTTCCTGCAGCGCGGCGCTGACAATCATTTCCGGCGTCTGCCGCAAGCCGGTATAAATCACCTCCATGCCGGCGTCGCGCAACGCCCGCGCAATTACCTTGGCGCCACGGTCGTGCCCGTCGAGGCCCGGCTTGGCCACCAGCACGCGGATCTTGAGATCAGCCATCGCCTTTCATTTAACCACAGAGCCGATAAAGCGGCACAGAGACTTAGTTTCCCGGGTCCTGGTTTTTTTGCATCCGCCGAGCTAAAGGGTTTTCGTGTCCAGACTTTGCCACAAGTACCAACACGCCACGCTGCGGTAAGGCTCCCAGCGCTTCGCAATCTTCTCCATTTGCTCGGGAGTGGGGAGCTTGATCTTGCGCTTGCGGGCCTTTTTTGCTTTTGTCCTCGTCTTTGCCTGCGCAGACTTCATGCTTGCGGACGATTTTTTCTCTGCCTTCGCTCGCTGGACATCGAGATAATGTTTGTACATCGCCATGCGTACCCCGAAATCGCCCGTCGGCAACACGTTCTCGCGTTTTAGGGTAAACATCAGAAACATCTGCGCCGTCCACACGCCGATGCCTTTCACCTGCGTGAGATGCTCGATTACTTCCGTATCCGGCAGCGCAGGGAGCCGCGTGAAATCCAGCAATCCGGACGCTGTCTTCGTGGCGAGATCTTTCAGGTACGCCGACTTTTGCTTTGACAACCCCGCGCTGCGCATCTGTTCATCTGTGAGTTTGAGAATGCCATCGGGCGTCAGCGGTTCGCCTGCCAGCGCGGCAAAGCGATTGAAAATAGTCACCGCAGCTTTGCCGTTCAGTTGCTGGTAGACGATGGCTTCAGCCAGGCTATGAAACTCCGCCCGGCCAACTCGCATGCGGCACGGTCCAATGCGCTCGATGATGGCACGCATGACCGGGTCGGACTTCTTGAGGTGGTTGAGAGCTTTTCGCATGGGTATATATCTTTATCACAAAAATAACTCATAGGCGAACAAATAACGAATACAAGGACCGAGTGTTGGGGCGAGCAAGGATCGTAACGGCGCTTCCGGACGTGGCACACTCACGGCCATGCCACGAGTGCTTGTGAGGTCAGCCCTTTACCTGAGTCGATGGAAGCTGGAATCCAATGCGGCCGCGCGGCGTTTCCTTCGGGGCCATAAGTTCCTTGATGGCTTCGATCAGTTCCTGAATCACGGAGTCGTGCGTGTCCAGACGATTTTCCAGTTCGTAGATCTTTCCAGCAAGACGCCGGTTCGTGGCTAGCATCTCTCGCAAGCGCACAAAAGCGCGCACCACAAAAACGCTCATCTGCACGGCGCGCTCGGAGTTGAGCACGGTTGCGGCCATGATCGCCCCGTGCTCAGTGAAAGCATATGGTGGATAGCGGCGCCCGCCGCGGGTTTTCTTTGAGGTCGCAATTTGCGACCTCAAAGCGTCGTGTTCTTTCTCGGTTAGCTGGAACATGAAATCAGAAGGGAATCGCTCGCGGTTGCGTTTCACTTGCTCGTTGAGGCGTTTTACTGGTACGCCGTAAAGCTTAGCAATGTCGACATCGAGAATGACCCTGTGATGACGAAGAAACAAGATGCGCGATTCCACGGCAAGGACCGGCGTTACGCGGCGTTTCGGCATCCTGAGCAGTTTTGCATTTTTTTGTTTTTTCATTGGAAGTGATGAAATTCGATTTCAATCATAGTCCCGGCGGCGGGGTAGGTTTCGGCGAATGATGGCACAAACTGCGTGAGCTTCCCATTTTGGTTTGATTCGTCCGTCACTCTTCCGGACTTGCTTCCTACGTGATGCTGACTTCCGTATAAGTTCCATACACCTCGCGCAATGCCTCGCAAATCTCGCCAACGGTCGCATACGCCCGCACGGCGTCCACGATGTAAGGCATGGTATTGGCGGGAGAAATTTCTCCATTCGCGCCGGCCTTCGGCTCCTGTGCCGCGGCTTTCTTCAGCGCATCGAGAGAGCGCCGGACTTCGTCGTTCGGCCGCCTCGCCCGCAGTAACTTCAACTTGGCAGACTGCTGCCGCGCCACGGTTTCATCGATGTAGAGAATATGCGGCGATTCTTCTTCAATCACAAACTCGTTGACGCCCACGATGACTTTTTCTTTTGCTTCGGCAGCACGCTGAAATTGATAGGAGGCCTCGGCGATTTCCTTCTGCGGATAGCCGCGCTCGATGGCCTTTACCATGCCGCCCATCGCGTCGAGTTTGTTGAAATATTCGAATGCGCCCTTTTCCATTTCGAGGGTGAGCGCTTCCAGAAAGTAGGAACCTCCCAAAGGATCGACGGTCTGCGTCACTCCCGATTCATAGGCGATGATCTGCTGGGTGCGCAGCGCGATGCGCGCCGCCTCTTCGGTGGGCAGAGCCAGCGCCTCGTCATAGGAATCACAATGCAGTGACTGCGTTCCACCGAGCACCGCCGCCAAAGCTTGCAGTGCGACGCGGGCAATATTGTTCATCGGCTGCTGGGCAGGCAGCGAGACGCCTGCCGTCTGCGTGTGAAAGCGCATCAGCCAGGTGCGCTGATTTTTCGCGCCAAAGCGGTCTCTTGTTACCTGCGCCCAAATCTTGCGGGCGGCGCGGTATTTGGCGATTTCCTCGAAGAAGTCGTTGTGGGCGTTAAAGAAAAAGCTGAGACGCGGGCCGAAATCATCCACGGCAAGTCCGCGCCGCATGGCCCATTCCACATACTCCACGCCGTCGTACAAAGTGAATGCCAGTTCTTGCAGTGCGGTTGAGCCGGCCTCGCGAATGTGGTATCCGCTGATGGAAATTGTGTTGAAGCGCGGGGTGAACTTTGATCCGAACTCGAAGGTGTCGATCACCAGCCGCATCGAAGACGCGGGGGGATAGATATATTCCTTCTGCGCGATGTACTCCTTGAGAATGTCGTTCTGAAGCGTGCCGGAAATTTTCTTCCAGTCGGCGCCCTGTTTTTCGGCGACAACCAGGTACATCGCCCACAGTACCGACGCCGGCGAATTGATGGTCATCGATACAGTCGTCTTTTCCAGGTCGATTCCGCCGAAGAGAATTTCCATGTCCTCGAGAGAGTCGATGGCGACGCCGCACTTGCCGACTTCGCCTTCGCTGGCCGCGTGATCGGAGTCGTAGCCCATCAGCGTGGGCAGATCGAAAGCCACGGAGAGGCCGCCGCCGCCGTGTTCGAGCAAATATTTGTAGCGCTGGTTGGTTTCTTCCGGCGATGCGAAGCCGGAGAACTGCCTCATGGTGTAAAGCTTGCCGCGATATCCGGTGGCGTGAATGCCGCGCGTGTAGGGTGGTTGGCCGGGGTAACCGAGATATTTTTCCTCGCTCCAGTCTGCGGGAAGATCGGCTTGTGTGTAGAGCCGCCGTACCGGAACGCCGGAAATAGTCGTGAAGCGGGCGTGGCCGTTCTCGTCGAGGTTTGTCCCGGTGGGCGCGCCAATGGGCTGTTCGGGAGCTTTTTCGAGCGTGGGCGCGAGCGTTTTCTCCGCCCAGTTTTTCTCAGCAGCGGAGGGGTGACGGTTTTCAAAAACGTCGGCGACGGGATTTTCCGCAGCCTGCGGCTTGGAGCGCTTCTTTTCCATACGATCCCCAGTGCTGTTGTGATGATAGGGAAGGGCGCACGAGTGGGCAAGGTGACTTTGTGCCGATCAAACGACCGGTCGGTCAGGATCGTCACTTCAGTCCTGCACGGATGCCATTCTGCGAAATGCCTTTACACGTCCGATTCAGCGTGTGCACATTAGGGATCCTTCGACTGCGTGAGACGATTCGCGTTCGCGAATCGGCTCACTCCGCTCAGGATGACATTTGGTCGGTGCGGTTGCGGCTCAACTCCCACGCTTGAGCGTACTTCCAGGAAACGTAAACCGCGTGGTAGAGGTGCAGGAGCAGGCCTTCGCGTCCATCGAGGAAGCCTAGGCGGAAGAAGTAGTTGTAGACGAACGTTGCGAGCGGGCGCAGAACGATGTTGACGACGCTGAAGCGGACCTTGCCGTTAGCTTTGGCGACGACCATCTCCGCGCCGAGCGATGAATAGCGGTTCATGTGGTCGATGTAGTCGGAGAGCGTCGGGTAGGAGTGGTGGATGAGTGCGCCGCGTTGGATTTGTCTGGTCTGCCCGTCGACTCGGATATCTTCATGCACCACGCGACTCTCGAATGCACCTCTTCCGCGACGAAAGAGCCGCAGCTTAGGGTCGGGCCAGAAGCCACCGTGCTTGATCCATCGGCCCAAGAAGTAGTTCTTTCGGTGGAGCTGAAATCCAACAGGCTCACCTTTAAGAATTTCCGGACCGGCCGATCCTCGCCCCATCGTCAAGCACCATTCCCTCGGAAGCCTGTCGTCACCTTGCCCCGTTAATACTTCGATCAATTCGGAGTCGATTTCTTCATCCGCATCCAAACTCAGAATCCAATCCCCCGTAGCCTTTTCAATCGCCGAGTTTTTTTGTGCGGCGTAGCCCTTCCATTCCTCGACGAAGACATTTGCGCCGAATGATTTCGCAATCTCGACGGTGCGGTCGGTCGAGCCTGAATCGACGACGATGATTTCTCCTTTGCCGTCACTGACCAGCGACTGCACGCTTGCGAGCGTGCGCGTTAGGTTGGCTTCTTCGTTATGAGCGATGATGACGACGGACAGGGTCACGGGAGGAAGGATACAACGTCCGAGCAGCTTCTTGGAATTTTGAGGACGTTCTGGGTCTTGACGCGGTTGTCGCGATCCGATGTAAAAGGCCAGCGCCTAAGGCGAATTCGTGCGTGGCGCTTGCGGTATGCCTGAAGGCATACCCTGATACGAATCGTGTTTCGGCTCGTCTTGTTCGGCGCAGACTTTTCGGCGCAGCCTGTTCTTGAGGTGCGGAGCCAATGCGCTCCGCACCTTGTTACGTGGTCATTCGTCTATTACGATGGTGGTTGCGTGGGCGGCGTCTGCGCCGGTGCAGTCTGGCCGGCTGGGGTCGTATCCTGCCGCGGGGCGACGTAGGGCACCTGCGGCTGGTGCGTAACCTGGCCACGCGTGGCTTCAGCTACGTCGATGCCGGTGTGATCCAGCAGCAAGCCGGTGGCGCGATCGAGTTCGACGCGTGACTTTTCGTATGCTGCTTTGGCCGAGACCAGATTCGACTCATTGGTAGTCAGGACAGAAGCATCCTGCAGGATTGCGGTCGTGGTGGTGAGTCCGACTTTCAGTTTCTGCTGATCGGCGTCGAGAGTCTGGCGCGCGAAATCGACTGCATACTGGGCGGCCAGCACGGCCGCGCGATTCTGCTTCACATCGAATTGCGCGTTGCGCACCTCAATGCGCACCTGATTTTCCAACTGATGCAGCCGCACCTGGGCCTGGCGGTATTCCAGTTCCGCGCGCACCTGGTTGGCCTGCGCTTCGCGATTGCGCAACGGAATCGTCAGTGAGAGTCCAACGCCCTTATCAGGAGCGGTGCCGTTGACGAGCTGATTCAGAGTGCTGCCGTAGCCCACAGGGCCGCCGTTCGCAAAAGGAGGCGGCGCGGCTGAGCCGCTGAAGCAGCTTGAGACGGCGGGATTACAGGGAGGTGTGAGCACTGCAGGATTAACATTCCCTCCCACTCCTGATCCGCTGTAGTAAGCAAAGGCATCGAGGCTGGGCAGCATGGCATTGCGGACCGCTTTGCTGCTGAGGTCGCGGGAGTTCAGATCGATGCGCGACTCGACGAGTTCGGCGCGCTGGGCGAGCGCCTGACTGATCAGATCCTGGGTAGGAATCACCGCTTCTTCTTGTGGAACTTGCATGGTGGAAGTAGGAATCATGTCAGCTTCGGCCAGCATGGGATCTTCGATGCTGCGGCTGAGCGCGTTCTTCACCAGCAGCTTTTCCAGTTCAAGATTGTTTTGCGCGAGGATCAGATTCTGCTGGTCGGTCGAAACCGTGCTCTGGGCGCTCACCACCTGAATGGGCGGCGCAGTGCCAACTTTGGCCTGCACCCGGGAATCGTCCAGCGCCTTCTGCGCGTAGGTGAGGGCTTCCTCCTGTACGCGCACGTTTTCATAGGCATAGACCAAATCCCAATACATGTCCTCGATCTGATCAACGGTGGTGATAATTTGCAGACGGAAAGCTACGTCGGAAATCTCGCGGTTATTTTTAGCGATGCGGATGAAGCGCGTGTTCGGGAGCGAGCCGAAGCCTTGCAACAGGTTCTGCGTGACGCGAACCTGAAAGTTCGAAGTGATGCCTGGACTCAATAAGCTGATGGGACTGTTGGTGGCGAAGTGAGTGTTGTTGAATCCTGCATTCAGTGTTGTGCCCCACTCGAATCCCTGTGTGTAGGCGACATCGGCGGTGTAGGTATTCTGGGAAATTATCGGGATCGTGTCTACGCTGGTGGATTCTGAATCATCTTTGTCCAGTTGCAGCGTGCTGGTAACGATCGGGTCGAAGCTGGTGATGTTTGAGCCGATACCAAGCGTGGAGCTGACCAAGCCGTTGGTGCCTGTGCCTACGCCGCTCGGAGCGACCGTGGTGCCTCCGGTGCCGGAGCCAACGGTTCCTCCCAGGCCGCCTACGCCGCCGCCGGGAGTGTTCTGCACAATGCCGGCGTTCACACCGAGAATGTTTGCGCCCGATTTCGCGCGCAGGTAATCGGTGTCGGCGATGTTCAGGTTGTAGCGCGCGATGTCGATATCGAGATTATTCTCGAGAGCGAGGGCGACGGCATCATCTATGGAGAGATAAATTTTGCCATCATGCATCAGCGAATCGATGCGCGGCGAGTTGCCGAGGTTCGGTTGCGCTATTTGCTGCGGCTGGTACGGCCGCAGAAAATGAGGGAAAGCCGAGCGCGGCTTGGAGTAATCCTGCAAATGAACCGTCTGCGGCTGAGCTGGCGCTGGGGTGGTTTGCGGCGCTGGCGCCGCGGGAACGTCCTGCGCATGCAACGGCAGCGGCGGAGCGCAGATGAGTAGGGTGAATGCGGCCAACAGCAGGGCAGACCGCGAAATCGCCGCGGCCGGTCGAGGTGGGCAGAAAGACATGTTGCGTCTCCTTGATATCAAAGCCGATAGCAAAACCGAAATCAGAACCAAAACCGAATCGAAATGATTGCGCATTACGTTGGCAGAACAAAATAAAGTGCGCAAGTTGAGTCGGGAGAACATAAAGGCGACTCTCCATCTTAGCGGGAGGGAACACGCCTACGCGGGCGCAGATTGTAAAGAATTGTTAGGGAAAAAATTAGGCGCGGCTTATAGCTGCGCCTGTGTGTGTTCGTCGATCTCATTTTATTGTTGCTGTGGCGCCGCAGGTTGTGGCGCTGGCTGTGCTACTGATGGCAAATCCTTGCGGGGTGTGATGTAGGGCACGTTCGGCATGCGCGTAACCTGGCCCTTCGCGGCGTCGTCAATGCTGACGCCGATGTGGTCGAGCAGCGCTCCGGTCGCGCGATCCAACTCGATCCGCGACTTCTCATAGGCGACCAGAGCATTGACCATAGTCGATTCAGCCGTGGCCAACTGGCTCTGATACTGCAAAACCAGAGTATTGGTAGAAGTGCCGAACTGATATTTCTTCTGCTCCGCGTCGAGGGACTGGCGCCCCAGTTCCACAGCCGCTTTCGCAGACTCAACGCTGGCGCGGTTCTGCTGCACGGCATATTGTGCGTTGCGGACTTCGATGCCGACCTGATTTTCGATCTGCTGCTGGCGCATCTGAGCCTGCCGGAATTCTAGTTCCGAGCGGATCTGCACGGCCTGTGCGGCACGGTTCCGGAGAGGAATGTTGAGGTTTAAACCGACGCCCTTATCAGGGTTCGTGGAATTGATCAGCTGGTTCAGCGTGGGCCCGATGGGGGTCGACGGAAATAGCCCCTGCGGATCACCCGCAACGGTGTTGCTGGCGCAACCGAATTCCTGCTGAATTAGCGTGGGAGGGGTAGAACATTCGCTCAGAGGATTCTGATTGCCGCCGACGCCCGCTCCTCCATAGTAAGCGAACAGATTGAGCGTAGGCAGCAGCGCGCTGCGCACGGCTTTATTGCTGAGATCGCGGCTGTTGAGATCGATGCGGGTCTCAACCAGTTCGGCGCGATGCCGCAAGGCGTCATTGATCAAGTCCTCGGTTGGAACCACCTCTTCCTGCGCGGGAACGTCCATGGTCGAGGTCGGAATCACATCCGCAGTGGCCAGCGTTGGATCCTTAAGACTGCGCGTAAGCGCATTCTTCATCAGCAACTGTTCCAACTGCAGATTGGTTTGCGCGAGCGTCACCAGTTGTTGATCCTGAGCGACGGTGCTTTGAGCGCGTACGGTTTCGATTGGCGCCAGGCTGCCGATCTCGACCTGCTTCTTCGTATCAGAAAGCGTCTTCTGGGCAAAAGACAGAGACTCATTCTGCACGCGGGCGTTCTCGTAGGCATAGACCAGATCCCAGTAAATGTTTTCGATCTGATCGACGGAATCAATGATCTGCAAACGGAACGCTACATCGGAGAGTTCGCGATTGTTTTTGGCGATGCGGATGAAGCGGGTATTCGCGGGAAACCCGAAGCCCTGCAGAAGAGGTTGGGTGATGGTCGCCTTGAAGCTAGAGGCCAGAGCCGGACTGGTACTGGAAAAGAAGCTGTTGGTGGTTTGCCGTTGGTTATCGAAGCCCACTTGCAGATTCATGCCCCACTGAAAGGCCTGGTTATAGGCGAAGTTCACCGTGGTTGTATTCTGAACCAGGCTGGTGCTTGGGATCACGCCCTCAAAGATGCTAGTGGCAGTCTGGCTGGAATGATCGTTTTGAAATGTGCCGGTAACGACGGGATCAAAGCTGTTGATGACCGGTCCCAAACCCAGAGTCGAACTGACCAAACCGTTGGTGCCAGCCCCGATGCCACCTGCACCCAGGCTGGTGCCGCCGGTGGAAGCTCCTGCGCTGGCGCCAATTCCACCCACGCCGCCGCCGGGCGTGTTCTGCACCGTTCCGGCGTTGACGCCGAGAATCGCGGCGCCGGCTTTGGCACGCAGTACGTCCGTATCGGCGATATTGAGGTTGTAGCGCGCAATGGCCACGTCGAGGTTATTCTCCAGCGCAAGCGCAATCGCATCGTTCAGCGAAAGATAAAGCTTCCCTTCGTGCATCAACTGGTCGATGCGCGCCGTGTTGGCAAGACTTGGAGCTGCCACTTGCCGTGCCTTGTAAGGCGCAACCGGATTGGGAAAATGCGATACCGGCTGACCGTAATTCAGCACCGGAAGCGGCCGGGTTTCCGGCGTATTCTGCGGGACGGGTGCGGATGGCGGCTCCTGTGCCCAGCAGGCGACGGTGAGCGTTGCGAACAGAATTGTGGCGGTAATCAGCCGGATGTTTGAGGCTAAGCGTGCAAATGGCATCTACTCATCTCCGTTCAAATTAAGACCAGTTCATGAAGGACTTGCAGCCAACAGATTTGGTGGAAACCCGAAACCGCCGGAATACGTCAAAAATAAAAAGTTCTACTCACTGAGCTGTACGCAATCAACCGTGTCTGGGTTCCGGAAAAAGTTCCGGTAAAGCCCTCGAAAAGCTCCTGGGGAACGAATGGCTCAAAAATTGTGTCGAATTCCGCCGGGAGACGAAAGTTTGGTGAAGCTTATTAGTATATCCGACACAAAAGCTCATCTCTTGAGCGCTCCGAAGAGTTGAAACTGATAAAGTTTTGACGATGACCGAGTGCTTCCGCAGCGCCGAGTTCGCCCGGCCGCGCGGAAAGCCTATATCCATGAAAAGAATTGGATGAAGCGGCGTGGCTGCGGGACTCGCGGCTGCAAAAATTAAAAGATGGCATGCGCAATCTCAAACTGATTCTCTCCTATGACGGCTCGGATTTTGCCGGGTGGCAGGTGCAGCCCGACACCGCAACGGTACAGGGCACACTTGCCTCAGCCATTGGACGAATTACCGGCGAAAAGGTATTGCCTCAGGGCTCGGGGCGCACCGACGCGGGAGTGCATGCGCTGGCTCAAGTGGTGACATTTGTCACGGAGTCTTCCGTCCCGGCGGCGAATTTCGTGAAGGCGCTCAACGATATATTGCCCGCGTCGGTGCGGGTGCTGGAAGTGGAAGAGGTTGCGGCGGACTTTCACGCGCGCAAGTCGGCGCGGGACAAAACCTACCGATACCGGATTTATCGGCCGGGAATTTGTCCGCCTTTCCTGGCCAGGTATGTGTGGCACTATCCCTTTCCATTGGACGAGCAAGCGATGGCACGAGCGGCGGCGCTGGTGGTGGGCGAGCATGATTTCACTTCGTTCGCCGCCGTCGATCCGGAGCGTAGCGCCGGCGTCTCGCTGACTTTTGCGGATGGAGGGAATGTTCGAGGAGGCGAAGGCGTGCAAATCTCAAACGTAAGGCGAATTTTCTCTTCGAGCTGGGAGCGGCAGCAGGATGAATTCGTCTACATGGTGAAGGGCTCGGGATTTCTGCACCACATGGTGAGAAATTTGGTGGGGACGTTCATCCTCGTGGGCAAAGGAACATTGCAGCCTGAGGATGTTACGCGGATACTGGAGGCGCGCAACCGCTCAGCCGCGGGAGCGACCGCGCTGGCGAGCGGATTGTATCTGGTGGGCGTGGAGTACTGAAGAACTGGTGTTGCTTAATTTCTGCGAAAAAATCTTAGATTCATGGGTACCGATCTGCAAATCGCGGTACGGAAAGTTTCGTCGGTAAATCCGGCGACAGGCGAGATTTTGCGCGAACTGGACTGCGCGAGCGAGTCCGAGGTCCTTGCCGTGGTCACGCGGGCTCGTGCCGCTCAGGTGGCGTGGGCCGAACTCGGCGTGCAAAAACGAATCGCTGTGCTGCGCGAGTTTCAGCGCAGGCTACATGAGAAGAAATCGGAAATCGCCGAGGCCATCACACGCGAAGCGGGCAAACCTGTTGCCGAAGCCCTGACCACCGAAGTATTGGTCGTGCTCGATGCCGCGCGGTTTCTCATCGACAATTCTTATCGGCTGCTGCGTGATGAGCCGGTTCCTCATGGCAACCTCGCTACAAAGTTGAAGAGCGGACGGTTGGTTCGCGAGCCCTACGGTGTGGTCGGAATCGTCTCGCCGTGGAATTATCCGTTTTCGATTCCTGCGACTGAGACGCTGGCCGCTCTGGTCGCAGGGAATGCGGTGGTGCTGAAGCCATCGGAATTTACTTCTCTGGTGGCGCTGGAACTGGGCTCGCTGTTACATGCGGCGGGCGTGCCCAAGAATGTTTTTCAGGTTGTGGTCGGCGACGGCGCAACCGGGGCGGCTTTGATCCAGTCGAGGAGCAGCTCCGGAATCGACAAGCTGATCTTCACCGGCAGCGTGACCACCGGCAAGCGCATTGCAACCGCGGCGGCCGAGCACCTTCTGCCTGTAGTGCTGGAACTTGGCGGCAAAGATCCCATGCTGGTGCTCGAGGACGCCGATGTTGACGTAGCTTCGAGCGCGGCAGTGTGGGGGGCTTTCTTGAATGCGGGGCAGACTTGCCTTTCGGTGGAGCGTTGCTACGTGCATCGCAGTTTGTATAACGCATTCTTGAAGGCATGCGTAGAAAAAATCAAAAAACTGAAGGTCGGTCCCGGACTCGATCCTGAAACCGACGTGGGTCCGATGATCCACGAGCGGCAGTTGCAGATTGTCGAATCTCATGTGGAAGACGCCGTGGCGCGCGGGGCGCGGCTTCTGACAGGAGGGTCGCGCATTCCAGAGCTGGGCAGGAATTTCTATGCGCCGACGGTGCTGGCCGGTGTTACGCACGAGATGCGCATCATGCGCGAGGAAACCTTCGGCCCGGTGCTTCCGATCATGGCGTTCGATAGCGACGACGAAGCGCTGCGCCTGGCCAACGATTCGGAGTATGGTTTGGCGGCGAGTGTGTGGACGCGCGATCGCGCGCGCGGCGAGCGCCTGGCGCGGCGCATTCAGGCCGGCACGGTCATGGTGAACGATGTGGTTTCTTGTTTCGGCATCAGCGAAGCGCCGCACGGCGGAGTGAAGTCAAGCGGCGTGGGCCGCTCGCACGGACGCTTTGGCCTCGAAGAAATGGTGCGGCTGAAATATCTGGACGTCGACCGAATGCCGGGAATGAAGAAAGTCTGGTGGTACGGCTACAGCGCGAGTTTCGCGTGGCAGATGGAAGGCTTCCTGGACATGCAATTTGCTCGCGGCCTCGGAGAACGCCTGCGTGGGGTATCGCGCTCGATGGGGGTGATGTGGCGCAAGCGTTTGTGAGTACCTAGCACCCAGTACCTAGTACCCAGTATCTAGAAAGTCCCTGGAGCTTACGGCGGCTATTCCGAAACCCGGTCACCCTGGCTGGGCGGTTGCGAGATCACCAGAAAGCGCGCCGCATCCGAAGAAGGATTGCAGAGCTGATGCCGGGCGCCGGGCAGGATGCGGATTCCGCTGCCGGCCGGAAGTAGCGTCTTTCGCCCTTCCACTTCCATCATGATCTCGCCCGAAAGAACATAGAAAAACTGCTGCGCCTTCTGGTGATAGTGGCGAACTTCGCACGCACCTGACGGAACAAACTCTTCAATCACGCTCAGGTTTTCATCCTTCACCAGGCGCCAACCGTCGCAGTTGTTTCCCCAGCGGTAATGTTCGGCGTTGTTGCGGCTGACAGAAGCGGGCTGAACGGAATCCTTCGGCATGCTTTTCACCTCGCTGGCTTCAAGTGTATCTTGTGTCCATGAACGCTCCTTCCAATGCTGATCCGACGCGCAATTTATTTCGCCACACGCTGGCCGCACTTGCTTATCGCGCCGGCAGGGCCGTGCGCAACGCTCCTGCTGGGTTTGCCGAGTTCCAGGGTGGTGCGGGATTGCGCACTCCGGGGCAGATTCTAGCGCACATGGGCGATCTCTTCGATTGGGCGCTTTCGATTGCGAAGGGCAAGGAGGCATGGCATAACTCGAAGCTCTTGCCCTGGGATCAAGAGACGGAGAGATTCTTCGCGGCGCTGAAAAATTTCGACGATTATCTGGCGTCCTCCGAGCCCGTCGAGGTTCCGCTGGAGAAGTTGTTTCAGGGGCCGATTGCCGATGCGCTCACGCACACTGGCCAGATCGCGATATTACGGCGCATGGCCGGCGCTCCGGTGGGCGGCGAGAACTACTACGTGGCGGAGATCGCGGTGGGACGCGTGGGCGCGGAGCAGGCCAGGCCGAAGCGGGAATTCTGAGATCGGCGTTGGTGAAACTAAGTCGAGCGATTCCGGTATAAGCTCGAATCAACCTGCTGGGTCATCGCCTCCGCATTCAAATCAATTTCCAGGAACTGGGAAATTTTTTGTGCGATGAGCTTCGCATCGCGCAGCACTTCGTGATAAGGCACGCGCAGAGTTTTCACATACGCCTTGTTATCGAGCCAGGTATTGACTTCCCGCAAATGAGTCTCAAATGCCCCGGCGATGGCGGCATTGCTGGCTCCCGCCTTCGCCGTTCCGCGATTGCGCAGCATCACTTCCTGTGAGGCCAGCACTTCCGGCAGCGGCCGCTGCATGAAGATGACGCGATACTCATGCCCTTCGGGCAAAGAAAGCAGGAGGCGCGAAATCACTTTCACAGCCTTGCCTTCCGCTTCGGCAATGCAGGCCGGGTCCTTGGGGAGTTGCTTGATGCGCTCCCACTCGAGATAGCCGCGCGGATTATCCGTATCGGCCTGCCGTTCGCCGTCGGAGAGGATGGGCATGCCTCCCGCGGCCAGCATCTGCATCATCAGCGACGTGCCTGAACGCGGCAGTCCGGAAACGATTGTGATCATGCGTTCCTTTAATTTTTTTATAGTTCTTTAACTCTGATTTTTCAGCGGCACTTCCGCGCGGTAGATGGCCTGCCAATGCCCGGCCTTGAGAATATAAATCGAACTGCCGTTCACGTGGATTGGGACAGGTATTCTATTGCAAGTGGCGTACTGCTCGGCTTTGTAGGTGAGCAGGTACGCGCCGGTGCCAAGCGGGAGCGCTCCGAAATCGGAGAGGCCGTAGCCTTCCACGGTGCAAGCCTTCGCGGAGTCTTGCTGATCCGCAAGTTGCTGGTCGCGGGAAAATGTGCCGTCCTCACCCCAGAAGATTCCGTTCTCCGGCATGTGTTCGCGAAAGTAAGCTTGATCCTTTGTCTTCCATGCCTCGAAAAATCCGGTTTCGATGCGCACCAGTTCCTGTTGCACGTTGCTGGAAGCACCGGCTTTGGCTTCGTTCTTATGCGGCGTCTGTGCGGCGACTTGACTTAGCAGAAGCGCGACTGGGAAAAGAAGGGACGCGCCTGTCATGAAGATCTTTATCGCGGGAAATCGCTCATGGTTCATAGGGCGTTCATTCTGGCGCTGGATTGCCGGCAAACGAGAATAGGCATAGCATACGACATCCCGGCTTGGGTTGGCCTTTCGCCTTCGAGTACAATGACGCTCGTAGGGACGAATCCGGCGGCGCGAGCGCCGCGCGAACGAGAGGGTGAACCCTTTGGCAGCTGGCGAAATTACGACTTCTTCTACGCAAACTCCGGCGCAGCTTCCTCATCACAAAGTCAAGATCAAGAAGACCGGGCAGCGCGCCTGCAATGAAAAAAACGAAAAGGGAAAGTTCTGCGGCGGCCATTTGAAGCGCTGGTTCTACTCGGAAGACGTGATCGAGCAGGCCTGCGGCGACGCCGAAAAAGCCTGGGGACCGGACGCCGAAGTCTACCGTTGCGAACACTGCCAGACGTTGTATTTGCCGAATCCGGCGGAAGCGAAAGTGAATGTTGCGGGGCAGGGAATGATTTCGGTGTTCGGGCTGACCTTGCCGCCGAAGGAGAAGTGAGCTCGAAGCTAAGAGCTTCTAGCAGCTAGCCAGGCGCGGACGGTTGACCCATCATTCCTAGCTAGAAGCTTGCAACTGTTTTCCATGAATACCTCCGAACTCATCTACGACTGGAATAAGAATCATCCGCCGGGATTGAAGCCGCAAGGGCCGGTGCTGTTGAATGATGAGAGCCTGCGCGATGGTTTGCAGTCGCCCTCCGTGCGCGATCCTTCGATTGCGGAGAAAATTGAAATTCTTCATCTCATGGAGGCGTTGGGGATCGATTCTCTTGATCTCGGATTGCCCGGTGCGGGAGCGCGTGCGGTCGAGCATGTTACGGCGCTGGCTCAGGAAATTGTTGCGAACAAGATGAAGATTCGCGCTAATTGCGCGGCGCGCACGCATGAGAATGACATTCGTCCCATTGCCGAGATCGTGCAGAAGACGGGCCTGCACATCGAGGCCGCGACGTTCATCGGGTCGAGTCCCATTCGCCGTTTTACTGAAGGTTGGACCGACGATTTTCTTCTGCAGACTACCGAGAAGGCCGTGAAGTATGCGGTTTCGCTCGGCCTCGACTCGATGTACGTCACCGAAGACACCAGCCGCTGCGATCCGGAAACGGTGAAGCGGCTGTATGCGACCGCGATCAATTGTGGCTCGCGGGCCATTGTGATCTGCGATACCGCGGGGCACGCTACGCCCATGGGCGCGTTCGCTCTTGTCAAGTTTGTGATCGATGAAGTGGTGAAACCCTCGGGCGAGAAGATTCGCGTCGATTGGCACGGGCACAGCGATCGCGGCCTCGCCATTGCCAATTCGATGGCGGCGCTGATGGCTGGAGCGGATTGTGTTCATGCTTGCGCCATCGGCATCGGGGAGCGCGTGGGCAACACTCAGATGGATCAGATGCTGGTGAACCTGAAGCTCATGGGCATTGCGCCGTGGGCCGAGCAGGACCTCACTCAGTTGAAGCAATATTGCCAGGCGGTTTCGCGGGCGACGGGTGTGCCCATTCCGGCGAATTATCCGGTGGTGGGCGACGATGCCTTCCGCACTGCTACGGGCGTGCACGCCTCGGCGGTGATTAAGGCGTTCAAGAAAAACGATATTGAACTCGCCAACACGGTTTACTCGGGCGTGCCCTCGCATGTGTTCGGGCTGGAGCAGATCATCGACATTGGACCGATGAGCGGGAAATCGAACGTACTGTTCTGGCTGGAGCGGCGCGGTATTCCGGCGACGGACGATTTGGTCGACCGCATCTACCAGCGGGCCAAAGCCAGTGACCACACGCTCAGTGATGCTGAAGTGGCGGAGTGCGTGCCTGCGGCCGTGAAGCGAGATTAAAGTCACGCGAATCTAAATCACGCGAATCTTTATTGTTTGCGAAGCGAGGGTTTCATGCCCGATAACTCCAAACCAATGCGACATGCGATTCTTGGGGCCGGTGGTGTCGGCGGCCTGATCGGCGCCTGTCTGGCGCACGCCGGAGCTTCCGTCACGCTGGTGGTCAGACCTGAGTCGGTGGCGCAATATCCTAAGAAACTTCGGCTGGAGAGCGCTTTCGGCAATTTCGAGGTGGATGTCGCCATTGCAGCAGAAGTTCCGCCCGTAGACGCGCTCTGGATTACGGTGAAGGCTACGCAGTTGGAGGCGGCGCTGGCTGCGCTCAAAAATCCGGAAGCGGTGCGTGGCATTGTTCCGCTGCTTAACGGCATCGACCATGTAGCTTTGCTACTTGCGAAATATGGCTCCGGGCGCGTGATTCCGGCGACCATCGCCGTCGAAACCGAACGCGTTAGCCCGGGGCATATCGTTCATCGCTCGCCTTTTGCGCGGCTTAACGTATTGTCCGCTGGACGGAATCTTCTCGGGAGCAGTGTTGAACAGCTTCAGAAGATTGGCTTTGCGTGCGAGTTTATCGATGATGAGCCAACCCTGATGTGGGGCAAGCTGGTGTTCCTGGCTCCGTTCGCGCTGACCACCACTGCTGCGGATAAAACTACCGGCGAGATCCTTGCTGATCCCGAATGGCGGCAACTGGGATTGGGCTGTCTGCGCGAAGCGTGCGCCGTGGCTGTGGCCGAGGGTGCGAAGGTTAACGCGGATGCGGTGATTGCCGGCGTGATGAAGATGCCGGGAAACATGCGCAGTTCCATGCAGAAGGATGTTGAGCAACACAAGACTCCGGAACTCGATGCCATCGCGGGCCCGATCCTGCGCGGTGCTCGGCGGCACGGGATTGAAGTGCCGGCGACTACAAAATTGGTGGCCGCAGTGGAGCGGAGAGCCGAGTACATCGAGAGCCGGTTAGCGTAAACGAAACGTGCTGGCAGAACTAGTGGGTTGGCAAGCTGTGGATCTCGGCGATGTAACCGCCGGGAAACTGTACGAGTGCAGTAGTCCGGTCGTGCGCAGCGTAAGGCGAGGATAAAATCTTCACTCCAGCGGCTTTTGCCTTCTCGAGGGTAGCACTGAGGTCCTGCACCTGGTATCCGGTGGTTTCGTAACCGAAGGGATACGGGAGATGGCCGTCAGTGACCAGCAGCTGCATTTTCCCGAACAGCGACTCGATCTGGATGCGGCGATAGGTTTCTCCGGCACGCCCGATTTCGCCGGCGTCCGCGTGTTTGTCATCGGCGACCACTTTGCCATGGGCGAAACTCACAAAGCGGGTCACAAAGTTATCGGCCTGATCGCTCGATATATAGACCCGATTCTCGGGAACGGTTTCAAGCGGCGGGTTGGTGGATGGCGTGAAGTGCCAATACAGTTGCATCTTCAGGCCGCCGGGCCACTGGATGACTGCATCCATCCCAATTGCGTCCTTGAATGGCTCGACAATGACTTCCGCTCCGGCCGCTCGGGCGGCTTTGATCGCCTGATCCATATCGGTAACCAGGTATCCGGTGCGCTCCTGACCAAACGGGAACGGCACGGGTGTCTGGTAGGCAAAGACGGATAAAGCACCGACCGGAGTCAATATGTACTGCATCTCGGTGCTGCTGGCCACTGGCAGGACATTGGCCACACTTCGCTTGGAGGGCTTGCCGCCGAAGGTGGCGACGAGGCTGTTGACGAATGCGTCGATGTCGGCGGGAGCTACGTAGACATGGGCGGTGTCGTATTGCGGCCCCACGGCAACGCCCGCGTCGGGCGCGGTTTGGGCACGCGAGGTGATTGTGATGGTTGCCAGGGGAAGTAGCAGGGCTGCCGCCAGAATCGTTGCCTGACCCAGTGCGATCAAGCAGGTTTTTCGTCGAATTGGAAGTAGGCTGAATGCGCTCTTAATCGTCATTGGCATAGAGGTTCTACGTAGTTCTAATCATTATGCTCGAAGACTGCAATCGCTGACGCGGAGGTCGACGTTTCCGGCAGCGAAAGCGAACCTCAGTGGCTGAAGCCACATTTCGACCATGTCCTTTCGGCACGAGTGAACTCGTGTCCTTCCCGACCTTGCCCTTCTGAACTCCTAGGAGCGACCAGCTCTTGCCAATCCCCTTTCTCTTCCCACGCGTTGTAAGATGAACGCAATAACCTTCCATGAGCCCCATTCCTCCACGTGCCGATATGCCGGAGGTTGCGCCTACGGTGCAACTTGATGTGGCGCGGCTGGCGGCGTCGCCGGAGGTGCGGTCGGCGTTTAACTGGCTGCGCACGCAAGAGCCGCAGTTGTCACAGTGGCAGATGGAGATGGCGCGGATTGCGGCGCCTCCGTTTGGCGAGTCGTCGCGCGGGGCTTGGCTGGCGGAACGCTTTCGCGAAGTCGGGCTCGACGATGTTCGCATCGATGATGTGGGCAACGTGTTCGGTATTCATCCGGGATTTGGACAACGGTATGTGGCGCTGAGCGCCCACATTGATACCGTTTTTCCGGCGAATACGCCGTTGAATATTCGACAGCAGGGAAGCCGGCTGTATGGGCCAGGTGTTTCCGATAATGGCGCGGGTGTTACTGCCATGCTTGGGATTGCTGCGTTGCTGCGCGCGGTGCGGGTGCGGCACGCGCTGCCGTTTGTGTTTATCGGCAATGTAGGCGAAGAGGGCGAAGGCGACCTGCGCGGCATGCGGCACATTTTTTCCACGCCGCGGTGGAAGGATTCGATTGCCTATAGCGTGGTGCTCGATGGCGCAGGCGCGGACACGATTGTGGCCGAGGCGCTGGGCAGCCGTCGCTTTGAAGTGATTGTGCGCGGGCCGGGCGGGCATTCCTGGAGCGATTTTGGCGCGCCGAATCCCATTGTGATTTTGGCGAAGGCGATTGAAACGTTTACCGCGACGCCGGTGCCTGCAAGCCCGAAGACGACTTTCAACATCGGAGTGATTCGCGGCGGAACGTCGGTGAATTCGATCCCTGAGTCGGCGAGCATGAAGGTGGACATTCGTTCGACCTCGATGGCGGAGATGGAGCGGCTGGAGCAGACGCTGCGGCTGGCGCTGAATCGCGCGGTGGAAGACGAGACGATGGCGGCGGAGATGCGGTCGGCGACGCAGAAGCGGCCGGGAGTGAATTGCGAGATCGTGGCGATCGGGAGCCGTCCGGCGGGAGAGCTGGCGGTGGGCGCTCGTATTCTGCATGTGATTCGCGCGGTGGATGCGCAGTTGAATAATGCGGCGCAGGTGCAGCGGGCGTCGACGGATGCGAACATTCCGTTATCGTTGGGGCTCGAGGCGATTGCGATTGGTGGCGGCGGGTCGGGCGGCGGGGCGCACACTTTGCAGGAGTGGTTTGACAGCAACGGACGCGAGCTGGGGCTAAAGCGGATTCTGCTGACGCTGCTGGCGCTTGCGGGAGCGGGGGAATGATGGGTAATTCTGCGGGGGCTCAAGCCCCTTGTGGTTTGATGGTCTTATTCGCGGCGCTTAAGCGGTGCGGCAGCCAAGAGCTTCATGGAGCAGTGGAATCCCACGTCTCGCAAAGGATGCGAGACATGGGGCACCCGGCTTTTGTGGCGATCTTGGCCTTTTGTTGTTGCGCGTCTTTGCGCGCGCAGAGTCCTGTGCCTGGCGGGGCTTCGGCTGCGCCTCCGGGGCCTAAGGCGGACGTCATATTTGTTCATGCGAATGTTTATACCGGTGTGCCGTCGAATGCACAGTTCAGTTCGATCCTGCGCGAGGAGGCGATTGCGGTGCGCGGCGACCGCATTCAGGCGGTGGGAAAGAATCTCGATATCGAGAAGTTGAAAGGGCCGCAGACGCAGGTCATCGACCTGGGCGGGCACTTTTTGATGCCGGGATTCAATGATGCGCATCTGCATTTGTCCGACGCAGGCGCGCAGAAATTGAACGTGGATTTGACCGGAGTGAAGACGCTGGATGAATTTCGCGAGCGCGTGCTGGCCAAAGTGGAGACGGCCAAGCCCGGCGAATGGATTCTGGGTGGAGGATGGGACGAAACCATCTGGCCGGTGCAGGTACTGCCCAGTCGTTGGGATCTGGATGAGGTTTCAGGCGGGCATCCTGTGTTTCTGGATCGCGTGGATGGGCACCTTGCCGTTGCCAATACGCGGGCGCTGCAATTGGCGAGCATTACTATTGCCAGCCGCGACCCCGAAGGCGGCAAGATTGACCGCGATGCGAATGGGCAACCAACGGGGATTTTGCGCGAGGGCGCGCAGCAGGCGGTGCGGGCGGTGATTCCTCCGCCGACGCACGAGGCGCGGCGGCATGGAATTGAAGTGGCACTGGCGGACCTGGCCGAGCATGGCGTGACCTCGGCGCAGGATTACTCTCCGGACTGGGAAAATTTTCAGATTTACGAGGAGATCGAGAAGGACGGCAAGCTGACGGCGCGCATTTCGGAATGGCTTCCGTTCAACGATTCGGTGGATGAGCTGAAGACGAAGCGCGATTCGCACCCGCAGTCGGATTTGATGTTGCACACCGGCATGCTGAAGGGATTTATGGATGGCTCGCTGGGCGGGCATACTGCGGCGTTGCTCGAACCATATGCGGACGATCCCAAGCAGTCCGGTTTGCCGCAGTATGAGGCGGACAAGCTGAATGAGATGGCCAAAGAGCGCGTGCTGGCGGGCTTCCAGCTTGGCTTTCATGCGATTGGAGACAAGGGCGTGCAGATGGCGCTGGACGCTTTTGCCGAAGCCGAGAAGGCGGCGCGGGAAGCGAAGGTGAAAGCCGCGGACGGTGGCGACGATTTCCGATTGCGCGTTGAACATGCGCAGGTCACGACTCCGGCGCAGATTGCGCGATTTAAGGAGTTGAAGGTGATTGCCTCCATGCAGCCGAGCCATCTCCTTACCGATATGCGCTGGGCGCAAGACCGGCTGGGGCCAAAGCGGGCCGCGACTTCCTACGCGTGGGCGGCATTTCTGAATAAGGGGGTGACGCTGGCTTTTGGCACGGATTATCCGGTTGAGCCGGTAACGCCATTTCGCGGGCTGTATGCGGCCGTTACGCGCAAGAGCGAGAATGGCAAGCAGGAGTATTTCCCCGCGCAGAAGCTGACCATGGATCAAGCTATTGCGGCTTATACCACTGGCTCGGCTTTCGCCGAATTCAAGGAGAAAGAAAAAGGCAAGCTGGTGCCGGGGATGCTCGCCGATTTTGTAGTGCTGGACCGGGATGTGACGTCGGCGTCGCCGGAGAAAGTGCTGGCGACCAAGGTGCTGCGGACTGTGGTCGACGGGAAAACCGTGTACGAGGCGAAGTAACTGCAGCGGAAGTTACTCCATCAAACGAAACAGCGGTTGTGAGCGTCTAACAGAGGCAAGTCGAGCTTCGCTCGACTGGACAGCCGAGGCGGCTGTCCCCACACGGATGTCTGGCGAATTCCGCAAATCTCGGCTTCAGGGCCAAGGCCTGCGAGGCGGGTATAATAAAAAAGGCTAATTATTCGGAGGGAAGTAGGCATATGGATTCGCGGGCATTTTGGGTGCGGTTGAAGACGCACCGCTGGATTTATTCGTTCAGCATCGTCGCAACGCTGACGCTGGGCATCTTGATCGGCACAGTGGTTTCTTACGGCGTGAAGGGCAAAGAAGGGCAGAAGTCCGCCGACGCGACTCCGCTGGCCGTGCCTTCTCCCAAGCAGCTTTCGAATGCGTTCTCGCAGATCGCGAAAGAGCTGGGGCCGAGCGTGGTCAATATCAACACGGAATCGACCATCAAGAATCCGCACCGGCGCCGCGGCGACCAGAATCCCGATGATGATGACAGCGGCGGCGGCGGCAACGGCGGCATGGATGACTTCTTTAACCGCTTCTTTGGCGGGCAAGGCGGCCAGGGCGATGGCGCCATTCGCGAACGTTCGCTGGGCTCCGGCGTGATCGTCGATCCCAAGGGCTACATCGTGACGAACCGCCACGTGATCGAGAAGGCGGATCGCATTCGCGTGCGCCTGCAGGACGATCCGCCGGGCGTGCAGCATGATGCCAAAGTGATTGGAGAAGACCAGGAAACCGATCTCGCGGTCATCAAAATTGATATGGATCGCGGCGTGCCCACGGCGAAGATGGGAAATTCTGACAGCATGCAGGTGGGCGATTGGGTGCTGGCCATCGGCAGCCCCTTCGGGCAGGTCGGAACGGTGACGGCTGGCATTGTTTCAGCAAAGGGCCGGGACATCGTGCCGGGGCGGCAGTTCCAGACATTTATTCAGACTGACGCCGCGATCAACCCGGGAAATTCGGGCGGTCCGCTGGTGAATATGGATGGCGAAGTGATCGGCATCAACACCGCCATCTTGAGTGAAACTAACGCCTACGCGGGCGTGGGTTTCTCCCTTCCTTCGAATACCGTGGTGCAGGTCTACAATCAGCTCATCGGACCCGAGCACCGCGTATCGCGGGGCTCTATAGGCATTATGTTTGACGCAGTGGAGAACCCTGCTATCACGCGGGTCTACGGCGCCGGCTCGGGCGTGACTGTATCGAGCGTGGTGCCCGGCAGTCCGGCCGATCAGGCAGGGTTGAAGGTCTACGACACCATCACCACGGTTGACGGCCATAAAGTCTCCAAGGGTGCGGAGTTGGTGGCCGACATTGCCTCGCGCAAGCCGGGATCGAAAGTGCAACTCGGCTTCCTGCGCAACGGCAAGCCGCAGGAGACGAGCGTAACCATTGCCGACCGCGCCAAGCTGTTTGCGGCGCGCCTGGGCGAAGACCAGGAAAACGACGACGACAGCACTCCCAAACAGAGCAAGCTGGGTGCGACTGTACGCCGGTTGACGCCGGAAATGGCCGAGCGGCTTGATATGCCGGCGGGCAAGGGCGTGATTGTGCAGGACGTGAAGCCAGGGTCGTTTGCCGAGGACATCAACCTGGGCCGCGGCGACGTGGTTCTCGAAATCAACAAGCAGCCGGTGAATAGCGAAGACGATTTTGCCAAAGTGGAGTCGGGCCTGAAGAGCGGACAGGACGTGGTATTCCTGGTGCGCCCGCGTGGGTCCACTCGGCAGGATGGTACCGTCTTCCTGGCCGGAACACTTCCGTAACCAGTCCAAGCCCAACGGGAACTGGCATTGCCTCTGTGAACGGAGGATGATTACAATGCCAGCTTCCGTTGGGCTTTTGCTTTTTTGCACGCAGCGCAGTTGGCCCGGTCTGGGTTGGTTAGGTTGTAAAGACTTGAGGAGTCGCCGTTGGAAGAAAAGCATCGGATGAAAACTGGCGGAGCAGGGTTGGGCGCAATCTGCGCTCTGGCGCTGGTTTGTGTTTGGGGTTTGGCGGGTAGTGCGTTTGCGCAGGCTACTCCTGCAAACAACACGGCTTCCAGCGGCGATTCATCAAGTACGAAGACAAGTAGCTCAAAGACGAGCAGCACGAAGTCTGCTGCCACGACAGCACACGCTAAGACATCTGACGCAGGCACAAGCACAGCTTCTAAGGCCAAAACGCATGCAGCGTCGCATCCCGCGGGCACGCATCCTAAGTCAAATACCTCGGCCGTCGCTCATAACAGCAAAGTGAAACGCGCTAGTGCGCGAAGTAAGAAGAAGACGACTGCGCGGGGGCAGCAGAAGATCGATCCGGAGCGGGCGCAGGCCATTCAGGAAGCGCTGATTCGCGAACACTATTTAAGCGGCGAAGCGGCGGGAACCTGGAACCAGGCGAGCGAAGATGCGATGCGCAAGTATCAGGCCGATCATGGATGGCAGTCGAAGACGGTTCCCGATTCGCGAGCTTTGATCAGCCTCGGCTTGGGGCCGAGCCATGATCATCTATTGAATCCGGAGAGTGCGATGACCACCGGCCCGGATGCGTTGCATACGGCATCTGCGAACTCCGCATCGCCGAGTCCCGCATTGCATAGCGTGGACCCCGGCACGCGCATGAATACGAACCCAACTTTGCCTGCTGATCCCGCTCCGGCCACAACGTCCGGCCACGATAGAACGAACCCGCAGTAGTCGTCCTCATAATCTAACCCTGATTGTCATCCCGAGCGCAGCGAGGGATCCTGGTGTTTGCTGCAGCGGCGACGATGGGCACAGACAACACCAGGATTCCTCGCTACGCTCGGAATGACAACTTTATAGTGATAACAGGTTGTGAGTTGGAGGTTTCTAAGGGAGAGTGCCACCACTACGCGCCGTGCGTCTTCCGATAACTTCCCATCACCGGGCGCGGAAAATAAGGCAGAGGCTGTGAGTGGATGATAGCCCCCGGGTTTGCTTCAACCAGAGCCTCGGCCACTTCCTCGCCGCAGATTTCCGCCACGGCTTCGCGAGCGGTAGAGAGCACGGGCACACGTTTCTCCGTATCGTGTGCGTCGGTAGCCAGAACGTGGACGGAATCGTGTTCAAGCAGCCACTGCGCCGCCCGGCGCACGCGCTCTCCCCAAAATCCAGTAAGCGCGGAGCCGGTCATTTGAATGACGCAACCCTGCTCGGCCCATTCGACCACGCGCTGCAGGTTCTCGCGCAAAATCTGGTTGCGCTCCGGATGGGTAATGACCGCGGTGATGCCGCAATCGCCCAGCTTCATAAAACAATCCGTGATCTGCTGCGGAATGCTGTAATTGCTAAGCTCAACCAGCATGTAGTGCGAGCCTTCAATGGCGTAGCGCGCGGGATTAGCCAGCACATCCTGCAGATTGTCGTAGGAGAGATGGAAGTCGCAGCCGAGGCTAAGCGTGAGCGCGTTGCCCACGAGTTGCTGCAGGTGTGCTACCAGTCCTTGCAAATACGGGCGATCGTAGTGATAGCGGTCGTTGGCATGAGGTGTGGCCACCTGGTGAGTAATGCCATCGGCCGCCGCCATGCGGCACATGGCGACGGAAATTTCCCACGACTTCGACCCGTCGTCTACTTCCGGAAGAATATGGGAGTGAATGTCGACCACGATTGTTGAAACACCAGCAACGTAAGTTGCGCTTGCTTTAATTTAAGCAGATTCGCGGGGAAAGAGAAAGCGGGGAGGCTCACCAAATAATAGGGAGTGCTCGCGAATTACGGATCGCCCGGTCAGCCGTAATTAGCGGAACGCCTTCCACTAAGGCAGTTGCCCCGATGATCCTATCTGCCGGATCCTTCGGATAGGCGGTGGGCAGACTATAGGCCTGTACGCAGATACGGCCGTTCATCGGTAGCACGACAAAACGCCGTTCGACTTCCGCAATAAATGTTTCAAGACTGCTATTGAAGCCAACCTGTCCCGCGCTCGAGAGCCTCGCCAACTCAAGCAAAGTCATATCGGAGATGGCTATCCCACTATCGTCTACCCGTGCTCTATCCAACGCATTTCTTGCGTTCTTCGAAATCTTGGCCGGGTTCATGGCGATCCAGATGATAACGTGCGTGTCCAACAGGATCAATATAGACCGCCCCATTCTTCCGGAGAAAATGCGGGAGCGACGACGTCACCTATGATCTTGCCCTTACCGACAAAAAAGCCGTAGAAGTCGTCGGTATCTTTGTCGGCTGGAACAAGCTTTGCCACCGGCTTACCGCGCTTCGTGATCAACACAGCTTCCCGCTTCGCCTGGACTTCATCCATCACCGCCAGACAATGGACCTTGAACGCACCCGCCGCCATTTTCTTCATGAGAGGCTCCCGATCATGGTCATTATACTATAGTCATAAGAGGAACATCTAGGTCTATTTCGCCGGAAATGTGGCCGAAGCCCGGAGACCAAACGGCTTGCCGCACCCATAATGCCCGCTGTAGCATCAATATCCAGGCATTCATAAGGAGCAATTATGGCAACTGACACGCTGGCATCTCCTGCGATTCTGGGCTACAGCCCGACCAAAGTTTTCAAGAACTTCATCGACGGCGAGTGGGTCGAGTCTTCGACCGGTGAGACTTTCGAAAACCGCAATCCCGCCGACACGCGCGACGTGATCGGCATCTTCCAGAAGTCGGCGAAGGCCGATGTTGACGCCGCCGTAGACGCCGCCAAACGTGCCTTTGCCAAGTGGCGGCTCGTGCCCGCGCCGCGCCGCGCGGAGATCGTCTTCCGCGCTGCCGAAATTCTCATCGGACGCAAAGAAGACTATGCCCGCGAGATGACGCGCGAAATGGGCAAGGTGCTCGCCGAAACTCGCGGTGACGTGCAGGAAGCCATCGACGCCGCTTACTACAATGCCGGCGAAGGACGACGATTGTTCGGACCCACCGTACCGTCGGAGATGCCGAACAAGTTTGCCATGGCCGTGCGCCAGCCCATCGGCGTCTGCGGCATGATCACGCCGTGGAATTTTCCCATGGCGATTTCGTCGTGGAAGCTGCTGCCCGCGATTGTCTGCGGCAACACCTGCGTGATCAAACCAGCGCAGGATACTCCGCTTTCCACATTCAATCTTGTGCGTGCGCTCACCGACGCTGGCCTGCCCAAAGGCGTCATCAACATCGTCGCAGGGTTCGGACCAGAAGTTGGCACGCCGCTGGCCGAGCACGCTGACGTGCGCGCTATCTCGCTCACAGGATCGTCCGCGGTCGGCCGCATCATCGGCGGCATTGCGGCCAAGAGTTTCAAACACTGCTCGCTTGAACTCGGCGGGAAAAATCCCATGATTGTTCTTGACGATGCCAACCTCCATCTCGCCATCGAAGGCGGCCTCTGGGGCGGGTTCGGCACCACCGGCCAGCGTTGCACCGCGACCAGCCGCATCGTTGTGCAGAAAGGCGTTTACCGAGAGTTCATCGAACGCTACGTTGCGCGCGCCAAAAAACTGAAAGTCGGCAACGGCCTCGACGAAACCAACGAGATGGGGCCGGCGATCAACGAGAAGCAGCTTCAGACCGACCTCAGCTATGTCGAGATCGGCAAGAACGAAGGCGCGAAGCTGATGTGCGGCGGCAATCGACTCGACAAAGGCGATTATCAATACGGCTGGTTCATGGAGCCGACTGTGTTTACCGACGTTGACCCCAAGATGCGCATCGCGCAGGAAGAAATCTTCGGTCCCGTGGTTTCGATCATTCCCTGTGAGGATCTGGAGAATGCCATCGAGATCGCCAACGGCATCGAGTACGGATTGTCGTCTGCGCTCTACACCAAAGATGTGAATAAGGCCTTCGCAGCCATTCGTGACCTCTACGCCGGCATCACCTACATCAACGCGCCGACGATCGGCGCCGAAGTGCATCTGCCTTTCGGGGGCACCAAAGCCACGGGCAACGGACACCGCGAAGGCGGCATTGGCGCGATTGATTTCTACACCGAGTGGAAGTCAGTCTACGTGGATTATTCGGACAAGCTGCAGAAGGCGCAGATCGATCGGGCCGACTAAGCAAGCTGGCTAGAGACTATCCTCCGCTTGTCACTGCCCCGGTTGCGTTATACAGTACGAACCGCGATCTGGAGGTGACCAAATGAAGATCTCAATAACGGCGCTATGCGCATTCGCACTTCTCTGCGTGGGAGCCACGGCCCACGCTCAGCAACGTCCCATAGTGACCAATCACGTTCCTGAAGTGGTTGCAAGCGGGGTCGCACCGTTGGTCGGTCATCTTTCGAACTCGCAGCGTTTGAGCCTCGCTATCTCCTTGCCCCTGCGCAATGAAGCGGAGCTCGACGATCTCTTGCAACAGATCTACGATCCACAAAGCCCCAACTTCCACAAATATCTAAGGGTCGAGGAATTCACTGATCGATTCGGTCCTGCCGAGTCGGACTATGAAACCGTGTTGAGTTTCGTCAAGGCCAATGGTCTCGCCGTGATCGATGCTCATGCCAATCGCATGGTGGTGGATGTTGAAGGTTCGGCGGCGAACATCGAGAAGGCTTTCCACGTCACGCTGGGTGTATACCAGCATCCCACGGAGAGCCGCACGTTCTATGCGCCGGATCAAGAGCCTACGCTTGATCTCGATGTGCCTGTGCTGCACGTTTCCGGGTTGGATAACTTTACTTTGCCGAGCGCTAAGAACATCAAGTCTTCGCAGGAATCAAGCGGTGAAGGAGTACCCATAACCGTCAAAGCTACAGGTTCCGGACCCTACGGTCAGTTCATCGGAAGCGATATGAGGGCGGCTTACTACGGTTCCGGTCCGCTCGACGGCGCGGGACAATCGGTGGGGCTGTTTGAGTATGCGGGATATGAAATCAGCGATGTGAACACTTACTTCAAGAATCTGGGGCAGACGCGTACGGTCCCGGTTGTAGGTGTATCGCTGAATAGAGCACACCTGGGCTGTCCTCCGAGCACGTGCGACGATAGCGAACAGGCGCTCGACATCGAGATGGCAATTTCCATGGCGCCGGGTTTGAAGCAGGTTGTCGTCTACGTGGGATACAACGATGTCTCCATCTTTAACCGGATGGCCGTCGATAATACCTCCAAGCAACTCAGTTGCTCCTGGGGATGGAGTGACGACGAAAGCAGCCTGGACCCGATCTTCAAAGAAATGGCGGCGCAGGGGCAGACCGTATTCGTGGCCACGGGCGACAACGGCTCCGCTACTCCTGGTGGCGTGGTGTGGCCGGCGGATGATCCTTATATTACTGCCGTAGGCGGGACGGACTTGGTGACTACTGGCCCGGGCGGTGCGTGGAAATCGGAAACGGGATGGAACGGGAGCGCGGGGATGGCTTCCAAGAATAAAATTCCGATTCCCGGCTATCAGAAGATTGCGGGCGTGATCAACTCGCGCAATCATGGGTCGAAAACTTTGCGTGATATTCCGGATGTTGCCGCGGAGGCCAACACCAATCAGTACAGCTGCTACGACGGCGTATGCAACGGAGGTAATGGAGGCACCAGCTACGCCGCTCCGCAATGGGCCGGCCTGACGGCGATGGCGAATCAGCAGGCGATTGCGGGCGGGGGAACGGCTCTGGGATTTCTCAATCCGGCGCTCTACGCGATTGGAACCGGGCCGAATTTTGACGCCGATTTCCACGACATCGACCATGGCAGCAACGGCAGGTACACGGCTGTCACCGGCTTTGATCTAGTGACCGGATGGGGCAGTCCAAACGGCGCGAACCTGATCGACATGTTTGCGGGGATTGACTGAGGTGCGACGTGCAATTGAAACCCTTCCTGCTGGACATGTGGCTGGACACCTACGAGCACGATATCGAATTCAATCTGGCCTCAAGCGAAGGACCGCGTTGGACGCTGAATGAGATCCTGAATCTCGCTAGTGAGGAGCAGCGGCAGCGTTTTCTGACTCACAAATTGGCCTACAGCCGTCCGGCGGGAGCCGAGGGCTTACGCGCAGCCATCGCCGAAATGCAGGATGTTCATGTCGACGCTGTACAGGTCGTAACTGGTGCTTCGGAAGCGCTGCTCATTCTGTTTTGGCTGGCCGCGGAAGCTGGAGCCAGCGTTGTCCTGCCGCAACCGGGTTATCCGCCATTTTCCGCCTTGCCTGAATCGCTGGGGATCGAGACTCGCTATTACCGGGTTCACAAGGAAAACAATTTTAGTATCGATCTCGATGAGATCAAGCAACTGGTAGATCGAAATACTAAGTTGATTCTGATTAACAGTCCCCACAATCCAACCGGCGCCACGATCAGCGATGCAGAACTGGATAGCTTGCACGAGTTCACGGCGTCTCGTGGAATTCAACTGGTCAGCGATGAGGTCTACCATCCGATTTACCATGGACAGCCGACAAGATCGGCTTCCCGCCTGCCGCATGCGACCGTCATCCATGATTTCTCGAAAGCGTTCCCTTTATCCGGTGTGCGGACCGGTTGGATGATTGAGCACGATGCCAAGCGCCGCGAGCGTTACTTGAATGCGCGCACCATCTTTTCCATTTCCAATAATACTGCCGGAGAAATGCTGGCGGAGATTGCCATGCGCCACCGGGATATCGTCCTCGGGAGAACGCAGGAAAGCGCAACTCGGAATCTTCGGTATCTTGCCTCCTTTATGTCTGAGCATCGCGAGACGCTGGGCTGGATTCCTCCTCGTGGCGGAGTGACCGCTTTCCCCTGGCTGGTCAGTGGAGAGAATAGCCGAGCCTTTTGCCAGGCGGCAGCGGAACAAGGCGTTCTGCTTGCCCCGGGGGATTGTTGGGATGCGCCCTCGCATTTTCGTCTTGGATTCGCGGTGATGACCGAGAAATTTCCCGACGCCTTGGACCGGCTGGGAGAGTTTGTTAAAAGTTGGTCAACCGCGAACGTGACCAAGGCGTAGCGAATCTGCTGCCTCGCGGGTAGAATCCGTTTATGCCTCTTACCCACAGCCGCGAGATCGGCGCTGCCAAGCGCCTCGACAATGTCCGCTATGCCATTCGCGATCTGGCTTGCGTGGCTGACGAAGTTACGGCTCAGGGGCACAAAGTTCTGCCGCTGAATGTTGGTGACCCGCTCAACTTCGATTTCCAGACTCCGCCGCACATTATTGAAGCGGCTTATAAGGCCATGCGTGACGGCAAGAATGGCTATGCGCCTTCTCCGGGAATTCCTGAGGCGCTGGAGGCGATTCGCAGCGAGGCGGCGCGCAAGGGCATCACGACGGTGCGGGATGTTTTTGTCACCTCCGGCGTGAGTGAAACGGTTGACCTTTGCATCTCCGCGCTGGTCGATCCGGGTGAAGATATTCTTACGCCGAAGCCGGACTATCCGCTTTATTCGGCCGTGCTGTGCAAGCTGGGCATTGCGCTGAACGCTTACGATCTGAATGAAGACGACGCTTGGCAACCGGAACTCGCCGACATTGAACGCAAGCTCACGCCGCGCACGCGTGCGATCGTGCTGATCAATCCCAATAATCCAACGGGATCGCTGTGCTCTCGGGAGATGCTAGAGCGAGTTGCCGAGATTGCGCGGCGAAATGATCTGGTTGTGTTTGCGGATGAAATCTACGACAAGCTGATTCTGGAAGATACTCCGCACATCGCGTTTGCTTCGGTTGCGCCGGATGTGCCTTGCATCACTTTCGGCGGCATGTCGAAGAATTATCTGGTTCCGGGATGGCGCATTGGTTGGGGCATAGTTTCGGGCGATGCTGCAGCCGTGAAGGCTTATACGGAAGGCATTCATCGGCTGCTGCGGGCGCGTTTGTGCGCGAATCATCCGGAGCAGTATGCGATTAAGGCGGCGCTCGAGGGGCCGCAGGATCATCTGGTGGAAGTGCGGTGCAAGCTGCGGGCGCGGCGCGACCTTACGCAGAAGTGGTGCGAGGCGATTCCGCGGGTGAGTTGCGTTGCGCCGCGTGGCGCGTTCTATGCTTTCCCGCGCATTGATATTCCGGAGAGTGATGAAGTTTTCGTGAAGGAATTGATTCGGCAAAAGCATGTGATGGTGGTGCATGGTTCGGGATTTGGGCAGAAGCCGGGGACGCAGCATTTTCGTATTGTGTTTTTGCCGGATGAAGGGACTTTGGCCAAGGCTTACGGTGCGATTGGGGAGTTCATTCATGAACGCTACGCGGCTTTTGGCTCTTAGCTTTTGGCTTTTTGCCTGAAGCTCGTCGTTCATTGCTCATCGCATCGCTTCAAACCTGCCGGTTTTGCCTTGTGGATTTTGCCTGCAAATATTCTTGCTGCTTTCTGATTTACGTGGCTGTCATCAGCCCCGCTGTGTGGTGATGATTGGTTTAAATTGGGGGGGTACCCCCCACCCTTTTTTCCTGAAAAACCTTGCTGGGCGCGGGATTCACCAAACCAGGGTCCGCAAAATCTGGCTTACAAAAGACTAAAAGGCAAAATATCGGAAACACGGGACTTACGTCCGGTTGGAGTCTGCTTCCATAGACCGCCTCCGCCTTGAACATGATGAGCTCGTTGCAGAGAGAGGGCAAGGTCGGACGTCACATTGTGGCTGTGGAATTTAGAGCTCCAATATTGGAATTTGATGGGCAGCCGTATTTAGCAGCCGGGGATCTAGGCTGCTCATTTCAAAGAACTGGCGGAGACGGAGGGATTGACCGCCCATGGCTAGGCCCGACACTCCTGCCTGCAACAATTCTGCCCGCGTCCTGCGCTAGATAGCCAGACCCGAGCCTCTGGCGAAACGAACCACACCAGAATGCCGAAGAGACACAGCCCGAAAATGCCTGAATTGTAAGGATTGTTCACAGGCAGGTGCTCCGAACGACTAAGTATTCCTCTCAGGACCGGGGATGGATGGTCTTGTGGGTTCGGGTTTGTTGTTGAGGGTCTGTTCCTCGATCGCCTGATTGAGTTCATTGGAGAGTTGCGTAACGCGTTCGCGATTCGGCTCACGGGCTAATTCGCGTGCGATGTCTGACCACGGGCGTGTGGGACTGGTCATTGCCGTGCTCCCTTTGCTGGCTTGAAGGTCATATGGCCGAAGCCCACAGCAATTGTGATAGCGACTTTGGTACAAAGCCGATACATTTCATTTCTCCTTGGACGGGGTGTCGACCGAAAATTGGCCGACGGTTGCTTTCACACGAGCCACCTGGCGGCCAATTTCCTGTGCGATCTCCATCGTCTTCTTGGGACCGAATACGAGGAGTCCAAGAAGTAAAAGAAAGCCGACTGACATCATGCAATTTTGTCCGTCTCTTCTGATTTGTCTGTCGAGGGCTTCTCGCCCGGGTTCATCGCTGCTTTAAATCCACGAATGCTCTCGCCGAGACCCTTGCCTAACTCCGGTAGTTTCTTCGGTCCAAGAATAAGCAGAGCGATTCCAGCGATAATAAGCAGGTGCATTGGTTGAAACAATCCTTCAAGCACGGTTTTCTCCCTGATGTGAATTTGAACGCTTTCAAGGGACAGGCTGGCATCTTTTCAACGATCTGATGCCAGCCCGAGCCTTACGACTGGCAAACGATCGTGCCGTTCATGCCATCGGGAAAGAATCCCCCGGAGCACTGTCCTCCGTGATAGACAATGTTGAGTACCTGCGACGTAGTACGCGGAATGCTTAAGGCATTCTTATCCACGTCATATGGGTTCTGCTGAGTGGGGGGAATGTCGAGCGAATCTACGGCAGGGCTCGTGACGCCGTTGTCGATGCAAGCGAGGCGAATCGAGCCGGAATGTTGTGCCTCGGTGGCGAGAATTGCTGCCGCTGCGGCGAGATAGGTTTTGCTAGTGATGAGGGGAGCGGCTCCAAGGTAGGCACTGACCCCAACGTCCTCGAACTGCCTTGAAAGGATCAAGAAACTATCGACGCTTGAATATCCATAGCCCAGCGCCGCAAGGTTGATCGCTGGCTTGTTCACCGCTGCTGAGCCAAGAGCCGTGCGCAGGTATTTCACGTGATCGATTTCGGTTTCGCGCAGAGCCGTGGCCAGGAATGCCAGCTGTGAGGCCCCGAAGTCGGGCACCATGTTTCCTCCGGTGGTTGGGCCGCTTTCTTCGGCTTTGGTCAGGACGCCAAGCTCTAGCAAGGTCGATCCATAGGTGGCCATGGAGTAGAACTCAGCCTCCAGGTATTCGAGGTTGAGGGCGAAGTTAAGAATATCGGAGTCGGTGATTGTGGTTGAGGCATAAGCCTTGCCCAGGAAGCTGCTGCCCATCATGGTAGCCGCAGCAACTCCAAGTCCCGTTGCTCCAACTCGCTTCATGAACTTACGCCGGTCAGACGAGCTGTTCACGATGTTCTCAAGCACTTCAGTCTTCATTTGGAATGCTCCTTTTGCCGCTAAATTGAGGCATATCTCAGAACGTTTGTGTGAGTCATGCGGATCGGGCGGAACTCGCAAAACAGACGGTCACTTAGTTCACTGCCAATGAAGTTTTGGTTGGTCGAGCGGGTGAAACTAAAGTTTCAGTCAGTTGAAAATGTTTCGGCAGCGGCAACGCTCGCGAACTATGAGGAAGCGATCGCCGGTCAAGGACGCAGTTTGTGCGGATGGCGCATCTTCGCGCTTCGTCTTGATCGAATCGCGGCTCACCTTAAGTTGCGAGGCCTCTGTGCCAGAGATGGCTAAAAGATGCAAGACATGCCCTTGTCATTCGGGTCGTGCTTTCAGAGACCTCGATTCTCGTAAGTGAGCAATATTGAACAGATTTGTCAGGATGCATGTCAATACATTCAGTGTTTCTGTGAGTTTTGAGGGTATTCACAAATCAACCTTGCTGCCGGGAGGCGCATGTGGAATCTCAAGAGAGCGGGCCATCTCTTCATACTGCAAATGGCAATGGCATTCATTCAAGACTTTCCAACCGGCAGTTGCATATCGCGGAACTCGCGGCGTGTGGGTATTCCAATCGCGACATCGCATCCGAACTGCAAACAACTGAGCAGATCGTAAAGAATGTGCTGCACTCGGTGTTTGACAAGCTGGGAGTATGGAACCGGGTCGAGTTGGCAAACCGGTTCCCGAGGAGCGTGGAGTCTTGGATCGCGATGGAAAGCCAGCGCCAAGCCGAATTGGAGCGTTCACAGAAGCTTCTTCAATGTAAGACTCTCGATAGCAAAGCCGACCAAGTCTCCAATCAATTCGATAAAAGCGCTGAATCTGGGATGGAGCTTCGAGACCTGCTTGCGGATCCTGAGTTTCCGCACCGGAAAAAGCGACGGCGACGGGAATGCACAGCCGCCGAAGCCTACCGAAGTGTTGCACGCGTGTTCGCCGACAATCCTGACGTGATCCTTCAACGTTTGGTGGAGGCTGCCACAACGTTTTGCGGTGCTGACAGCGCCGGGATCAGCCTGGAAGAGGGCGACGGGGATGGTCCGGAAAGGTTCCGCTGGATCGCCATTTCCGGCACTTTCGCTCCATTCCTGGGCGGAACAACGCCGCGTTTCTTCAGTCCCTGCGGGACGACATTGGATCGTGGCAGAGTGCAGCTTTATCGCGTCGGCAAGACCTACTACGACTACTTGGGTATCAAAGCCGATCCCATCACTGATGGCGTCCTCATCCCCTGGCAGGCAGGTGAAATGCGGGGGACGCTCTGGGTTGTCTCCCACCGACATCGTGAAGCCTTCGATCTCTCGGACCTCAAGTTAATCGATGGGCTTGCAGACTTTGCCGCCATTGCGGTGGAAAATCGTTTTCACCAAAGAACATCGCAAAAAGGAGAAAAAGTACCGGCAACTTAGGGAGATTCGGCTGTCGCCCCGATTTGCGCCGCCGACAGTTTTCGGAATCATTCAACTGCATCAAAGTTGGAGTCTGCAGACTCGGTCCTGTATCCCAGCCGAAGGCTCAACAGCAGACCGCACTCGAACGTCTGGCCGTCCTGAGAGTTTGAGCCGAGGTGCATTTTGACTGAAATTACCTTGGTTCCTACAACCTGACGGAATAATCTGGACCAAAACAATCGGCTAACCTCTGGAGTGACAAAAGCATCTGAGAGTTGACTATGCCGAGTGCACGCGTGACCCCTCGCTCCGCCTGAAGAACGGCTGCGCTCGGGATGACGCCGTACGGATGGTAACAATCAAAATCAAAATCAAAGGCAGCGGACAGAGCCCGCCCTGAGTTTGTCGAAGGGCGTGTCAGCTCCACACGAGCAGATTCCGAGGTCGGCTAGATGCCGATGTTTAGGGCGCGGAGGGCGGATTTGTAGGCTTCGCGGGTTTCGGTGAATTTGGTGTGGGCGTCGTGCTCGCGGAAGTGGGCGTCGTCCCATTTTTCCCAGGTGGTCATGGAGTGGTCGGGAGTGGCCAGGGCTTCTTCGGCGCGAATGGTGGCGACCCATTCATCGGTGGCGTGCTTGTAGGCGAGACGAAGTTGATCTAGGTCGGTTGGAGGCATGGCTTGCAGGGTAATGCGGGGCGGTATCGCGGTCAATTGGATGGGGCGAAATTCACGGAGAATTAATAGAGCGTTCCGCGGGGGCTAAAGCCCCCATCATTCTTTACGCTTTACGCGGCGCTGAAGCGCCGCTCTTCCACGGTTGCTCCGGCAGAAAGCAGATTCCTCCCTTGCCGTCGCTGGCGCTCCGGCTTCGGTCGGAATGACAGCGGTTTGAGACTGGACACAAAAGCCCCACTTCTCGCAAAAGATGCGAGAAATGGCACCTCTGGTTAGGCACGTGTCATCGTCCCTCAAGGCTGAAGCCCGCGTTATTCTTTATCGGTAGCGGCACGGCTGAAGCCGCCTTTCAAAGCCAGAAGATTTACTGACCAGCTGATTTAGAGCTCCCCGTGCCATTGTCGAATTCTTCGGCCATCCAGTGTTGGAGGGCGGTGATGTTTTGCGGGCGGCCCAGGAAATTCTTTACCAGATCATTGGCTGACATCGAGCCGCCGGGTTCGAGGACTATGCGGCGATAGCGCATGGGAGCGTCGCCGGCCAGGAGATTTTGATGGTCGAATTGCAGGAAGAAATCTTCAGCGATTACTTTGTCCCAGAGATAAGTGTAGTAGGCGGAGGAGTAGCCGCCGAGGTGCCCAAACGATGCCCAGGTGTGAGTATCGGGCAGCGGAAGGAAGAGCGTGTAACGGCGAGAGTCGTCGAGGGTGACGGCGTCGAGGTTCACGTCAGAGGGCTTGGTTTTATAGATGTCGTAGGAGATGGCGGTGAAGGAATTCTGCCGGCCGACCCAGCCGCCGCGTCCGAAGGCGGAGGCGCGGTTCATGCGGGCGACAAGTTCCGCCGGTATAGGTTCGCCGGTTTTGTAGTGGCGGGCGAACTTGGCCAGGACCTGCGGACTGCGAATCCATTCTTCGAGCATTTGCGAGGGAGCTTCGACGAAATCGGATTCCATGCTGATGCCGCTGATGCCAGCCCATTGCTGCTGGCCGCCGAGGATGTGGTGCATGAGGTGGCCGAATTCGTGGAAGAAAGTTTGCACGTCGCCGTAATCCATGAGGCCGGGATCGGTCGCGGTGGGCGCGGGGAAGTTGCAGACGAGAATGGCCTCGGGCAGTTGCTTGCCGCGGATGCCGTCGAGCACCGCAGCCATTTCGGCGTGGCTGTATTTTCCGGGGCGCGGGTGCATGTCGAGATAGAAGCGTCCGATGGGCTTGCCGCCGTCGAGGACGATCCAGGTTTCAACCGAAGGATCCCATGAGGGAACGTTCGGTTCCTGCTGGAAGCTGACGTGGAAAAGTTCAGCGGCGGCATCAAGGATGCCTTGCTTTACCTGCATGAAGGGGAAGTAGGGGCGAACGGATTGAGAATCGAAATCATATTTGGAGCGGCGGACTAATTCGGAAAGATAAGACTGTTCATAGCTCCATATTTCTTTCGCGCTGGGATCGGTCTTCTGTTTTTCGGCGAGCAGCATTTCAAATTCGCGTTTCGACAAATCGCGGGAGGCATGGTCGACTTGCTGGATGAAGTCGGCGATGTTGTGGCCTTTGGCCACCATCTTGTCGGCGGCGTTGTAGTCGGCCCAGGAGGAATAACCGAGAAGAGTGGCGATTTCATAGCGCGTCTTCATCAGGTTGGTGAGAACTTCCAGATTTTTCGGATAGGCGCGGGTGTTGAAGGCGAGGGTGAGACGGCGGCGCAGGGAATCGCTCTTGGCGAAGGTGAAAACGGGGAGCGCATCGGGATAATCGGTAGTGATGTGAATCTTGCCGTTGGCATCGGGCTTGTGGCGGTCGATGTAATCCTGGGGCAGGCCGTCGAGCTCGGAAGGATCGGTTTCGACGACTTTTTGCCCGTCGGAAATATTGCGATCGAACATGGACTGCAGTTCGGTGGCCTGCTCGTTTAATTTTTTGAGGCGGGCGCGGGTGGCATCGTCTTTGTCGACGCCGGCTAGACGAAATTCGAGAAGCTGATGCTGGACGTAATAGCGGGTGGCGGCGTCGGCGTGGGAAAGATCAAGCGCAGCGAGAGCGCTGTAGACGCCGTGATTGAGGGCGATGGCAGTTTGTGCGGCGCTGGCCTTGGTGACCATGGCCGTGGCGTGATCGCGGAAGGTGGCGTCGGGATGAACCTGCTCCATGAGTCCAGCGAAATATTGGGCGGAATTGTTTTGATGGACAGCCTCGTCGAAGGGGACGAGCGTGTTCTCGATGGTGCGGGCGCCTTGGACGGCGAGGAGTGTGTCGATTGCGCGCTCGCCGGCGGCAAGGCGATCGTTTTCAATTTTTTCGAAGGCGGCGACATCGGGCTTGTTGGCCCAGATGGTGGGTTGGGAAACGGTGATGCTTTGGGCGGAAAGAACGGCAGCTAGAAGAATTGGGAGACAGAGGAAGATGGCATGACGGGCGACGAACAACATGAAGGAACCTCGTGGAAAAATTATTGAATTGGGTGGAACGATGAAGCCTGCATTCCGAGCCAGTTTGGGCGCGGCTAAATTGTTGATGAGGGCGTATGGCGATGTCAAGCATGACGGCTGCAAATTGGGCCTCGACAAGACTGATATGCGATGTTCTGTTGAGTTCAGCGCCATCGCTTTAGATGAGGCCAGAGTTGGGCGAGGGTGCCGAATTTTGCGCCGCGGCAGATGTAGACGTCGATTTGTTTTTCCAGCGCGTAGGGATTGTCGGCGGATTGGCCAACGTATTCGACGTGATCGAAGAGGCGCTCGAGATTCTCCCGGCTGTCGTCGAGAACGATCATGCAGTTGCCGGAGTAGCCGCGCGGTCCCCAGAGAAACCAGGTTTGATGGCCGCTGAGGGAGCGGGGCAAGCCGTAGCGGCGGCCGAGGAAGTCGATGGCGCCGGCTTGTCCGTAGTCCTGGGCGAAGATGCCGCAGGTTTCATCTTTGCGCTCGTCTGGCGTCAGGCGGTTCCAGGCTACTGCGGTCTCGGCGACGATTTCTTCCCAGCCGAACTGGTCGGAGTACCACTGGGGCAGCGGCGCGCGTGCGTGGTGGCGTTCCATCACCGGCAGTTTGAAGGGAAGAGTCTTCGCGTAGGCGAGGAATGTGTCGGGAGAAAGAATGGGCACGGTGATGGGAAGAAGATGTGCGCCGCCGGCGAGCAGGACGATTGCGATTGCGGCTTTCAACCATGCGCGGCGCGGGCGAGCGAGTTCCGGAGCGACATTTTTATTTCCATCGATGGCGGAGTCGATGATGACTGCTCCGGCAGCCAGCAGCATGGGGTATATGGGCGCGAGATAGTAGTTCTTGCCGTGGAGAACAAAGAAGACGGTGAAGCAAACCAGATAACACCAACCAAGGGCGCGGTAGGGTTTGAGCCGGGTAGAGAAGAGCAGAGCGAATAATCCGGTGAGCCAAATGGGGGCGGTGATGGGATCGATGAGCAGCGTCTGCTGAAAGAAGTATTGCGGAAACGGCAGGATGACGTCGCGGCCATCGGCGCGAATGTTGTGAATCAATTCGAGGAACGGCCAGTGATAGTGAATGTTCCATAGGACGTTGGGCAGGAAGATGAGAAAAGCGGCGAGGCCGCCGAACCAGATCCAGGGATTGAGGAAGGCGCGGCGTTGCGGGGTGAGTAGAAGGCCGACGACAATGCCGAAACCGAAAAGCGCGATCGAGTATTTTTCCTGCAGGCCGATACCGGCGATTATGCCGAACCAGAGCCAGTAACGGGGGTTGTCGCGCTTGATGGCGAGTATGGCGAAGTAGGCGCAGCCCATCCAGAGATTGGGCTCGAGGCAGTTGGTGCCGAGCAGGCCGCCGTTGGAAAGATATTGCGGAGCGATGACGATGGTGATCGCGCTGAGGAACAGGGCGAAGCCGCGTCCGCCGAACTCGCGGGCGAGAACGGCGGTTTGCACCACAAGCAGAGAAGACGCCAGCGCGGGAATGAAGCGAATGCTGCGCAGCGAGTCTCCGAGGAGGGCGCGGCAGATGTGGATGAGAAACGGAATGAGCGGAGGCTGGTCGACGTAGCCCCAGGCCAGATGATCGCCGCAGGCGATGTAATCGAACTCGTCGCGAAAGTAGCCGTAGCGATTGTTGAAGTAGATGTGGAAGAGGAATTTGGAGAAGGCGATCGCACAAATCAGTGCCATGCCACCAGCGAGGAACGGCCGATTAGCGCGGCTCGAACTTGAGGGGGTAGTGGGGGCAGTGACCATACGGGATATCAGGCCAACAGGCACGCGGTGAAGGACGCAGAGCCCCGCAAAAACTGTAGACCATTGGAGTTGCGGGTCTCTGGTTCGGGCTTCGGTTTTGCGGACTACGGCTGCAGGGTCGCCACGTAACCATGATTTCCTCCCCCGGAGGGGAGAGAGTAGTAACCCACAATCTGGCCGAAATCGTTAACGCCGTACCCGTAAGTATCATAGCTGGTGTTCGAGTTTGGCATGTATTGGAAGGAGATGAGCTGCACGCCATTGGTATACAAGAGAGCATAGTCGTCTAGGTACGAAACCTCGTAATACCCACCTACGTCTCCGTTGTTGTTGATGCTCTCGCCGAATGTCCACACGCCCTCAGCGTCGAAGAACGAACTCGGGCTTCCAGTCCAAGTGGAGGGCACTCCGGGCTCTGTAAAGCCGGTTTCTACACCGTTGTTGCTGTAGAATCCCGCGACGGTGGCGTCCCCATTGATGCCATTCACCAAATTACAGCACGAGCTGGTGTAAGGATTATTCGGATAAAACTTCGAAGCGTAGTATACGAAGCTTTGACCTCCTGGGTTACTGTAGCTACCGACCATCTGACCGGCGTCGTTGATTCCGTAAAGCGCCGTTCCCCCGTTCGCACACGTCGTGTTAGGGTTGTCAATCGAAGTATAGGTGCCGCCACTGAGCAGATATCCGTGATCGCAATAGTTCGTATCTTCCCAGGTACCGACAATCTGGCCGAGATTGTTGATTCCGAAGGCTTGGCTCACCATCGCGCCTGGGTAGTCGACGTTGCTGTATTGGAGATTGCTGTCCAGCAAAAAGGCATGGGCGTCACCGCCGCATTCAAGATATTCGCCAACAATCTCTCCAGTCTGATTACTTCCGTTGATGAAATCGCCGCCCCATATGTCGTTGATGCCGTACGCGTAAGTCCCACAGGAGCCAGGATAGTCAAAGCTGCTGGGGCTGACTGTGGAGAAATCCTTGCTGCCGTTGCCGGCGATAATGGTGGCATTTTCGATATCGGGGTCGATCTGGTAGTTGGCCGCGCTACCCCATGCTTGGGTAAGGTTTTGCTGGCCCTGATGGATTCGCTGGTTGGTTATCCAATTTGGGGAGTCGCTCAGTGCACCGAGTGCCCAAATTGTGAGTAGCGGAGCTTGCCCCGTCGCCGTATATTTTGCGATCCAGACGTCATCCGGGATAGGGGAGGCCTTCGAGAAGTCTTTCGACGCCGGGGCTGGATTGCCGTATACTCCAGCCAGGCCGACGGTATGCATCTGCTGGTCCCATCCGCTCAAGAATGCCTGCACAGGCAGCGAGCACGTCGAGCCGTCCGGCGTGTAGTTTTCTACGTCGTGGTAAATGATCGTGGGGTTCAGCCCAAGGTTCTGTGCCGACATGATCGCCGCCTTGGCCTCGTTGATTCCGTCCGTCTTCGCCTGCGTCGTATTAGTGCTGAATTGATATGTGTAGGGTACGCACGGGTTCGTAAGTCTGCATGCGCACGATGACTGCAGCCCGAACCATATCGGCATAATTCCCCAGCCCTGTTGTTGCCCTTGTACGGACATTATCCACGCTGGGATCAGTTTGGGGTCATTGGATTTGTTCTTGGAGCCTGGCAGATAGATTCCCACATCGTAATAAGGACTCAAGTTCATCCAGTTCAGCATGTCTGCGCTGGGGATCACAGGAAATCTGTCGAACCCGACGTGTGCGCTGACGTTGCTTGAGGACAGGTCTCGGGCCGGACTCGGAGGCGTTTCGGTCGTCGGTTGGATCTTAACTGGCGCGGTGATTGGGTTGCTATGGTGCGGCGTATTATCCGCTGGCGGAGGAGTGACCCTCCTCCATGTGGCTCCGCCAGCCGAGGTCGAAAAAAGCTCTCCGTCGAGGAGCAAGAGCCAGCCGTCGGCGTCATCGGCGAAGCTTAGCTGTAGAATGCTTGAGAATTTACTGAGGCCCGCCTCCTTTGTTGTAGTGGTTTTTGTTGGGCCGACCGTTAAAGCCTTGCCCCTTTCCGTTGCCCCAGTCGTGATTGACGTGCCAGATATGGAGGCGTTGAGCCAGACGGAGCTCGCGACGGCGGATGGGAAAACCACCCCTTGGGACGCTTCTGAGAGGCCGAGGAGGGCCCTGTCAGGAGTCCACGTGATTCCTGCGTCCTCAGTTGCAAAAAGCACAAGAGCAGAACTTGCGCCGTCAGGGCCGGAGAAAGTAACGGGCAGGAAGCCGTGTCGACCGTCCTCGAACGCCGGAAGATCATATGTGGGGTAGATCGCCGCCTGCGTCTGCGAAGGAGGTCTCAGCCGCTGCTCCTGCCACTTTTCCCCGCCGTCGTGTGTGACAAAGAGCGCACGGATTTCATCTTCGGTGGGGCCGCCCGTCAACCATCCATCCTTGGCGGTAAGAAAGCGGATCGGCCCCGCGACGGGCGCGGATTGAGACTTCCATGTTTTGCCGCCGTCGTCCGTAGCACGCAGCACTCCTACGCTTACTGCTGTGCTGCCATTCATGCGCACCATGAGCCAGCCGTGCTGGGAGTCGACAAAGTCAAGCCATGCTTCGCCCGAGAGGCCGCGACTAAGATCTGGGTCAGGGACATCCAAGAGCTGAACCGACCAACTCACGCCCGAGTCATTGGTGGAGGCCAGCTCGAAGCGCGCTTCACTAATGCTGCTTGCCGGGTCTTCCTTGCCTGGGTAGGTGAGGAGCACCCAGCCATTTGCTTCGTCTAGGAAGAATATAGACGCGATTCTCTCTGCTTTTGCCTTCGGCGTGATGTCCTTCCACTGTGCGCCCCCATCGGTTGTCCAGAAGACCTTCTTTCTTGTTGCGGCCCACCCAGTGTTGGCCGTGAGCAGTTTCATAGATTCGATTCTTCCCGCAAGCTGCGCCTGTGTGGCTGGGCACGTACAGAGTGTCAGAAAGAGCGAAAAGACGAGACCCAATTGCTTGATTTGCATGGTACCTCCCGAGCTAAGAAATCCAGGAAACCTGGATGAGCACACAAATACCCAAACTCAAAACTTGTTCAGTCATCTTGAACGCCGCGAGGGAAGGGATGCGGCGACCGAACGCAGCCACTCTATTCGACGATGGAGATCACGTCAACCTGACCTTTTCCACAAGGGAGGAGAAAAGTGTACGCGGCTCGACGGAGCATGTCGTACTACATGGCAAACGAAGGTAACGTTCCCAGTTGATTACCCTTATTTTGTGCCGATAGTCTTGTGGTAACGTTGGAATTACCGCATATTCAAAAGGTTTGAATAGGGTTTTAGGGCAACGTGTCTTCGCAGACTCGCAAACCGGGCATCCAAATTGCATGGACCACGGTCACCTACCGCAGTGTGGCCTTGATGATCCTCGCCGGCGTGCTGGTGTGTTTCGCCATCTTACGTTTTACTTTTCCGCAATTCACCGAGAACAGCATTAAGGCGGCCGATGGCGTGGCTAATCGAGTTTTAGAGCGTGTTGCGGGAATGGCTCCGGCAGCGGGCAGCGGAATTTCCGTGGCGCAGCAAGCACATTTTACAGCGCTCGACGGCACCGTGCGGGTGAGGAAAGGCAGCGGCAATAGTTGGCTGGCCGCGGATTATAACGTCCCGCTGGAAAAAGGCGACGTGGTGCAGACCGGGTCGGAAGGCATGGCGAAAGTCGTGTTCAACGACGGCACCAGCTACACCGTGAAACAGGATTCACTGATTGTGATCCAGGAAAACTCGTCCAACGATCAGCAGCAGACGAATGTGGCGGTGGCGGTGAGCACAGGAACCGTGGATCTTTCGACGGCGACTTATTCTCAGGGATCGAAATCGCAGGTGATTGTGGCGGGAGCCACAGCATCGCTGTCTCCGGAGTCAACGGCGCAGGTACACAACGATCCGACGACGGATCAGCACGAGATTTTGATGAAGAAGGGCGCCGGCGAAGTTACGAGAAATGGCGAAACGGTTCAGTTGGCCAACTGGGAGAAAGTGAGCTTCAAGCAGGAAGAAGCGCACATGGAGAAGGATAAAGGGACGGGACCGCCTACGCCGATTTCTCCAGCGAATATGGCGCCGCTGTTTACTTCGGGGGAAGCGACGAAAGATGTGGAGTTTTCCTGGACGGCGATGGCGAATGCGGTTGGTTACCGGTTGCGGATATCAAGAAACCCCTATTTTTCTTCTACACTGGTAGATAAGAAAGTGAACACTGCGGATGTCACCGTTACCAGCCTCGGCGAAGGCGCTTACTACTGGATGATACAGTCCTACGACGCGTCGGGAAAAGAGTCGGTGGAGAGCGAGAAAAACCGCTTCACCATCATTCCCAAAGGAAAGCAGATGGGGGCCATTGAACTGGATCTGGATCCCTTCATACAACACGGGCCTGTGATTGAAGTGACTGGCAAGACGCAGGTAGGAGCGCGGGTGATGGTAAATGGGCGGGAGGTTCCAATGATCTCCACCGACGGCTCATTCCATTACTTCACGCCGCCGCTGGCTACCGGAGAAGCGGTGATTACGATAACTGCGCAAACGGCGCAGGGCGGAGTGAATACGCAGCAGAAGAAAATTATTATTCAGTAAGTTTGCAATATTCAGTGAGTTAGAACGATACGCGAGGCGGAAGGCAGACTGGTTATGTCAAGCAACGGATTTCATTCATCACGCTCTCACAATCTGAGGTCGCTGTTCAGCCTGTTCTCCAGCGACCTGGCAATCGATCTGGGGACGGCCAACACTCTGGTGTACGCGCGCGGCAAGGGCATCGTGGTGAACGAACCCTCGATTGTCGCCATCAACAAGAACACCGGCGAAGTAGAAGCGGTGGGCAAAGAGGCGAAAGAGATGCTGGGCCGGACGCCGGGCAACATCGTCGCCATCAAGCCTATGAAGGATGGCGTGATCGCTGACTTCAAAGTTACGGAGAAGATGCTGAACTACTTCATCCAGAAGGCGCACAACCGGAAGATGCTGGTGCATCCGCGTATCGTGATTGGAGTGCCGTCGGAAATTACGCAGGTGGAAAAGCGCGCGGTCATGGATTCAGCGTATCGCGCCAAGGCGAGCGAAGTGCATCTCGTGGAACAGGCCATGGTGGCGGCGATTGGAGCTGGACTGCCGATTACGGAGCCGAGCGGCAACATGGTCGTGGATATAGGCGGCGGAACGACTGATATTGCGGTGATTTCACTGAGCGGCATCGTTTACTCGCGGTCGGTGCGGATGGCGGGAAACCAGATGGACGAAGCCATCATGAATTATCTGAAGCGAAAATATAATCTGCTGATCGGCGAACGCACGGCTGAACAAATTAAAATGGAGATTGGGTCGGCTCACCAGCTCGACAAGCCGATGACCATGGAGATTAAGGGACGCAACCTCATCGAAGGCGTTCCGAAGACGATTACGGTGGACGATGGCGAGGTTCGCGAGTCATTAAGCGAGTGCGTATCGACGATCATGAATGCGATTCGCGTAGCGCTTGAGCGGACGCCGCCTGAGCTTTCCGCCGACATCAGCGACCGTGGCATTGTGCTGACTGGAGGCGGAGCTCTTCTGAAGAATCTGGACAAACGCATCCGGGAAGAAACCGGATTGCCGGTATCGATCGCCGACGATCCGCTATGCAGCGTTGTGCTGGGCACGGGCAAGATGCTTAGCGACTTCAAGCTGTTGAGGAAGATTTCGATCGAATAAGGTTTCAAGGTGGCAGAGTTTCAAGGTTTCGATGTCCCAACCTTGCGAGTGAGTGCGCTGGCCTTGGCCCAAAGGCTATTCCTTGAAGCTTTGAAACCCTGAAACTTTGAAACCTTGAATTTATGGAATCCGTACTTGGCCGTTATCGTAACCTGACCATCTTGGTGGGAGTGTTGTTTCTGCAGGTGCTGGGGCTGGCGGTGCAGGTCAAGCGGAGCGCGGAAGCGGAGAACACGCGGCTGATCCGCATCTGGGCGGTGGATTTAATTACTCCTTTCGAACGCGCTCTGCTCTGGGCGCAGAACGGCAGCAGCAATCTCTGGCACGACTATTTTTTCCTGCGTGGGGTGCGGGCGGAGAATCGCCAGCTCAAAGAGCAGATCGAGAAGATGAGTCTGGAGCAGGTGCGGCTGAGTGAGGACGCGACCCAGGCACATCGGCTGCAATCATTGCTGGCGTTTAGAGGAGCAGTTCATTTACAGACGGTTCCGGCGCAGGTGATTGGTTCGAGTGGAAGCGACCTTTCCCGATCGGTCTACATCGACAAGGGTTCGAATGACGGCATTGCGCCGGATATGGCTGTGATTACGGCCGGCGGCATCGTGGGCAAGGTGTTGCGCGTGTATCCTTCGACTTCGCTGGTGCTGATGATTAACGATCAGAGCAGCGGAGTGGGCGCGATGCTGGAGAAATCGCGGCTGCAAGGCGTGCTGCGCGGAACCCCGGACGGACAGGTGATTCTGGAACGAGTGATGAGCGACGAACAGGTCGCTCCGGGGGAAACTGTACTGAGCAGCGGCGGCGACCAGATCTTTCCTAAAGGATTGCCTGTGGGTACTGTGACCAAGGTGAGCCCCGGGAGAGAATTGTTTTTGAATATCCAGATCAAACCCGCGGCAGACTTGAGCCGTCTGGAAGAAGTGCTGGTGGTCACGGAAAAACAGGAAAACAACGCAGAGACGGAAAATGGTGGAGGAGGACGAGTGCGAGCGGCGGATATTCTCGCGCAGCGGCTGCCTTCGGTTCCGGATAAGCCGGCGGCACCTGCGGGAATAATGCCAGCGGCAACAGCGACGGGGCAAGGCACAAAGCCTACCGGAAAACCACAGACGCCAGCTGCGAGTTTGAGCAAACCAGATGGTGCCGCCAATCACTTAGCGGCATCGGTGCCATCGGGCGGGAATGCTGGAAGCGCAAGCGCTACCCACAATGCGGCAGTTGCGGTGCAGCCTTCGGCGAGCGAGACTCCCAAAAAAATTGCTCCGAAGGCTTCTGACGCCGCCGCGGTAAGGGACGGTTCCGGCAATGTACCTGGTTCGAGCCCAGCGATCTCGCCGGCGAAACCGGTTCCAGTGAAACCCAAACCTGCGACGGTGGAGCCCACACCGCAGCCACCGACGAGCGAAGACAATCCCCACTAGCGTGCCTATCACTTACACATCGGGGGAGCAAATTGAGGTTTACCGGTTTAGCATTCCGGTGACCGTGGGTGTGCCGGTGCTGGCATTGTTTCTGCAGTCTTTTGGGCCGAAGGTTTTTCCCTCGTTTGCGGTTTATGTAGATTTACCGCTCCTGGTGACGATTTTCTTTGCTATGGCGCGGCGAAATCCCATCTCCGGGTTGTTCACCGGGGCGGCCATCGGTCTGGCGCAGGATATGTTGGGCGCATATCCGATCGGCATCTATGGCATTGCCAAGACCGTGGTCGGTTACCTGGCGTCGTCGCTGGGCGCGAAACTGGACGTGGAAAACGCCGGAGCGCGATTCCTGGTCACTTTGGGGTTTTATCTAATTCACGCCGCGGTGTATTTCGGTGTGGCACGCTATATGGTCAATCTAACGCTGCACTGGAGTTGGAGCCGGGGAATTCTGGCGGGAGTGGCCAACGCCTTTCTGGGCGTGGTCTTGTACTTCATGTTGGATAAGTTTAAGCAGAGAACCTAAGAGCAGTTGTCAGTGATCAGTTGCCAGTTAATTCGGAGTTGGCTGTGACTTCCGTTACCCTTCTTCGACAATGCTGAGGCTTGCGCACGCATTACAATGAAACTGAAAGCTCCTCATACATTCAATTCTGCGAGGTTGTGACTTGTTGCGGGCCACACAGACTCTCATGAGTTTGGCTGGCCACTGGCAACTGGTCACTGGTCACTGAACTAATGTCAGGCCGCGACGACAAAGTATCGGAATTCCGCGTGACGGCGGCGCAGTACATGATCCTGGCCATCTTCCTTCTGCTGGCTTACGGATTGTGGAAGCTGCAGGTGATGGAGAGCGGTTACTACGCCACGGCGGCGGAAAAGAACCGCATTCGCAATGTGCCCATTCTTGCGCCTCGCGGGAAGATTCTGGACCGCGAAGGGCGCACCATCGTCGACAATTATCCGTCGTTTTCGGCGCTGTTGCTGCGTGATTCTTCGCGCGACCTCAATGCCGATGCGGATCTGATCGCCCAGGGTTTGCACCTCGATCCTACCGAAGTTAAAACGCGTATTCGGCACTTCGCTTCCATGCCGCAGTATCAGCCGATCTTTCTGAAAGAGGACATCACGCCCGATGAGCTGGCGTTTATCGATGCGCATCGCAACGAACTGCCGGAGCTGGACACGATCGTCGCGCACCGGCGGTTGTATCCGCGCAACGGGTTCCTGGCGCACTTGATCGGTTATGTCGGCGAAGTCAGCGAAGACATGCTGAATCAACCGCAATTCGAACTTTACAACCAAGGTGATGTGGTGGGAGTCAGCGGTGTGGAGCGGCAGTACAACAATGCGCTCATGGGCCAGAATGGAGCCCGGCGCGCGGTGGTCAACAGCCACGGCCGCGAAATCGGGTTGCTGGGAGAAACCGCCGCGGTTCCGGGAAAGCAGTTGAAGCTTACGATCGACATCGATCTGCAGATTGCCGCCGAGGAAGCGATGGAAGGGAAGAACGGCGCGATCGTTGCGATGGACCCGAAGACCGGAGAAATTCTTGCGATGGTGAGCCGGCCGACCTTCGATCCCAATGATTTTGCGGTGCGAGTGTCGCGCGATGAGTGGAGCAAGCTGGTGAACGATCCCGACAAGCCGTTGCTGAACAAAGCGATTCAGGCGCAACTGGCCCCGGGCTCGACCTTCAAGATCATTATGTCGGTGGCGGGATGGCAGGAAAATATTGCGCAGACTTTGCATGTGAACTGCACCGGGAGTGCGGAGTTCTACGGACGGCGTTTTGGTTGCTGGGTGAAAAGCGGCCATGGCGCGGTTGATCTGGAGAAGGCGATCTACGCATCCTGCGACGTGTTCTTTTATACGCTGGCGGAAAAGTTAGGCATCGAGCGCATTGCCAAATATGCCGCCGCGCTTGGGCTGGGAGAGAAAACCGGCATCGATTTGCCGAATGAGGTGAGCGGCGTGATGCCGTCGGAAGAATGGAAAATCAAGAATTTCAAGCAGAAGTGGTTCGCCGGCGAGACCATTTCGGTCGGCATCGGTCAGGGCGCAATCGCGATAACTCCCGTGCAGTTGCTGCGCGCCATCAGCGCGATTTCGATGGGCGGAAGAATGGTTGTGCCGCATGTCGTGAATCCGCAAGGATTGCCCCTAGGGTACGTGGAGACAGCGAACTATACGGAGGTAAAGAACGTCCCAATTGATCCGAACGGATGGACGTACATTACTGACGCCATGACGCGAGTTCTGCAACCGGGAGGTTCGGCTCCTTCGGCGGGTGTTCCTGGAATCGATATTGCGGGCAAGACGGGCTCGGCGCAGATTGTATCCCTGGCGACGCGTGCGAAGTTCAAGAATGCGGAAGATCTCGCGCAAAATGGATGGTTCGTGGGATTTACGCCGAGGCGTAATCCCGACGTGATTGTGTGCGTTTTGTTCCAAGGTGGCGAGCACGGAAAACTAGCCGCGCGCATCGCTACGCAGGTGCTGAAGGCTTATGTCGATAAGCAGCGCCGTCTACCACCGAAGATGGCGGAGAAGCCGAAGAGCGACGGCAAAGTTGACATGGGCGCGCTTTGGACTGCGCCGGGCGACGACGGCAACAAATTGGAAGGCGGGCGTTTTGTAATCGATCTGCCGAAGAAGCCGTTGGTGGCCGCGACTGCCGCGCCGGGGATGGTGCCGGTAAATTAGTGCGATAGCCGGCGGGACGCCGGCGCTACGAGAAATAAATGTCACGTTACGTTTCATTCCGGGATTTTGACTGGCTGTTGCTGGTCTTTGTGCTCATGATCTGTGGGCTGGGTGTGATGGAGATTCACAGCGCCACGGTTCACACCAAGTTTGCCGGATCTCATATCAAGCAGATTTACTGGGTTGCGGCCGGCGTGGGGATGATGTTTCTGATCAGCCTGGTGAATTATCAGGCGCTGCTGGACCGGATCCACTGGTTCTACATTGCGGCGGTCGCTTCGCTCATGGGGGTGCTGATCTTTGGGCAGAAATACCTGGGAGCGAAGCGCTGGATCAAAATGCCGGGCGGCAATCACTTCCAGCCTTCGGAATGGGTGAAGCTGATCCTTATATTGGCGATGGCGAAGTTTTTCACCGATTTGCGGAATCGCGAACTTTCCTGGTCGGATTTTATGAAGGCCGGAGCGATCGTAGTGATCCCCATGTTGCTGGTGTTAAAGCAGCCTGACCTGGGAACGGCTCTCACTTATATTCCGATCGCAATCATGGGAGTCTTCCTGGGTGGAATGCAGTGGCGGCAAGGGTTATTGGTGGCCGTGCTGGCCGGTATCGGGGTAGGGGCTGTATTTTTTGTTCCTAAGGTTCATGTTCTCAAGACCTACCAGAAGCAGCGGCTGACCAGCTTTATCGACCCGGAACTTGATCCGCAGGGGACGGGGTACCAAGTTGAGCAATCCAAGATTGCCGTGGGTTCGGGAGGGTTGTGGGGCGGTAAAGGCTCGCAAACACACGGGGCTTTCCTTCCGGTCCCACAAACGGACTTTATTTTTGCGGCATTTTCCGAGGAGCATGGATTCGTGGGCGCGCTGGGGGTTCTGCTGTTATACTTCATTGTGCTGATGCGTTTGACGCAGAACGCGCAAACAGCGCCCGACCGCGCTGGCACGTTCGTGGTAATGGGGGTGGTGGCTGTGCTTAGCTTCCATATCCTGGTCAACGTCGGCATGGTGGTTGGCTTTATGCCGGTCACCGGAATACCCTTGCCACTGATGAGTTACGGTGGGTCTTCGGTTTTGTTCATGTTCCTGGCGCTGGGGATGGTAATGAATGTTCGAATGCGCCGGTTTGTGAATTAGCTGGGCGAGCCAGCTATAAGGGCATGATTCGAACCGGGTTCGAACCGAACAAGATGGCAGGGAGCAGTTGCTGCGCCGTAGGCGCAGCCCCAAAAATATCGATCGCCCTCGCGTAAAGGGGGCATTTTACCGGCTAGTCGAGCAGTCGAAGGCCGGGCAGGATTGAAGCAATAAAGCTGCTGGCAGGGAAACGGCCCCCCGACTGGAAACGGTCTGAGAGTGCGGTCACAAACCCGGCAGATAAAAAGCGAACAGTGCAGAAGATACCCAAGCTTGTGCAGCGGACTCGGTCAGGGAGAAACCTCCCGGGCCCCAGCCGTCCCCAATTAGGGGCCAGCATCGCGACGCTTGATCCTCCCCTTTCCTTCCTCTTGACCGTCCGGTAAACCCCGTCCGGCTTTCTTAAATAAGTCGGCGGGACCGGAGTGTCCATGAACAAAGAGTTGTTTGTATCTTCCACGCCACACGAAACCAAGGTGGGGCTGGTGGAAGACGATCTGCTCGCGGAAATCTACCTCGAGCGCGAAAATGAATACACCTTAGCCGGGTCCATCTACAAAGGCCGCGTTACGCGCGTGCTGCCCGGCATGCAGTCCGCCTTCGTCGATATCGGCCTGGAGCGCGACGCCTTCCTCTACGTTTCCGACTTTATGGAGTTGGAAGAGCACGACGAGGATTTGACCGATGTGGTTCCGGCGAATCGCAGCGTGCAGGATATGCGGCAACCAGCACAGACTGCGATGCCTCAAGAATTGGATCAGCATCTCGATGCTCGAGCCGATGCAAACGCCGGCGAAGGCGAACCCGCATTTGAGCAAGGTTCTGAACCGGGGGAACACGATGCCGGAGCCGCATCGGCAAGCTCGGGGCAAGAGTCTTCTGAAGGTAGAGATCGCGACCGGGGAGGTTATCGAGGCCGCCGTCGTCGTCGTGGTGGGCGTCGTGATGGCAGAGGGGATGCCAGGGGCGATAATCGAAATGACGGGCGGGATCGCGTTAGCGAGCCGCAAGCGCCGCGGCCTGTGATTGAGAGTGTTGCGCCGCCCGCGCCGCGGCCACAGGAGCCACGCCGATCTTCTCAGTTTGGTCCGCCGGCTGGATACCAGCCGATACTGCTTCCCGGGGAATCGATTTCTAAATATCGCGGCATGGCGCCGCCGCCAGTTGTGCATGAGCAGGATTTTCATCAAGCTCGGACTCCCCAATCCGATCAGGAGCCTTCAGAACGAAATTCCTCAGAGCGAGCTTTCTCAGAGCAGCCTTCCGAGTCGTATGTCGAATCGGCTGCGCCGGTCGCTGCCACCTTCCCGGAAGACGAACCGATTTTCGCCGCGAGTTCGGCCGAGCCCTTGCATGAGCAGCATCACGATGCGCAGCCAGTGCAGGAAGAACACGCGGAGGCAGCTTCGACTTCCGTGGATTGGAACCGCGAATTTCGTAGCACAGCGCCGGTGAGTGTGAGTGCGCCGGTGGCTCACGATTCGGAGCAGAGTACCGAAGAATTTGTCGAAGAAGAAGAGGATTTAGTCGTTCCGGTCCGCGAGCATTCAGACCGGCCAGCGGCTGCCGCTCATGAGCCGGAAACGCCCGCTTTCGCAGCTCCTGGAACACTCGCTGAAGAGACTATCGAAGAAGAGGAAGCCGATACCGTCCGCTACGAAGAATCGTCCGATGAGGGCTACGACGAGTTTGAAGAGGAGACGCGGGCGGCGGGTCAGCCAGATTCCGAGGCGCAGCGTGAGCTTTCGGAAGTTCGCGCCACCGTGGATGAGATCCACATGTCGTCTCTCGCCGAGGCGGGTGTAGCGCCTGCGGAAGGCGGAGCACCGGAGAGCGAAGACGACTCCGAAGAACTTGAACTGGAAGAAGCGCAAGCTGAAGCCGAAGCTTTGCTCGATGCCGAAGCTGGCGGAGCTGGCAACGCCGACGTGCGGGCTGAGGTTCGCGCTCCGGCGGGAACGGCCGGTTACACGCAGCGTGTGCCGCGTCCGCGCCCCGGTTTCGACCGGCAGCGTGGCGGACGCCGTGGCGGTGGACGCCGCTTCCCGCGCCGCGAGTCGCACGAAGTTCCGAAGATCAGCGATCTGCTGAAGGAAGGTCAGGAAATTCTGGTGCAGATCGCCAAGGAGCCCATCGCCAAGAAAGGCGCGCGCATTACTAGCCACATCGCGCTGCCCGGGCGCTTCCTGGTTTACATGCCGACGGTGAACCACACCGGAGTTTCGCGCAAGATTGCCTCCGACGAAGAGCGGCAGCGACTGAAGCGCATCGTCATAAGCGAGCGCGAGAACGGCCACGGCGGCTTCATCGTTCGCACCGCCGCTCAGAATGCGCCTGAAGAAGAGCTGCGCGCCGATATTCGCTTCCTGAAAGGTTTGTGGAACGACATCAAGACGCGTGCCGAAGCTTCCAAGCCGCCGGCGCTGATTTATCACGATCTCAATGTGGTCGAGCGCATTCTCCGCGATCAGGTCACTTCCGACTTCTCCGTGATCTGGGTGGATACCGAGGCGGAATACGAGCGCATTCTGCGCTTCTTCAACCGCTTCCAGCCGGGACTCGTGAAACGCGTGAAGCTCTATACGAAAGAGACGCCGCTGTTCGAACAATTCGGCCTGAAAGAAGAGATGGACAAGGCACTCAAGTCGAAAGTGTGGCTGAAGAGCGGCGGATACATCGTGATCAACCAGACCGAAGCGCTGGTAGCCATCGACATCAACACCGGCAAGTATGTGGGCAAGACTTCGCGGCTGGAAGATACGATCGTCAAGACCAACGTGGATGCAATCAAAGAGATCGTGCGGCAGATTCGTTTGCGCGATCTGGGCGGCATCATCATTATCGATTTCATCGATATGGATGAGCGCCGCAACCGGCAGCGTGTGATGCAGGCGCTGGAAGAAGAACTCCGGCATGACCGCGCGCCGTCAAAAGTCCTGCAGTTCAACGATTTCGGCTTGGTCGCGATTACGCGCAAGCGTGTGAAGCAATCGCTGGAGCGGACGATCGGCGCACCTTGCCCTTATTGCCAGTCAACCGGATACGTTAAGTCACTGACCACGGTGGCGAATGAGATTTATGTGGAGATGCGCAAGATGGCGAAGCATCTGGAGCAGGAAGACGTGATGCTGCGCGTGCATCCGGATGTGGCCAAGGAGTTGAAAGCCAACAACGGCCGCCTGCTGAACGAGATGGAAGAGATGACCAAGCGCACCATCATCGTGAAAAGCGATCCGGCGGTGCATCAGGAGCAGTTCGATATTAACTAGCTGTCAGCTCTCAGCTCTCAGCCGTCAGCTACCAGTGCCCATGTGCGGACAGCCGCCCTCGGCTGTCCTCCGGGCGGGGTTCAGTGTAGTGTCTTAACTTCTGGCATCTTCATTTCCAACTTCCGAATCTTCACCCAGTTCCAGCCGTAGTGCATCGCAAGTTGCCGTACCCGCAACGTTGCGTAGACGAATGCGTCATCAACAGTTTCCTTGGCGGCGCTTTTCGCGTAAACGACGTTTACATCTATGGTGTCGGGGTCATCGTCGGCTGAGAACGTGAACTGAACTTCTCCGGTATTCGCAGAATCCCATATCGCTTTTTCTTGAACCAAGGACAACAGTAGCCATTCCCTTTTGGTCGGTGTATACGGCTCACTGCCAGGATGTTGTGAGCTGGTACGTGTCTGAGCCGCTGCCGAAAAAATAAGCACCAGAAACACGACAAACGTCTTCATTTGTGAAGTCCCTCCCATCCGGCACCTTATCCCTTTGGCAGACCGCGTGGCTGCGAGTGGGTAAATGCGGTGATGAACTGGCGCACACTCAGTTGGCCGATAGTGTTGGCTATGTCGATTTCTTCGAGCTGAAATCCGTCTGGGTCGCCAGCTTCCAAGGCAATCCAAACGTCTTGCATCTCAAGCACAGTCAGGTCGGCAACTCTCCTATCTAGGTGGGGAATCTGCATGGCGCAATTATCCTCTGTACCGCGGGCACACTGCAAAGGCGAAAAACCCTTCACGGCGAGAATCAGCTTGGGTCTGGTTGAAATGGTATTTTTAAGTACCAAATACCATTATATAATGGAATGTATGACAACCACCCTGACCCTCGACAAAGCCGGCCGCGTCGTCCTGCCAAAGCCGGTTCGCGATGAATTGCAACTTCGAGCTGGCGATTCGCTGGAGCTGGAAAGCTCGGAAGATCGCATTGTGCTCCGTCCTCGAAGGGGAGGAGTTGGTTTGCACAAGAAGCAAGGGATCTGGGTCTTTAGCACCGGCGAGCCGATCTCGGCCGAGGCCACGGATGAGACGCTGCGCCAGATGCGCCGCGAGCGCGAACTTGGCTTTCTGGGCAATCGCCCCGCGCGTGCGCCACGACGGAAAAAAGCCAGGTGAAATGCTTCTTCGACAGCTCGGTTTTAGTACCCGCGTTGCTGCCTGATCATTTGCACCACGCTCGCAGCTTCGCCGCTTTTGCGGCGGCACGGCCTAAGAATGCCGCTTGCGCCGCTCACAGCCTCGCCGAAGTGTATGCAACGTTCACCAGGTATCCTGGGAAACAGCGCCTCAGCGCCGAATCCGCGGATCTGCTGGTGCAGGAAATTGAGCAGAGATTTACCCTGATATGGCTCGACGGCGATGAGTACCGTGCCGCTGTCCGCCACATTGCGAGGATGGGAATTGTGGGCGGAGCGGTTTATGACGGGCTGATTGCGGCGTGCGCCCTCAAGGCAGGCGCGGACCAGCTTTACACCTGGAATGACCGCCATTTCAATCTGCTGGGACCGGAAATACAAAAGCTGGTAACCGCGCCGCCCGCGATTTAGCTTTCGGATGTACGCGATAATGTTTGTCTTTGTTCTTTGCAACTTCCTCGAAATCAGGAGCGACCCGCATGTCAGCATCGTCTGAATTTCACGCAGGCTTTTTCTCTCGCCGCCGTTTCTTTGGCTGGGCCAGTTCGCTCGCCGCAGCTGTCGGCGCGGCACCCTTGGTTTCCTCCGCCAAGGCTTTTGCCTCGCCGCCGGCTTCGTCGACCGCATCGTCTGATGGTGAGGACTACTACGACAAGCTCGGCGTCGCCAAGATTATCAATGCCGCCGGAACGTATACGACGCTGACGGCTGCCTGCATGCCTCCCGAGGTTCTCGCGGCAGTACAGAAGGCGGCGCTCCATCCTGTGCGGTTGCACGATCTGCAGCGGAAGGCCGGTGAGTACATCGCGCAGCGCCTGAAGTGCGAAGGCGCCGTCGTGACTTCGGGAGCCTGCGGAGCCATCACCCTGGCGACTGCGGCCTGTCTGCAGTATGCAAACAACATCGACATTCTGGACATACCGCAGGCGCTCGACGGGAAGAAAAATCAGGTGATCGTGCAGCGGGCCCACCGCTATGAGTATGACCGCGCCATGTATCTTTGCGGAGCGCGGGTGACGGAGGTAGTCACGCTCGACGACTACAAGCGCGCGTGCGCCGCGGGCAATGCGGTGATGACGAATTTTTTCAATGCCGCGGAAGAAGAGGATGGAATCGCAGGCACAGCGCAGATCGGCCGAGAAGAGTGGTTACAGGTGGCGCACGAGCACAAGATTCCCTGCCTGCTGGACGCGGCGGCCGACATGCCTCCAATCTCGAATCTATGGAAGTACACCGGTATGGGCTTCGATCTTGTGACGTTTTCCGGAGGAAAGGGAATACGCGGTCCACAAAACGCGGGACTGCTTCTGGGCCGGAAAGTTCTGACGGACCTGGCTCATGAGAACAATAATCCGGGAGACGGAATCGGCCGCGGCATGAAGGTGGCCAAGGAGCAGATTGTGGGGATGGTCGCGGCAGTCGACTGGGTGCTCTCGCACACGGAAGAGTCGATGCAAGGCGATTACCAGAAGCGAGCCGATCTCATCGCCAGTGCGGTGAAGGGCATTCCTTCAGTTAGGACGGAGATAGTGGTTCCGAAGATCGCCAACCATGTTCCACATCTTCTTATACGCTTCGATCCGGCGGTCACGGGCGTCACCACTGCTCAGATCGTTGAAACTTTGCGCAGGGAGACGCCTTCGATTGAATTGAATCCGAATACCGGCGAAAAGCCGAACCAGGGCATCCCCGCGGATGCAAACACGCTTGTGGTTGGGGTATGGATGTTGCAGCCCGGCGAAGATGCGATCGTGGGCCGGAGGATTCGCGCGGCGCTCAGGGGATAGGGGTTAGGAGTATTGTGCAGCTTCTAACTTCCCGGATGCGCTAAGGCCTTCACAGCGAGATCAGAGCGGAGTCGCAGTTTCTGCACGGTTTCTCCGATGGCTTTGGCCGATGCGGCGGCGTCGCTGCTCTCGGCCATCTTGGCAATGTTTGCGGCGTCTTCGGTGGTGGTGCTGGCGATGTCGAGCAGGACCACGAGCGCGTCCGCGTGCAGCTTCCACAGCGACGACATGCTTTGACTGCGTTTCAATTCTTCGAGTTCGGTGTTGACGCGAGCCACGCAGGAAACCAGGCGGATCAGCGTGCGGGCGACATCGGCGCGCAGCGTCTTTTCCTCGAGGAAAGCGGCATTGTAAGCTTCGGCTTCAGCAGGGCTCAGGGTCAGATTGAAAAAGCGCATGGGCACGATCTGCCGATATTTGGGATCGGCCACGCGGACGAAAACTCGGATCGATTCTTCGACGCGCCGCAGCTTGCCTTCTTCGACGGAAAGTTGCTGGGCGGTGATGGCAGGAGGCTGAAAGGCCTGAGCCGGAACCGGCGCCTTCGGGGGCGCAACTCGCGCTGACTTGGCGGCTGCAGCAGCGCCGCCGGAAGATTTTATGGCGTTACCCACGGTGGGCGCGAGCAGCGACTTGCGGATGGGCGGACGCCGGTCGAGTTCCTTCTTCAGGCGGGAGACGCGGCGAAATTTCTCGAGCGCGCTGCCGTAATCGGCTTGCAGCATTTCGTTTTGCTCGATCGCGGCCACGTGTTCGACCGTGACTTCCACGCCATCGACCGTGCTTAGAATGCTGCCTCCCATTTCATCGAGGGCCTGGGCAAATTGTTTGATCTCTCCCAGAGCTTTGGCGAAAAGTTGGTCGAAGCGCTCGCCGAACGCGGCATTGTGCGCGGCGACCGTAGCCAGCACGCCGGGATGGTAGAACGAACCATCCAGCCAGCGCTTCAACTCGCGTACCCGCGAAACGATGCCGGAATCCATGAGCGCATTGAAGTCGCGATAACGGGCAATCTCTTCTCGCAGCGGATCGAAGTTACGCAGCAGTTGCACGTGTTCTTCCGGAAGCGAAGGCACGTCGGTATCGGCAAGAATTTCAATCAGTGCGATTTCGAAAGGAGAAAGAGGCAGCGATCCGTCCAATCCGTAACCCTGTTGCTGCCACTGGCCGGCGACGCGGGGATGGCGGTAGAGAAAAGTAGAAATAAGGTCGGTCTTATCGCGATCGACCTCGCTGTGCTCGCGGCGCCGCACAAAGTAGCGGAGCAGGGCCTCGGCAACTTCTGAATCTGTGTCCGGAGTGAGCGCTTGCCGCAACATTGCGGGCGTGATGGCCATGTCCAGCACATGCAGCCAGCGATACATGCGGGAGAGAGTTTCCGGAAGATCTCCTTCGGAGTGGCGAAGCGATACTTCGTCGAGCCCGCTGGGAATGGGTACATCTCCGCCAAGCGAGTCGCGCAGCAGCTTCTGGTAAAAACCCTGGACAGTCGCCAGGATCGCTAGTTCAAACTTCAGGTCCTCGGCCAAGCAATACTCCGCAAGCGAGATTCTCCCGTGAATGAGGGAATTCTTTTACTAATGTTCAAGTAAAGACGAAAGTCACCAGTGCTGCAAGTTACTAGCGGAGCGACACTACCAACGCTGGCAATCGGTGTTTCTCCGGAAGTGCATGACCTTCTGCGCGAGGGATGTCTGGTTGAGGCAGGCTCAAAAGACCACGGTTTTATTGCCGTATAGAAGGATGCGGTTTTCGACGTGCCAGCGGACGGCGCGGGAGAGTACGATCTTTTCGAGGTCGCGGCCTTTGCGGATGAGGTCTTCGACAGTGTCGCGATGGGAGACGCGAACTACATCCTGCTCGATGATAGGACCGTCGTCGAGAACTTCAGTGACGTAGTGGCTGGTTGCGCCAATCAGTTTGACACCGCGTTCGAAAGCCTGATGGTATGGGCGGGCGCCGATGAATGCGGGCAAAAACGAATGGTGAATATTAATGATGCGTTGCGGATAGCGGCTGACGAAATCGTTGGAGAGAATTTGCATGTAGCGGGCGAGAACCATGAAGTCGGCTTTGTGGTCTTCGATGAGTGAATGAATTTGTTCTTCGGCCTGGCGCTTGTTGTCTTTTGTGATCGAGATCACGGTATAAGGGATTTTGTAGAAGTCGGCGCTGGGCTGATTGTCTGGGTGATTGGAAATAATCAGCGGGATGTCGCAGGCGAGTTCGCCGCTCCGGTGACGGTAGAGGAGATCGACGAGACAGTGATCGTACTTCGAAACCAGAATGATCATGCGTGGTCGATGCGAGGACTGCGCCAGCCGCCACTTCATCTGGAACTTTTCCGCGATAGGAGAGAAATGTTTGGCGAAGTCGGTGAGATCTTTGTCGACGAGATCTTTCTCAGTGAGATCGTTCTCGGGGAGATCAATGTCGAAATCTTTGGGGTCGAATTCGACGCGCATCAGGAAGAGGCCGGATTCCTCGTCGGCGTGTTCGTCGGCGTGCAGGATGTTGCCGCCGTGGCGGTAGACGAAGTCGGCGATGGTGGCGACTTCGCCTTTGGCGTCGGGGCAACTTACTAGCAGAATTGCAGAGTTCTTCATTGGCAGGCAGCAGCAACTATCTTCTGCGCGACAGAGGAGAATGCCCGACTGCGCATATCGAGGTCTTCGGCCTTGAAAGGACCGAATTGTTTAATCCACACATCGATGACTATTCTCTCGTACTGTTCTAGGCTGAGTGGCTTTTTCCCGAATTCTGTGATTTTTGCGATCTCGCTTTCGATCAACGATGCTTCACTATCGTATTCGTCGGCAGGACATCCACTGGCTAATAGGCCCTCGATATCTTCCTGATCGAGAGCGGCCTTGATTTCGCGGAATATCGACCAGAGTCGCATGCGGCGCTCATTCTCGTCAGCGGTTAATTCATTTCTTCAAATATTTCACAATCTCGCGCGCGGCGTTGGCTCCCGATCCCCCAGTCAAACCTGCGCCTGGATGCGTGCCGCTGCCGCACAAATACAAATTTGTAATCGGCGTTTTGTAACGCGCCCAGTCTAGCAGCGGACGCATGGTGAAGAACTGGTCAAGCGCGAGGTCGCCGTGGAAGATTTGTCCGCCGGTTAATCCGTAGACGTCTTCGAGATCCTGCGGGGTGATGATCTGATGGGTCAGGATCAGCTCGGGAAGATTCGGCGCGTATTGTGCGAGCGTCTGTACTACGGTTTGCCCGAGCGCTTTGCGCTGGGCATCTCCATTTTGATCCCAACCGCCTTTCAGCTTGTAAGGCGCGTACTGCATGTAGATCGACATCACGTGCTTGCCGTCGGGCGCAAGCGTGGGATCGGTTAACGAAGGAATCGTGGCTTCAAGATAAGGTTGGCGCGAGAAGTTTCCGTATTTCGATTCGTCGAAGGCGCGCTCGAGGTAGTCGATCTCATGGCCGATGTGAATGCGGCCCTTGAGGGCGCTGCCGTCTCCATTCTTAAGTGCGGTGAAAGTTGGCAAGGCGGAGAGCGCCAGGTTGACTTTGGCGACCGTGCCGTTGCCGCGATAGTGTTGCAGTTTCTGCACGAAGTCGGGAGAGAGATGCGTGGGGTCGGTGAGCTTGAGCAGAGTGCGCTTGGGATCGGCGTTGGAGATGACGGCTTTGGCGCTGATTTCTTCTCCGGTGCCAAGCAGAACGCCGGTGGCTGCGCCGTCTTTCACGCGAATCTCGATGACCTCCGCGCAGGTGCGAATTTCAACGCCGGCAGCTTTCGCAGCGGAAGCCATGGCTTGCGTGAGCGATCCCATGCCTCCAGCGGCGAAGTAGGCTGAGCCGGCGGGATGCGAATCACCCGCGGCGCGGACCAGCAATTGCAGAGAACTTCCTGCCGACCATGGTCCGAGGAATGTTCCGAAGATTCCGCGAGCTGCAATGACGGCGCGCAATAATTCAGTTTCAAAATATTCCGCCACCAAATCGGCCACAGCCATCGGGCCCCAGCGCAGGACGCGGTACATATCGCGCTTGCCCAGGTTGCGGAGAGCGCGGCCGGTTTTCAACATGCTCCACAGATCGCCGCTGCTGGGGTGATCGATATCGGGGGGTATGGTGGCGAGAGCTTCCGCGATTACTTTGCTGATCTTGCCTAACGATTTCTCGAACTCGGGATACTTTGCCGCGTCTTTTTGCGAGAAGGTAGAGATCGCCTGGGCTGATTTGTCGGCATCCAGATACAGCGAAAGTGCGCGGCCGTCGGGCGAGAGCGTCGTAATGCAAGTCTCTGGTGTGATGAACCGCAGGCCGTGCTTTTCGAGTTGCATGTCGCGGACGATGTCCGGACGAACAGGACCAGCGGTGTGTGCGAGCGTGGAGCAGCGGAAGCCGGGATGGAATTCGTCGGTGATCGCGGCGCCGCCGACTTGCATGCGGCGCTCGAGTACGAGCGGCTTGAATCCCGCCTTTGCCAGATAGAACGCGGTGACTAGGCCGTTGTGGCCGCCGCCGATGATGACAATGTCGCGCGTGCCGGATTTCGTCTCGGGCATGTTAGGCCGCTCCCTTGTCTTTGAGAATTTCGAGAGCCGCCAGGCGCCCGGGCGCGCCCATGATGCCGCCGCCGGGATGCGTGGCCGAACCGCACATGTAGAGATTTTGAATTGGCGTGCGGAAGCGCGCGTAACCCGGCGCTGGACGCAGGAAGAAAAGTTGTTCCAGCGAAAGTTCGCCCTGGAAGATGTTGCCTTCGCTCAGTCCCCACTCGCGTTCGAGATCGAGTGGAGTGATGACCTGGCGATGCAGAATGATGTCTTTGATATTGGGCGCGTACTCGGCAATGGTGTTGACGACCGTGTCGCCGAAGGCTTCTTTTTCATTGTCCCAGTTGAGACCTGGGCGCAGCTTGTAGGGCGCGTACTGCACGAAGCAGGAGAGCACGTGCTTGCCGGGCGGCGCGACTGAGGGGTCAGTGAGCGAGGGGATGACCATGTCGATATATGGCTTGCGCGAAAAATTTCCGTACTTGGCGTCGTCATAGGCGCGCTCCATATATTCGACGGACGGTGAAATCGAGATTGCGCCACGCAGGTGTGCGCCGGCGCCGGGCATGGCTTTGAAGTTCGGCAGGGCGTCGAGCGCCATATTTACTTTGCCGGAAGATCCGCGATATTTGAAGCGGTTGATGTCTTCGAGAAAGTCGGCGGGAAGATGCTCGGCTTCAATGAATTTGTTGAAGGTGAGGCGGGGATCGACGCTGGACGAAATTGTTTCGGCGTAGATTTCATCGCCGTTGGTGAGGACGACGCCTTTGGCTTTGCCGTCTTTGACGATGATCTTCGCGATGGCGGCTTGGGTGCGAATCTCGACTCCGGCTTCGCGGGCGGCATCGCCGATAGCGTTTGAAATTGCGCCGGTACCGCCGCGGGCGAAGCCCCAGGCGCGGAAAGCACCGTCGATCTCTCCCATGTAGTGGTGCAGTAAAACGTAGGCTGTGCCCGGCGAGCGCACGCCGAGGAATGTGCCGATGATGCCCGAGGCTGACATCGTTGCTTTAAGCACGTCGGTCTCGAACCACTGATCAAGAAAATCGATGGCGCTCATGGTCATGAGCTGGACCTGGTTGTACTTGTCGTAGCTCGACATGCCCTGAAAACGCTTGCCGATAAAAAGCAGCTTCATCAGTTCGCGGGGGTTGAGCGTATTGGGGTCGGGCGGCACCATGCTGAGAATCGGCTTGACGAAGCGGCACATGGCTTGCATGGCTTTGCCGAATTCGTCGTAGGCTTCGGCGTCCACGCGGGAGTGGCGGGCGATTTCGCGGTGAGTTTTGCCGTGGTCGTTCACGCGCCACAAGTAATCGCCGCTGGGCATGGGGGTAAAAGTGCCGTCGAGCGGGAGGATTTCGAGGCCGTGGCGAGGGAGGTCGAGGTCGCGGATGATCTCCGGACGCAGCAGCGACACCACGTAGGAGCACACGGAAAATTTGAAGCCGGGAAAAACCTCTTCGGTGCAGGCTGCGCCACCGAGAATATGGCGGCGTTCGAGCACCAGAACTTTCTTTCCGGCGCGCTGGAGGTAGGCGGCGTTGACGAGGCCGTTGTGGCCGCCGCCGATCACGATTACGTCGTATGAAGTAGCCATAAGCTCTTAGCCTTTAGCGGGTAGATTGCTGGTTGAGAATGGTACTGATCGGAAACGCAATGATACTCAAAAGGAGAATGGTGCGGCGGAAAGATTAGAGCCCGCTAGGAAGGACAGCCCATTGAATGAGGCGGCGCATAAGGTGATTGATTGTAGCGTATGTCCAAGCGTTTGTCGTCTAGCTTGGACTTCATTATTCGCACTGCGCATCGTGCTCGCCGGGGTGCTCGCGCACCCATTCTCGATCGGATTGGAAGTCGGTCCAGGCCGCAGGCATAAGGTCCGAGAGTTGATTACAGCCGCGCTTGGATGTCAGGCACTCGAGATTGAACTCAAAGGCGCGCTTTCGATTTTCCTTTGACACCCCATCTGAAACGATGACCCTGAGGGCGCGAACGTTGCTGGCTTTATGAATCTCGTATCCGGGTGGCGCTTCAGAGGTCGGTATATGCACGAGTTGAATTCGGAACGGTGCTGGTCGGAAGCCGAAACTTGGGTTTCGGGGAAGATGTTGTCAGTAAGTATCTCGAGCACATACATCTTGCCCGTCACGTGCCCATTCTCAATGACGATATAGCCTGCGACTTGCCAGGCTTTCAGACCGGTGTGTTGTGCAAGGCCGGCTCGCGCTGACGGGATCAGAAGCGAACGCATCCACCCGTTATTCGGAGAGACCATGATGCATGGAGTGGTCGCACAAAAGGCAGGGACCTCATAACGAAGTCCGTGCTCGGAGCCTAGTCGCTTCAGTTCCTCGATACTCGAATTGTCAATTTTGAGATTGCGAATGCGCTGCAAGATGTAGTCTGCGCGCGTCGCATAGTAGTAGTTCGCCCCAATTAGGAGGAGGTAGAAAATCACTGGAGTGAGAAGAAGAAAGGCGAGCAGTCGCCACCTAGTCAGCTTGGGCCTCATAGCTACAGTAGACACCGCATGCTCTAGTCATAGCACCATTTCCTTGTTAGTCAGTCGCGTTTCACGGATGACGCCTTCGATGAGGCCTCCAGCGTATAATCTGCCTTCGAGTTAAATTAAGTCGAGGCCACTCCTTTGCCTATTGGAACTGCATTTCACGAACGAACTTTTCCGCTTTGCCACAGCTTGAATTATCGCGAGTGGTCGGGATACTACACCGTCAGCGTGTATGAGGTGCATCACGAGCACGAGTACAACGCCATCCGCAATGCGGCGGCGCTGATCGATATTTCTCCGCTCTACAAATATTTGATCACCGGCAAAGACGCGACGCGACTGGTGAACCGCGTGATTACGCGCGACATTAACAAGGTGAAAGTGGGGCAGGTGATTTATTGCTGCTGGTGCGATGAAGAGGGGAAGGTCATCGACGATGGAACAATTTCGCGGCTGGAGGAAAATGTTTATCGGTGGACGGCCGCCGACCCTAGCCTGCGCTGGTTCCGGCAGAACGGCCTGAACATGGATGTACAGGTCGAAGACATTTCCGAGAAGGTCGCGGCTTTGGCGCTGCAGGGGCCGACTTCGGCGAAGCTGCTGAAGTCTGTGGCTGAGGCCGACATCGCGAATCTGAAATATTTTCGCGTGACTCACGGCAAGATTGCGGGCGTGCCGGTGGATATTTCTCGTACGGGCTATACCGGCGATCTGGGATATGAGATCTGGGTTCCATGGAATGAGGCCGCGAAAGTCTGGGATGCGCTGTGGGAGAAAGGCAAGCAGTTTGATCTGCATGCGGCTGGCATGCTAGCGCTGGATGTGGCGCGGGTAGAAGCTGGGCTGCTGCTGATTGAAGTGGACTACTCGAGCTCGAAGAAGGCGCTGATTCCGTCGCAGAAGTATTCGCCGTATGAGTTGGGCTTCGGCAAAATGGTGCATCTGGAAAAAGAAAACTTCATTGGCAAACGGGCGCTGGAGCAGGACTTCATGAATGGCGTGGCGCGGCAACAGGTCGGAGTCGAAGTGGATTGGACCGATGTAGAGGCGTTGTATGAGCGATATGGACTGACTCCGGCTGCGCCGAGCCAGGCTTCGCGCGTAGCTGTGCCTTTGTACTCGGGAGAGAAGCAGGTTGGCAAAGCTACGACGACAAGTTGGTCGCCGATACTGAAGAAGATGATTGCGCTGGCCAGTGTGGAGACTGAACATTCGAAGCTGGGGATGCAGTTGCAGATGGAAGTCACGATTGAGGCGATCCGGCTGAAGACGAATGCTAAGGTCGTTCCGCTGCCGTTTTTTAGTCCCGCTAGGAAGACGGCGACGCCGGTTTAGCTGCACGCAAGCCGGGCTTCGCCCGTGGACAGCCGGGGGCGGCTGTCCCCACATCGTTCTTGCTGATTACTTCTCAAGAATGGGCTTTGCTGCTCTATGCTCGCCCACAATATAAATTCCCACGCCTACCAGCACCAACACTCCGGTTCCTCCGACAATCTTGAGTAGTGCTAGCGGCTTGTTAGGTTCGTCCGGCTGAGGAATCAAAGATAAAACAATCGTTAGTGTGGTCGTGACAAATCCTAGCGCGGCGACCAGCTTTGCTACGGTGCTTCCTCCCGGAACGCGGATCACATCGGGTCCGGCAGGTTCGCTCTGCAGTTTGATCACGGCTGCGAAAAGATATAGATAGGGAATGAAGTAGACGATTACGCCCATGCTGACCAGCACGTCGTACGCGCCTTTGACGCTGGTTCCGGCCTGGCCTAGAAAAATGAAAACTACGCCGAGAACGAACTGGGTTAGCAGGGCGACCCATGGAGTTTTCCAGCGCGGGTGCAACGCGCCGAAGGCTGGTGGGAGGAAGCGGTCGATGCCGGCGACAAAAGGCAAACGGGCTACGGCGGCGAGGTAGGCTCCGGCGGCACCGATATTGCTGAGTGCGATCAGGAATGCGGCGACGGGCAGCACTCCGGGAAAGCCCACGCGGGATGCAGTTTTCGAGATGGCCTGCACTAATCCTTGCATGCTGCTGACTTCGCCCGAGGGCAATGCGAGAAGTATTGCAGCCGTTCCGACTATGTAACAAAAAGCCACCGTCACGCCTCCAAAAAGCAACGCAAATGGAATCGAGCGGCGTGGATTTTTGATCTCTTCTCCCATGAAGGAGGCAGTTTCGGAGCCGCCGAAGGCGAAGGTCAGCACCGACCAGAAGATTATGTCGTTGAGGTGAGTGCTGGGCTTCATCGAGTACAGCGTGAACTGAGTGGCGGAGCCGTAACGATGCCAGGCAATCAATCCCATTACGATGACGATGCCGACGGGGATCCACATAGCGAGTGCGCCCACATTATGCAGCCACTTGCCGATGTCGAGGCCGACGATGTTCAGCAGCGTGGCCACGCTTAGTGTGAGTAGAGAAAAAACGATATAGAAAGTGGCGTTGTTTGAAAGATGCTCCCACGCGCTTTGGCGCATGAAGAGAATGTTGCTGGCGGCGAAGTAGAGAACGGCGGGAAAGTAGGGAAGGTTGCTGGTCCAGTAAGTCCAGCCGGACATGAAGCCGGAGAAATCTCCGAAGGCGCGTTTGCTCCAGACGTAGAGGCCGCCTTCGCCGGGGTAGCGCGATGAAAGTTCGAGCACCGAGAGCGCGAGCGGAGTGTAGAAACAAAGCCAGGCGCCGATCCAGATAACGATCGAGCTGGGACCGGCGGCAGCGGCGGTGGCGATCCAGCGCAGGCTGATGCCGGTGACCACGTAAAACAGAACCAGATCGCGGAAGCCGAGCACGCGCTTGGGGCGATTCGCGTCTTCGGATTGCATCGAGAGTGAATCAGCGGGGAATATAGTCATCGAGGAGCGGGACTACGTTGGAAGCAAAGAGAAAAAGGCGCTGCTGGGCGGCATCCGGTGTTTCGCTGGAGACCATGGGAGTGACGATGCGGACCAGAGCGCCATCGCTGCGGTTCATCCGAATCGAATCTTTGACCAGATAAAACTTGGCCCAGTATTCGCTGGCCACGCCGCGATCGTGCGCCCAGTACCAATACAAGACCAACTGGCGAGCGTCACCTTTCGCGATGACATAGCGATTCGCTGGGAAGGGATCGTGGCCGGGCAATGCCAGCGTGATGCGGCTATTTTCCACGGGAGCCCAGCCGGCGCCGGGCAGGCAGTTCTTAGGAGAGTGGATGGTGTCTCCGGTGCGCTGGCTGGGAAAGTAAGCAATGTACAGGTTTGTGGGCTCCGGTTGATCCGGAGCGTAGTAGTCGCGCACCAGAAAGTCGCCCGGTCCCAGTACATCGAGCGTGTCTTTATCCAGCGGGATATCTTTGCCTTTCCAGTCTCCCAGTTGCTCGGGGAAAGATGAAAGCGGCAAGCGCGAGGGAATGATCTCGGTGCGGCCTCGCGCTTGAAGCAGAATAGCCGTAAAGGCGATTAAACCGGCGGCGAGGGCGAAGCGCAATGTGCCAGAGCGGCTCATGATTGCGTGCCTTCTTCCCGCCAAAAAACGCGAATGAGCTGATGCAGAAGATAGAGCATGACCAGCGAGACGACAAACATGAGCCAGCCCTGAAATTCGTGAAAGAAGCCTCGCGCTTTATCCGGGTCCCAGTATTGGACCAGCAGTCCTGTAATCACGACGCGCAGGCTGTTGGCAGCAACGGCGATCGGAAGCGCTGCTAGTGCCAAAACAATACGCACTGCAATTTTGCGCTCCATGAGATAGCCGTAGATCACGGCCAGCGTCGCCAGCGACATAAGAGAGCGAATGCCACTGCAAGCGTCAGCGACTTCCAAGGCCATGGCGGGAAGGTTGATGATGTTGCCTTCCCGCAAAACGGGCACGCCCAACCACGGCAAAATGGTGCTGGCAACCTTCGACGCCAGCAACTGCAGAGGAAACGTGATCTGGTTGAAGACGACGGATGGAATGGGAATCATCAGTAACAAAAACGCCCAGGGAAACAGCAGGGCGCGGAAGAAATTCCAGCCGAGGAAGAGCACGATCCAGCCTGCCAACACGATCAGCAATGACAGACGGGAGAAGAAAAGCTCCGCGCCCATCTGCCCGAGAACGAGCACGCATAGTCCAAGCGCCAAAGGCAGCAATCCCCACCATGAGGGTTGGACGCTAAGCCTGGCGAGTTTGGAGCGCTCCTGCCAGATGATGAAAGCAGAGAACAGAGGGACGAAAAAACCGTGAGAGAAGTTGGGATCATTCCACCATTGGCCAATCAGGTGAACGAGCGTGGGCATATATAGCCAGAGCAAAAGCCCAGCCAGCACAGCCGTTTGCCACAATGAGGGCCAAGGTGCCTCGACAACCGGCGCTGGCGGAGATGGCTGCTCGAGTTGCACCACGTGACTCAAGAAAAGCCTCTATCAAATCTTACAAGATGTAATGGGGGGATACTGTCCAGCATAAGCGAACTGACATGAACCTCGCAATCAAAACCGGGGGACGCTGGGATCTCGACATTCGTGTCAGGCAAAGGAAAATGTATGCGGCCGAAGTCATTGACTGACCTCAAAATGGGGATACGAGTGGGTATTATTTCCAATCCCGGTGCTTTGCTGTGACGCAATTGGTACCAGCAATTGAGCAAATACTTTCTCTTTTATGTGGAACAGCCTAGGGTAAATAGTTAATCTTTTTCCCCGCTTGAGCCGAGTTCTGGCTGATAAACTATTGAAAGCAAGGTGTTAAGCTGGTAGGGCGATGTTTCCCAAAAGGTAGCAGGGATGGTACTTGCATTGCTCGTAATCAGTCGTCCAAGGTGGACTTTGTGAGTATGGTCCTTCTCTCGGGAAAAGGCATCAGATGGAATCGGATTTGTACCAAGGCGTGGAAAATATACCGTTTGCGGTGACTCAGAAGCTTGAATTCGTTCAGGGCGTCAGTCCCAGCATGCGGAGCGTGGAAGCCGTGATGCTGGAGGTCGCACAGAGCGAAGTTCCAGTGCTGCTGCTGGCGGAACGCGGAGCGGGCAAGAAAGCGACGGCACTCCGGGTTCACGAACTCTCGCGCCGGAGAGGGCAAACATTCCGCGTGGTTCGTTGCTCAATGCTGGAGCCAAGCAAGTTTGAGGATCTGACTGGCGCACGAGATTTGCCTGGCGAAGGCACGGTTTATCTGGAGGAGTTGGCGGATCTTGGCGCACAAGGTCAGGCGCAGTTGCTCCAAGCGCTGACTCCAAGGAATAAGAATGGGGGGCGCGCGCACGGGCTAGTCCGAATAATCTGCGGAAGCGCCCGTGACCTGGAGGCGGAAGTACGGGCGGGAAATCTCCGCGAAGATTTGTATTACCGGATCAGCGGAGTGTGTTTACGGCTGCCTCCGCTGCGCCAGCGCCGGGAAGATATTCCCGTGCTGATGGAACACTTTCTGCGGAAGTACGGGCGCGATTTTCAACGCTCGGTTCCAGTGCTGAGTGAAGAAACCCAGCGGTTGTTTGAGGAATATTCCTGGCCGGGGAACGTGCGGGAGCTGGAAAATGCAGCCAAGGCGATTATGGCGCTGGGAGATGAAACCATTGCGATGGGCGGCTTGCGCGCGGTCCTGCGCCGAACGGGCGGTGACAACGGCGGGCGGGTTTCATTGAAGCAAGCGGCGCGGGCCGCATCCCGCGAAGCGGAAAAAGAGTTGATCCTGCGCGCGCTGACCCGGACCCGGTGGAACCGGCGCCGGGCCGCGGAAGAATTGCAGATCAGTTACAAGGCGTTGCTTTACAAGCTCAAGCAGATGGGATGCTCCGAGTACCGGGCGTCATAGTTTTAGGAGAACACATGAAGAGAGTAATTAAGCTTGCCTGCCTGGTGTTGGTGAGCTTCGCAGCCATCGGCATGTGGGCCCAGGACGATGCCAGCGATGCGAACGCCGCGAAGCCGGCGAAAGCCGCGGTGCCAGAGGTGCAGGCCTCCAGTCCAGGAGTGCCGGTGGACTACATTATTGGGGCGGACGATACCTTGCATATCTCGGTCTGGAAAGAACCCGACATGAGCGTTGCTCTGCCGGTGCGGCCCGACGGAAAGATTTCGATGCCGTTGCTGGACGACGTGCAAGCTGCGGGTATGACTCCCATGCAGTTGGGGATCTCGATCCGGGACAAGCTAAAGAAATACATCGCGGACCCGCGGGTCACCGTGGTGGTGACGGCAATGAATAGCCAGCGGATCTATGTACTGGGAGAAGTTTTACATTCCGGCCCGATGGGGCTGCTGCCCGGCATGACCATCTTGCAGGCATTATCGACTGCGGGATTCACGCAGTTCGCCAACCTCAAAGCGATTTACCTGTTGCGCGTGCAGGACGGCAAGCAGACAAAAATACCGTTCAACTACAAAGAGGCGATCAAGGGCCGCGGAGATCAGCAAAATCTTACGCTTAAGCCGGGAGACACGCTGGTTGTTCCATAAGTTTGTTCCCTAAGACTGGGCCGCAGGAATGGAAAAAGGACATCGAAAAGGAACCGAGATGAACAAAGGCCACATCATAACGACCCTAGCGCTGATTCTGATCGGAGTCGGCGTGGCCTGGGCGCAGGACGACCAGACCCAACCGCCTGCGCCTCCCCCAGTGCCCGCTTTCGGGCAAGAGAGTCCTGCGCCGGAAGTTACTGAGAACCCGCCGATTTCCGCGATTGACCAGCCGGGCCTGGAACCCCACGCTGCGCCGGAGAGTTTTCTGCTGCCCGGATTGCATTTCAGCGAGTCGGTGGATTCCAACGCCGAGAACCAGCTGGGGCAGACTTCGGTTAGCCCGGTCGAGCGGGCATTGGGAAGCCTGACGCTACAAAAGCTTTGGAGAAACTACGACCTGGCCATGGATTACGTCGGCGGCGTGGATTACCTCAACCAGGCAGGCGTTGGGCTGGAGCAAATCCAGCAGTTCGACATCGATAACCGGATCAACTGGAAACGCGGGCAGCTCGGGATCCGTGACACGCTAAGCTACCTTCCCGAAGGCACTTTCGGCTTCGGCGCATACGGCGGGAGCGGGGCTTACAACTCCGGTCTCGGGAGTTTGGGCGCGTCCCTGCTTGGAGGTGCCGCATTTGGCGGGCAAACCAGTGCTTTCTACGGAGGAAATGGCGTCTCCATTGGCCAGTCGCCTCGCCTGACGAATTTGGGATTGGTGGACGTTGCGGAAGAGCTGACGCCGAAATCGTCAGTGACACTTTCAGCAGGATCTGGGATCGTGCATTTTTACGGGGATATTACTTCCATCGACGGCACAAACCAGAACATCACCTTCATCGGCAGCCGCGAAGAAACCGGGCAGATTGCCTATGACCGGATACTGAACTCGAAAGATCAGTTTGCGCTGAGCTATGGATACCAGGGATTTGAGTTTTCGACGGTGGATACGGCGTTTCATTCGAGTGTCATTCAGGCGATGTACGGGCACCGCATTTCCGGGCGTATGGATTTTCTGCTCAGCGCCGGGCCGCAATTCACCCATATCGACGAGAATCCATTGGTCTGCAGCATTCTGAACGTCAGCCTGGCGGATTGCACGGCGGATTTAGGAACCGTCGTGGTGTTTCCGCAAAAGGCCAACCACATCGGCGTCGCTGGGCGCATTGCTTTGCGCTACCGGTTCCCGAAAACCTCGGTGGCGGTCAGCTATCAACGTTTCAACACCAGCGGTTCGGGCGTATTTGCGGGGTCGCGAACTGACGTGGCGCAATTCGATGCCAGCAGGCCGCTGAGCCGCGTCTGGGATATGTTTTTCGACGTGGGCTATTCCAAGAACACCCAGTTGCAGGTGGCGGGGTCGACCGTGAATGCCGGCAGTTTCACCTACGGCTTTGCTGGGGTTGGACTGCACCGCCAGTTTGGGCGCAACTTCCGCGGATATATGAGCTATCAGTTCAACGAGTTGGGATTTGACACGGCGTGCCCGTTGGGGGCCTCGCCCACAGGCTCGTGCAGCAATACTTCTCAGCGCCAGATAGGAACGATTGGATTGGATTGGACTCCCCGGCCGATCCGGCTTAATTGATTTTTAAGGCCGGCCGAGGGCCGGCGGAACAGGCACCGTAATTATGGAAAATCGCGAATTAACTCTGGACGATTATCTGGCGATGTTGCGCCGCCGGATGAAAGTCATACTGATTCCGGCGCTGCTCGCGCCTTTGGCCGGTTTTCTGGTCTCGTACGTCTTCGCCGCCAAATATACCTCGCAGTCGCTGGTGTTGGTGACGCCGCCGAAGATTCCTGATGCGGTGGTGCAGCAGGTATTTACCGAGGACCTGACGCAGCACATCACGACGATCCAGCAGAGGGTGTTGAGCCCGAGCCAACTGCGGCCCATGGTGGAAAAGCTTGGATTGGCCAGGGGAGGCCAGAGCGTTGACGACGTGATTGGCGACATTCAGCTCAACATGACGATCGAGCCGGTCCCGGATCTCTCACAGTTTGGCGCCGGCAAGCCGCACAGGCCTGGGCAGAACAACTCAGTTCCAGGTTTCTACGTGAACTACACGGCGTCGACTGCGAAAGACGCGAAAGATGTGTGCACCGAGCTGACCTCGATGCTGCTGGAAGAAGACCTTAAGTCGAGACAGGACGCGACTCAGGGCACAACATTTTTCCTCACCAAGCAAGTGGAGGATGCACAGCAAAATCTTGACGATATGGACAAGAAGCTGGCGGCCTTTAAGAACCAGCACATGGGGCAGCTTCCTGAAGACGAGGACAATAATCTAAAGATTTTAATGGGTTTGAACTCGCAACTTGACGCCAACACGCAAACGCTGAACCGGGCGAACCAGGACAAGTCCTACACCGAATCATTGTTGACGCAGCAAGTGGCGGCGTGGAAGTCGGCGCAGTCGGCGAGCAATCCGCAAACCCTGCAGCAGCAACTCTCGCAACTGCAGGCTGAGCTCATCGATCTGCAGGCCCGTTATACCGACGACCATCCTGATGTGATCAAGGCTAAAGCCGACATTGCAGAAGTGAAAAAGGAACTGGCCGCAATCAACGACGGATCCGCGACCGGGGACAGCGCAAGCGACAAAGCGTCCGCATCGGAGCCACCCGAGATTCGCCAACTGCGGCTGCAGATTCATCAGTATCAGGATTTGCTGTCCCAGACCACGAAAGATCAGAAGAAACTTCAGCAGGAAATTGCCGTCTACCAGAGCCGGGTGGCGTCGAGTCCTGCCGTTGAGGAAGAATACAAAGAGCTGGCTCGTGATTACGACAACGCGCAAAAAGTTTATCAGGATGACCTGGCCAAACAGAGCAAATCAAAAATGGCGTCGCAGGCGGAGCAGCAGCAGCAAGGAGAACAGATGGCGCTTCTGAATCCTGCCAGCCAGCCCGATTCACCGAGCTTTCCGAATCGGCTCTTGTTTGCTGGTGGGGGATTGGGCGCGGGCCTGATCCTGGGTTTGGGTCTCGCATTTTGGCTGGAGTTTCGCGATAAGTGCATCCGCACCGAGCCGGATGCCGAGGCTGCGCTCGAGCTGCCGGTGCTGGTTGCGGTGCCTTGGGTGATGCAAACGACGCCGGAAAACGGCGACGGCCATTTCTGGAACCGGAAGAAGCCGGAACAGAGAAAGGAAGCGGCCAAGGTTTAGGCGCAAACGTCCAGGCAAAGATCATGTACAAAGAGTTTTTCGGTTTACGGGCGAATCCGTTCAACGTCAATCCCGACCCACGTTATCTGTTTCTGACGCGGCACACTGAGGAGGCGCTGGCCTGCCTGACCTATGGCATCCAGAGCCGCAAGGGATTTGTGCTGCTCACCGGGGAAGTGGGCACGGGCAAGACCACGCTCATTAACAAGCTGCTGGAGTGGTTGCGCCTGCAGCAAGTGGCGACGGCTTTTATTTTCAATTCGCGCCTGAATACAACTCAGTTTCTCGATTACATGATGGCGGACTTCGGCATTCCATGTGACTCGAAAGCCAAGAGCCAAATCCTGTTGCGGCTTTATAACTGGCTGCTGGATCGCTACCGGGCGGGCGAGACGGCGGTGCTTATCGTGGATGAGGCGCAGAACCTGACCGATGAGGTGCTCGAAGAGATCCGGATGCTGACCAACCTGGAGACCTTCACGGAAAAGTTGCTGCAGATCGTGCTGGTGGGCCAGCCCGAATTGGAGCAGAAGCTGAAGCAGCCACAGCTGCGGCAGTTGCGGCAAAGGTTGACGCTGCGTGCCAAGACACATCCGCTCACCCTCGAAGAAAGCAAAGCTTATGTCCAGCAGCGGCTGCGTATCGCGGGTTCCAACGGCCAGCAGATATTCGATCCCGAGTCTGTAGTTGCGATTCACCGCTATGCCAGCGGCATACCACGCGTCATCAACCTGTTGTGTGAGCACTGCCTGGTGAGTGCATTTGTGGACCAACAGAAAGTCATTGCCCCCGCAGTAGTGGACATTGTGGCCCGTGATTTTGACCTGGGCAACGGAACTGCGGCAGGAGTGATGACGGCCCCGCCCGCGAATGCGAGCCAGGACAAAATTGACTTAGTGGAAACCTTGCGGTCGCTGGCCAACTTGGCCGACCGGCTGCGCGATGAAGATAAGGACCTCCCCAAGGAAAGGAAGTTATGAGCAGAATTCACGAAGCGCTGAAAAAAGCGGAACAGGAGCGGGCGGCACTGCAGGGAGGTCCAGCCCAGCCCAGTTTCTCGGAAGTGGAATTGCCGGTGGCGACCACGGACGAATTCCCTCCAGCAGAGGTAGTGCCCTCCAGTACCAGGGCCCCACACGCATCGGCGATACCGTCATTCACCAGTCCATATAGCCTGGATGCGTTGCTGGCGCGTTGCCCGCAGCTAGAGTGGCAGCCGGATCAGAAGACGATGTTGTTTTTCAACAGCGACGATAACGTGCGCGGTACCGAGGAGTTCCGCACGCTGCGCTCGCGGCTTTACCACGCCCGCGAAAAGATGACGCTGAAAAAACTTCTTGTGACCAGCCCGCTGCCCAAGGAGGGCAAGTCCTTCACGGCGGCCAATCTGGCGCAGGTGATGGTCCGGCAGCATGGCCGCCGCGTGTTGCTGATTGACGCGGACCTGCGCGGGCCACGACTGCACCTGATGCTGGGCACAAATTCGTCTCCCGGGCTGGCGGATTATCTGCAGGGAACGACCGACGAATTCTCCATCATGCAACGTGGGCCCATGGAAAACCTGTTCTTCATTCCCAGTGGCCACGAGATTACCGATGCCGCTGAACTGGTGGCGAACGGCCGGCTGAAGTTCCTGCTGCAACGCGTGGAGGCGCTGTTCGATTGGATCATCATCGATTCGCCACCGGCTGTTCCGGTTTCCGATGCCAGCGTACTGGCCAAGGCTTGTGATGGCGTGCTGATGGTGGTGCGCTCCAACACGACGCCGGTCGATATGGCGCAACGGGCGCGGCAGGAATTCCCCGATCAGAGCCTGGTGGGGGTCGTGCTGAACGGCACGGACGGGGACGCTACGTCCTATACGCGGTATTACTACGACGTGAAGACTGTGACCGAGTCCAAGGGTTAGAGAACAGGTAAACCGTGATCCGGCTGTTCAAAGTTCATTATCCGCTGCGCGCACTGGTTCTTCTGGTGGGCGAGGCATTGATCGTTTGGACTTCGTTCGTGCTGGGAACGATGGTGCAGAACCGCGAGGACAGCTGGCTTCTGCTCAATGTCGAACACGGATATCTGAAGATTCTCGCGGTGACCGGTGTGGTGCTGCTGTTTTCCTACTGGTTTGATCTGTATGACTCTTCGAGCCTGAGCGCGAAGTGGGACCAGACGTTGCGGCTTTTGCTGGTGCTGGGGTTTGTAGCATTGATCCTGGCGGCCGTGGGTTTCATTTATCCCGTCGTCCCGGGAAACGGATCGGCGCTGGCAGGACTCGTCATCCTGACTTTCACGCTGCTCAGTTGGCGGGCTGCTTATTCCTGGATGGTCAGGCAGCCCTTCATGCGCGAGCGGGTTTATGTTTTGGGCACGGGAGAACGCGCACTGCGGCTGGTCACGGGACTGCGCGACCGCTCCGAATTGGGGATTGAAGTGGTGGGGTGGACCGGGGATGTTGAAGGCGAGTTGACGCGGGAGACGGCGGCATCGCACCTGATGGGATTGACGCACGGTAAAGGCGTGCACCGCGTGATCGTTGCGATGCCGGACCGCCGCGGCAACCTGCCGGTCGAGGAATTGCTGGATCTACGGCTGGGCGGGGTAAAGGTGGAAGAGGCAACATCCTGGCTGGAGAGGATCTCGGGCAGGATTGAAGTTGAGCAGCTGTACCCCAGCTGGATGATCTTTAGGGAAGGATTTCACTCCAGCCGTGTCTTTCGGCTCCTTCGCCGGGCGCTAAACTTTTTTGTTGCGTTCATTGGTACGGTGCTTTCGTTGCCCTTGCTGCCCTTCATTGTCCTGGCCGTGAAACTGGATTCTTCCGGGCCGGCGCTGTACCGCCAGAAGCGAGTGGGGCGGCGAGGCAGGATTTTTAATTGCTACAAATTCCGCACCATGCGGGTGGACGCCGAAGCCGATACAGGCGCGACCTGGGCCCTGGATGATGATCCGCGGATTACACGGGTGGGAAAGTTTCTGCGCTCTTCCCGGCTCGATGAGATTCCGCAGTTATGGTGCGTGCTGAAGGGCGACATGCATTTCGTTGGACCGCGCCCGGAGCGACCGGAATTTGTCGAGTGGCTCAGCAGGGAGATTCCGTACTACGGAGTGCGCCACGTGGTGCGGCCAGGCATTACGGGCTGGGCACAGGTGCAGTATAAGTACGGCAACACGCTGGACGATGCGCGCGAGAAATTGCAGTACGACCTGTTTTACCTGAAGAACGCTTCCATTGGTCTGGACATCCTGATCATGTTCCAAACGATCAAGATCGTGCTGCTGGGGCGGGGCGCGCAATGAGGCGGATGATTCGAAGTATTTTTTCCCAATCAGCTGCCTGGAGCCAGTAGTGGAGAGGAATTTTTGATGGCGGTTGTCGAACAGGAAGTGCCGAGACCCGGGTGGTCGCAGAGGTTGGCGCCGAAACGCGAGCCGCTGGCGGGCGCTTTCTTTTGGTTGAGCGCATTTTACCTGGTCTATTGCGCCCGGCCCGAGGATTGGATCCCCGGACTGAAGTACATTCCTTTGGCGAAAATCTCGGCGATATTCGCACTGCTGGGGCTCTTGATGAGCGCGGGGAAAGCTAAGCGCAAGTTCCGCGATCTACCCCGGGAGGCAATTTATTTTTTCGGCATCATTTGTTTGCTATTTGTGTCTGCGCTGCTCTCCACGGTATGGAGAGGAGGCGCATTTTTTGGAACGCTGGATTTTTCCAAGGCCCTGATCGCGTGGGTGCTGACTTTTTTAGTGATCACAAGCTTCGCCCGGTTGCGGCGAATTATTTTCATTCAGTCGGCGTCAGTCGCGGTGATCACCGTCGTATCCATCGTCAAGGGACGGTCTCATCCCCGGCTGGATGGAGTGATTGGAGGAATCTATTCCAATCCCAACGATTTGGCATTCGCGGTTGTGCTTTCCCTACCGTTCTGCCTCGCTTTTTTGCTGAGTGCGCGCAGCCTTCCGCGCAAAGCGGCATGGATGGCGGCAATTCTGGCGATGTGTGCCGCGTTGTTCATGACCGCCTCGCGCGCCGGATTCATTGAACTCATGGTCACGGGTATCGTCTGCTTGTGGGTTTTCGGCGTCAAAGGGAAGCGGATGTATCTGATTGCGGCGGCTGCACTGGTGGTATTGGTGGTTGGAGTACCCGCTGGTGGCCGGCTGAAGGATCGCTTCTTTGCCATATCCGCGAAAAATGTCGACAGCGGCCTGGAAGAGAGCGCCCATGATTCTTACGAGCAACGCCAGTTGTTAATGATTGAGAGCCTGAAGGGAATCGCTCACTATCCGTGGGGAATTGGTTTGGGAAACTTTGTCATCATGTCTGGCATGTGGCGGGAAGTTCACGTTTCCTATCTTCAAATCGCGGTGGAGGGCGGGATCGCCTCTTTTGTGTTGTACCTGCTTTTTTTTGCCCGCGGGTTCGCCAATCTAAAACAGCTGCGGCGCATGCCCAGTTACGATCCTGAGATTGATCTGTTTGCGGGAGCTTTGTACGCAAGTCTGATCGGATTCGTTGTGGGGGCGTTTTTTGCGCCCGAGGCGTACCAGCTTTTCCCCTACTTTGCTGTGGCGTATACGTCTGTGTTGTTGGCGATTGCCAGGGAAAGACAGCAGTCGAATAAGTCCCAGCCAGATTTGTTGACGCGATCCGAACCGCGGCCGAGAGCGCAGTCCCGAGCGGGCGAGTTAACAACGGTCCGTGGCGGGCCGCGCCAATATTCCAGAACCTTCGACGCACCGCTTCGAAATCAGCGATGATGAACGCAACGCAAAGATCGGTTGCGCGGCCTGGAGAACGTCCATGTGCGGCATAGCGGGAATCGTTCAAACTCGTCCTGATGGCGCGGTGGATGAGGCCACCGTTCACCGGATGTGCGAGGCCATCGTTCATCGGGGCCCCGACGACGAAGGGATATTTGTGAAAGCTGGCGTCGGACTCGGTATGCGCCGGCTCAGCATCATTGACCTGGCGGGTGGGCATCAGCCGGTCTTCAACGAAGACAAGACGGTTTGGATTGTCTTCAACGGCGAAATCTACAACTTTCCTGAGCTGCGCGCCGAACTCGAGAAATGCGGCCACCGTTTTTATACCAATACCGATACGGAAGTGATCGTTCACCTGTACGAGGATCTGGGCGCTGACTGCGTAAAGAAACTCCGCGGCATGTTTGCCTTTGCCTTGTACGACGAACGCCGCGGCAAGCTGCTGATGGCGCGCGATCGCTTTGGCAAGAAGCCGTTGCACTATGCTCTGGCGGGCGGCCGTTTGCTGTTCGGTTCCGAGATCAAGTCGATTCTGGCGGTGGCTCCGGAACTTGCCAGTGTGAACAACGAAGCGCTTTTGCAATACATGTATTACGGATATATTCCCGATCCGATTACATCGTTTCTAGCCATTCAAAAGCTGCCCCCCGGATACCTGCTCGAATTTCAGGCAGGTCAGATTCGGGTTCGGCAGTATTGGGATTTGCCGGAATACAGCACGCACCAGCCGCGGAGCGAGGAAGAATGTTTAGAGGAGTTGGAGTGGCGGCTCGCGGAGGCGGTGAAGGTCAGGTTGATTTCCGATGTTCCTCTGGGTGCCTTGTTGAGCGGAGGGACCGATTCTTCGACGGTTGTCGCCTTAATGGCGCGGGCAAGTTCGAAACCAGTCAAGACTTTTTCGATTGGGTTCAGTCACGACGATTTCAATGAAGCTCACTACGCGCGAATGGTCGCGAAACATTTTGGCACCGAGCATCACGAACTGGTGCTGGAGCCTGACGTTCTGGAAACCATCGAGACTTTGACCAGTTCGCTAGAGGAACCGTTTGGTGATTCCTCGATGTTGCCGACTTACTACGTATCCTGTATGGCCCGGAAGCACGTGACGGTAGCTTTGTCGGGCGATGGCGGGGACGAGATATTCGCGGGTTACGACCGTTACGCCATTAACCTTCGCCGCAAGGCGTTCGAGCGAATCCCAGGCTGGGCGCGGCGTTTGTACCGCGATCGGATTTATCCTCACGTGCCGCAAAACATGCGAGGGAGAAAGTTTTCATACAACGTTTCCTTGCCCTGGCGTGAGCGCTATATCGACAGCATTTCATTTCTCCCCTCGTTCGAGAGAGACATGCCGCTTTTGTCTTCGGAGTTCCGCGAGACTCTGCGTACCGAAGACAATCCGGAGAATGTGATGTACCGGTATTTCGACGAGGCTCCGGCGAAAGATCCAATCAGCCAGATGTTGTATGTCGATACCAAAACCTACATGGTGGCCGACATTCTGACCAAAGTCGATCGAATGAGTATGGCGACCTCGCTGGAGGTGCGCGTTCCCCTGCTCGATCACTCGTTTGTGGAGTGGGTCACGGGATTGCCTGTGGAATGGAAGCTGCGCGGCGGGCAACAGAAATATATTCTCCGCAAGCTGGCGGAACGGGTCGGCGTACCGCGCGAAGCGATTTACCGGCCCAAGCAGGGCTTCGCCATGCCGCTGGTGCACTGGATTCGAAATGAATTGAAGGACCTGATCATGACGGTTCTGCTGGAGCCTCGAACGTTGCAGCGAGGCTACTTCAATCCGGAGAGTGTGAGGCGATTGCTCGACGAACACTTTCGTAGACGACGTGACTACTCTCACGAAATCTGGCGCTTACTGATCTTTGAACTATGGCACCGCAATTTTCTGGAGAGAATCCGGATGTCCGAATGGGGTGCCGAGCCGTACCATGTCACCAGCTCGGCTGGAAACCTGGCATGAGTTCGGCCACGGACAACGCTACCGCGCCGGAACCGGCGCAAGCGACAGCCTCGCAAACATCCAGCGCATTTCCTTTTCCCGTCTCCGTTCCTATCTTTCTCATGATCGACAGTCTGCAGACTGGCGGCACGGAACGTCAATTCGCGGAGATCGCACGGTCGTTAGGGAAAGATTCTTTAGCGAAAGACTCTTTTCAAGTACACCTGGGCTGTTTGCAAAAAAAAGGACCGTTTCTGGAAGGACTGGGCGAACTGCATCTGTCCGAACCCGGTGGAAGTCTTTATAGCCTGACGTCGATTCGAAGCCGCTGGCGGTTAATGCGGCATTTGCGAGATACAAAGATCGCAGTGGCGCACGCCTTCGACTTTTACGCGAATCTAATGCTGATTCCGGCCGCGAAGCTGGCCGGAGTTCCGGTGATTGGCAGTCACCGGCAGCTCGGAGATCTTCTTAGTCCTGCCAAGTTCCGCGCGCAGTTAGCGATGTTTCGCTGGTGTGACCGGGTGGTGTGCAACTCGCAGGCCGCCGCGGATCGTTTGTTGCGAGCGGGCTTGGAGGAAAACAAACTGGTTGTGATCGGCAACGGCTTGCCGCCAACAGCGTTTGCACAGACCGCGCCGGCTTTGGAACGGCGCGATGGAGTTCTTCGGGTGGGGATGATCGCCCGAATGAATGCAGAATATAAAAATCAGGGCTCGTTCCTGCGAGCCGCGGCGCGAGTGAAGCAGAGATTCCCCAATGTGGAATTTCTGCTGGTGGGTGACGGCCCGCTGCGCCCGCAACTGGAGCAGGAAGCAGCTGAACTTGGCTTGCAGCACCAGGTTCGCTTTCTGGGAGATCGCCGCGATGTACGCGCAATTTTGGCCAGTGTCGATATATCGGTGGTGCCGTCGTCTTCGGAGAGCCTGTCGAATGTGATGCTGGAATCGATGGCTGCTGGAGTGCCCGTCGTAGCGACCGCAGTTGGGGGAAACTGTGAGCTCGGCAGCGACGGGCGGGCGCTGCTGGTTTCTCCGAAAGACGATGATGCGCTTGCTGCGGGATTAGAGGGTGCGCTTGCAGATGAGGAGCTACGCCGGGAAATGTCTGGCCATGCTCAGCAGTTCGCACGCGAAAACTTCACTGTCGAGCGAATTCGCGAGCAATACTGCGAACTTTATTCCGATGTGCTCGTGGGCAAGAAATCGCGCCGCGGCAAGCGTGGCTGGTCTGGTTTGCATGCGCATGCAGCACCTCGTATTCGCGTCGCCGTGGTTGCTCCCAGTTTGCGCTATGTTGGCGGGCAGGCCGTGCAGGCTGATCTGCTTCTACGAAATTGGAAGAACGATCCGGACGTAGACGCTCGTTTCATTCCGGTCGATCCGCGTTTTCCTTTTGGATTGAAATGGGCGGAGCGTTTGCCGTTCTTGCGCACGATTATCCGCGAACCGTTCTATGCGCTGACGCTCTGGAATAGTTTGAAGCATGCGGACGTTGTCCACATATTTTCGGCCTCTTACTCATCATTTCTATTGGCACCGCTTCCGGCGTGGATGATTTCACGGCTGCGGGAGAAGAAAACGCTGATTAACTATCACAGCGGAGAGTGCCGCGACCATCTGCACCGATCTTCCATCGCGCGCCGCGTGCTGGAAGAAACTGATCGATTGGTGGTTCCCTCTGGTTACCTGGTTGACGTTCTTGGGGAGTTTTCGCTATCCGCTCAGGCGATTCCCAACATCGTGGATATATCGCAATTTTCGTTTCGCTCGCGTCGGCGACTGCGCCCTCACCTGGTATGCACGCGAGGCTTTCATCCCTACTACTGCGTTGACGTGGTGGTGCGGGCGTTCGCTGAAGTGCAGAAGGTATTTCCGGATGCGCAGCTCGATTTAGTTGGCGGCGGCCCGGTCGAGGCGGACATTCGAAATCTGGTACGAGAGATGAATCTCAAGGAAGTCAACTTCAAAGGCGTTGCAGCGCACAATGAGATTGCTCATTTTTACGGCGAAGCCGACATCTTTATCAATGCTTCCCGACTGGATAACATGCCGGTTTCAATTCTGGAGGCGTTCGCATCAGGAATGCCTGTGGTCAGCACGGAGCCGGAAGGGATGCGCTATGTCGTCGAGCATGAACGCACCGGATTGCTTTCGGCCATAGGGGACGCGACTGCGCTGGCGCAGAATGTAATTCGCGTTCTGCAGGATGCTGAGTTGGCGGACCATCTGGTTACGAATGCGCGGCAAGAGCTCGATCGCTACTCCTGGCCAGTTGTTCGGGAACAGTGGTTGGAGGTTTATCGAACCCTGGCCTCGGACGAAATGAAAGCCGAACGAGAGGCTATTTCGGACCGAGTAGACGTTGACTAAATTTGCGGACGATTAGTTCGTCGCAACAGCGACCGGCTCGTGTTCTTCTTTTTCCAGGCAAACTCTGTGCCACAATTCCAGATTCAACAGACGCCAGATGCGGTCGTAATGATCGCGGTATCCTGAACGATGCTCTTCGAATAAGCGCTTTACAGCGTCACGCTGAAACAATCCTCGATCCATGCTTCGCGGCTCCAGAAGCAGCTTGCAGATGACGTCCAACTGCGGTCCGGCCAGCCAGCGGCTGAAAGGCGTGGGGAAGCCCAATTTCTGACGGTAAAGAATAGACTGCGGCAACAGATCTTCGACTGCTTTTTTCAGAATGCGCTTGCCGGCGAATCCGCCAAGTTGCAGGCTCTGTGGAATATTCGTAGCAAATTCCACTAGAGGGTGGTCGAGGAAGGGAACGCGGCTTTCGATTGAAGCGGCCATGCTCATATTGTCCTGCTTCATCAGCAGTTCAACCAGATAAGTTTTGATGTCGGTGTAGAGAAGACGCTGCAGCATCTCACCCGAGGAATTGCCCCAGTATTCCAGCACATGTTGATAGGCCGATCCTGCTGCACATTCGTTGCGTACTTCGTTGGTGAGCAATCCAGCCTGATCGTTTTCGCTGAACGCGGAAAAAAAGTTATCGAAATAAAAAGAAGCCCACGAGTTGCCGTTACGCGCCAGAAAAGTGTGCGACAGCTTGCGGCGGAGTTTGCCGCTGATCCATGCGGAATCGGCAATGGAGCCGCGAATGGCGTGGCGGACCGCGCTAGGAATCATGCTTCGATAGATGTGGTCCCAGGCCGCATTCTTGAGAGTGAAGGCATATCGCGTGTAGCCGGCGAGAGTTTCGTCGGCACCTTCGCCGGTCAGTACGACCTTCACTCGCTCGTGCGCAAGCTTGGCGACGAAATAAAGGGGAACGCTGGAGGGCCATACTATGGGCTCATCCTCGTGCCAGATAAGATGCGGCAGGCTATCGAAGAAATCCTGCTGGCTGACAAGAACTTCATGATGCACCGAATTCAGATGCCGGGCTACGACGCGGGCATAGGGCAGTTCGCTGTATGCGTCTTCGGAGTAGCCCACGGAGAAAGTCTCGACTGGAGCGCGGCGAATTTTTGTCATCAACGCGGCCACAGCGCTGGAATCAACGCCGCCACTGAGAAAGACGCCGAGCGGCACATCGCTCATCAGGTGACTGCTCACCGCCTGCTCCAGCATCTCCCGGTAGGCCTGGATGTAGTAACTCTCCGGCTTTGGTGATTCGATCTGCGTTACTGGCAGATCCCAGTAGCGCTCGATCCTGACCTGCCCGCTCGGGTCAACTTCCATCCAGTGACCGGGCATGAGTTTGCGAATTCCGGCGTAGAAAGTTTGTTCGCCAGAGAGATACCCGAAGGCCAGATATTCGGGAAGGACTGTGCGATCAAGCTGCGCGCTGGTTCCGGGGCACGCGAGAATTACTTTGATCTCTGAGCCGAAAACTATTTGCTGCGATGTTAATTGATAGTACAGAGGCTTGATGCCCAAGCGGTCGCGTGCGACGAAGAGACGTTGACGGCGCGTGTCCCAGATGGCGAAAGCAAACATGCCGCGCAGGTGCTGAACGCAGTCGGATCCATATTCTTCATAAAGATGAATAATGGTTTCCGTGTCGCTGTTAGTGCTGTATCGGTGTCCCAGCGACTGCAGCTTCTCGCGTAACGCGGCATGGTTGTAAATTTCACCGTTGAAAACAATCCACGCCGTGGCGTCTTCATTGCTGAGAGGCTGGTGTCCCGTTGCCAGATCGACAATGCTGAGGCGGCGCATGCCGAGGCCGACAGAACCAGCAGTGTAGATTCCTTCGTCGTCTGGGCCGCGATGGACCATAGCAGCGCACATCCGCCGAAGAGTTGCAGGTTCAACCCTCGTGTCATTCCCGAATTGCATGATCCCGGTGATCCCGCACATTTACTCGTACTTCCTTTTACCTCGTCAAAGTTCTGCCAGCACATCGGCTCAAATCTCTATTTCTGAATCGAGCGAACTAGCAGAGAATGAACCGGCGACGGACTCATCGGAGCAAGTTAGTTGTTGCTTGCCCTCACGGTTCGTCCACTCTAACCATTGTAAAGTGGCGTTGTGCGAGATGAGTGACTTACCTTGGAATTGCGCGAAACTTGCCTCGCAGAAAACGAGGTGGTCGACTCGCCCATCTCTCACACAAAAATAGAAGAACCGCGCATCACTGGTCCATGGACCAAAGTTCCACGCCGTCTTTTGCGCTTGACGAAAAATTATGCAATGCGAAGTGTGGCTGTGATCGTACCGGTAAATCGCTTCCGGCGTTGCGGCGTGAAGTTGCTGGTCGTCGTCTCGAAAGAACACTCCAGGTGCTTCAATTCCGCTAATCGTTGGGACAAGCAGCACTGCATGTTCTGCTGGAAGTGGAAGCTGCGCGCTGCAACGCACTACGGGTGCACTCACTTTCGCGCCATAGGCCGGAGAGACATGCTCCGAGAGGAGTTCAGACTTCCATCGCAGATCGGCGACCGGAAGTAAGGTTAGAAAATTCGATTCTTCTCGTGCTTGTGGCGTAGCAACAAAGCAGCCTTCCCGATCAGTCACTTCGAGATCCGACGCAAAGTGCCAAGAAGTCTCGAGAAGATGCGAACCATTTCCTTCAGCGAGATCGCGTATCAACCAAAAACTGCCGTGCAAATGAAACACAAAACGCTGGTGCCGCACCGGATCAGCAAGCCTCTCATATCCGGAGTGCGATCCTGCAAACAGAATGAAGTTCGTGCCTGCTATCCACAGGTCTGTCTGCGTGTTGGGGATGGAACTCCAGGCGAAGGGTCCAGCGGACTCGGCCTGGTCGAGGCCGTCCACCGCGAGCGTATTGTGGGCGCGCGTGCCGCGAAAAGCATTCCGTTCACCGGGATTCATGTAGCTGCCGGTTCCGACGTCGACCAGCCGGTTGCGGCCGCCGAAGGCTAATTTGATGCTTAACGCGTCGGCATGACCATGCCCGCCGCTTCCATTGCCGTGGGGTCCTGCATCGATGATCATCTGCTGAGGAAATGGCTCGGAGCTTGCCACAATGTAGAGTCCGCCATCCCGAAAAGATTGAGATTTCGGCGCGGGATGTGAGTCTGACTCCTGCGCGGTCCAAGCCAGAGCTTCTTTGCCGAACAACCAGATCGCTTCCTCAGTCAAAGTAGCGCTGACTCGGAGGCTATCGTCGTGAAAAAGCGCGGCTCCCATCGCTAACGGATCGGTCATGTGCTCGGCGCGGTTGCGTCTGGGGTTGAAGACTCTTCCGCCGTCATCATCGCCGAAGCCATCTGGCGGACCAGCCTGCGCAAGCGCCTGAATAATCCCTAGCATTTTTCGGATGACGAGACCGAATTCGGATGGAATTTCCATTCCATTTCGCGAAGCCAGCAGGCGCGCGTGCAGGAAAAAATCGAGGGCGTAGACGTGGTAGTACAACGATTGCTCGAAATACATGCCGTCGGCCCGCACCTGCCGCACGGCTTCCTGCTGGATGATTCTCCGGCCTTTTTCTCTCCATTGTTCTGCAGACGAAAGTTGAGGGTAAAGTGTTCCGATAAAAAAGAGTGCGACCGCTTCGCCGAGCAAATGCGTATTAGGCGAAAAGTAAGCAGATAGATATCGTTCGATGTGGCGGCCATTCAACGCCACTGCGTGCAGCAGATCGTTCTGAAAACTGGGTACAACTGGACAATCGGCGAGCAGGTGGTGCAACCAAATCCACGAGAGACTGCGGAAGGCCACTTCGAGGCTGCTGGCCCAGTTTGCTCCCAGTGGATAAGGATTGGCGCGCTGCCACGAATACCATTGCGTAACGATTTCCCGTGCATAGGTTTCATCGCTCGTAAGAAGCCAAGCCTTCGCAAGCGTGACCAGGTGTTGATGGCGGCTCAACTCCCATGTGATTTTGTGATCACCGACCGCCGCAAAATTGAGAAAGTCAATTTTGAACCACGGTAGCAGTGGTGAGCGTAAACCGTGTACAGCGTCGAGATGCCAATCGATTTCATCGCCGTAGTCGAGCTCGCGATAGCCCAGAAGCCGGAAACGGTGACGGCAAATCTCATTCGCCTCTGTCACAATCGCCGTCGCTTCATTCGGCAAATGTTCTTGCAGAAGGGCAACGCGCTGCGCGAGTTCATCCGTAGAAAAGAAGAAGTTCCCTAGCGATCCGGAAGATAGACGAAGCCCGTTCTGGCCCGGCTGCAGTCCGACTCTGCACAGGGCGACATCGAGCCGCTTGGAAACCTCCTGACGCGCGCGCGTCCCGAGTTCGTCCCAACTCATGTTGGACAAGCGAGACCAGAGTCTTCGTCCGGTGAGAGGCACCACCACAGTTTATCCTCAAGTTCCCGGTATACTCCAATCTGGCAGAGAAGATTATTTAAGGAGCACAAGAGTGGGTTTGTCGATCAGTGTGTTTGGCATGGGCTATGTAGGATCGGTTACATCCGCGTGCTTCGCTCACGTTGGCCACAAGGTGACGGGGGTGGACGTTAGCCCCGCCAAAGTCGAGATGATGGCTGCCGGGCGCAGTCCTATCATCGAGGCCCGCATGAGCGAACTGGTGGAAGCTGGGCATCGAGCTGGACTGCTACATGCGACCACCAGCGCTGAGGATGCGGTTCGAGATTCGGAGATTTCCTTTGTATGTGTGGGCACTCCCAGCCTGCGCAGCGGAAAGCTCGACTTGGGTTACGTGGAACGTGTGGTTCGGGAAATTGGCGCCGCCCTCAAGCAGAAAAATTCTTATCACGTCATTGTGCTGCGCAGTACAGTGCTGCCGGGCACGACGGAGTCGCTGGTCATTCCGACATTGGAGCGGGCCAGCGGCCGCCACGCGGGCGCGGACTTTGCGGTGTGCTACAACCCAGAATTCATGCGCGAGGGAAGCGCGGTCGCTGATTTTCTGCAGCCTCCCTACACCGTGCTCGGCGCGCAGAATCCGAAACATCTTGCCGTGGTGCGGCAGCTGTATGGCACGGTCAGCAGTCCCGTGTTCGAAACCAGCATTCCCGTGGCGGAGATGGTGAAGTACGTATGCAACGCATTTCATGCGGTGAAGATCGGCTTTGCAAACGAGGTTGGGACGCTGTGCAAGAACCTGGGAGTCGACGCCGAAGCGGTCACGAAGATTTACACCTCGGATACGAAGTTGAATATTTCCCCGGCTTACCTGTCGCCGGGGTTCGCTTTTGGAGGATCGTGCCTGCCGAAAGATTTACGTGCGCTGAGTCATTGTGCGAAAGAGCTCGATCTGGCTCTGCCGCTTCTAGAATCGGTTTTGCTGAGCAACGCACAGCACATCGATCGAGCGGTTGATGCCGTGTTGCGGACGAATAAAAAGAAGATTGCGTTTCTTGGATTGAGCTTCAAGCCGGGGACCGATGACCTGAGAGAAAGCCCACAGGTGCAGATGATCAAACGACTACTGGGAGAAGGCTGCCAGGTGCGGGTGTGGGACCCCGATGTGTTGCTGGGACAGTTAGCAGGCTCGAACCGACAATACATCGAGGAAGTCATTCCGCATATCGGGTCTTTGCTGTCGGCAGATCTTGAAGAGGTGGTCCGAAGCGGCGAGGTTGTTGTTATCGCAACTAAAGTCGACAAGGACCAACTTGCCCGTTGCCTGGGTCGCGACCAGATTGTGATCGACCTTGTGAATCTGGCTTCGGGGGCACGCCCGGAAACGGGCGGATCATATCAGGGGATTTGCTGGTAGGGCCCGATCAGCTGAGCGCTAAATTCGTTTAACCAGACGGCAGCGCACGATCGCAGTTGTAAATTCGCGCGTCAGCCGATTGTGAAAAGGTCGAAGCTTTCTGATCGGGACGAGTTCAAAACCGGCGAACTGGAGGGGACTATTCGCCACCAACTCCTCGAACTTCGCGATCGTCATTTGATTCAAGCCCCCGGCTACTTCGCTGAATCGTGTTGCACCATCTGTTTTGAACGTGGATCGCCAACGGATAAGTGCCTTTTCGCTGAATATTAAGTGCGCCCAGGGAAAGACAGAGAAAAGATGGCCGCCCAGTGGGTGAAGCCAGGTTGGTCCGAAGCTCACGAGCACTTCGCCGGATGGGTGCAGGAGCGAGTTCATGATGCGCAGAATTTCGGCTGGGTCGGCGAAATGCTCGAAGGCATCGACGGAAACGACGATGTTCGCAGTTTCCGTCGTTGAAGATACGAAGAGGCAAGTATCCTGAACGCCCGCACGAAGCCCCTTCTCTCGCGCCGCCCGAAGAAAGTCCTCGCGAATATCGATGCCGATTACTTGCTTAGCCCCCTTCTGAGCCATTTCCACGGCATCGGCACCTTCTCCGCAGCCGAAGTCGATCACAACTTTGCCTGCGATCCTCGGGAAAAATTCTTCTCCCATTAGAACCGCGAGCTTCGATTTGCCCTCATAAACGCTCCCGCTGCAGCAATCCGGAGAGCCGGGAGAGATCCTCTTTAGAATCTGATATTGAAGGTTAGTGAACATCTTGCCTTAATTCCGCTCACGAAAGAGACGGGCCTTGCGTCGCGACAACGGATGCTTCATTACCAGCCGCCGCACGGCTAGATCGGGTGATGACCTCTTGCAGAGTTCGGGCAAAATTTTCGGCTACTTTCGCCCAGCTGTATTTTTCTTGTACCAGAATTCTCGCCGATGCACCCAACCGCCGGCGTTGGTTGGGATCGCGCAATAGCGAAACCACCGAACGCGCAAAATCAGCGGGCGTGTCTGCGAGAAAGATATTCTCGCCGTTTTGCACCGGCAGGCCCTCGGCTCCTATGGAGGTGGAAACCACCGCTTTGCTCATCGCCATGGCTTCAAAGATCTTCAGCCGAGTACCTCCTCCAATGCGCAGGGGCACAATGCAAATCGAGCCTTGCGCAACGAAGGGCCGTATATCTTCCACCCATCCCGTCAGCAGCACACTCTTTTCTTGCTGAGCTAAAGCCTGCAGTTTGCGAGAGGGGCTTCGTCCCACAACCTGAAGAGACACGCCGGGGCACTGCTTCTTAATCAAGGGGAGAATAGCTTCGACAAAATAAAAAATCCCATCTTCGTTCGGGAGCCAATCCATCGAGCCGGTGAAGACCAGGGAGTTTTTGTCTTCTTCCACGGGCATGGGTTGAAAGTAATCCACGTCCACACCTGTGGGAATCACAGTTAGCTTTTCCGCCTCAACAAAAGGCTCGAACGCGTCACGATCAGTTTCAGAGACGGTAAGCACCCGATCGGCAAGACGCAGATACCGCCGCTCAGCGGCTTCCATCCTTTTCCATTCCAGCCAGGAAATGGCCTTCCAGAGCGGGTTAGCGGCGACCTGATAATGTCGGCGCCAGATTGTGGCTTCGACGTTATGAGTAAACAGCACCTTAGGGGTGGATGAATCCCAAGGAACAACGCCCGCAGCCACCATAAAATCACAGAGGATTACGTCATAGGTTTCCTGTTTGAGCAGGCTGAGCAACTGGCGGCGAACTTCGGGCCGACAATACTTTGTAATGTTATAAGGTTGCGAAGAGAACACTCGTACGCCATAGTCGAGAAGTTCGGAGGGGCTTTTAGGAGGGGGAAGTCGAAGCGGCAGGCAGATTGAGCGATCAAATATGTTCTTCAAATCCGCATGGGCATCGTTGTCATGCGCGCCGTAGAACGAAAAGAAAGTGACGGAATGCTTTCGCGCCAGCTCACGAAGAATGTTGTAGCTGCGAATTTTCCCACCAGTATCGGGTGGGACCAGGCCGCCGGCTTTTACCCAAAGTATTTTCATGCCAGGGACTCGGCTCTCTACTCCACACCAGCGGTAGCCGAAGCGATCGCCGCTACGTCTGCTCCGACGTCCTTGCCATCAGTCCCTTTACCCTTGTAGCGACTGGAGCCTTGCAGTTGATAGTTGCCGCCATTTCCGCCATTGTAATTGACGAATCGAACCGCATCGGCCGACTCCGGGAAGAAGTTTCCCGGCGGCCATTTCGCCGGCAAAGCGAGAGTTGGAGGATTAATGATCACGTTGCCGGCAAATGTAACCGGGCTAAAACAGGAGTTGAAAGTAGTGGCTGGAACATTCAGGGCCGCGCAGTTCGTCGCGCCGCCAACGTTTCCAGATGACCACACTGGATAGATGCCTGCGTTGACGATGTTATTGGTAAAGACAAAGTTTTTCATCTGCGCCGCAGGTAACGTCCCAATGATAAATAATGTTCTCGGCGGGAAAGCCGTCACGTGATTGATCGTGACATCTTGAAGGATGGGCTTGCCCGGACTTACGGTAAGCTGCGCAAACTCCCCCGGACCGCTATATTTTTTGTTATCGATGTCGTCGATCACGATGTCGTGAATGCTATAACGCTGTCCCTGACCGGCGGCGCCAGTCAGGGCGTTCGCTATTTGCAGCCCGGCTGCGACATGGCGAATGGAACAGTAACGGATGGTTACGTCCGTGACCTGGCAAGTGGGACAATGACCGCTCTGATCGACCGGAGTTAATAAAATACCGAAGCCAACCTGAGAAAAACCGCCCCAGGAATCTTCCAGAATGTTGCCATCAAGCAGAACGCGCTGCGCATTTTTCAGCTCGAAGAGATTCTTGACGATGAATGGATTGCCGGTTGTTCCTCCCACAAATCCGTCCTGCCCTTTGATCCAGGTCAAGGGCTTGAACATGTGATTGTGGATGACCTCGATATCTGCGGGAGTCGCGCTGGCTGCACCTCCGCCAAAAATAATGTTCTCGCCGGCGGCTTCAAGAAAGTTGTTCACGATCTTGTAAGGCCCCATCGGTTCGTTGCTAAGGCCTCCAGCGATTGTCTGCGCATCTGTGCACGAGCCAGACCGGGCAATACAATGGAAATCGGAAAAGTAAGAATCCACCACAGCGACGTACCGGCTCGGACCCAGGAGGATGCCGCGCGTGGTTTCGTCCTGCGCTGTACCATGCACCCATACCCGATCAAATATCACGTGGTCGGCTGGACCGTTAAATTGAATCAGGTTGTAAACGGTCTTCGCGGACGGGGCGCGCGTCACTTCCAGGCCGATCAGCCGATAGTGGTTAGCTCCAGGAGAAAAGGTAATGGGTCCAGAGGCCGCGCTGCCATCGAATTCAATCCTGGCTAGAACGTTTGCCGTGGAAGTGCAGCTCAATCGAGGTCTGCCCGGCAGGCCCGATATGCCGGCGTAGCACGGGGTCAGGCGGGTGCCCTCTGGAGGCAAACTGGAATCTGGAGCACTGGTGCGAATGATGATCCAATGCGAGTCGTCACAGCTCTTGGCTGGAATTACGAAGTTGCCGCTGAACGCGGCGCCCGCCTGCAACTGAATAACATCGCCGCAGGATGCGGTGGCGAGAACCTGCGCAAGATTTTGCCCGGCAGCGACCGTCCAGATCTTTCCATTCGCGGGAGTATCTTTCAATGAACTCTTTACGTGCTCTCTGGGCAACTCGGCTGGGCCATCAAAATTCTTGCCGTTGGATGCAGCGGAAGTTTGATCAGAACTTGCAGCATAAAGCGAAATAGCAAGAATCAGCAAGAAGAAAACTACAACCCCTGGCGCAGCCATGGATCGGCCGGAAATGCGCATGCTTGTCGATCCCTTCTCCATAGGCAATCCTAACAGGCAACTAAAGGCTGAGCGATCAAGCCAGACGCTTCGATGCTCTCAACCGACGGGTGGCTGCTTGCCCAGTTGGTCAAGCTCTATCCGCGATGGAATCGCGCGGCCGTGACGCAGGGCCTGGTACACCCATGCAAACAGCGCCGAGTTGATCATGCAGAAGTAGTAAGGAAGACGAAGGACTTTCGGCTTGAGGCCGGCCATCGCTCCCAGTAAGGCGAGACCGTAGAAAAACGCTTGCCCAAGAAGCAACCAGTTGTAGGGGAATTGCCTGCGCAGCGCGATATTTGCAGCAAGCGCTATCAGCATAAACACCGGCACCAGGAGCCTGGCGGCTTTGTGCGACAGCAAGCAGAACAGTGCAAATGGCCGCGGCGGCCAGATCAGGCCCTTGATCTCGCGCAGTTGCTCGACGTTTCCGGCCGTGATTCGCACCCGGCGGGAGAATCCTTCCATCTCATTAGCTTCTTCATAAGCCACGGCCGCGGTTTCGTATGCGACACGGTGGCCGCCTTCGAGGATGCGCATGGGGATCGTGAAATCATCGTTGATCGTGCCTTCGGGAGGAAATGGATACAGCTCGCGGCGGATGGCGTACAAAGATCCATGCGCACCGGTGAAAGCACCGAGCCGGGCTTCCTGTACCTTCAGGAAGGTTTCGTACTTCCAGTAAAGATCCTCTTGCGATCCGAGGTGGGCCTGATCCTTCTTCAACAGACGATAAACGCCGCTGGCCGCACCGACTCGGGGGTCGCTAAAACTTTGAACCAGCATGCGAAGGGAATCGGCAGCCAGCATGCTGGTGGCATCGGAAAAGGCCACAATCTCTCCGCGTAATTCCCGTACTGCATCATTTAGAACTGCCGTTTTGCCGCGATTTGTTTTGAAGTCGAGAAGCCGAACACGCCCGCCAGCTTCAACTGCGGCGAGAGAGCGAACGATTTCCGCAGTGGCATCCTTCGATCCATCGGATGCGATGACGACTTCCAGTTTGTCGGCGGGATAATCTAGCGCGAGACTGTTGCGGATTTTGTCTGCTATGGCTGCGGCTTCGTTGTAAGCAGCTACGAGCAGTGAAGCCGAGGGCTCAATCGACTGCTTATGAGGCGAAGAATGAAAGACGGCTTGCAGTCCCCACAACAGGATTGGGTAACCGATATAAACGTATACGGTAAATCCGGCGGAGATCCAGAGCAGCAGCTTGGCCATCGGCTTTTAGAAAAAGTGGATCGGACGCAGTATATCAACTCTGAGAAGGTGTCTCGGGTTTTCGTCCGCGGACGCCTATGGGATCATTCCCGACAGTGAGATTCCCGAGGCCACAGATCTCAAACCATCGAAATACCTGTTCATACGTGTGCTTGGACTGATACTTCGGAGAGTACCAATCCAAGGTGTCTAAAAGCCTGGCTTCGGGATCTTGTTGGTGGTTAATGGGGAAGACGTGCTCAACCAGGCCCGCAGCTGGCCTGCCGACAATTGGCACCACCCGAAGACCACGTTCCAGCCAGTAAAAGAAAGGCACCGCCACACTGAAAAAGCGATGCAAGGTGCGCGGCGACATGCGATGAGTAATCTTCCGGTACTGGTCGCTGAACCGATACCACTTGTTGTAACCGCTGTAGAGCCAAATTGCGATGGTGCCACCCGGTTTTAGATATTGCGGCAGCGCCTTGAAAGCCTTTTCGCAATCTGGCGTGTGGTGGAGCACGCCCATGCTATAGATGAGATCGAAGGTTTCGGGCCGGAAGGGAAGCGCAAAAACATCCGCCTGGAAGCCGGCAAAATTCCGGTCTGACAAGTTCTTTACCGCAACTTCGGCGGCAGCGCTCAAGTCGATACCCACCACGCGAGCGCCCCAACGGGTCGCCACTTCCGCGAACCGGCCCATGCCGCAGCCCACGTCGAGCACCAGCTTTCCTTCGAAATCTTCTGGCTTGAGCCCGGTCTTTTTTACAAAATCCGGCTCAGAAAAATTACGGCTCGCGTCGTCGAGTTGAGTTTTGTTGAATTGGTGCCACTGGTAGCCGAAGCTATCGGCATAGTTGTTTTGATCGACAAAGCGCAGCACTCCACGAACTTCCGGAAAGTTCAGGCCGCAGGATGAGCAAGAATAGCCGCTTTCTTGCTTCACTAACGAAGCCTTGCAGGCGGGGCAGCAGAGCAGGGTGAGTAGGTCCTCCGAGACCCTAGACATCACTTTGTTGCCTCTTATTCGGGGCTGGTTGTCTTCTGTTTTTCTTCCGAATCAAAGTGTTGGGAGCGGCGCTTACCTGGCTTGCGAACTCTCTATTCCACGCCAGCGATAGCGGAATCAATGGCATCCACATCCGCGCCAATGTCCTTCCCGTCGCTACCCCGGTTCTTGTAGGGACTTGAAGGTTGCAAGTGATAATCGCCGCCATTTCCGCCATTGTAATTGACGAATTGGACCGCTGCCGTTGTCGCCGGGAAGAAGTTTCCCGAAGGCCAGTTCGCCGGCGAAGCGAGGGCAGGGGGATCGATGATGGCGTTGGTTGAAAAAGCATAGCTGTTAAAACAGGCCTTGAAAGTTTTGAGAGGGTTATCCTGGGCGGCACAGTTAACTTGGCTACCGTTATTGCCCGTTGACCACACTGGATAGACTCCAGCATCTACGATGCTATTCGTAACGGCAATGTTCTTCAACTGGGTTGGAGGGAAAGCTCCAACAATGAACATTGTGTTGGGCGGAAAAGCGGTGATGTGATTGATCGTCACGTTCTGAAGAACGGGCTCGCCAGGGGCTATCGAGAGCTGCGCAAATTCCCCCGGGCCACTATACTTCGGACCGTCGATATCGTCGATCACGATATCGTGAATGCTATATCGCTGCCCCTGGCCCGCACTACCAGTCAAAGCATTTGCAATCTGAAGTCCTGCCCCGACGTGGCTAATGGTGCTATAGCGGATGGTCACATCCGTGACCGTGCAGGTGTTACAGAGCCCGCTCTGATTGACTGGGGTCAGGAGAATGCCAAATCCCACCTGAGAAAAGCCGCCCCAGGAGTCTTCCATAATGTTGCTATCGAGCAAGACGCGCTGGGCATTTTTTAGTTCAAAGAGATTTTTGACGATAAATGGATTTCCAGTTGGCCCGCCTACGAATCCAGGTTGTCCTTTCATCCAGGTCATAGGCTTGAACATGTGATTGCGGCTGACTTCAATATCCGTGGGAGTGGCAGTGGCCGCACCTCCGCCAAATAGGATGTTTTCGCCGGAAGACTCAAGAAAGTTATCCGTGATCTTGTAAGGCCCCATCGAATAGCCGTTCAGTCCTCCGTTGATGGCCTGCGCATCGGTGCAAGCTCCGGTAAGCGAAGTGCAGTGAAAGTCGGTGAAGGACGAATCTACGATCGCTGTGTAGGTGCTGCCCCCGAGGTCGATGCCCCGGGTCGTGTCATCGTGGGCCGTGCCATGCAGCCAAACGCGGTCAAAGATCACGTTATTGGCGGGGCCGCTGTTTATCACCGACGCGAGCGCGTAGACGATCCCGGTTCCGGCAACGCGTGTAACTTCCAGGCCGATCAGCCGATAGTGGTTTGCACCCTCCGCAAAGTTGATGGGGCCGCTGTTGCCTCCGGTTGGCATTAACAGCTTGGCCAGAACATTTTTCGTGGATGCGCATTGAAATGCCGGCCGGCCGGGCAGCGAGGTGACTCCCGCATAGCAGGGTGTGAGCCGGCTGCCTTCGGCAGGCAACAGGGAATCGTCGGAACTGGTGCGAACGATAATCCAATGGTTGTCATCGCAACTCTTGGCCGGGAAGTTAAATATTCCGCTGAAGGTTGCGCCTGCCTGGAGTTGAATCATGTCGCCGCAGCTGGCGCTGTTCAGTGCAGACTGCAAATTCGCTGCGGTATTCACGTTGATCGTGCTGCCGGGCGCCGGGGTATTCGATAGCGCACTTTGGATGTAAATAAGCGGCAACTGCGCCGGGCCGTCAAATCCTGAGTTTGAAGAAACAGTAAGGGTCAAGGCGGTCGTGGCAGTGTGTCCGGAAGAATCGGTCACTTTGGCGGTAAAAGGAAACGATCCGATAACAGTAGTTGTTCCGGCAATGGCGCCGCTGGAGCCCTGCAACTGGATTCCAGAGGGTAACGATCCCGTGGTGAAACTCCACTGATATGGGGGCATGCCACCGGTCGCGGAGAGAGAATCAGCGTAAGGCGCGCCGGCCTCGGCTCCCTCGAGAGCTGCGGTTGCGATCGCCAGGGAGTTTGGAGGAGTTACTGTTACCGTTGCAGTCGCATGGGAACTGGCATTGGCTACGCTCGTAGCCGTTATGACCGCAGACGTGTTGCCGGTCACTTTAGGCGCTGTAAACACTCCACTGCTGGAAATAGATCCTGTGTTGGCTGACCAGGTGACGCCTGTATTTGCAGTGCCGCTGATGCTGGCGGTGAATTGTTGCTGGGCTTGTGAGGCTAGGGTCATGCTGGCGGGTGAAATCGAGAGGATGGGTCCTGAGGGTCCAGAGCCGCCGGCGGAAACAGCGATGTGTGCAGAGGTTGATCCTGACTCGCTCCCCGAATACATCGAGGAGCTATCTAGGGGAGTCGCCCCATTTTGCTTTCCCGGAATCGTCGAGACGGAGAGCGTGAAGTTGTAGTTGCCTGCCACACGAGGTATGCCAGTAATGGACCCTGTGCTTGAGTTGAGGCTGAGGCCCGTGGGCAAGCTGCCACTGGCGATCGAAAATACATAGGGAGCAGTTCCCCCGGTGACTGAACTCACTGCGTTATAAGCAGCGCCCACTGTGGCTTGTGCGGGCGGGGCCGAAACTCTCAGCGCTCCGGATGGCGCGGCTTCATCGCTTGGGCTCAACTTGCTGCTCGCGCCCGAAGCGCCACAGGCGATGCTTAAGCTCGTAAGGCAGAGCAGGAGCGTGAGAAGGCAAACATTCGCAGGAGCCTTACTCGCGTTGCAGCTAATTGCGGCACCCGGTTGGCTATAGCGCATGGAGGCAAACCTCAGACCAAAGTTTGGGGGGACCGTCGTGCGAGTCCTTAGGAGGACTTTAAACAAGGGAAGGCGGCAAGGGCAGATGACGTGGGAACAGGGCCTATCAGGTCACACTAGTACATCCCGACGTGCATGTACTTCCGGGTTTGAAAACTTCAGGCTCGCAGTTTCAATTGAGGAGAAGAATTAGGCCGACAAGGAGCGTGGCGTTTTAATGCTCTTCCTGTTGTGAGGTCTCGACCAGACCAATTGCAACCTGATTAGCGGTCTCCTGATCGTGGATGCCTTCCACCTGCCATGCTTTGCGCGTCCAGATCGCCCACAGAAGTCCCACGCCATAAACCGCCGAGCCCACTCCAAGGTGAATCGCGAGCTGGAAATAGTTATGCGCAATGAACCAATGGCGCATGAGCAAGAGAACGGCAACCAGCGGTACGCAGAGCGTCAAAGGCAGCAGAAATGCCTGGCGCAGGTAAACGCCAATACTCATCTTCAGCACGCGGCACAGATGCCGGGGCATAAAGAACAGAGTGGTGCAGAGCAGCGGGATCGCGGTGCCCACGGCGTCGCCTAGAATGCCAAAGCGCCTCACCAGCAAAATACTCAGAAACAGATTTGCCCCGCCCTCCATGAGCGTCACAATCGCCAGCGTTTTGTGTTTTGCCATCCCGTAGAGAACGCGGCCGGATGCAGACTGCGCCAACATCAGGGTGGTTGGGATCACCAGCACCAGCATGACTGGGTAACTCAACGCGATATACCGCGCACCCATCCAGGCCTCGATCACCGACTTGCCCAGGATGATGAGGATTGCCGCCATTGGGAAAATGATCAGGGCGCAAGCCCGGTTTCCGGCAACAAATATCCTTCTCAATCCCGTCAAATCCCCGGTGGCATCGGACTGGCTCGACATGGGTACGAACACTTGTGCCAGGCCGCCGACAACTTCTCCGGCATAGTCCACCAACCGTGACCCGATCGTGAAGTAGGTGATTGCGGCGGAGGAGACAAACGTGCCGATGACGATTGCATCCGTTTTGAAGCGCAGACGAACGGCCACGATGATGATGAAGGTTGTGCCGCTGTAGCTGGCAATGCGCCTCAAGCTCTCGCGATTCAGATGTTCGAAGCCGAAGCGCAATGGGAGAAGACGGAGTGCAACCATTGCATTCACGAGGTTTGCGAGTAGCGGTAGCGCCACTGTGATGAGAGCCACCGTCAACAATCCCCGCCCGTGCCGAAGCGCAATCACAATCAGCAGCGCGCGCAAGACGGTGGCGCTCATGTTGTTGAGGTTCAATACGTAAAATCGCTGCAGGCCTTCCAAAATGCCGCCGAATACTCCCAAAGGAAAACCCAGGGCTACGGCCGATCCGACCATCAAGAACAACCAGCGCGCAAGATAAAGGGAGTCTCCTGAGATGCGAAAGATCGAACCCACATAGAAGCTGACCGCGATCGTGACCAGAAGGGCAACCGTTCCGATTCCGCTATACGCAAAGAACGCGGTGTTCACCAGGCGGTTCAGTTCTTCATTTTCGGAGACAGTGGAATACTTGGCGACGTAGCGAATGATGGAGGAGCGGATCCCCAGGTCGAAGAGTCCGTAGTAACCGGTAACGGAAAAGATCAAGACCCAGAGACCGAAGGCTTCGTCGCCCAGGTGGTGAAGAATATACGGCGACAAAAAAAGACCCACAAGAATATTGAGCCCAAGAGCAAACCAGCTGGAGCCAACATTCTTGAAGATCGCGATTTTATCCAGCCTCTTCATGGATTCCCGATCCATGCGGGCATGGATGAAGTCTTCGACGTTGGATGCCTTTCCATCAACTCGCGGAGATCACTTTTTTGCGCAAACAACGCCGAAGCGCGGGGGAAAAAAACCATTTCGATCATAACAAATAACTCGATTGGGTCATCCAAAGCAGCGCAGCTCGGTGACCCGCAGTTCGGTTCCTCCATCGCTGCCGGGAAATGTTACTCTGTGGTTTGGGCCAGTATTCGTCGTAATTCATGACTAGCAAGAAAATTGTCATCATCGGAGGCGGGCCGACCGGACTGGGAGCCGCTTACCGTCTTCACGAACTCGGTTATGACAACTGGGTTCTCTACGAGAAATTCAATTACGTGGGCGGCCATGCCAGCTCTCACATCGACGCGCACGGCTTTGTCTGGGACGAGGGCGGTCATGTGATTTTTTCCCACTATCCTTATTTCGACAAACTTGTCGACGACATGCTGGGAAAAGAAGAAAACCAACTGGTGCGCGAGAGCTGGATCGTTCGCGGAGAATCCTGGATCCCTTATCCCTTCCAGAACAACCTGCGGCATTTGCCGAAAAAAGATCAGGTGAGCTGTCTGCTGGGTGCAGCCAAAGCCGCAGCCAGCGGGGACTCTCATGCATCGGCAAACTTCCGCGACTGGATACTGGCAACTTTCGGTGAGGGTATCGCCGAGGCTTTCATGTTTCCGTACAACTCCAAAGTCTGGACCACGCCTTTGGAACAGATGTCCAGGTCGTGGATTGGAGAACGCGTCTCGGTGATCGATTTCAAACGACTGTTGGAGAACGTTCTGTACGAGCGCGACGACGTGGGTTGGGGACCGAATAGCAAATTCAGATTTCCGCTGCACGGCGGAACAGGTGAGATTTATCGGAATATGGCCAAGCGCTTTCCGGCGAAAGTGATCACCGGCAAAGAATTGGTTGCTGTGGACGCCGACCGTCGGCAAGTTTCATTTGCAGATGGAACGGGCGACACTTATGACGTTCTCATCTCGACTACGCCGTTGGATCTGCTGATCGGGATGCTGAAAAACACCGACGGCAAACTTCGGGAGGCCGCCGACGATCTATTGCACAACAACCTGCTCGTCCTTGGACTGGGATTGGAAAAGAAGATCGAAACCAGCAAGTGCTGGATCTATTTCGTTGATCCGGAGATGCCCTGTTACCGCGTAACCCATTTTTCTCAGTACTCGCGCTTCAATGTTCCAAACGGAGATACGGAACGCTATAGTTCATTGATGGGGGAAATGTCGTTTCCCGTCAGCCAAAATCCCGATCCGCAGCAAGTCCTGGAGCAAATGATAACCGGTTTCATTCGCGCCGGTATGCTTGACGAAAGTGATCGGAGCCGCATCGTGTCCCGCTATCACCGCACGATCGCCTATTCCTATCCGATCCCCTCGCTGGGCCGCGACCGGGCGCTGGCTGTACTGCAGCCGGCTTTGATGGAAAAAGGAATTTACTCGCGCGGACGATTCGGCGCATGGCGCTACGAGATTGGCAACATGGACCACTCGGTCATGATGGGAGTGGAAGCCGTCAATCACGTTCTGACGGGCGCGGATGAGACCGTTTTCCGCAGTGCGTGACACCAGGCAAGATATGGGAGCAACCAATCGTACCCCCAGGGTCAGCGTTATCATCCCGACCTATAACACCGCCAAACTGATCGCAGCTTCGCTGGACTCGGTGTTTCAGCAATCCTTCCAGGATCTCGAGATTATTGTGGTGAACGACGGTTCCCCCGACACGCCCGAATTGGAGAAAGTTTTGGCGCCGGTGCTCCACAAAATCGTTTACATCAAGCAGGAGAACAAACGCGCAGCGGGAGCGCGGAATACCGCGATCCAACGGGCAAGTGGAGAGTTTCTGGCTTTTCTCGACAGCGACGATACCTGGCTGGCCGATCACCTCAGTGCGCAGATGATGCTCTTCGACCAGGATCCCACGCTGGACCTGGTTTACAGCAACTGCCTTTCGGCGGGCGATCCGGCGCATCCGCATGAGTGGATGAAGAGATGTCCATCCCACGGGACCGCGGATTTTCTCGCTCTGGCCCTTGTACGATGTCAGATTCCGATTTCCACCGTGGTGGCCCGGAAGAGCGCCATCGTAAGGGCGGGATTGTTCGACGAGGGCCTGGCTCGATGCGACGATTACGACATGTGGTTACGAACCGCCTTCCATGGAGCGAAGATCGGGTATACGCGGAAAGTGCAAGCTCGTCTAAATGAAGGCCGGCCCGGCTCGCTCGGCCTTTCGAGTGTGAGGATGGTTGAGGCTTACTGGATGATCCTTGAAAAAGCGCTACGAACCCTCCCATTGACGGATGGCGATCGTGAAGTCATCCGGAAGCAAGCGGCTGAAATTCGAGCGCGGTATCTGGTCGAGGAAGGCAAGCTCTGTCTCCGCGAGGGAAAATATGAGAGAGCCGAAGAACTATTTTCCGAAGCCAATTCGTATTTTCGGAGGCTGAAAGTAAGTCTAGTCCTGCTCGGCTTGAAGATTGCTCCTCGAGCGACGGGCAAGTGGTTTATCTGGCGAGAAGGATTTTAGGGTTCGAGTCTGCCGTATGAGTTGCCGCAGAATCGGTTTCATTTAAACCATGGCGAATTTAAACGCAGGCGTGCACTGAGAGTTCGTAACCCAACTCAGTCATCAGTCCACCCCAAGCCGCCTCAATTCTGGCCACGCAGTCCTGTGGTAACTCGGTGCGCCAGCCGCCGGCTTTGGCTTGCCGTACAAAGGGCTTGTCCGGTCGAGTGTCCTTGGTAGAGGACCACAGATGGGCTTGCTTCTTCTCCAACTCACGCATGCGATCCGCGGAACTTTGTTGAACGGCAAAGGCGAGCGCTTCGGGAGCGGCGGATGCGCCCAGAAATTTTGCGATGCGCGCCATTTCCGGCACTGGTTGCGATTGCATCGACTCGTATCGCACCAGCAGGAAGCCAGGGTGGTTGCGGCGGGTGAAAAACCAACTGCCCACATTCTCGTACCACGTCCCGTAGGAGTGGTCCAACTGTTGGCCGAGGAACAATGAGACAAAATCAGCGATTGGCGCGTTTTCTCCGATTACGCGGCGCTTGATCTGGAAGTGGTACTCGGAGAGTGCCACATCTCGCGGGTCGCGAACGATGCAAATCACTTTTTGGTAGCGAGGGTCGAGGTACTGATGGCTTTTGATAATTCGAGGGCGGGGAAGCTCCTTGAGATGCCTCTTGCTCAACGCCTCCGGATCGGGGATCAGTTCGTTGATGTTGGAGAAGTCGGGATGCTTCTCCGGATACATCAGGTTCGCGACCAGAAATCTCGTCCAGGTATTGCCGGATTTCGGGTAGGAAACCAGAAACGTATCATCGGGAAAAACCTCGAGGTCGCGCCCGGGAGAGTGAAGTCCCAAAGCACGCTTAGCTCCGGCGATGAGGCTGATCATGGGGATTCGTTTGGCCCTGCCGCTTCTTAGAAACCTAACATATACCAACCCGATGAGCACACGCCCGCCGAACGGTTACCGCGAGGGTTCGGCCACCCGGATGTGTGGCTCAACCAAGGCGAGCAATTGAACTTTCAGCAACGGTCCACTTGCGAGCAGACCTGACAACAGGGGATCGCGGCGATTGGCGGTCAATTCGGTTTTCTCCAGCGTGCTTACAAAACCGCCCGCACTTCGCACCAAGGCCGCTCCCGCCACAACGTCCCACTCGTTCTTGGGAGTTAAAGTAAAAGTCGCATCCGCCAGGCCAACCGAGACCAGTGCCAACTTGTAGGCCACCGAGCCCATAGGCCGGACCTGCAAGGCGGTATTCTCAAACGCTTTCCACTCGCCGCGCTTGACCTCGCTGCGGCTGGCTAGAATGAGTGCTCCATCCAGAGTGCTACGCTGGCTGCATTGCGCCGGCTTGCCGTTGTAGATGACGCCGGAGTCGATTGATCCCAGGAAAGTTTCGTCGGTAGCTGGATTATAGATTCCGCCCGCCACAGGACGCCCATTCTCGACGAACCCGATCGAAGCGCAAAACTCCGGGATGCCTTTGACAAATTCGCGGGTGCCGTCGAGAGGATCGACGACCCACACGCGTGAATGCTGCAGGCGAATCGGATCGTCTACGCTCTCTTCGGAGAGCCAACCTTCCCCCTTGCGCAGAAGTTCCTTGCGCAGAACTGCGTCCAGCGAACGATCTGCCTCCGTCACAGGGTCGTGTCCGATTTTGTATTCGGTCTCGATGGCACCGGGCGTGAACCGCGCAAAGACTTCACGAGACGCTTCCAGCGCGGAGTGAATTCGTTCCAGAATTTGTGCGTAGGATTTTGATTCCATGATTGCTCTTAAATATTAGGTCCAGTTCTTGCAGTGGCACTTACTGAGAACTGAGAATTGACAACTCTTCAAGCCATCAGCATGCGCGCGCCTGTAGCCAGCAATACCGCGCACAGGATGCGTCTGAGCCACGGAACCGGAACCCGCGTGCTCAGGTAAGAGCCAAGCAATCCGCCTGGAACTGAGCCTATCAAGAGAGCCCAAACCAGGGTGGTGTCCACATTGTGCAGACGAAAATGGAGAAGACTGGTGACGCCGGTCAGGATCAGCGCGTGTACGATGTCCGTTCCAACCATGACTTTCGGCTGAAAGCTGTAGAACAGCAAAAGCATCATCATGACGATGCTGCCCGAGCCGACCGAAGTGATGCCCACCAGAAATCCCGCGACCAGGCCAATGACGGACATCCCTACGAACGACTTCGCCGTAGGCGACCGTTCCGCCACGTGGTCCTCAATTTTCTTTTGGAAGAATAAAAAAGTCGGAATGCAAACCAGCAGAACTCCAACCGCTACGGTGATGAAATGGTTAACGCCGTTGCCGTAGACATTCCGCAAGTGAACCAGGTAGCTTACGCCCAAGTAGGATCCCGGAGCGCTGCCGACGGCCAGAGCCAAAACTACTTTGACCTTAACCGTGCCTTTGCGCAGGTGAACGATGCTGGCGCCAATCTTGGTGAGGAAATTGAAGAGCGCGTCTGAGCCTACGGCGCGCATGGGGGGCACGCCCAAACCGAAGATGAGAATCGGAAGCAGCAGAACGCCGCCCCCGACTCCCGTCATTCCGATGAGGGTCCCGACTCCTAAACCTACCAAGATCTTGATCAGCAGATCCATATCAGCAGATCCAGACTTATCGCAGCTTAAACCGACTCCGCCGCCGTTCCGATGAAGCCCTCGCGCTCGAGGTGCAGAATAATTTCCTGCGCTGCCTCTTCCGCGGATAGCTCCCCGGTGTTGATGGTAACTTCGGCGTCGGCTGGCGCCTCGTAAGGATCCGAGATACCCGTGAATTCTTTGAGGATTCCCGCGCGCGCCTTGGCATACAGGCCCTTGCGATCGCGTTGTTCGCAGACTTCCACGGTGGTGGCGATGTGCACCAGAATGAACCCTCCGTAGGGCTCAATCAGTTGCCGGACATATTTGCGGGTCGCATCATAGGGTGCAATGGGCGCGCAAATAGCAATGCCGCCATTCTTAGTGATCTCCGATGCCACGTAGCCGATGCGCCGGATGTTGATGTCACGGTGCTCTTTGGAGAAGCCGAGTTCGGAAGATAGATTCTTCCGCACCAGATCGCCATCCAGCATCGTGGCTGGACGCCCGCCCGTTTCCAGAAACTTCGTCATCAACACATTCGCGATCGTCGACTTACCGGAACCAGAAAGGCCGGTGAAGAAGATGGTCACGCCCTGCTTGTGACGAGGTGGGAAGCTGCGGCGCAATTCCGCGACAACTTCGGGATAGGTGAACCATGCGGGAATCTCGCGGCCTTCGTTCAGGCGTTGGCGCAATTCCGTGCCGGAGATGTTCAGAACGCGATCGCCGTTCTTGACTTCATCGTCGGGAACGTATTTGTCCTGATCCTCGAGGTACACCATCATGTTGAAAGGCACCATGGTGACGCCGATGTCGGCTTCATGCTTCTTGAAGACTTCCTGCGCCTCGTAGGGGCCATAGAAGGGCTTCTTCGTCGCGGGATCGGATCCCGGCCCTGCGTGATCGCGCCCTACGATGAAATGTGTGACGCCATGATTCTTGCGGATGAGTGCGTGCCAGATGGCTTCGCGCGGTCCGCCCATGCGCATGGCGAGCGGCAGCAGGGAAAGCTTGGCGGTCGATTGTGGAAACTTGTTCAGAAGCAATTGATAGCAGCGCACGCGCGTGTAGTAATCCACATCGCCGGGCTTGGTCATGCCCACCACGGGATGAATCAGCAGGCTGGCTTCGACTTGCTTGGCTGCGCGGAACGCGAGCTCGACGTGGGCGCGGTGCATAGGATTGCGAGTCTGAAAAGCGACTACTTTCCGCCAGCCCACGCGCGCAAATTCGGCGCGCACTTCGGCGGGAGTTAACCGCAGGCTGCGGAAATCATAGTGCGAAGGAATCTGCGCGCCTTCCAGCTTTCCGCCGACATACCACGGATTCGCCTTGTTGATGGCATAATCGGCGCCGGGATGCGCCGGGCTGGTGGTGGCGAAAACCGCCTGGGCCTCAGCTTTACGGTCGGGCTGCCAGACTTCTTCCACGCTCAATACGGCCAGCATCACGCCTTCGGGGTCGCGTAGCGCTACTTTGCTGGTGCCGGGCGTGAGTTTCTTCGCAAATTCCTCGGTCACGTCCAGCGTGATCGGCATGGGCCAGAGTGCTCCATCGGCCAGCCGCATGTTGTGGCAAACGCCTTCGTAATCGGCGCGAGTCATGAAGCCGCGCAGCGGAGAAAATCCTCCGGTAAGCAGCAACTCAAGATCACAAAGCTGGCGTGCGGTCAGGTCCCACGATGGCCATTCTTTCGAATGGGATTTTAATTCGGCAATTCGCTCGGGTTGAGCGATAAGTTGAACAAGTTCGCCGCCGTGCGGCGAAATGAGATGGCTGGTCGAAGCGGTCAAGTGCAATGCCTCCTGGATTCTTACCTTTGTCTATTACCTTTATTGTATTTCCCTGGGATCACTATCCAGGCTCTTTTACCGGGGGCGGAACCGATTGCAGATACTTAAGGGAGAGGAACAAACCCCGAAGCTTTGTCTAACAGAATATCACTTTTTTGGATCGAAAGTAACCAGATCAATTTTTGTAAACAACTCCGGGAACCTAGCAATTCGCCGACCTTCCGGGCTGGATCTAATTCGCGCAAACAGATGAAAGTAAGGCACTTTCGGGAATATTTCAATGGCTCGTCTCGCTAGTAGCTCTGGATATGAAAACAATTGCGACAATAGGTAGACGAATTCCACGCATCTACCATCTTGGATGGGCGCGAATTAGGTCTCACCAGCGCTGGATCAGTTTCCAATCCCGGCCGCGGATGCAAAGGGCGGCCATGTAGCCGGGTCCGCTCGGCACGTCGCGAAGAAGCCAACAGGATTTCTCCGCGGCATCGAGCCGCGTCGCCAGTAAAGCGTTTTGTTCACCCGCATCTAGTGAGACGTCGAACTGGCTTAAGGGAAGCGATAAGCCATCGCCAGTGGCTTTGATATAAGCCTCCTTGCGCGTCCAACAGCGGAAAAAAGCTGCTGGTTTTTCCTCGGCGGGAACAGCGGCAAGTTGATCCTGCTCATGCACGGAAAAAAAACGGCGGGCAATGGCTTCCAATTCGAAATCGCTGCGAACTTGTTCTACATCCACTCCGACCTCGCGCCCGCGTGTAAAAGCCAGCAACGCGACGCCTCCGGAATGAGAAACGTTGAACATCAGTTTGCTATCCGTATGCGGCGGGCCCAGAGAAGGTTTCTCCTTCTGCGAGTAAGAAAAGCGCAAGCTGTTCGGATCGGTTGCGAGATACCCCGCAAGAATGATCCGCAACAGGGCTCGTCCGGCAAGAAAGCGCTCGCGGTCCCGGGAAAAATGAAAGCGGGAGGCACGAGTCAATTCGTCGGAGGAAAGAATTTTTTGCCAGCGGGATTCTTCCGCGCGGATCGCCTCCAGATCGACTCGCCAAAGTTGCACTTCGTCTTCGGGCAGCCCGAGCGGCGCCTCGATCTGGAAGCCGGAGTCGGTGATGTTCATGTTCTGGCTCATTCGTCGGCGCGGCAATATTGTTAATCTCTGATTTTAGATTGGTATTGGGGCTTCAACGAAGCGTCAATCCTGGGAATGTACACAGACGGGTCGGTAGGATGGTTAGTCCGTCCGTGCCGATTTGCCTATCGTTCGCTCAGCGGCCAACGCCGTGGCATCCGATGCGATGGCCTGTTGTGCAACCGCCGGTTCAGTAACGGAATACTTCAACAGACACCACAACGCGCGCACGCCATCCTTCCAGTTAATTTTCTTGCCTTCCTCATACGTGCGGCCCCAGTAGCTGATGCCGACTTCGTAGATGCGCAGATTTCGTTTCGCGATCTTTACTGTGATCTCAGGCTCGAAGCCAAAGCGTTTTTCTTCCAGAGGAATCGATTGGATAACCTCGCGCCGGAAAACTTTGTAGCAAGTCTCCATGTCGCTGAGGTTGATGTTGGTAAGCGCGTTGGAAAGCAAAGTTAGAATCCAGTTGCCTACCGAGTGCCAGAAGTAAAGCACGCGATGCGGCCGCGCGGAAAGAAAGCGCGACCCGTAGACAACATCGGCACGCCCTTCAGTCAGTGGTTCCAGCAGCACCGTGTATTCCGCCGGATCATATTCGAGGTCGGCGTCCTGAATGATTACGAAGTCTCCGGTTGCCGCTTGAATCCCGCGGTGCAGCGCCGCACCTTTTCCCATGTTTCTGGGCTGCAGCAGAACTCGAATCTGCGGACGCTCGGTTTGCAGCTGCGCGAGAATCTCCCGGGAGCCGTCGGCCGATCCGTCATCCACGCAAATCAATTCGATTTCGAGTGGAACGGCGAGCACACGATCGACGACTTGCCGCAGCGTGGCGCGTTCGTTATACACCGGCATGACGACGGAAAGGATCATGGTGATAAGACGTTGTTGTTCGCTGTAGTGTAGTGCAAGCGCAACTTCCAAGTCTGCTTTAATGATTCCGTAACAATACCAACATGGCCACCGGTCATTCGAACGACGCCGACAGCAGCCCGATCCGATTTGGCCGAATAAGTGCCTTGGTTATCCGGAGACGAACCAGATGAGTGCAAGATGTAAATTGTTCTAGGTCCACCCCTAGGGTCCAGCACTTTTCACCTAGGGTATTTGCCTGAGTTCCACTTGTGACAACCACGCGTTGATATAGCAAATTAATTTTTCCGAGCCCGTGTGCGGTGCAACCATTTCGACCGGGTGTTACCGGGCGGGGCGGTCTCATGTCTCTTCTCAGGGATTTTTCACGCGACATTACGGTTTTTCCCCAGTATTGGCGGGGGATTCCTCGGATGGTCAGAGAAATGCCGGAATCAGAGATGAAATACAGCTCCGGGTGTTAAATCTCTCCCAGCCTCAGAAGCCCCTGTGGAAATGATTGTTCCTTGGTCACATCTTTATTCGTCTCAAAATGGCATTGTAGATGCTAGGAATATGCAAACACGCCAGTTGCATATAAGGGCGGAGCTATTCAGACCAAGGGGGCAGGGGAGTGATGATCGAGCAGTCCGTTCGGCTTGGACCGCGCGAAGAGCAAATCGTCGAACTGCTTTTGCAAGGCTGTGACAATGCCGAAATTGCCAGCCAGCTCAAGATGGCGCGCAGAACCGTGAAAGCTCATTTCAACCGGTTGTTCCTGCGTTTCGGAATTACCGACGGAATCAAGCGAGTGAAGCTCGCGACACTCTTATATCGGAGGCAATCATGTTCCCTTACGAACGTTATGGAAGCCGTACCCCCAGCGAACGAGAGCACCAGGTCATCGAGCTTGTCGCCCAGGGGTTAAAGAACCGCGATGTCGCCAACGCCATCGGTACCACCGAGCACGTTGTAAAGAATTATCTGCGCGTGATCTACGACAAGCTTGGACTCTGGAACCGGGTAGAACTCGCCCTCTGGTATGAGTCGCGCAGACAGGGGCCGGAACTCCCCGCCTGACGGACTCTGGAATCTTTCGGCTGCCAGTTCTACTGGCAGCCGAAAGCTTGCAGATGGCGTAATCTTTCTGCGGCGGCCGTCACTCCTTTTCGTGCCGCTGCGTCCAGCAGAAGACGCCCCTGATCGCAGTTCTTAGTCACACCGTCCCCCCGAAGATACAAGTCCGAGAGAAGGAAGGTAGCGGTCACATTCTGTTTAGCCACAGCCTTCCATAACCATCGCGCAGCCTCTTGTGTGTCGCGCGCCGCGCCCGGGCGGGTATCCAGAAACTTTTCCGCTGTAGCCAATTCTTCAGAGCCGCCTTGTTCTGCTGCGGGAGTAGTGGACGTAGCGGTCACGGGAACAATCCGCGGGGCGGGACGGGGCTTGGGTGCGGCGTTTGCTGGTGCACCCGTATCGGTTTGGTTTTGCGTGCGCGCCGTTGAGGCCGGCGGAGTAACAGGCGGAGCACTTGTCTCCCCGGCATTCTGGGCGGGGCTCGGTTGTTGCTCAGTCGAAACCGCGCGCGGGATCTGAGCCGGAGTCTTGACGTTGCTCCAGAACGCAGCGCCACTGCGCCACGCCATATAGAGCAAAACGGTAAGAAGGATAGCCACTGCCCCTCCGAGATAAACGCGGTAACTGCGGGGCGCGGAATCAAGCTCAGATTGAAATTGGAATCGCGGACCGGGATCCGGGAGATCCTGTTCCCTGACGGGCCAAGATTCGCTCTGGGGTATTCGAGGATGTTCGAACGGAGCCGTATGCTCAGCGAATTCAGCCAACGGCTCGCTGAGCCTGCTTTCGGATGGCACTCTGGGCTCGGCCCAACTGGCCGTAGAAGGCGCAGCCTCCTCGGCCTGCTCTGGTGAAAATCCTAGAGGCATGCCGCACATCCCACAAAATCTCTGTGCTCTCCAATTGTTATGCCCGCACGAATTGCACGTCAGTGGCGCCTCCTCGGCGAGGGCAAACGAATCTCGCGTCGATGCACTGTCGTGCTCCTTCCCGAACCCGTCGTCCAATCTCTCGGGTTCGTACTGGTCGTTTTTTTGAAAAGCGGGTTTTTGAAAAACAGGTTCTTGAAGAACAGAATTTTCTGGAGCCGGACTGTCCAGGATCTGAGCTGAAATCTCTAGCACTGGAGCGGACGGTGGCGGAGAAAGGCTCTCTAATTCGCGAAGCAATTCAGCTACGGCCTGTCCACGCTTCTCGGGTGGGTTGGTGAAATACACTTCCGCCCATCGTCCCATGTGCGCTGCCAGCAGCGGGTTCAGGAGTGGATTCAGCTGGGGATCGGGTAGCGTAGTCGCGTCGGACTCTTCTGTGGGTTGAGCCACTGGCATTCTCCGGAGAACGGCAACGATATGATTGCACTCCCGGCAAGGAAGGTTGTCAAATATCGGAGTGTGGAAATCAGGTTGCTGGCAAGAGGGATACTAAGTGGAGGTCAGTCGCAGGTTTTTCGAGAGGCAGGTTCAAACTGATCCAGTTGGGCATCGCGCTGGCTGGCGAACTTGCCCTGTGATGTCTTGCCATAAAGATCGGAATCCGGGCAGTAGTAAAGGGCCGTGTGCAGATCGATCCAGACCTGGGTATCGGGATTGCCTTTGTATTCCGGGGTTTGCGGTGCTTCAGCTAATCCGACGCTAATTAAAAACTTGTCGAAGATGGAAAGATCTGCGTCAGGAGCCGTCGGTTTGCTCTGAAGTGTGCTCCCGGAAGCTGCGGTTCCATGACCGGTTGCACTCACGGAGTGGTTGGATAATATTCCCCAACGAATGACGATTATTACCAGAATCACGGCGAACGCAAGATAGAAATCGCCGCGCCGGGCGTGCCAGAAGCGCGCAAACGCGCTAGGGGAGCGTGTTCCGGCTATCATTTCCAGAAAATCACGTGCTCTCGCGGCGGAACTCCAGGTGACATCCTGCGGTTTTAGCAGCGCAGTTGTGGCCGCTTCAAGATCGTCTCCGGGTTGCAAGCCTGGAGATGAGGAACCCTGAGGCGCTTCTTCGCCTGTATCTGCGCTGGCAGCGATGGTCTGCGCTGTAAGCAAATCATCCTCGCCCAACTTCGGCAATAGAATCGTATCGAGGAGCAGATCGTCTTTTCCTAGTTCTTCCGCTGCGCTCGGGCCCGCAACGGTTTTGAGGGTAGTCGCCAACTGGGCTACTTCCGGGCGCGCCGAGGTCCCGTTCTGAGGTACCGTAGGAGCGTCCTGGCTGGTCAACTGCTTATGCCATGCCGAAGCCACTTTGCTCTGCATGCTGGATGGATCGCTGTCGCCTACGCGCGGAGCGCCACATTTACCGCAAAACTGTTCCTCCGCCACCACGTCACTTCCACACTTCCAGCACGCAGAGCTTTCCGTTGCGCCTCCCGCACTAGCGATAAGACTTTCGCTTGCGTTAAAACTTTTGCCGGAGATCTCAGGGATTTTCTCCTGCGCCAAAGCTGCGAGATCCGGTGTGAGCTTTTCGAGCGCGGCTAACATCTGAGACCGCTCCGCGGCCATCGACTTCTTCAATGCCGATTCGGTGTCTCGCCCAATCGTTTCCGTCACCAGCCCAGCCATCAGTTGGCAGGTATGGATGTCTTGTTCGGCGAAGCCGTGCACTTTGTCGAAGTAGAGTTCGAGCGCGCCCACAATGCCTCCATCATGATAGACCGGCACTGTGACCAGCGATCGAATTTTCCGCTTGCGGCAGAGTTCCGGGTCGAACATGAATTCCGTGCTTACATCCTGAGTGCGCAGAACTTGCCCGGTACGCACGCTGGAAGCGCAAATCGCGGTCTCCAAAGGGACTTCGCTCCCTAGCGACAAAGCCGAAGTCCCCGCCCCGGCGCGGTATCGGATAAGTTTTCCTTCCAGAATCCCAATCGCTGCACCCGTGGCGTTGGTGATGCGGGCCACTCTTTCCGCAATCAGCGCCATCGCTTTTTCCGGTTCGAGATGGCGCATCTGAATCTGATGTTGCGCTTCGACAATCTCTGCCAGCGTGAGCGTGTAGTCGCCATTGCCGCGCGGCCGTTCTTCTATAGCTTGTGCGCTTTTTGGCAAAGCAGCTTGCGCAGCCTCGTCCTGCTCCCGAAGTTGCTCGCAGTGCAACTCCAGGCTGGCCTCCATTTCCTGCATGCCGCGGTTGTGCTCCTGTATTACATAAGCGGCTTCCAGCAGCTTTCCAAAAGTCTGCTCGTCGAGGGCCGGTTTGTTTTTCTGCTCGCTCACGATCTTCATTTTGCAGCCCTTGTAGTCAGCGCGGACGAAGCGACCGCAGGGAACCAACACTATTTTAGTGCAATTTCTCCGCCAAAGAACTTGATTCCTATGTCTACCAAGACAGGCTTACCACGGCAAAGAGGCAAGCGTCCCGAGCCCCGTAAAGGAGTACCGACATTGGCGCAACCGTAACGAATTGAATGAGTTAGGCAGCTTGAGATTGGATTCATCCACGCGCGCCCCTTAAACCTTACAAGCGCCACCGGAGGTTACCTTCGGAAGCCTCTGTGGAGCGCACTCTCGCATCATGCCAGTTTTTTTCTTTTTTTAAGGCTTGCCGTGCTTTCTGCCAGTACCTCCCCTACTTGTGATCTCGTGCTCTTCAATTTCACGGAGGCTCGCATTCCTAAAATTAGTCGATCAGTCTGTGCAAGAAACGTTGACAGCCGAGTGCAAGCTCCAAATTGAACAATGTAAAAGGACATTTATATCCATTTTGGGAAGCTTGAAGTCTTTCACGCCAGCGCATCCATTCTGCTATTTCCAGGCATCGGCTCAAGGACAAACAAACGGAGTTACCAATCCCTAGGGCGGTATGAAAGAAAAGGTCTTATCTCTGCTGGCAGAGGAATTTTGGATACGCATCTCCGATGCCTGAAGCTTTATGATCCGGTCGTTGCGCCAGGCGTAGTCGAATGGCGAAGCCCCTTCGGCTTCGTACGCTCTTGGCCCGATTTGGGAAGAAGAAACTCGATACGAAGTCTCTGATTTTTCTGCGGGCTGGGGTTCTTGTCCCTAAGTGTAAGAACTTGCTGATCTTAATGGCAGCCCCAGGTGACAGAGAAGGTTTGGCGAAAGATGTGCTTAACCGAATGGTGCAGGACGCAATCGGGTGGACAGACAAAGAAAAAAGAAGAATATAGAAGGGAGAATACCGTGATGGACCTCGATGGAATGAAGGTTACGCCGAGAGATCAACAGGTGCTTGACTTGCTGGTCCAGGGGTGCAGCAACAAAGAGATCGCCGGCCAGTTGAGCATCAGTCCGCGCACCGTTAAACAGCACTTGCGAACGCTATTTCTGCGCGCCGGAATACGCGATGGGCGCAAGCGGGTGCGGTTGGCAACGGCGGCGTTCGAACGGGTGGGGGTGAAGTCATGATGCCGCGTGAACGCTTGACCCCCAAGGAAATTCAAGTAGCGAATCTGGTATGGCAGGGGCTTACGAATCGCGAGATTGGCAGGTTGATGGGCACCACCGAGCAGGTGATCAAAAATCATTTGCGCAGCACTTTCGACAAACTGGGGGTTTGGAGCCGGCTCGAGTTGGCTATGTATGTGGCCAGTCACGGAGGCAAGAACTGGCTCGAGGAGCCTGAACACCAGGACTTCGCGGCCCCTCGTGCGGCTGCAGCGAGCTAGCAGTTTCCGCCGAACCTCAAACACCGAACGAGTGCTGCAAAACGTTTGCACTTTCAAACCTCGAGTCCGCGCGACTTAACGATTAAGATGTTGAAGAAAAAAGGCTTATGCGTACAGCCCAGTCGGCCTGCAAATTGCATTGGCAGACCCGACCCAATCGGGCGGGCTCACAAGTGGACCGAGACCGCTCCGCAGTCCGTGGGCGTGGTGGGAATGGACTATAAAGAAACCTTCTGGATGGCCTGCGACTCAACCGAACAGCTACGGGCGGAGTATGGCCCGTTCCACACTCGTACCGAGGCGGAAGCCGAAGCCCGCAAGCTGGGATTCAGTTATTTATTGCGCTACGAGCACTTGCTCGATGAAAAAGAGGAGATACAGGAAGTCCGCTGCATCTTCATCGAATTGCCCGGCGCCATCGTCCCGGAGTTTTCTTCCGTGAGCTTGCACACCCGCTGCGCCACCTGTGGCGAGTCCGCAACCCACGACAAGGCGTGGCAGGCCGAGGTGTGGGCCGACATCCATGAGTTTGAACACTCGCGACATCTCGTGCGGCTTTTCGAACATTCCCGGGGCCGGGGCCTGAAGGAAATCGGCGGCTGGCGCGGATAACTCTCCGCGAGGTTTAGCAACTCTCACGCAGCAGTCGACAATTCGCTGGCTGCAGCTCGATCCACGAACCAGATCAGCTTGCCATCCGTTGGCTGCACTAGCTTGGAAGGATATTTCTCGCCCGGAGCTTTGCCTTCCAGCACTTCATGCAGCGCGGGCGCCTTGTCGGCGCCACTCACCAGAAATGCAACGCAGTGGGCCGCGTTCAGTACCGGCAACGTGAAGGTAATCCGGCTGGTTTGCATTTTCTCCACCCAGTTGGCAACCACGAGCCGCGATTTCTCCTGTAGCGCTGCAGTCTCCGGAAACAACGACGCAGTATGCCCATCCGGTCCCATGCCCAGCAGGATCAGATCGAAGCGGGGAAAGTCTCCCGCGGAAATAGCAAAAAACTTTCGCAACGTCTCTTCGTAGGCTTGCGCTGCGGCGGCGGCATCGGGGTTTTCGGAGGGCACGGGAAAAACGTTGGCAGGCGGAACCGGAATCTTCGACAGCAAAGTTTCCTTAGCCATGTGATAGTTGCTTTCCGGGTCGTCCGGCGGAACGTGGCGTTCATCGCCCCAGAAGAAAAACATTTTTTCCCACGGCAGGTTGCCGCTGGCATTGGCTGCAATCAAGGCGAACATGTTCCGTGGAGTCGATCCGCCGGACAGTGCAATGGTGAAGCGCCCGCGCTGCGCAATGGCATCGGCCGCGGCGCGCAAGACTTCATCGGCGGCCGCCTGAAAGAGATCCTGGGGCGTGGTCAATTTGCGCAGCTCCAGGCGAGTGCTCATGAAACCACCACATGCGCGCTACTCGCGTTCGTGGCAGCGCAACGCGCGGCGCCCAACAACCCGGCTTTGTCATTCGTGATCACCTGAACCGGAATGGCCTCCATCAACGGACGCAATCTTCCCTTATCAAGAAAAGCCCGCATAAATAAAGGGCCTGTGAGTTTCGGTAGAATCTTCGGCGAGATGCCTCCGCCCAGAAAAATGCCGCCGGTGGCCATCGTCTTCAAAGCCAGATTACCCGCTTCCGCGCCGTAAACCGAAATCCACAAATCAAGTGCCTGCTCGGCCCGAGAATTGCTGCCATTCAGTGCAGCGCGGGAAATCGCGGCTGCTGCATCTGCTTGGTCAAGCTGAACAGAAAATCCGGCAGGTTCTTCTCCACACCCTTTGCCGCGGAGAAACTCATACACATTCACCAGCCCGGGACCGGAGAGGATGCGTTCATAACTGACATGCCCGTAACGGCCGGCGAGGTGCTTCAACAATTCGATCTGCAATTCTCCTTGGGGCGCGAAATCCGCGTGTCCGCCCTCGCACGCGAAAACCTCGTATTGATTGCCGTTCCAGAACAATCCCGCTTCGCCTAAACCCGTGCCCGGCGCGATGACCGCCTGATTGCCCGCAGACGCTTCCACGTGGTTCAGCGCAATCAGATCTTCCGAGCCGAGAGCGCCAATGCCCCACGCACTCGCTTCGAGGTCATTAATCAAGAATGTGGCAGGCAATCGAATCTGTTTCGCGAGGCGGGATTGTTCGATGATCCAGGGAAGGTTCGAGGTTTCGACGCGCCCATTGTGTACCGGCCCCGCAATTCCGAAGCAGGCAACCTCGGGCATGGACTTCGAGTCTTGCAGAAACTTGGAGACGATCTCGCCGAGTTCGCTATAGTCGCGGCTCGGAAAGACCTGCTCGGAAATCATCCGTAGATGGCCATTTTGCGGCTGAAAATAGGCCAGCCGAGCGTTGGTTCCCCCAATATCGCCGGCCAGAATCATTTCTCGAAGTTCCTCCAGTGCCGTCCGTCGCGTTCCAAGAGTTCGTCTGCCTCTTTCGGTCCCCAGGTGCCCGACGCGTAATTCGGAAAATTCCGCGGGGGCAGCGCCTTCCACAGATCGAGGACCGGATTCACCACGCTCCATCCCGCCTCCACCATGTCCGCGCGCTGAAACAGTGTCTGATCGCCGATCATGCAATCGTGCAGCAGCCGCTCGTAACCGGTGCTGGGCTGCTTTCCGAAGTATTCCTGATATTCGAAGTTCATGTCCACTGTGCCCAGGCGCATCACCGGGCCGGGCACCTTGGCCGCGAATTGCAAGGAAATGCCTTCTTCCGGCTGGATGTGCAGAACCAACTGGTTTGGCATCAACTGCTGCACCGAGGTGTCGCGGAACAGAACAAATGGAGCCTGGCGGAATTGGATCACAATATGCGTATTGCGCGCCGGCATGCGCTTCCCGGTGCGGAGGTAGAAGGGAACGCCCGCCCAGCGCCAGTTGTCGATCAGCAGCTTCATGGCGACAAAGGTCTCGGTTCGCGAATCCGGCGCCACGTCGGCTTCGGAACGGTAGGCGGGGACATTCTCGCCATCTTCTACCCCCTCGCCGTACTGCCCGCGCACCGAGCGAGTCAAAACTTCCTCATCGCTGATGGGCTGGATGGCATGCAGAATCTTGGCCTGCTCGTCACGCACCGCATTCGCGTCAAACGAAATGGGAGGCTCCATCGCAGTCAGGCTGATGAGCTGCATAATGTGGTTGGGCACCATATCACGCAGCGAGCCTGCATGTTCGAAATAACTGCCCCGGCCTTCCACGCCCACAGTCTCAGCCACAGAAATCTGTACGTGATCGATGTACCGCCGGTTCCAAATAGGCTCGAAGATTCCGTTGGCGAAGCGGAATGCCATGATATTTTGCACGGTCTCTTTACCCAGGTAATGGTCGATGCGGTAGATTTGCTTTTCATCAGCGAGCTTGAGCAGCTGCTGGTTGAGGGCCTTGGCCGATTCCAGGTCGTGACCGAAGGGCTTTTCGATAACCACTCGGCGCCAATGATCGTTCTTCTGCTCCATCTGCCCGGTAGCCGCGAGCTTTTCGACAATGGGGCCGAAGAAGCTGGGAGCCGTCGCCATATAAAAGAACGCGTTTTGATGAGTGGAGTGATCCTGATCGATCTTCTCCATGCGCTCCTTGATCTTGGGATAAAGGGCATCATCCTTGAAATCGCCGGCAAAGTAATAGAAGCGGCGGGAGAAGTTTTCCCACGTTTCGCCCTTAACGCAGTCGCCGCAGTACTCTTTCACATCTTCCAGGATTTTTTTGCGGAACTCCTCGTCCGTCATCTGCGCCCGGGCAACGCCCAGCACCGCAAATTCTTTCGAGAGCAAACCCGCCCGGTCCAGGTTGTATAGCGCGGGGAGCAACAAGCGCGCTGTTAGATCGCCGGCCGCGCCGAAGATCACCATGATGCAAGGGTCACCTTGTTTGCCGACGCGCGGTACAGCCGGTGCGGCTTGTTCCGCCAATTGAGCCATGATCAGATCCTCGGAGTTCTTCGCTGAAACAAATTGTGGTTACGCGCTCTTCTTGACCGGCTTGGCAGCGCCTGCCTGGCCCTCGCCTGCTTCAACGTGTCCGCCAAATTTTTGCCGCATCGCGGAAAGCATTTTCTCGGCAAAGGTATGCTGCTGCCGCGAGCGGAAGCGCACATACAGCGCAGCGGTCAACACCTCCGCGGGTACGGCTTCCTCAATGGCAGACTGTATCGTCCAGCGCCCTTCGCCGGAATCCTGCACGTAACCCTCGTACTCGGAGAGCGTGGGATTCTCGGTCAAAGCCATCGCCGTAAGATCGAGCAACCACGAACTGACTACACTGCCCCGCCGCCAAACTTCTGCGATGTCGGGCAGATTCAGATCGTACCGGATATTTTCCGGCAAGTCTTTGCTGGTGGCATTCTTGAAGATATCGAAGCCCTCGGCATAAGCCTGCATGATTCCGTATTCGATGCCGTTGTGCACCATCTTCACAAAATGTCCGGAGCCCGACGGGCCGCAATGAATGTAGCCTTCTTCAGCCGAGCCGCCTAACTTTTCGCGGCCCGGTGTCCGAGGGATATCGCCTTTTCCGGGGGCCAGCGTCTTGAAAATGGGATCAAGCCGCTGCACCGCTTCGTCGGGACCGCCAATCATCATGCAATAACCGCGATCGATGCCCCATACGCCGCCGCTGGTTCCCACATCGACGTAGTGAATGCCCTTGTTTTTGAACGCTTCCGCGCGGCGCACATCATCTTTGAAATAGGAATTTCCGCCGTCGATGATGGCATCGCCAGCCTGCATGTGCTGTGCGAGTTTCTGCACTGTCTGCTCGGTGGGACCGCCGGAAGGCACCATGACCCACACCGCACGCGGCGGCGTGAGTTTACTAACCAGATCTTCCAGCGACGACGAACCGCCCGCGCCTTCTCCAGCAAGTTGCTTTACCGTATCCGCGCTCAGATCCGAGACCACAAGTTTATGTCCGCCGCGCATCAACCGCCGCGTCATATTCGCGCCCATGCGGCCGAGACCAACCATTCCCAATTGCATGAATCTCTCCTTACATTTGGCGCCGGCATCGCGCCCGCATTTTGCCGTCAAACTATCCCAAAGCCTTTTGAAACGCTGCCGCCAGCGTAGCCAACCCTGCGCTCACGTCGCGCCCTAAATGCACACGCAACGCGCGCCGTCCGCGCTCCGCCAGCACCTGGAAATCTCCACGCGCCTGCGCCGCCTTTACCACGCCGAATGTATATTTCTGCTCCGGTACCGGCAGTTCCACGGCATCGTCACAAGTGATCTGCAGGAACACTCCGCTGTTCGGTCCGCCTTTGTATGCCTGTCCCGTCGAATGCAGAAATCGAGGCCCAAAGCCCAGACAGGTTGCCACGTGCTTCTTGTCGCGCACCGCATGTCGAATGCTTTGCAAAGCCTTCTCGTGCTCGGTATTCATCTGAATGAATCCCAGCACGGCAAAGTAATCGCCCTTACCGATTCGGCCCAGATGCGCCTTCAAATATCCGGCAAGAGATTTGTCTCCGCCTGCAACCTTCGCCAAATCAGATGCATTTTTCTCGTCGGTGAACAGCTTGATGCCTGCATCTTCCAGCACAGGCTTTTCCGCGGGCAGAGAACCAGTCTTCTCGTATGCCGAAGTCAGGTTCCGCGTCGCAATCTTGCTGGCTTCTACGTCGGGCTGGTTGAAAGCATTAATTCCGATGATGGAACCGGCAACCGCCGTGGCGATCTCCCAGCGGAAAAATTCCGCGCCGAGATCATAAATGTCTGGCATGGAAATTCGTACGACCGGATGCCCTGCTTTTTCCAGCGCCGCCAGTTTTGCCTCCGTCGCAGCATCGTTCGCCGACCCGTTGTGAATGTAGGCAAACACCCGATCGTTGCCGTACACCTCCGGCGCCGCCAGTTGTTCGCGGTCTACAGGGATAATGCCCTTTCCAACTTTTCCCGTGGACTCGGCCAGCAGCTGTTCAAGCCATGCACCCAGGTCGGAAATATCGGGAGACGTGATGATCGTAACCTTGTCGCGCCCGCTTCGCGCCGCTGTGCCAAGAATGATTCCGAGCACTGCGCCGGGATTCTCTTCGACCGAAGCGGAAGCTCCGCACGCTCGAACCATCTCTTGCGCACGATCCAGGAATTTCTTCGTGTCCAGCCCGATCACTGCCGCCGGCACCATGCCAAAGTGAGAGAGCGCCGAGTACCGGCCGCCAATGGATGGCCTGCCAAAGAAGATATGCCGAAAGCGATCTCCCTCCGCCACCTTTTGCATCTTCGATCCGGGATCGGTGACGGCGATGAAGTGTGTGCCGGCCTTATCCGCCCCTACCGCCTTGGCTGTGAGGTCGAAGAAATATTGTTTGAAGATGTTGGGTTCTAGTGTGCTGCCGGATTTGCTCGAAACGATGAAGAGCGTTTTGGCAACGTCGATCTTGTTTTCAAACGCCTTTACCTGCGCGGGATCGGTGGAATCGAGAACGTGCAGATCGGGGTAGCCGGAGGTTTTACCAAATGTCATCCGCAAAACTTCGGGGCACAGGCTGGACCCTCCCATGCCGAGCAGAAGAACATCGGTGAAACCCGCGCTCCAGATTTCTTTGGCAAGATTCCGCAACTCCACCCAATGCGCGATCTGCTCTTCGGTGATGTCCAACCACCCCAACCAGTTCGCCTCATCGTCGCCAGTCCACAGCGAGGCATCGCGTTGCCAAAGGCGTTGCATTTTCCCGCCCGACTGCCAATCGGCGATCGTTGCATTTACATCGGCGGCCAGGCTTTCCGGCAGCGAAGATTTTAGGCGGCTCACGCGTTCTTTCCTTTTTGCTGCGTGCTTTTCTCCACGGCAGCCAGCAATTTATGAAACGCATCGGCAAACAGAGTCACACCATCGGCTGTCAGTTTGTCAGTAACTTCCTTGATGGAAATCCCTGCCTTCGCCAGATCGTCCATCACCTTCTGCGCACCCGCTACATCCTCGGTAAGACTATTTCTTAGCTTGCCGTGGTCGCGGAACGCGTCGATGGTGGCCGGAGGCATGGTATTCACCGTATCTGGCCCGATCAGTTCTTCCACGTACATAACGTCACGATAAGCGGGATTCTTCGTGCTGGTGCTCGCCCACAGAACGCGCTGAGTCTGCGCCCCCTTGGATGCCAACGCTTCCCAGCGAGGCCCACTGAAGATGCGCTCATAACGCTGGTAGGTGAGCTTTCCATTCGCAATCGCAACTTTACCGAGCAAGCTCTTCAGCAGTGCCTGCTGTTGCGTATCGTTGGCGGCCTTCAACTTCTCGTTGAGCATTGAATCCACCAGCGAATCGATGCGGCTGATGAAGAAGCTGGCTACGCCTCCGATTTTCTTCAGATTGCCGCCACGCTTCGCCAGATCCTCAAGTCCGGCGATGTGCGCCTCCGCAACCTTCTCGTAAACTTCCTGCGCGAAAAGCAAAGTCACATTTACATTGATGCCCTCGCCAATCGCCTGACGAATTGCGGGAAGACCCTCGGGCGTTCCCGGAATCTTAATCATCACGTTCTCGCGATTCACGGCCTTCCACAGGCGCCGAGCCTCGTCGATCGTCTCCTGCGTTTTGTGCGCGAGCAGCGGAGAGACTTCCAAGCTCACGTAGCCGTCGCGAAACTTCGAACTCTCATACACCGGGCGCAGGAGATCGGCCGCGCCTTGAATGTCGCGAATCGCGATCTGTTCGTAGCGTGCGGTCGTGTCCAGATCGCTGCGCGCAGCCAGCATCTTCAAAATATCATCGTACAGCGAACTGTCGCCGATTGCCTTCTCGAAGATCGACGGATTGGAGGTCATTCCGCGCAAACCATCGTCTTCGATCATCGTTTTCAGGCTCCCGCCGGTGATCAGATCGCGGCGAATGTAGTCGAGCCACATCGATTGCCCGTATCCGAGCAATGCTTTGAGAGGATTCGTAGCTTTCGAGGTTTCCAGAACTCCAGTTGGCTGCATATTGATTTCTCCCTGATGAACCGACGGCGGACGTCGCTTCGGATAAAACTAAACATGGTTCGGTCAAATCTCACTTGCGAGCGGGAAGCTGTGCGCGGCTACTTATCCGCGATTGCCTTGCGAGCTTCCGCAACTACTACATCCGCGGTGAAGCCGAAAAATTTCAACAAATCTTTCAACGGCGCTGAAGCGCCGAAGCGATGCATGCCGATCGTTCGTCCTTTCAATCCAACATAACGTCCCCAGCCGAATGTGGATGCCATTTCCACCGAAACCCGCGCCGTGACTGAAGAGGGAAGCACACTCTCTTTGTAAGCCACATCCTGCTGCTCAAAGATTTCCTGCGATGGCATGCTGACAACCCGCGCCTGAACGCCTTCCGTCTTAAGCTTTTCGTAGGCCTCAACGCACAGCGAAACTTCGCTGCCCGTGCCAATCAGAATCACATCAGGCTTTCCCCCAGGCGCATCGGCGAGAACGTAAGCTCCCTTAGCCGTGCCGGAAGCTGCGCTGAACTTCGTGCGGTCGAAGGTTGGAAGATTTTGCCTCGTCAGCACTAGCGCTACCGGCTCGTGCTGCAACTTTACGATGATCTTCCACGCTTCCACTACTTCATTCGCGTCGCCGGGACGGAGCACGATCAGATTCGGCATTGCCCGCAACGAAGCCAGCTGTTCGATCGGCTGATGCGTCGGCCCATCTTCACCAACGCCGATCGAATCGTGAGTAAAAATGAAGATCGAAGGAGCTTCCTCGAGTGCGGCCAGGCGAATGCTGGCGCGCATGTAGTCGCTGAAATTAAAGAAGGTCGCACCAAAGGCGCGAATTCCAGAAAGCGTAAGCCCGTTCACGCTCGCGCCCATCACATGTTCGCGCACGCCGAAATGCAGGTTGCGTCCGGCATACTGGCCCGGCTGAAAGTCGCCCGCCCCTTCAAACTTCAGCGCGGTCTTATTCGAGGTCGCTAAATCCGCTGAGCCGCCGATCAGCCACGGAATGTTTTGTGCCAGAACATTCAGCACTTTTCCGGAACTCTCGCGCGTTGCAATTCCTTTCGCGTCCGCGGGAAACGTGGGCAAGTTCTTATCCCAATCATCCGGAAGTTCGTGCCGCTCCATGCGATGCAAGCGGTCGGCCAGTTCCGGATATTTTGCCAAATACTCGGCGAACATCCTCTCCCATTTTGTGCGCGCATCATGCCCGCGCTTTCCCACTCCATCCCAGAAGTGTTCGCGCACGCCCTCCGGCACCAGAAACTTGGCGTCTTCGGGCCAGCCATAAAACTTTTTGGTCAGCCGCACTTCTTCTTCGCCCAGCGGTTCGCCGTGAGCTGCATTGGTGTCTTGTTTGTGCGGTGATCCATAGCCAATATGGCTGTCCACAATAATCAACGTCGGGCGATCCGTAGTTTTCTGAAAAGTTTCAAAGGCCCGGGCCAGCATCTCCAGATCGTTGGCATCGGCAACGCGGGTTACATTCCATTCGTAGCCGATAAAGCGTGTAGCCACATCTTCGCTGAACGACCAATCGGCCGGACCATCCAGAGTTATGTGGTTGTGGTCATATATCCAGCAGAGATTCGAAAGCTTGAGATGTCCGGCCAGCGACGCGGCTTCGCCGCCAATGCCTTCCATTAAATCGCCGTCCGAACATATGCTGTAGGTATTGAAATCAAAAACCTCAAAGCCGGGCCGGTTGAAATTCGCGGCCAGCCATTTGCTGGCGATGGCCATCCCCACGCTGTTTCCCACGCCTTGCCCAAGCGGCCCGGTTGTAGTCTCAACGCCGGTAGTGATGTGCGATTCAGGATGCCCCGGAGTTCGGCTTCCCAGTTGCCGGAAGCGCTTGATCTCCTCCAGGGGAACGGCCAGCTCTTTCAAAACTTCCCCGTCCTTGCTGACGTCTCGGACACCCGCGAGGTAAAGCATCGCGTACAGCAGCATGGAGGCGTGGCCGTTCGACAACACAAACCGGTCGCGGTTCAGCCACTTCGGATCTTCCGGGTCGTAGCGCAGAAATTCCTGCCACAGGCAATAAGCGACCGGCGCCAAGCCCATGGGCGCTCCGGGATGTCCGCTGTTGGCCTGTTGTACCGCATCGATTGCGAGGGTGCGGATTGTGTTAATGCAAAGCGTATCCAGTTGCTTGCCGGTCACTACCGCTTGTTCGCTGACTGCCATGCGATGCGTGCTCCTTCCAGGGACAACTTCGCCGACGGCAATAGTGTTCCATTGGTCAGCCTATTAGAGTTCCATGGGCAGAAAAGGGTTTCAGCTGCTGCCATCGAGTGTATCAATTTCCGGCGAACCCATGTCTACGGTTGTGTGAAAATACGGGAAAATGTGGAAAACAGATGCAATGGAAAAAAGATGCGCGGAAGAAAATAATGAGGAGAACGTAAGGGAACTGAGGGTTTAGGGAGAAAGATGAAGAAGAATTAGTGTTTGTTATTTCAGCAACTGCAGGTAGCTGCTCTCGCTCTTCGAGGATCTTGTAGCTTCTTGAACGTACTTCAAAAACTGCCGTAGATTTTCTTTACCGGCGGGATCCATTCCCTCGAAGCGAACGCGAACGCCTCCAGCCTGCGCGCTGCGAGTGACTACGCCATTCAACGCCAATCCCTTCACCCAAATCTTGCCGCTCGCAACCCAAAGTCCGATTTCAACCTTAGCCCCGCCGCTGATGTGGGCTGCGGTCTCCACCTGGCAACCACCCCTGCTGGTATTAGAAAGATTGCCCCAGATGGGAGCATCCGCGTCATTGACACGCAGCTCTACGGCCACAAAACACTTGATTCTGGGATGACTACGTCGATCCTGTCCCCAAGTCGAGCTAAAGATATCAGGCTCAAATGGAGGAATCGCCGAAGCTGAAGCTGGCAGTGCCTGCGGCGGAGGTTCCGGCGCAACTTTGGTTGATTTGGTCGCGGCCGTATTGCGCGAAGCTTCGCGCTTGATCTCGCGCATGGCCGCCAGCAGAGCCTCTTCTCTTTTTTCCGGCGGGGCATCGCGATAGGTCTGCAGGAGTTTTCCGAGGTTCCGTGCCAGGTCTGGATCGGCCAGCATCCTAGTCCAGTCTGTTCCCAATGCGGCGTTAGACTTTGAATCACTCATCTGAAATATATTTTCTTCGTCGCCTTGGAAAGCAGGCCCGTTTTAAGCTTGAACCACCACTCGTTCTCCCACAAGATGACCGAAGTCATCATGGGGCGAGGTCCGCAAGTGAATTTCAATCCACTTGTTCCTTGCCAATCAGATAGTCGCCAAGTAATGTCCGTTGCTCGGCGGTGAGGGCCAGAAATTCAAACCCGTACTGGTATCCGCGGCGATAGCGAACCACCGCGCGCACTTCCCATGGAACCGCTGATCCGGGGACTAAAGATCCGGGGAATAAAAAGCTCAGCCCGACTACCTCACCTGCACCCAGTTCTTCTGCCAGAAGTATGCCGATTCCGGCTTGTGATAGATCCCTACAGTGGCCCTCGATTTTTTGGTGCTTATTTCCCAGAAGATAACTTACGGTGACGCGGAAATCGGCGCGGTATCGCGGATGCCGTCGGCGTCGCCGGTCAGCTTGGCTGGTAGCAGGTTTTGAACTCGAGGCAGGCATGAAGTAAATCAATATTCTGCAGGCTAACGGTTGTTGTTATTGAAGCTCGATGCTAGTTGAACCTGTGTGAGCCATGCTGGTCCGCGTAAGCGGTCCCGAAGACAGGGCCAGTGCAAGTAGTAAAAACCGGACGCTTTGGTACGGACCAATCTCCCTTCACTCTATCGGCAGGCGCGAGAAAGTAGAAAGTGTCCAAAGTAACGCAGGCCAATATAATCTTCATATTATTTGCACAATCATCGATCTCGGCCCATTACAGGTCAATTACCGGTCGCGGGGTGAAAAAGCCAGACGCATCAGGTTCCAAGGTGGCATCCAATCCTCCGGCCATGCCGTTTTTGCATCGCAACGTATCTCCCACGAATCAATAACAAGGCGTTATGCTATGAATGACAGAGGTTGTCCCGAAGAAGTTCTATATAGTGGGATTTTTTCACAACCAGAAATGCTCCGATTCCTATCTCAACCAGACCGTAGACGTCCTGTTCTCGCGCTCCTGCTGCTTTTCGTCGCCACTGGCCTAACCGCGCAGACTGCCTCGCCCACGCCTTCGATCTCTTTGCCGGGATCGCAGAGCCCCTTCACCGGCAGTGAACCTGAGGGCAAGGCCACTGCCAATGTTTTGCAATTGAGTTTTCAGGAGGCCATCGACCGCGGCTTGCGTAATAATCTCGGCCTGCTGCTCTCCGGCGATCAGACCCTGACGGCTCGGGGCGAGCGCTGGAAAGAACTCAGTGAATTACTGCCGCACGTCTCCGGCCAGGTGCAGGAAGACGTTCAAACTCAGAGTCTGGCTGCGCTTGGCTTCCAAAAATTGTTCCCGCTGTTTGGGCTGAAGGGTCCCATCCCGCCGGTAGTTCCCGCCTTCAACTACTTCGATGCGCGCGCTTCGCTAACTCAATCTCTGTTTAATTTCAGCAACCTCGAAAAAGAACGCGCCGCCTCCGAGGGCCTGAAATCGGCGCAGTACAACTACAAAGACGCTCGGGAGTTGGTCGTGCTCGCCGTGGGAAATGCCTATCTGCTCGCCATCGCCGCCTCCGCTCGCATTGAAACTGCTGACGCGCAAGTGAAGAATGCTCAAGCCCTTTACAACAAGGCGGCCGATCAGTTCAAGGCTGGACTGAGTCCAGCCATCGACGCCCTGCGCTCCCAAGTGGAGTTCCAAACCCGTGAGCAGCAATTGATCGCGGCTCGCAACGACTTCGCCAAGCAGAAATTGTCGCTGGGTCGGGTCATCGGTCTGCCGTCTGGCCAGGAATTTGTCCTCACCGAGAAAGTTCCTTACCAGTCGCTGACTCCTTTGCCCATCGATACTTATCTGCAGCGCGCTTATACCACTCGCTCCGACTACCAGGCGGCTGTGGCGCAGCTGCGGGCTGCGGAGCTCCGGCGCAAGGGCGCCACGGCCGAACACTATCCCTCCCTGGACGTGAACGCGAACTACGGAGATGTTGGCGTAACCCCGGCCCATTCCAACGGCACTTGGCAGGTGGACGGCGGCATCACGATTCCCATCTTCGCCGGTGGAAAAACTCACAGCGATGTTCTCGAAGCTGAATCGCAGTTGAAGCAGGCCCGCTCGCAATTGAATGATCTGCGCGGCCGCATCGATTATGAAGTCCGCGCCTCGCTGCTGGACCTGAACTCCGCCGCCGATCAAGTGGAAGTCGCCCGCAGTTCCGTAGATTTGGCGGACCAGGCTTTCACGCAATCGAGCGATCGCTTTGCGGCCGGCGTAACCGACAACCTGGAAGTGGTGCAGGCGCAGGAAGCCGTGGCCAGCGCTCATGAAAGTTATATTCAGAGTCTTTACGCGCATAATCTCGCTAAGATTGAATTGGCGCGGGCCATCGGCGATGCCGAACAGGGAGTTAAGCGCTATTTGAAAGGTAGTCAATAACTCATGGAACCGACGACGCAAACCGCTGCGGCCGCACCGCCGGATGAACCTAAAAATGATCAGTCTAAAAACGATCAGGCGAGAAACGATCAGCCTGAATCCCGAACCAAGCCCCTGCCGGCGACGGAACGAGACTTTCACACTCGTCCCTCCCGTACCTCCAGTCCCGGCTTTCGCATCGCGGTCGTGATTGCTGTGCTCGCGCTGCTGGTGGTGGGATTCTTCGTCTACCGTTATGTCACAAGTTATGAATCCACCGACGATGCTCAGGTAGACGGCCATATCAATTCCATCAGCACTCGCATCTCCGGCCACGTTGTGAGTCTGAATATTCAGGATAACCAGTATGTGAAGGCGGGTACCGTGCTGGTGGAAATCGATCCCGCCGATTATCAGGTAGCCCTCGATAGCGCCAAAGCCGACTACGAAAGCGCGCAGGCTGCCGCCTCAGCGGCCGGGGTTAACGTCCCTATCACAGACGTCAACACCAGCAGTCAGGTTTCATCATCCGATGCCGATGTTGCCAGCGCACATGCTGGAATTGCCGCCGCCAGACAACAATTCGAGGCGGCCAAAGACCAACTGGACCAGGCTGAAGCCAACAACGTCAAAGCGCAAAACGATCTCGGCCGCTACAAGCAACTGGTGGACAAGCAGGAAATTTCGCAGCAGCAATACGACGAAGCCGTGGCTGCCGCCAAGGGCAATGCCGCCGCAGTTGCAGCGGCCCGTGCCAACGCCGATGCCGCGCAGTCGCAGGTGACGCAGGCCCAGCAGAAACTGGTGCAGGCCGAAGCCAATTGGCGCAACGCCCAGACCGGACCTAGGCAGATGGAAATCCAACGCTCTAGAGCCGCATCGGCTTTGGCGGATGCGCAGCGAAAGAAAGCCGATCTTGATCAGGCGCGGTTGAACTTGCAGTACACCAAGGTCATTGCTCCGGTGGATGGCGTAGTCAGCGATCGCACCGTCGAAGTCGGCCAGAATGTTTCTCCCGGCCAGGAACTGATGAAGATAATTCCTCTCAACGATGTGTGGATCACCGCCAACTACAAAGAGACCCAGTTGCGGGAGATGAAAGTTGGCCAGCACGTCACCATCGAAGTCGATGCCAACGGTCAAAGCTACAAAGGCACGGTGAACAGCATTGCCGGCGCAAGCGGCGCACGTTTCAGCTTGTTGCCTCCCGAGAATGCGACCGGAAACTACGTAAAGGTGGTGCAGCGTATTCCGGTCAAGATTGTGCTCGATCCCGGAGAAAACAAAGATCAATCGCTGCGCCCCGGCATGTCGGTGGATCCCAAGGTTTGGATTCGGCAATGAACGTAGCGGCTGCCCCGCTCGATCATGAGGCTTGGCGTCCCGCGATCAATCCATGGATCATCGCGATCACCGTCACCCTCGCGACTTTCATGGAGGTGCTCGACACTTCCATCGCCAATGTCGCGCTGCCGCACATCGCAGGCAGCCTTTCCGCTGGACAGGATGAAAGCACATGGGTCCTGACTTCTTACCTCGTCTCCAACGCCATCGTGCTTCCGCTCAGCGGCTGGCTTTCTTCGATCATGGGCCGCAAAAATTTCTACATGAGCTGCGTGGCGCTTTTCACCGTAAGCTCTTTCTTGTGCGGGTTGGCGCCGAACCTGGCAACGCTCATCGTATGCCGGGTTCTCCAAGGCGCCGGAGGGGGCGGGCTGCAGCCCAGCGAGCAAGCCATCCTAGCCGATACTTTTGAACCGAAAAAACGTGGCATGGCCTTCGCGGTTTACGGTATTGCGGTAGTCACCGCGCCGGCGATTGGGCCCACACTCGGCGGATGGATCACCGACAACTTCACCTGGCGCTGGATTTTCTTCATCAACATTCCAGTCGGAATCATTTCCATCCTGCTTACCTCGCGGCTCATTCAAGACCCGCCCTTTCTCAAACGACGCAAGCTCAGCGAAACTAAAATCGACTATGTTGGTTTGGGTTTCGTGGCGCTCGGTCTGGGCGCCTTGCAGATTGTCCTCGATAAAGGGCAGCGCGATGATTGGTTCGAATCGCACTTTATCGTGACCCTGTCGATCATCGCTGCTGCGGCTTTGATCTTCGTGATCTTCTGGGAGTGGACGCACAAGGATCCCATTATCGATCTGCACCTTTTTCGCGATCGAACTTTCGGTGTGTCCAGTTTATTGATGTTCATGTTGGGATTTGCGTTGTTGGGCAGCACTCTTCTGCTGCCTTTATTCATGCAGACCCTGCTCGGGTACACTGCGGAGCGGGCAGGTCTGGCGCTGATGCCGGGCGGCTTCACCATCATCGTACTGCTGCCTCTGGTCGGGTTTCTGCTCTCACGCTACAGCCCCCGCTGGCTGCTCGTCTTTGGCCTGGTGATATTGTCCGGATCTCTATTTCACATGGCCGGTTTCGATCTGGATATCGACTTCCGCACCGCGGCCGTCGCCCGCATGTTTCAAGCGGCTGGAATGGCATTCCTGTTTGTCCCCATCAACACGGCGGCTTACGCATTTCTGCCTCGAGATAAAAATAATGCCGCATCCGGTCTGATGAACTTAGCTCGCAACATGGGGGGGAGTGTCGGAATTTCCCTGGTTACAACCATGCTTGACCGGCGCACTCAGGTTCACTTAAACGATCTATCCCACAATGTCAGCGCGTCCAATCCCGCCTTCCGCTCGATGCTCCAGGGCGCGACGCAGGCCATGCGGGCGCACGGCTCGAGTGGGGCGTTTGCCACCCAGCAGGCATACGCTCTGGTTGCGGGCACGATGCAGCGGCAGGCTGCCATGCTGGCCTATCTCGATGATTTCCGGCTTCTTGGTATATCCATCCTGGTGATGGTTCCCTTAGTATTCCTGATGAAAAAAGGTAAACCCGGCGGCGGGATGGCGGTACACTAGAGCCGGAGCAGCGAGGCAAGCCATGTTTCGTCTGATCAGCATTGAACGCGAGTATGGCTGCGGCGGCGGCGCCATTGCCGCTGAACTAGCCAGTCGTCTGAGTTGGAAGCTCTGGGATCATCTCCTCACCGAGGAAATTGCCCGCATCGCCAACGTGGATTGCTCCGCCGTCAAGCGCTGCGATGAGCGCATGGATAGCCGCTTTCACCGCTTCGCCAAGGCTTTCTGGCGCGGCAGCTATGAGCGCGGCACCCGCCTTGAGAACCAGGTATTCGACGCCGACTGCATGGTCTCAACCATGGAGCAGATCGCTCCCAAAATTGCCGAGGAAGGCAATGCCGTAGTGGTGGGCCGCGGCGCGCCGTTCTTCCTGCGCGAGCAGCATGACGCTTTTCACGTCTTCCTCTACGCGCCGCGCAGCGAAAAGATACGCCGCCTGGTAGAAGATGGAACCACGGAAGCGGAGGCGGAAGAAATGGTCGACACCGTCGACCGCGAGCGCATCGCCTTCGTCAAACACTACTTCGGCGCTGACTGGCCCACCCGATCTCTTTACCATGTGATGATCAATACGGCAGTGGGAAACGAATCGGTCATCGAGACGATTCTCAACACCATGCATCTAGTCGAAGGCCGCCCCAAGGCGACGGACTATGAACCGGCCAAGGTTGAGAGCTCTGTTTAGCAGTTGGCGAGAGCCTATGGCCAAGTAGGTTTGGGAAGGGCACGACTTCGGTCGTGCCATTAAGTGTTGAAAATTTGTTCGCGCTTTAGCGCCTGAGGTAAGCTTCTTGCGTTGCGGTTCCTAGGTTCGATCAAACTGGGCATCTGCCCTATAGTTGTCATGTGCTAAATAGGAGAAGACAAACAGTGGATTAGCCAACGGCCAGAGAAGGCGGAAACTACCTTACTCACCGAGTTTCATAAGTGGGCGTCCCCAGTTGAATTACGTCAGAAGAGCCACGGCCGCAGCTCTTCGCGCGCTGGATGCCGAAGTTGAGTCTCTTTCAGACCGCGTCAAGAATCTCGAAGGCCAGCGTTAGCGCGGAGCGCGGGCCTTTGCGGCGCCGGGCAGCAATCCTCAGCACAAACATCCGCCCGCGGTCCCAGCGCTCCCAACGCCCGCCGCTCCAACCCCGGATTCATCCGCTCCACAATCAGTTCGCGAATCATACCGATAAACTTCGGATGCACGCCCACGGTTTTCGCCCGCGTCATCGGCAAGCCCAGCGAATCGCAGAGCTGCCGCGCTTCCACGTCCAGGTCGTACAACACTTCCATGTGATCGGAGATGAAGCCAATCGGCGCCACGACCACCGCCGACGCCAGATTTTCCGCCTTCACCCGGCGCAGGAAATCCAAAATGTCCGGCTCCAGCCATGGCTGCCCCGGGGCGCCGCTGCGACTCTGGTAGACGAGCGCGTCACTCTTATGCCCGAGCGCTTCCGAAACCAGACGCCGCACCTCCTCCAACTGCCGCACATAATCACTCGTATTCGCCATGGAAGTCGGAACGCTGTGCGCGGTGTATACAATCTGCACATTTTCCCGCGCGTCAGCGGCCAAGGCTCGCAACGCCTCCCCCACTCGCTCCACAGTCGCCTCGATGAAGGCAGGATGGTTAAAGAATGCCCGTAGTTTGTCTACTTGCGGCGCGCCTGGTTCACCCTGAGAAAGCTCAACTTCGCTTTGCGCCCGCGCAATGTCCTCGCGATACTGCCGGCACCCTGAATACGAGCTGTAGGCCGAAGTAACAAAGCCGATGGCGCGCTGAATGCCATCCTGCTTCATCTGCCGCAAAGTGTCGGCGAGCAGCGGATGCCAGTTTCGGTTTCCCCAATAAATGGGCAGCTTAGGCCCGTGTTGCTCCAACTTCGTATCCAGTGCCGCGATCAGTTCACGAACTTGCTGGTTGATCGGGCTCTTGCCATCGAAGTGGTAATAGTGTTCGGCGACAGCGAGCATGCGCTCGCGCGGAACGTTCCTTCCACGCAGCACATTTTCGAGGAAGGGAATCACTTCTTCGCGAGATTCCGGACCACCGAAAGAAACCACCAGGATGGCGTCGTAGCTCATGTCGGGATCGTTGCCGAGACTGATTGTAGAGTGTACTGCGGTCAGCCCTCGTCTAACTAGAAAGCGAGCCGCAACGCGAACTGAATCTCGCGCGGAGTTCCCGAGCCAACGGGGCTAATCGGCGTGGTTGTATTGACCGTAGTGATGATGCTGCCGAATCCCGTGGTGTTCGACGGGTTGAATGTGGCCTGCGGCGGACCCAACTGCGGATGGTTGAGGATGTTGAAGAACTCGGAGCGAAACTGGAGGCTCGCGTGCTCCCACAACGAAATTGTCCTGCCCAAACCGAGATCGATCTGCCAGGTGCCCGGCCCGCGGAGGAGGTCGCGCGGCGCAGTGCCGAATTCTCCGGCCGGGGTAGCAAATGCTGCCGGATTGATCCACTCCGCAACGCTTTTGCCCCCCGGCGGAGTGAGAGAAACTCCCGGAACCAGGTCGGGACGCTCCGTGCCGGAAGCCCCGTCCGGTGCTGTATAACTGCTGGGCATGAGCACATTCACGGGAAAGCCGGTGCGGGCCAGCGCGGTGGTCGTCAGCTCCCAGTCGGCTAGGATAGTGCTTGCCGTCCCGGAATCATTCAACAACGGCTTGCCCCGCCCGAAGGGCAGCTGATAGACCGCATTGCCATTGACCACGTGCGTGGCGTCCCAGGTGCCGCTGGCGCGATCGCAGGCCAGGCACAGCGGATTCTGCGGCGATATTTCGTCGCCATCGCCGCTGCCGTTGGAGCCGTTGTCGATCTCGTGCGAATACGTGTAATTGGCCGTTACCAGCAATCCGTGGGTAAGCGAACGCCGCAATGCCGCGGAGAGACCGTTGTACGAGCTCATGCCGACCGATCCGCGCCACGGTATGGCGGGAGCAAATGCCGGATATTGCACCGCCCCCGTGGCTGGATCGATCAAGTTCACCACGTTGGTTTCCAGTAGACGCACGCCGTGACTTCCCAGGTAGTAAACCGTGCCCACGAAGTTGTCGGGCAACTCCCGCTGCACTGAGAAGCTCCACTGCTCAACATACGAGTCCTTGCGGTTCCGTTCTTCCGCGTTCGGTGAGAGAGTCCCGGGGCCAGTAAAATAGGGATCGACCGGATACGTGAGCTGCAAGCTCGAAGCGCTTTTCACCGAATAGGAGGGCACTTCGTTCTTGGCGGGCAGATTCTGATCGTCCAGCTGTCCGTCTTCGTGATAGATGCCGAACCCGCCTCGAACCACCGTCTCGCCATCCTTCCATGGCATCCAGGCAAAGGCCACGCGGGGATCGATATCGCCGTAGTTCTGATTGCCGAAGCTCGCGCCCACGCCACAGAATCCCTGCGGCCCGCAGGTGGCGAAATCGAATGGGTTGGCCAGCCCATTCGCCTCGTGGAAGAGGTCGAAGATGGTGTAGCGCAAACCCAGGTTCAGGGTAAGACTCGGACTCCACTTGTACTCGTCCTGCGCGTAGCCGACATAATCATTCTTGCGCAAGTGGTTCACCGGCAAGGCTCCGGACAAGCTGGCTCTCGTCAGCTGATTCGCCGCCAGATCTTCGATCGTGGAAAACGTGATTTTTCCATGGTCCCCGTATTCCTGATTCAATTGAATGCGGCGGAATTCCGCTCCAAACTTCAAGATATGCCGGCCATAAACCCAGGTCAGGTTGTCGATCCCGGAAAATGAGTTGCCCACATAGATGCTGTTGTAATCATAATTCTGAGTGATGAATCCCGGACCGGGGCCGGTGGCAACCACAATTTCGTAGTCGGTGCCGTTTCTGCCGCTGTTGTAAGTGTTGGAGGTAGCGCGATTGAATCCAAACTTGACCTCATTCACCAGGTTGGGATTGAAGATGTGCAGCAATTCGAGTGCGCCATTCACCGGCGCGGAGACCCTTTGCTGCAGGTCCGTCGCGGCAGCCGAAACCGGCTGCGTGTCCACGGAGCGATCATAGTTGAATCGCATGAAGGCAGTGGTCTCAGGCGAGAAATGATGATCGAGGCGCACCATCGCCGAATTCTCGTTGACCACCTGAGTGCATGAGCAGGTCAGCAGATCATAGTCCGCGTAGTTCGGGTCACCGGGGTCGGTGGCTGGCGTCCAGGGTGTCAGAATCGTCTTTGGACCTGCTCCCGGGAAGGCGTTGATGATCCCGTAGATCGGTGACGAGGCCGGAACGGTTGCAATGAGCGCTGCGCTCGGCACGTCGCCGCTCACCGGAAATCCCCAGTTTTGCTGGTATGCTTCCGAAGCGATAAAGAAAAATGTCTTGCCCTGCTTGATGGGCCCGCCCAGCGATCCGCCGAACTGATTCAGACGAAGCGGTTGTTGCGCTTCGCGGTTGGAGGCCCATTCCGGCACGGGCGCGTCAAAAACGTTGTTCCGCAAGAACTCGAAGAGGCGCCCGTGGAATTGGTTGGTGCCCGAAGGCGAGGTGACGGCCAGTTGCGGGCCGCCGGTTCCGCCTTCCTCGGCAGATGCCATCAGCGAATCCACGCGGAACTCCTGGATCGCATCCAGCGGAATGGCGAGCCGCACCCAGGGACGCTGCGTCTGATTCACGACGTTGGTTGAATCCACGCCGTCGTAGGTCCAGTTGCTGTCATCGAGTCCCCGTCCCGCGAACCGAATTGTCCGCTGATTGCTGCCGCCTGTGTCAATAGCGCCGGGAACGAAAGCCGTCAGCGCGGCCCAGTTGCGGCCATTCAGCGGCAATTCATCCGCCTGCGTTTTTTCGATCAAACCTGTCACCGCGCTGGTGTTGCGGTCCATCAATGCCGAACTGGCGGAGACCTCCACGCGTTCGTCGTGGCCGGTAACTTGCAGAGTCGCATCCAGCGTTCGCGTACGGCCGATGACCTCCTCCACATCTACGAACGTGAGCGACTTGAAGCCTTCATGTTCAAATGTGATGGTGTAAATTCCCACCCGCAACTCTGGGATGTCGTACGCTCCGGTCGAAGAGGAAATGGTTTTGCGTTGCAACCCGGTCGCACTTTGCACGGCGGTGACCTGAGCCTGCGGCAGAACTCTTCCCGAGGAATCGGTGACAATGCCGCTCAACCCTGCGCGATCAATCTGTGCTAGCGATGAACACACAAGACACAGGATGACGCCAACCAGACCGGCAATCTGCATCGTTCCCCCGCGAGGTTTCCGCCTGCGCTGGCTGGAAAAAACAAGAGAAGTTGAATTCACGCGAAGCACCAACCCCAGGTGATTCGTCTCAGGGAGCATTCTCTCACTGAATCGAGGGAAGGTTCTTAATTTCACTTTAAGTTCCTTGTGGGAGATTCTGAAGCAAACTCTGCGGGGCCCGGGAGTTCGATACCGACAGGATACAAAATACCAGCCGGTCATGCATAGGAGCGATAGTACAAACCTTGGAGTCAAAAAGTAGCGGCGCGCGTTTGGCGAGTGAAAGTAATCGTTGGGATATAAAGTTTTTAAAAGCTTGGAACCCTCCCAGAAGACATAACAGCCCGGTGCAGGACCGTTCCTAAGAGTAAAGGGAATTATTAGCAACCAAACAATCTAGCAAACGTCTATTACGCAGTAGTGACGCGACGATCAATTTGTAATGAATTCCTGTCAGAGCCGGTCGGACGGTATGCCGGAGGCGCCAAGGCTGCATGTTACGCTTTCTAGGCAGACTATGAAGACGCTGAACCGGGTCTTTAAAGCATTTCAATATCGCGATTTTCGTTTGATGTGGTTTGGCGCCTGCACTTCCAGCATCGGCACCTGGATGCAAATCGTCGCTCAGGGTTGGCTCATCTATCGCCTCAGCCACTCGGCATTCTTGCTTGCGCTCGATCAATTCCTCGGTGGCATCCCCATTTTTCTCTTCTCTCTGATCGGCGGCGTAGTGGCCGACCGCCTGGAGCGCCGTAAGATTCTGCTCGGCTCCCAGTGGGTACAAATGTCAACCGCCGGGCTGCTTACCGTACTGGTAGTGACCGGGTCGGTGCATGTCTGGCATATCCTTTGTCTTTCTTTTATCTCCGGCTTGGCGCAGTCCTTTGGCGGGCCAGCCTACATGGCGCTGATTCCCACTCTCGTCGATCGGGAAGACATGCCGAACGCCATCGCATTGAATTCCATCCAGTTCAACGTAGCGGTGATGGTCGGGCCGGCGCTGGCCGGGCAGGCTCTGGCAAAGCTGGGAGAGAGTTGGTGCTTCGGCCTGAACGCGCTTTCCTTTCTTGCCCCGATCATATCGTTGACGATCATCACCGCGCGCTTCCTGCCGGTAAAGACTACGGAAACCATGTTCAACAGCCTGAAGCAGGGCATTCAGTTCGCCCGCAAGCAGACTTCGATGGAAGCTTTGATCGTGCTGGCTTTCTGCATGACCGCTCTGGGCATGCCGATGCGTACCTACATTCCCGTGTTCGTGAAAGATATTTTCCATCGGGGTCCGGAAACGTATGGCAACTTGCTGTCCTTGATGGGGCTGGGATCGATCGTTGGATCGCTGACCATCGCGGGCCTGGGCAATATAAAAAGAAAAGGAAGCATCGCCCTCGTTGCGCTCATGTGCCTGGGCGCGGGAATTTCCGGCTTCGCGATTTCGAAGTCAGTGCCGGCCAGCGGCGCCATTCTGGTCCTGGTGGGTGCATCAATGATGGCAGTCTTCGCTACGGTGAATTCGCTGGTGCAGTTGATCACCACCAACGAAATGCGCGGACGAGTAATGAGCGTCTATAACGTCGCCTTCCGCGGCGGCATGCCCATGGGCAATCTGCTCTCAGGCTGGCTCGTTCCAATATTTACGGCGCCCTGGGTGCTGGGCGTGAATGGAATTCTCCTGGTTTTGCTGGCCCTATATTTTCTGCTGGTGCAACGGCGGGTAGCCGCGCTCTGAGCAAATCAAGCTCTAAGTTTTCAGGGAAGTGTTCGGACGTCTGAATGGTGCGCCCGGAGAGATTCGAACTCCCGACCTATTGCTCCGGAGGCAATCGCTCTATCCATCTGAGCTACGGGCGCTCACCAATAGCTTCAGTTTACATGGATGGTTCACAAGCATCAACGTCGGCAGTGTGCGGTCGCGGTGCGAGGCGGGAGTCAGGCGCAGACCCATCGCAGCGCGAAACGCAAACCCTCTTGCAGGCGCGAGAACCAGTTTAGGTTTGTGGAATGTAAAAACTGTGCGCGCTTACCAGCGTCCGCCGCCACCGCCGCCGCGACCGCCACGGTCCCCACCACGGCCACCTCGGTCTCCCCCGCGATCGCCACCTCGGCCTCCGCGATCGCGTCCGCCTCCTCCGGCGTGCTCAGTCTTGGGGCGCGCCTCGTTTACGTTCAGCGTGCGGCCGCCGACCTGCGTGCCGTTCAGCGCCGTGATGGCTTTCTCTCCATCTTCGTTGCTGGCCATTTCCACAAAGCCGAAGCCGCGCGAACGTCCGGTATCGCGATCGGTCATAATGCTGATCCGGTCCACTTGCCCAAACGGTTCGAACATCTGCCGCAGTTCGTCTTCCGATGTGTTAAAGCTCAAATTTCCGACAAAAATATTCTTCACGCGTCGACCTCTGCATTGACTTGTCGAAGTGCAAGCTCAATTCGGCGGACTGGCAGGTCGGGGACGCCTTCCTGAAAATCGAGACCGGAGCTAGCGAACAGTCGAATGCGGCACGAAGTATAGCAGGTTTGTCAATTTGGGCATGTTAAAACGGGATTTGGGTGGTGGGCTACTTTGAATTCCTCCGCGCCTCTCTCACTAAAAAATAAGAGCCGGAACAGAGGAGTAAAACAACGGACACTAAGAGCCCAGGGAGGGAATGTACGTCTTTCCAGTCGCCAAGCATCAAATTTCGGACCCAAAGCGCACCGGCAATCGCCGCTATCAGCCAAGCCGCCACGACAAGTTTTATTCGCCAATTCATTTACGCCGCTCTCCCTCGCAGCCGCTATCGAATTGACTTCCGACTTTACCCCTCGACCTCTGCCATTGCGCCCCTCTTGCGCTTGTTCGATTGCAGAATCTTTTTCCGCAGCCGCAATGACTTGGGAGTGATTTCCACAAATTCATCATCCGCAATGAATTCGATCGCCTGCTCCAGATTCAGATTCCGGAAGGGCACGAGCCGAATTGCCTCGTCGGCTGTCGAAGCCCGCATATTCGTGAGCTTCTTTTCGCGCACGGCATTTACGTCGAGATCATCGTCTTTCGCGTTCTCACCAATGATCATTCCCTCATATAGCTCAACGCCCGGTCCCACGAAAAGCTCCCCACGCTCCTGCAGTCCCCAAAGCGCGTAGGCCGTCGAAGTCCCGGACCGGTCCGCGATCAACGCTCCGGTGAGCCGGTGCGGAATTTCTCCTTGCCACTCCGTATATCCATCGAACAAGGAATTCATTACGATGGTCCCGCGTGTATCGGTGAGCAACTGGCTGCGCAGCCCAATCAGTCCGCGGCTGGGCACGCGGAACTCAATGCGAACTCGCCCGTAGCCGTGGTTGTGCATGTTGGTAACTTCGCCCTTGCGCGATCCCAACTGCTCCATCACCACGCCCACGAATCCTTCCGGCACGTCGATTGTGAGATGCTCAACCGGTTCCATCAGCCTGCCAGTTTCTTTGTCGCGCTTGGTCACAATCTCCGGCTTGCCCACCATGAGTTCGTAGCCTTCGCGCCGCATCATTTCGATGGTGATCGAAAGCTGCAGTTCGCCGCGCCCCAGCACTTTAAATGAATCGGTCGTGCCCATTTCTTCCACGCGCAGAGAAACGTTGGTGAGCAGTTCTTTCGCAAGGCGCTCTCGCAGGTTTCGCGATGTAACGTAAGTTCCCTCGCGTCCTGCAAATGGCGAATTGTTCACCGTGAAGGTCATCGCGATGGTCGGCTCATCGATCACAATCGGCGGCAGTGGCGCCGGATTTTCCGCGTCGGTTATGGTTTCGCCAATCGTGATTCCTTCCACGCCCGCCACCGCGACAATATCGCCCAACACGGTTTCCGTAATATCAGTCCGCTTCAGTCCGGCAAAAGAAAACAGTTTGGTGATCTTAGTTTTCTGCATCGTGCCGTCGAGCTTGGCGATGACCACATCCTCGCCCGTGTGCATCGTTCCGCTAAAAACGCGCGCGATGGCCAGCCGTCCCAGATAGTCGCTGTAATCGAGGTTCGCAACCAGAATCTGCAGTGACCCCGTCGGATCGCCCTTGGGCAGCGGAGTCGTATTCAGGATCGCGTCAAAGAGCGGCCGCAGATCTTCGCCGGCGACCTTAGTGTCGGTTGATGCCGTCCCTGCTTTCGCATTCGTGTACAAAACCGGAAAGTCGAGCTGATCTTCTTTCGCGTCAAGATCGATGAACAGATCGTAAATTTCGTTGAGCACTTCCTGCGGACGCGCATCCGGCCGGTCAATCTTATTGATCACCACAATCGGCGGCATCTTCGCTTCCAGCGCCTTGCTCAGCACGTAGCGCGTCTGCGGCAATGGACCTTCGCTGGCATCCACCAGCAACATCACTCCGTCCACCATCTTCAGAGCGCGTTCGACCTCGCCGCCAAAGTCACTGTGGCCAGGTGTATCGACAATGTTGATCTTCACGTCGTGATAGAAGATGGCCGTGTTCTTGGCCAGAATCGTGATGCCGCGCTCCCGCTCCAGTTCGTTTGAATCCATCACCCGTTCGACGTGGTGCTCGTTGGAACGGAATGTGCCGCTCTGTTGCAGCATGGCATCGACCAGCGTGGTCTTGCCATGGTCGACGTGCGCGATGATGGCGATATTGCGAATGCTTAAACTCAAAGTATGGTTTGTCCTTTGTTGATGGTACGGATTGATAGGAGCGCGCTTACAGTCGATTCTCGACTGTAACGCCCCTCTATCACTTTACTATGGGTGGCGCTTTCGCAGGAGATTACATCGCACTTACATGTGCGCGGCTGGAAAAGAGATTGTGACGCAGGATTAAAGGAGAAGAACAAACGTCAGCCCGCGACCGCGTGCTCTTTTGGCGCCAGCTTCCCCGCCAGCCGCGCTTCCGCTTCCTTCACCGCTCGTTGTGCCGCATGGATTCCCATGTTGGTGGTCGATTCCGGACCCTCAGAGTCCGTGTTGGCGAAGAACACACGATCCAAAGGCTGCCGCACTAGCGGCTGAACCTGCGTGTACAGCCCAGGCGTGGACATATACAAAGGATGCCCGCGCCGGTAAATATGCACCTCGACCGGATCGACGTTCGATCCCGGCATCAGCTTCTGATAATCGTGCAATACGCTGGCGGCAATCTTCCGCGCCCCGATTTCGTTCAGCAAGTAGCCGCGGTCTTCTTCCTTCATCGGGGTGTAACAACTGAGAATGTTGAACTTCTGCTGATAGCCCGCCTGCTTCTGAATGACCCAGTCGGCGACCACGATATCGGTAAAAGTATTGCCCGGGCACCACGTGTCATATCCGTGGTTGAAAACCGGTTTGTCGAAAATAAGATTCACCACGGGATACGGAATGTAGCGAATCTGATGCATGGCCTCGCTTTGCTTGTCCGGCAGTCCGTCGACGAGCCGCCGCGTAATGAACTTGGGCGTAGCCATGATCACAGCCTTCGCAGCCACCGTTTTCAGCTCGCCCCCCAGCATGTAAGTCACCTGCACTTCATCTTTTTCGGAGACTACTGCCACGGTGGTTGCGCCGGTCAGCATGCGGTCTTTATGCGTCGACTGCAAAATTTCCGACAGCTTTTTTGTGATCGCGCCCAACCCCCCGGGCCAAGTGTAACGATCGTCAGTCCGGCTCTCCTCGCCCATCTCTTGCAACGTTTCGATCGCCAGCGCAGCGGCCGTATCTTCGCTGGTAGCTCCCCAATTCGACGGGCCGAAGCTGTCCCACCATTGCTTGAGCTCGGGCGGATATCCCTGCAAAAAATCCGTAAACGGTTTCTCGAAAAGTTCTTTGTCACGCTTCTTCACATCGATCGCCAACATTTCTTTTTTGAACTTCTTGAAGCTCTCGCGAACTGGCGCAGGATAGGGCAACTTACTGAGGCCGTCGCCCCAGGTATCGAGGATTAGCTCACCTTTAATGATGCTCGCATCTGAACTGTTGATGGGGAGGGGCTCGAGGCCAATTTCCTTCGCGAAGGGAAATGCGTATTCATCTTTGGTCAGGAACGCCGACCCTGTCGCGTAGACGCTGCCTTCATACTCCATCTCATACGCGTTGCCACCCCAGTGCGGCTCTTTTTCCAGCAGCAGGAAATCGCGGTGCCGTAAACGATAAGCCGCCGTCAACCCGCTCACGCCGCCGCCCACAATCACCACATCATGCCGCGCCGAAGCCGGAGGCCGCGAGAACACCTTGCCGTCGCGCACTTGATGGCAGATGCGGTTGTCTTCGCCGTCCACATCCGCGCCGTGATTTTTCTGCGCATCATCTGTCGGCGTCTGCGTCTGCGCCGCGACCAGCGATAGATCGATCGGACAGCCCGCCGTTACCGCTCCTGCAACCACAAACTTAATGAAGTCCCTGCGATTCGCACTCATCTTGTTTCCCCCTCCGCGGCACTCTCGCCGCGCATGCGCAAGCGGTACCAGAACACAATTGCCACCAACGAAAAGACAAAAATAATGGTCGACACTGCATTGATTTCCGGCGTAATGCCCCGCCGCAGCCGTCCCCAGATTTCCAGCGGCAACGTGTTGTCGCGGCCGATCAGGAAAAAGCTGACCGCGATCTCATCCATCGACAGCGTAAAGATGAGCAGCGCCGCTCCGATAATCGGCAGCTTCAGATTCGGCACCGTGATGCGCCAAAACGTTTGCCAGTAATTCGCGCCCAAATCAAGAGATGCTTCTTCCTGCGCCCGGTCAAGCTTCTGCAATCCGGCGAACACCTCGGTTGTCGCGACAGAAATCAGCGCCGTCCCGTGCCCTAGCACAATCGTCATCAGGCTGAGCTTTGTGCCCATCACGTTGAACAGCATGAGCAGCGAGAGCCCCGTGATGATTCCCGGCAGGATCAACGGCAGCAGCACCAATCGCCGGAACAACGCCTTCCCCGGAAATTGCGCCCGTTCGAGCGCAAGTGCCGCCGGCACTCCAAAGGTCAACGCGATCACCATCGCTGCTAGCGCCACCTGCAGGCTGTTGAGCACCGAATCCCAGATGGGACCGTCGGCAAAAAGCGTGCGATACCAGTCGAGCGTCAGATGATGCGGCGGGAAACCGCCTACGCCCTCTCCGTTGAACGAATAAAGAATAAGGACGGCGATCGGCAAATAAAGGAAGGCGAATACTGCAACAGCATGGCAAAGCAACCAGCGTGAGCCCGAAACCAGTTTCGTCTCGCTCACGAGAAGCTCCATTTCTTTTCCAGCCGCTCGGAGAAAAACAGCAGGCTAACCACCAGCAGAAGCATGCAGAACGAAATGGCCGCGCCCAGCGGCCAGTTGTAAGCCGCGCCGAACAGGCTGACTACAATGTTCGAGATCATGATTCCGCTGGGACCACCCAGCAGCAGCGGCGCAAGAAAATCTCCCAGGCTCAGCACGAACGCAAACGTCGCTCCCGCCACTACTCCCGGAATCGAGAGCGGAAAAATCACCTTCCAGAATGTTTGCCCCGGAGTTGCACCCAGATCATGTGACGCTTCCACCAGATTGCGCGGAATATGTTCCAGCGCTGCATAGATCGGCAGAAATGCGAACGGCGTGTAGATGTGCGTGAGCGTCAACACCACCGCAAACGGGCTGTACAACAGGAACTCCAGCGGATGCTTCGTTAAGTGGACGTACTGCAGCAAAGTATTCAGTACGCCTTCCGAGCCCAGAATCGTCTTCCACGCATAAGCTCGCACCAAATAGCTGACCCATAATGGAATGATCACCAATTGATACAGCAGGTCTTTCTTTCTTCCTGCGTAAAAGGAGAGAAAATATGCCAGCGGATATCCCAGCACCAAAGAGAAGATCGTCACCCGCGCGGCGATCGACATCGAGCGCAGCAGTGTCTGCCAATAAACATCAACTCGCAGCAGCTGTGCGTAATTCGAAAAATTCCAGGAATGCACGATCGTCTGCGATTCCGACACCGACCAGAAGCTGTAGCAGAACATCAGCAAATACGGCAGCAGCAGAAATACCGTTACCCATAGGAGTGGAGGCAACGTGACCGCCGCTTTGTAGGCTCGAGAAAACATTCAGATTCTTTCCGGAGACTCGCGCACCAACACTGCATCAGCCGGAGAAAATTCCAGTTCAACCTCGTCCAGCATTCCGCTGCTGCCCGGAGTCCGCACCACCAGCACCATTCCATCGCCGCATTCCACGCGAATCAACTCCGTCGCTCCATGAAATGCCTGATGGCGCACTTTTCCGCGAGCCCGCACGCTACCGGACTTTGCGGCGCTCGCCGCCATCAGATGAATGTTCTCCGGCCGCAGCGAGAACAGCGCGGGCCCATCCGGTAAATCTGCCGGCCAAGTCAGCAGACCGCAGCGCACCGCTCCCGCTCGCACTTCGCCCTTCAACAGATTCGTGTGCCCAATAAACTGCGCCGCGTAAGCGGTTGCGGGCCGGCCATAAGTTTCCCGCGGCGTTGCTACTTGCTCCAGTTCCCCCGATCGCAGCAGCGCGATCCGGTCCGACATCACCATCGCTTCTTCCTGATCGTGCGTGACGAAGATGAACGAGATGCCAACCTCGCGCTGCAGCGATTTCAGTTCCACTTGCATTTGCCGCCGTAAATTAGCGTCAAGCGCGGAAAGCGGTTCATCCAGCAACAACAGCCGCGGACGATTCACCAGTGCCCGCGCCAGCGCAATCCGCTGCTGTTGCCCCCCGCTGATTTTCGACGGCTTCGATTTTGCATGCGCCGACATCTTTACCTTTTCCAGCGCTTCCGCCACGCGCGATGCAATCTCCGCCTCTGGCCTTTTAGCCACGCGCAACCCATACGCTACGTTCTGCTCTACTGTGAGATGTGGGAACAATGCATAGTGCTGGAACACCGTGTTCACGCGGCGGCGGTAAGGTGGCTGGCGGTCCAGTCGTTCCTCGCCCATCCATATTTCGCCTGCACTGGCCGTCTCAAAGCCCGCAATGATCCGCAACAGGGTCGTCTTCCCCGATCCGCTTTCGCCGAGGATGGTGAGAAACTCTCCCTCGGCCACATCGAGAGAAATATCCCGCAGCACGACATTCTTGCCAAAGCTCTTCGCTACATTCTGAATCCTGAGCAGCGGCGCGCGGCCCGCGGCGGCCGCAGTCGACGTCACAGCAATCTCAGAATTAGTTATTGATCCCAAGTTTCACCAAATCTTTAATCAAGCCGGAGCCCGAAGCCAGAGAGTCGAAGCGCGCAAGCTGAAGCCCGCCTACTGCGCCGCTTTCACTTCGTTCCAAATTTCGTTGTACTTGGCGCGGCGCGGCACATTCTGCCAGAAATAAAGCCGCTTCTGGTAATTGTCCACATCATCCAGATGCAGGCTTTTCACTTCTTCCGCCGTCATAAATCGCGCAGCTTGCGGATTCGCCGGAGTGTATCCGGTCACGTCCGTAACCTTCTTCTGCGTCTGCGCCTCAATCATGTACTCGAGAAATTCATAGGCCAGGTCCTTATTCTCGCTGCCTGCCGTAATCATCAGGTGATCGATCCATCCGGTTGTGTTCTCCTTCGGAATCGTCTCGCCCACCGGAAAGTTGACCTTGCGCAGTTGGTTCGTCATCAGCGGCCATCCCATTGCGGCCACCACTTCATGATTCTGAAAAAGATTCGTCAACTCTCCGCCCGTCGACCACATCTTGCGCACGTTCGGTTTCAACTCCAGCAACTTCTTCTTCACTGCATCAAGCTGCTCGTCGGTCAAGTTATAAAGTTGCGATGGATCGGGTTTGTCGTAGCCGAGAACCTGCGCCGCCATATAGACGGTCGAAAGATCGTCCCACACGGAAATTTTTCCTTTGTACTTCGGATCCCACAAGACGTTCCAGCTATCGGGAGGCTGCGCAAAAACAGTAGTGTCGTAAATCAGCGGATCGGGCCCCCACATAAAAGGAACCCCGTACACTTGTCCCTTGACGCGCACCAGCGGCAGCGAAGTGAGCTGCGGAGAGAGCTGTCCATAGCTCGGAAGCTTCGACAAATCCAACGGAGCAGCCAGTCCGGCCGCGGCAATCGACGTGGCCACATCGCTCGAAGGTGAAATTACGTCGTAGTTGCCCGCGCTGCCGCCGCGCAGCTTGGCGACTAGTTCATCGCTCGACCCCATATAGGACGCCGAAACTTTGCAATGATGCTGCTCTTCGAAAGCCTTGACGAACGAAGGGTCCGCATAGCCTTCCCACACCAATAAATTCAGTGTCGGCGTTTTCTTCGTGCACGAACCGCTGAACATCATGACTGCCAGCAGCGCCAGCAGAACCGATAATCGCGCTTTCATCGTGCCTCCATCAGGCCGCAACTAAAACGTCGGTGGCGTATTCACCCACAGCACCCAGGTCTCCGCCTGCCGGGGATTTTTCCAGTGATGCGGAGTCGCGCTCTCAAAATAAAAACTGTCGCCCGTCTTGAGCCGGTATTCTTCCTTTTCCACGGTTATCGCGAGCTCTCCGCGCAACACGTAGAGGAACTCCTCACCCTCGTGCGTGTAGGAGTCGCCGCTGCCCGCTCCCGGCGCTACCCGAAACAGATGCGGCTCCATCACCGTGTTTCCCCAGGCCAGCAACTCCATGCGCACACCGGGACCGGCTTCCAAAACTTTTCTTTCTTTCGGACGCACCTGCCGGCTGCGTGCTCCATTGGCATCGAAGAAATCCAGAATGTTGGTCTTATAAAAGCGCGCGAGTTTGCGCAGCGTTCCTACCGACCCGCTCATCTGCGACCGCTCCAGCGCGCTCAGGAAGCCGACCGAGATGCCCACAGCCCGTGCCACCTGCGCCAGCGAAAGTCGCCGCTTCGCACGCAACTTACGCAGATGCGAGCCAATCGCCCCCGCGCCTCCGTCCGCCGCCGGACGGGCACGCCCTTCCCGCCGCAGCAATTCCACAATCGCCGGCGCGTTCATTCCGCGTTCTTTCCTCAGGAATCGCGCCCGCTTTAGCAGCTTGACGTCATCCGCCGTGTAGAGCCGGTACTTGCTCTCGGTGCGCCGCGGACGCGCCAGCCCCAGGCTCTCCCACGAACGGATCACTGACGGGGACACTCCAACCCGTCGTGCCACATCTCCGATCTTCAGGTAACCTTCCGAGCTCGAATTCATGACCTGCGGTCGCTGATAAGAACTGTTGGATAAGAATTTTCTATGCATGGTAGCGCTTTTTTTATCCTTGACAGCGCGCTACCTACTTCTCTAACCTTGCGGGATTATAGCAAGGTTGCGGCTGTAAACAAGCTGTCGTTTTCAAGAAAAATCTCTGCCAAAAACGCTGGAGGTTCCATGCCGTCACTGCGAGCCCGCTGGTTCACGATGTGTCTGCAAACGGTTTGCCTCGTCATCGCAGTCTCTCTTTTGTTCTCCGCGTTGCTCTCTGCCCAAAGTGTCAGTGGCCGCATCGTGGGTCGCATCGCCGACCCTACAGGTGCCGTTCTGGCGGGCGCGAAGGTTACTCTGATTAACGACGCGACCGGCCAGCACCGCGACGCTCTCACCAATGGCAGCGGCGATTACACCTTTGTTGAAGTTGCGCCCGGCACCTACACTGTCCAGTTTGAACTGACCGGGTTTAAGAAAAATGTTCAGAAGAATGTAATTGTCGACGTCAATCAGGTCGTGACTCTTAACTCCACCTTGCAAATCGGCGCTTCTCAGGAGACTGTGGAAGTCACTTCAGAAGCTCCTCAGGTCGATACCACCAGCACTCAGCTGGGCGCTGTGATCAATGACCGCTCGATCAACGAACTTCCCCTGAACAGCCGCGATACCTACCAGTTCCTGCAACTTCAGCCCGGTGTGCAGGCTCAGCTGGGAAATGGCAATGGGAGCCTTTTCTATGGATCGCAGGATACCGGTTCCGTGTCGGTGAATGGTGGCCGCACGCGTTCCAATAACTTCAGCGTAAACGGTGGAGATGCCAACGATCAATTTGTGAACTCACCTACAGTGCAGCCCACTCCCGATAGTGTGGAGGAGTTTCGCGTCATCACCAACACGTTCGATGCCGAATACGGCCGCAACTCCGGCTCTGTCGTCAATGTGATCACCAAGTCCGGCGGCAATAACTTTCATGGCAATGTTTACGAATACTTCCGCAATACTGTGCTGGACGCCAAAAACTACTTCGATGTTGCGGGACGGCCACAGTGGAACCAGAACCAGTATGGCGGAACTTTCGGTGGTCCAATTAAGAAGGACCGCACATTCTTCTTTCTCTCGTATGAAGGGCGCCGAGTGCGGCAAGGACTGACCGGCGCCAGCGTAAACGTTCCGACGGGCCAACCGTCGCTGACCGCTCCCACTGGAGAGTTCGCTGGGGACTTCTCCACTCAAGGTCCTTTTTCAGGAAATATTTCGAGTCCATTTGTCGCACAAGTGCTCGATGGTCGCCCCGGATGCGACGCCGCGTTGGGCTATACAGTCGCAAGTCTGGGCCCCAGTCCGGCTTGGTCCTCAGTATTTCCCAACGCCGTGATTCCGGCGCCCTGTCAGGATCCGGTCGCTGCTAACCTGTTGCAAAAGTACGTGCCTGCCGCGAATGTAGGCGGCAATCAGAACGTGTCGGTGCCCGTGAGCGCCGATAATGAAGATCAATTCACCGTCCGCGTTGACCACCGAATCAATAGCCATCAGAATTTTTCCGCCTACTACTACTTCAACGATGCCCGGCAGTTTCAGCCCTACGATGAATTTGAGGCGGCAGGCGCCACCGTTCCTGGCTTCGGCAACTTCAACAACAGCCGTTTCCAACAATGGAACCTCAGCCACACCTGGACGATCAGCAACGCCCTGGTGAATGAGGCGCGTTTCACCTACATGCGCGAGGGGCAGCTTGGCTTCCTGACGCCGCAGACCACCGGCGCAGTAAGCAGTTCTTGCACAGGCACAGCGGCATCTTTCTGCTTCAACGGAACCTCGGATTCTTCCACCATCAATACTCTTCTCGCTGGTTCTGGCGTCCCTGCCGGTAAGGGCGGGATCACTCCCGGCCTACCCCCGAATCTTACCGGCGTTCCCTACGTCGATATCAGCGGCGGCGCTGTATTCGGCAATAACTTTGAGGGTGTGCTGCCACAGGTCGGCAACAGCTTCCAATGGTCGGACGACTTGACTTGGGTAAAAGGCAACCACACCTTCAAGTTTGGCACCGACGTCCGCCGTGCCCGTTTCGACCAGTACTATTATTTCGATGTCAACGGCGAATTTGACTTCAACAACAGCGGTTCAAACTCAATTCTCCCTGCCGATGGCGATGCCTACGCGGAGTATCTCCTGGGCTTAACCGATACCTACACGCAGGGATCTGGACAGCGGGAGGATATTCGCGGCACATCGATTTATCCGTTCGCCCAGGATAGTTGGAAGGTTAAGCCGAACCTCACGATCAACTACGGCTTGCGGTGGGAACTCGATACTCCCTTGACAGATATCAGCGGTCACGTCGAGACCTTCCGGCCGGGACAGAACTCAACGGTCTACCCCTGTGGCTTGTCGCCCTTGAGCCAATCGTACTTCGGAGTGAACAGTTCCAGTTGTGCCGCGGTGGGCGTTCAACCCACTGGCCTAGTCGTGCCCGGCGATCCTGGTGTCCCCGCCGGACTGACCTCAACTTATTACAAAGCCTTTGCTCCGCGTCTGGGCATTGCCTACAGCCCGAATTTCGACGACGGTCTGCTGGGAAAAGTCTTTGGCAAGAATGGAGCCACGAGTATTCGCGCCGGTTGGGGTCTGTTCTACAACCCGATTGAAGAACTCGTCCTGGCGCAGTTCGGGGCCGAACCGCCGTTCGGCGGCAGTTCGGCGTTGTTCGATACCTTCTTTAATACGCCGTTCGTTTACCAGGCCGGAGGCTCGGTCGCTCCGAATCCTTTTAATGGCATCCTGACGCCGACAAAAGGACAGCCGGTCGATTACTCGCTGTTTCGACCGATTCTTCTCTACGGCGAGTTTCAGCCCCACCTGCGGACGCAATACACAACCCAATACAACCTCACGATTCAACGGCAACTTACACGAGATACGATGTTGCAGCTCGGGTATGTCGGCTCCGAGGGCCATCGGTTACTGGCCTCGCATGACATTAATCCATCGTCGCCGCAGACCTGCGTCGACATGGCCAATATCTACAACCAGAACCCGAATAATGTGACATCCTACGGGTCGCCAACTCAGTGCGGTCCGTTCCTGGAAGATAGCCAATGGAGCGTGACCGTTCCGAACGGCTTTCCATTCCACTTGCCCAACGGGCAAGTCGTCAATGGCACAGGGCAAACCCTGCAGTTCGTCGGGCTTCGTCCGTACTCCTCGCCGAGCTGCAACCCTGTCACGGGTACTGGCTGTCCGGCGGACGGAATTCCCGTGTTCAGCGATGTCTTCGCCGAAGACACCATTGCCAACTCCAGTTACAACGCCTTTGAAGCGATGCTCGAAAAGCGTTTTTCCAAGGGCTTGCAGTTCCAGGCCTCCTACACGCTCAGCAAGTCGCTCGACGACGGCTCCACGTTTGAAGAAACGCTCGATCCGTTCAACTTCCGCGCCAGCCGCGGACTGTCTCTGTTCAATTCCCACCAACGATTTGTGGTTAGCTATGACTGGGAGCTGCCCATCAAGGAGTATCACGGTTTTGCCGGCACGGTGTTGAATGACTGGGCCGTCTCCGGTATTGCTCAATTCCAGAGCGGGTTCCCCATCCGCCTGGACAGCGAGGACGATAGCGAACTAATTGCCAGTATCTTCTTCCTCGGCACGGAGGCGCCGAGTTTGGTGGCGCCCTTCCAGAAGCTAAATCCCCATAAAACGCTTAATGTTCCTGCGCTCGGCGTCTCGTCGCCCAATTACTACTTTAATCCCGGTGATTTCGCCACTGCGGCAACCAATCCGCTGAATGCTCCGGTTCCGCCGCTCGGCCAGTTCAATAATGGCACGCCGCGCAGCCTTTGCTGCGGTCCTGCGCTCGACGACTGGGACTTCGCAGTCCACAAGAAAATCGCTCTCACCGAGCAACGGTATTTTCAGTTCCGCGCGGAGTTCTTCAACATTTTCAACCATACCAATTTCTACAACCCGGACGGTCACTTCTCCGACGGGCCGACTCTATTTGGAAAGATCACGCAGGCCCAGGACCCGCGCCTGGTCCAGTTTGCTTTAAAATATTATTTCTAGCTTGAAGGGTTAAACTTGAGATACACCCCGGGACGGCCCGCCCGTCCCGGCATTCTAATGGCCTGCCGGTTCACAAAAGTGACGAGGCCTGACATATCCCGGAGTTACCCGATGTATCCCGATCTGCAGAAGGAGCTCGACACGTTCGAGCGCCGCACGCCTAAATCCGCCGAAGCCCACAAGAAAAACCTAAAACGCATTCCCCTCGGTGTAGCCAGCAACTATCGCCACTACGATCCCTGGCCCATCTTCGTGAAAGAAGCCAGCGGCAGCAAGTTTCGCGACCTTGACGGCAACGAATACATCGACCACAACCTCACCTTCGGCGCGCTCATGGCCGGACACTGCCATCCCGCCGTCATGAAGGCCGTTGAAAAGCGACTTTCCACCGGCACGATGTATGGCATGCCGCATGACATGGAATGGGAACTCGCCGAAGAAATCTGCGACCGCTTTCCGGTGGAGATGGTTCGCTTCGGCAACAGCGGTACGGAAGCCACGATGCATGCGATTCGCCTCGCCCGCGCCGCGACTGGCCGCGACAAAATCATCAAGTTCGAAGGCGCATACCACGGTCTGCACGATTCTGCTCTCGTCAGCGTAAAACCGCACGCTCCTGAATTTGGTGATATCGATAACCCCACAGCCGTCACTGGCGGCCTCGGTGTACCGAAATCCGCAATCGACAATGTGAAGATTGCCACCTTCAACGACCTCGCCACCGTCGAGCGCCGCTTCAAAGAAAATCCCGGTGAAATTGCCGCGATCATTCTCGAACCGATTCTCATGAACGTCGGCCTCTGCATTCCGCAACCGGGCTTTCTGAAAGGCCTTCGCGACCTCGCCACGAAATACGGCGCGCTCCTGATCTTCGACGAAGTAAAAACCGGAGCCAAGCTCGGCTGGGGCGGCGCCAGCGAATACTTCAACGTGAAGCCCGACATGATTTGCCTCGCCAAATCGATCGGCGGCGGTTTCCCGCTCGCCGCCTTCGGCGCCAGCAAGGACGTCATGGATCTCATCTCGCAGCACAAGGTCTTCCACGGCGGCACTTACAACACTAACCCGGTGTCGATGGCAGCGGGCTTGGCCACGTTCCGCGAAGTTCTCACTCGAGACAACTACGCGCACGTCGATAAACTCGGCAAGAAACTCGCCGACGGATATCGCAAGACCATCGCGAAAGTTGGCCTGCAAGCCTACATCGCGCAAGCTGGAGCCAACGGCGCGCTGATGTTTTATCCCAAGGAAATTCGCAACTATCGCGACTGGACCACGATCGATATCGACCTGTGGCGCCACTACTGGTTCGCCATGGTCAACCGCGGCGTCATGGCCCAGCCCTACTGGTGGGATGAGCAATGGACGATTTCCGTCCAGCACACGGAAGCAGATATAGACAAGCATCTATCTGCCTTCGCCGACATCGCGGAATCGTTGGCCAAAGCGCAGCAAGAGCGCGCAGGCCAGCCAGTGCTAGCCGCGCACTAGAAGCAGCGATCAGGGGTTCGGGGTTCGGGATCAGTTTCATAACTGACCCGCCCCTGACCCCTAGCTCCTAGCCCCTGATAATGTCCACCACCACCCAACCCGCCGCCCAGTCCCACCTCATCCGCGCCCTCGGACGCCGCGATCTTGTCCTCCTTTTCGTAGTCGCCGTCTTCAACCTGAACGTAGTCCCCTCCATAGCAGCCAACGGCGGCGTCACCATCTGGCTCTGGATCATCTCGCTTCTACTTTTCTTCTGGCCGCAAGGCATCGCCGTCATCGAACTCGCCCACCGTTATCCCGGCGAAGGCGGCGTCTATCTCTGGGCCAAAGAAGTCTTCGGCGACTTTCACGGCTTCCTCTCCGGCTGGTGCTATTGGACCAACAACATGCTCTACGTACCGACCGTGATGCTCTACTTCGTCGGCGTCTCGGTTTTTGCAATGGGCCCTGGGCACGCCGCTCTGGCCGATAACAAAACTTTCGCGATGGCTGCGTCCTTGCTATTGCTGGCGGTCCTCACCGTTCTCAATATTGTTGGCCTGGGAGTTGGGAAGTGGCTCAATAACCTGGGCGCCATCGGCACATTTCTAGCCGCCGCTGTTCTCATCGGATTAGGAGCGACCATTTGGTCGCGCTTCGGAACAACGGTGACAGCGGCGGACTTTCGTATTCCACACGACCCGTGGTTCGTTCTCAATTCCTTCGGAGTGATCTGCTTTGGGCTCGTGGGACTCGAGCTCGCGTCGGTAATGGGCGACGAGATTAAAGATCCGCAAAAGACCCTGCCCGGCGCTGTGGCCTGGGGCGGCGTGCTGTCTGGTGCGCTCTACATAGGCGCAACTTTGACCCTGCTGGTTGCGATTGGCAAAAACGACATCAGCGTGCTCCAGGGAATCGTGCAAGCTGTCAGCCACATGGCCGGCAAAGTCGGCGTGGCCTGGATTATCACGCCATTTGCGCTGATGCTGAGTCTTTCCATCGCGGGCATCGGCTCGGCGTGGATGGGAGGTTCGGCGCGAATTCCTTTCGTCGCCGGCCTTGATTCCTACATGCCGTCATGGTTGGGAAGCGTGCATCCGAAATATGGGACTCCCTACGCGGCGCTGATCGTGCAGGCGGTGGTCTCTCTTATATTGATCGTCATCAATTTCTATGCCTCCGGAGGCGTGCAGGAAACATTTCAGACGATGCTGTCGCTCGCCGTAGTCCTGCAACTGGTTCCGTTTTTGTATGTGTTCGGCGCGCTGCTGCGATTTGCTCGCAAGGATGCTACGGGGGATCGACGTTACGGTCGCGGTACTCTGATGTTTGCCGGAACGTCTGGATTAGTCACCACGTTCCTAGGAATCGTGCTGGCCTTCTTTCCCGCCAAGCAGATCACTTCGGTGTGGAAGTATGAAGCGAAGATGTTCGGATTTACATTGTTCTTTCTGGCGCTGGCCGCATTTTTCTTTTTTGTCTACGGCCGCAACAAAGCACCACAACAGATTCATGTGGGGACAGCCGCCCTCGGCTGTCCAGCGAGCGAAGCTCGCGAGTAAGGAAAGATTCGTGTCAGGGCACGACTTTAGTCGTGCCGTAAGGCGACTAGTAATTTGGGGCTTTAGCCCCTGAGGTAACTAGGAGGTCGATACAAAATGCCCGGCGGAATCACAACTGACGTTCCCAAAGACGTTCGTACATATCAGATGTACATCAACGGTGAGTGGGTCGCGAGCAAGTCCGCGAAAACCTTTCCCGTCTACGATCCCTCCACGGAAGAAGTCATTGCCCAGGTTCCCGACGCCGGCCCCGACGACGTGAACCGTGCTGTTGCGGCGGCCAAAGCCGCATTTGAAGAAGGCCCATGGGCAACTACCACGGCGCAGGAGCGTGGCCGCGTCCTCTTCCGCCTCTCCGAAAAAATCCGCGCCAACCTAGCTGCGCTCGCCGAACTCGAATGCCGCAACACCGGCAAGCCCATCGTAGAAGCGGAATTCGACATCAATGACGCTGCTACCTGCTTCGAATATTACGGCGGCCTCGCGACCAAAGTTGTCGGCTACGTAAATCCAGTCCCCGACAACGCAATGTCGCTCTCGCTCAAAGAGCCAGTCGGCGTCGCCGGACAAATTATTCCCTGGAACTATCCGCTTCTCATGGCTGCGTGGAAGCTGGCCCCGGCAATTGCCGCGGGTTGCACCTGCGTTCTCAAGCCCGCCGAACAAACTCCGCTCACCGCTCTCGAATTAGCGAACTATTTCGCAGACTGCGGCCTGCCCCCGGGCGTAGTCAACATCGTCACCGGCTTCGGAGAAACTTGCGGCGCTCCGCTAGTCCAGCATCCCGACGTGAACAAGATCGCCTTCACGGGCAGCGCCGCCGTGGGCAAGATCATCGTCAAGCAAGCCGCAGATACAGTGAAACGCGTCACCCTCGAGCTCGGCGGCAAATCGCCCAACATTTTCTTCGCCGACGCCGACTTCGAAGCCGCCATCGACGGCGCGCTCTTCGGCGTCTTCATCAATCAAGGCGAAGTCTGTTCCGCCGGAAGCCGCATCCTGGTGCAGAAATCGATCTACAAGAATTTCGTCGAAGCCATGATCGAAAAAGCCAAGAAGATTAAGCTCGGCCCACCGCTCGACCGCGAAACTAAGATGGGCCCGCTCGTCAGCAAGGAACAATACGACCGCGTCAACTCCTACATCGAGGTCGGCAAGAAAGAAGCCAAACTCGCATCCGGCGGCGGACGCCCCGAAAAAATTGGCAAAGGTTATTACGTTCAGCCTACAATTTTTTCCGATGTCACGAACTCCGCCCGCATCGCCCGCGAAGAAATCTTCGGCCCCGTCGCCGCAGTGATTCCATTCGACGACGAAAAAGACGCGCTCAAGATCGCCAACGATTCACCTTATGGATTGGCCGCCGCTGTCTGGACCCGCGATATTTTCAAAGCGATGCGTTGCGTAAAAGCTCTGCGCTCAGGCGTCGTCTGGGTGAATCACATGCAGCCAACTTATGTCGAAGCCCCCTGGGGCGGATACAAACAATCCGGCTTCGGCCGCGAACTCGGTCCCTGGGGCATCGAAGAATATCTGGAAACGAAACAGGTTTACATCAATCTGAACGAAGCACCAATCGGCTGGTACTGATGAAGTCGATGAAAATGACGAAAGCTCCTAGGCATTGTCATCCTGAGCGAGGATTGATCTTCGCGTCCAAGCGCGAAGATCAACCGCAGTCGAAGGATCCCTATGCCCAAGGAAATGCCCCGCCGCGTCAAGGCATTCTCACGAGAAACTGATATGAGTACAATCCGCCTCAACACCCAGATCCCCGGCCCGAAATCCCGCGCTCTCTCCGAGCGCCGCGCGCAAGCGGTGCCCCGCGGCCTTTCTCACGGGACGCCCATCTACGTGGCCAAGGCCGAAGATGCATGGCTCGAAGACGTAGACGGCAACCGCTACATCGATTTCGCCGGCGGCATCGGCTGCGCCAACGCTGGCCATCGACAGCAACCTGTTGTCGAGGCCGTCCGAGAACAACTCGATAAGTTTCTCCACACCTGCGTGCAGGTCACGCCTTACGAAGGCTACATTCATCTTGCGGAACGCATGAACGAAGTCACGCCCGGCAAATTCGCCAAGAAAACGTTGTTCGTAAATAGCGGCGCTGAAGCAGTGGAGAACGCGGTTAAGATCGCCCGCGCCTATACCAAGCGCCCAGGAATCATCGCCTTCGAAGATGCCTTCCACGGCCGCACTATGATGACCCTCGCGCTCACCAGCAAGACTCATCCTTATAAAGCTGGTTTTGCGCCGTTTCCCGGTGAGGTGTATCGCGTTCCGTTCGCGTATTGCTATCGCTGCTCCTACAACCTGAAATATCCCTCCTGCGATCTTTATTGCGCCCGCCATCTCGAAGACACCTTCAAGCGCGTCGTCGCCAACGAGGAAGTTGCCGCAGTAATCGCCGAGCCGGTAATGGGCGAAGGCGGATTCATCGCTCCGCCCGCTGACTATTTTAAAGTTCTCATCGATCTCTGCCACAAGTACGGCATCCTCTTTATTGCCGACGAAATTCAATCCGGCTTTGGACGCACCGGAGCCATGTTTGCCAGCGAACGTTACGGCATCGAGCCCGACCTCATCGTGACCGCAAAATCTCTCGGCGGCGGTTTGCCGCTTGCCGCCGTAACCGGCCGAGCCGAAATCATGGACGCGCCTGCTCCCGGCGGACTCGGAGGCACCTTCGCCGGCAATCCGCTTTCCTGCGCCGCGGCGCTGGCCGTTCTCGATTTATTCGAAAAGGAAAATTTACTTGCCCGCGCCAACGAACTCGGCGACCGCTTCCAGCGCCGCGCCCGCGAATGGCAGCGCCGCTGGCCCATCGTCGGTGACGTGCGCGGCCTCGGTGGCATGCAAGCCATCGAACTCGTGAAATCGCAGGAAACGAAAACTCCAGCAGCGGATGAAACCAAACAGATCACGCAGTATTGTTACGAACACGGCCTCATCACAATTACCGCCGGTTCGTATTCGAATGTGATCCGCATACTCGTACCACTGGTCGCGACCAACGAGCAAATCGACGAAGGCCTAGACGTGCTGGAATCGGCACTGGCTGCAGTCTGCGGAAAGAAAGATGCAGTATTAAGTTTGTCATCCTGAGCGAGGATTGCTCTTCGCGCCTAAGCGCGAAGAGCAACCGCAGTCGAAGGATCCCTATAACGCTGTATCATGAATGTCGTCGCAGGGAATTCGTACGAAGCACTCTTCTCGATAAGCAAAGGTGAACTCATGACCACCGTAGCCGCGCCGCCTACCATTCGACTCACCAACTACATCAACGGCCGCTGGACCGACTCTTCCGCCTCCGAATGGCGCGATGTCGTCAATCCCGCGACCGGCGAGACTTTGGCTCAGGTTCCGCTCGCCGAGGCTGCAGAAGTGAACCAGGCGATCGAAGCCGCGGCCGCCGCATTTCCCGAATGGCGCCGCACTCCGCCCGAAGATCGCATTCAGCCGCTCTTCAAGCTGAAGATGCTACTCGAAGATCACATCAGCGACATCGCCCGCATCATCACTCAGGAAAACGGCAAGACCTTCGCCGAAGCTAAAGCCGAGATGCGCCGCGCGATTGAAAACGTTGAGGTCGCCTGCGGCATCCCGATGATGATGCAAGGCTACAACCTTGAAGACGTCGCCCGCGGCATCGACGAGATGATGATCCGCCAACCGCTCGGCGTGACCGCTGCGATCGTCCCATTCAATTTTCCCGGCATGATCGCGTTCTGGTATCTACCCTACGCCATCGCCACCGGCAATACTTTCATCCTCAAGCCCAGCGAGCGCGTCCCGCTCACCATGCGCTACGTTTACGAGTTGCTCGAAAAAACTGGACTGCCCAGAGGTGTCGTAAGCCTGATCAACGGCGGCAAAGCCGTTGTCGATGCACTCATCGACCACCCCAAAGTCCGCGCCATCAGCTTCGTCGGCTCGACTCCGGTCGCGCGCTACATCTATGCTCGCTCCGGAGAAAAAGGCAAGCGCTGCCAGTGTCAGGGCGGAGCCAAGAATCACGTCGTTGTTCTTCCCGACGCCGACATGCCCATGGCCACGCAAATCATCAGCGACAGCGCCTTTGGATGCGCCGGTCAGCGCTGCCTCGCCGTGTCAGTTGCTGTGACGATCGGTGAAGCGCAGAAAACTTTCCGCGATTCCATCGCCGACGCCGCTTCCAAACTCAAAGTTGGCAACGGCCTTGAAGAAGGCGTGCAGATGGGCCCGGTGATCACTCCGCAGAGTAAAGAGCGCGTCGAATCGCTCATCGGCGTCGGAGAAAAGCAGGGCGCAAAAATTCTGCTCGACGGACGCAATTCGAAAATCCCGAAATACGAGTCCGGCAATTTCGTAAATCCCACCATCCTCGACAACGTTCCCGCGACCAGCGATCTTGCCGATACCGAAATCTTCGGTCCGGTCCTGAGCCTGGTTCACGCCGACAACATGGATGAAGCCCTCGCCTTTCTCGAACGCAGCGCCTACGGTAATCAGGCGTCGCTGTTTACATCGAGCGGATCGGCCGCGCGCCGCTTCCGCTATGAAGCGCCCGCGGGAAATATCGGCATCAACATCGGAGTCGCGGCTCCCATGGCCTACTTCCCCTTCAGTGGATGGAAGAACAGCTTCTTCGGCGATCTCCACGGCCAGGGCCGCGACGCCATCGAGTTTTATACCGACAAGAAAGTAGTAGTCGAACGCTGGGCCAAAGAGCACAGCCGGAAATTCTGAGACCATTTAGTAATTTAGTAATTGAAAATCCAGCGCTATACCAGATTGGTTTTCAAATTTACTCAATTACTAAATTACCCAATTACAAAATCATCTGCGATGCCCTCGCAACCAAAACTGAGGATTCCATGACCACAACGCTAACCACGCCGACCATGTCCGGCAAAGAAATCGTCGATCTCTCGCGCAAGCACACGCTCTACGAATGGTCGGCGCAGTCGAAGGTCGATCCCATTCCCGTCGCCAGCGCCAAGGGAATTTACTTCTACACGCCGGAAGGCAAGCGCTTCATCGACTTCAACAGCCAGCTCATGTCCGTCAACATCGGGCACGGCGACCCGCGCGTCATTCAGGCCATTGCCGATCAAGCGGCAACGCTCGCGTATGCGAATCCGTTCATGGCTACCGAAGCCCGCGCGCGGCTCGGGGCGAAGCTTGCCGAAATCACTCCCGGCGATATCGACACCTTCTTCTTCACCAACGGCGGAGCCGACGCCAACGAGAACGCCATCAAGCTCGCGCGCTTCTTCACTGGACGCCACAAGATCATCGCGCGCTATCGCTCCTATCACGGCGCGACCGCGGGCGCGATCAGCCTTACCGGCGATCCCCGCAGATGGGCCGCGGAACCTGGCATTCCGGGCGTCGTGCATGTGCTCGATCCTTATCACGGCATCGAGCGCGGATGGGAATCGGCCGAGTCTTCTCTCGCCATGATCGAGGAGACCATTCAGCTGGAAGGTCCGCAAACCATCGCTGCGTTCATTCTCGAGCCGGTGACTGGAACGAACGGCATTCTCATTCCTCCCGATGGATATCTCGAAGGCGTGCGCAAGCTCTGCGACAAGTACGGAATATTGATGATTGCCGATGAAGTGATGTCTGGCTTCGGACGAACCGGAGCGTGGTTCGCGGTTGATCACTGGAAAGTTGTCCCCGATCTGCTTTGCATGGCGAAGGGATTGACTTCCAGCTATCTTCCGCTCGGAGCGGTTGGAATGCGGCATCACATCGCGCAGCATTTTCAGGACAAAGTTTTTTACGGCGGGCTCACTTACAACAGCCATCCCATGGGTTGCGCGGCGGCGCTGGCGACCATTCGCGTGTATGAAGAAGATGGTCTGATCGACAACGCGAAAAACATGGGCGCTATCCTGAAAGACCTTCTCGCCGACCTGCAAGCCAAACATCCGTCGGTGGGAGCGGTGCGGTCGATCGGTCTGTTCGGCATCGTCGAACTTATTCGCAGCCGCAAGACGCGCCAGCCCCTGGCCCCGTTCAACGGCACCTCCGACGAGATGGCCGCCCTCGGCCGCTTTTTCCGCGAGCAAGGCCTCTACACCTTCGTCCGCTGGAACACCTTCTTCACCAACCCTCCGCTCTGCATCAACGAGCAGCAGTTGCGCGAGGCGTTTGCGATTCTTGACCGCGGGCTTTTCATTACTGATAAGGCTGTTGCGGACTAGTTCTCGGTTCTCAGTTTCCAGTTCTCAGTAAATGCCCACGTCGCCTGCTGGTGTGGAGTGGGCTCGTGTGGGCGGACACTCCTGTCCGCCTCTTTCCAGCTGCGCGGCGGCTAATGGTTTCGCAGCTCTCTCCGCGGAGAGGGCTGTTTACCTTTTCGTCAAGGGGGGTACCCCTACCTAGGTCACCGTTTTGGAATCATCATGTTAGCGCGAAATTCCCGCTAAATATGGTCGTCTAAAGGACTTAGAGTCATAGTCCAGATAACACGGGACTTAGCTGGTGCTGATGGGCGGCGAATTGTGGTGCTGCACTACCTCCGCTCACATGATCGGTGGTTGGGGCTGTGGATGGCAAGGTTAGATGTCACAACTTTGACCATCCGGTGCTTGCGGGGTTCCCGTCTTACCTTCACAGCCGCACTAGCTTCCCCTTCTTACGGTTGCACTTCAGGCAGGTGAGCCTGACATTGTGCTCTTCCGATGTGCCGCCTAGTGAGTGTGGAATGATGTGGTCGAACTCAAGTTCATGCTCTCTTAATGTTTTGCCGCATTCTTGGCACGTGTAGTTGTCCCGTCTCGCAACACGTAGCTTGGTTTGAAACGGAATCGCTCGGGACGCTCTTCTTAAGTCTTCGGTCTCGGTAAAGGGCTCCGCGGCGAAAAAGACCGGGCAAAAGTGTCCGAAGATACGGCAGCTCATGAACTCTTCCTCTTCGGGTATTTGTTCCGGATAATTGCTTGCGTCGAAATTCTTCACGTCCCTAGAGAAGGCGCGTCTCCTCGGCGGGTCATACGCTCCGGCCTTCAGTTGTTCCTTTAGAAATTCATTGTGTGTTATCGCATCCTTTCGAGTGATCCTTGGCAGGGGAAACCGTTCGACTAGAGGCCCGTACGGACAATACTTCAGTTCCCAGCAGGGTTTACACACGCGCCTGAGGATGGTTTTCAGAGTGTGTTTAACCTCTGCAGGCGGGGTGTCCTTGGGAAGGTAGACTAGTCTCACCACGGTGGGGTCGTATAGTACCGGCGAATCTTTTGGGCGCGTGTGCTTTCGCATGCCGGGATGATAGCAGGGCTGGACAGTCGAAATCCGCGCCTTTCACGCGAGGCACGCAAAGATGGTCTCCGGCAAAATGTTTTGCGGCACGAGGCTCCGGGGATACAATGCAGCTTCCCCCGGACATTTGGACACTTGAGCAGCTAGGAGTCGCTATATGAGCTCCACAAATCTTGAGGTGTTCTTCGAAGGGCCCGCGGTCAAGTCAGGAACAATTGATGCCCGCGTGCTTGCCGATTCTCTGATCGGATATAGCGAAGTCTTCGCACGCACCAACGCAATCGTGAATGGCGAGGTGAGCGAAGCGGCCGTACTCGTCCAGTCGGAGTTCAGAGCCGGTTCGTTCATCGCGGGTCTGGAGCTTGTCCAGAATATCGCGGAGCACGCGCGACATCTGATCACGGCCCACCCGTTCTTCGACGCGACAGGTCTGGCTGCTCTCATAGGCTTCATCACCAAAAACAGAGAAGCTGTGAGGGATTCGCTGATTGATCTGTATAAATGGCTGAAGGGCGAAAAGCCTGACAAGGCGGTTCAGGTGGGAGACAACAATACTGAAATAACCCTCGGACAGAACAAGAAGACCGTCAACAACGTCGTTTACAACCTGTACGGCGATGTAGCAATCAGGTCCGCGCTGGAACGACTGACGAGTCCATTGCGTAATGCGGCAATCGACCGCATCGCAGTAAGCCAGGACGGCGAGGAACAAGCCGTAATTGAGAAATCGGAAGCCGAATACTTTGAGCCGGAGCCGTTGGAATTAAGTTCAGACAGTTCAGAAATGGAAGGCCAGCGGGAAACCGTGCTGATCGTGTCTAAGTTGTCCTTTGTCGAGGGGAGTACGTGGACATTTTTGGAGAAAGGGGGAACGGTCGTTGCAAGAATTGAAGACGAGGGCTTCTGGAAACAGGTTCACCAGCACAACGTGACGTTTGGCGAGGGCGATCGACTAAGAGTGCTCCTTCATTGGAAGGTCGTTCAAGCCCGAAGCAAAAAGCTCGTGCCAAAGAACACTATCGAGAAGGTTTATGAAGTCTTGGAACGTCCGGTGCAGATGCGCCTTGGTGGGAAGAAGGATGATGAGATTGTGTCGCCGCCTATTCGCAGCATTCGCTTCGATGATTGAGGCCTTGGCTGGAGCGGCATCTATCGCGGCGCTGAAGCGCCACTCTTCCACGGTGCTGCACGGGATCGTGGATTTCTGTTGAGGGCGTTTCTGGCTTCAGCGAAGGCCAGCGGACAGGAGTCTCCGCTCTACACGGTGCGGGTCGGGCGAGTTCAGAATCAAGATCAACGTCAAAGGCAACGGACAGGAGTGTCCGTTCCACACTTGCCTGGCGTCGCTTCGCTCCGCTGACAGCCCCTTCGGCTTCCCCCTCGGCTTCGCTCGGGGCTTCGGCAAAACAGGGCAGGCGAGGCGGCTGTCGCTACATGAGTTGGGGCGCTGCAGGCGAAACCAAGGTTCCTCGCTTCGCTCGGAACGACTAAGTTTCAAGGATGCGCGCTTCGGAATGACAAGAGTCGTGGGTTAGAATAGCGCCATGAGCCCAGAGGTTTCCGATCTTCTGAAACGGGCGCTGGCGCTTCCGGTTGAGGAGCGCGCGGCATTGGCCAACACTCTGCTCGACAGTCTCGAAGATGCAGAGGAATCCGTTCAGGCGGCTTGGGACGAGGAAGTAGCGCGCCGTATGCAAGATTTGAAGGCGGGCAAAGCCGTAACTGTGCCATGGGAAGAATTGCATCAAGAGCTGTTGGCAATGCTGAATGAACACTAGCCGCCTCAGCTACCACCAGGGCGCGGCGACGGATGTGAAGAGTGCGGTGGCCTGGTATCGCGGGCGCAGTCCCAAAGCGGCGGCAGACTTCGTCGAAGAGCTTGATCGGGCGGTTCATACGATCGGTGAAGCTCCGGAACGTTGGCCGATCGGAAAGAATAATACGAGACGATTCCTGCTTTGGCGATTTCCTTTTTCCATTATTTATTCTCAGCAAGATTCCAGGATCATTATTTGGGCCGTTGCTCACAGCAGCCGGCGGCCTGAATATTGGGCTCGCCGTGTTAAGTGAGACCTGCTTTCTATGAGGATGTCCGAGCGCTGCAGGCGAACAGCAGGTTCCTCCTGCGCCTTCGGCGTACTCGGAATGACAAGAGCCGGGGTTGCGGGTAGGGATCCCCTTCGACGAGCTCAGGGCAGGCTTTCTCGCAAAGGACGCGAGAAATGGGGCACCCCATTGCAATGTCAGAGTCAACTTCAACATCAAAACCAACATCAAGATCAACGTCAAAGGCAACGGACAGGAGTGTCCGTTCCACACTTGCTTGGCGTCGCTTCGCTCCGCTGACAGCCGAGGCGGCTGTCTCTACATGAGTTGGGGTGCTGCATGCGAAACCAAGGTTCCTCGCTTCGCTCGGAATGACAAGGCTTAAGGATGCGCTTTCGGAATGACCCCTTTTCTTCCCATCCCGCTGCACGTTGCAATTCTCTGCATATTGACAGGGCGGCAAAGCGGAAATAACATTGCCGCGACTTTGCCGCGCAACGAATGCGGCGAGCAAAACTTTGGGGAGGGAATGAATGAGGTCAAAACAGGTTTCTATTATGGCGGCTATGCTGGTGACGATTTCGGCTGCTTTTACCATGGTATCGATCGCGCCGAAGGCGCCGGCGTCGTCGGCTTCGGTGCAAGCAAAGGCGTTGCAGCACGCGCCCATGCGGCGGGCCGGGACCAAACCGCTGGTCGAGAATGGCACTGTGGATTCCTATAACTGGAGCGGTTTCGCGGTGATCGGAACTGCCTTTACCGAAGCGAAAGGCTCCTGGGTTGTTCCTGCGGTGGACTGCGTCAAGAGTTCCAACGCATGGGCCTCTTTCTGGGTTGGGATCGACGGCTACTCCTCCAGCACAGTGGAGCAAACTGGAACCGGGGTCTGGTGTAATCGGAGAACTCCTGTGTATTACGCGTGGTACGAATTTTATCCCGCGGGAACCCAGGAAATCTCAAGCATGACCATAACGCCAGGCGACATAATTTCCGCCGAGATCAAGTACGCCTCATCGGAATTCACCGCTACTATCACGGACACGACAACGGGAGCGACCTTCACCACGACACAGGCCGTCAGCGGCGCAGCACGGACTTCAGCCGAGTGGATTGCCGAGTCGCCCGAGGCCGTTACCGGCATTCTGAACCTGGCCGATTTCAGCGTGGCCCAGTTTGGCAACGATTACACCAGCATCGCTGGCACCAACGCGGCAACTGACGCTGCCTTTAGCGGACCGATCAGCAAGTTCGGAACGAAGGTGGAAAGAATCACGCAGGAAGACTTTACGGATTATGTCGAAGCGACGCCGTCGGCTTTATCGACAGACGGAAGCAGCTTCACGTCGAAGTGGGTCGAATATAACTAGCCGGGGTCGCCCATCCTTTGCGTCACCCGCAAAGGATGGGCATTCCGCTTCAATTTTGAGCTGATCGATCATTCCCGCCGGGAGTCATCCCGCAAAAATCCCACTTCTATTATTGCTGCTGTTGCTCGTGGTTGCGTCGCGTCGCTTCGCTCCGCGGACAGCCGAGGCGGCTGTCGCTACATGAGTTGTGGCGCTGTACGCGAAAACCAGGGTTCCTCACTTCGCTCAGGATGACAATCCGGAAAAGATGCGAGAGAGCTAGGTGCGCCAGATGCGCTGTTGGGTGTCGAGAGAGGAGAACATCACGGGTTCGTGGTGGACGCTGGTGGCGTGGCGGTTGATGGCGGTGGCGGCCTGGGTGCGGAGGTTGCCGTCGCGGGGGTCGAAGTCGAGAGTGCTGACGTGGTGGGCGCAGTGGGAGCAGGTGAACCTCATGCCTCCCTTGACGCGCGCGATGGTGTAGAGACGTTTCACAATTTTGAGTGTAGTCTTTTGGCGCGGGAGTGCTAGGCACGGGGGTTGGGCGGCGAAGGTAATGAGTGGTGGCGGGGTGGGGAGTTCCATTGTGGGAATGTGCAGCGGTCGCCGAACGTCTTGATGCTTGATTGGAAGTCAAAATTCCCACCCTCTCGCAAAGAACGCGAGAAGGGTGGGGCACCCGCTTCATCTCTTGTCCTTACGTCATCGTCTTGTCCTGCCCCGTTTTTGGGCATCAACAGTCACTTCACCAGGCGATTGTATTTTTTTAATACTTCGCGGAGGCGGTCGTGGGGCAAGGCGATTACTTCGCGGTCGTCGATGCCTTTCATGGTTTCGGCGGCGACCATGGCGTTGACTACGGCTTCTTCGGTGGCCTGGACAGTGGCGAGGAAGATGGGATCGAGGGAATCGTTGGGGAGCATGGTGAGCTGGTGAACATTGTTGGGCTGCGGGCTTTTGGGGCTGACGGCGCCGGGGTTGGCGGTGGAAAAGGCGAGGAAGATGTCGCCGGAGCCGTCGCCGGAGTAGCTGCCGTCGCGGCCGAGGCCGAGAGAAACTTTCTTGGCGACGCGTTTGAGTTGCGTGGGAATGAGCGGGGCGTCGGTGGCGACGATGACGATGATGGAGCCGACGTCTTCATTGAAGACGGTGTGCTCGGGGATTTCGCGGCCCACGTTGATGCCGGCGATGCGGAGTTGATCGCGGGCTCCGTAGTTGCACTGCACGAGGACGCCGACGGTGTAGCCTCCGGCTTTGGCATCGAGGACGCGGGAGGAGGTGCCGATGCCGCCTTTGAATTCGTTGCAGATCATGCCAGTTCCGCCGCCGACGTTGCCTTCTTCGACGGGGCCGGAGTGGGCGGTGTCGAGGGCGTGCCAGGCGTCTTCGGGGCGGACGTGGAAGCCGTTGATGTCGTTGAGATAGCCGTCCCAGGTTTCCGCGACTACGGGCAGCGACCACCAGTAGCCTTCCATATCGGGTGCGCCGCGTTTGACCTTCCAGGCGATGACGGCGTCGCGGACGACGCCGACGCTGTGCGTGTTGGTGATCATCACGGGGCCATTGAGGAAGCCGGAGTCGTCGACCCAGGTGGTGCCGGTCATCTCGCCGTTGCCGTTGAGGGTGAACCAGGCGGCGAAGACTGCATCGTTGGAATTTTTGCCGCGGGGATGGATGGCGGTGACTCCGGTGCGGATAGGGCCTTTGCCGACTACAAGCTTTCCGCTGCCGGAGATGAGCGTGGTGTCGCCGACCTCGACACCGCGGACATCGGTGATGGCGTTGTTGGGACCGGGAGTGCCGTCGAAGGGGACGCCGAGATCGCGGGCGCGAGGCTTGGATTGAGCGTACACGGAGAGCTGCGCGGAGAGCGTGAGAGCGAGCAGTGCAACTGGAACGATGCGTTTGGCAACATATAGGAACATGAGCGGCCTCCGAGGAACGAGGAAGTATAATCGTTCGCTGAGGAAAATGTTTTCGCGGGGGAACCATGGACGGATGGAAGAAAGCGGTGGTGGCGGGATCGATGGGGGCGGCGACGGCTTTGTTTTTGAAGAAGAAGTATCCGGCGGGTGTGCTGGCGACGGGATTGGGGCTGGCGGTGCTGGCGTCGGAGTATCCGGAGAAATTTGAGAAGGTGCGGAAGTCGTTGCCGGATTATTTTGACCGCGGCATGCGAGTGATGGAAATGGCGGCGCGGGCGGGCAAGCGCATTACGCAGGCGGCGGGGCAGACCGCGATGGATGCGTGGGAAGAAGTTGGCGGGTAGCGCCACCGTCCCGGCGGCTTGCCGGCGCTACTCGATGCCGAGTTGCTTCTTGGCTTCGGGGCTTAAGCGCTCGGGGGTCCAAGGCGGAGTCCACACAACGTTGACGGCGGCGTTGCGGATGCCGGGTAGTTGTTCGAGGCGCGACTTTACTTGCGCGCTGATATTGACGTGCTCAGGGCAGCCTTGCGAGGTTAGCGTCATGTCGACAGTGACGTCCTGTTTGGCGTCATCGGAGTTGGAGTTTTCTATCGACGCGAAGTTCACTTTGTAGATCAGGCCCATGTCGACGATGTTGACTGGGATCTCAGGATCATAGCAACTCTTCAGAGCACTCAGTACATCTTGTTCGGTGACAGTTGGCATTGGGGTTTCCTTGTTATCCAGTGTACCGCAGTGCGAATTGCTTGCGGGGCTGCTGAGATTATCTGAGTGAAAGGGATCCTTCGACTCCGCAAAAACTTCGCCTTCGCGAAGTTCTTGCTGCGCTCAGGATGACAAAGGAAACAGCTTACTATCTGGTAGAGTTTTGCCCATGAGTGAAGAAGCGAAGAAGAGGATCCAGATTGCTTTGGCGCTGGCTGTGGTGGTGGCGGGAGTGCGCGCGGGATACATTCTTTACCAGCGGCACGAGGATTACGTTGCGGCGCAGAAGCAGTTGCAGGCGAAAAACGCGGGCTATGCGAATGAAGAATATTATGTGACGCCGAAGAAGTTGTATCCGTTTGATTTGAAATCGGCGAAGCAGTTGACGCTGCAGCCGGTTTGGACGAAGGAGGGATACCGGTACACCTATTACCGGTACGTCCCGGTGGTGAAGAGCGTCGATTTTGCCCATGAAGCAGGACTGCTGAGCCCGATCGAGCGGCTGGAGATAAAGGATGTGATGGCGGTTGCGGCGCCTGGCGGCCGGAGGCAGGTCGTGGCGACGTTTGAAAAAGATGGACACAGCTTTGCGGTGCCGATCGGATTCGAAACCGAGGGACAGTACAAGATTTATTCCGATGAGATGTTCTATGTGGAAGATCCGCATGACTTGTATAAGTTCTGGCCGGCGGAGGTGTGGCAGGCGATCGCGCAACATGAAGTGAAGCCGGGGATGGATGAACTGCAGGCGGATTTCGCGATCGGCATGGGAGTTCCGGATGCGGGCTCTTCGGAAGATAAGACGGTGCGATATCCGAATGGTGGAAAGCCGCTGGTGGTGACTTATCGTGAGGGGAAGGCGGCGGAGATTAAGGCGGGGACATAGGACGTAGTGCCGGGAACATTCGAAGTCTAAATCCCCACCCTTGCGCAAAGAACGCGCAAGAGTGGGGCACCCGTGACAGTCAAACACTCTCACCTTGGGAATTTTGTGGTTATAGAGATCCTTCGACTCCGCAAGAACTTCGCCTTCGCGAAGTTCTTGCTGCGCTCAGGATGACAAGCTTATTTGTTTCACATTATTTATTTCACTGCGGCCAGGGCTTTTGAGACTTCTTCGATATCCGGGACTACCGGGATGTCGTAGTTTTTGTGCCAGGCTAATTTTCCGTCGCGGTCGATGATGGAGATGGCGCGGCCGGTGATGCCTTTGTCCGCGAGATAGACGCCGTACTGAGCGGCGACGGCGCCGCGCGGCTGGAAATCGGCGAGCAGCGGGTACTGGATGCCCATCTTCTCCGCGTAGGCCTTGTGCGACCACACGCTGTCGACGCTGAGGCCGAGGACCTGCGCATCGAGTTGCTCGAATTGTTTCTTGTCGTTGACGATGCAGGCGTGCTCTTTGGTGCAGACCGGGCTCCAGTCGAGCGGGTAGAAAACCAGCACCACTTTTTTCTTGCCTTTGAAGTCGCTGAGTTTTACTTCTTTCTGATCCTGATCTTTCAATGTGAATTCGGGGGCGGGTGCGCCGACGGTTGCTGACATGAGTTCTCCGTTCTTTTTCTAGGATAATTTCCTTAACCATCATAAACCGAGATTAGCTTGCGAGTGGCCGGTTGCGGAAATGACTTGCCTGCGCGATGGCTGCGTTTAGGTAAAAGGGATCCTTCGACTTCGCATGAACTTCGCATCCGCGAAGTTCATACTGCGCTCAGGATGACAGCCTTCAATGACGGTGCCGCTGCAAGAACTTCACTTCACCACCGGCGAATTCGCGTCTGCGGGTTTTTCTTCGTCGGCGTGGATTTTGGCGTCTTCTTCGGCGTAGAAGGAGCGGTGTTCGGCGTCGAGGTGCTGGGGCGTCATGGTGAAAATGTAGCTGTCATCCTTGCCTTTGAAACCGGCGGTGTAGTCTCCGCGCTCGGGGTTGACCATGCGCTTGGTGAAGGAGCCTGAGTGGACAAGATCGGCGAGAGACTTGGCAAAGTGGCCGTACTGCTTTTGAAATTGGTGCTGGGCGCGGATGACGACGCGCATGTAGGCGAGGGCGGCCGCTTCGGAATCGGAGCGGGCCGGGTCGCCGCGAAACTTGGGCTGGTAGGTTGTGGCAGGAGCCTGGGCTGCGCCGGGAGTCTGCGCGCATAGGATGCTCGCGCCAAGTACGAGGCTCGCGATGATTGCAAGATAGCCGGTGAAATTATTCCTCATCAAAAATCTTCTCCGTGAACGGCGCCGCAAGAATTAGGCCTGCCAAATCTCTGTTGTAAACCTGCTTTTTGAGTCCTTTTTTATGTTACTCCGGTAATTCAACTTCGGTCACCTTCTCTTTGCAGAGCGCACAAATGCAGCTATGCTCTTGGTACGCAACTACGCCCTACGGGGAAACCTATGAAAGCAGCAGTAGCAAGAAAACCGACCATCAAGATTGCCGTGGTGGAGAGCGACCCGCTAAGGTTTGTGGGATTTCGCGCCTTGTTCGATACCGAACCTGAGTTCGAACTAATTTCCGCCGGCCTGCCCGAGATCTCCACGTTGCAGAACGTGGACCTGATCCTGTTGGGAAACCGCTCCGGCCAAAACCTGTTTGATGTGATGGCGAGTCTAAAGGCGACGCGTCCGGATTTGCGCATTATCGTCACCGGGTCGGGAGTGGATGAAGAGACCATTCTTAAGGCGATCGCATCTGGGGCTAAGGGCTATGTGGACGAGGCGGCCTCACCGGCGGAATTTGCGCAGGCGATTCGCATCGTGAGCCAGGGGTCGGTGTGGGCTCCGCGAAGAGTTCTTTCGATGTTTATCGAGCGAGTGTCATCGGCGCCGGGACGAATTTTTCCGGCAGGCCGCGTGACCTTTACCGACCGCGAAAAAGAAGTGCTGGAGATGCTGGTGGCGGGACGCTCGAACAAAGAGATTGGAGCTCAGTTAGGCATTGAGGAGCGCACGGTGAAAGCACACGTGGCGAAATTGATGCGCAAGGTGGGCGTCCAGAACCGCATTGCCTTGTCGGTTCATGCGATTACGCATTCGCTGGTGGCGGCGAAGTAGAGCCGCTTCAGCTTCTAGCTTTAAGACCGGGCCGAGAGCACCTGGGTAACTTTAGGACACTGACCTCCGTAATCTTGTGAGGAAGCGTTGCGCGCGGCATACTCGCCTCACCTACCACAGAACCTGGGAGACGGGGTTGAGAGTGGCGATTAGGGTCACTACTTTCAGCCCCGATTTTTTTGTCTCCAACAGGAACTCAAGTTAGTTTTCTTTCCTTCCAGTAGCGATAATTCCAACTGCCTTTCTACCGTTTTAGTCAACTCCGTCCCCGAAGCGCGCCCACTAGGGCGTGATCTCAAATACCACGCCACCGTTGTCAGTATTGCCGCCTTCCGTGGTGGCGCCGTAGAGATTATTGGAAGAGTCCAGCATGAGGGCGCGGGTTGGATAGAATCCATCCACGCCGTCGTCGTTGAAACTGTGCAGCAGCGTTTCGGTCCATGATCCATCCGCGGGCGTCAGTTCGAAAACCGTTCCGTAGCCGCCATAGGGAAAATCGTAAGCGCCGCCATCAATGGTGGTTCCGTAGAGATTGCCCGAGGCGTCGAAAATCAGAGTGCTCGAAGGTCTGTAGCCGTCCGTGTTGTCGTTGTTGTAGCTGAAGCTGTGCAGAATTGTTTCGTACCATTTATTCCCGTTCGCGGAGGGCTTCAACTCGAACACCAACCCGTAGGCATGAGCGCCACCCTGCGTCGTGGTTCCATACAGATTGCCGTTGCTATCGAGAAGCAGACTGCCCTGGGGATGGATGCCGCCCTTGCCCTGGCCGAAGGTATGAAGCACTTTCTCTGCCCAGCCTCCGCCGGGTTGGAGAGTGAGTTCGAAGACCGTTCCGGCGTCGTCAGTGCCGCCCCAATTGGTGGTGCCGTAAAGATGGCCCGAGGCGCCGATGATCACGCCGGAGTAGGGGCCACTGCCGTCTTCGCCGTTGTTATTGAAGCTATGCAGAACTTTTTCTTTCCAGCCCCCACCGGTTTGGGGCGTCAATTCGAATACGGTTCCCTGATTGTAAGTGCCGCCGAAAAACGTCGTGCCGTAAAGATTCCCTGCCGCATCGAAAGCCAAGCCAGCCTCGGGGTAGAACCCGTCTATGCCGTTGTTATTGAAGCTGTGCAGAATCAATTTGCTCCAGCCTCCACCCGCGTTTCGCTTCATCTCATACACTTGACCACAGCTGTATGAGGGGGCGCATTGCTTGCCGCCAATTTGCGCGGTACCGTAGAGATTGCCGGCGGAATCGAGGATCACTCCTCCGGCAGGAAACTGTCCGTCGGTGCTGCCGGCGAAACTATGCAGCAGCGTTTCGGTCCAGCCCCCGCCTGTCGCGGGCGTCAACTCAAACACCGTCCCACCGGTGTTAGTGCTGCCAAACGCTCCACCATAGGCCGTGGTCCCGTAAAGATTTCCGGCGGAATCGGAAACCACGCCGCCGGACGGAGAAAAACCGTCACCGACGCTGAGGTTGAAGTTATGCAGTATGGTCTCTTGCTGGGCAACCGCGCTGGCGCCGGTCATGAGCATCGCCATCGCAAAGGTAGCCAATACACGTTTGAGAGTGCGGTAAATCCCCGGGGTCGACAAGGCTGTGCTGATCATGAAACTTTCCTAGTGAGTGGGATTGCGAGAAGTCGAGGCCTTGGGGGGAAGTCCGGACTAGGGCGAAATAATACCACAGAAGCGCGCGGGCATTTGGTAGTGGGGTTCTTAAGTTAGAAGAGACCACCGCTGGCAGTTGGGTGCGAGAGGCAACGTTCGTTTACAATCCAAGTACGAGATCCCATAAAATTTTCTGTGCGAGGAACTATGAAAAAGTTCTTACTTTTGGTGCTGATTGTGTCGCTATGTTCGTTCGCGTTTGCGGCGGATGAAGAGACGAAGGTTGCTGACCGCGTGCAGGCGGCGGCGGATGTGTTGAGCGATATTCAAGGCGCGCCGGATAAGGGAATTCCGCAGGAGGTGTTGGGCTCGGCGGAGTGCGTGGCGGTAGTGCCGTCGATGCTGAAGGGCGGATTTATTGTGGGCGCGAAGTATGGGCGCGGGCTGGCGAGTTGCCGCACGTCGAAGGGATGGAGTGCGCCGGCATTTTTTGTGGTGACGGGCGGGAGTTTTGGGTTTCAGATCGGCGGGCAGGCGGTTGATCTGGTGATGCTGATCATGAATAAAGACGGGATGAAGCATTTGCTCTCGAGCGAGTTTGCGCTGGGTGCGGACGCGTCGGTGGCAGCGGGGCCGGTGGGTCGGCATGCCGAGGGAAACACCGACTGGAAGATGCGGGCTGAAGTGCTGACTTATTCGCGGGCGCGGGGATTGTTTGCCGGCGTAAGTTTGAATGGCGCGCAGATTAAGCAGGATAAGGACAGCACGCGCGAGTTCTATGGGCGCATGGTGCCGTTCCGAACATCGCTGATTGGGGGGATCGATCCCCCAGCGGGAGCGAATGCATTTTTGCGGGTGCTGGCTCAGTGGGCGCAGGACGCGGCGAAGTAACTTGGGCTTCAAGCGGAGCCTGCCCTGAGCGCAGCCGAAGGGGCTTTCGGGCTTCGGCTAAAATCTTTAACATAGGGGACACAGAGGAGCACAGGTAGACCTGTGGACTTCGCTAAATGTTCCCGTTCGTTTGACAAGTAAATTTTGACGATGATACCGTTCCGCTTCCCCTAATGCGGCAGCGACTTGAGTACGCGGCAGCCTGGCCGTTCATCAAAATCCTCGGTAGTTTGCCGCGGCCGTTGGCGCGGGCCATCGGCATTGGCCTGGCTTGGGTGGTTTATCTTCTGCACGTGCGATTGCGGCAGGTGGGCATGCGCAATCTTGCCATGGCGTTTCCCGAAAAAAGTGAGGCGGAGCGGGCGCGGATTCTGCGCGGGGAATTTGCTTCGCTGGGGCGTCAACTGGCGGAGGTCTGCCACTTTCCTAAGTACACGCTGGAGAATCTTAGCGAGGTTCTAGTCTTCGAGGACTTCGAGAACTTTGAGAGCGCCCATGCGCGAGGCAAGGGAGTGCTCCTGTTTGCTGGACATTTCGGGGGTTGGGAGCTTTCTTCGTTCGCCATTTCCATGCGCGGGCACTGGATGCACGTGATTATGCGCGGCATGGACAACGAGCATCTGGGCCGGCTGATTGAGCACTATCGCACCATGCACGGGAACAAAGCAGTCGACAAGGATGATTTTGTGCGCGGGTTGCTCTCGGCGATGAAGGCCGGGGAGGTGGTGGGGATGCTGATGGATACGAATATGACTCCGCCGCAGGGGATCTTTGTGGACTTTTTTGGCATCCCGGCCTGCACGGCGAGCGGATTGGCGCGGATTGCTCTGAAGACCGACGCGGCGGTGGTGCCGACGTTCGCGATCTGGGATGCGAAGCTCGGGAAATACCGGCTGCGGTTTGATCCGGCGGTGGAATTGGTGCGCACGGACGACCTTGAAGCGGACATCAAAGCGAATACGCAGGAGTTTAATTTGATCATTGAAGGCTATGTGCGGAAGTATCCGGAGCAGTGGCTGTGGGTGCACCGCAGGTGGAAGACGCGGCCTCCGGGGGAGAAGGCGCTGTATTAACACGGCTTCGGGCTTCGGCTTTCAGGCTTCGGCGTGGAGGGGCAGTGGACAAGGTTGGATGTCACAACCCCCTTGCGGAAAGTTGATTTCAAAGTCCCCGCCCAAGCCGAGCCTGGACGGGGTACCTCCACGAGTTTTGGTTTGGCGGGCTAGCCTATTCTTAGCCCCGTTTGCCTTCGCCTGTGTGGCCGCGCCCATCACGCACTTCATTTCCTTTGAAGTGGGCGACCTTATCGACGCGTTTTGACGGCTCGGCTCTCTCGCCACGTTGCGGCATTGGGCCCTTATAGCCGTGTTCGGGATGGAAGCGGTTATTTACGTGGCCCCGGAAGTTATCGGAACCATGAAACCACGGGCCGGCGCCAATAAAGGCTCCACCGCTAAACCATTCCGAGCCGTAGTAGCCGTAAGGGGCGCAACTATAAGGAGCGGCGTCATAGTAACCATAGGGACAGTCAGGGGCGACCCCGATGGCGACGCTGACCTGGGCATTTGCTTTGGGAGCGGCGACCGTAAGGCACATTGCACCAATCGCAGCAAGGGCAAGAGATGTGAATATCTTCATGAATTCTCCTCAGTGTTGGTTCACGTACGGTCTTACATTATCCGCAAGGTGGAATGGGCGCTGGCCTGTATTGCTCAGTTTGGTCAATCGGTGTGGGTGGGTTAGAGCGGGTCGAGGGCGGCAGGCCCGCAGACAGGCCAGCCCCCAAATTCATTTCGCGGGTTCCCAGCCTTCTGGGAGCATATCGAATGCCAGCGTGTCGCGGTAGGCGTACTGATTGCCTTCCAGTACTGCCAGCGGCGTCAGCATATGCCAGACGCGATCATCGTCGAAGACGTAACACTCGCCTGCTTCGCGCATGGTGAAGCGATCGAGTTCGTGTTTGTCATTGTCGGCGATGACAACTTCGCCACCGTGAGCGCCGCAGCGGCCTAGTAGATGCGTAGCGATGTACTTTTCCCCGTCTTTATGTAAACCCGGCGGGCTGGTGTCGCAGGGCCGGCCCGGCGTAGCTGTGAATCTTATGAGATGGACGTTAACCAGATACCTGGTGCCCACCGCCGAGAGCGGCAGGTATTGAAGATGGCGGGCAATCATCTTGCGAACGCCGATGGAACCGGCGATGGCCGGGGACAGCGGAGCGTATTCTCGCGGCTGGCCGCCGATGGTCGGGTTGTATTTTTTCAGTTGCACATAAGGCGTAGTCTCTTCGCTCAACCAAACTTTTACGCCACCCTCAACAATCTCGGCCCGGACACGGTTTAAGGAACGATACCGGTCGCCGCCTTCATAATACTTATCTCTTGGAATGGTCCAGGCTGCGTGGGATAACTCTTCGAGCGAGCGCGCCACGTCCGCGTCGACCCGGAGCGGCTGGCGGGTGAAGCCGCGCTCCGTGAGGTCGGTGCGCGAACGCGTGTTTGTTGCTACTGGAATGAAGCTATCTTGAGCCATGGGTGCTCCTGGGAAATGCTTGACGATTGATCGGAAGCTCCCAAGTTGAGGATCAAGGGAGTTCTGGTTTGCCGGCGTCTTTAAGTTTCTTGTTTAGGTCCGACTTTCTCTTAGCTGCTATTGCGGGCTGAACGAAATAGAAATCGAAAAGAGATTCCACAACATCGAGATTCCATTCCGCCTCATTAGCTTCTACTTCCACTATCTCACCCGTGTTGGTGCTCTTGATCGGATGAGCAGCGAAATTGCCTATAACACGAACAGCATCAAGATCGCTTGCTATGTGGGATGGAACTTTAGGCACCACCTCATCGATTTGATCGACTAGATCCTTTTTCTTAGCCCCTCCCTTATCTTTTAGGATCATCTGTAGGCAGCGTCGACTGAGGGCGGCGCTCGCTTTGGGACTGTCAGCGAGAACTAGGCAAGCTTCAGAAAAATCTTGGCGATACGGATCAAGGACCTCTGGTGAGATGGGTCTGGTGTAGCCTTTGGGATACGCTAGGAATTGGGAAATAGATCCGGCCTGAGCAACGCGCCTAAGAGAAATCACCACTTGGCCGCATTCGGGGCATCTCTGGTGGGCGGCAATCCACCGCCCCGAGGGAGACGCGCCGCCTTCAGGAAGTCCGACTTGAGGGTCTTCTCTGAGTACGATGTCTACGAAATTCTTGTGTATTCCGGTATTGCAGTGCGGGCACTTCATGGCGGTGCCAGCATAGCACGGCGGCCGCTCTGATGGCCCTGCCCTCCGCGCTGCAATATCGAGGAATGTTAGTCTGGTTATGACCATGGCGTTCGATGCAGGAACTAAGAAGACGATAGAGTCGTACGTAACGGCGCATATTGCCGACGAAAAATGGCATCGTGATTTCTTCTCCTTCGTTCGCAATTCTGCCCTCGCGCGGCGCCTTGGAGATGAGTTTCTTTCTCCTCGATATCTTTACAAAATATTGGAGGGACTAGAGGCAGACTCTTGGTTGCTTAGAGCCCAAATTCGTATGCAGATCTTGTCTTACGCCTCAATTTACGAGGCGGTGATTCACCACGTATTGTTCGAATGCCTGCCAGACGATCCTAAGGTCGTGCGATTGACGGAATTCCCAACCAAGAAGGTAATTTCTATTCCTCGCGAGAGCCAAGAGCTCCTCGAAAAGCATCTTGTACACGATGGGAGAAGAATCATTCCGACCTATATGGCGTTGGGACGAACAGATGAGACAAAAGTCAGATTTGATCGGAAGGCCGAGTGCGCTTTCGGTATAGGCTTCATCGAGGAGTGGTTGCGGGACGATCTCATCGAGTTCTACGAGGCAAGGAACGCAATCCACATACATGCAGAGATCCGAAAAAGTCTTAAGTACCAAATTGATCTCTCTCGACGTGCCTATTTGAGGATGGAGCCTTTCCGAGATCAGGTTTCCGCTCGGCTGATGTCCCTTGGGCTTTTATCCAAAATCTAGGAGAGAGATGCGAATCGATATAGTGACATTGGGCAGCTATGCGCGATGAGGTCAATGCCTTCTATTGGCTCCGGTGGAATCCACGAAACTGTTCAGTCCACCAGCTGACCTTCCTATAAAATCTAATCTTCCTATGAAAACCTTCGAACAAATCGCGGAGTTGGAAAAGAAATATTTGCTGGGGACTTATAACCGATATCCCATTGTGTTGACGCGAGGCAAGGGCGTGTTTCTTTACGACATCGATGACCGGCGCTATCTCGACTTCGTGTCGGGGCTGGGGGTGAATGCGCTGGGGCATGCGCATCCGCGGATTGTGAAGACGATTCGGGAGCAGGCGGGGAAGCTGATTCACGTCTCCAACCTTTATTACCACGAGTATCAGGGGGCGCTGGCGGAGAAGTTGTGCACGCTGGCGGGCGGAGGTTCAGGAGAAAAATTCCGCGCGTTTTTTCAGAACTCGGGGACGGAGGCGATTGAGGGTTCGATCAAGCTGGCGCGGCTGGCGGGACATCGCGCGGGCGGAGAGGCGAAGTCGCGGCTGGTGGCGCTGGAGGGGTCGTATCACGGGCGTACGTTTGGGGCGCTGTCGCTGACCGGGCAGGAGAAGCATCGCAAGGGATTTGAGCCGATGCTGGAGGAGGTGACGTTTGTTGCCCAGAACGATGTGGAAGGGCTGCGGGCGGCGGTGAATGACGACACTTGCGCGATTGTGCTGGAGCCGATTTTTGGCGAGGGCGGAATTTATGAATGCTCGGTGGAGTTTTTGCGGGAGTGCCGGGCGGCGGCGGACCGGCATAAGGCGGCTTTGATCTTTGACGAGATTCAATGCGGTCTAGGGCGCACGGGGACGATGTTTGCGTTCCAGAGTTTTGGAGTGACTCCGGATATTGTGGCGATTGCCAAGCCGATTGCGGCGGGGTTGCCGTTGGGGGCGTTTCTCGCGAAAGAGGAATTTGCTTCGGCAATTTCTCCGGGGCAGCATGGGACTACTTTTGGTGGTGGTCCGTTGGCTTGCCGGGTTGCGTTGGAGTTTTTGGCGATTGTGGAAGATGAGAAGCTGCTTGAGAACGTGAATCGCGTTGGGGCTTATTTGCAGCAGGAACTGAAAGCGGTTGCTGAGAAGAGTCCGGCGGCGAAAGAAGTGCGTGGGCGCGGGTTTATTCAGGGAATTAATTTGGCGATTCCGGCGCGGCCGATTGTGGATGAGGCTTTGTCTGAAGGCGTTTTGTTCAATTCGACGCACGATACTGTGGTGAGATTTTTGCCTCCGTTTTTACTGGAGGAGAAGCATGTGGATAAGGGGATTCGGGTGCTGAAGAAGTTGTTGAGGAAAAAGAGGGGGGGCGGCAGCGTAAGAGTGGGGATGGAAATTCCTAGCTAGGATGGCGAGGACGCAGGCAGGTAAGGGATCCTTCGACTGCGTAACAGCTTCGCTATCACGAAGCTGTTACTTCGCTCAGGATGACAACGCTCGTTTCGTAAACTAAAAACGGGGAGCCGAAGCTCCCCAAGTGAAGCGAACAGAGGCGATGTTCACTTAAATAGAATCTGGCGACCGGAAAAGAGTTGTCTGGTTTTCACGATTTGGTTTCGCACAATTTGGTTCGGATGATTTGGAGCGGGAAGATTTGAGTGTGACGGCGGCAGACCGCGAAATTTTTCTCGGGGCTAGGGCAACCCTCGGTCCGGATCTGGATGTGGGCGTGGAAGAGTGCTGGATGGATTTCTATGGAGCGCGCATGCGTTATTTGCGTGCGGGTTCAGGTCCGGCTTTGATTCTGCTGCATGGGTTGCTTGGATATTCGTTTTCGTGGCGATATACGATGCCGGCGTTGGCGCCTTACGCTACGATTTATGCGCTGGACATGATGGGGGCGGGATTTTCGGATCGTCCGGGGGGGATCGATCACTCGATGCGGGGATCGGCGAAACGGGTGCTGGAGTTTGTCGAGCGGTTGGGAATTTCTTCGTTTGATCTGTTGGGGACATCGCATGGCGGCGCGGTCGCGATGATGGCGGCTGCGGAATGTTTGGACGGGTACTCTACTTTGAAGCTACGGCGACTGGTGCTGGTTGCGCCGGTGAATCCGTATTCGGCGCATGGGCGGCTGCTGGCTCCATTTTTTGGCAGCAATCTTGGAGCAGCGTTTTTCCGGCTCATTATCGCGCGGATGCATTTCTTGTTTTCCTGGGGGCACGCTCGCATGTATGGCGACCACAGCTGCATTACGCCGGGAACCCTGGAAGGATATGCGGCGCCGATGACGAAGCCGGGTTTGTTTGAGCATGCACTGAGCATTGTGCGCACGTGGACGCAGGATCTGTGCGAATTGGAAGCGACTTTGCCGCGATTGGCAGGCGTTCCGACGCTGCTGATGTGGGGCAGCAAAGATTCGGCAGTGTATGCTTCGTCGGCTGAACTCCTGGCGAAATATTTTCCGAATTCGAAGTTGGTGGTTTTCCCCGGCGTTGGACATTTACCGTATGAAGAGTGTCCGGAGGAGTTCAACCGGGAGTTGATTGAATTTTTGACGCGAGAGAAGATTAGCGCATAAAGGCGTGGTTGGGCGGTTGTGCAGCCGTTGATTGAGAAGAAGTGGAGCTTCGCTCGATTGGGCAGCTGAGGGCGGCGGTCCCGACATAAGCATTTTAGTGATACGTATCCGGCATTTTTCCGCGTTTGTCATTGTCCTACGAACGCTCCTCAAATCATGAATCATCACATCTTCGAAATGCTGCGCGGCGCGCTGGTGCATTACGGGTACTGGGCGGTGGCCGCGGTGCTGTTGCTGGAGAATGCCGGCGCGCCCTTGCCTGGGGAAACGGTGCTGCTGCTGGCCAGTTTTCTAGCTTATTCCGAGCATGAGCTGAGTCTTCCCTGGGTCATCGTGGTTGGGATCGTGGCGACGACGGTGGGTGGAGAATTTGGATTTGCGCTGGGACGGCACGGCGGACGTCCGCTGATCGAACGCTACCGGGATGTCTTCCACATTGATGCGGGAACTGTGGAGCGTGGGGATCGGCTGTTCGAGCGGTACGGGGCGGCCACGGTTTTTCTGGCGCGATTCATCTTTGGCATGCGCGTGCTGGCGTCGTTGCTGGCGGGTGCGCTGCATATGTCGTGGCGGAAATTCTCCCTGTTTAACTTTTTGGGAGCGGCGGCTTGGGTGAGTGCGATTTGCGGAGCGGGATATTTATTTGGCGGGCATTGGGGCAGGCTGGCGCATGACCTGAAGCGCTTCGACATCGCGGTTGGGGTTGTGGTGGTGGTCGGCGTGATCGTGGTTTGGTGGCGCAGGCGGAGGGAGCGGGCGGGGTCTTAGCGGCTCTGAAAATGGTTGCGGAAAAAGTGGTCGAGCGCAAGCCTGCCACCTCGGCGGCTAAAATCCGGACCTGAGACAAGTCAATTATCGCAGCGCTGAAGCGCTGCGCCGCCCAAAATCAAGTGCACACCTTTTCTCACAACGGCTGAAAGCCGCCTTTTCAAACCCTTGAACTGATGGAGTGTTCCCGCGGACCGTTTATGAACTCGGTGTGGGGTGAGCATCTTAAGAGTCAACTCATACACAGCAGGATTTAGCTCAAGCGCGAATATACTGTGCGGGTGGCGCGGGCGTGCACGAGAGCTTGTCCGTGGCTTCATTGATTCTCATGGCGTCGTCTGGCCGGAAATTCAGACGAGGAGGAAATGTATGAAGAGAATTGGGTTTTTGACTCTAATGATCATGGTGACCATCCTGTTAACCTTGGCCTTCTCGGCAGCGGCAGCCAGCCCGAAGGCGCCGACGGCTCCTGTGGCGGCAGCGGCCAATCCAGCCGTGGCGGCCCCGGCGCCACCACCGCATCCGCGAGTACATGATGCGTTAGACGAGCTGCGGCACGCACGCGAACATATGGAGCATGCCGATGGCGAGTTCCATGGCCATCGCGCCAAGACGATCGAGCACATCGACGCGGCGATTCACGAAGCTGAGATTTGCATGCAAGAGCCATAGAGTTTGGAGCAGAGAAAACGAAGGCAGCGTCTGTGGACGCTGCCTTTTTGTTTGTATCGAGGATCGAGGTTAGTACGTCGAGTTTGCCGCAGGCGATTGAGACGAGCGAAAAAATCTTAGACAGCTAGATACTTACCTCAGACGCTGAAGCGCGTCGTATTTCCTAGACTTGAGGGCACGCGTGAAACTCGTGCTTTCCCCGGTCGTTGCGAAAATTAAGTTTGCCAACCAATGAAACGTGCAGTTCTCCGAAGGGCCGATGGGATGGCTTAGGTCACTTCGAGCGGCCGAAGGTGTATCCAATGGTGGCGCCGACGCGGGTCACGAAGTTGGAGTTAAAGCCTCCGGTCATGGTATTGGTGTTGCCGTGGATGTGGTAGACATTGGCTTCGGGGCGGATAAAGAAATCGTGCCAAAAATAATAGCGGAGACCGGCGGCGCCGTGCTCCATGAAGTGGTCGGTGCTGGTGAATAAAACGCAACCGGAAAAATGTCCGCAAGTGACCGTGTCGGGCAGGTAGAAGCGGGTGCTGTCTGCGCCGACGCCGGCCATGAAGTCTAGGCCGAATTTCTTATTCAACTTCGGCTGAAAAAGGACGTTGATGTCCGTCAGGATGGGCCGGTAACTCTCGTAGCCGTAATAACTGGCCCGGTGATACCGCCAGGAGGACTCGAGATTCAGGCCGAAGCGGCGGTCGTTATCCACGTAATCGGCACCGACGCCCAAATAAATCCCACCGGTTTCCGCCAGCTGGGTGAAGGATTGCGAGCTGTTTGCGGTGTAGGGCTGCATCAGCGTGCCACCGCTACCCATGAGATCAACCTGCTGGGCCACGGCGAAATGAGCGAAGAACAAGAAAGCAAAAACGTGTGCGAGAAGCGTTAACTTTCTCAATACAGTCCCTTTCATTCCTAGGTTCAGGTTTGGATTATACCTGCCAGAGCGGTAGCATCGCGCGCGGCGGCTGCGGCGGTGGAATCCTCAGGGGCTAAAGCCCGCGTCTTCATTGAATCTGGGTGGCACGACCGAAGGTCGTGCCCTTCCCAAAATTGAATCCGGGGTGGCATCCCTCGGCGCACTGCGCTTCCTCAGGGCAGGCTAAGAACTGCAAGTCGTGCCCTTCCAAAGACGCTCCAGAAACAGTTTTAGTCGTTTCCGATCGTGTAGCCGATCGATCCGCCCACCCGAACCACGCTGTCGGAGTTGAACTCTACGTTATTCTGAATGTGGTAATAGTGGACCTCGGGCCGCACAAAGAAGTGGTGCCAGACATAGTAGCGAAGCCCGGCGCCGAAATCCTCCATGAAATGATCACTGCTGGTGTAGTTGATACATCCGCTGAAATAGCTACACGAGACAATGGAGGGAACATAAAAGCGGGTGCTGGCGATGCCGATACCGCCGAAGACATCGAGGCCAAGCTTCTTGCCCAGCTTCGGCTGGAAGACCGCGTTGAAATCGGTCAGGATCGGGCGATAGGTCTCGCCGGAGTAATCCGCGTAGTTCCCCGGGCTTGCCCTCCAGGCGGTTTCGACCCCAAAGCCGAGACGATGTTTGAATCCGATGACGTCACCAGTGACGTTGAGATAAGCGCCGCCCTTTTCCGAGGGCGACTGAAAGCTCGACAGTCCGCCGGAGGGAGACGAGGCTAAAAGTGTGCCGCCGCCGAACATAATATCGCCCTGCTGGGCGACTGCAAAATGGGCGGAAAGCAGGAATGCGAAAACCGGTGCGAGAAGCGCTAACTTTCTCAAGACAACCTCCAATCGATTAAGTTCACAGGTTTGATGGCAAACCGTTAAGATGCGTCCGCGAAACTGTTGGGATGCAAGCAAGATTAGCGATACCGCATCATAATTTCAAGTTCGGGCCTGATTCAACCGTAGCAGACGCTTGTGCATACGCTTGTAAAGAAACGTCAATCGAGCTGTTTGATCTTAGCTTGCTTGCAGATAGTGCAAGCAGATGGTCGAACCCGGAAGCAGATGAAAAGTTGCGCAAGGGAAACGAAGTTTTCGGGCGTAGACGCGTCGTAACACAACTTAGAGATACAAAATTGTCTATTTGAATTTCGCGCTGGAGCCGGGAGAGCGGACATGGTCGAGGGCGATGGAGCCTCCGCCGAAAAAGATGAGGGCAAACGCAAGAGCGGCGAGAGCCATGCCGAAGCCGTATCCGTGGTCCGCGATCAGCCCGTTGTGCGCGGTTACCTTCCAGATAGCGACGCACATATTGATGCAAATAGCGAAAGCCGCTACGCGCGTGAACAGGCCCAGCAGCACAAGCAATCCGCCAAAGAACTCGGTGAAGGCAGAGAGATACGCGCTCCAGGCGGGCAGACCAAGGCTACGGACCAACTCAACGTGGTGGTGCAATCCGCCGAAAACCTTGTGATAGCCAAAGTCGACCATGACAGCGCCGAGAGCCAAGCGCATGACGAGAAGAGCGAGAGGTTGCAGACGATCCAGAAAACGCAAACGAGTTCCTCCGGCGAAAGACAGCATAGATTACAGGACTCGAGGGATAGAGGGAAAGCGAGTGCGGGTTTGGTAGGGTGCCCTTTGGCTTACGCCTTGGACCCGTTAAGCGGGAGGTCCTTTGCTACGCCTGAAAAACGGCTCCGCTCAGGATGACAGTTTTGTAATAGTGCAAACTGCACCACCACCTCGCTATTGGGATGATGGGCGTCGATTGGGAGTGGCTGAACTGTTAATAGCTGACGCACAGAATGATTGCACGGAGTGGCCTACTTCTGGTAACGTTTTGTCGCCTCAGGATACGGGTAACCGGCGGCGTCTGTTAGGGACTGGTTCATGCATCTTGCGGCCTTCCCCCCGATTCTTGAAAATTAAATTTCAATCACGCGCACCGAATTGGCTGGCTTTGTGTTTAAGGTAGAAGAAATCCGGGGCTGGTATCACACTGCGGATTCGGTCAATTTTGGGTTCTGAATGGCGGGAAAACAAGCTTACATGCTCAGGAGGCTGTTAATGGATCGCACTTCGAGGAGTGAAAATATGCTGCAGAAGCTGGTGCTGCTCCTGCTAATCACGGCGGTTCCGGCGCTTGCCTGGGGCCAGAAAAAGAGCGCGCCCGCTGCTCCCAAGGCAGCGCCAAAGGCAAGCGCGCCAGCGAAGTCATCGGCGCCTTCCCATGGGGCAACGCAGTCGCATACTTCAACGCCGTCACATTCGAACACGACAAGCCACGCTGGAACGACCAGCCATACGAGTACGCCGAGCCACGCGAACACGACCAGCCATACGACCACGCCCAGTCACGCGAACACGGCCGGCCACACGAACACGGCCGGCCACGCGAACACGCCGAGCCGTGGGACGACGGCAGGTGGAACGCATGCGGCAGGCGCAGCGCGCCCCGGAGCTGCCGGTGGAGCGCGGCCGGGCGCTGCGGGCGGAGCTCGAGGCGGGGCCACCGCTAATCGTGGCGGCGCAGGAAGCCATACTCCTCCGGGGCGGAACGTCTCGCTTAAAGGTGGAGGGCACGCGAGCATTCGTCCGAATGGGTCGGTGCGTTCGATTGACCGTGGCGGCATGCACATCGAGCATGGACTCCACGGTGGGGGCAGGGTTGTGGGTGAACACAACGGAGCGCGCGTCGTGAACGTTGGAAGGCATGGCGGTTATGTGCAGCGTGCCTACGTGACGCGCGGCGGACGGGCCTATTACTCGCGCACCTCCTTTTACGGGGGGCGTTACCATGTTGGGCTCTATCGCGGCTACGGCTGGGGCGGACACACGTATTTCGGCTACTACCCGGGCGTCTGGTATCATCCCGGATTTTATGGATGGGGCTTCCATCCGTGGGGAGCGCCGCTTGCCTGGGGCGTTGGGCTCTGGGGTTGGGGCGGATCGCCGTGGTGGGGATTCTATGGCGGATGGTGGAATCCTTATCCGGTTTACGCCGCGCCCTACTACTGGCTGACGGACTACATTATTTCGCAGCAGTTGCAGGCAGCATATGCGGCGCGAGCTGAGGGCAACGCCGATGCGGCCGCGGCGGCCGCGGACGCAGTGGATAACGGCGGCGGCGGAGATGCTGCTCCAGTTGCGTCAGGTCCGGTGGCGTTGAGTCCGGAAGTGAAGGAAGCCATCGCGCAGGAAGTGAAAGCCCAGTTGGCCGCGCAGCAGGCGCAGGCTGGCCAGCAGGATTCGGGTGGTGGACAAGCAGCAGCGGCTGCTCCAGCGGCTCCGACGACTGCCGACAACACTCCGCCTCCAGCGCTCGATCCAGCACAGCGTACGTTTGTGGTGGATTCGGACGTCACCGTGGTGGCCAACGGTCAGGAATGCGGCTTGACGTCGGGTGATGTGCTTACGCGCCTCACCGACACTCCGGATGCGGACCAGACGGTGAATGCCAGCGTGGCAGCGACCAAGAAGGGCGACTGCGCGTCGGGAGCATCCGTTGCCGTGAAAGTGGATGACTTGCAGGAGATGTACAACCACTTCGCGGAGAACATCACCAACGGCATGGGCGAAATGGCCAAGAAGCAAGGGACGAACGGTATGCCGGCGGCGCCAGATACCGGCACCCAGGCTGGGGCTGTTACACCTCCGCCACCGGATACTACTGCAGCCAAAACGTTGCAAGACCAGCAGGCTGCCGCCGATCAGGCGGAAGCGGATGCGAAGCAGAGCGCGGCGTCTGGCGGGAACTAAGACAGCAGCGAGAACCGCGGTTAAACGAACCTTCACCAAACAACCTGGGAGCGTCGGATGACGACGCTCCCTTTCTCCAATTCCTGAGTAAAGACTTTCCTGACGCGGCGCAGAACGCGAGTAGCAGGAGTTCGGCAAGATCTAAACGGAGGGCTTCGCGATGTCAAAGAAATTCCACGACCTGATTCCAGGGATTGTGCTTCTGGCCGTAACCATCCTTCCGATGGCGCTGGCCAACTCGCAGGCGGTTTCTCTGCAGGAGCAACTGGCCGCGCAATACAAGCTGGTCAAGATGGGATCGGATACGAGCGGATATTCCGTGGTGGAGAAAGGCACTCTGCTGGCGATCCAAAAGGGCGGAATCCTGGCAGTGCCTTACGGCGACCAGAATGTTCTTGCCAACAAGTATGAAGGAGGAACGATTCACGCTCCGAGCGGCCTGTCTTTGATGGGACGAAAATCCATCATGGGGAAATTTGGCAAGGAGCAGACGACCCATCTATTTGCGGTTGGCGACAAAGTCTATCCCATGAAGATCGACGTGAATGTTCCAAAAGACACGGTGACTCTTGAAGTCGTTGCCTGTGATACCTGCAACAAGACCGATCCGCCGACTTACAACAAGGCGAATGTGGTCTTCCAGTTTCCCAAGGGGTCGCTGGCGAATGCGGCTGCCGGTGGGGTGGAAGATACGATCGGACAGGTTCTGACTATCAGTAATGACGACGCGCAGGCGGGCGGCGGAGATCAGGGTGGTGGAGATCAGCAGCAAGGTGGCGGGGATCAGGCCGGTGCGCAGCAGGGCGGCCAACAGCCAGCAGCACAGGCGCCACAACCAGCGGCCGAGCCGGCGAGCATCGATAAGGGAATGACCACAGACCAGGTGCAAACCGCGATGGGCAAGCCGGACAAGATCGTGAACTTGGGTACGAAGACGATTTATTACTACAAGGATATGAAGGTGATTTTTTTGAGCGGGAAAGTTAGCGACGTTCAGTAAGAAGTGGAACTCCTAATGCGTTCCGCAGCGGCTAAAGCCGAGGCTACTTCTCTTCGAGCTTGCGGCACCACTGAAGCGATGCCCTGATATGAATCCGGAAACCGCAGGGAAAACTGTCGAATTAAAACTCATAAATTGCTCAAGTTTCCGCGTCCGCCGGGCATAAACGAGTTAGATCGCCGCAAAGTTAAAGCCTGCAAATACAGCGACTTGAGCTGAAGATATAGTACTTCCGTACCGTCTCTAGTACTTCGGTTACCAGTACGCGAGTGACCGAAACCCATCTGCGTGACTACCACCGTTAATCGACATAAGTAAACCGCCGACCACAACATATAGATACAACCCCAATTGGGGAATACTCTCTTTTCCAGAAAAACCCTAAAAAACCCAGCAAAAACAGGAAATTCGCTTGGAGGCGGGGTTTTTCAGGGCTGATATATGCTCGGGACACCGAAAGCCCCTTGCACACGCATAGAGGCTCGGGCATCTCCCAAAATTAGCCTGCGGGATGAACAATGGCGCAGGCAGTTCTGGAGGATGGGGTAAAGGAACTATGGCCGACTCGCGGGAAGTGATGAACATTCGCCAGGCGTCGCAGTACCTGGGAGTCAGTCCGGACACGCTGTACAAGTACGTCGGGGAACAAAAGATTCCAGCTTTCAAGCTGGGCAACCGTTGGCGCTTCAAGAAGTCGAAGCTGGACCAGTGGATGGAAGAGAAGTCGAGCCAGATGGACTTGGGAACGAAACGTAAACCGAAGGCGGCGGTGAAGGCTGCCGGAGTGCAGTAACCAGATAGAGCCGGGCGGGACGCCGGCGCTACGAAAGGGTGGGCACATGTTTGGAATGGGATCGAAGACGATTGTAGGTCTGGATGTGGGCTCTTCCAGCATCAAGGCAGTGGAGTTGAAAAAGAAGGGTGGGCAGATTGAAGTTGCACACCTGGGATTGGAAGCGCTGGCCTCCGACATCGTAGTGGACTCGATGATCGTGGACTCGGGGACGGTATCGAGTGCGATTTCCAAATTGTTCACCGACTGCCTGATCAAGACCAAGGCGGTGGCTACGGCGGTAAGCGGCCACTCGGTGATCGTGAAGAAGATCTCACTGCCCTCGATGAGCGATCAGGAACTGGCCGAGACCATCGAGAAGGAAGCGGCCCAGCACATTCCCTTCGATCTGGCGGACGTAAGCCTGGACTACCAGATTCTATCCGAGGAAGCGGGCAGCGCGAACATGGATGTGTTGCTGGTGGCTGTGAAGAAGGACAAGATTTTGAACTACACCAACGTACTCTCGATGGCCGGCCGGACGCCGTCTATTGTGGACATCGATGCGCTGGCTTTGCAGAACTGCTACGAGTACAACTACCAGCCGGCGCCGGGCCAGGTAGTGGCACTGCTCAACCTAGGCGCCAGCGTGATGAACATCAACATTGTGAAGGGGACGACGCCGCTGTTTCCGCGCGACGTCAGCGTGGGCGGGCACCAGTACACCGATTCTCTGCAGAAGGAACTGGACCTGAGCTTCGACGATGCGGAGTCGCTCAAGCTGGGCAATAAAGTTGGGACGGTGAGCGAAGATGCGAAAGCACCGATCCTGCAGCAGGTGACCGAGATCATCGTGCTGGAAATTCAGAAGACGTTTGATTTCTTCCGGGCCAGCGCGGCGGGCGAGCACATCGAGAAGATCTACCTGGCGGGCGGTTCGGCCAAAGTGCCGGGGTTGATGGAAGCTTTGCGGCAGGAATTTTCGATGCCGGTTGAGTTGTTGAATCCATTCCAGCGCGTGGTGCCGCCAACGGACGGACCTGGAGCGGAGCTGGTGGAACAAAATCCGGGCCAACTGGCAGTGGCGGTGGGTTTGGCTTTGAGGAGTTTTGAATCCCTATGATCAAAATCAATCTGCTCGAATCATCCAAGGGAAAAAATAAGCGCGCTGGCGGCGGTGGACCATCGTTGCCCGCGATGGAAATGGGCGACATGGGTTCGCCCAAACTGAAAGTGCTGGTGGTGATATTGCTGGCTGGAGCGGTGAACTTTGTTTACTGGTACCGGCTGGACCGGCAATCGAAGACGATCGCAGTGCAGATGCAGACGGCCTTGCAGAAGAATCGCGAACTCAGCGATGTGAAGGCGCGTTATCTGGAGCGGCAGACCCAGGCCAACAATTACAAGCGCCGTGTGGATGTGATCGATTCCTTGCGCGCCGGACAGGCGGGCCCGGTCAACCTGCTCGCCATGCTGGGCGAGACGGTGAACGGAACTGAAGCAGTCTGGCTGAGGAAGATGGACGATACGGGCGCCAGCTTAAGTTTGGAAGGCACCGCGCTGAGCACGGATGCGGTGGCCACCCTGATCGCGAACCTGCAGAAGACGGGCTTCTTTAAGAATGTCGAGATCAAGGAAACCTTTCAGGATGATGCGATCAAGGACATGCAGGCGTTTCAGTTCACGCTGACCTGCGAGAAGGGAAAGTCGTAAGAGGCGGACCTATGGCAACGAATTTTAGCGAACTGTCGGGCATTAAACAGTGGGGAGCGGTACTGGCAGGAGGAGCGCTGGTAACGGCGGCGCTGTTCTTCACAGTGTTCAAAACCCAGAGCGATAAGAACGCTGCAGCCGAGCACACACTACAGGATAAGGTTCGGGAGAACAACGAACTCGAGTCCTACCGTCCCAAGCTGAAAGATATGGAGCAACAGGTAGCCAACCTGAAACAGCAATTGGAGATTGAACGGCGGATCGTGCCGGACGATAAGCAGGTGGATGGTTTCATCGAGACGCTGGACGGGGAAGCGCAGAAGGCGGGCGTGGAACTGCGCCGCTACTCGGCCAAGCCAATCACCGCCAAAGAGTACTACTCGGAGGTTCCGTTCGATATGGAATTGGACGGTCCGTATTACTCCATGCTGAATTTCTTTGACCGGGTCGGCAAGCTGGAGCGGATCGTCAACGTCAGCGGCCTGCTGGTCTCAAATACAAAAGACCCCTCTGGAGCAAAGGTGAAGCATACCTACCAGTATGCGCCGAACGAGAGCGTGGTTGCGACCTTCACGGCCACGACATTCTTCAGCCACGATTTAGAGCCGGCCGGCGCGGCACCTGGGACCAAGCCAGGAACAGCAGCGGCAGGCGCGGGTAAATAGGAATCGCTATGAAGCTAACGACATGCATTCTCGCAGTGGGACTGATGACGGGGGCGGTTTGGGCACAGAGCTCCCACACCAGCAACAACGGGGCAAGGGCTGCGCAGGCAACGAAGCCGGGAGCAGGCGCACCAGCCAGGCCGGTAGTTGTCGCTCCGGTGGTGCACAGCGCTCCTGCTCAGGTGAGGGTGGCGGCGAGACCGCGCCCGGTACTGGCGCCGCCGAAACCGGTGGTGTTACGTCCCGTGATCGCGGCGACGGCCGCTCCCAAGCATGCTGTTCCGCAGCCGGAAAAGATTGTGGCTGTGCCGGGCGTGGCCGTGGAAAGTGTGAGCAAGGTTGCAGAAGCTCCCAAGGCGTCCAAGCCGGAAGACAAGAAGTGGGCTATGACCGGCAAGCGCGATCCTTTCTTCAGTCCGGTGGTGCAGGCGCCGACGGGTTCGGGCTGCGCGACGGGAAAGAAGTGTTTGGAAATCGGCCAGATCAATGTCCGGGGCGTGGTGAAGTCGGATGGCGGCTTTATCGCGGTAGTGACCAACAGCCTAAACAAGGCTTATTTCCTGCGGGAGAACGATCCGGTATTCAACGGGTATGTAGTCAGAATCACGGGGGACTCGGTGGTTTTCCAGGAGACCGTGCAGGACAAGCTGGGAAAACCGATGGTTCGGGAAGTAGTGAAGCGACTCTTTACGCCGGCCGTTTAACGGCAGACGCTGGTGCAGCCGGGAAGCCGGAAGTGCCGGAAAAATCAAGTTCTAGCAAGGGACACGCGGGCTAGACCCGCAAGTTGGGGAGAGGCGAAATGCGAAAGCAACTGCTGAGTGTATTCCTACCGCTGCTGCTTCTGGGGCTGATGGCATCGGCCGCAGAGACTTCGGCGCCACAGCAAAACGAGCTGCAGCGAGTGAACGTGGTTCGCGGCGCGGATGACATCCGGGTCGAGATCAACGCTCGTGGCGCGATCGCGCCCAAGCTGAGCACGGCGGATTCGCCGGCGCGAGTGATTGTGGATTTGCCAGGGACCGTTATGGCGACCGGGCAGAGCCACATCACGGTGGGCAGCGCGGGAATCAAGGGAGTGCGCATCGGCATGGATGGCCAGACGCCTCCAACCACCCGCATCGTGGTGGATATGGAGCACGCCTGCCGCTATGAGTTGACTCCGTCGGCTGACGGAAAGCTGGTGTTGACGCTGCACACGCAGCGCACGACAGCGGCGAGCGCCAGCGTCCCCAAGGCGGTAGCTAAGACCGTGGCGCAAAACTCTGTAACGCCGGCGAGCTCTCCGTTTGCGCCGCGCGTTATGGAAGTGACGCCGAAGGCGCAGCCGGTATCGGCTACGGCTCCGGTGGTTGCGCAGGCGACGACGGCAGCTCCATCTTCATCCACCGATTTTGTATTCGTCGAGCCGAAGTACGCGGCCAAGGTGGATTCCGCGAGTGCCACGGACGAACCCGCCGGGCGCGCGCAAGAGGCGGCGGCCAAGTTTGCCGACAAGACTGCGGCAGAACTGTTGCCGGCAAATGCGCATGCCGCGCAGGCGTCACAAAGCACTGGTTCCAGCACTGGCATCCAGCCCGCGGTAAATCTTGCAGCTGAGCAGAAAGCGCTGGCTGGCCAGCAACCGGTCGCGGTTGGCCCCAAGTACACAGGCGAACCGATTTCAGTCAATTTGAAGGATGTGGACCTGAAGGACTTCTTCCGCCTGATTCACGAAATCAGCGGCTTGAACGTTGTGCTTGATCCAAATGTACATGGGACTTTAACGGTCGTATTGGACGATGTGCCGTGGGACCAGGCGCTGGACATCGTGCTCAAGAATAACGACCTGGCGCGGGAACTGGAAGGCAACGTTCTGCGCATCGCCACCGTGGACACGCTCAAGAAAGAAGCAGACGGGCGGCGTGAGCAAGTGGAAGCCGAAGCGGCAGCCGTGGAAAAAGTTTCTGTCACGCGCTTCCTGAGCTATGCCCACTCCAAGGACGTGATCCTCACGGTAAAGAAGTTCCTTTCGCAACGCGGAGACGTAGTTGCGGATGAGCGTACTAATGCCGTGATCGTGAACGACATTCCCAGAGTGATTCCAATCGTTGATCGCCTGCTGACGCAGCTTGACCGCAAGACGCAGGAAGTGGAAATCGAGGCGCGAGTAGTCGCGGCGACACGGCAATTTGCGCGCGACATCGGCACGCAGCTTGGCTTCGGCTGGGGCAACGGCCACAGCGCAATCGGCGGCGCATCGGCGGTGGGCAGCTCACCGACGACCGCCAGCAATTTGACTCCGGGCTACATCACGGTACCAGGGGCAACTTCGGGTACGACGGGATCTTCGATCCCCTTGTTCTCCAATCTGGGTTCCACCTCACCCACGAGCGGCTTGACGTTCCTGAACGCCAGCAACACGGTGCGAATCGACGCGGTGCTTACCATGGCCGAATCGCGCGGATTGCTGAAGGTTCTTTCACGGCCGCGAGTGGTTACGCAGAATAATATTCTGGCTCTGGTAAAGCAGGGTGTGCGCGTGCCGATCGTGACACAGGCACAGTTGGGCGGTCCTCCGACCGTGACCTACGTGGATGCGTTCCTACGCTTGACCGTGACTCCGCAGATCACTTCGGAGAATACGATCTTCCTGAACGTGGACGTGGAAAACACGACCCCGAACTTCGGACAGGAAGTGCAGGGCAACCCGGAATTGATCACGCAGCAGGCGACCACGCAGGTGCTGGTGACCGACGGCGGCACAGTGGTGATCGGAGGCGTCATCCAGACGCAGAACTCGATCAACATCACACAGGTGCCGGTTCTGGGCAACCTCCCGATTCTGGGCAACCTGTTCAAGCACACGCAGGTGAACACCTCCAACCAGGAGCTGATCTTCTTCATCACGCCGCGAATCATTCAGACATAACCACGTCCGACTTAGCAGCGCGCAGTTGAAGATTTAAAACCGCCGGCCCTGAAGAACCTGTCAGGATCGGCGGTTTTGTTTTTGCGTGACTTCAATTTCTTCTTGCCTCCCGATCGAAGTAATTCAAGAAAATGTCTCGAACCCATTGCCAAACCTGTGAGAACGGGCTAGCATCAAGGCCTTTCGCTAAGTTTGCCAATTGGCCGAAGTTGCGGCGCGCGGGTTCGGATTCGAGCGCCATACTGCGGCACCTCCTTTAACCTGATTCACCGCGAACACTGCTCAAGCGTGACGAATAGCATTTTTGTTAATGCGTGGCCTTTTTGTGCAGGGCGTTGCACCAACTTTCCCAGGGAGAAGATCATGAACGCAAGAATGAAAAGAGCGCTTGCATGCGCCAGCTTTCGTTGGTTATTTGTAGTGGCGGTAGTTGCAATGAGTTGCGCGCTGCTGCCGGCGAGTACGGTGGCTGGCAAACTTGTCACGGACAATACACCCAGCTTCGTCGCGACGGCGAAAAATCTTGGCGCTGAAGATCCGGCAAAGGTAATCGAAGTAAGCGTCTGGCTGCAGCCGCATAACCGCAGCCAGTTCGATGCGCTAGCGCAATCGCTCTACGATCGAACTTCTCCCAACTATCGTCACTGGCTCAAGCCGGCGGAGATTGCCACGCGCCTAGCGCCCACGGCGCAGGAAACCGAGACGGTGCGACAGTTTCTTACCGCGCACAATCTGACGATTGTGAAGACAGGCCCCATGAACTTCTACGTGAGGGCACGAGGTGCGGTGGGCGATGTGCAGAAGGCGTTTCAGGTGCAACTGAATAATTATCAGGTCGGCGAGAAGACCATCCGCGCCAATGCCGGCGATCCTTATGTGGAGGGATCGGCAGGTGAGTTGGTGAGAGCGGTATCAGGACTGGATTCAGGAGAGTTTGAGCACCCGCTAATGGCGCGGCCGACCGTCTCAAGTAGTAAGACCGGGAGCGCGGCTGCGACAACTGCGAGCGTAACGAATTCGGATTTCTATTCGTCGCAGTGTTTCTCGGGAACCGAGAGCGAGACATTTTCGACCGGCGGGAACGGTTCGTTGCCGATCGGCAAGTACTCGGGCAACAAACTTAATCTTCAGAGCTGGACCAGCGCAGGTTGCGCGTACACGCCGCCGGTTATTCAGACTGCCTACAATCTGACCGGCTTGTACAACGAGGGATACAACGGCGCCGGACAAACGATTGCCATTGTCGACTGGTGTGGTTCGTTCACCATCCAATCCGACGCCAATGCGTTTTCGGCGAAGTTCGGGCTGCCGGCCCTGACCTCGTCGAACTTCGCGATCATTTATACGGCGCCCAGCTTGTGCATGGCCTACGATCAGGTTGAAATCAACTTGGATGTGGAATGGTCGCACGCGATCGCTCCGGGCGCCAACATCAACCTGGTGGTTCCACCCTCCTCCGACTTTCAGGATGTGAACCAGGCCGAGTTTGATGTGGTGAATTACGGGCTAGGTACGGTGCTCTCGGGCAGCTTTGCTTCGACTGAGCTCTACACTCCGACGACCGAACTGGACACGGAGAACTTAATCTCAGAAATTGGCGCTGTGGGAGGGATTTCGACCAACTTCGCCTCGGGAGACTATGGCGATTATGGGCTGGTGACGCTTCGGTCCACGGTGAGTGCTCCTGCGGATTCTCCGTGGGCAACCGCCGTGGGCGGAGTTACGTTGGCTCTGAATTCCGACAACTCCATTGCCTGGCAAGCGGGCTGGGGAAATAACGAAACCCTGTTGGCGGAGGAGGGAGCAGTGTTCGATCCGCCGCAAGCTAGTTTTGCCGGAGGGTCGGGTGGTGGTCCGAGCGAATGTCTCACCAAGAATATTCGTTTCCGTCCACCGATTTGCACCGGAGGCTTTCCCAAGCCTTCCTACCAGCAGAGTTTGCCGGGCCCAAACCGCCAACTTCCTGATGTCTCGTGGCTGGCGGATCCTTATACTGGCGCCGTGATCGTAATCAGCATTCCGGGCCAGACTCCTCAACAAGTGTGGCAGGTGTATGGCGGCACGAGCCTGGCCACGCCAATGTTCTCGGCGTTGTGGGCTATTGCCAATCAGGAAGCGTTGGCTGGAGGCGGAGCTGCGCTGGGGCAGGCTGCACCTTATCTTTACTCGATGCCCGCGGGAACCGTGTATGACATTGTTCCCGTCAGCACCGCGACGAACGTGACCGGATCAATTCAGGACTCGAACGGCAAAACCTGGTATACGGCGAAGGATTTGGCTGGAGTTTCATCGGGTGATTTCGTCAGCGCTCTGTGGAACTACGAAGCTTTGGAAGATACCACGCTTGTGGTCTCGTTCGGCACGGATCTCGGCCTGAAGACCGCTCCGGGCTGGGACAATGTAACCGGGGTGGGAACACCGAACGCGCAGGCGTTCGCTGATTACTTTTTCGGGAAATAATAGTTGAGCTGCGGAGTCCCACTTCTCGCAAAAGAAGTGAGAAGTGGGGCACCCCAGCGTGCATTGGGCTACTTCTTTCCGCCTGTTAGACTCAGCGAAGCATGAATTTCCTGGCACGGCAGAGAAAACTGCGGCAACACCTTGCCACAACGCAGTTCGATGCACTCCTCATCAGCCATCTTCCCAACATCCGATATCTTTGCGGCTTTACCGGTAGCGCGGGTTTGCTGTTGGTGGCGGAAACAGGGAGTGTGTTCTTCACTGATGTTCGCTACGACACGCAGGCGCGCGAGGAGGTAAAGGGCGCGAAAGTGATCATCGCGCGAAAGGTGCTCCCGAATGCTCTTGCCGAGTCGGTTGCGACGCGGAAGAGATTGAAAGGATCGACAATCGGCATTGAAGCGGGGCATCTGACTGTTGCGGAGAAGAAGCAACTGGCGGACCTGCTGCCCTCAGGCATTCGGCTGCGAAAGGCTCCCGCGCTGGTGGAGCGGGCCCGCATGGTGAAGGATGAGGACGAACTCGATCGCATACGGGCAGCGGTGAAATTGGGTGCAAGGCTGTTCGACCGTGCGCTTGAAGTTCTGCGGCCGGGTGTGAAGGAAACCGACGTGGCGGCGGAGATGGAGTATGCGGCGCGGCGGGCGGGCGCGGAGGAGATGTCGTTCCCGACCATTATCGCTTCCGGCGCGAGATCGGCGCTGCCTCATGGCCGGGCGAGTGAGCAATCCATCGCTCGCGGCGGATTCGTCGTCTGCGATTTCGGTGTTATACTCGCAGGTTATTGTTCGGACCAGACTCGTACTGTATGGGTGGGTGCGTCTTCAGGTGCTACGCCGAATGAAGCCCGCAAGGCCTATGATGCAGTACTTGATGCGCAGCAAGCAGCGGTTGCCGCAGTCCGCCCTAGCGTTAGCGTTGGGGAAGTGGATGCGGCGGCGCGAAAGGTATTGAATAAAGCCGGGTTAGGGCGCTATTTTACGCATTCCACTGGGCACGGCGTGGGTCTCGAGATCCATGAGTCGCCCAGGATTGCAGCCGGGCAAAAGGAAGTGCTGCAGCCCGGCATGGTCATCACGATTGAGCCTGGGGTATACTTTCCCGGCAAATGGGGCGTGAGAATCGAGGACATGGTAGCCGTCAACGAAGGCGGCTGCGAGGTGCTGACGCCGACCAGCAAAGACTTTCTAGCAGTTTAGATCATTGTCATTGGGTCTTAGAAGCTGATATCGAACACCTAAGACCTGAAGCAGCAGTCCCACCGTATACGAATGAATCAAAAAGAGCTGAAAGAACTCATTGAGTTCTTAATCGAAAAAGACATTGCCGAGTTCGAGCTAGAACGTGGCGATGTCAAAGTGAAAGTAAAGCGTGCCGGTCAAACCACCGTGGTGCACACGCACGGTGAGGTCGCCTATCCGGCATACCCCTCGGCGCCGGTCACGGAGATCGGGCAAAATCAGGGAGCGGGAGCCCCTGCAGCCGCGCCGCCTGCTCCGAGCGCGCCCGCTCCGGAAGAGAACCTGCACATTGTGAAATCTCCCATTGTGGGGACGCTCTATGAGGCGCCCTCGCCAGGTGCGCCGCCGTTTGTGAAAGTTGGGGATATGGTGGAAGTGGGGCAGGTGCTGTGCATCGTTGAGGCTATGAAGCTGCTGAATGAGATTGAGTCGGATGTGGCCGGCGAAATCGTGAAGAAGCTGGGGAGCAACGGCCAGCCGATTGAATATGGGCAGGAGTTGTTTGCCATCCGGCCGAAGAAGTGAAGCCGAGGGAGATGGAATAATTTTGTAATCGGGTAATTTTGTAATTTAAAACTCCGGCGACGTTTCATTTATCGAATTATCCGATTACAAAATTACAAAATGCCCGCCGGTTGTCCTCACATTTAATCTGAAATGTTTAAGAAGATACTGATTGCGAATCGCGGAGAAATTGCCTTGCGCGTCATTTGCGCATGCAAGGAGCTGGGCATCGGCACGGTTGCCATTTACAGCGAGGCGGACCGGCATTCGCTGCCGGTGCGGTTTGCGGATGAAGCCATCTGTATTGGGCCGCCGCAACTGGCGCTGAGTTATTTGAATATCCCTGCCGTGATCAGCGCGGCGGAGATCGCCAACGTGGATGCGATTCATCCCGGCTATGGGCTGTTGGCAGAGAATGCCAACTTTGCTGAAGTCTGCGACACCAGCGGCATCAAGTTCATCGGGCCGCGGCCAGACGTGATGCGGCTGATGGGCGAAAAGGAAAAAGCACGCTCGGCGATGAAGCGTGCCGGGGTGCCGATTCTGCCGGGCTCGGATGGAATTATTGCCTCCGAAAGCGAGGCGGTGGAGTGGGCGCGGCAGGTGGGCTTTCCGGTGATTATGAAAGCCTCGGCGGGGGGCGGCGGACGCGGCATGCGTATTGTGCGCAACGAAGAGGAGCTGCCGGGATTGTTTAAAGCAGCGCAATCGGAGGCGGCGGGGGCGTTCGGCAACGGCGATCTCTACATGGAGAAATATGTCGAGCATCCGCGGCACATCGAATTTCAGGTGCTGGCCGACGAGCACGGCAAGGTGGTGAGTCTGGGCGAGCGGGAATGCTCGATCCAGCGGCGGCACCAGAAGTTGCTGGAGGAATCTCCCTCAACGCAGGTTACGCCGGAGTTGCGCGACCAGATTGGCGGGGTGTTGTGCAAGTCGCTGGCGGAGATCGGATACACGAATGCGGGAACGATTGAATTCCTGATGGACCAGGATCGGAAGCTGCACTTCATCGAGATGAACACGCGCATTCAGGTGGAGCATCCCGTGACGGAGATGGTGACGGATGTGGACTTGGTGAAGAGCCAGATCATGATCGCCGCCGGGGCGAACATGAGCGAAGTACTGCATGGTCCAATCGAGCATCGAGGTCATGCCATCGAGTGCAGGATCAATGCGGAGCACCCTGAGAAGTTCACTCCGTCGGCGGGGAAGATCACGGCGTTTAATCCTCCCGGCGGCACGGGAGTGCGCGTGGATACGGCAGCGTATGCGGAAGGCACGATCCCGCCCTACTATGACTCATTGATCGCCAAGCTGATCGTGCGCGGCAAAGACCGTGAAGAGGCGATCTCGCGCATGTCACGGGCGCTGGAGATGTTTATTGTGGAAGGCGTGTTCACGACGATTCCGCTGCACCGCAAGATTCTGGCTGATCCGGACTTCCGCGCTGGGAAATTTGATACGGGTTTTATCGAAAGATTCTTGGCGAGGAACGCGAAGTAGTTGCCAGTACCTAAGTACCTAGTACCTAGTACCCAGTACCCGGAGCCCCCAGTCCTTTAGCTATGATTCAGCTTCCTCGCCTTTACGCCGTTGTGGATGCGGCGTTTTTCTCAACTTCTGAAGACCTGACGATCTTTGCCGAAGAGCTTATCGCCGGCGGATGCACGCTGCTGCAATACCGTAATAAAGGTGGTAACGCGCGTGTGATGGTGGAACAGGCTCGCGAACTGCGTCGGCGGTCGCGGGCGGGGGCGCCCGCGCCACACTTGCGGCTCATCATGAATGATCGCGCCGATCTGTGCTTGGCCGCGGAGTTTGACGGTGTCCACGTTGGCCAGAATGATCTCTCGCCGGAGTCGGTGCGAAGAATCATTGGCCCGGACTCTTGGCTCGGAGTTTCCACGCACAATCCTGAGCAGATGGAAGAGGCCGATCAGACGTCGGCGGATTATCTCGCCATCGGACCTGTATTTTCTACTTCCAGCAAAGACCGGCCTGATCCGGTGGTAGGACTGGAGGGCGTGCGACGGGCGCGGGCATTGACTCGAAAACCTCTGGTCGCGATTGGCGGAATTACTTGCGCTAATGCAGCTTCGGTGATCGAGGCCGGGGCGGATTCTGTGGCGGTGATATCTGATCTGCTACGGGAACCGCGAAAATCAGCAGAGGAATTTTTTCGTATCTTAAGGTAAAGTCAGGGGGCTTTAATAAGCGCTGGGCCAGTGGGGTTAAGATGCCTGGCGGCTAGCTCTGAGCTTGCCACGAAAGCCGGCGGTACGCCGGCGCTACAAGATCCACGGTTGGAGGATTCCTGAGCACACCGACGACGGCTGCGGGCAGCGATTGGGAAATTCACAGCTCTCAAGATAAAGAGTTGGTCAAAGGCCTGGGTTTGACCAGCGCCACCATGCTGGTCATGGGGTCGATGATTGGCTCCGGCATCTTTATTGTTTCGGCGGAGATTGCCCGCGAGGTGAATTCTCCGGCGCTGCTCATCGGCGCGTGGGCGGTTGCGGGCTTCATGACAATTGTCGCCGCGCTCAGTTATGGCGAACTGGCGGCGATGATGCCGCGAGCCGGCGGACAGTATGTTTACCTGCGCGAAGCGCTCGGGCCGCTGTGGGGATTTCTGTACGGCTGGACTCTGTTCCTCGTAATTCAGACCGGGACGATTGCCGCGGTGGGCGTGGCTTTTGGAAAGTTCCTCGGCGTTTTCTTCCCCGCAATTTCTTCCTCAAACTGGATTCTGCATCTCTGGAAGGTCCCACCGATCCGCCTGGGACCGATGGTTCTGGGTAACATGGATGTGGGAATCAATACCCAGAATCTGGTTGCCATCCTGCTGGTGGTTTTTCTTTCGGTGGTGAATATTTTCGGGGTGAAGACCGGGGCGATCATTCAGAATATTTTTACCGCGGCCAAAGTCGCGGCGCTGCTGGGATTAGCATTGTTCGGTATCGCTCTGGGGCGGAATGCGCAGGCTTTGGCTACGAACTTCAGCGGATATTTTTGGCGGAACGCTGGATTGGGAGCGCAGCACGCGGTGCAGGTGGGAGTGGGTGGCCCGGTTGTGATGGTCGGCACGCTTACGATTCTCGCCGTGGCGCAGGTGGGGTCATTGTTTTCCGCAGACGCCTGGAACAATGTGACCTTCACCGCGGGCGAGGTGAAAAATCCCAGCCGCAATTTGCCGCTGTCGCTCGCGCTGGGCACGGGCGTGGTAATCGCGCTTTATATTGCGTGCAATTTTATTTATCTGAATGCGCTGCCGCTGGATGGGATGCCAAACGCAGCAACGATTTTGGGGCGCGGAATCAAGTATGCCGCCGAAGACCGCGTCGGGACGGCGGTGATGACGCAGATGTTCGGCGCTGCGGGCGGACTGCTGATGGCGGCGGCCATTTTAATATCGAGCTTCGGTTGTAACAATGGGCTAATTCTTTCCGGCGCGCGCGTCTACTATGCCATGGCAAAGGACGGTCTGTTCTTCCGCAGCGTGGCCAAGCTGCATCCCACATACAAAACTCCGGCAGTTTCGCTGATGGTGCAGATGGTGTGGGCGTGCCTGCTGTGCATCTCGGGCAGCTACGGACAGCTTCTCGACTACATTATTTTTGCCGTGCTGGTCTTCTATATTTTGACGATTGTGGGATTGTTCGTGCTGCGGCGGACGCGTCCGGATGTTCCACGGCCTTATCGTGCCGTGGGTTATCCCGTATTACCAGCAATTTATATTGTGATGGCTTTATTCATTGATGTCGTACTATTGCGCTACAAACCGCAATTCACCTGGCCGGGGCTGATTGTGGTACTGCTGGGCATCCCGGTATATTACGCGTGGTCAAGGAGTTCGAGCACGACGAGGGCATCTTAGCCCCAAGGAGAAACGAAGCATGGCGAATCTGTTCGCGAAGAAGGACCTCCCTACGCTGATGAAAGAGGCAGTTGAGGTTGAAGGCGAACAAAGCCTGCGGCGCGCCCTCGGCCCGCTGAATCTGTTGACCCTGGGCATTGGCGCGATTATCGGGGCGGGAATTTTTGTGATTACGGGGCAGGCCGCGGCGCAGTTTGCCGGGCCTGCCATTGTGATTTCGTTCGTTCTGGCTGGCGTTGCCTGTGCGTTCGCGGGCCTGTGTTACGCAGAGTTTGCTTCCATGATCCCGATCGCGGGCAGCGCCTATACCTATTCTTACGCGACGCTGGGTGAACTGGTCGCATGGATCATTGGCTGGGACCTGATTCTGGAGTATGCCTTTGGCGCAGCCACAGTAGCGGTGGGTTGGAGCGGTCACTTGCGGGCGTTCTTGCACGACATCGGCTGGAACCTGCCTGCATTTCCTACTTCTGATTTCACTCTCTTCGGAACGCCTGTGCATTTGAAGTACGACTATGTCGGGTTTCTCGTGATCATGGTGATTACCACGATCCTGGTCATTGGCATCAAGGAATCGGCGAACTTTACCACCGCCATTGTGATTATGAAAGTGGCGGTGGTGTGTATGTTCATCGCTCTTGCCGCAGCGTTTTTGTACTCGCACGCATGGAAGCCGAACTATTGGCACCCGTTCATTCCCAAGAATAACGGGGAGTGGGGACACTTCGGATGGTCAGGAATTTTGCGGGGAGCTGGAGTGGTCTTCTTCGCCTACATCGGCTTTGATGCCGTTTCAACGGCGGCACAGGAGGCCAAGAATCCGAAGAAGGATATGCCCCTGGGCATTCTGGGTTCCCTGGTCATTTGCACTGTTCTTTATATCCTGGTTTCTGGCCTGCTCACCCACATCGTGCCTTACCAGCAGCTCAATGTACCCGATCCCGTTGTAATCGGTATGCGCGTTGCCGGGCAGCAATGGGCTACATTTCTGGTGGAAATCGGGGCGCTGGGCGGTTTGGCGACAGTGATGCTGGTGATGTTGCTTGGGCAATCGCGCGTGTTCTACTCCATGTCGCGTGATGGTTTGCTCTGGCCTTGGGCTGGCAAGATTCATCCTCGCTTTCGCACGCCCTACCTCAGTTCCATCGTGGTGGGTATTTTCGTTGCGATCCTAGCCACAGTGATCCCGCTAAATGTATTGGATGAAATGACCAGCGTGGGCACGCTGCTCGCCTTTGTGCTGGTCAGTGCGGGAGTATGGGTGATGCGCCGGACGCATCCCGAACTCAACCGGCCATTCAGGACGCCGATGGTGCCTCTGGTTCCGATACTCTCGATTCTTTTCTCGGGAGCGCTCATCGTTTTCCTCTCCCCGGCTACCCAGATCCGGCTGGTGGTCTGGCTGGTAATCGGACTGGTGATCTACTTCAGCTACGGACGCAAGCACAGCAAGGTGCAGCAGGCTTTGGAGTCGGGGCCGAAGGTCAGGCGTTAGGCCGAGCTTTTTTGCTGCGGGCTCTCCGCACAGCGGAGAGCCGTTTTGTTTTTAGTTGCCCGTTTAGGCGATGATAAGAATCATGAAAATCGTTTCCGTGGAAGAAATGCGCACGATTGATCGCGTTACCAGCGAGCGCTTCGGTGTGCCTTCGTTTACGCTCATGGAGGATGCCGGGGCTGCGGTCGCCGATTATGTCCTTTCGCATCACGCGGGGGCGAAGCGTGTCGTGATTTTCTGCGGCAAGGGGAATAATGGCGGCGACGGTTTTGTAGCGGCGCGGCGGCTGCATCAGCAAGGGAAGAAAGTTCAGGTGATTCTGCTCGCCGACCCCAATGAGCTGAGGGGCGATGCCGCGATTATGTTTGGTAAGCTGCCGAGTCCCGCGATCGCGGTACATTCCAGTGATGAGTTGAAGAGCGAACGAGTGCGGCTCTCGCTGCAGGCAGACGTTTATCTGGATGCGGTGCTGGGCACGGGTTTTAAGCCTCCGGTGAGCGGACTTTATGCGGAAGCGATTGCGATCATGAATGCGAGTTCGGTTCCCGTGATCGCTGTGGACATTCCTTCCGGCGCCGATGCCGACGCGATGCACGCGCAGGCCGGGACCATTGCGCGCGCTGATGCCATTGTTACGTTCACTGCGCCGCGTCCGGCACATGTGTTTAGTTTGCTGACTGCGGGACCTACTTTTGTGGCTGACATTGGCTCGCCGGAAGCGGCGATTGTTTCGGCGCTGCAACTGAATGTGATTACGGCGCACGATATTGGACAGCTGGTCGGACCACGCGCGGCGGAATCGAACAAGGGTACTTACGGGAGCGTATTGGTGGTGGGCGGATCGCTGGGCAAAGCCGGCGCGGCGGCGATGGCGGGGATGTCCGCGCTGCGCGCTGGGGCTGGACTCTCGACCGTGGCGACGGCGAAGTCGGTGTTGGGAACCGTCGCAGGATTTCATCCTGAGTTGATGACCGAGCCTTTGTCCGAAACGGATGCGGGCACGATCTCGACTGCTGCGGAGAGTCGAGTTGCTGAATTGGCGAAAGGGAGGACCGTGCTCGCGGTTGGGCCGGGAATTTCGCGTGATCCGCAGACGGCCGAGCTGGTGCGGATCTTAGTCACGAAACTTCAGCTTCCGATGGTGGTGGATGCCGACGGTCTCAATGCATTTGAGGGACGCACGCAGGAATTGAACGGCAAGGGACGGACGCTGGTGATCACTCCACATCCGGGAGAGATGGCACGGCTGACGGGATCGAGCATTGCCGATGTGCAGAAAGACCGCCTGGGAGTGGCGCGAAAGTTCGCGCGCGAACACGAACTGATCCTGGTGCTCAAGGGACATCGCACGCTGGTGGTGCAGCCGGATGGTGAAGCGTGGGTGAATACTACCGGGAATCCCGGAATGTCTACCGGAGGCACGGGAGACATCCTGACCGGCATGGTTGCGGGAATGATTGCGCAGCATCCGAAGAATGCATTCGAGGCTGTGCTGGCGGCGGTGCATCTGCATGGACTTGCCGGGGACGTGATGCGCGAGAGTGTCGGCGAGTATTCGCTGGTCGCAACTGATTTATTGCAAGGGCTGCCGGAAGCATTCCGCCGCGTGTGGAAAGCCTCGCAGGAAAAGCTGACGCGTTGGTGAATGATTCGATGCCTTTCGGACATTAACGAATTGGTAAACATTATGCGTCGCGTGACAGGAGTTCGGCCTTCTGCTTCCGTAACCTGTTACCGCGTCCGAGGTCGTGCGATAGTTCAATCACCTTATGACCCACTTCCCCCAACCGCACCCATCGAGGCGCGCGGCCCGGGTCCAGCTAGGGGCTTCTGTCCTAGCTGCGATTCGCTTAGAAGACGGCCGGCGCACTAAAGCGAAACTCCAAACCATTTCAGCCACCGGCGGATTGTTGCAACTGTCGTCCGCACTGGGCAACGGCGCCTTCGTCGAACTCGCGTTTCAAACGCAATCGGGCCCGGTGCATGGCATGGCGGAGGTTCTCAGCCCGCTGCGCAAGACGACGGCTGGAGTACTGCAGCCGTTCCGGTTCATCGCGCTTGAGGACGATGACCACCGCCGCTTGCGGACATCGCTCGACCAGGTGGTCGATCGAAGCCTGCTTGGCCTGAAGTCGTCGGCGTTTACGATTCCGCGGACGATTTAGGCTTGTCGAACGCTTCGTCATCTCGCGTGCGCTGTCGCTATACTGGTCGAGATGACGCGGGAGATTACCACGCACTCGCCTGAGGAGACGATCACCTTCGGGCGCACTTTGGCCGAGTTGCTGACGCCGCCGAAGCTGGTGCTGCTGCGCGGCGATCTCGGTGCGGGGAAAACCACGCTAGTCAAGGGAATCGCCGCGGCGTTCGATGCCGCGGAAGAAGAAGACGTCACCAGTCCCACCTTTACGCTGATTCACGAATATCGCGGACCGCGAGCCAATCTCTATCACATTGATCTTTACCGCGTTGATACTCCGCGCGAACTGGAGACGCTGGGACTGGATGACCTGCGGGCGGAGCCGGGCAGCATTTTACTGATCGAGTGGGGAGAAAAATTTCCGCGGTTGCAACGGGAGCGGGATGTGGAGATTTCGTTGGAACGAGACGGGGAGCATGGGCGTCGGATCAGGATCGTTAGTTAGTGTGCAAGGCAGCGGTTGCGGACTGGATCAAAATTGCACGTGGACAAGTGAAAGGCGCGCTCCATTCGCGCACCATCGAGAAGAGGATTGCGCCAGCGAAGAGAGCGAAGATCAAGTGTTTGTTTCGCATTAACTTAATTATCCTATGGAGGCTCGCGACTATACGCGTCCAAACTAAGCACTGAGAACTGCCCTCAAAACCCCATGATGTTATATCCGCAGTCGACATAAATCACTTCGCCGGTAATGCCGCTGCTGGCATCGGAGGCGAGGAAGACGCCGGTTGAGCCGACTTCGGTCGTTTCGACGTTGCGACCGAGCGGGGCGTGCTCGGCGTGAGCTTTCAACATGTCTCCGAATCCAGAGATACCGCGCGCAGCGAGGGTTTTTACAGGTCCTGCGGAGATGGCATTCACGCGAATCTTCTTCTTGCCTAATTCGTAAGCCAGATAACGGACCGAGCATTCCAATCCGGCTTTGGCGACAGCCATGACGTTGTAGCGGGGCACGACTTTTTCCGATGCGTAGTACGTCATGGTGAGGATCGATCCGCCATCTTCCATCAACGGTGCAGCGGCGCGGGCAACCGCGACCAGCGAATAGACGCTCACATCCAGTGCAATGCGAAAACCTTCTCGCGTGGTGTTTATAAATTCTCCCTTGAGTTCGTCGGCGGGAGCATAGGCCACCGAATGCACCAGCGTATGCAGCTTGCCGTGACGCTCTTTCAGCGTCGCGAAGAGGCGCTCGATTTCTTCGTCCTTGCTGACGTCGCACATGTAGCCTTCGGCGCCGGGAAGGGACAGGATAAGATCCTTCGCTTCCTGTTCCAGACGCTCGTTCTGGTAGGTGATGGCGAGCTTCATGCCGGCGGCGTGCAGTCCTTGGGCGATGGACCAGGCGATCGAGCGCTTGTTGGCGACTCCGAAGACGACGGCGTTACGGCCTTGCAGATCAGAGGACATGAGTGCTCCTTGGAATGGGAAAGGATAACAGCGAAAGGCGCGAATTTACCACAGAGGCACCCTTCGGCTACGCTCAGGGCAGGCTCCGACACAGAGAAAACAAAAGCTTAAACACAGGAGACACAGTGTTACGCGGGGGAATGGTTTCAGTCAGCGGCGCTAACTTCTTCAACTGCCGCGACTGCTCCCACCGGCACGCTCGCGGCCACGAATGAGAGGCCGTACACGCAAGCCAGAATGGCGAATGCCGCCACCAGGCTGACTTTATGCGCGACCGCGCCGACGGCGATTGCCAGCACAAGCTGCAGGAACGTCCCCCAAAAATAAAACGTGTTTTGCACTCGCCCCATCAGATGGTTCGGAACCATCTCCATCAGACTGGTGTTCATGGCGATGCCGCCGACGCCGCGTGCCGAACCCATTACGCCGTAAAGCAATATCGCAGCGACGAACCAGTGCGAGACGGGAGCGCAAACCACGCAGGCGGCGAGCAGCGCCATGGAAAATGCCACCGAGCGGCGGCCACCCAGGCTGGCGATGATGGCGGGCGCATACAACGCGCTGAGGAATGCGCCGGTGCCCCATCCGGCGTTGAGCCATCCGTAGCCGACGGCGCCGGCGTGGAAGACGCGCTCACTGAGCGACGGGGTGACGACCACTCCGGTGATCATGGCGCCGAGAAACAATGCCCAGCTGATTCCGAGGAGCACAACAGGGCGATGGTCGCGGAGAAAATGCAAGCCTTCGCGCATCTCGCGCCAGAAGCGTTGGAGTTGAGTTTCAGCGGCCAGGATATCGGCACGCAACTCCTCCGGACGCAGCACCACGTGGCGTCCCTTCCGCACCGCGAAATAACACGAGAACGAAACCACATAAGTGGAAACATCGATCAGGAGCACGCCGCCGAGGCCGATGTGGTTGTACATGAATCCGACAATCGAGCCGGCGATGAGCCATCCTCCCTGGATGCCCGCCAGGAGAAAAGTATTCGACTGTACAAATTCACCTTCGGGCGTGAGTTCCTGGATGAGCGCGGTGATGGTCGGCCAGAACATCCAGAAGCCGGCGGCGACGAGTGTGTTCATCAAGTAAAGTTGCCAGACCTGCACACGATGTTTGAACGCGAGAATAGCCACGGTGACGATGATCGCGGCGCGCACACCGTCGAGCCACATGACCAGGATGCGGCGGTCTTCACGATCAATGAGGACGCCGGTGAAGGGAAGCATCAGCATGGCGGGGATGGTCTGCAGAACGGCAAAGGTGCCGAGGGCCATTTCCGAGTGCGTGGCCTGGAGGATGTACCAGGCTACTGCGGCCGAGTTCATGCCGCTGCCCAACATGGAGATCACGTTGGCGGCGAAAACGAAACGCAGCGGTCGTTGGCCGAGGATGGCGCGCATACTCTACTTTAGCCGAAGTGAAGTGGAAGTGAGAGTTACGAACGGGGCGCTACGCGACGGCGATTAATTTATCCGCTTCCTCGCGAATTCTTTCCCATGCGCGCTCGACGTGTCTGGCTTTGGTATTAATCTGGCCGACGCACAGCCGCAGCGTTAGTTTTCCATTCAGTTTGGTGTGGGTGAGAAAGAGATCGCCGCTGCGGTTGAGGCGGTCCATGATGGTTTGATTTGCGGCGTCGCCGCTTTTGTGGCGGAAGCAGATCAGGTTCAGGGGCGCGGGGGCGGCGAGTTCGAAGTTTTTATCGTCGCGGACCCACTGGGCGAATTGTTGAGCGAGTTGCACGTGGCGGCGAATATGGTGCTGTAAACCTTCCACACCATAGTGGCGAATCACAAACCACAACTTAAGCGAACGGAAGCGGCGGCCGAGTTGAATTTGCCAGTCGCGATAGTCGATGACTGCGCCCGATTCCGTGGCCTGGTTGCGCAGGTATTCCGGCAGGATGCTCAGCGTCTCGATAAGCGCTTTGCGGTCGGCGACCCAGAAGCAGTTGCAGTCGAAAGTCGTGAACATCCATTTATGCGGATTGAAATTGTAGCTGTCGGCGAACTCGACTCCATTTTGCAGATGGCGAAATTCCGGGCAGAGCGCGGCGGTTCCGGACATGGCTGCGTCGACGTGTAGCCATAAATTGTGGTCGCGGCAGATTTGTGCAATCTCAGGAATGGGGTCCATCGCATTCGAAGACGTTGTACCGACCGTAGCGCACACAAAGCAGGGAATCAGGCCGGCTCGCTTGTCGGCTTCAATCTGGCGGGCGAGAGCGTCGGGGCGCATGGCGAACTTTTCGTCGACTTCAATCAAGCGGAGACTAGAGACGCCGATGCCAGCGATCATCGCAGCTTTTTCCAAGGACGAATGCGTCTGCGTCGAGGCATAGGCCACGAGGCGGCCGTCGCATCCGTTCTTATTGCTGGTGTAATTCGTGGCGCGTTCGCGGGCGGCCAACAGCGCACAGAGTGCGGCGCTCGACGCGGTGTCTTGAATCACGCCGCCGCCTGTGTTTGACGACAGAAATTTCTCCGGCAGGCCAAGCATGGGCACGAGCCAGTCGAGCACATGCGTTTCCAGTTCCGTGCAGGCCGGGCTGGTCGACCAGAGCATGCCCTGCACGCCCAAGCCGGAAGAAAGAAGATCACCGAGAATGCCGGGGCCGGAGGCGTTGCACGGGAAGTAGGCGAAGAAATTCGGTGATTGCCAGTGTGTGATGCCGGGAAGAATTAAATTCTCGACATCTTTCAGCAAAGCATCGAATGGCTCACCCTGTGCCGGAGGACTCGCTGGAAGTGATGCGCGAATCTGCCCCGGCTTCGCCTGCGAGAGCACCGGGAATGATTCGAGGCGGGAGTGGTAGTCGGCGATCCAATCGATCACGGCATGGCCGTGGCGGCGGAATTCGTCGGGCGTCATGTGGAAGGATTTTTCGTCGGGCATTGTTTTCACGAGCTTTTTTACGAGACAAAAATCAGAATGATGTGAATTTTTAATGCTGATATGGCTATTGCCGCAGTTGTCCAAAATACAGGCGCGTCTTGTAATCGAATGCGGCCCGGCCATCGACGGCACAGTCATCGAAGATGCATCGCAACTCTTTTAGCATGGGCGCGTGTTGCGGATGCTCCAGCCCCGGCGCATACGAGGACGATAGCAAACGGCCTTCTATTCCCGCATAGTCGAATTCCTGACGCAGGTCGAATACTCGCTTCTGAAACGGAGCGGGATCGAAAAATTCGTTGACGGCATCGGTCGTGTGTTCGTGGCGAATATCCTGGTAGTCGGTGCCGTAAGTCAGCAGTAGCTGCTCGTAGTCACGGAGAAACTTCGTCGAATCCGTGACGCGCTCGTTCCAGAGAAGCACCAGCCAGTCGCCGGGTTTCAGAATGCGAATGAATTCGCACCTCGCCCGCTCTCGATCGAACCAGTGCGCAGCTTGCGCGGCGGTGACGAAATCCACGCTCTGATTTGCTAGCGTGGTTGCCTCGGCTGTTCCCGCAACGCTGGTTAACTTTGGAAACTCTGACAGCAGTCGTTCGCCTGCGCCGCGCATCTCAGCGTTGGGCTCGACGCCGAAGACCGGATTGCCATTCTCCAGTAACATGCGAGTCCAGATCCCGGTGCCGGAGGCGATATCGGCAACCACGTGGCTAGGCACGAGTCCGCATTCGGCTTTCAGCGTTGGCATAACTTCCGGCGGATATCCCGGCCGGTAGCGAACGTAGTTTTCTACACGATCAGAGAAGCGGCTGGTAGCGTTAGAGGCAGGCATAGCGTGTCAAAAGCGCGTCACTTTTTCACATCTAGTTAAAGACCATTTTAACGCCTTCCGGTTAAGTGCGATACCATTCCAATGACGCAAGAAAATTTCTATCGCATGAGAGTTGTGATCAAAGTCGGCACCAGCCTGATCGCTCCCGGCGGCCAGATCGACGCGAACTTGTTGCGCGCCATGGTGGATCAATTCGACCTGAGCAAGAACGAGTATCTGATCGTCACATCGGGTGCGATCGCAGCGGGCATGTCCGGACTAGGATTGCGCAAGCGGCCCAGCGGAGTTCCTGGAATGCAGGCTTGCGCGGCTGTGGGGCAAAGCAAGCTGATGCACACTTATGAGCGTTTGTTCTTCGGCAAAAAAGTTGTGGCGCAGCTTCTGCTTTCGAGTGACGATTTCACTTCGCCGGTGCGCTACCGCAACTTGCAAAACGCGCTGGCGGAGCTGCTATCGCTGGGCGTGATCCCGATTGTGAATGAAAACGACAGCGTCAGTGTCCGTGAACTGGAAGGCGCTTTTGGCGATAATGACGAGCTGAGTGCGCTGCTGGCTACCGCGGTGAAAGCCGACTGGCTGCTGCTGTTGACGAATGTGGACGGCTTTCTCGTTCCGAACGGACGCAAGAAACCCAAGCTGCAACGCGTGGTGCGGAAGCTGACTCCGGCGATGGAAGCTCAGTGCAACGGCAAGAGCACTCTGGGACGCGGAGGCATGATTTCCAAATTGCGCGCGGCGAAGCTGGCGAGCGAAGGTGGAGTGCACGTGGCTATTGTGAATGGACGCCATCCGCGCGGAATTCTGCTAGGCATGGGGCGCAAGATTGGAACCTATTTTCCTCCTCAGCGGAGGCGGAGTTGATGGCGGCAACCATTGCCAACTCGACTTCCACGCAGGAAAAACTGGTGCGTGCGCGCGCAGCAGCGACGAAACTGAATCTGCTCTCCACGAACGAGAAGAACACGTTACTGCTGGCGATCGCTGACGCGATTGAAACTCAGGCGCAGACGATACTGGCCGCGAACCGGGAAGATCTGGAAAGTTCCGGCCTCGAAGGCGCGATGCGCGACCGCCTGCTTTTGACCACAGAAAGAATCAAGGAGATGGCGCAGGGCGTGCGCGATGTAGCAGCTCTTGGCGATCCGCTTGGCGAGACTTTGGCGGAGTGGACGCGGCCGAATGGGCTGCGCATCCGCAAAGTGCGTGTACCGCTGGGCGTAGTGGGAATTATCTACGAATCGCGGCCGAACGTTACCGTGGATACGGCTGTGCTCGCTCTGAAGGCGGGCAATGCCATTGTGTTGCGTGGCGGCAAAGAAGCGGCGCGTAGCAATCAACGGCTGGCGGAGATTCTCGCTGCTGTGCCGGGGGTGCCAGCAGGGGCAATCGAGCTTCTCGATTCCAGCACGCGGCAGTCGGTGCAGGAACTCATCAAGGCTCGGGGATTGGTGGATGTGATTATTCCGCGTGGGGGTGCGGGATTGATAGCGTTCGTCACCGAGAATTCCTCCGTACCGGTGATCGAGACTGGAGCGGGGAACTGCCATATCTTCATCGATGAATCCGCCGACTTCGATATGGCTGACGGAATCGTGATCAATGCCAAGACGCAGCGGCCATCGGTGTGCAATGCGGCGGAAAAGCTGCTGGTGCACGAAAGAATCGCGGCGGAATATGTTCCGCGAATTGTGCAGAAGCTGATCGAGGCCGGTGTGGAAGTTCGGGGAGATGGGAAATCGCGAAACGTTGCGGCCGAGCTGGGCACCGGATTAAAGATCGGGCTGGCTGAAGAGCAAGACTGGTACGAAGAGTATCTGCGACTGTGCATGGCGGTAAGTGTGGTCGCCAACGTGGATGAAGCGATTGCCCACATCAATCGTTATTCCACGAAGCACTCCGATTCCATCGTGACGCTGGATGAGCCGAATGCGCGCAAGTTCCTGCGAGGTGTGGATTCCGCAGCCGTTTACTGGAATGCTTCGACCCGCTTTACCGATGGCTCGGAGTTTGGCTTCGGCGCTGAAATGGGCGTCAGCACGCAAAAGTTGCACTGCCGGGGACCTTTCGCGCTGGCGGAGCTTACGTCTTCGAAGTACGAGATTGTGGGGACTGGTCAGGTGAGATTAGGTTGTTCAACCTCTGGCGCGGGCACTGGGCCCAACGCGAAGTAATAGTCGTGGTTCTCGCTCACGTCGCTGAGACCACTACCGCGTCCGGGAGTGATCTTCAAGGGTTTGAACTTCTTTCGCGCACGCTTCATCTGTGTGGAGTAGCACTCCTTGTGCTACCTTACTAACTTTCACTGCGAGAGCCAAATGAGATTGTTCTCACCAGTTCTTTCGTCGGCGGTTCTTTTTTTTCTTCTATCATCCGGCGTCAGCGGCGATGTGTCCGAATCTTCGGGTGCCGTGCCCTCCGACGCGCCTCAATTCATCTTCGGTTTTCGCGACCCCGCTGCGGAAGCCGCGACCGAGGCCCGTTTTCTTGCAGTGCCCGACGCCAAGCTGGCGGAAGAACATCTGCGAACCTTGACGCAGGCTCCGCATATGGCAGGTACGCCGGAAGACAAAGCAACAGCCGACTATGTAGCCCAGAAGTTTCGCGAGGCCGGGCTCGATACCGAGATTGTCGAATATAAAGTGTGGATCAACTATCCATCGGAAATCAGCGTGGATGTTACCGCGCCTGCTGGAGTCGAGATGCATGGGCCCACGCGCGAACATGTGGATGGCGATCCTTACGACAACGATCCCCGCGTGGTGATGCCTTTTAACGGCATGTCGCCTTCAGGAGATGTCGAAGCGGAAGTTATTTACGCCAACTACGGAACACCGGAGGATTTCGAAAGGCTGGAGAAGTTAAAGATCGATGTGCGCGGCAAGATAGTGCTGGTCCGTTACGGCCAGAACTTCCGTGGGGTGAAGGAATTCATTGCGCAGGAACATGGCGCGGCGGGTGTGATTATTTATTCCGATCCCTTCGATGATGGCTGGCGGCGCGGGGATAAGTATCCCGATGGGCCGTGGCGGCCTGATACCGGCGTGCAGCGCGGTTCAGTGGGATACATGTTCGAGTTTCCCGGCGATCCGACGACACCTGGATTCGCCTCGCTGCCATCGTTGCCAGAGAGCAAGCGCGTTTCTCCGGCGCAATCCGCGCAGATGCCAAAGATTCCCGTCACGCCGCTTTCTTATCATGATGCCGCGCCGATTCTCCAACATCTGGGCGGGCCTGACTCGCCGCGCGAGTGGCAGGGTGCGCTGCCTTTTACTTACCACGTGGGTCCGGGGCCAGTACGGGTGAAGATGCATCTTAAGCAGGATTATCAGTTCCGCACTTTATGGGATGTGATTGGCCGCGTGCGCGGGAGCGAATTGCCGGGCGAGTGGGTGATTGCAGGCAACCATCGCGATGCGTGGGTATATGGCGCGGTCGATCCGAACAGCGGAACGGCGGCGATGCTCGAAGCGGTACACGGAGTCGGCGAGTTGCTGAAGTCGGGGTGGAAGCCGAAGCGCACCATGGTGTTTGCCAGCTGGGATGGCGAAGAAGAAGGCCTGATGGGTTCCACGGAATGGGCCGAGCAGAATGCGCCGGAGCTGGCCAATGCGGCTGCGTACTTCAATGTGGATGTGGCCGTTTCAGGGCCGAAGTTTGGGGCTTCATCGGTGCCGAGTCTTAAACAGTTTTTGCGGGATATTACAAAAGCGGTGCCCAGTCCCAAAGGCGGGACGGTCTACGATGTGTGGGAGAAAGGCGATCAGACGAGCACTCCTTTGACGCAGTCGCCGGGTGAAGCGATTGGAGACCTTCGCCGCAAGCCCGCTGCGTCTTCCAACGGCGACGTGCCGGTCGGCGACCTGGGCAGCGGCTCTGATTACAGCGTGTTTCAACAGCATTTGGGCGTGCCTTCGACTGACATCAGTTCGAGCGGCCCTTATGGGGTATACCACTCGGCATTCGATAATTTTGCCTGGTTCAAGAAATTCGGCGATCCAGATTTCGTCTACGTGCAGGAGATGGCAAGAATATTCGGGCTGGAGGCAGTGCGCATGGCCGAGGCCGACGTGCTGCCGTTCGATTATGAAGAATATGGCAAGGAGGTCGCGGCCTATCTGGATGAGGCAGGAAAGCGGGCGGGACGCAAATTCGGCGATCATACGCTCGATCTAAATGCAGTGAACGCTGCGGCTAAGCACTTTCAGGAGGCGGGAACAAAAATTTTGGCGAAGCAGAAGAATCCGCCTCGGGATGCCGTGCGCTTGAACCAGGCTCTGCGCGCGGCTGAGCGTGCTTTGCTGGTGCCTGAGGGATTGCCGCACCGTCCCTGGTTTCGCCATGCCATTTACGCTCCAGGGGAATACACGGGATATGCGGCGGTGGTGATTCCAGGAGTGAATGAGGCGATTGATAAGGGCGACGCGGAACGGGTGCGGCAGCAGTTGGCGGTGCTGGCTACGGCGCTGGAGCGTGCGGCCAAGGCGCTAGAGGGATACCGTTAAGGCGTGTTGACTAGTCAGAAGACTAGTCATATGATGGCATCTAGGAGGTGAAGCGTGAGTTCCTGGCAACTACAGGATGCGAAGGCCCGCTTTAGCGAGTTCCTAGATGCTGCCCTGACGAAGGGGCCGCAGGTCGTGACTCGCCGCGGTGTTGAGGCTGCGGTACTCGTGCCTATCGAGGAGTGGCGCCGGCTGCAGCAATCGAGTCGCCCCAATATTAAAGAATTGCTCCTCGGCCCGGGGCCGCGCTTTGACATTGTTCTTCCCAAACGAACCCGATGGAAGCGTCGTCCGCCTATTGACTTCACTCATCCGGACTATAAGTGACGCGCTATCTGCTGGACACTAACGTCATTTCCGAACTACGCAAAACCAGGCCGCACGGCGCAGTCGTAGCCTGGCTGGAGACGCTTCGCGCAGAGCAGATCTTTCTTTCGGCTGTAACGATGGGAGAGTTGCAGACAGGCGTTGAGTTAACGCGCGGGCAGGATCTCGCCAAAGCTAACGAGATCGAGATATGGCTGACTTCAGTGGAAATGTCTTTTGCCTTTATTCCCATGGATTCGGCTTGTTTTCGGGAATGGTCGCGTCTAATGGCTGGGAAGCCCGATAGCCTGCGAGAAGATGGCATGATAGCGGCGACTGCTAGAGTCCATGGGCTTACGGTGGCAACACGAGACGAAAAGGACTTCAAACACCTTGGGGTAGAGATCGTCAATCCATTCAAATCTAACTAACGAATGACACCCACCACCCACGCTCTCGGGCAATTCCTGCGCACGCTGCCGCACTCGGCTGCGGCTACCTTTCTTGCGCTGTTTCCCATCGTCGATCCGTTCGGCGGAATTCCGATCTTTTTCTCCATGACTTCTTCATGGACGGCAGAGGAGCGCAGGAATACCGCTGTGAAAACCGGTCTCTGGGTTTTTGCCATTCTGGTTACGTTTTTGTTCTTCGGCCGTTTCGTGCTGTATTTCTTCGGCATCTCGCTGCCGGTGCTGAAGATCGCCGGCGGATTAATCGTTGCCAACACCGCCTGGGGCATGGTCACGTCACACGCGCGCATCACGCCGGAAGAAAGTCACGAGGCCGAGGAAAAAGAAGATATCTCCCTGACTCCGCTCGCCATGCCGCTCATGTCCGGCCCCGGAGCCATCGGGGTGGTCATGGCGCTGGCGGCGCATGTGGATAGTTCCGCGTCATATTTGGGTATGATCATCGGGATCGCGGCGATAGCGCTTTCCGTACTGCTGTTTTTCTGGCTCGGAGGGCCTCTGGTGCGGCGGCTGGGGCCAAGCGCGGTTGGGGCCATCAACAAGATTTTCGGTTTTCTGATTCTGGCCATCGCTGTCCAGTTGGTGTGGGACGGCGTAGCCGACTTCCATAATTAGTCTAGAGAAGCCTCCTGTTCAGTTTTCCGGATCAAGCGTCCATTGCTTCTCTCAGCTGACGGTTTGGACGGCTCCGGCACCCCGAACCCATCGGAGTAATTTCTTTCCAAAATTTCCCTGGACTGATTTTCCCTGCAAAGCATTGTTTATAAAGCAGATGGATAGTGTTCCGAGGAACGCCGAAAAATAATCCAAGAAAATGCTTGTATTAATTATAGTGTTGTAGTTAACTACAACACTAGTTAACATGCAACACCGAATTCAAGGAGAACAATGACATGAAATCGCGTATCGCAATTGCCGCTCTGTTGGTTCTGATCACCATCACCGCTTTCGCGGCGGACACCCCCGCCGCCCAATCTGACGCACAAAAATCCTTCGACAAACTAAAAGCTCTCGCGGGTTCATGGGAAGGTAAAGTAACTACTGTCCCACCGATGGACGGGATGGGAAAAGACGCTCTCCTGCAGGTCTCGTTGCGAGTGACTTCCCGGGGAAACGCGCTTGTGCATGAGATGAAGGCAGCTGGGGCGCCGGAAGATCCGACTCAGTACGACCATCCGGTCACAATGTTCTATTTGGACGGCGATCGGCTGATGCTGACGCATTATTGCGATGCTGGCAATCGGCCGCGCATGGCCGCCAGAACGTCGCCGGATGGAAAAACCGTAGAATTCGATTTTCTCGATGTTGCCGGTAGCACCGAGAACGGACACATGCAGCACGCCGTATTCACCATCGTCGACGACAACCATCACACCGAGGACTGGACTTACTTGATGCCGGGAGACAAGCCAATGCACGCGCACATGGACCTGCACCGTGCCAAGTAATGGAAGAGCAAGAGTAATCTGGAACCCTTATGGACCGTGAGTGGAACGACAGTCAACCGATTTACCGCCAGCTTCGCGACCGCGTGGTTGCGATGATACTCGACGGCGTGCTGAAAGAAGGCGATCCGCTGCCTTCGGTGCGCAATGTCGCGGCCGAATATCGGGTTAATCCACTCACGGTTCTGAAGGGCTATCAACAACTGGTCGACGAGCAGTTGGTCGAGAGCAGGCGAGGTCGGGGAATGTTTATCAACGCGGGCGCGCGCAATCTGCTGCTGCAGGGCGAGCGCGAGAAGTTTCTCGAGGAGCAGTGGCCCAGGGTTCATGCAACCATTCAGCGGCTCGGATTGAAAGTGGAAGAATTGCTGAATGAAGAGCTTCTGAATGGTGCCGCAACCGGCAAGCCGTCGTTGGATGCTCCGGCGAAATCCGAAGAAGAGGAGCCGAAGTTATGACAGTGATCGAAGCACGCGGCCTGCGCAAGACCTTCGGCACAACCATTGCGCTGGACAGTATCAATTTGCGAGTGGAAGAGGGCCGTATCCTTGGACTCATCGGTCCTAACGGCGCAGGCAAGAGCACCGCGCTCAACGCGATTCTCGGTCTCACTCCGTACCAGGGTGAACTGCGGGTGCTCGGTCGCGATCCATGGACCGAGCGCGATCAACTCATGCGCGATGTCTGCTTCATCGCCGATGTCGCCGTACTGCCACGCTGGATGAGGGTTTCGCAGGCCCTCGAATATGTGGCCGGCGTGCATCCGCGATTCGATCGTGCGAAGGCGGAAGGCCTTCTTGCGAAGACCGACATTCGGCGCGCCAGCAAAATCAGAGAGCTATCGAAGGGCATGGTCACGCAGTTGCACCTGGCGCTAGTGATGGCGATTGACGCAAGATTGCTGGTGCTGGATGAGCCGACGCTCGGCCTCGACATCCTTTACCGCAAGCAGTTTTACGATTCGCTGCTGAATGACTACTTCGATCGCAGCCGTACCATCGTCGTCACCACACATCAGGTGGAAGACGTGCAGCACGTTCTCACCGATCTTATGTTCATCAACCGCGGCCGGATCGTGCTTGATTGCAGCATGGAAGAATTCGAATCGCGTTATCTGGAAGTGATGGTGCATCCCGAGCAGGTTATGGCGGCAAGGGAACTCAAGCCCATACACGAA